>JAABUT010000002.1_pt1 | contig 624779 bp, 638 predicted proteins | sample 5559281 | NCBI WGS metagenome assembly JAABUT01 (sample SAMN10711880, study PRJNA513359) | rock metagenome | isolation source: Antarctica rocks | place: Antarctica: Victoria Land, Ricker Hills nord | collected 2016-01-04 | reverse complement strand
GCGACGATCCGGTCCGCGTGAGCGAGGAGGATCGACCGCTCGGCCCGGGCCGGGTAGTACTCCGGCTGCTCGCAGATGCGCTCGAAGAGCACGTAGCCGCGCGCGTCGTAGAAGTAGGTGGGAGCGAGCTCCTTGCCCCCACGGGCGGTGAGACCGGCGCGGGCCTCCTCCCCGAGCTTGCCCCGGCGCTCCTCCTCCCCGCGCCCGCGCGCAGCGGACCGCGGCTCCGCCGCGGGCGTGGACGGGATGGCGAGCGGAAGGGCGGACACCTGCGGGGGCTGTCCGCCGCGAGCCGGGATGCGTTACAGCTCGCGGACCGAACGAACGTCCACGAGCCAAGCCCTCGGATCAGGCGGGCGCCGCCAGCAGGCGATGGACGGACCATGAACTCCTCGCTCGTCCGCCGTCTCGTTCCGCTCGTAAGCGCCGGGTGCCTGTTCGCCGCCCCGGCCGCCCAGGCGGCCCACGGCTCCCGCTGCCCCGGCGCCGACACGGCCCCAACCGTCCAAAACCTGCGCCAGGCGCGCACGGCGACCCTCTGTTTGCTGAACGCCCAGCGCGGGGCGCGTGGACTGCGTCCGCTCCGGGGCAACGCCCGCCTCGCCGTCGCCGCGGAGCGCCACAGTGCCGACATGGCCGCCCACCACTACTTCGCCCACGTCGCGCCGAGTGGCCTCGATCCCGTCGCTCGCCTCGAGCGGATCGGCTACGTCGGCGGATCGGGGTCCTGGACCGTCGGGGAGAACATCGCGTGGGGCGGCGGATCGCTGGCCTCGCCGCGCGCCATCGTGAAGATGTGGATGCACTCCCCCGGCCACCGCGCGAACATCCTCCAGCGCGCCTTCCGCGAGATCGGGGTGGGTGTCGTGCCCTCCGCTCCCGACGGCCCGGGCGCCACCTACACGACGGACTTCGGCGCGCGGGGCTGACCGCCGGCCGGGCGCCCAGCCCACGCTCCTCAGTTCAGGCGCTCCACGATCATCGCCTGGCCCATGCCGCCGGCCACGCACATCGTCTCGAGGCCGACCTGCTTGTCGAGCGTCTCGAGGTCGTTGAGCAGCGTGGTCATGATGCGCGCGCCGGTCATCCCGAAGGGATGGCCGAGGGCGATCGCGCCGCCGAACGGGTTGAGCCTTTCGGGGTCGATCCCCCACTCGTCGCGGCAGGGCACGACCTGAGCCGCGAAGGCCTCGTTCAGCTCGATCACGTCGATGTCGCCGATCTGCATGCCGGCCTGCTTGAGCACCTTCTCCACCGCCGGGATCGGGCCGAGGCCCATTATCTCGGGACGAATCGCCGCGGCGCTCGAGGCGATGATCCGCGCCTTGGGCTTGAGGCCGAGCTCCTTGGCGCGCTCGGCCGACATGATCAGCACCGCCGCCGCGCCGTCGTTCAGCGGACAGGCGTTGCCGGCCGTCACCGTGCCGTCCTCCCGAAAGGCCGGCTTGAGCTGGGAGAGCTTCTCCATGGTCGTACCGGGACGCGGTCCGTCGTCCTGGGTGACCTCGATGCCGTCGGGAGTGGTGACGGGCACGATCTCCTTGTCGAAGTGGCCCGTCTCGCGCGCGTCGACGGCGCGGTTCTGCGAGGTCACCGCCCACTCGTCCTGTGCCTCGCGCGAGACGTGGCACTTGTCCGCGACGTTCTCCGCGGTCAGGCCCATGGGGATGTAGACGTTGTAGACGGAGTTCTCCGAACCGTCGAGCTGCGGGTGGAACTGGAACTCGCCGCCCGGCGCCGAGCGCGAAACGGCCTCGACGCCCGCCCCGATGTAGGTGTCGCCCTCGCCGGCCTCGATCGCGTGGAAGGCCATGCGCATGGTCTGAAGCGAGGAGGCACAGAAGCGGTTGACCGTGGCGGCCGGCACGTGATGATCGATCCCGGCCAGCAGCGCTGCGTTGCGCCCGATGTTGTAGCCCTGCTCGCCGGCCTGAAAGCCGCAGCCCATGTAGATGTCGTCCACGGTGGCGAAGTCGACCCCGGCGTTGCGCTCCTGGAGGGCACGGAGGGGGACGGCGGCCAGGTCGTCGGCGCGGACGTCCTTGAGCGACCCCTTCACGGCACGCCCGATCGGCGTGCGGACGGCGTCGACGATGACGGCTTCGGGCATTTCAGCGTTCTCCTTGGGGGTGGTTCCGCGGGGCGGCGGGGTGCTCATGGTATTCGCCGGCCCGAAACGGGGTGCCCGGGCGGCCCGGGCGCGCCTACAGGCCCAACCCGCGCACCCCGCCCTCGTCCCAGCCGAGGTGGTGGGCGAGCTCGTGGCGCACGGTGCGCGTCACCTGGGCCCTGAGGAGGTCGGGATCGCGCCCGAAATCGCGCAGAAGCGTGTCGCGGTAGATCACGATCCGGTCGGCGAAGCCGTCCTGCGCGACGGTGCCTCCGTGGTAGAGCCCGTAGGCGCGGCGCCGGCGGCCGCCGTCGGAGACGACGACGGCGACGTGCTCGAGCGCACGGTGGAACTCGAGCGGCAGGTCGTCGAGCGCGGAGCGCACGAGGGCCTGGAAGTCCTCCTCGCTGTGGGGATCGAAGCCGTCGTCGTCGTCCTCCTCGAAATCATCGAGGTCGTCGGCCTCGCCCCAGCTCCCGCCCGCGGCGAGGCGCTCCGAGCGCTCGACGAGCGCGTCGAACTCGCGCTCGGAGGCCGGCTGCCGCCAGCCGGCCAGGCGCTGCATGAGCAGCACGACCACCGCCCCGACGATCACGACGCCGAGGGCCACTATCGCCAGGCGCTCGACGAGGCGCAGCAGGTAGGAAGAAGAGCCTCCGAGCCACAGGGAGGCCACCCCCAGCCCCAGCAGAAGCGCGAGAAGCGCCGCGGACCCGATGCGCCGCAGGGTGGGCGGCGACACGGCCGGTCCTCCCTACCGTCGGGTAGGGGCGATCGGGTGGGGCTCGATCGCTCGCGTGCGCAAGCTCGCGATCCTAACGCGAACAGGGCTTGGTCTCCGCGGCCCCTGGTACAGTCGTCGCCATGCCGCTGGGAACTTCGCTCTTCCTGATCGCCGTGGGCGCCATCCTGCGCTTTGCCGTGACGTTCACGCTCGGCGGCATCGACATCCAGACCGTCGGCCTGATCCTGCTCCTTCTCGGCATCCTCGGCCTGATCCTGTCGCTGCTCTACATGTTCGTGTGGTCTGACCGCAACCGTCCGGTCGACCGCGAGCGCACGGTCGTGCGCGACCGCCGCGATATCTAATAGACGCGCGATGTCCTCCTTGTAGGACGGTCTGGCGAAGGGGCGAGCGAGACCGATCGGGCGCAGCGTAGACTTGGCGCACGATGTGTGCTGGGTGCGCGATGGCGGCTGTCACCGGAGCGAGCGGCGTTCGCGCTTGGCTCCAGTCGCGGCATATCACTTGGCTGACGCCGCGAAGGATGCGCGCCGCCACCATCGGCATGTTCGTGACCGCGACCCTACTCTCGTCCGTCGGGTTGAAGGGCTCTACTCCGCGGCCGCAGATTGCGGCGGGGCACCATGCGACCGCGCCAGCGGCACGGCCAGCTTCACGAGCACCGTAACGCGCCCCGGAAGCCTAGGCCGGCGTGCCGTGGATCGGCGGCGCCGGTGCCGGGCGCGGGGCGGGAAGCGGCGGGGGCTCCGTCGGCGGCGTTCCCGGAGCCGGCAAGCCGGCAATCCGCCGCCATTCGAGAATCTTGCCTCGTGTGATGCGAAAGGCCGTCGCTCCCTTGGCTCCCGTGCCGTCGCACTTGCCTCCGCCGACCCCCGTGCGCTGCGTGAGCACGAACTCGGCCAGGGTGTAGCGCCCGGCCGCCTGCGTGCGCACGAGCCGCGCGCCACAGGGCAGGAGGAGGTTGAACGCGCGAACCTGCGCCGTCGTGCTCAAGCGGACCGGCGAGCCGCCGTTCTGGATGACGGAGGGCAGGGCGAAGTAGCGCGAAGCCCGGTCAACGTCGCCGCCGCGGAGCGAGTCCGACCACGAGCGGATCACACGAACCGCGGAGGCGTCGGCCGCGCGGGACGTGGGCTTAGTACTCGCCGGGCCCGAGGTCGCTCCTCCCGGCGCGGGGCGTGAGGCGGAGCCGCCGCAGGCCGCGAGGATGAGGGCCGAGGCGAGGGAGAGGGCGAGAAGGGCCGCGGAGCGCACGCACACATGGTGGCAGGCCGCGGGCGGGAGGCGGGTTTGGTCTCCAGCGGCCTGACGACTATCCTGCAAGCTGTCTCGGGGATGGCGCGTTACGTTGACGCAGCTACCCCGAGAAGCCATGTCGTTCTCCTTGCCCCACCTTTACGCGCGCGCGAGCGGCTCCGGGCCCGTTCTGCGGACGCTCGTGGTCGGCCTCTGCGTTGCGGCGCTCGCCGTGCTCGGAGCAGCGGCGGCTCCGGCGCGCGCCGCGGACCCCGTGCTGGCGGCGGCGGGAGATATCGCATGTCCGCCAGGAACAGCGCCAACTGCGATCCACTGCCAGCAGGCCGCGACGGCCAGCCAGATTCGCGCCGCCGCTCCAGACGCCGTGGCCGCTCTGGGCGACACGCAGTACGACTCGGGCACCTACGCCGAGTACATGGGGATGGGCGCCTTCGATCAAACCTGGGGCACCTTTAGATCGTCGATCCGTCCGGTGCCGGGAAATCACGAGTACAACACGACCGGAGCGAGCGGCTACTTCACCTACTTCGGATCCTCCGCAGGCGATCCGGCGAAGGGCTACTACTCCTATGACCTGGGCGCATGGCACATCGTTGCCTTGAACTCGGCGTGCTCGGGTAGCGCGTGCAGCGGCGCAACCGCAGGGAAGGTCAGCGCGGCTGAGGTCAGTTGGCTCCAGGCCGATCTGGCGGCCCATCCCGGTGTTTGCACGTTGGCCTACTGGCATCATCCGTTGTTCACCTCGGGAGTCCTCAACGGTGGAAGCATCGCCAGCCCGGGCGTAAAGCCGCTGTGGGACGCCCTCTATGCCGCCCACGCTGACGTGGCGTTGAATGGGCATGCCCACAACTACGAGCGGTTCGTTCCCCAGGACCCATCCGGGAACGCCGTCTCGAGCGGTGGTCTTCGGGAGTTCGTCGTGGGCACCGGCGGAGAGGACCACCTCGGCGCCTCCGCCAAGCCGAACTCGACGAAGCTCGACACCGGCGACTTCGGCACGCTATTCCTCACGCTCCACCCCGGCGGCTACGACTCGCAGTTCAAGTCGACGGGCGGGACGGTGGTCGATCAGAGCTCCGGCAGGTGCAACCGACACACGCCCGCCCAGGTCAAGACCTCGGTCGAAGCTGCCCTCCAAGCCGCGACCAAGGCGCTGACGCGACTGCGCCTCCACACGCTCGCGCGGGCGAAGTCCTTCCGCTTCCCCTTCACCGCGCCGATGGCCGGCACCGCCGTCTTCAAGGCCACGGCCAGGCGCAACGGCAAGACGATCACCGTCGCCAGCGCTCGCCTCGTGTTCTCGAGACCGGGGAAGACGACGGTCATCCAGAAGCTCAGCCGTTCCGCGGCCGTAGCGCTGCACAGGCTCTCGGCGGTGTCCGTCGTCGAACGGATCCAGTTTGCGCCGGCCCACGGCAGCCCGTTCTCCGCGCGCAAGCGGCTGACGCTCAAGCGCTGAGCTGACGTTGCCGGAGCAGGCCCGACCGCCCGCGGCACGCCCCTAAGCGCAAAAGCCGATGAGCGCCTTCGCCGAGCCCCACGCCGATTTGACCCCCGAGCAGGTCGCGGAGCTGCTGCGCCGCGGGGAGGTCCAGCTCATCGACGTCCGCGAGCCCTACGAGTACGAGGCGGGGCGGATCGTCGGCGCTCGCCACGTCGAGCTCGAACGCCTCGCCTCCGAGGCGGAGACGATCGACCGCGAGCGTCCCGTCGTCTTTCACTGCCGCCTCGGCGCGCGCTCGGCGATGGCGGCGCAGGCGTTTCGCGCCGCGGGGTGGGACGCGCACAACATGGCGGGAGGCATCCAGGAGTGGCATGACCACGGCCTGCCGCTCGATCCGCCGAACGGGTACGTCGCCGAGCACTGAGCGGGACCGCGGCGCGGCTCCCTACAGCCGCTTCTCGAAGCAGACGCAGCGGGGATCGTCGCGGTAGGGGCCGTAGGGAGCGATGCGCGCGTAGTTCTCGGAGAGGTAGAGCGCGAGCGCCTCGGGCTGAGCGGTGCCGCTCTGGAGGCGCACCAGCTCGTACCCGCGCCCGCGAGCCGCGTCCTCGAGCGCTCGCAGCACGCGGCGGGAGTGACCGCGGCGGCGGTGAGCGGGCGCGGTCCACATCCGCTTGACCTCGGCGGTGCCCGCGCTCCATCGACGCAGGGCGCCAGCGGCGAGCGTCTCGCCGTCCTCCTCCATGAGGAGCAGCGTGCCGTCCGGGGCCTCGAAGTCCGCGCCGTCGTCGAGGGTGATCTCGCCGCTGCCCCCGTAGCGACGCTCGTACTCCTCGGCCAGGCCGGCGAGCACCGGCGCCGTCGCGGGATCGCTCAAGCCCGACACCCGCAGCGCGGCGTTCACTCTCGCGCGGCGGCGCGAATCGCGGGGGCGCGGGGCGCCACCGCCGCGCTCGGCACGAACCCCGGCAGCTCGACCGCCAGCCGCGCCCCTCCGGCGGGGGAGGCCCCGGCCGAGATGCGCCCTCCGTGCGCCTCGACGATCGCCCGGGCAATGGCCAGGCCGAGGCCGGTCCCGCCGGCGGCTCGCGCGCGGGAGACGTCCATGCGGTGGAAGCGATCGAAGACGAGCTCGCGCTGCTCGGGCGGGATCCCCGGACCGTCGTCCTCGATGCTGAGCTCGAGGCGCTCGCCACGGACATTCGCCTGCAGGCGCACGAGACCGCCGGGGCCCGTGTGCTCGACGGCGTTGCGCGCGAGGTTGCGCAGCACCTGGGCGAGGCGGTCGGGATCGGCGTGCAGCACGCCGAGAGGCACCTCGCCGAGCTCCCAGCGACGCTCGGCGGTGAGCGTGAGCCCGTCGAAGAGCTCGGGGAGGAAGCGCTCGAGCTCGAGCGCCTCGAGCCGCAGCAGCTCGCCCTGATCGGCGCGCGCGAGCAGCAGCAGATCCTCCACCAGGCGCTCCATCCGCAGCACCTCCGTGCGCACCACGCCCTCGACGCGGCGGACCTCCTCGCGCCCCGGGTCCGCCCGTCGCGCGAGCACCTCGAGCTGGCCGCGGATCACCGTCAGCGGAGTCCGCAGCTCGTGCGATGCGTCGGCCACGAAGTCGCGCTGGCGGGAGAAGGCGTCCGTGAGGCGATCGAGCGCCCGGTCGAAGGCTTCGGCGAGCACGTGGACCTCGGTCGGCGGCCCGGGCTCGTCCATCCGGTGGGAGAGCTCACCCGCGTCGATCAGGGCGGCGGTGCGCGCCATGCGCCGCAGCGGGCGCGACGCGCGCGAGGCGACGAGGTATACGGCGAGCATCGCCAGCGCCAGGGTGATGATCCCCGTGAGCGCGAACGCGCGTGCCACGCCGGCCTGGGCGCGCTGCACCGCGCCGAGCGCCTCTCCTACCCCTACGCGCGCGATCTCCCGGCCGTCGCGGCGGACCGGCGCGACGAGGAGCCGCAGACCCCCGACCTCGTCGACCTGCACGGTGGTGAAGCCCGGGCGAGCACGGCGCAGGGCGAGCCCCTGGCGCCCCTCTTCCCGACTGCGTGGGGGAGGCTCGACCTCATCGAGCCGGCCCGCGACTCCGATCAGCGTCGGCTCGTTGGTCACGACGCCCCGACCGGGGATGCTGACGAGGAAGAGCCGCGCGAGCGGGCCAAACGACGGCTGGTTGCTCACGTAGGCCCGCGCGCGGCGCTCGAGCTCGGCCGGCGGGGCCGCGCCGCGCGGCACCCCCTGGGCGCTAAACGCGTCGACGTCCTCGCGCAGGTCTTGGTCGATCTGGTGGCGGACTTGCTCGCCCGTGCCGCTGTAGGTGGCCGCGAAGGCGAGCGCGAGCGCTGCGGCGAGGATCGCGGCGAGCAGGAGCGTGAGCCGGGCCCGCAGGCCTCCGAGGCGCGAACGCAGCGCGCGGCTACCCACGGGTGCTCAGCCGGTAGCCGACGGAGCGGATCGTGTCGATCGGCGCCGGGCGCTCGGGCTGGTCCAGCTTGCGGCGCAGGTAGCGGATGTAGACCTCGACCACGTTCGTGCCCGGGTCGAAGTCATAGCCCCACACGGCGGAGAGGATCTGCTGGCGCGAGAGCGCCTGGTCGGGGTGGCGCAGGAAGTAGGCGAGCAGGTCGAACTCCTTGGCCGAGAGGTGCACCGCCGCACCATCGCGGGTCACCTTGCGGGAGAGCAGGTCGAGGTGGATGCCGGCGGCCTCGAGCGAGGTCGCGTCGCGCTGGCTCGGGGTGCGCAGGTGCGCCCGCACGCGAGCCGCGAGCTCGTCGAAGGAGAAGGGCTTGGTCACGTAGTCGGTCGCGCCGCCGTCCAGTCCGGCCACGCGGTCCTCGACGTCGGCGCGCGCGCTCAGCATCACGACGGGAAGGGTGGGCTTGGCCGCCCGGATGCCGCGCAGCACCTCGAGCCCGTCGCGGCCGGGCAGCATCACGTCGAGGATCACGAGGTCGATGTCGTCGCCGAGGGCCGAGCGCTCCCCCTCCACGCCGTCGGAGGCGAGGCTCACCGCATAGCCCTCGGCTTGGAGCCCGCGCTGGACGAAGTCGGCGATCGCCGCCTCGTCCTCGATGAGGAGGATGCGCATGGCTCGATGCTACGGGCCGCGGCTCGGCGGCTCAGCCGCTCCCGTCGCCAGGCGCAGGGCGTCGAGGAGGTCCTCGGGGTCGGGCGTCGGCCACAGGCGCCCATCGCGGCGACGGTAGACCCGGCACGTGAGCCCGGCGGGCTCCGGCGTCTCGGGCGGCTGCACGTCGGCCCCCGCGATGCGGATGGTCGGAGAGCCGACGAAGCCGTGGCGCTCGGCCGCAGACTCCGTGTCCACCTCCCGCAGCTCGAGCGCGTCGGGATCGAGACCCGCCTCCTCCATCGCCTGCCTGAGCTCCTCGCGCGCGCGGCGCCAGGAGGCGCAGCCATCCCACCAGAGCAGCTCGACGTGCGGGGCGCCCATGCTCCGAGGCTACAAGAAGCCGCACACCGCGTTGCAGACGAACGAGCGGGGGGACGGTAGGACTGGGGCCATGCTCACTTCCTCCGCGCGCTTCGCGCTGCCCGCTCTGGCGTTCCTCGCCCTCCCGGCCACCGCGGGCGCCTCGGTGGCCCACACCGTCGGCCCCGGCGAGACCATGTGGTCGATCGCGGCGGCGTCGAATCTCACGACCCGCTCGCTCGCCGCCGCCAACGGGCTCCCGCCGGGCTCCCGCGTGGTGCTCGGCTCCACGATCCAGGTGCCCTCCGTGTCCGAGGCCTCAACCGCGCTGGCGCGGCAGGGCGTGGTGTCCTCGGCGGCCTCCGTCGGCGACGGGGACGGCGACGCGGACGACGGCGTCGCCACGGGCGCCGGGAGCACTCCCGCCGCGAGCAGCACCGGCACCGGCGCGCCCGCGCCGATGGGCGCTTACATCGTGCGCCGGGGCGACACCCTCTCGGCGATCGCCGCTCGCAACGGCGTCTCCGCGCGCCAGGTCGCGTGGATGAACGGCTTGTCGACCGCGCAGCCCCTGCTCGCGGGCACGGCCCTCAAGCTGCCCACGGGCTCCCCGAGCGCCACGCCCGTCGCGCGCACGGCGAGCGTCTCGGCGACGCCGGTGAGAGCCGTCGCGCACGCCGCGCCGTACGCGACGGGCAACCGCCTCACCTCAACCCAGATCGGCTCGATCGCCGTGAACCAGGGCGTTCCCTCCTCGCTCGCCTCCGCGGTGGCCTGGCAGGAGAGCGGCTTCAACAACGGCGCGGTCTCCTCCGCCAACGCGCGGGGGGTCATGCAGGTCATGCCCGGCACCTGGGACTACGTGCAGCGCAACCTCACCTCGCGCACGCTCAACCCGTTCTCCGCGCAGGACAACGTCCGCGCCGGCTCCCTCTACCTCGGGAGCCTGCTGCGCCAGACCGGAGGCAACGCGCGCCAGGCCGTCGCCGCCTACTACCAGGGCCTCTCCTCCGTGCGCCAGATCGGGATGTACGCCGACACCCAGCGCTACGTCGCCAACGTCATGCGGCTGCGCCAGCGGTTCGGCGGCCCGTGAGCCGGGCAGGGTCGGAGGGGGCAAGCCCCGACCCGACCGAGAGGAGCAGCGACATGGAGCGTGACGAGCTCGACGTGGAGGCCGAGGTGAGGGCCGCCGAGGAGGACGCGGGCGCCATCGGCGGCACCGCCGGCGACGAGGACCTCCCGCCCGCCGAGCGCCCGGTGAGCGAGGGCGGCGGCGGGGTGGCCGAGGGCTTCGAGCACGCCGAGGCGGCGCTCGTCGAGCACGCCACCCACGGGGATCAGTACTCGGGCCGCGCGGCCCTGCACGACGCGCCGGCTCCCGAGGAGCACGGGGTCACCGCGGAGGACGCCGAGGCCGACGAGGTCCACACGAGCGGGCTCGAGCCGGGAGCCGAAGAGGCGCGCGGCGCCTCCGGCGATCGCTAACGTTCCTCTGTGGCCGACGAAGGCGATCCCACGACCCAACGACTCGAGGCCGAGCAGGTGCGGCGCGAGCTCCACGAGCGCCGCGAGGCCGAGGAGGCCTCCGACGAGGATTCGGCGGCCCAGCACGAGCGTCGCGCCGACAAGTCCGCCTACCTGCGCGAGAAGCTGGCCGACCGGGTCCAGGCCGAGCACGACGCCGAGGAGCCCGATCCCGACCCGGGCTTGACTCCCCCACGCGCGGGGTAGGAGAAGAGTCGATGGAGCAAGACCCCACCTCCGCCCACGAGGAGCTCGGCGACGAGCTCGAGGCGAACGCCGAGAAGATGCAGGAACGCAGCGACTCGCTCGGCGCGGAGATCGACGAGACGCGCAGCGACTGGCGCAGCAAGCAGGAGGACCAGGGCGTCCCGGGCGCCGAGCCCGCGCGCGATCCCTTCGAGGAGACCCCGGAGGAAGCGGAGGAGCGCGCCGAGGAGCCCCAAGCCGCCGAGAAGCACGACTCCGAGTAAGACGGAGCCGTTAGGAGCCCTTGCCCCGACCCGTCTTCTGCTGCAGCTCGTCGATCCGCTTCGAGGCCTCGGCCTTGGTGACGTTCTCGTCGAACGGCTCCCCGGCCTCGTCGGACAGGGTCTTCAGGTAGGAGGCCTGCGCGCCGGTCATCGGCTCCTCACCGGTGACCCACTCGCTCGGATCCTTCTCGGTGTTCGATCCGCCCGTAGGGGTCTCGTCGGTCATGCCTTGCGCCTATCCCCATCGAGGCCCCGGCAAACGCCCAGGGCGGCCACGGCTCAGACCGTCTGGACGTTGACCGCCTTGGGGCCCTTGTCTCCCTGCTCCTCCTCGTAGGAGACCTTCGCGCCCTCGGGGAGCGAGCGGAAGCCGTCGGAATTGATGCCGGTGTGATGGACGAAGAGGTCGCGCTCACCGCCGTCGGGGGAGATGAACCCAAACCCCTTCTCGTCGCTGAACCACTTCACCGTTCCGGTGGGCACGTGCATTCCTCCACGTGTCGAGTGCCGCCGGGGGTCGCCCCGGCCTGTCGTGGTCCGGGACGCTAACAGAGCCCGGGGCATCCGGGCACGCGCCTCAACTCGTGCCCGCGACCCGCGAGACCTCGGCGATCGAGGTCTCGCCGCGGCGTACCTTGGCCAGCCCGTCCTCGCGCAGGCGGCCCATGCCCTCCTGCTCGGCGGCCTCGGCGATCTCGTCCGCCGGCCGGCGCTGCAGGGTGAGGGAGCGAATCCGCTCCGAGATGGCCATGACCTCGTAGAGGCCGAGCCGGCCCTTGTAGCCGGAGCCGCCGCAGCGACCGCATCCCGCCGCCTCGAAGACCTCGAGGTCGTCTTCCACCTTGAAGCCCGACTGGCGAAGCACCTCGGCCGGCAGGCTCACCGGCTTCTTGCAGGTCGAGCACAGCCGCCGGGCGAGCCGCTGGGCGACGACGCAGTCGATCGCGGAGGCGACCAGGAAGGGCTCGATTCCCATCTCCACCAGGCGGGTGATCGCGGTGGGCGCGTCGTTCGTGTGGAGGGTGGAGAGCACGAGGTGGCCGGTGAGCGCGGCCTCCACCGCGACCTGGGCGGTGTCGCGGTCGCGGATCTCACCGACCATGACCACGTCGGGATCGGCGCGGAGCATGGAGCGCAGCCCGGTGGCGAAGGTCACGCCGGCCTTGGGGTTGACCTGCATCTGGCGCACGGCGGGCATGCGGTACTCGACCGGGTCCTCGATCGTGAGGATCGAGCGGTCGCCGATGCCGATCACGTTGAGCGCGGCGTAGAGGGAGGTCGACTTGCCCGAGCCCGTCGGACCGGTGACGAGCACCGCGCCGTAGGCCTGGTGAAAGGCCTGCTCGAAGCGCTCGCGCTCGACGGGCAGCATCCCGAGGTGGTCGAGGTCGATGAGCGAGTCGTTCTTGTCGAGGATCCGCACGACCACGGACTCGCCGGCCACGAGCGGCAGGGTCACGACGCGGAGATCGACGGTGCGACCCTCGACCGCGAGCGAGAGCCGGCCGTCCTGGGGCGCGCGCCGCTCGGCGATGTCCATCTCGGACATGATCTTGATCCGCGAGACGACGCCCTGCTGCATCCGGCGCGGGACGTTCAGGGAGTGCGAGAGCACGCCGTCGATCCGGAACTGCACCGCCATGTCCTGCTCGGTGGCGGCGAAGTGGATGTCCGAGGCGCCCTGCTGCACCGCCTGGGCGATGATCGACTGCACGAGCTTCACGATCGGTGCGTCGGCCGCGGACTCGCGCAGGTCGGTCACCTCGGCGACCGCCGGGCGGTCGTCCTCCATGACGTCCTCGACGCTCTCCTCGAGGCGGTTGAGGCGCCCGATGAGCAGAGCGATGTCGTCGGGGGAGGCAATCGCAGGGACGATCTCGAGCCCCGTCATCAACCCGATGTCGTCGACAGCGAGGACGTTGGCGGGATCGGCCATGGCCACGAGCAGCGTGCGCGACCCCTGGTGGTCGATCGGGACCGCGCCCAGACGCTTGGCCACGGCCGGTCCGATGAGGTTGGCGGCCGCCATGTCGACCTTGTAGCGGGTGAGGTCGACGTGGTCGAGGCCGAAGCGCTCGGCCACCACGCGAGCGAGCTGGTCGGGGGTGAGCGCTCCGCTCTCAAGCAGGACGCGACCGGTCGGCTTGCCCGAGGCGCGCGAGGTGGCCACCGCCGACTCGATCCGCTCCCGCGAGGCAAAGCCGAAGTCGGCGATCACGTCGCCGATCAGGCGCGCCGAGCGCCCGCGCCGCGTGGGCGGCGTCAGCCCGGGCTTGCCCGAGGAGGGAGCCTCGGGGCCGGGCGCGGGGACGGCAGTGGCGGGGGGACCGGAGGAGACGGCGCTCATGATCGCTCTCCTCATCGGCAGCTCGAGCCCACTTCCATAGCCCCGTGCGACGATCTTCGGAACGCATGGACGATCCGATGCCCTTGACCCGCAACGTCGCCATCCCGCTGCGCGAGGTGCTCGTGCGCACGAGCCGCTCCTCCGGCCCGGGCGGCCAGCACGCCAACGTGACCGCCTCGCGGGTCGAGGCGATCTTCGACGTCGCGGCCTCCTCGGTGCTCAGCGAGGAGCAGAAGCGGCGGGTGATGGGGCGCTGCGGACCGCGGGTGGTCGCGGTGGCCCAGGACGCACGCAGCCAGGCGCGCAACCGCGAGCTCGCGCTCGAGCGCCTGCGCTCTCGTCTGGCCGGCGCGCTCGCCGTCGCCCGCCCCCGGCGGGCGACGCGGCCCTCGGCGGGGGCGCGGGCGCGTCAGGCGGCCGGCAAGCGCCGGCGGGCCGAGCGCAAGCGCGAGCGAGGACGGCGCTTCTCCGCCGAGGACAGCTGAGAGCGACCGCCCCGCCGGGGCGGGGCGGGGCGGGCCTCAGACGAGGAAGACGTCGCGCACGATCTGGAGCAGGCTTCGCCGCACGGACGGCGGGGTGCCCTGGTCGGCCAGCGCACTCGAGTCGATCCAGCCGCGCATGCCCGGGGAGGCCCAGCGGGCGGCGATAACCTCGACGCACGACCAGCTCTCACAGCAGCCCGAGGAGACGACGCTTCCCTCGGACGGCGGCGGGCAACTCGGATCCCCCCGGCGGCGGGCGCAGGCGACGCAGAAGGCGCGCACACGGTCGCCGGGCACGAGCCACAGCGTCGCCGTGCCACCCTGGGTGTAGCGCAGGAGGTAGCGCGCCGAGCTCAGATCGTCCTCCCGGCCCGGGGAGGGATTGGTGCGCACGGTCCGCACCTGCGTCTCCTGCGGCGCAAAGCAGGTTCCCACGAGCTCGCGCGGGCCGCCACAGATCGCTCCGGTGCGCCGGCCGCCGGCTCCGCGTGGACCGCACTGGGTGCGGTAGGGCGAGTTCCGCTCCGAGCCGGCGCGGCAGTCGAAGTCGAGCGACTCCGGTCCGCAGAGCACCCCGGCGTAGGACGGATCCGCCGCGGAGAGCGCCCGTCGGCGGAGCTCGGTGGGGATCCAGCCCACCGCTCCCGCGCCGCGCGTGCCCGCGGGGACGTAGCCGAAGACCCATCCCCGCCCGGAGGCCGGCCGGGGGCCGGGGTCGGGGCAGCCCCCCGCGGGCGGCCCACCGCGGCGGCTCTGGCGTCCGAAGTAGCTCCCGACGGGAACGACGACGGGGGCTCCGTCGAGCCGGACGTAGGGCGCCTCGAACGACGGGCCCTTGCGCACGGCGACGCCGCGCGCGCCGCGCGGCAGACCGCGTGCCGGCTCCGAGCGCCGCACCCGCCACGGCGACCAGCAGACGTTCACCCCGCGCCGTCCGTTCGTGCAGCCGTTCGGGGCGCCCGCGGCGAGGGCGCGACCGGGGTCGCCCGCCAGCGCGGCGCCTCCCGCCGCGAGGGCGCCGAGTGCCGCCCGGCCGAGAAAGCCGCGGCGGGTCTGACCTTCGGTGGAAGGGAGCGGCGGCGGCCGCGCCGCGCCGGCGATCCGCGGCGCCCATGCCATCGCCACCAGGATGCTCGCGGCGAGCGCGAGCGCGAGCACGGCGCCGGCCGAGCCGCTCCACGGCGCAGCGCCGGGCGGCGTGAGGGCGAGCAGAAGCGACAGCGTCCCGAGCACGCCGTTTCTGACGAGGCCCGACGGCCGCGCGCCCGGCGTACCGAAGCAGCCACAACCGGCCTCGGGCGCACGCCGGCGCAGGAGCAGCAGCGCGACGGAGAAGACGAGTAGCGCCGCGAGGGCAAGCAGCCCCGCCGCCCGGGGGGCGAGGCCGCTCAGCGCGAGCAGCCCGAGCGCGAGCTCGCCCAGGGCCAGCGCGAGTACCAGCCCCCGGGCGGGCGCCCGCGGCGCGAGCGCGAGCACCGCCGCGCGCGCCCCGGCCGGTGCCCGGAGCTTTGCCACGCCCGCGAGCGCAAAGACCGCTCCGAGCAGCAGCGCCGCGGCGGCGTCCATGGCTCCCGCGACGCCGCTCAGGAGCGCCCGGCGGCCCGGCTCTGGAACTCCCCGAGGTCGATGTCGCCTTGGAGCACGCCGGCGATCACGTAGAACAGCGCGGCGGAGAGCAGGCAGAGGATGGCGTTGCCAAACCCGATCTCGGCCCAGGCGGCGGCGAAGAGAAAGCCGAGGAGGGCGTAGAACTGCTTGGGAGCGATCATTCGAGGTCCCTTCGTGTGGTGCGGTCGATTCCGGTCAGGGTCACGTTCACGGGGAGAACGGGAAGGTCGTGTTGCTCGAGCGCCTCGCGCACCGCGCCTCGCACGGCGCGCATGGTCTCGACCGCCTCGCGCGGGCGGCGGACGGTGAGCATGACGTCGAGCTCGTCCTCGCCGAGCCGCCCGCTCGCCCCGGCGACGCCGGGCTGCTGGCTCGCGGCGCTCTCGGCGACCCGCTCGACCGCGCGGGGCCGGACGCGCACCTCTCCGCGCTCGTCGTCGACGAGATAGACCTCGCTTCGCGTGAGGCTGGGCCGAGGCAGCGCCTTGTAGGCGAGGTAGCCGAGCACGAGGAAGGTGAGCAGACCGGCGCCGGCGACGATCAGTCGCGTGGTGCCCGAGATGTCCGTCGGCTTCAGCGAGGCGAGGTCGTCGAAGACCGTCCGGTACCCGCTCAGGCCGTTCACCGTCGTCGGCGAGACCTTCACCGCGAGCAGCACGAGCATGAGCCCGTACCACAGCAGAGCCAGGGCAAGGAGAGTGACGAGCACCCGTCCGACGAGCTCGGCGGGGGACCGGTGCAGGTTGACGCGCTGGCGGCCCATCACTCGACCCGATCGCCCTTGTCGCCGGCGATGACGCGCACGCGGTCGCGCAGCTTGAAGTCCGAGACGACGGGCGAGAGCGCTTCGCTCACCGTCCGCTGCACCTCGGCGTCCTCAGCGTTGCGCGGACGGTACGCGGTGACGGTGAGCTTGCCGCTGCCGCGCCGCGAGCTGCGGAGCTTGACCTTGCTCCGCGTGACCCCGCGGCCGGACTCGGTCACCCAGCCCACGAGCTGGCGCAGGGGCCGCTTGCGGGCGGCGAGCGTACCCTCCCGGTCGCGCTCGGCGATGATCAGCCGCTCGCGCGCCACCGCGAACACGCCCCGCAGCAGCGCGAGCCCGAGCAACATGGACAGCAGGCCGCCGAGCAGCGAGAGCAGCGCCACGGACCCGGATGACTCCACGGCGGTGAGCAGCTTGGCGACTTCACTCTTCAGGCCGGAGAGGTGGGCGATCTTGGCCAGCCCCGGGAGCGAGAGACCGCTCGTGCTTCCGGTGATGCAGAAGACCGCCGCCGCGAGCCCGACTACGGCGAGCACGAGCAGGAGCAGGAACCCCAGGAGCCGGCTGAGTCCGCGCAGAAGCGAGGCCATCAGGGCGACCCGGGCGCCGCGCCGCGCGCCGAGGGCGCGAGATCCTCGAAGGAGACCGTCACTCGACCGAGGGCCTCTCCCAGACCCGCCCCGGTCGCCGCGCGCTGCACCGCCTGGCGAACCCGGTCGCCGAGCGGGTGGAGCGGGACGAGTTCCGCCTGCAGGTGAAGGCCGATCTCGTAGCGCCCGTCGGCCGTCACCGCGGCCCCCACGCCCTTGAGCTCGCCTCCGGGCGCCGGCGTCTTGTGGACGCCCTGCGGATCGGCCTCCATCGCGCTCACGCCGGGCACCGACAGGGCGGCCTCAACCGCCAGCGCGGCGAGCCGGACCCGAACGCTGGGCCGCACGCCGGCCGCGGGAGCGGCCGGCGTCGACGGCGCAGACGGAGGGGTCGAGGTGGACGACATCGGATTCTCTGGTGGATCCCGCCGACTACTGGACGCGCGGCGGTTCCGGCGGCGGCTCGACGTCGTCGCCGGGGAAGTGAAGGTCGTTCACGGTGACGTTGACCTCGGTGACCGCCAGGCCGGTGATGCCCTCGATGCGCTTGACGATGTTGTCGCGAATCTGCTGGGAGACTTGCGGGATCGACTCGCCGTACTCGACGACCACCGTGAGATCGACCGCCGCCTCACGCTCGCCGACCTCGACCGAGACGCCCTGGGAACGCTCGTCGCCGATACCGACACGTTGGCTGAGACCTCCGAGCGCTCGCGAAGCTCCACCGCCGAGCGCGTGCACGCCGGGTACCTCGCGCGCCGCGATGCCCGCGACCTTGGTGACCACCGCGTCGGCGATCTGGGTCGCACCCTTTTCGCTCTGCAGTCCGCCGGCCCCTCCGCCGCCGTCCCCGCCCTTGCGCTGGACCGAAGTGCCGCTCGAGCTTCCGCTCGACTCGACCTGGGCCCCCCTGGACTCAACTGACATGTGCTCGCCTCTCCCTTCGCTCGGTGTCCGAGAAGAGCTACCCCGGCTCGACGTTCCCAAACTCAAGCGATGAGGCACTACCCTCGCGGCGGTGACCACACTGGACCTCGTGACCGCCGCGGTCGCGATCCTCGGCGGCTTGGGCTACGTCGTCTACGTGGTGCGCGAGGCCGCACGCGGGGCGCCCGAGCGCCGTGCGGAGGAGGAGGCGCGCGAGTTCTTCGACCTCCACGGGCGCTGGCCGGACGAGCCGGCGTAGGCCGTCCGCCTCTACAGCGCGGCCTCGAGCTTGTCCTGAAGGCGCAGCCACACCTCGCTGCGAGTCGGAAACGACGGGATGGCGTGGCGCAGGCGCTCCACCGAGACCTCGCCGACGATGGCGATGGTCGCGGCGTGGAGGAGCTCCGCGACCTCCGGTCCGGTGAAGGTGGCGCCCACGAGGACGCGGCGCCCGCGGTCGAGCACGAGGCGGGCGGTGCCGCCGGCTCCGCGACCGACGAAGCTCGCCGCCGCCACCGCACCGAGCGCCTGGTCGACCGCCACCGCGTCCAGACCGGCCTCGCGGGCGCGCTTCAGCGTGTGACCGGCGGCAGCGACCTGGGGCTCGGTGAAGCTCACGCGCGGAGAGAGCGGCCCGTCCCAGCTCGCGCGCGCGTCGCGCCCGAGGATCTGCTCGCATGCGACCCAGGCCTGGTACTTGCCGGCGTGGGTGAGCAGCGCGCGCTCGTTGACGTCGCCCACCGCGTAGAGCCAGGCGTGAGCGCCGGCGCGCATGGCGTCGTCGACCGGGATCGCCTCGCCGGGTGAGAGGCCCACGGTCTCGAGGCCGAGCTCCTCGGTACGAGGGCGGCGCCCGACGGCGACGAGCAGCTCGTCTCCCTCCACCACTGCGCCGTCGGCGAGGCCGACGCGCAGCGCTCCTGCCTCCGGGCGGCTCACCTCGCTCACCTGCACCCCGCAGCGCACCTCGACGCCCCGCTCCTCGAGGCAGGCCGCCACCTGCTCGCCGGCGAACGGCTCCTCGCGGAGGAGCAGGCTCGGGGCCGCCTCGAGCAGGACGACCTCGGCTCCGAGCGAGCGCCACGCTCCGGCCAGCTCGGCGCCGACGACGCCGCCGCCGACGATGACGAGCCGCGCGGGCACCTTGCCGGCCGTGGTGCCCTCGCGGTCGCTCCACGCGCGGACGTCCTCGAGGCCGGGGATCGGCGGGACGAGCGGAGCGCTGCCCGGAGCGAGGATCACCGCGCGGCGGGCGCGCAGCTCCTTCTTCCCCACCCGCACGCACCGCTCGCCTGCCAGGCGTGCGCTACCGCGGACGATCTCGACGCCGCGCTGCTCGAGGCGCTCGGCGTGGCGGGTGTCGTCGAAGCCGCCCACCACCTCGTCCCGGCGGCGCAGGACGGCGGCGACGTCGAGGGGCTCGCTCGCTGCCTCGCGGGCCCCGGGCACGCGCGCCAGCTCGCTCAGGAGCTCGCCCGGACGCAGCAGCGCCTTAGAGGGCATGCAGGCCCAGAAGGCGCACTCCCCGCCCACGAGCTCCCGCTCCACGAGGGTCACCGCGAGTCCCTCGCCGGCCAGCCGCGCCGCGCACACCTCGCCGGCGGGGCCGCCGCCGACCACGACGACGTCGACCTCGCCCGAGGGCATCAGCCGAGCTTGGCGAGCCGCGCGAGCGCCTCGTGGCACTCCACGACGCTTCGCTTGACCGGGTCGGAGTCCGGGCGGTCGTGCACGAGGTCCCAGGTGCGGTCCGCGACGTCTCGCGCGGTGGCGGCGGTCGCTCGCGCGCAGAGCTGGCGCACGAGCTCGAGCTCGAAGCGCTCGAGCTGCTGGACGGGATCGCCGGCGGGGAGCCGCGGCAGCGGCTCATCGACGGTCTCGCGCCACATGGAGGTGGCCACGAGCAGGCGGTTGCGAAGCGTGATGGCGTCCATGGGCCGCTCGAAGCGAGCGCGGCGCGGGATCCTACTCACGGCGAGCGTCCGGAGGCGGCTACCGGAGGCCGCGTGGCCCCTCGCTTGCCACAATGGCTTCACCCGTGCCGCCTCGCTGCTTGCGCCTTGCCTCCTTGCTCGCCCTGCTCGGGCTGGCGCTGCTCACGGCGGGGTGCGGCCGCGCGGGCGAGATCTCCGCGGGGTTGAGCTCAGCGCAGGCCAGGGCGCTCACCCCGACCCCACGGGAGAGCGCGGCGCGTGGCGCCGCCTACGACTGGCCGATGTTCGGCTTCGATCCGGCGCGCTCCAACGTCGAGCCGCAGGCGACCGGGCTCACCGCCTCCGCGGTGAGAGGCCTGCGCCGCATCGTCGTGCACCTCTCCGGCACCGTGGACTCCTCGCCGATCTTCCTGCACGGGATCGCCACTCCGCGCGGGCGGCGCGACCTCTTCATCCTCACCACGACCTACGGCAAGACGCTGGCGCTCGACGCCGCCTCGGGCCACCGCCTGTGGGAGTACGTGCCTCCGAGTGCCGCGCGCCTCACGGGCTCCCCGAAGTTCACGAACACCACGCCCGTCGCCGATCCCGACCGGCGCTGGGTCTACGCCGCCTCGCCCGACGGTCGCGTACGCAAGCTCGCGGCGGGCTCCGGGCGCGAGCGCCGCCGCGACGGGTGGCCGGCGGTGGTCACGCGCGACGCGGGACACGAGAAGCTCGCCGGCGCCCTCAACCTCTCGGGCCGCTGGGTCTATGTGGTGACGGGCGGCTACATCGGCGACTACCCGCCCTACCAGGGTCATGTGATCGCGCTGGACCGCCGCACGGGCCGCCGGACCGGGATCTTCAACTCCCTGTGCTCCGATCGCCGCCAGCTCCTCCTCCCGAGCTCTTGCCGCTCGCAGCTCTCGGCGATCTGGTCGCGCGCCGGCGCGGTGATCGAGCCGGGAAGCGGGCGGGTCATCTTCACCACGGGCAACGGGCCGTGGAACGGAAGCACGGACTGGGGCGACAGCGTGCTCGAGCTCGCGCCGGGCGCCGGGCGCCTCGAGCAGAGCTACACCCCGCACGACCGCGACCAGCTCGAGGCCACCGACGCCGATCTCGGCTCCACCGGCCCCGCGCTGCTTCCCGCGCCGGGCGGCAGCTCCCGGCCCCGCTACGTCCTGCAGGGGGGCAAGGACGGCGTGATCAAACTCCTCTCGCTCGACCGCCTCAACGGACGGCGCCGGGTGGCCAACCGAACGACGGGCGGAGAGTTGCAGCGGCTCTCGGGCCGTGAGCCCCGCTTCACCGCTCCGGCGGTGTGGCGCCATGGCGGCCATGTGTTCGTCTTCACCGCGAACGGAAACAGCACCTCGGCGTTCGAGCTGCGCGGGCGCCGCCCGCGCCTGGCGCTCGTGTGGTCGAACGGGCACGGGGGCACGAGCCCGGTGCTGGCCGGCGGGCTCCTCTACGTCTACGGCGGCCGCGACGGCGGGCTGCGGATCTACCGGCCGGGCTCGTCGCACCCGATCGTCACGCTGCCCGCGGGCGCGGGCCACTGGAACAGCCCGATCGTCGCCGCGGGCCGGATCGCGCTGCCCGAGGGCGACGCCAACGACGCGAAGGGCTCGGGCGTGCTCGACCTCTACGTGCCGCGGTAGGGCGCGAGCGCCGGGTCGCTCCGCTCCACCGCAGCGGGCCGGCCGGGGAAGCCGAACAGCGCACGCGCCACGAGCGCGTAGCCGACGAGCATGAGCGCCGAGCCGACGATCGCGGTGGGAAGGTCGTTGACGGTGAAGCCGGCGTCGACCACCGCGGGACCGAGGACGACGAGGACGGCCAGCGGCGCGGAGAGCACGCGGTCGCGGTAGAGCCCCACGGCAAGGACCCCGAGGCCCAGGGGAACGCCGATGCCGCCGAGGAAGACCGCCGCCACCCCCGTGCTCGTGTCGAGCTCGTGGATCAGCGCGGTCATCTGCGCGCGGTCGAGCCCGTGTCCCGCGGCGCGCCACTCGACGAGGGCGAGCGCGGTCGCCGTAGAGGTGGCCACCACCCCGAGCAGGACGAGGCCGGCGCCGCCCACCCCGTGGCTCGCCCAGCGGCCGCGGAGCTTGTGCGCGAGGCCCAGCGCCGCCGGCCCGAGCAGCGCGAGCGCCGCGAGGGCGAGCAGGGCGGAGACGTACTGCCGGTCGGGGTGGCGCGCGACGATCGCGAGCTGCTCGGCGTCGCTCGAGCTCATCACGGGCGAGATCACGTCGGCGGCGGCGAGGGCCAGCGCGCTGCCCACGAGGGACAGGCCGGCGAGACGGTCCTTGAGGCGCTCACGCTCGTCCACGACGCGCCAGGCTAGCCTCCGCTTCGGCATGACGGCCTCCTATCCCCGGCGCGCCCGCCGTCTGCTCGCCGGAAGCGCGCTCCTCCTCGCGCCGCTCCTCACCCTGATCGCCACGGCGATCGCCCCGGCCAACGAGGCCGACGCCGCCGCCCAGCTCGCCGTCGTGAGCCGCACGCCCGGCCGCTGGTACGCCGCCAACCTCGTCAACTTCGTCGCGCTGGCCGTGCTCGTCCCCGCGGTGGTCGGTCTCATGCTCCCGCTGCGCACGCGCGGCGCGCGCTTCGCCCACGTGGGCGGCGGCCTCGCGCTCACCGGGATCGTGTGCGTGGCGGTCGTCAGCGGCTTGGGATTCGTGGAGTGGCAGATGGTGGGCGCGGGGGCCGACCGCACGCAGATGGCGGCGCTGCTCGAGCGGGTCGAGGGCGCGCCCGCGGTGGCGCCGATCCTGCTAGGCGCCGGCCTCGCCACCCTCGGCCTGGCGGTGCTCGGAGTCGGGCTGTGGCGCCGCGGCGCCGCGCCGGCGTGGACCGCGGCGCTGCTCGTGCTCGGCGCCCTCGGGATCGACCTCGGCTATGAGCTCACGAGCGCGCCCCTGGCCCTCGCCGGCGCGGCGGCGAACCTCCTCGCCCTCGGCTTCCTCGGCGCCCGGACGCTGAGCGGGCGTCTCGAGACCCTGGACGATCAACCCAGGCCCAGCACCAGCCCCAGAGCCTCGTCCACCGCGCGCCGCTCCGAAGGATCAAACCGCCCCTCGTAGGAGGAGAGGCGTTCGACGTCGAGAGCGCGCACCTGTTCGACCAGGACCCGCGTCGTCTCACCTCTCACCTGCACCGCGGGTCGAAAGGTCGCGGGCGCCGCGGCACGAGAGGTGGGCGCCACGATCGCCGTCGAGAGTCCGAGCAGCTCCTCGGCCTGGACGACGACCGCATACCGCGGGCCTCGTTGCTCTCGACCCCGCGTGTCGGGCAGTCGGACCCGGTAGACGTCGCCGCGCGTCACTCCGGCCAGTCGGTCCCGGCCGTGTCCATCTCGGCGAGCACGGATCGGCGCTCCCGCGAGTCGGCCTCGTCGCGCGCGAGCCTGCCGACCTCGTCGCTGAGCGCCGAGCGCCGACGGCGGCGCCGTCCGGCCTCCACGAGCGCGGCTCGCACCGCTTCGGACTCGTTGTGACCCTCGCCCATGAGGAGCGCCAACCCCTCTTCGGAGGGCGGATCCAGCCGCGCGCGGACGGTGCGGGACGACATGCGGAACTGTTGTAGCACAGATCGTGCTACAGGTTCGAAACGCGTGAAACGCCCTACGTCGCCGAGGTGCGCCGGTAGAGGCGCACGGAGAGCGGCACGAAGACGGCGAGGATCCCGACGCACCACACCACCGCCTGCCAGCCCGCCGAGCCGACGGGGCGGTCGAGCACGAGCGCGCGCACCGCGTTGACTACCTGGGTGATCGGCTGGTGCTCGGCGAAGGCGCGCAGCACGCCGGGCATGGAGGAGGTGGGCACGAACGCGCTCGAGGCGAAGGTGAGCGGGAAGAGCCACACGAAGCCGGCGGACTGCACCGCCTCCACGTTGCGCACGAGCAGGCCGATCGTCGCGGAGATCCACGACAGGGAGAAGGAGATGAGCAGCAGCAGCCCGGCGGCGCCGAGCCAGCGCAGGGGGCTCCCGTGCGGGCGGAAGCCGACGAGCAGCCCGACTCCGAGCATCACGAGGACGGTGAACATGTTGCGCCCGAGGTCGCCGAGCGTGCGGCCCGTGAGCACGGCCGAGCGCGACATCGGCAGAGAGCGGAAGCGATCGACGAGGCCCTGGGTCAGGTCGGTGGCGAGCCCGACGCCGGTGGTCATCGCCCCGAAGGAGACCGACTGCACGAAGATCCCCGCCATGAGGTAGTTCACGTAGGAGGTCCCGCGCACCGAGATCGCCCCGCCGAACACGTAGCGGAAGAGCAGCACGAACATGACGGGCTGGATCGTCGCGAAGATCAGCAGCTCGGGAGAGCGCACCGTGTGGGTGAGCGAGCGCTTGGTGAGCACGAGCGTGTCGGCCAGCGTCAGCTTCAGGCGCCCGAGCCGGCCGGAGGGCGGGGCGACGTGGAGACTCTCCGGGTGCCGCTCGGCGACGGCGGTCATGCGGTCACCTCCTGCTCCACTGGGGCCTCCTCGCCGGCGGCGTCCTCCGTGACGTGCCCGGTGAGGGCGAGGAACACGTCGTCGAGGGTCGGGCGGCGAACGGCGAGGTCCGCGAGCTCCACCCCGGCGGCGTCGAGGTCGCGCACGACCTCGGCCAGACGGCGCGCTCCGTCGGGCACCGGCACGGCCACGCGCCCACGCTCGGGATCGACCTGCGGAGCGCCCTCGCCCAGCCGGGCGAGCACTCCGACGGCGGCGTCGAGCTGCTCGGCCTGGGCCACGGTGGCCTCCACGCGCTCGCCGCCCACCTGATCCTTGAGCTCGTTCGAGGTGCCTTCGGCGATCACCCGTCCCGAGTCGATCACCGCGATGCGGTCGGCCAGCCTGTCGGCCTCGTCGAGGTACTGGGTGGTGAGCAGGAGGGTCGTGCCGCCGGCGACGAGCTCGCCGATCAGGTCCCAGACGACCTGGCGCGAGCGGGGATCGAGCCCGGTGGTGGGCTCGTCGAGGAACAGGATCGGCGGCGCGACCACGAGCGAGGCGGCGAGGTCGAGCCGCCGGCGCATCCCGCCCGAGTAGGTCTTGGCCTGGCGGCGGCCGGCCTCGACGAGGTCGAAGCGCTCGAGCAGCTCGTCGGCGCGCTCGCGCGCGCGGCGCTTGGGGAGGTGGTAGAGGCGCCCGACCATCTCGAGGTTCTCGCCGCCGGTGAGGTACTCGTCGACCGCCGCGTACTGGCCCGTCAGCCCGATGCGCGCGCGCACGCGCTCGGCGTCGCGCACCACGTCGAGCCCGTCGACCTCCGCGCGACCGGCGTCGGGCTCGAGCAGCGTGGCGAGGATGCGCACCGCGGTCGTCTTGCCGGCGCCGTTGGGACCGAGCAGGCCGAGGACGGCCCCCTCCTCGGCCTCGAGGTCGAGCCCGCGCAGGGCACGGGTCTCCCCGAAGCGCTTCTCGAGCCCCTCGGCGCGGACGGCGATCCTGTTCACGGGCAGGCCTCCATGGTGGTCCTACGTTAACGCCGCGGATGGGTGATCCCGCGGGGAGTGTGCGCGGGGCGGCGCAGATCAAGCGCCCGACAGACGGGCACCCTTTGCCCGGGGACTACCCCGGGGTACCCCATGAGCTACCCGGGGGTAGCCCAACCGGCAAACACCTCCACCCCGAGAGCTTGAACCGTCTGCGGGCTGGAATCAGTCACCTACACCCCGAGTACGGCGGCGCTCAGGGCCAGAGCCACCTCGGCGCGACTCGCCAGCGCGTCGGCGCGCACGAACTCCTCGGGCGTGTGGGCGCCCCCGCCGCGCGGGCCGAGGCCGTCGATCGTGACGGGGACCGAGGGCGCGATGTGGCTCGCGTCGCTCGCCCCGCCGCGCTCCATGCCCACCACGGGGCGGCCAAGACGGGCGCTCGCCCGAGCGAGGACTTCTTCGGTGCTCCCGCGCGAGTCCATACCCGGCCACAGGCGGATCATCTCGGCGGAGAGAGCTGCACCACCGACCTCCGCGGGGAGCGCCTCGCGCACGGCGGCGAAGGCCTCGACCCGGTCGGCGCGCAGGTCGCAGAAGAGCTCCCCGGCGGCGGGCACGACGTTGAAGGCCTCCCCCGAGCGGGCGATCGTGGGGACCGCGGTGAGCCGATCGGATCCGGCCGGGTCGTGCAGCTCGGCCACCCGGGCCGCCGCCGCGGCGATCGCCAGAAGCGCGTTGCGCCCGCGGTCGGGCGCCGAGCCCGAGTGCGAGGCGGCGCCGTGGGCCTCGACCCGCAGCGTCCCCGCCGCCTTGCGCCGCACCACCACTCCCTCCTCCCCGTGCGGCCCCCGCTCGCCGGCCTCGAAGCACAGGCACGCATCCCAGCCGGCGAAGCGCTCGGCGTGATGGAAGGGACGCGTGCGCCACTCCTCGTCCACGACGAGGAGGAGCGCCGCCTCGGCGTAGGCCTCGGGCCGGGCGGCGAGCGCGCGCAGGACGCCGAGCGAGAGCACCACGCCACCCTTCATGTCCGCGGTCCCCGAGCCGAGCAGGCGACCGTCGCGGCGCTCGAGCGGTCGGTGGCGCTCGTGCGCGATCACCGTGTCGAGGTGCCCGAGCAGGAGGAGCCGCCCCGCGCCGGTGCCGCGCACGAGCGCGAGCAGGTCCGGCGCATGCTCGGGCGAGGAACACGCCGGGCGCTCGATCTCCGCCCCGGCGGGCAGGAGCGCCGAGGCGACCGCGATCGCCTCCTCGGCGCCGGGGACGTCGCCCGAGGGAGAGGAGACTGCCACCAGCGCCGCGAGCTCCCGCTCGGCGCGGGCGGCGATCTCGAGCGCCCCGCCGGCGACCCAGGGATCGATGTGCGCCGGGGAGCCCATGCCGCGGGGAGTCTAGGAGGGGCGCGTTTACGCCCCGCCTCCCCGGGCATGGTGAGCACTCTCGTGCCTCGCCTTCCCGCACCGCCGATGCTTCCGAGCCAGCTCGGTCGCGTCGCGCATGACCTCGGGCTAGCCGGTCTGCTCGGCGGCAACCTCTTCGGACGCTGGGCCCTTCACCCCGCTGTGGCCCAGATCAGCGATCCGGCGGAACGCGGCAAGGTGGTGAACGCCGCGTGGAGGCGCTACGGGACGGTCAACTCGCTCTCTCTCCTCGCCGTCACGCTCGGCTGGAGCGGCGCTCGGGCGACCGAGGTCCAGGGGCGTTCGATCACCAACCGCGAGCGCACGCTCGCGCGCGCCAAGGACGCGCTCGTGGCCGCGGTCTTCGCCACGGGCGCGGCCACCGCCGTGCAGGGCGTCCGGTTCTCCCGCCAGGCGCCGGGCGGGGCGGTGCCGCTGCGCGACGGGGGCCACCCGGCGGCCGAGACCCCGGCGGCGGCCGCCCGGGCCAAGCGCACCCTCAACGTCCTCGGGGCGGCGAACATCACGGCCGAGATCGGTCTCGTCGCCGTGAACGCCGCGCTCGCCCAGGAGGGCTTCCGCCGCCCGGCGGCGCGCCGCCTGCTGCTGCGCCGCGGCTGAGCCCGGCGGGCCGGCGCCATCGAGCTCGCTCCGTGCTGAAATGGTGGGCGTGAGGCTTCCTCCTCGTCGGTGGCTCCTCGCCCTCGCGCTCGCGCTCGCATGGGGGCTCATCCCGACCGGGGGGCCGCCCGCCGCCCGCGCCGCGAGCGCTCCGGGCTGCCCGGGAACGCCGTCGGCCGCCGGCATACCGCAGCTTCGCGGCCCTACGCTTCGCCTCGGGATCAACCCGGCCGGGCCGGCCGGGGCGCTCGGGCCGGCGGAGCCCGCCGCGCCTGACCAGCCCGCACAGACCCTGGCCGCCCTGGCGCGACTGCGCCCCGCCCATGCGCCCTTCGCGCTGCGGCTCAATCGCCTGTTCTGGTCCGACGGAGAGGCGGCGATCCGCCGCTTCCGGACGCTCTCCAATCGCTACACGCATCGCAACTACCTCGTCGAGCTCCAGGTCCGCTACCACCCGACGCCCGCACAGGAGGGCGACGTCGCGGGCTTCGTGCGCTTCGTGCGCGAGGTCGTCGACTCCTTCGGCTCGAATCCGCGCGTGATCGCGGTGCAGGTCACGAACGAGGTGAACCTCACCTTCTCGCCCGACTCCTCCGACGGCGCGTACCGCGGCGCGCGCGAGGCGCTCGTGCAGGGAGTGATCGCGGCCAAGGAGGAGGCGCGACGCCGGCACTTCGGCCAGCTCACGGTCGGCTTCAACTGGGCCTACCGTGGGGCGCCGTCCGACGATGAGGCCTTCTGGAGCTTCCTGCGCGACCACGGCGACACGCGCTTTCACCGTGCGCTCGACTGGGTCGGCCTCGACGCCTACCCCGGCACGTTCTTCCCGCCGGTCGAGCCGCCGGGCGGCGAGCGCGACGGGATCGTCAACGCGCTGAGCTCGCTGCGCGAGTGCTGGATGCCGGGCGCGGGTATCGGGCGCTCGGTCCCGATCCACGTCGAGGAGACGGGGTATCCGACCGGGCCGGGGCGAAGCGAGGAGCGCCAGGTGCTCGCCGCCCAGACCCTCGTGAACGCCGTGAACGACTTCCGCGGCACCTACAACGTGAGCGACCTGCGCTGGTTCGACCTGCGCGACCACAACTCCCGCTCGACGAACTTCCAGCGCCACTACGGGCTGCTGAACGACGACTACACGCCCAAGCCCGCCTTTGAGGTCTTACGCGCGCTCGTCGCCCGGCTCGCCGCGCGAGAGCCCGCGCGCGTGCGGGTCGCGGTCCGCCTCCGTGGCCGGCGCGCGACGCTCGCGGGGCGCGACCTCCCTCTCGTGCGCCGCGTCGACTGGTACCTCGGGCGTCGCCTGCTCGCCCGCACCGATGCGCGTCCCTTCGCGCTGGCGCTGGGGCGCGGACGAACCGGTAGCCGGCTCTTCGCCCGGGTCGCCCTGGCCGACGGGCGGCTCACGGGGGTCCATCGCCCGGGCTCCTAGCGCTAGCGGCGATCGACCCACAGCGACTGCACCGCGCGCCCGATGCGTCCCCGGGCGTCGAAGAGCACGCTCTCCGCCGCGCCCGTACCGTGCGCGTCGACCCGGGTGCGCGCCTCGAGGCAGATCCACTCCCCCGCCGCCTCGCGCTCGAGGTGGAGGGTGAGGTCGGGGTTGATGAACACGTGGCCCTCCCAGGGCAGCGCGGCGCTCACGCCGTTGCCGAAGTCCGCCGCCGCCGCGACGCGCTGCAGCGGCGTGGGCTCCTCGCCGAGGACGAGCGGCTGGCGCAGTCGCATCCACACCGTCGCCGGACCGATGCCGTAGTCGCCCGAGACGAACCGACGCTCGACCGCCTCGAGGAAGGACTCCTCCAAGCCGGGCAGCGCGAAGGGCTCCTCGCGCCCGTGCTCGGGCCCGGGCGGCGGGGGCTCGGGCGCGGTGGCCTCCACCACCGGCTCCTCCGTGCGCCGGATCCGCAGCGCCGAGGCACGGCACACCTCGCGCCCCTCGGCCAGCACCCGCCCGGAGAGGAGCTGCACGAGCCGGCCGGCGCGCGTCACCTCGGCCTCGACGCGCAGCGGCGCGAGCGGGACGGGGCGCACGAACTCCACCCCGAGGCGCGCCACGAGCGCTCCGGCGGGTTCGCCGGCGCGCTCGAATGCCCGCGCCAGGAGCGTCGCCGGGGCGCCGCCGTGCTGGGCGTTCGGATCCCACGGACCGCGCGCCAGCGGCGTGGGCACGAGGAGCTCGCCGTCGGGCACGAAGACGGCCTCGTGCTCCGACTCGGCTCGAGTCAGTTGGCGACCTTGGTGTAGAGCACGCCGCGCAGCGGGTTGGGTCCCGGGTCGCGCGAGGTGGGATCCTCTTCCCGCAGCGGCCCGGGCACGGAGTAGCCGGGCTCAAAGCGCTTGTCGCGCCTCAGCGCGCGCACCCATTCCCCGGTGCGGGTCTTGACCAGGCGCGACCACGGCGCCTTCCAGTGGCCGTCGTCCCAGAAGATCGGGCGCACGAGCAGGAGGTGGCCGCCCACCGGCATGCCGCGCAGGATCGGCTCGAGGTCGGCGGCGACGTTCGTGCGCTCCAGGCGCGGAACGCCGTCGCGCCAGTCCACCACGCCGGGATCGCGCGCTTCTCCGAACACCGTCGCGAAGCGCAGACCGGGAGGCAGGTAGTAGGAGACCACCGGAAGCTGCTCGGGCTCGGTGGAGACCACCCAGTCACCGGGGAGGAGCGGGCCCGCGAAGCTCGCGACGACGTAGTGGGCGTTCGACTTGCGCTCGGGGCCCGGTGCGCTCACCCACAGCACGGCGAGCAGCGCGAGCGTCGCGAGCTCGAGCGCACGGGCGCGCGCAAGGCCCGCGGCGGCGAGAAGCAGAAACGGCCCGAGCGCCACGGCGAGGTAGCGTGCCGCCCACGCCGGCGAGAGCTGGGAGAAGATCCACGCGATCAGCGGCGTGAGCAGGGCGAGGGCCAGGAGCGAGGCCAGCGCCGTGCGCCGTGCGTCCGTGCGACGCAGCAGCACGGCGAGCCCGCTCCCCGCGACGAGCAGGAGCAGGACGCTCGCGGCCTCGCCGCCGAGCAGCCCCTCGATGGCGTTGCGCAGGGAGTGATAGCCGGGATGGGCGGCCCACGGCGCTCCCGTATGACGCGCCTGAAAGATCACCGACGGAATCCACGGGGCGAAGAGCACGAGCGCGCCGCCGTAGCCGATCGCCGCGTCGCGCAGCAGCGCCCGTCGATCGCTCGCCGCACGCCAGCACAACCAGACCGCGATCACGCTGGCCAGGCCGTAGAAGAACGTCCAGTTGTGCGTGTAGAGGAGGAGAGCGAGTGTCACGGAGAACAGCGGCAGGTGCCGGCGGCGGCGGAAGGCGAAGATGTGCGCGAAGGCCGCCGTGCACAGGATCGAGAGCAGGACGACGAGCGCGTACATGCGCGTCTCTTGCGCGTAGGCGGTGAGAAACGGGCTGAGCGCGGCGAGGCCGGCCGCGATCCAGCCCGCCCGGGTGCCGAACAGGCTCCGACCCGCCCACAGCGCGGCCGGCACGCACAGCGTGGCCAGCACCAGGGAGAGCGCGTGGGTGTGGGACTCCGTGCGCCCGAAGAGGACCATCCACCCGTGCAGGAGCGCGTAGTAGAGCGGTGGCGAGCCGTCCTGGCGCAGGACCGCGGGGATGTCGGCGAGTCCATGCGAGGCGATGCCCACCGAGAGCCCCTCGTCGACCCAGAAGTGCACGTGCAGGTAGCGCGAGCGCAGGAGCACGGAGGCGAGCAGGAGCAGCGCAAAGGAGACCGTGCCGAGCACTCGCGCGGAGGGCAGCGAGCGAGCGCGCAGGCCGGCGAAGCGAGGATTGGCGGCGTAGGAGGCCATGCCCGCGCTCTTTAGCTCCCGCAGCGGGTGAGCACGCGCCAGGTGCCCGCGCTGCCCGCCTGCCGGTAGGTGAAGGGTCGGTAGATCGTCGCCGCCGGGTAGCCCGCATCGTGGGCGCGCGCGTCCTGGGGCAGGAAGACCACGTCGGCCGGGTGGGGCAGGTAGTCCACGTCGTCGATGCGGGCGTGAAGGTGCCAGGCCAGCGGGGTGACCTGGAGCGGTCCGACCACCGGCGTGCCGCAGCGCAGCACCGCTTCGCGACCGCCCACCGTTGCGATCGCCGCGGGCAGGAAGGAGTGGAGCTCGGCCTCGGCGCGCATGTGGCCGAGGTCACGCCCGAGCTGGTTGGCGGGCGGGAGCCCCGTCAGGACGATGGCCGTGCCGAGCGCGCCCGCCACGAGCGCCACGCGCACGAAGCGTCCGGCGCCGCCTCCCCGCGCCGTCAGGGCGAGGAGCCGGCCGACCCCGACGCCCCCGAGCACGCAGACGAGCGCTGCCGGCGCGAGCAGGTAGCGCAGGTTGCCCGAGTAGCCGATCTGCGTCATCACGCCGACCTCCACGAGCCAGAGCGCGGTGGCGGCGCCGAGCCAGAGCACCGTGCGATCCTCGGCGCGCGCGCGCCGTCCGAAGAGCGCGAGAACGAGCGCGAGCGGCGCGGCGGCGCGAACCGGCCAGATGATGATCGGCCACGCCGTATCGGCCAGGGCCTGGATCGGATGGGCAGCGTGACCCGGCAGCCCCGGCACCGCCTGCTTGGCGCGCACGGAGGCGCGCAGAGCATCGCCCGATCCCCACAGCTCGGGGCCGAACCACAGCAGGGGCAGCGCGACGCCGAGGCCGAGGAGCAGCGGGCGCCGCGCCGGCTCGCGCCAGGCGAGCCACAGACCGTAGAGACCGAGGAAGGGCCACACCTCGGGCCGCAGCAGCGCTCCCGCGAAGCCGGCGAGGAGCGCGTCGCGGCGGCGCCCGACGAGATGGAGCTCCACCCCGCCGAGCACGAGCGCCACGAGCAGGCCCTCGGAGTCGCCGAGGGCGGAGGAGCGCAGGAAGAAGTTGACGAGCGCGAGGGCGAGGGCGGCACACAGACCGGCCCCCACGCCGCCGAGGCGGCGAGCGACGCGGAAGCTCATCACGAGGGCCAGGAGGCCGCCGGTCCGGGCGACGACGAGCCACAGGGCCGGAGCGGCGCCACCCGCGAGCGAGAAGACGGCGGTGAACGCGACGGGCAGCGGCTTCCACGACGGTCCGTTGACGGTGGAGAGGTGACCCGAGGCGATCTCCCGCCCCCAGATGAGCCACGCCCACGGGTCGTAGGTCGGCGTGGACGGGAAGAGCAGCGAAAGAGCCGCGAGGCCGAGGCAGGTGGCCACGAGCGCCCCGACGCCGAGCCGCAGTCGCGTGAGCGAGAACGGCGTGCTGCGCGCGCGGCGCGGCGCGAAGGCGCCCGCTCCGAGGCGCTCCGCGGCGGTGCTGTCGTGCGAGGGTGGCGTCATGTGATCGGGCCGCTCGAGGCGCCCCGGAGGGCGCAGAGACGAAGTCCGAAGCGGCGTGTGGCCTCACCCCTCCGGCGCAGCCTGGAGGGTATTGCGCGGCGCGGCCCTCTCGGCCCGCGCGCGGGCCTTTGTCCGAACCTTAACCGGGCGCTACGATCCGCCGCGATGCCCTCCGCCGATCCCGTCCAGCTCATCTCCGGTCTGCGCGCCGTGATCGGCGTGGGCGCCTGGGCGACTCCCAACCTCGCGGGCCGGGTCTTCGGCCTGGATCCGGTCTCCAACCCGCAGGCGGCCTTCCTCGCCCGACTCTTCGGCGCCCGTGATCTCGCCCTGGCCATCGGCACGCTCTCCACCCGCGGCGAGGCTCGACTCCTGTGGCTGCGCCTCGGCGCCGGCTGTGACCTGCTCGACGCCGCCGCGGCGGCGCTCGCGCGGCGCAACGGCACGGTGCCGCGGCCCGCCGCCGTGCTCTCCGGCGTGACCGCGCTCTCCGCGGCCGCCCTCGGCGCCGCCGCGCTGGCGCGCAGCGAGCGCGCGCCGGCACTGTGAGCCTCTAGGCGCGGACTGCGCCGAGCACGTCGGGCCACTCGCTCGGCGGGCCGTCGGGCCGCCGGACGCGGTGCGGCTCGGCCGCCGGCAGGCCGGCCAGCTTCTCGGCCACTCCGGGCGCACGGAGCTGGGCGCGAACGGTTCGCGTCGCGGTGGCGATCACCTCGGCGCGACGACGCCGGCTCATCAGGTTGGGTCCGATGACGTCGAGGTCCTCCTGCAGTGGCTGCACCAGCACGATCTGGGTCCCGCGCTCGCGCAGCGCGCGCGCCTCGCGCCCGAGCCGGCGTCCCGAGGTGCTGCGGACCGTCTGGGCCAGCCGGTCGGCGGGGTTCCACGCCCGGGTGGGATGCAGCGAGGAGGTCGGGTTGAGGCAGATCACGAGGTCGAGCCCCGCCTCGCGCACGATGTCGAGGTTCGAGGTGGAGTACATCCCGCCGTCCACGTAGCGCCGGCCGGCGATCTCCACCGGGCGGTAGAAGCCCGGGATCGCGCACGAGGCGGCTACCGCGTCGGGGAGCTCGGCCGGGGGCGCCCCGGCGCGCCCGAAGGCAACCCGTCGCCCCGTCGCGTAGTCGCAGGCGACGATCCACAGCCCGGGGTGCTCCGCCCACCCGTGGGGCACGACGCGGCGGACGGTCTCCTTGAGCGGCTCGGTCGAGATGAACCCGCGCGGCAGCCACCCGGCCGCGAGCGCGGCGGGGCGGTGGCGATGGGGCCGGGCGAGCGTGTTCATCACGAGCCGCCAGGAGCCGGGGCCGAGCGGCGGCACGCCGGGCTGGAGGCGGAAGACCGCACCCGCCGCGCGATCGGCCTCGGCGGCGGGGCGCCCCGAGGCGTCGGTGAGCCCCGGGAAGGACTCGCCGGCCGAGTGGGCGACCATGAACCACGGGGGGACCCCTCCGGCCACCAGGGCGCTGATCATCGAGCCCGCCGAAGTGCCAACGATCAGCTCGGCGCTCGCCGGGTCCCACCCCGTCTCGGTGGCCAGGGCCTCGAGGCCGCCGGTGAGCCACGCGCCGCCGAGCACACCGCCGGCTCCGAGGATGAGTCCCACGCGCACGGTGGCGCGGTGGATAGCAGACTGCGGGGACGATGCTTCTCGTCACCTGGAACGTCAACTCGCTGCGCGCCCGTCTCGGACGGGTGCTCGAGCTGCTCGAACGGCACGCGCCGGACGTCGTCTGCCTGCAGGAGACCAAGGTGGAGGCGGCCGCCTTCCCTCACGCCGAGCTGGCCGAGGCGGGCTACGCGGGGGTGGAGCACAGCGCCGGGCGCTGGGCGGGCGTCGCGATCCTCGCCCGAAGCGGGCTGGTGGTGGAGGAGGTGGCGCGCGGGCTGCCCGGTGAGCGCGCGCCCGAGGAGGCGCGGTGGGTCGAGGCCAGCGTGGCCGGCACTCGGATCGCGAGCGTTTATGTCCCCAACGGCCGCGCGGTCGGCTCCGAGCCCTTCGCGGAGAAGCTCGCCTTCCTCGAGGCGATCGCCTCCCGGGTCTCCGGCGGGCGCGACGAGCCCGCGGCGATCCTCGGCGACTTCAACGTCGCCCCCGCCGACCGCGACGTCTACGACCCGGTCGCCTTCATCGGCTCGACCCACGTGACCGTGGAGGAGCGCAGTCGCTTGGAGAGAGTGCTCGCGGCCGGCGAGCTGCGCGACGCCTACCGCGAGCTCCATCCCGAGGAGGTGGGCTACACGTGGTGGGACTACCGCCAGGGCCACTTCCACCGCAAGCTCGGCCTGCGGATCGATCTCGCGCTCGTGGGCGCTCCGCTCGCGGAGCGCGTGACGACGTGCGGGATCGACCGGAGCTTCCGCAAGGGCCCGAAGCCCTCTGACCACGCGCCGCTGCTGCTCGAGCTGAGCGGGTCTTGAGCATGCCCGAGGGACTGCCCGTCGTCGCCTACCTGGACCGGGAGCTCGCGGCGCAGTTCGACCGCGCGCGTCGGCCGCTAGGACAGGCCGGCGAGCGGCGCTCCGGCCGGCTCGGAGGCGCGTCCGCGCCGTCGCTCGAGCACCCGCGCCGCCACGACTCCGCCCACGCCGCCGAAGATGTGTCCCTGCCACGAGATCCCGTCGGCGGGAAGCGCGGCGAGCAGCAGCGATCCGCCGTAGAACCCGAGCACCGCCACGCCGATTGCCCCGTGCAGCTTGCTCCGGCTGAAGAAGCCGCGGGCGATCAGGTAGGTCGCGTAGCCGAAGACGAGCCCACTCGCCCCGATGTGATCGCTCCCGCTCGAGGCCACCAGCCACGTCCCGAGGCCGCCGACCACCGCGACGATGACCGTCGTCGTTACCACCCGCATCAGGCCGCTGAGCGCGATCGTCGCGCCGAGCACGAGGAAGGGGATCGTGTTGCCGATGAGGTGTGCGAAGCCCGCGTGGAGGAACGGAGCGGTGGCGATGCCGACGAGCCCGTCGATCCGGTGCGGCTCGATCCCGTAGCGCTCGAGCGCGCCGCCCGCGATCTGGTCGATCACCTCGACGATCCACATGAGCGCGGCCATCGCTCCGACGAGGACAAGCGCGCGATGGCGGTCGCCGCGCCGCGGCGTGATCTCCTCGCTCACCACGCATCCCAGGGTAGGGCGCGGAGCTAAGGCTCAGTTCAGTCGTGCCCGCAACGCGCGCAGCTCCCCGTCGAGCTGCGTGCGCGCCTCGGGGCCGAGCGGGAGCGCGAGCCGCAGCTCGGCGGCGCGGATCTCGCGGCCGAGGTCGCTCCGGCGCCCGTAGGCGCCGACGAGGTTGTTCAGCACCCGCAGCACCGTCTCCTGCGCTGCTTCCCACGGCCTCACGAAGCTGGGATTCGGGGCCTCGCCGAGCGGCCGGCCGCCCGCGAAGGGGTCGAAGAGCAGGGGCGGTGCGGTCGCGAAGTGCCCGACGACGTAGTGGCCCGGCAGGCCGACTCCGCGCAGGTCGACCTCCGCCCGGCGCGCCGCCTCCACGTAGACGATCGAGAGGAGGATGGGCAGTCCGGTGCGCCGCTCGAGGACCAGGTCGAGCATGGAGTTCTCCGGATCGTCGTAGCGCTCGACGTTGCCCGCGAAGCCGTGCCGGCCCCCGAGCACGCGCGCGCACGCGGCGGCCTCCTCCCCCGGGGTCGCGCCCGGCCCGATCTCGGCGGCGAGCTCGGCGCCCAGTGCGTCCAGGCGCTCCTCGACCGCTCGGGAGTCGACGTCGCGGAACTCGGCGGCCACCGCGAGGGTGAGCGCCTCGAGCGACGGATCGGGCTGCCGAGCGAGCTCCGCGAAGTCCACGAGGGCAGCGTGCCCGCCGGGCGGCTCGTTTGACACAGAATGCGCGCGCTCTGCTCCGGATGTGCTCGCGCTGAGCGCCAAGTCACGCCGGGCAGTCGCCGCCCGCCTGATCTGCGCCGAGGATGCGCAGCTCGCCCACTTCACTTCAGAGAGGACTCCCCGATGCACCGCACACGCCGCTGCGCCCTCCTCGCTGGCGCCTTGGCGCTTCTCGGCGCCGGCACCGCCGCCGCCGAGGCGCCTACCGTCATCGTCAAGTACCGGCCGGGTCGCTCCTCCGCGCGACGGGCGGCCGACGCCCGGCGCGCCGGCGTGCGCCAAACCGTCGGGAGCGTTCGCGGCCAGGGAGCTCGCGTCGTGCGCGTGAGCGGCGACCCCGACCTGGTCGCCCGGCGCCTCGCGCGCTCACCCGAGGTGCTCTACGCCGAGCCCAACCGCCGGCTGCGCGCCAGCGCGGCCCCGAACGACCGCTTCTTTCGCAACCTCGGCGGCCTGGCCGAGATCCATGCCGCGCGCGGATGGGACCTCGCAGGGCTGGCCGCCTTCCCCCTCGGCGGCGGAGTGCCGGTGGGAATCGTCGACACGGGCATCGACGCCACCCACGAGGATCTCCAGGGCAAGCTCGCCGCCTGCGGCACGTCGGTCAACGGCGCGGTCAAGGCGGGCGCGTGCGCCGACGACAACGATCACGGCACGCACGTCGCGGGCACCATCGCCGCCACGGCGAACAACCGCCTCGGCGTGGTCGGGGTCGCGTTCTCCTCGCCGCTCGTGATCTGCAAGGCGCTCGCCAGCGACGGCTCGGGCTCGATCGCCGACGTGGCGAGCTGCATCGTGTGGGCTCACCAGCGCGGCGCGAAGGTCATCTCCATGAGCCTCGGCGGCGCGGCGTCTATCACCCTGCGCAACGCCGTGCGCCTGGCGTGGAAGGCGGGCGCGACCGGCGGGTCGGTGCTCGTCGCGGCGGCCGGCAACGACGGCAGCACGGCGACGGAGTTCCCGGCCGGCTACGCGGAGGTGGTGTCGGTGGCCGCGGTCAGCGACGCCGGCGCGCACGCGGCGTTCTCCAACGTCAACGACGACGTGGAGCTCGCCGCTCCGGGGGTCAACGTGCTCTCCACCAAGCGCGGCGGGGGTTACGTGCGCTTCTCGGGCACCTCGATGGCCACCCCGCATGTCGCCGGAGCGACCGCCCTGGTGTGGGATCAGCACCGGCGCTCGACCGCGGCGAGCATCCGCGCGCGGCTCGACGGGATCGTGACCGACGCGGGGCCCGCCGGACGGGACGCGACGTTCGGATTCGGTGTGCTCGACCTCGCCAAGCTGGGGACCGCGTCGGCGCGGCGCTGATCTCGAGCGCGCGTAAGCTCGTCGGTCTCTCATGGACACCACCGAGATCATCCAGCGTCACCGCGCCGCCGGGCGGTTCTTCTCCGCGGGCGGGGTTCAGAGCTTCGTTCGCGAGGAGGGTGACGGCGCCCCGGTCCTCTGCCTGCACGGCGTGCCCGCCTCCTCGTTCCTGTACCGCAAGGTGCTCGGCGAACTCGCCCGGCGCGGTCTGCGCGGCGTGGCCTTCGACCTCCCCGGCCTTGGCCTGGCCGACCGCCCACGCGACTTCGACTACTCGTGGACTGGGCTCGGCCGCTTCTGCCGCGCGGCGGTGGACGCCCTCGAGCTCGAGCGCTTTCACCTCGTGGTGCACGACATCGGCGGTCCGGTCGGCTTCGAGCTCGCCGCGGCCGTGCCCGAGCGTGTCCGCTCGCTCACGATCCTCGACACGGTGATCGAGGTCGACCACTTCCGCCGGCCGTGGGTGATGGAGCCGTTCGCGATCCGCGGCCTCGGTGAGGCGTGGCTCGCCTCGATGGTGGGCCCCGTCTTCGTTGGCCTCATGTGGTCGCAAGGCGTCAAGGACCGCAGCATCCCGCGCGCGGAGCTCGCGGCCTACGTCGACCTGCTCAAGCGCGAGGACGGCGGACGCGCGTTCCTCAAGATCATGCGCGCCTTTGAGCGTACGCCCGAGAAGCGCGCGCTCTACGAAGGAGCGGTGCGCGACGTTCCCTACCCCGTGCAGATCGTGTGGGGCGCCGAGGACCCTGCCCTCCCGCTCGCCCGCCACGGCGAGGAGGCGCGCCGCGCGACGGGCGTCGAGCACATCCACACCGTGCCGGCCAAGCACTTCCTGCAAGAGGATCAGGCGCCGGCGGTCGCCGAGCACGTCGCGGAGCTGGCGGCCCGGGCCGACTAGCGGGCCAAAGACGCCAGGTCGCTGCCCAGGTCGGCGAGCTCCGCTCGCCGGGCGCCCACGTCAGCGCGGGACGCGATCAACCGGCGGGCGTGGTCGAGGTCTTCCGCGCGCCCGACCGAGAGCGCCGCGCGGACCCGTCCGAGCTCGAGGTAGAAGACGGAGAAGCGGCCGTCCTCCATCGAGCCGCGCACCACCTCCTCGTCCCACGCGGCCGCCGGGCCGACGTACTCGAGCGAGGCCCAATCGGAGAGGTCGGAGAAGAAGTAGGGCACCTCTTCGTGGGCGAGCCCGCGTCCGAGCATGTTGCGCGCCGCGGTCGCACCCTGCGCGAAGGCGACGTGCTCGTGCTCGATCCGCATCTCGCGGTCGTGCACGACGCTGTGGTACTCGCACATGTCCCCGGCGGCGTACACGCCCGGCGCCGAGGTCTCGAGCGACGCGCTCGTCCGCACCCCGCCGAGCTCGCCGAGCTCGAGGCCCGAGCGCCGGGCGAGCATGACGTCGGGGAGTGCGCCGACTCCGGCCACCACCGCGTCGGCGGCCAGCTCGCGCCCGTTTCTCGTGACCACGGCGCGCACGCGCTCGCCGTCGGCCTCGAAGCGCTCGACCTCCTCGCCGCCCACCACCTCGACGCCGCGCTCCTCGAGCGCCGCTTGGAAGAACCGCCCCACCCGCGCCCCGAACCCGCGCTCGAGCGTCGCCTGCTCCTGCATGACGATCGTGCAGGCGTGCCCGAGCGCAGTGAGCGAGGCGGCGACCTCGCAGCCGATGTAGGAGCCGCCGACGATCACCACTCGCTCGGCGCCGTCGAGATCGCGACGCAGCGCGTCGACGTTGCCGAGCGTGCGGAGGTAGTGGATCGCGTCCGCGCCGGCGCCCTCCACGTTCAGCCGCCTGACCATCGCGCCCGTCGCAACGAGCGCCCGGCCGAAGTGGATCTCCTCCTTGCTCTGGAGCTTGACCACGCGCGTCTCGAGCTCGAGCCCCATCACGCTCGTCTGCGTGAGGAGCTCGACGTCGTTTTCCTGCCACCACCCCGCCGGCCACACGAGCGCGTCCTCGCGCGTGGACCGGCCCTCGAGGTAGGTCTTGGTGGCGGGCGGGCGGTGGTAGGGCGGGTCCTTCTCGCGGCCGACGAGGAGGATGGAGCCCGCGGCTCCCTCTTCGCGCAGCGTACGCGCGCAGTTGCCCGCGGCGATGCCGCCGCCGATGAGCAGGAAGTCGACCTCGCGACGGGCGGCCATGGGCGCGATCCTCCCACGGCGTCGGGCGGCGCGCTTCCCGACTTGGCGCCGCGCCGCTACCCTCGCCCGAGATGGTCGCCGACTCGGCTCTCAAGCGGCGCCGCCGCTCGCCGGAGGAGGCGCGGAGCGAGATCCTGCGGGCGACGGAGCTCTTCCTGCGCGAGCACCCGCTTCGCGATCTCACCGTCGACGAGGTCATGGCCGGCACCGGGCTCTCGCGGCCGTCCTTCTACGTCTACTTCCGCGACCGCCACGCGCTTCTGCTCTCGCTGGTGGAGGAGCTCGGCGCCGAGCTCTTCGCTCAGGCCGACCGCTGGCTGATGGGGACGGGCGACGCGGTCTCCGACGCGCGCGCCGCGCTCTCCGGGATCGCCGGTGTCTACGGCGAGCACGGCCGCGCACTGCGCGCGATCGCCGATGCCTCGAGCCTCGACCCGCAGGTCGAGGCGGTCTACCGCGGGCTCGTCGAGCGCTTCGTCGTCGCGACGGCGGAGCACGTCACCGAGGAGATGGGCGCGGGACGGATGGAGCCGGTCGACCCGCTCGAGACCGCCCGCGCGCTCGTCTGGATGACCGAGCGCTACCTGCTCGACCGCCTCGGCGCGCGCGAGCCGGCGCCCGTTGCCGGCGTAGTCGAGACCCTGCACACCGTGTGGGTGCGGGCGCTCTACGGCCGCACCCCGTAGCGCCCTGGTCGAACTCCGGTTCTCAGGCCCGTGCGCGCCGGAAGAGCACCACCCGCACCGATGCCGGCGTCAGGCCGGGGGTCTTCACGCCGCGCACGACCTCGAAGCGGCGGTCGCGGAGCATCGCCCCGTACCACTCGAGCTCGCGGTGGCGCACGAGGCGGGGCCACGGGGCGCCCCGCGATCCGCGCGGGATCGGGAGCACGAGCAGCACCTGCTGCCCGACGCCGACCCGGGAGAGCAGCGGCGGCAGGTTGCGCTCCCACGTCGCCGCCTGCAGGCGCCCGAGCGCGTCGCGCCAGTCCATGATCCCCGTGTCGGGGACCCGGCCGAGGTCGGTCGCCCAGCGCAGCCCACCGCCGAGGTAGTAGCGCAACACGGGCACCTGCTCGGGCTGGAGGGAGAGGACGAGGTCGCCGCGATGGAGGTCGGGGCGGATCGTCGCGACCACCTCGCGCACGTTGCTCTTGTGCAGGTAGGCCGGGTTGGTCGGGGCGAGCACCGAGATGGCCAGGACGAGGAGCAGTCCGACGAGCCCCAGCCGGCCGGCCCGCATCAGCCCGAGCGCCGCGGCGAGCAGGAGCGGACCGATCGCCGCGGCGAGATAGCGGCTCGCCCAGGCCGGCGAGAACTGGGAGAAGCCCCAGGCGAGGAGGATCGTCCCCGCGCCGAGCACGACGAGGACCGCCACGACCGTTCGCTCGCGCCGCTCATCGCCGCGCAGCATCCGCACGAGCCCGAAGCCGGCGGCGATCACGAGCACGCCGAAGGCGACGAGACCGCCCGAGACGATCGCCCCCGCGTGGAGGAGAGCGGCGAGCCCGGGCAGGCGCGACCAGGGCGAGCCCGTGTGCGCCGCCTGGGAGAGCACCGTCGGAACCCACGGCGCGAAGAGCAGCGCCGTGGCTCCGAAGGCGAGCAACCCGTCGAGCCCGAGGTTTCGGCGGCTCCCGGGCTCGGCTCGCCACAGGCACACCCCGAACGCCACGCCGCAGACCGCGGCGAGGAAGAGCGCCCAGTTGTGGGTGTAGAGCCCCAGCGTGAGCGCGAGGACGAATCCCGGCAGCCAGCGCCGTCGCCCCCACACGAAGACGTGCACGAAGCAGGCGCCGGTGAGCAGTGAGAGCAGGGCGAGGAGCGAGTACATCCGCGTCTCGTGCGCGTAGGCGGTAAGGAACGGGCTCGTGGCCGCGAGCGCGGTCGCGGCCAGCCCCACCCGCCGGCCGAAGAGGCTCGCTCCCGCCCAGTAGGCGGCGGGCACGGTTAGCAGCGCGAAGAGCAGGGAGAGCTCGTGCGTGCGCGCCTCGCTGCGCCCGAAGAGGCTCATCCAGCCATGGAGGAACACGTAGTAGAGCGGCGGAGAGCCGTCCTGGAGCAGGACGCCCGGGATCTGCCCGATCGGACGCGAGGCGATCCCGATCGAGAGTCCCTCGTCGACCCAGAAGCCGCCGCGCAGCGCGCGAATGCGCAGGAGGAACGAGCCGACGGTGAGCAGGAGCACCGCCACCACCACGGCGGCGCGGAGCATCCCGGCGCTCGCGGACACGCCAGCGGCACGCCCGCCGGGCCAGCGCAGCGCGGGAGGGGCCTGCGCGTCGGTGCCCGGAAGCGCGCTCATGCTGTGCGCCAGATTAACGTGCGAGCGCGACGCTCAGCACACGCTCACCCGACGGCAACATTCCCCTTACTCGAGCGCGGCCGCCGTCATCTGCCCCGCGTAGGGCCCGCGACCCGTGAGGTTCGCCGCGCCGCAACGCGAGGCGAGCGCCAGCGCGTCGGGAATCTCGAGCCCGCGGCCCAGGGCGAAGGTGAGGCCGCCGGCGAAGGAGTCGCCGGCCCCGTAGGCGTCGAGCAGCGGCCCGGGCAGCGGCGCCGCCTCGTAGGAGCCGGTGACGCCCTCCCCGGCGAGGTAGGAGCCGCCCTGCGCCCCGTGGGTCATGACCACCAGCCGGGGAGGGCGCCCGAGCGATTCGGGCGCGAGCTCCTCTCCCGCGTCGCCGGCGCTGCGCACGAGCACGTCAAGCTCGACGCCCGACTGCGTCAGCGCGGCTCCCGCCCGCGGGGTGGCCACGAGCGTCCGCGCGCCCCTGGCGGCCCTGAGCGCCGCCGCGTCGCCGCCCGTGAAGTAGATCGCGTCCATCTGCTCGAGCTCATCCCACGGCAGCGGGTCGGCCCGCACGGGCACGAGCCGCTCGCCGAGCACGGTGATCGTGCGCTCGCCGCCCGCGTCGAGGAGGGTCAGCGCGCGACGCTGGGGCCGCGGGCGCATGACGGCCTCGACGCGCAGCCCGAGGCGCGTGAGCTGCTCGCGGGCGCGGTGCCCGCGCTCGTCGTCGCCGAACGCGGTGAAGAACGTCGCCTCCCCCGCGAGCTTGGCCATCTGCACCGCGGCGACCGCCCCGCCACCGGCGGCCTCCTCCCAGCCCTCCCCCGCCTCGACGATCTCGCCGGGCACCGGCACGCGCTCCACGCGCGCGAACTCCACCCACTCCACGTGTCCCACCACGCCGATCCGCACCACGGCAGTCTCTCAGCTCCCGCGCGCGCGCCCGAGGCGCGGCTTGGGAGCGAGCCCCTCGGCCCACAGCGCGGCCAGCGCGACACGCGGCAGCCCGAGCCGACCCTCGTAGAGCAGGTAGCGGGGCTCCCAGCGCGGGAAGTACTTGGCGTTGGCGCGGCGGAGGCTGTCGATCTGAAACCAGCGGTCGCCGCGCACCGCCACCCGGCCGAGCGCGCGCTCGCCCCGCGTGGCCGGATCGGTGATCCAGCGCGCGAAGGTGGCGAAGTTCAGCGAGATCTCCTCGATGCCCTCCGCGCGCAAAGCCTCGACGGCACGGACGACCATGAGCTCGGTGAGGCCGTTGGGAGTGCCCCGCTCGCGGCGCATGAGCGAGAGCGACATCGCCGGACGCCCATAGCACGGGACGAAGTGCAGGAGGCCGCGCACCGCGCCGCCCGGCTCACGCGCGAGCAGCGCCACGGTTTCGCGCTGATGCGCGCCGCGCAGAGTGTCCATCTCCATCGCAAAGCCGGTCTCGCGAGCGCCGGCGCGCGCGCGCTCGGCGACCTCCTCGAGCTCGGCGAGCTCGCCCGCGTCGAGCTCCCCGAGGCGCCGCAGCTCGGTGGTGTAGCCGGCCCTCCCGAGCCGGGTCACCGACTGACGGACCTTGCGGATCGGGCGTCCCTCGAGCGAGAAGGACGGCGTGTCGAGGATCGCCTCCTCGCCGAGATAGAGGGCGCGCAGGCCCGCGGGCGCCCACAGCGCGCGCGCCGCCTCGCTCGCGGCGAAGACCCCGAGGCGCAGGCCGCGCGCGGCGGCGAAGCGCCCCACCTCGCCCACCAGTCCCGGGAGCGCGTCCGGCGCGCCGACGGGGTCGGCGGAGATCATCATCACCCCGCCCTCGATCCGGTAGCCCACGCACGCGCGCCCGTCCGCGACAACGAGGTGCTCGTGGTCCTCGCGCAGCTTGAAGAACGAGAGCGTGTCGTGGCCGTGCGCGCGCACGAGCGCCTCGACGCGACCCCGATCCTCCACCGGCGTGCTCAGCTCGTCGCGAGCAGGGGGCGGAACCGGATGGGGAGCGCCTCCACCTCGTAGATGCCGGTCACGCTGCCGAGCGCCGGCTCTCCGTCGAGCTCGAGCTCGCGCATCCGCGGCGCGAAAAAGGCGAGCGCCTCCTGCAGCTCGGCGCGCGCGAGGTTCGCCCCGAGGCAGAAGTGGATGCCGGCGCCGAAGGTGAGCGGCTTGACGCGCCCCCGCTCCGCGGTGATGTCGAAGGAGTCCGGCTCGGCGTAGGCGTCCGGCGCGCGGTTGGCGGTGCAGGCGGAGATCATCAGCACGGTCCCCTCGGGAAAGGTCACGCCGCGGTACTCGATCGCCTCGAGGGCGATGCGCGCGGTGAACGGAGTGATCGGCTCGAAGCGCAGCACCTCCTCGACCGCTCGGGGCACGAGCTCGGGGCGCTCGGCGAGCAGCGCCCACTGCTCGGGATGCACGGCGAAGAGGCGGATCGCCTGCGCGAGCTGGCTCTGGGTCGTGTCCACCCCGCCGACGAGCACGTTGAGAACGAGGTTCACGCACTCCACGTCGGAGAGACGGTCGCCTCCTTCGGCCCGCGCGGCGATGAGCGTGGAGATGAGATCCTCGCCGGGCTCCTCGCGGCGGCGGTCGAGCAGCGCCTCGGCCCACTCGTAGAACTCGCTCACCGCCTGCTCGATCCGCGAGCGCTCGACGGCCAGGCTCGCCGCGTCGAACTGGCGCTGGATCCAGCTCGACCACTCGTGCAGCCGCGGCGCGTCGGCGAGCGGAGCGCCCATCACGGTCGCGATCACCTGGGAGGGGTAGGGCTTGGCGAATGCCTCGACGAGCTCGCAGCGCCCGAGCACCGCCACGGGGGCGAAGAGCTCCGCGAGGACGCGCCGCATGACCGGCCGGTAGCGATCCGCCGCTCGCGGGGTGAACGCGGGGTTCACGAGGCCCCGCAGCCGCGCGTGGTCGGCCCCGTTGACGTGCAGGATGTTCCGCGTCATCTCCTCGTGAAGAGGCCCTTCGTCGATCCCGAAGAGCTCGGCGATCTTCAGCCCGGGGAAGGTCGCGCTCCGGGTGCGCAGGAAGAAGTCCGCCGACTCGCGCTCGAGTACGAAGTAGGCCAGCGGAGAGTAGGCGAGCCAGCTTTGCGCGTGCAGCTCGCCCGTGACCCGGTGAAAGCGCTCACCGCGCAGCGACGGGTCGGTGTAGTCGAAGGCGGGGAGGTCGAGCTCGGTGACGAGCGGCATCGCGGCCGACGCTAACAGTCCGCGCCGGCGTCGCCGTCCTGCACCGCGCTCCGGGCTGCCCTCCGACGCCCCGGCATACTCACCGCCTCGATGGCCGCCGCCCCTCCCCTTGCCCGCGAGCCATGAGCGAGGGACCCACGAGCCTCGACGGGGTCACGCGCTTTCTCGGGCTGCGCTGGGAGGCGCCCGAGGTCGTGCGCCTGACGATCCGCCCCGAGCTCATAAACGCCGGTGGGCTGCTCTCCGGGGTGGTGTCCTACGCGCTCGTCGACTACAGCATGGGCTCGACGCTGTGGGCGCAGACGACGGAGGAGGAGGGGATCGCGACGGTCTCCATCGCGGTCAACTACCTCCAGACGGCGACGGAAGGCGACATCGTCTGCCGCACGGAGCTCGACCGCCGCAACCGCCGCTCGGCCGCCCTGCGCTCCGAGGTCCGCCACGACGACGGGCGCCTTCTCCTCACCGCCATCGGGACCTACGCGATCTTCCCGCGACGGCGCTGAGGCGCGCAGTGGCGCTCAGCGCCGCCGCCCACCCGCCTGCTCGAACTCGCGCGTGAGCCCGAGGTCGGCGGCGATGCGGCGCATGTCGCGCGCCTGGTCGGCGAGCACGAAGCTCACGCCGGCGCCCGTGCGCCCCGCCCGTCCCGTGCGGCCGACCCGGTGCACGTAGGCGTCGCGGTCGTCGGGCGCGTCGAAGTTGATGACGTGGGTGATGTCGGCGACGTCGATGCCGCGGGCGGCGACGTCGGTGGCCACGAGCGTGTCGATGTCGCCGGACTCGAAGCGCGCGAGCGCCTTCTGGCGCTGGGACTGGGTCTTGTTGCCGTGCATGGCCACCGCCGGGAGGTTCTCCGTGCCCAGGCGCTTGACGAGGCGATCGGCCCCGCGCTTGGTGCGCACGAAGACGAGCGTGCGTCCGCGCTCCGCGTCGCGGAGCTCTCCGACGAGCGCGCCGAGCTTGGCCTCGTGGGAGAGATGGACGAAGCGGTGCTCGACCTTGACCCGGCGCTCGGGCGCCGGGGTGTGCAGGTGGCGGCGCGCGTCGCGGGTGTAGGCCTTGGCCACCTGCCCGGCCGCTCCCTCGAGCGTGGCCGAGAAGAACAGGGTCTGGCGCTCGGACGGGGTCTGCTTGACGATCCGGTCGACGGCGGGCTTGAAGCCCATGTCGAGCATGCGATCGGCCTCGTCGAGCACGAGCGTGCGCACGTGCTTCAGCGTGATGTCGCCGCGCTGGATCAGGTCCTCGAGGCGCCCGGGGGTGGCCACCACGATGTGCGAGCGGCTCGCGCGGCGCGCCTGGCGCTCGATCCCCACGCCGCCGTAGACGGGAGCGACCGAGAGCGCGCGCGCGTGGGCGACCTCGCTGAGCTCCTCGACGATCTGGACGGCGAGCTCGCGGGTCGGGGCGAGGATGAGCGCGGCGGGACGGCGCGAGCTGTTGGCCTCGAGGCGGTCGACCATCGGCGCTCCGAAGGCGAGCGTCTTACCCGACCCGGTCGGGGACTGGGCGAGCACGTCGTGGCCGGCGAGCACGTCGGCGATAACGAGCTTCTGGACCGCGAAGGGAGTGGTGATGCCGCGCTTGGCGAGCGCGTCCACCACGGGACGGGACACGCCGAGGTCGGCGAAGGACTGCGAAGACATGTGTGCTCCTGTGAGAAGACGAAGGGGAGATCCAGCGATTCCCCAACGCGACAGGCGCAACTGAAGAGACGGAACCTCTCGAGCCGCCACAGCGGGCGACTCGATTCGCTCACCCTACCATCAGCGCCCCCATGACCCGCCGCGAGGACATCCGCAACGTCGCCATCGTCGCCCACGTCGACCATGGCAAGACGACGCTCGTCGACGCCATGCTCTGGCAGTCGGGCGCCTTTCGCACCAACGAGGACGTCAACGAGCGGGTCATGGACTCGATGGACCTCGAGCGCGAGAAGGGCATCACGATCCTCGCCAAGAACACCTCCTTTCGCTACCGCGAGGTCAAGCTGAACATCGTCGACACGCCCGGGCACGCCGACTTCGGCGGCGAGGTCGAGCGCGGGCTGACGATGGTCGACGGGGTGCTCTTGCTCGTGGACGCGAGCGAGGGGCCGCTCCCCCAGACGCGCTTCGTCCTGCGCAAGGCGCTCGAGGCGAGGCTGCCGGTGATCCTCGTCGTCAACAAGGTCGACCGGCCCGACGCGCGAATCGCCGAGGTGATCGACGAGGTCTACGAGCTCTTCCTCGACCTCGACGCCGACGAGGAGCAGATCGAGTTCCCGATCGTCTACACCAACGCCCGCGCGGGCTGGGCGGCGCTCGAGGAGGGCGAGGAGGGGACGAACCTCCACCCACTACTCGACCTCCTGCTCGAGCACATCCCCGCCCCGGCCCACGACCCGGAGCACCCGCTCCAGGCCCAGGTCACAAACCTCGACGCCTCGCCCTACGTCGGCCGCCTCGCGCTGTGCCGGGTGCGCCACGGAACGATCCGCCGCGGGCAGCCCATCGCCTGGTGCCGCGCCGACGGGCGCGTCGAGCGCGCCACCGTGAGCGAGCTCTACGTGACCGAGGCCCTCGACCGCGTCGATGCCGCCGAGGCCGGCCCGGGGGAGATCATCGCCCTCGCCGGGCTGGCCGAGGTGACGATCGGCGAGACGCTCGCCGACCCCGAGGACCCGCGCGCGCTGCCCGTGATGAGCATCGACGAGCCCTCGCTCTCGGTGGTCATCGGGATCAACACCTCGCCGCTCGCCGGCCAGGCCGGCAAGAAGCTCACCGCCCGTCAGGTGCGCGCCCGGCTCGAGCAGGAGCTCGTGGGCAACGTCTCCATCCGCGTGAACGACACGGAGCGCCCCGACGCCTGGGAGGTGCAGGGCCGCGGCGAGCTCCAGCTCGCGATCCTCGTCGAGCTCATGCGCCGCGAGGGCTTCGAGCTCACCGTCGGCCAGCCCCAGGTCCTCACCCGCGAGGAGGGCGGCAAGGTGCACGAGCCGGTCGAGCGCCTGGCCATCGACGTGCCCGACGATTACGTGGGCGTGGTGACGCAGATGCTCGCCCTGCGCAAGGGACGGCTCGAGACGATGACCAACCACGGCACGGGCTGGGTGCGGATGGAGTACCTCGTGCCGGCGCGGGGGCTGATCGGCTTTCGCACCGAGTTCCTCACCGAGACCCGCGGGACCGGGCTCATGCACCACGTCTTCGACCGCTGGGAGCCATGGGCGGGCGAGCTGCGCACCCGCCCCACCGGCGCGCTGGTCGCCGACCGCCGCGGGATGACCGCCTCCTTCGCCCTCTTCGGACTCCAGGAGCGCGGCACCCTGTTCGTGGGGCCGGGCGAGGAGGTCTACGAGGGGATGATCATCGGGGAGAACGCCCGCGCCGAGGACCTTGACGTCAACGCGGTCAAGGAGAAGCACCTGACGAACATCCGCTCCTCTAACTCCGACGTGCTCGTGCGCCTCGTCCCGGCGCGCATGCTCTCGCTCGACCAGGCGCTCGAGTTCCTGCGCGAGGACGAGTGCGTGGAGGTCACCCCGAACTCCGTACGTCTGCGCAAGGTCGCGCTCGAGAAGACCGCTCGGGTCAAGCTCGCCCGGCGATCGCGGGCGGGCGCTCCGGCCTAAAAGCACCGGTGATCCTCCTCTACTCCGCCACGCTGTTTCTCAGCGCGGCGCTGCTCTTCCTGGTCGAGCCCATGGTGGGCAAGCTGCTGCTACCGGTGCTCGGCGGGGCTCCCGCGGTGTGGATCACCACGCTGCTCTTCTTCCAGGCCGCGCTGCTCGCCGGCTACGCCTACGGCCACCTCGCCGCGCGCCGACTCTCGATCCGGCGCCAGACGCTTCTGCACCTCGCGCTCCTCGTGCTCGCGGGGGTGGCGCTGCCCTTCGGCGCGCCGGGCGGCGCGCCGCCCGCCGGCGGCGCGAACCCCGTGCTGTGGCTGCTCGGAGCGCTCGTCGTGCTCATCGGGCTGCCCTTCTTCGTGATCGGCGCGAGCGGACCGCTGCTGCAGGCGTGGCTCGCCCGAACGCGGCATCGCGCCGCTCGCGACCCCTACTTCCTCTTCGCCGCGAGCAACGCGGGGAGCATCCTCGGCCTGCTCGCCTACCCGGCTCTGCTCGAGCCGCGCCTCTCCCTGCACGCGCAGGAGCGGCTGTGGGCGATCGCCTACGCGGGGCTCGTGGCGCTCGTCGGCGCGTGCGCGCTCAGTGCATGGCGCGCCCGAGAGCCCCGCGCCGTCGAGGCCCCAGACGCGCCGGAGGAGGGCCAACCGGCTCCTCCTCTCACGGGCGCTCGCCGGGCGCGCTGGCTGGCGCTCGCGTTCGTCCCCTCGAGCCTCATGCTCGGCGTGACCACCTACATCACGCGCGACCTCGCGCCCGTCCCGCTGCTCTGGGTGCTCCCGCTCGGGCTCTACCTCGCCTCTTTCGTGGTGGCCTTCGCGCCCGGCGCTCGTCCGTCGCGGATCGTCGCGCTCACGCGGATCGCGCTGCCCGGCGTGGTGATCCTCGTCGTCTACACGATCGCCGTGGGCTCCGAGCGCCCGCTGTGGTTTCTGTTGCCGCTGCACGTGGCCGGGCTGGCCGTGGCGGCGCTCATGGGCCACTCCGCGCTGGCCGCGGACCGGCCGCCCGCTCGCCACCTCACCGAGTTCTACCTGTGGGTTGCGCTGGGCGGAGTGCTCGGGGGCATCTTCAACGCGCTCCTCGCTCCCCTCGTGTTCTCCTCGCTCGTCGAGTATCCGCTGGCGATCGTGGCCGCCTGCATGCTGCGGCCCGCGGCGCCGCGCGCTCGCGCGGCGCTGCTCGAGGCGCTCACCGGCGACAAGCGCCCGAGCCGCGCGCTCGACTTCGCCGTGCCCGTGCTCTTCGGCGTGGCCGTGGCCTTCGCGCTGCACGCCGTGCAGGGCGCGGGTGCCTCGCCACATCTCGAGCAGCGCACCGCCGCCATCGGCCTGGCGGCGGGGCTGAGCGTCAACCTCGCGCGCCGACCCGTGCGCTTCGCGCTCGCGGTCGGGGCGCTGCTGCTCGCCGCCACGGCGGTCGCCGGCCAACCCGGGCGCGCGCTCGCCCACGAGCGCACCTTCTTCGGGATCTACCGGGTCCGGGCCGACGCCGGCTACCACGAGCTCTTCGACGGGACGACGCTGCACGGCCTGCAGCGCATGAACGGCGCGCAGCCGCCTGAGCCCGTGGGCTACTACGAGCGCGCCGGCCCCGTGGGCCAGGTCTTCGCCTCCTCCCCGCGCCCGGATTCGACCCGGAGCGTCGCGGTCATCGGCCTCGGGACGGGCGCGCTCGCGTGCTACAGCCGTCCGGGGGAGCGCTGGACGTTCTACGAGATCGATCCCGCCGTCGCCCGGATCGCACGCGATCCGCGCCTGTTCACCTACCTGCGCGACTGCCGCGGGCGCTTCGGGGTCGTGCTCGGGGACGCCCGGCGCTCGCTCGGGGCGAGCTCCGGGCGCTACGGGACGCTCGTGCTAGACGCCTTCTCCTCCGACGCGATCCCGATCCACCTCGTCACGCGGGAGGCGCTCGCCCTCTATCTCGCCCACCTCCTCCCCCACGGTCGCCTGCTCTTCCACGTCTCCAACCGCTACCTCGACCTGCCGCCCGTGCTCGGCCGTCTCGCGGCGAGCGCGCGGCTCGCCTGCCGCGTGGAGCGCGCGAGCACGGGCGAGGGCGAGCGCGCCGGGCGTGTCGCGGGCGCCTCGACGTGGGTGCTCATGGGGCGCCGCCCGGAGGACCTGGGGCGGCTGTCCTCCGACCCTCGCTGGCAAGCCTGCCCCGTGCCGGCAAGAACGAGGGCGTGGTCGGACGACTACTCGAGCGTCATCACCGCGCTCAAGTGAGCCCGCGCTACCGCGAGACCTCCTCCACCCGGCTCGCGGCGGTGACCTGCGCCGCGTTCAGCAGGAGATACAGGCCCGTCGCGACGAAGCCCGAGGCCGCCCACCCCGGCGTGCGCGACAGCGCGTGGTCGACGCCCCACACGGCGAGGATCGCCACGCCGGCCGAGACCCAGTGCGCGTTGCCCCAAACCGCGATCGCGGGAGCGTCGCCGGAGACGAGGCGCACCCGCAGCGAGCCGTAGGCGACGACCTCCACGAGCAGAAAGGCGAGCACGGCGCCGGCCATGAAGAGCAGGATCTGCCCGAGGTGCGGCTTGCCGAGCTCATCCATCGCCACCGCGCCGCTCGACCAGACGGTGAGCGTGTATCCGTACGGAGCGGCGCTCGCCGCCACCGAGGAGCGGAGGTTCTGACGGTAGCGCCCCGCCATGTCTCTTTCAGTGCGCCCGCTTGGCGCGCCGCTCGAGCTCCTTGGCGAAGGCGTCCTCGATCTCGCGGGTCATCGTGAGCTGGAAGACCGCCAGCAGCGCCTCGGAGGCCAGCGGACGCAGGTGCTCGATCGACTCGACCACCTCGGGCCAGCGCTCCTCGAACTCATCCGCCTGCTCGACGGGCTTCCACACCTCCTCGAGAAACAGCTCGACGAACGTCCGCGAGGCCGCCGCGGAGTGGCGGCGGAGCCGCTCGACGGCGGTCAACGCGGCGGCGAGCGGCACGCCGCGGCGCATGACCTCCTCCGCCGCGCGCAGCAGAGGTGGGCTCAGGACCTCGTAGCGCCCGCCGCCGAGCGGCGTCACGAGCTCGAGCTTCTGCGCCCGGGCCAGCTCCTTGGGCCCCACGGGCCCGAAGCGCTCGAGCAGCTCCTCCTCGGTGAGGATCTCGGGCGGCTCGGCCTCGAAGCCGGCGCTGACCGCGCGCTTGAGCCCGAGGATCTGCGCCGCAGCGTCGTGCGTGCCGCCGAGCAGCCGCTTGATCGCGCGGAGGTTGAATCCGTCGGCCTGCATCTCCTGGATCAGGCGGAGTCGCGCCACGTGGTCGGGGCCGTAGTACCCCACTCGCAGCCGCACTTCGGGAGGAGGCAGGAGCCCGCTCGACTGGTGGTTGCGGATGTTGCGCACGGTCATTCCGGTCTCGCGCGCGAGCTGCTCGATCGTCAGATTCGCCTGCTCGGGACCCGTCGGGCTCGCGCGCGGCGGCGCATCGCCGCCCGCGGGGCTCACCGCCTGGAGCTTTCTGCGCGCCATCGCCGAGCAGGATACTGCGACATCATGTAACCTCGATCGAGGTAACCGTATATGGAGGCAAGACGCCGGTCGCGTCATCCCCCATCGCAACTCGAGGAGACATCACGTGAGAACCGCAGTCAGGAGCATCGGGGCCGCCGCGGCGGCATCCATCCTCGCGGCGGCCACGGCCGCCCCGGCCTCCGCCGCGGCGGGCGTCAAGCCCGCGGGCGGCGCCGCCATCGACCAGATCGTCATCGCCACGGTCGCGGCGCTGGTCGTGACCGGAGTCCTTCTCCTCCTCGGCGTCGGGCACCGCAAGGGGCGCGTCGGCGTGCTCGGCCGCGAGGCGGCGCGCGCCGAGAGGCTCACGGGGCTGCCCGGCTGGACCGCGCTGCCGATGGCGATCGCGACGATCTCCCTGCTCCTCGCGGTCTTCGGCATGTACTGGGACATCTCCCTGCACATCGACGTCGGCCGCGACCCGGGACCGCTGGCCAACCCCGCGCACTACTTCATCCTCGCCGGCCTCTTCGGAATCTTCGCCGCCGGCTTCGTGGCGATGGTCCTCCCCCTCGAGCGCCCGAGCGCGACCTCGATCCGGATCTCCAGGGACTGGCACGCGCCGCTGGGCGGCGTCCTCATCTGCGCCTGCGGCGCCTTCGCGCTCACCGGCTTCCCGCTCGACGACGGGTGGCATCGGCTCTTCGGCCAGGACGTCACCCTGTGGGGGCCGACCCACCTCATGCTGATCGGCGGGGCCGCCATGACCCTCGTCGGCATGGCCGTGCTGCTCGTGGAGGGCATGCGCACCGCGGGCTGGGCCGGCACCGGCACCCGCACCCAGAGCTGGATCCTCGCCGTGCGACGCACCGCGCTCGCGGGCGCCTTCCTCCTCGGGCTCTCGACCTTCCAGGGAGAGTTCGACTTCGGGGTCCCGCAGTTCCGCTTCGTCTTCGAGCCGATGCTCGTCGCGCTCGCGGCCAGCGTGGCGCTCGTGGTCGCGCGTCTGTGGCTCGGGCGCGGCAGCGCCCTGGCCGCGGCGGGCTTCTTCCTCGCCGTTCGCGGCGGCCTCGCGCTGCTCGTCGGCCCGATCCTGGGCGACTCGACGCCGCACTTTCCGCTCTACGTGGTCGAAGCGCTGATCGTGGAGGGAGTCGCCTGGCGGGTCTCCCGCGAGCGCCCGCTGGCCTTCGCGCTGTGGTCCGGAGCGGGGATAGGGACGCTCGGGCTCGCCTCCGAATGGGCCTGGTCGCACGTCTGGATGCCGCTGCCCTGGCCCGCGAGCCTGCTCCCCGAGGCGGGCGTCATGGGGCTCGCGATGGCGGTGTGCGGAGCGCTCATCGGCGCGTGGATCGCCTCTCGGCTCGCCGCTCACGAGCTCTCGCGCCCGCCGCGGCTGCGGATCGCCGCTGTCGTGGCCGCGCTCGGCGTGGCGGGGCTCGTCGGCATCGCCCTGCCCAAGACCGCCGACACGGGCGCTCGCGCCACCGTCGCGCTCACCGACGTCCGTCCCGGCCCGGCACGTACCGTCGCGGCGACGGTCACGATCACCCCGCCCAGGGTCGCGGAGCACGCCGAGTGGCTCACCGCCACCGCGTGGCAGGGCGACGGCCTCGTCGTCGACCGGCTCAAGCGCGTCGCCCCCGGTCGCTACCGCACCACCGAGCCGATCCCCGTGCATGACAACTGGAAGGCGCTGATCCGCCTCCACGAGGGCACCGCGCTCAGCGCGGTGCCGCTCTACCTCCCCGATGACTCCGCCATTCCGGCGCGCGGCGTACCGGCCTCCGCTCACTTCACGCGGAGCTTCGTTCCCGACCACCAGATCCTCCAGCGCGAGCAGAAGTCGTCAGGGGGCGCGCTGAGCGCGATCGCCTACGCTGTGGTGGCGGCGATCACCCTGGCGTTGCTCGGGTTGCTGGCCTGGGGGCTCCACCGCCTCGGATCCGAGGCCACCCCCCGCGTGCGCGAGGAGCGAGCACCAAGCCGAGCGAAGAGAGCGCCCCGGCCCACCGCGAGCCGAGCCGGCGTGGCGTCGTGAGCGCGCTCGGGCTCCCGCTCGCCCATCACGTGATCGAGGCGGTGCCGTTCTTCGCGCCCGTCGTGCTGCTCGGACTCGGTCTCCTCGGCCTGGTCCTCCGCGACCGGCTGCGGGAGCGGAGCCGGCGCGCGGACCCGCGCGAGCGATAGCGCTAACGCCGGCGCTCGGGCAGCCGGTCGACGAGACGCCCGATGCGCTCGGTCGCGCCCTGCAGCGGCGCGATCGCCTCGGCGAGGGCCGTCGTCGTGTCCCCGAGTTGAGCGACGCTCGAGGAGATGCGTCCGGTCTCGCTGGCCAGCGGCTCGAGATGGGTGCGCGTCGCGTCCAGATGGGCCCCGAGCTCCGCGATCCGCTCGGGCAGGTCCGTCAGGTCGCCGGCGCTCCGGGTGAGCTCGGGCAAGACGCCCGCCACCTCCGCCAGACGGTCGAGCGAGGCGGAAGCGGCCGCGAGCTGCTCGACCGCCGGGGTCGCCTCGGCGATCCGCCGGAGAGCCTCGTCGGCCTGGGCGATCTGCTCGAGGGACGCGCTCGCCGCGGCGATCCGGTCGATGGCGGGACCGCTGCCGGCGATGCGGTCGATGCCGGGGCGGGCGGCGGCGATCTGCTCGATCGACGGACGGGCGGCCGCGATCTCCTCGAGGGCCGCCCGAGCGCCCGAGATCTCCTCGAGCACCCCGCGCGCCCGCGCGATCTCCTCGATGGCGGGACGTGCCCCGGCGATGTCCTTGAGCGCCGGCGCCGCACCCGCGAGCCGGCGCAGCACGGGAGCGGCGTCGGCGATCCGCCCGATGTCGCCACCCGCGTCGGCGATCCGCGCGATATCGCCCGATGCCTTCCCGATCCGCTCGATCGCCGGCCGGGCGTCGGCGATCCGTTCGAGCACGGGGCCGAGGCCGGTCAGCTTCTCGAGCGGCCCCTGCGCGCGCTCCAGAGCCGCCCCAATCCGGTCGAGCACCGGCGCCAGCTCGGCCAGCTCGTCGAGGCCCTCGGTGGCGTCGGCCAGCCGATCGAGGGCCGGACGCACCTCGCCCAGCTGCTCGAGTGCCACGGCCAGACGCGGAAGGGCGGCGACGGCGTCGAGCACCGAAGCCGGCAGCACGACTCCCCACACGGCGAGGGTGAGCCCCTCGGCCCGGCGCAGCGCAATGCCGCTGAGGACGAGCGGCAGGCGCCCGAGCGTTCGCAGGCCCGGCACGCCGCCGAGGCCCGGCACCCTCAGTCCGCCGATCGAGAGCGACGCGCGCGCGAGGAGGGAGCCGCCGCCGGGCTCGGCTCCGTGGCGAGCACCCCGGAGAGGTGGGCCATGTCCTCACGGAGCCCCCGGAGCGTCTCGTGGATTTCGGCGAGCGCGACGTTCACCTCGGCGAGCTCCCGGTGAACGGAAGGGAGCGTGTGCACCGGGCGCAGCTCGCCGCTCAACTTCTCGATCGCGCCCTCGAGCCGGAGCAGCGGCTGGAGGAGCTCGGCGATCGGGTTGGGAACGAATCTGGCCATCTCGATGGGTCTCTGGCCGCGCGCGAGAGACGCCGCCGGCCACGAGCCGCGAGGACGTTACCTAATTCGAGGTCACCTTGAAGGGGAGCGGCGCCGCGGCGGGCTACGCTCCCGGGGATGGGTCGCGTCTACGACAGCCTCGACGGTCCGCCCGCCGTCCCCGCGGGCGACGCCTGATGGCGCCGCTCTCCGCCCTGGTCGAGTTTCCCGCCGACGACGCGGAGCGCGCGCGCCGGTTCTGGGAGGGCGTGCTCGGCGTCTCGCTGCACGCGCGCGGCGGCGAGGAGGGTGAGGGCTGGGTGGCCGGCGGCGGCGAGACGCGCATCGGCGTCCACGAGCGGGGCGCCGGCCCGGGCGATCGCTTCTCGCTGCCCTACCTGCGGGTCGCCGACCTGTCTGGCGCCCTCGCGCGCGTGGCCGAGCTCGGCGGCACGGTCATCCATCCCGGCGAGCGCTTTGCGGTCTGCCGCGACTCCGAGGGCAGCCCGTTCGGCCTCGAGGCCGAGTGACCCGCGCCCGATGCGCGAGGTTCCCATTCGCGGCGAGATGATCCGCCTCGGCCAGCTCCTCAAGCTCGCGGGCGTCGTCGACGCCGGGGGCGAGATCAAGGGCCTGCTCGCCGAGGGCGGCGTGCGCGTGAACGGCGAGCCGGAGGGCCGGCGCGGGCGCCAGCTCCACGCCGGTGACATCATCCTCGTCGGCGGCGAGGGCATCCGGCTCGCCGCCCCGGAGCACCCATGAGCGAGCCTCAGCCCCCCGACCAGCCCCTGGCCAACTACCAGTACGAGATCTACCTGCGCGGCATGGCGGGAGAGCGACCCGAGCTCCCCCTCCACCCCGAGGGGCTGCGCCGGCAGGCCAAGCGCATCCTCAACCTCGGCGCCTACGGCTACGTCGCCGGGGGCGCGGGCTCGGAGGCCACCGTGCGCGCCAACCGCGAGGCGTTCCGCTCCTGGCAGATCGTTCCGAGAATGCTTCGGAACATCGCCACCCGCTCGCTCGGGACCGAGCTCTTCGGCACCACCATGCCCGCGCCACTCGCGCTCGCGCCGATCGGAGTGCAGTCGATCATCCACCGCGACGGCGAGCTCGCCACCGCCCGCGCCGCCGCGGCGACCGGCGTTCCCTACATCCACTCCACCGCGGCCTCGCACTCGCTCGAGGAGGCGGCCGAGGCGATGGGCGACGCGCCGCGCTGGTATCAGCTCTACTGGCCCAAGGACCCCGAGCTCGCGCGCAGCTTCCTGCGCCGGGCGGAGGCCGCGAAGTACGGGGCCGTCGTCGTGACCCTCGACACCTGGCTGCTCGCCTGGCGCCCGCGCGACCTCCAGCTGGCCTACCTGCCCTTCCTCCACGGCGAGGGCCTGGCCAACTACCTGAGCGACCCGGTGTTCCGCGCGGGCCTCGAGCGCCCCCCGGAGGAGGACATGCAGGCCGCGGTCGGACGGTGGCTCGCGACCTACTCCGACCCGACCGTCTCGTGGGAGAACCTCGCCCTTCTGCGCGAGAGCACTCGGCTTCCGATCGTGCTCAAGGGGATCCTCCACCCCGAGGATGCGCGGCTCGCCGTCGAGCACGGCATGGACGGGATCATCGTCTCCAACCACGGAGGGCGCCAGGTCGACGGGGCCGTGGCCACGCTCGACGCGCTCCCCGGGGTGGTGGAGGCCGTGCCCGACGACTTCCCCGTCCTGCTCGACTCGGGGATCCGCTCGGCGGCCGACGCGTTCAAGGCCCTCGCGCTCGGCGCCCGCGGCGTGCTGCTCGGACGCCCTTACGCGTGGGCGCTGGCGTGCGGAGGCGAGGCGGGCGTGAGCACCCTGTTGCGCTCCTTCCTCGCCGAGCTCGATCTCACGCTCGCGTTGAGCGGGCACACCACGTTCGCCGAGGTCGGGCCGGACGCGCTGCGCCGCGCGGAGCGCTGAGGCCCCGCGCGCGGTGGTGCTCGACGAGCTCGCCGTCCCGATCGTCCAGGCGCCGATGGGCGGCGGCCCCTCGACGGTCGCGCTTGCCGTGGCGGTCGGCGAGGCCGGGGCGCTCGGCTTCCTTGCCGGGGGCTACCTCACGGCCGAGGCGATGCGCGCCGAGATCCGCGAGCTGCGCGCCCGGACCGAGCGGCCGTTCGGAGTCAACGTCTTCGTGCCCGACGCGGGCGCAAGCGACCCGGCCGCGCTCGAGGCCTACCTGCGCCGGCTGAGCGGCGTGGCCGAGCGCTACGGGGTGGCGCTCGGGGAGCCGCGCCGCAGCGACGAGGAATGGAGCGCGAAGCTCGAGGTGCTGGGCGAGGAGCGCCCGGCCGTCGCGTCGTTCGCCTTCGGATGCCCGCCGCCGGAAGCGATCGCGGCGCTGCGAGCGCGCGGCATCTCGGTCTGGGTGACGGTGACCACGCCGGACGAGGCGCGGATCGCCGCCGCGGCGGGCGCCGACGCGCTCGTCGTCCAGGGCGTCGAGGCCGGGGGCCACCAGGCCTCCTTCGAGGACTCCGACCGTGACGGTCTGGGTCTGCTCGCACTGCTGCGCCTGATCGCGGCGGAGACCGAGCTGCCGCTCATCGGCGCCGGCGGCGTGGGCGACGGCGCGGCGCTCGCGGCCGTGCTCGCCGCGGGGGCGGTGGCCGCGCAGGTGGGCACGGCGTTCATGCTCGCCCCCGAGGCCGGGACGCATCCGGCCCACCGCGCCAAGCTCGGCACGAACGCCCCGACCGGGTTGACCCGCGCGTGGAGCGGCCGCCGGGCGCGCGGGATCGTCAACGCCTTCCAGGCCGAGCACTCCGCCGACGCGCCGCGCGCCTACCCGCAGGTGCACTACGCGACGAGCCCGCTGCGCGCCACCGCGCGCGAGCGCGGCGACGCCGAGGCCTTCAACCTCTGGGCGGGACAGGCCCACGGGCTCGCCGTGGCGCGCCCCGCCGCCGAGACCGTCCGCCTCTTCGCCGCCGGGGCACGCCAGGCCGCCGAAGCGGCGACGGCGCGCCTCACGGGATAGGGGGATCCCTGTCCCAACGCGTCTACACAGTCCTCAGCTCGAGGATAAGGCGAATTGCATCCGTCGGGACGCGCACGAACCGCCTCTTCCTCCCGCGCCGACCAGCCTGACTCCTAGCCGCTCGCCGCCCGGCGGCCGCGCGGACCGACTACGACCGCGGCTCGAGCACCACGAGCGGGATTTCCCGCGAAGTGCGCTCCTGGTAGCCCCGGTAGCCGGAGTAGGTCTCCACCGCCTTGGGCCAGAGCCGCTCGCGCTCCTCGGCACCCGCCACGCGCGCCCGCACGGCACGGCGCTCCGAGCCGACCTGCACGGTCGTCTCGGGATGGGCGCGCAGGTTGTGATACCAGGCCGGATGCTTCGGATGCCCGCCCTTGGAGGCGACGATGACGATGTCCTCCCCATCATCCACGTACACGAGCGGGGTCGTGCGCCGGGTCCCGCTCTTGGCGCCGACGTGGTCGAGCAGCAGCATGGGCGGAGCGCCCGGGAAGCGATGGCCGACCAGGCCGCCCGTGGCACGGTAGACCGCGGTGTGGCCCTTCATCAGGCGGTTTAGCACCGGCCAGAGGCGGTCGGCGGCATCCAGGTATCCCATCGGCTCGGGACCCTACCCGAGCGCGCGTGACCGATGGTTTCCCCCGGGTCGAGCCGTGGGTAGGTCATCTCGACACGGGTCTTCTAGCGATCGGAGTGCTTTTCAGATGTCGACACAGGTGAGCGAGCGGGAGGCACGCGAGGTCGCGGAGGCCGCACGCGAGAGCGAGTGGAAGCTGCCGAGCTTTGCCAAGGAGATGTTCATGGGCCACCTCCGGCTCGAGCTCATCCATCCCCAGCCTCGCCTGGACTCCGAGGCCGAGGAGAAGGGCGAGCGCTTCCTCGAGAAGCTGCGCACCTTCCTCGAGCACGACGTCGACCCCCTGCGCATCGAGCGCGAGGCCAAGATTCCCGACTCGGTCATCGACGGCCTCAAGGAGCTCGGCGCGCTCGGCATGAAGGTCCCCGAGCAGTACGGCGGCCTCGGGCTCTCGCAGGTCTACTACAACCGCGCGCTGACGCTGGCCGGCGCCGCCCACTCCTCGATCTCCACGCTGCTCTCCGCGCACCAGTCGATCGGGGTGGCCGAGCCGCTGCAGCTCTTCGGCTCCGAGGAGCAGAAGCGCGCCTGGCTCCCGCGCGTATCGAGCACCGACATCTCCGCGTTCCTGCTCACCGAGCCCGACGTGGGCTCTGATCCCGCGCGCCTGGCCTCCACTGCCACCCCCACCGAGGACGGATCGGGATACGTGCTCGCCGGGCGCAAGCTGTGGGCGACGAACGGCGCGATCGCCGACGTGGTCGTCGTCATGGCCCAGGTGCCCAAGAGCGAGGGGCACCGGGGCGGTATCTCCGCCTTCGTCCTCGAGTGCGACACCGACCGCGTGGTCGTCGAGCACCGCAACGCGTTTATGGGCCTCCGCGGCATCGAGAACTCGGTCACCCGCCTCGACGACGTCTTCGTGCCCACGGAGAACCGGATCGGACGTGAGGGCGAGGGGCTCAAGATCGCCCTGACCACGCTCAACACCGGACGCCTGGCCCTGCCGGCGATCTGCGTCGGCGCCGCGAAGTGGTCGACCAAGGTCGCCCGCGAGTTCGCGCGCGAGCGCGTGCAGTGGGGCCAGCCGGTCGGCAAGCACGACGCCGTGGCGCAGAAGATCGCCTTCATCGCGGGGAGCGCGTTCGGGCTCGAGGCGATGCTCGACGTCGCCAGCCGCCTCGCCGACGACAAGAAGAACGACATCCGCATCGAGGCCGCCCTCGCCAAGCTCTACGGCTCGGAGATCGGCTGGCGGGTGGTTGATGAGCTCATGCAGGTGCGCGGCGGTCGCGGCTACGAGACCGCGGCCTCGCTCGAAGCGCGCGGCGAGAAGCCGGTGCCGGTCGAGCAGGCCCTGCGCGACATGCGGATCAACCGCATCTTCGAGGGCTCGAGCGAGATCATGCACCTCCTGATCGCGCGCGAGGCGGTCGATCAGCACCTGCAGGTGGCGGGAGACGTCCTCGATCCCCACGTCGAGCTCAAGGACAAGGCGCGGGCAGCGGTGCAGGCCGGCGCCTTCTACTCCAAGTGGCTGCCCGGGCTCGTCACGGGCGAGGGTCAGCGGCCGAACGCCTACGAGGAGTTCGGCGATCTCGCCCGGCACATGCGCTTCGTCGAGCGCAGCTCGCGCAAGCTGGCGCGCTCGACCTTCTACGGGATGGGCCGCTGGCAGGCGGGGCTCGAGAAGAAGCAGTCCTTCCTCGGCCGGATCGTCGACATCGGCGCGGAGCTCTTCGCGATCGCCTCGACGATCGTCTACGCCAACACGATGGGCACCGAGCATCCGGAGCGCCGCGCGGAGACGCAGGAGCTGGCCGAGCTGTTCTGCGCCCAGGCCCGCCGCCGCGCCGACGCGCTGTTCCACGACCTGTGGTCAAACGACGACGACGAGAACTACGCGGCCGCGCAGAAGGTCCTCAAGGGACGCTACCTGTGGCTCGAGGAGGGGATCATCGACCCGTCGGGAGAGGGACCGATGATCGCCGAGCAGCCCGACGGCGTGCCCGAAGCCGGCGAGGAGCCGGAGTCCTCGCGCGCTCCGTCGTCCAACGGCGGCTCTGAGAGCGTCGAGGAGCCGGCGGTCGCGGCGAAGGTTCAGTAGAGCGTCGTGTGGAGCCCGGCGATCGGCCGGGCTCCGCGCCGACGAAGAGCTCGGCTAGAGCGCCTGGACGTTGGTGGCCTTGGGACCCTTGTCCCCGGCCTCGGCCTCGTAGGAGACCTTCGCGCCTTCGGCGAGCGAGCGGTAGCCGTCGCTGTTGATGGCGGAGTGATGAACGAACAGATCCTTCGACTGATCGTCAGGAGTGATGAAGCCGAAGCCCTTCTCGTCGCTGAACCACTTGACGGTTCCTGTGGGCATTTAGATTCCTCCGAGTGAGGTATGTGTGCTGCGGACGCGGAGGATGCTGAGCAACGACTGCGGCGCGGGCACTTCTTTCGTCGAGCTCGTGCTCGACCCGATCGCAGCAAGGTAGCACGCGCGGCCGAACGGTGTGGAGAGCCACGCCGCGTCCTCGCCAGGCCGGCTCAGCTCGAGCGTCGCGCGCCGACGGTGGCCATCGCGCTGTCCACGCAGGTCCGCACGATCTGCTCCGGCGCGACGGCGAAGAGACCCGGGACCCCCGGGGCGAGCTGGCGCACGCCCACCCGGATGCGGGCCAGGTGCATGGTCCCGAGCATCTGGGTCCAGAGCACGTTGGCCATGTAGTCGGGCTCGGCGACCGCGAAGGTGCGCTCCTCGCTGCCGCTCCGGAGGATCTCGGCGAGGTGGTTCAGGCAGCGCGCCATCCCCTGCCCGAGCCGCAGCCAGACCGACTCCGAGATGATCTCGCGCAGCTCGTGGGCGGGACGGCGCATGAGCGAGAGCGAGCTGTCGAGAAAGGCGGGATAGCGCTGGCAGTAGCCCGCGAATGCCTCCGCGCAGCGCTCGAGCCTGACCGCCGCGTCGGCCTCGGCGGCGGTGGCGGCCTCGAGCAGGACCGCCAGCTCGTCGAGATAGGTGGTGACGGTGAGGACGAAGAGCTCCTCCTTGGAGGAGAACTGGCGGTAGATCAACCCCCGGGCGATGCCGACCGCTCGGGCGATCTCCTCGATGGGGAGGTCCTGCATGCCCCGCTCGTCGAAGAGGGCGCGCGTCGCGCTCACGAGCTCGCGCTCGCGAATCCGACGGCCGGCAGGGGCTGGCGAGGTCGCCACGAGCCGAGCGTACCGACCCGCGAGGCCGAATGCGAACGAGTGGGTGACAGACGTTCTCAGTTTGCGCTACAGTCCGCGCCGATGCCGCGGTCAACCCGTCAGCGCGGAGTCGTCGATGCCTGAGAAGGGGGCCCCGCCCAAGGTTCCCCCGCTGCAGCGCCGCGTGCTGCGCGCGATCCGCTCGTTCACCTCGCCGCTGCTGCCCGACGACTACCTCGAGCTCATCAACCCGTTGTGGTCAACGCGCGAGCTGCGCGGACAGATCGTGGCGATCGAGCCCGAGGCCGGCGATGCGGCGACGGTGGTGATCCGCCCGGGATACGAGTGGGGGGGTCACGTGCCGGGCCAGTACCTGCGCGTGGGGATCGACATCGACGGCCGTCGTCACTGGCGCGCCTACTCGCTGACCTCCGATCCCGACCGGCCCGACGGCTGCATATCGATCACGCCGAAGAAGGTCGAGGAGGGCGTGGTCTCCCCCGTGTTCGTGCGCGGACGCCGGCTCGGCGCGATCGTCGGCCTCGGAGGGGTGGAAGGTGAGTTCGTGCTTCCCGATCCCGTGCCCGAGAAGCTGCTGTTCGTCAGCGCCGGCAGCGGGATCACCCCGATCATGAGCATGCTGCGCAGCCTCCACGGCGAGAACGCCGTCGGCGACGTGGTGATGCTCCACTCCGCGCGCACGGCGGACGACGTGATCTTCGGTCGGGAGCTGCGCGACCTGAGCCGGCGCCACGAGGGGTTCCGCCTGCACGAGCAGCACACCTCCGAGATGGGACGCCTCGGCCCCCAGCACCTCGACGAGCTCTGCCCCGACTGGCGCGAGCGCGAGGCCTACCTCTCCGGACCGCCCGAGATGCTGGACGCCATGGACGAGCACTGGCAGGCGCACGGGGACTGCGAGCGCATGCACATGGAGCGCTTCCAGCCTAAGCTGAGTGCCACGGAGGGGGCGCAGGGCGACGGCGGCACGATCACCTTCATCACGAGCAAGGCCGAGACGCAGAGCGACGGTTCCACCCCGATCCTCGCCGCCGGCGAGGAGGCCGGCCTCGACCTCCCCTTCGGCTGCCGGGAGGGCATCTGCCACACCTGCGTCGGGGAGCTCGGGTCGGGCCAGGTGCGGGACATGCGCTCGGGCAAGGTGCACGGACAGGAGGGGGAGATGATCCGCACGTGCATCAACGCCCCCGAGGGCGCGATCGAAATCAGACTTTGACCCTTACGGAGCAGACGGAAGAGAGAGCGATGACCACCGAGACCATGAACCCGCTTCAGCGCCTGAGCGCCGAGCAGATCGAGGCGGTCGGGCGCGAGTTCGACGCGATCCACGACGAGGTCTTCGACGAGCTCGGCGACCGCGACGCGAAGTACATCCGCGCGATGATCGACCTGCACCGCCGCATGGCGCTCCTCGGTCGGGTGCTGCTCGTGGGCTCGCGCTACCGGCCGCTGTGGCTCGCCGGCACCGCCACGCTGTCGCTGGCCAAGATCCTCGAGAACATGGAGATCGGCCACAACGTCATGCACGGCCAGTGGGACTGGATGAACGACCCGGTCATCAACTCCTCGGCGTGGGACTGGGACTCGGCCTCGACTCCCGAGGCGTGGAAGCACTCCCACAACTACGTCCATCACACCTACACGAACATCCGCGGCAAGGACCGCGACCTCGGCTACGACATCATGCGCATCGATCCGCACCAGCCGTGGAACCCCATCTACCTGCTGCAGCCCTTCTACAACCTCGTGCTGGCCGCCTTCTTCGAGTGGGGCGTCGCGGCGCACGACCTCGACTTCGACGCGATCAAGGCCGGCGAGAAGTCCAAGGGCGAGGTCAAGCGCCAGCTCAAGGGCATGGGCGGTAAGGCGCGCAGCCAGATCGTCAAGGACTACGTCGCCTTTCCCGCGCTGAGCGGCCTGCTGATGACTCTGGCCGACCTTGGGCTCGCCTCGCTGGACCTCGGACGCCAGAACCCGAGCTTTCGCGAGGACCCGCGGCGGGCGGCCGGCCAGAAGCTCGCGGGGGCGTGGGGCAAGGCCAAGCGCAAGAGCGGCCGTGAGCACGTTCTGCGCCACCTGATCGAGCGTCGCTCGTTTCGCCAGCCGTTCCGCGCCACGGTCTCGGCCGACTTCACGGCGAACATCGTGCGCAACGTGTGGGCCTACGCGATCATCTTCTGTGGGCACTTCCCCGACCAGACCTTCACGTTCTCCCAGGAGGAGACCGGCGACGAGAGCCGCGGCGCGCGTCACGTGCGCCAGCTCGTGGGCGCGGCCAACATCGAGGGGAGCCCGCTCTTCCACGTGATCAGCGGCAACCTCGGCTACCAGGTCGAGCACCACCTCTATCCCGACATGCCGAGCTCCCGCTACGGCGAGATCGCCCCGCGCGTGCGGAAGATCTGCGAGCGCTACGAGCTGCCCTACAACACCGGCCCGTTCCTCACGCAGCTCGGGATGGTGCAGCGCACGATCCTGCGGCTGGCCTTCCCCGGCGGCCGTCCCCGTCCGAAGGGCACGCCCTACCGCGGCGAGCCGGTCAAGAACTCGGGCGAATACCAGCGGGAGGCGGTCGCGGCGTAGGCGCGGTTTTTCGTCCGCGGCGGGCGGTGGGCGCGGGGAGGCGTCGTGTTCTAGTCTCGGGCGATGACCGCCTCCCCCACCCTCACCCTCCACGTCCTTCCCCCTTCGCACCCGTGCATGACCGCGGAGGCGGGGCTGCGACGCAAGGGCCTCGAGTACGAGCGCGTCGCGCTCACTCCGGGCACCCACAACGACGAGATGGAGCGCGTCTACGGAGCGGGCCGGCGCACGGTCCCGGGCCTGCTCCTCGACGGCGAGCCCGTGCACGGCTCGCGGGCCATCCTCGCCCGGCTCGAGGAGCTCGTGCCCTTCCCCTCGCTCTATCCCGAGCCGATCGCCGACGCGGTGCGCGAGGCTGAGCGCTGGGGCGACGACGAGCTCCAGGACCTCGGCCGGCGGCTGCCCTGGGGCGCGCTGCACTTCCGCCCCGAGGCACTCGGCACCTTCGGCGGCGGCGATGCGCTCGACCCGGCGGGCACCGACTTCGCGATGAGCTACGTGCGCACCTCGTGGAAGTACCACGGCATCTCCGCCGCCCGGCTCGCCGAGGACCTGGCCGGCCTACCCGAGAAGCTCGCGCACGTCGACGCCCTCGCCGCGGAAGGCGTCGTGGGTGGCTCCGAGCCCAACGCGGCCGACCTCCAGATCGGCGCGACGCTGCGCGTGCTCCTGACCGTCGAGGATCTGCGCCCGCTCCTGGCCGGCCGAGCGGCCGAGGAGCTCGCGCGCCGCTGGTTCCCCGACTACGCCGGCTCCGTCCCCGCCGGCGCGTTCCCCGCCGGCTGGGTGCCCGGCGCGCGCTGAGACGCGGGGACGCGCGACGCCTTCTGAAGCCCCGTGTCCCTATGAGGGGTACGGGGCTTCGGAAAGTCGCTTCGCCACCGCCCCGAGAGTCGCCTTGACCTCATGTGGCTCATACGTGATCTGCGCGTGCGTGAACCGCAGTGGAGTGAACCCGGCGGCGGTGTGCCGCTGGTCGCGCCGGCGGTCTCCTGCCTGCTGCGCAGGAGTGCGCGTGTGGCGGTCGAGTACGGCTCGGAGCGCCGGAGCGCCCCGCCGAGCCGAGCCGCGCGTCACCGCGGCGCGGAGCTCGTCGAGGTCCACGAGTCGAGCTTGTCCGCTTCGTTGACCGCGGCTTCGAGTTGCCGCGCGGATATGACGCCCGCCAGGTCGATGAGGGTCCCGACGGGAGGGGTGACCGGGATGTCTCTGTGGGTCGAAGCTTCGAGGCGAACGCGCCGATGCACGGCGATCCCCGGTGAGTGCCTGACGACGCGATCTGGCACCGAGACATCCACGCGGCCGCCCTTATCCGGCCGCATGCCCCAGAGTGCCGCGGCGCTACCGTGGCTCAGGAGCACCTCGGGGCCACACGCGAGCACCGCGGCCATCCACTGCCCTTCTCGAGTCAAGCCGGGACGGCCCGCCGCGTAGACGCCTCGCCTCACTCGATGGAGGCGCCCGACGGCTATCCGATGGGCGATCTCCTTCGCGCTGAAGCCGCGCTCGAGAAGCTGGCGCCGCGCGATCACTCCGTGCTGGCGCGCGACGAGGTCCCAGGCGCTCGACCGTGTTCCCCGCAGCCCCGTGTCCCCCATGGAGGCTCAAGGCTTCAGCTTCTTGGGGTTCGCCCCCTGCCCGGGCCAGGTGCCCGGCGCGCGCTAGACCCGGTTTCGCCGGCGGCCTCCGCGGTTAGGTCTGTTGACATGACAACGACTGCGAAAGCTTCAGGAACGTTCGACATCGGCGAGGACCTCGAGGTCACCCGGCTGGGATACGGCGCGATGCAGCTCCCCGGCGAGGGGATCTGGGGCCCGCCCAAGGATCACGACAAGGCGCTGGCCGTGTTGCGCCGCCTGCCCGAGGTGGGAGTGGACTTCATCGACACCGCCGACTCCTACGGTCCGTACGTCTCCGAGGATCTCATCCACGAGGCGCTTCATCCCTACGACGGGATCACCGTGGCGACCAAGGCCGGGCTCACCCGCGGCGGTCCCAACGACTGGAAGTCCGTCGGGCGTCCCGAGTACCTGCGCCAATGCTGCGAGATGAGCCTGCGCCGGCTCGACGTCGACGCGATCGACCTCTTCCAGCTCCATCGCATCGACAAGAAGGTCCCGCGCGAGGAGCAGTTCGGCCTGCTCAAGGAGCTAAAGGACGAGGGCAAGGTCCGTCACCTCGGCCTCTCGGAGGTCTCCGTCGAGGAGATCAAGGCCGCCCAGGAGGTGTTTCCGGTGACCACGGTGCAGAATATGTACAACCTCACCACGCGCCAGTCCGAGGAGGTTCTCGACTACTGCGAGGAGCAGAACATCGGCTTCATCCCGTGGTTCCCGCTCGCCTCCGGAGCACTCGCCAGGCCGGGCGGCCCGGTCGCCGAAGCGGCCGAGGCCCACGACGCGACTCCGGGGCAGGTGGCGCTCGCCTGGCTGCTGCAGCGCAGCGAGGTCATGCTGCCAATCCCCGGGACGAGCTCCGTCGAGCACCTCGAGGACAACGTCGGCGCCGCCGACCTCGAGCTCACTGCCGAGGAGATCTCCCAGCTCGACCGGGCGGCCGATCAGGCTTAGGAGACGCCTCCCGCTCGGATCAATCCGTCGGTATGCGGGCGTCGACGACGACCTCGATGTCGTCGCGCACCTTGAGCGCGCCCATGAACGCGCGGTAGGGCTTGATGCCCCACTCGCTCTGGGTGATCGGCAGCGTCCCGCTCACCTGGCCATCCTCGGCCAGCTCCAGCTCGAACTCCGCCGGCCTCGTCGTGCCCGCCAGGGTGAGCTCCCCGTGCACGCGCAGGCGAGCCTCGCCACGCTCGACCGAGCTCGACCGGAAGACGATGGGCTGCTCGCGCAGGACCTTCTCGTCGATGCTCTTGCCGATCTCCCTGCGGTCCTTGTCGCTGAGCGGCTTGGCCCCGTGCAGACCCTCGCGCACCTCGAGCGAGCGTCCGTCGGCCTCGAGTCCGAGGGCCGTGGGAGCGCCGTCCTCGCCCACCTCGACCGTGGCCTCCCACTGCCCGACGTCGAGGATCAGGTCGTGGCCGATCTTCTGCGCCACGCCCTCGCGATAGGTGCGCACCTGCAGCGTTCCGTCGTCACGGCCGAGGGTGTGCGAGCCAGCGCGAAGTGCCATCTCCGCAAACGGTAACACTCACAGCCGGGCCGAGCGCATCTCCGTCCGGGCGGCCGGCTCAGGCGAGCTTCGACTCGAGCGTCATCTCGGCGACTTCGCTCAGCGCGCGCGACACCGGGCACTGCTCCTTGGCCTCGGTGGCGTAGCGGTCTTGTTGGCATGGCCTGCGGTGATGGCCCCTCCGGATCCGGGACGATCCCGCCGTCATAAGGAACAACGTCGGCTCGTCGGCCGGATCGCAGCGCGGAGCCGGTCTTGCGCTAACGGATCTCCTTGACGAGAAGCTCCGCGAACGCGTCGGGTTGTGCGAGGAAAGGGTGGTGGCCTGTCGGGACATCGATCATTCGCGCATCGTCGGAGGCACGCTGGCGCTGCACGTCGGCGGGGATCGCGAGATCCTCGGTGCAGACGAAGTACGTCGATGGAGTGTCATGCCAGGCGACCTGGCGCGGGGGTTGCGTGAACGGAGCGGCCGACTGGCGGGTCAGTCGCTCCAGGGCCTCGCGCTGGGTGGCCTCGTCGCAATCTTGGAGGAACAGCTCTCGGACGATGTCGGCATGGACGCCGACGGTGCCGTCGGCGCCGGGGTCCATCCACGGCGTGGGCTCGCTGCTTGCGATGTCCGCGAGGGCTTGCCCGCTGTCGGCCATCATCGAGGTCACGTAGAACATCTGGGAGACGCGCTCATCAGCGCCCGCCTCGGTGATGACCATGCCGCCGTAGGAGTGGCCGCACAGCACCACAGGCGACTCAGCCGCCTCGATCGCTCCGCGGGCGGCGTCGACGTCGGCGTAGAGGTCGCCGAGGACCTCGCCAGACTCGCCGCAGCTCGGCAGGCCGACCGCGACGGTCGGGATCCCGGTCGGCGAGCGGCTTAGTCATGCGACTCCACCACCAGCCGGCGTCCCGGACGCAGGCGCCGTGCACGAAGATCATTATTGGCACGAGACCCTCTCTTGATCGTTTGCGTAATGCCGTTACAAGTTAGCGTGTGGGCGTGCCGCGCAGTCCTGATCTGGCCCAAAAGGCCACGTTGCTGGCTCGAGCGACAGATCATCTGCTCGCTCATGGCCTAACCACCGTCTCGCTGCGCGAACTCGCCGAGGTGACCGGCGCGAGCTCACGGATGCTGGTTCACCACTTCGGCTCCAAACAGGGCCTGCTCCTAAGCGCCCTCGGCGAAGCCCGTCGCCGCCAGCGGGCAGCGTTCGAGGCTCACCTCAAAGACCAGCCGGGACGGCCATATGCCCGCGTCATCGCCGACGCGTGGCGATGGCTGAGCACCGAGGAACCCAGACCGTTTCTGCGCCTGTTTGGAGAGCTTCACGCGCTCGCCGGCGTGCCGGAATCGCCATATGCCGATTTCGCACGGCGCTCCATCGTTGACTGGCTCCCGGTTGTCCAAGCCGGCTTCCTGGCCGACGGTGCCCAGCCAGCCGACGCCCAGCAGCTCGCGACGCTCACGATCGCCGTCATCCGCGGGCTGCTGCAGGATCGCAACGCAGTGCAGGACGAGGCGCGCGTCGATGACGCTCACGCGCTGTTCATCGAGCTCCTGGAGACCGGCGATCGTAGGTCCGCGCGATAGACATCGCCCCCTCGAAGCGATGGACCCGGGGATCGGCCGGGGACAAGCGGCGGGGAGGAGCAAGCGGTTCGCCCGGGGCTCGACTGCGCCGAGTCACGCGTGTGCGAAGCGCGGCGCGCGCTTCCGGGTGAGCGCGCGCCGCTTGAAGTGCCGGCCGGCGCGGGTCAGCTGCCTTGGCAGCCGCAGCGGCCGCCGGCGGTCGCCGCGGTGTCGCAGCAGTCGGTCTTGGCGGCCGGCTCACAGCAGCTGGCCTGCGCGGTGGTGTCGCAGCAGCCGGGGTTGGGCTTGCGGGCGCGGACGATCGCCGAGCCGGCGTGCTCGTGCACGCGATGGGTCTCGGTGATCTCGACGTCGACCAGCCCGGCCGCGGTGAGTGCCTGCTCGAACTCGGTGTGGGTGAGGGCGCCGGCGATGCAGCCGGTGAACTGCTGCATGTCGGCGCGCGTGGCGGCGTCCATGTCGGGGTCGGCGATCACGTCGGAGACCGCAAAGCGCCCGCCGGGGCGCAGAACGCGGGCGGCCTCGCGCAGAACCTTGAGCTTGTCGGCCGAGAGGTTGATGACGCAGTTGGAGATCACGACGTCGACCGAGTCGGCGGGCAGGGGGATGCCCTCGATGTGACCGCGCAGCCACTCGACGTTGTCCACGCCGGCCTGGCGCTGGTTGGCGCGGGCGAGGGCGAGCATCTCGTCGGTCATGTCCAGCCCGTAGGCCTTGCCGTTGGGGCCGACGCGGCGGGCGGAGAGCAGCACGTCGATGCCGCCGCCCGACCCGAGGTCGAGCACGGTCTCGCCTTCGTGCAGCTCGGCCACCGCGGTCGGGTTGCCGCAGCCCAGCGACGCGAGCGTCGCGGTGTCGGGCAGCTCGTCATGCTCGCCGTGGGCGTAGAGGGCGGCGCCGAAGCGCGCGCCCTCGTCGCCGAGCACCGTGCCCCCGCCAGCAGTCGGCGTTGGCCGCCGGGGCGCAGGCACCGTCGCGGGTGTCGGTGACGGCGCGCGCGGCGGCGGCGTAACGCTCGCGCACGGCGTCGCGGATCGCGGTCGGGTCGTCGGTCAGCTGGTCAGCCATGACGAGAGCTCCTTCAGGGCGTCGGGGAGGACGTAGTAGTAGGCCCACAGGCCTTGGCGCTCGACGCCGACCAGGCCGGCCTCGCGCAGCTTCTTGAGGTGATGCGAGAGCGTCGGCTGGCTGATCTCGAACAGCGGCTGCAGCTCGCAGACGCAGACCTTGCCGGCGTGGCCGCGCAGCACGTCGACGAGCTGCACGCGGACCGGGTCCGACAGCGCCTTGGCCACCAGGGCCAGCCGCGCCGCGCCCGCGGCGGAGACCTCCGGGAAGACGACGGCCTGACGGCACACCTCGCCGGCGGGCCGCTTGCTCTTGGGCACCAGCTCTAGATCGACGCTCATCGATAGAAACGGTAAGCGACTGTATCGACGGCTGTCAATGCGTTCGAGTCTTGACGTCCGATCGCGCACGTCGCGGCCGATCTGATCGGGCACGCTGCGGTTCGGGCCCGGAGCTGCGCGCACGCCACCTTTCAAAAGCCGATGCCCCCGCGGGACCGCCGTCGGGAGGTCTCTTACACGAGCTTAGGGATCGCTCGAGCCGTGAGCAGCAGGCCAAGGCCAATTATGAGCGCGGTCGAGAGGGCGGGCAGGGCGGTCACGAGAGGGCCAGTGAACGAGAGCCGCGTGGTCGCTCGGTGCGCCCAGACGACGGCGAGGCCGAGCGCGGTCAGGGTCGCGGCGAGCCCCAGGGAGAACGAAAGGATCAGGACCAGGCCGAGCGCCACCTGGTGCTGGGCGATCGCGCCGAGCAGGACCACGAGAGCCGACGGGCAGGGAATGACCCCGGCGGACGCCCCCATGCCGACGAGAGCACGCCACGTGATCCGATCGGGGGCGTGGTGGTGATGATGGCCCGGCCCGTGCGAATGGTGATGATCGCCGTGCCCGTGCGAGTCGCCCGGGACGGCGTTCGCGCTGGAAGGAGCGAGGGCGTGTTCGTGTGGATGGTGCGCGTGCTCACGCGGCTCAGGAATGGCAGCCGGCGGCCCCCGCTGGGCCTGTCGCCAGCGCATGCGCGAGCGGAGGGCGACGGCGCCTATCGTCACCACGATGAGACCGGAGGCGAGCGAGAGCCACGGGTAGAGCTGCTCGGGGAGTACGTACTGCGCGAGTACGAGCGTGACTCCCCCGAGTGCGAACACGCCGATGGTGTGGGTGACGGTCGTGATCGCTCCGAGGGCCAGGGCGTGCCGCGGGGTCCCGCGGGTGCCCACGAGGTAGGCAGCGACCATCGTCTTGCCGTGGCCGGGCGACAGGGCATGGATCGCGCCCCATGCGAACGCGGCGAGCAGGAAGAGGACCAGCAGGCTCTTTCCGGCGGCGGCGCTCGCGAAGACGCCGGCGAACCCGTCGCCTCCGAGGTTCGTGGTGGTGGCGCCCGCGCCCGCTTCGCGCGGGGCGACGAGCGTGCCCTGTCCCGGCGCCGCCGCGAACGACGCCATCCGCTCGTTGAGCGGGCTCTGCAACTTGTCGGTTGGGTAGGAGCGCAGCTCGTTCGTCGGGTCCCCGGACGGGGCGCTCGAGCGCACCGCGGTCCCTTTCCCGGGCTGGGCGATGATGGCCTTCCAACCCACCCGATCGGGGAAGGTGCCGTCGTGCAGCACGATGCGGTCCGCTCCCGCCACGGGCGCGGTGAGGCGCAATTCGACCCGGGTCAGGGGCAGGCCGCCCTGGCCGGGCGGATGGGTGATCGCGCCGCCCGGAGTGAGCCGTAGCGCCAGCGGGCGACCGTCCAGCGTGGCGGTCAACCTTCGTTCCACTTCCGCTCGCTTGCGGGCGAGGACCTCGGAGGGAGGTACGCCCCGCTCCTGAAAGGTGGGGATCTCGGCCTGGTCGAGGATGTAGCGCAGGTCGACCCCGTCGCGCGAGATTTGGACCTGGGTCAGGTGGTTGATCGAGAAGTTGCCCAGGGGATGCGCCGCGGCAGTGGTAGCCGTCGCTCCGAGGAGCAGGCAGAGCGCCGCGAACGAGAGCAGGGCGCGTTTCACGCGATGCCTCGCAACGCACGGCGGGCGCGCGGCGCATAGAGGGGGGAAAAGCGCGGGTTGAGGGCGAGCGACCGGCGGAGGTACTCGCGCGCTGTGGCGCGGGACCCGATGGCGCGAGCGCTCATTCCCGCGTGGTAGAGGAACGACGGATCGCGCGAGCCGAGCTCGAGCGCCCGTCGCGCCCAGTGCAGCCCCTGCGCCGGTCGTCCGGCGCGCGTGAGTGCCCATCCCAGCGCGTCGGCGGAGCGCACGCTCGGCGCCTGCGCCCACGCCCGCCGTCCGAGTGTGACCGCCCGCGTAGGCGTCCCGTGGTTGGCTTCGAAGAGCGCGAGGTCGACGTCGGTATTGACCCCGTTCGCTCGCAGGAGCTGCTCCTCGGCGCCGACCAGCGCCAAATCGTGCGCGGCTTGCGCTCGGCGCCCCGCGGCGAGCTCCGTCTCGCCCAGGGCGACGATGTACTGCGGCAGCGGCAAGCGGGCGACCACGTCGCGCAGGCGCGAGATCGCCGGCGCGTACTCTGCCCGGGCACCCTCGACTTGAGCGAGCCCGGCGCTGGCGGGCGGGTAGCCCGGCACGCGGGCCAGCGCGAGACGGTAGGCGGCCGCCGCCGCGGCGACGCGGCCGCGGACGAACTGGATGTCGCCCAAGAGCGCCTGGACATAGGCGACGTTCTCGGGTGCGTCTCCTCCCGCCGAGACCGCGTACTGCATCGCCTCCACGGCTCCGGGAAGGTCGCCGTGCAGCTCGCGGAAGTACGACACGCGAGCGTAGGAGGCGAGCGTGGGCTTGAGGTCGACGAAGCGCTGGATCGTTCGCCCCGCCTCGGGGTAGCGGCCGAGCTCGACGAGCCCGTCGATGAGCGCCGGGTAGGCCGCGTCGGCCTGAGGCGCCAGGCGTCGCGCGCGCTGGGCGGCGGCCAGACCGCCACGGAAGTCGTGTCGCCCGAGCGCCACGGTCGCGGTGCCGACGGTGGCGCTGACGTTCCGCGGATCGAGCCGCAGGGCGGTGCGCAGCACGCCGTCGGCCTTCGCATAGTAGCTCGCGTCTCCGGTCTCGCGCACCCGCTGGTAGTAGGCGGAGCCGAGGGCGGCCCACAGATCGGCGTTGCCGGGATGCAGGCGAAGCGTCCCCTGCAGCACCGCGATCCGCTGAGTCGCGGACTGGCCGGACCGCAGGGCTCCGACTCCCTCTTGGCTCCCGTCCCCGGATCGGCTCGGCGACGTCGAGCGGTCGATCAGCGCGAAGACGCCGAGCGCCGCCACCAGGCTGACGATCACCGTGGCCACACCGGCTCGGTGAGGTTGCGGAAGAGCCATGCCTCGCATCCAGGTTCGGATTCTCGCGGGCGAGCGGGTGGAGGACATCCGCGTCGACGTCCTCCACCCGCTGCCCGGTCGTGCTACGGCGCGCCCGAGACGGGCGGGGAGGGCAGGCCCGGCGGGGAGGCGCCGGTCGGCGCCGACGGGCCTCCGCCGGCGGGCACCGGAGTGTGCCCGGGCTCGAACCGGTCGGAGGGCGCCGAGTCGAACCCGCCGGTCGGAAGAGCCAGGTAGGGGAACGTGGTCAGGAACGGCTTGTCGTTCTGGTCCACCCCGTCTCCCAACGGCGCCCGGTTGCCCTTGAGGTAGCCCGCGACCGCCTCCAAGTCGATGTCGACGATGTCGTCGGCCAGACGGCGCCCGTTCGGGAAGCCGGCCATGTCGCCGCCGAGTACCCCGAACCGATTCGGGTTGCTCGAGGGTGGTATGCCGAGGTTCAGCTTGAGGGTGTCCGCCTGGGCCGGGTGGCGCCCGATCTGGTTCAGGCCCGGGATGCCGGTCAGGAACACCTGAACGAGGTCCGTGCGGTTCTTGGTCGGAGCGCGAACGACCGGGAACAGCTTGTTGATGACGGCGGCGAGCTCGGGCGTGCGCACGAAGCGGCTGAAGTTCCGCCCGTCGTTCTGGGGCTGCGTCCGGTTGTAGAGATCCTTGCGGCTCAGCGGGTCGATGACCTCGTTGAACAGCGGATTGCCGAGCCTCGAGACCTGGACCTGCGGTCCGCGCGAGCCGCGGTTCGAGTTGAAGGTTTGATTCGTGACTTGAAGCGCGCGCCGCTCCGTCGAGGCCCAGACGCCGACGACCGCGTTGCCGGCCTTCGGCCCGGACACCCGGCGGCGGTTGCTCGTGACCTGCGACTTCGGCACCTGGAGCACGACCGCCTCGATGGAGTTGCCGGAGAAGTCGTCCTTGCCGCCCCCGGTGTTCCCCGTTGCCGACCGGAAGTTGATCGAGTCGAAGGTCGCGCCGAGATCGACGAAGAACGGATCGTCGCGCTGGCCCGCAAACGTCAGCCCACCGCCGCGCACCTTGTGGATCGCCTGAGCGGCCAGACGGCCGTAGTTCGGCATCGTCTTGGATCCCACGTTGCTCGGCGACACCGGGACGTTGCGGGCAAGCACTCGACTGGAGACACGCGTCCGCCGTCCGGAGCGCCGGAAGCGCTCGAGCGAGAGCGTGTAGGTCTGAAACGTGTTCAGGTTCTTGTCGAAGACCGAGTTCACCGGCCGCACGGCGTAGAGGAAGGAGCGCGGGTTGCGCAGCCGGGTCTTGAACCGGTAGAGGTAGCGCAGATCGGTGCGCCCGTCGCCCGTGTTGTCGATGTTCAGGTAGTAGAAGGCGCGGTCGTCGAAACGAAAGAAGTTCGGACCGTTCGCCGGGTTCTCCCCGGGGACCCAGTTGCCGACGATGGTGATGTCCTTCGTCGCGTTCGGGGCCACGAACGCATACGTATCGGTGTTGTCGGCCGTCGGGTCGAGCATGATGTTCGGCGCCTCGCGATGGCTCGAGCCGAGACTCAATGGCACGACGATCGCACCCGCGGCCACAGCGGCGGCCACAGCGGCGGACAGGGCGGACGCCCTTACGACACCCAAGCGCTTGATGAGACGCATCTCACTCCTCACGAGTCAAACAACGTCGCGACGGGCGACGACCGATCTGAGCGTTGCTACGCGACAACCTCACGTCCGGATCACGAGGCGCGCGGCAGTACCCGGGAAGGCGGCGCGGTAGCACAGCCCCAGCGGGGACAAACGCACTGATCCGTGGATCGCCGTCGCCGCGCATGCCCACCATGCTTTCCCGGCGCACGGCGCTCGTCTCAGGTGCGGGGCTCATTCTCGCGCTGGGCGGATGCGGCGCGACGCCAGCCGTGCTTCCACCGCCCGGCACCGTACGTACCGTGCCGGGCCCGGCCCCAGCCGGACGGCCCACCACGACCCGAGTGGGCACCAATCCCACCGCGGTGGCAGTGGGCTTCGGCGCGGTCTGGGTCGCGAACAACACTGACGGAACCGTCGATCGCCTCGACGCGGCGACGGGCCGACTCCGCGGTCCGGCGATCTCGGTTGGGCCCGGGCCGCTGGCCGTGACCACCGGCGAAGGTGGCGTCTGGGTCGCGACGGGAGACGGCTACGTTCGCCGCCTCGATCCGCGCACGGGTCGGGTCACCCGCGGCGGCGCCCAGATCGACGGTCTCGCGGGACTGGCCGCCGGCGAAGGTGCGGTCTGGGCCACGAGCAGCGCCGCCGGGACCCTGACACGCATCGACCCGCGCACTGGCCGGGTGCGGGGAAAGCCACTCCAGGTTGGTCGCGGGCCGACGGATGTCGCCGTCGGCGCCGGCTCGGTCTGGGTCGCCGACAGCACCGCCGGACATGTGGTGCGGGTGGACCCCCGGTCCGTTCGCGTAGCAGGACGCACGCCCGTCGCACACGCTCAACCAGCCGGTCAGGTTCTCGCGCTCACCTTCGGAGAAGGCGCCGTCTGGGTAGCGAAGACCGACGCACGACTCGCTCAGCCGATCGACCTCGTCCGGCTCGACCCCTCCACCGGACGGACCTCGGGCGCGCCCCTGCGTATCTCGGGACGGGTCGGCCTCCGGCTCGCAGCGGGCGCCGGTGCCGTCTGGGCGACCGACGCCGGCAACGCACTCCCACCGGTACCCCGCCGACAGCCCACCGTCCTACGCGTCGACCCGCGTCGCCAGGCTCTGGCCGGACCAGCCGTACCCGTTGGGCTCGAACCCAGCGGCGTGGCCGTGGGCGCCGGGGCCGTCTGGATCACCAACGCGGGAGACAACAGCGTCACCCGCGTCGCTCCGTAGCCGCCAGCCCTCGAGGCGGCTCGTGGCGTGTAGATCTGCCGGGGTAGGCGGCACCGCGACGGACCAGTTCGCCTACCATTCCGACATGCAGTTTTGCCGGCAAAGGGGACGCGGGACGAGCCTTGGGCCCGCCACGGGCGCCGAGATCGGCAGCGATCCGGGAGGCGCCGAGCTTCCCCGCTGCGCCCACCACGCGATCAACACGGTCTGACGCGGTCCTTGTCGGGTCCTCGCCAGCAGCCTGTCGAGACGAACGCGCGTCGCGCTGAGGCCGGGGGCGCGGCGCAGCCCCGCCCGGAGGCTCTCGGGCGCGCGGGCTTCGAGCACGCGCCCGACGCGATGCTCCTGTTGGATGACGAACGCCGCTGCATCGACGCCAACCGGGCCGCTTGCTCGCTCCTGGGCGTGCCCCCTGAGGAGCTGCTGTCGCGGCGGCTTGACGACTTCGTGTCCGAGCACGCCCGACCGTCGCTCGATCCGGCTTGGCGCGAGCTCCTCGAGACGAGGAGCCACAGCGGGGAGCTCGAGCTCGTGACCTCCGGAGAGGCGCGGCTGACGGTGGAGTTCCGCACCACTGCTGGCGTGCTGCCCGGGTGTCACCTGTCGGTGCTCCGGGATGTCACCGGGCACGCGACCGTGGCGGAGGTTGGCGAAGGGCAGGGATCGTTCGACTGCGTCTTCGAGCACATCGACGAGGGCCTGTACGTCCTCGACGAGCGACGTTGCTTCAGCTTCGTCAACCCCGCGGCCGCGAGGTTCCTGGGCTATGACTCACACGAGGAGCTGCTCGGTCTGCCTGTGCACGAGACGATCCACTACAAGCACCCGGACAGCTCCCGGTTCCCAGCGGAGGAGTGCCCTCACCTCGGGGATGGACACCGGGCAGCCGATCCGTGGACAGGATAACTTCGTGCGCAGGGACGGCACGACGGTGCCGGTCGCCTACTCCAACGCGCCGGTCCCCCTCGCCCGCGGGCGCGGCGCGGTGGTGGCCTTCCACGACTTCACCGACTCCAACCGCGCTCAGATCGAGCAGGAGCGCGAGCGCGAGTTGCTGAGCACCGTGCTCGAGAGCCTCGACACGGGGGTCGTGGCCTGCACGGCGGAGGGAGCGCTGACGCTGTTCAATCGCGCGACGCGCGAGATGCACGGGATCCCCGAAGAAGGGCGGTTCCCCGCCGAGTGGGCCGGCCACTACGACCTGTTCCTGCGCGACGGGCGCACCCCCATGAGGATGGAGGAGATCCCCCTGCTGCGCGCGCTCAACGGCGAGCTGGTGCGCGACGCCGAGCTGGTGATCGCTCCGAAGGGCCAGCCGCAGCGAACCGTGCTGTGCAGCGGCCGGGCGATGCAGTCGAGTGACGGCCGGACCCTCGGTGCGGTGGTCGCGATGCACGACGTGACCGAGCGCAGAAAGGTCGAGGAGCAGCTCGCTCACCAGGCTCTGCACGATCCGCTGACAGGCCTGGCCAACCGTCAGCTGCTGCTGGACCGCCTGGAGCAGAGCTTGCTGCGCCGCTCGCGCCGTGGAGGGGCGGCAGGGGTGCTCTTCCTCGACCTCGACGAGTTCAAGACGATCAACGACGCGCACGGCCACGACGTCGGTGACGCGGTGCTGGTGGCGGTGGGAAACCGTGTGCGCGGACGCGCTGCGCGACGTGGGCATGACCGCCCCGACCACCACCAACGACACCTGGACTCCGACCCCCCACACGATCGGCCGCCTCGGAGGCGATGAGTTCGTGGTGGTGCTGGAGGACCTGACGGACCCGGCCGACGGGGCGCTAGCCGCCGAACGCATCCTCGCGGCGCTGCAGCCACCGCTCGTGTTCGCCGACATCGAGATCTGGCTTGCCGCCAGCATCGGCATCACCCTGGCCGGCGCCGGAGACGGATCCGGCTCCGGGCCGCAGCGCGCCCCGGGGGAGGTCCTGCGCGACGGCGATACGGCGATGCACGCGGCCAAGCGCGCCGGCAAGGGGCGCTACCAAATCTTCGAGGCCGAGATGCAGAAGGCGATCCTCGCGCACACCGAGCTGCTGCGGGATCTGCGCGCCGCCGTGGACCAGGGACAGCTGCGGCTGCGCTACCAGCCGCAGATCGATGTGGCGTCCGGCCGCATGATCGGCGTCGAGGCGCTCGTGCGCTGGAGCCACCCCAGGCGCGGCCTCCTCACGCCAGACCGGTTCATCCCCGCGGCGGAGACCAGCGGTTTGATCGGCGCCGTCGACGACTGGGTCATGCGTGAGGCGTGCGCGCAGCTGCGTCAGTGGGATCTCGCAGGTCTCCCGGAGCTGCGGATGGCCGTCAACGTCTCGACCGGGCGGCTGATCACAGGACACCTCGCAGGCCACATGGCCACCGTGCTGGCCGACGCGCAGATCGCGCCCCAGCGGCTCGAGATCGAGCTCACCGAGACGGTGGCCGTCGATTACGGCAACGACGTGGTCGCAATGCTCTCGAGCATCCGCGAGCTCGGTGTGAGCGTCGCGATCGACGACTTCGGGATGGGCCACTCCTCGCTCAATCGCCTGCAGAGCTTCCCGGTCGACAAGCTCAAGATCGACCGGTCGTTCATCTCCTCGCTCACGAGCGACGCGGCGAGCGGATCGATCGCCGGGGCGATGATGGCGATCGGCAAGGGCCTCGGCCTCGAGGTGACCGCCGAAGGCGTCGAGACGCAAGAGCACCTGCGCGCCCTGCGCACGCTCGGCTGTCGGTCAGCGCAGGGCTTCCTGTTCAGCAAGCCCGTGATCGCCGGCGAGATCGTCGGGCTGGCGCACGCCGGGCTGCCGGTCCCGCCGGCGGTGGCGTAGCCGTTCGCGCCAGAAGTCCTGTCCAACCGAGAACAGCGGCACCGTGGCGTCCGAGGCGCTCGTGCGCCGCGGGGGCGAGCGCTGCCCGCGCACCGGTTGACGGCGCTGCGGGGCGGCCCTACCACCACCGGCGAGCCGTCGAGGGCTTAGGTGTGGCTAGGCGCGGTGCCGCGCGCAATCACGCTGGACTTGCTCCGCCCGCGCGCGCAGGGAACTCGTAGACGAACTTCAGGAGCATCTCGGTGAAGCTGATGACCTTTTCGGCCTCCTCGCGCTCGACGAGGTCGATCTCGTGGGTCGCTTCGTTCCCTGTGTCCTTTATCTGGCCGACCCAGCCGTGGCTACCCGGCGGGACGTAGTTGTTGTTGGCAAGCCAGTCGACGTACTGCACAAACTTCTTGTTCTCCTCCGCTCCTCTATCAACTGCGACGTTCATGAGGAGCTTGCGGCAGGCGAGTGCTGCGGACGTGTACGCCGAAACCGCCATACACCGCCGCGCCTCGTCGTATAGCTCCCGCACGCCGTCGGGGAGAAAGTCGACAGCGGCGCCGAACGTCGCGCCCGGCGTCTGACCATTCCATGGGTCGAAGAACGTCGGCCGGGTGCAATGGGAGCAGATGTACACGTACGCCTCAATGCTGCCGCTCACCGCAAAGCCAGCAAACCCTAGATTTGGCCCAACACGGTGCCCGCAATAGCCGCAGTCATAGCCTCGCGGCGCGACGGCCCCTGCGTTATTCCACTGAGTCATTTGTACGCGGCACCCTACCTGCGAGGGAACACGCCAGGGAAGGCACCGGCCAAGAGTTGGTCCCGAGTTGGTCCGGAGGGGAAACGGCCCTTGCCCCTTAAGCGCAAAAGCCCCCTGGCGAGAGGGGGCTCCTGCATAGCGGGGGCGGGATTCGAACCCGCGACCTTCGGGTTATGAGCCCGACGAGCTACCAGACTGCTCCACCCCGCGGCGTGGACGAGCGATTGTAGAGCACCCTCCCGGGATCGCCAACCCGTTCGCTCATCGGGGAGAATCGCGGATGCGTGGCTCGGATCTTCGCGACCCGCCGGCTCCCCGGCCCTTCCCTCGAGCGGCTCGCCGCCGCACACGAGCTGGACGTCTGGCAGCACGAGCTGCCGCCCTCCCAGGAGGAGCTCCTCGCGCGCGCCCGCTCCGCGCACGGGCTGCTGACCATGCTGAGCGACCGCATCGACGCGGCGCTGATCGACGCCTGCCCGAAGCTCCGCGCCGTCGTCAACTACGCCGTGGGCAGCGACAACATCGACCTTGCGGCCGCGGCCGCTCGGGGGATCCAGGTCGGCGTGACCCCCGACGTCCTCACCGACGCGACCGCCGATCTCACCTGGGCGCTGCTGCTCGCGGCGGCACGCCGGCTGCCCGAGGGCGCCGAGGCGGTCCGCACCGGCGCGTGGCGCACCTGGGAGCCGGCCGGCTTCCTCGGGCTCGAGCTGCGCGGCGCGACCCTCGGCCTGATCGGACTCGGACGCATCGGGCGCGCGGTGGCCGAGCGCGCGCCCGGCTTCGGGATGACGGTGATCCACACGAGCCGCTCGGGCGGCGTGACGCTCTCCGAGCTGCTCGCGCGCTCCGACGTGATCTCGCTCCACTGCCCGCTCACGCCTCAGACCCGGCACCTCATCGACGCTCGAGCGCTCGCGGCGATGAAGCCGACGGCGATCCTCGTCAACACCGCGCGCGGGGCGATCGTCGATCAGCCGGCGCTCGTCGCCGCCCTGAACGACGGAGGCATCGCGGCCGCCGCGCTCGACGTCACCGACCCCGAGCCTCCTCCGCCGGAGGACCCGATCCTGCGCGCGCCGAACCTCCTGCTCCTCCCGCACGTCGGCTCGGCGACGCGCACCGCCCGCGCGCGGATGGCGCAGATCGCCGAGGAGAACCTCCTCGCCGCGCTCGCGGGCCGCACGATGCCCTCCGCCGCGAGCGGCGCGTAGGGTCCACCACGCCCGTGCGCACCGCGATCCTCGACATCGGGACGAACTCGACCCGCATGCTCGTCGCCGACGTGCGCGACGGCCGGGTGCACGAGCTCGTGCGCGAATCGCGCGTGACGCGCCTGGGCGCCGGAGTCGATCGCACAGGGCGCCTCTCCGACGAGGCGATGGCTCGGGTGCTCGCCGTGCTCGACGACTACACGGGCGCCGCCGAGGCCCACGGCGCGCGCGACGGGGCGCTCGCGATCCTCACGAGCGCGGTGCGCGACGCCGCCAACGGTCCCAACTTCGTCCGCGCGATCGCCGACCGCTACGGCCTCGAGGCGCGCACGCTCTCGGGGGAGGAGGAGGCGCGCCTCACCTTTGCCGGCGCGACGAGCGCGCGCGACCCGGAGGACTCCTCTGCGACGCTCGTGATCGACGTGGGCGGAGGGTCCACCGAGCTCGTGGTCGGCGCCGCCGCGCACGGGGCCGCCTTTCACGTCTCCACCCAGGCCGGCGTGGTGCGCCAGAGCGAGCGTCACATCGCCTCCGACCCGCCCGACCCCGCCGAGCTCCGCGCCCTCGGCGCAGAGGTCGAGGCCCGGTTCGTTCAAGCGGTGCCCCCCGCCACGCGCCGCAGCGCGCAGGCGGCGATCGGCGTGGCGGGCACCGCCACCTCCCTGGCCGCGATCGCCCAGGAGCTCGAGCCCTACGACCCCGAGCGGGTCGAGGGCTACGTGCTCGAGCGCGAAGAGTGCGAGAGGATCCTGAGCCGTCTGGCCGCCCTCACCGAGGAGGAGCGCCGCGCGGTGGCGGGCCTGCACCCCGACCGGGCGCCGACGATCGTCGCGGGCGTCGTGATCCTGCTCGCGGCGCTGCGCTGCTTCGGCCTCGAGCGCCTCGAGGTCTCCGAGCGCGACATCCTCCACGGAGCGGCGCTCGCGCGGGCGGCGGCCGCCTGAGCTTCAGGCCAGGTTCGACTTGCGCGGGTAGACGACCGTCGGGTCGGTGAGCACGTTGAGCAGCGTGGGCAGGCCGGCGGAGAACGCGCGCTCGAGCGCCGGGCGGAGCTCCTCGGGCCGACGGATCAGCTCGCCGCGGCCGCCGAGCGCGGTTACGACCTCGTCGTAGCGCGTCTCGGGCCGCAGCTCGGCGGCGACGGAGTAGCCGTAGAGGAACTCCATCGGGTGCTTCTCGAGCGCCCAGATGCCGTTGTTGCCCATCACCCCGACGACGTTCACCCCGTGGCGGGCGAGGGTGTCGAACTCCATGCCGGAGAACCCGAACGCGCCGTCGCCGAGGAGCAGGACGACCTGACGATCGGGATGGGCGAGCTTGGCGGCCAGCGCGTAGCCCGGCCCGCTGCCCAGGCAGCCGTAGGGACCGGGGTCGAGCCAGCAGCCGGGCTCGTAGGAGCTCACGACGCGGCCGGCGTAGGAGACGAAGTCGCCCCCGTCGCCGATCACGATCGCGTTGCGATCGAGCACCTGGGCGAGCTCGTGGTAGAGGCGCATGGGATGTAGCGGCGAGCGCGAGTCCTCGATCTCCTCGCGCTCGGCGGAGCGCTTCTCGTCCTCGGTGCGACGCAGCTCCTGCACCCACTTCTTCGTGCTCGGGGAGCCCTTGGCCGCCGCGCGCAGCGCCTCGAGCGTGGCGGGCAGCGCACCGAAGAGCGCGGCCGCCACGCGGCGTGCGCTCTCGCGCTCTGACTCCGCCACGTCGCAGACGACGACCTCGGTCTCCTCCCCGAACGACGCGCCGAAACCCAGGCGGAAGTCCATCGGGACCCCTACCACCAGCGCGAAGTCCGCCTCCTTGAGGCCGGTGCTCCGCGCGCGAGAGAAGAACAGCTCGTGGTCGGCGGGCAGGCATCCGCGGGCCAGGCCGTTGAGAAAGACGGGGATGCCGAGCTCCTCGGCCAGGGCGCGCAGCGCGTCCTCGCCGTGGCCCCAGTAGAGGTTGGTGCCGGCCATGATCACCGGGCGCTCGGCCTCGCGCAGCAGTGCGGCGGCGCGCTCGAGCTCCGCGCCGTCGGCTCCCGGGCCGCGGTGGGGCTCGGGCAGCCCGGTCGCGCCGCCCTCGGGCTCCTCGGCCTCCATGAAGACGTGGTCGAGGGGGAAGTCGAGGAACGTTGGGCCGAAATGGGGCGCCATCGTGCAGGCGAGGGCGTCGTCGACCAGGCCGGGTATCTCGGCGGTCGAGTCCGGCGTGGCGGCGAGCTTGACCACGGGGCGCACGAAGGGCACGTGGTCGATCTCCTGCAGCGAGCCCTGGCCCCAGCGCATCGCGGGCGCCCGGCCGCCCAGCACGAGCATCGGCGAGTGGTTCTGCATCGCGCTGGCCATCGCGCTCATCCCATTCGTGACCCCCGGGCCGGCGGTCAGGGCGGCGACCCCCGGCGTGCGCGTGACCTTGGCCCAGCCCTCGGCGGCGAACGCCGCGGCCTGCTCGTGGCGGACGTCGACGATGTCGATGCCCTCCTCCCGGCAGCCGTCGTAGATCGAGAAGAGGTGGCCGCCGGAGAGCGTGAAGAGCGTCGTGACCCCGTGGGCCTTGAGGCGCCTGGCGATCAGCCGCCCGCCGTGGAACGCGGTGCCCTGATCGGTGTCGCTCTCCGCGCCGGTGGCCGCCACGGGCGGCACGCTATCAGCGGACCGTCTCGCAGCGGGCGCTTGGCTCGCTCGCTGGTTGAGGACCTGGTTCACAAGTTCTCAAGGGCGGCGCTCGCCGGCCGATTAGCGGGCAGACGGGGCGCTGACGACCAAGGCGATCAGCGTCTCCGCCCTCCGCGACCAAGCGAGTCGAGAACTTCTCGGCGCCCTCCCACGCTGCGGTCTGCTTCGGGGCTGCCGGCGTGGCGGAACCTCCCGTCCGTTGCGCCGGCGGACCCCTCCTCTCATCCCTCAGGCGGGTGTGGAACGGATCCCGCCGAACGCCGGCGCTCCTCCCGGCGCGGGCCGCTCGCCTCCGCTGAGCACGCACGGCGCCCACAGCTCCACCTGCTCGCTCTTGCCCTTGAGCGGTACCGACGCGCGCGTCTCAAAGCCGCCGGGCACCTCGCGGCGCAGCTCGCGCCGTGTGGCCTCGGTGACGAGCACCTCGTCGCCCGTCTGCCGGGTCACCTCCTCGACGCGCGCGGCGGTGTTGACCGCGTCGCCGATGACCGTGAACTCCACATGACCGCCGCCGCCGATGTTGCCGGCCACCACCGGCCCCGAGTTGACCCCGATCCCGATGCGCAGCGCGCCGGCGTAGGCCTCCCGGACCAGCCGGGCGATCTCGAGCGCGGCCGCGACCGCGCGATCGGCGTGGTCGGGATGGTGGTCGGGCGCCCCGAAGACGCCGAGCAGCCCGTCGCCCACGTACTTGTTGGCGTGCCCCCCGTGGCGCAGCAGCACGGGCACCACCTGCTCGTAGAACCCGTTCAGGCGGGCGACCACCTCGCCCGCGTCGGCGCTCTCCGCGAAGGCGGTGAAGTCACGGATGTCGAGGAAGAGCACGCTGACCTCGAGCTCCTCTCCCGCGAGGTCGTGCCCTTCGCGGAGCACGAGCTCGGCGATGCCCGGATCGACGTAGGCCCCGAACGCCGCGCGGAGGCGCTCGCGCTCCTCGAGGCCGGCGACCATCGCGTTGAAGGACTGCGCGAGCGCCCCGGTCTCGTCGGTGGAGACGACGGGAACACGCGCGGCGAGGTCACCCCGCGCCACTCGCTCGGTGGCCCGGCGCAGGTCCCCGACCGGCATGAGGATCGAGCGCGAGAGCAGCAGGGTCAACTCGAAGGAGACCGTGAAGGCGACGAGGAGCGCGGCGGCCACGGAGAGGCCGATGCCCGAGAGGCTGCCGTGGCCCGACTGCGAGAGCGCGGAGACCGTGACCCCGGTGATCACGTTGATGAGCGGGAGGCCGGCCAGGAGCTTGACCCGCAGCGGCATCCCGCCCCGGCCGAGGTCGAACCCGTCGGGAAGCGTCTCGGCCACCTCCTCCATAACCGGACGCAGAGCGACCTCGAGCGCGAGGAAGCGCAGCGTGGCGCCGTAGCCCAGGGCGACGAACCCGCCGGCGAGGAGAACCGGGAAGCCGTAGGCCGGGAGCCCGAGGCGCGCGGTGGTGAAGGCGCAGAAGGGCACCACGTTGGCGAGCACGGGCACGGCCCGGTGGCAGCGCAGCGAGTCCGCGGGCAGCGCCGCCAGCGCGCGCCAGGCACCGGCGGTAGCGTGCGCTCCCCGGTCGCCGGCCAGCCACGGGCGCACGGGTCGCACGAGCCGGGTGGCCAGGCGCGTGGCCGCGATGTTGTCGAGGAGCATGAGCGCCTGGGCCACGCCCATGACCGCCCACAGCTCTCCCGCCCTCATGGGCAGGAAGAGCGTCAGCTCGGCGACGCCGAGCGCGACGATGACGTGGCTGACCAGCCCCTGGGCCGCGAACACGCCCACGAGGTAACGGGCGCCGAGGCGAGAGAAGAGGCGGGTGAGGAGGCGGGACCCCACACGCTCATTGTGGCGCGAAGCAGGTTCTAGGAGACGTGCGGCAGGCCGACCGGCGCCTGCGCCAGCGCCAGCGCGGCGGCCTCGGCCAGCCGCTCCTCGCCGCAGACGAGCCGACCCCCGAGTTGCAACACCGGCAGCGAGTCGACGCCCGCGGCGCCCAGGCAGCGCGTGGTGGTCTCGATCTCGACGTCGCGAGCGGAGTCGTGCGCTGCGGCGAGGCAATCCTCGACGAGCAGGCCGGCGGCGGCGGCGGCCTCGGCCAGCACCTCCGGGTCGTCGAGGTCGAACCCCCCGCAGAAGGCGAGCCGGCCCGCGGCGAGCACGAACGCGCCGCCGCGCTCCTGCTCGGCGGCGTACACCGCCGCCCGGGTGGCCGCGCGAGCGCCGCCCAGCGGTCGCTCGGGCCAGACGAGCGGCATTCCCAGCGCCTCCGCGCGACGCTCGGCGTGCTCGCGCAGGGCGGCGCCGCGCGGTCCCTCCCACGAGCTCGCGCCGGGAACGAGGTCTCCGAGGACCGCGCGCCAGCGCAGGCCGGCGTGCGCGCGCTCGACTCGTTCCGTGGCCAGGTAGGTGAACGGAGAGGCGACGTCGAGCCAGAAGGTCGCCGCGTCGCGTGGGGCGGGCAGGGGCAGCGTCGCCCGGGACGGGCGCCCTGGCCGCGGCGCTCGAGCGGCCCGTGCCGCCCGTGCGGTCGAGAGATCGATGAGCTGTCCCATGGTGTCCAAGAAGAGAGGAGCGCCGAATCCGTTGCAGCGCGGCGCCGTCCACCTACTCAAACGCATCGCCGGCGCGAAACTGGCGGCGACCCCGCGCTGGACGTTCGTTCGATGGAGGGTTGCCCCGGTCGGGGTTCGCGTTACCCTGGAAGGTGGTCCTAGGGGAAGGGCCGCTGTCGCAGCGCCAACCGTCCACCGGAGGTTCGTCATCTCACCCGCTCCGCATGTGAAGGTCCACCCCTACGACCAGTGGGCGCCCGACGCGCGCGCGCTCGACCTGGTCGGGGACAAGTGGACGCTGCTCATCGTCCGCGACCTCGTCGGCGGCCCGCGCCGATTCGTCGAGCTCCAGCGCGTGCTGCCCGGGATCTCGACCGAGCAGCTCCGCTCGCGCCTGAACCGCATGGTCGCCGACGGCCTGCTCACCCGCCAGCGCTACCGCGAGGTGCCGCCGCGCGTGGACTACGAGCTGACCGAGCGCGCCCGCGACCTCGTGCCCGTGCTGGGCGCCCTGGCCCACTGGGGCTACCGATGGGCGTGGGGCGCCCCGCGCCGCGGGGAGGAAGTCGACGTCGGGGCGATCCTCCGCCTCGCTCCCGGACTGCTCACGCCGCCCGCCGGGCTGTCGGGCACCGTGGAGATGACCGTCACCGAGCGCTCGAAGGAGCCCGCGTCCCGTACCTACGTGCTCGAGGCGCGAAACGGTCGGGTGAGCATCGCCGAGCGCGAGGCGCCCGACGCCGACGCGCACCTGGCCGGCCCCGAGTCGGCCTGGGTGCGCGCGCTCGGGCCCGACGCCGACCGCCAGTCGCTCGAGCTCGACGGCGACGCGCGGCTCGCGGAGGCGCTGCTCGACGCGTTCGGCGCCGAGGCCGAGCGCGCCGCTGGGGCGTCGGCCGCCGCGTAGGCGGAAGGCTTCAGCCCGGCCCGGGGCGGTAGCGGTCCGGGGCGACGTGCGGGAACTGCAGCGGCGTGCCCTTGAAGCGGAACGAGCGCCCGATGAAGCACGCTGGCGTGCCGCCGGAGCCCTCCGTCGGCGGCTTCTCGCCGAGCGCGTTGGCGCCCGTGTCGCCCTTGGACGGGTTGCAGTCCCAGTTCGGGAAGATGAGGTGCCGGCCGAGTCCTTCTCCGCTCAGGGCCGTGGGCGGGAGGTAGACGTTGCCGCGGTTGTCCTTGGCGCGCACGGGATAGACCGAGAGCGACTCCTGGCCGTTGGGCTGGAACTGGCGCAGGTAGTGTCCGATCCCCCCGGAGGCCGAGGTCGTCTTGGAGGCCAGGCCGCCCGAGCCCACCGTGATGAAGTCAGAGACGCGGTGCTGGTTCTGCTCGAGGTACTCGAGGATGGGGTTGAGCTGCTCGAGGAAGGGTCCGAGCCGGGCGAGCAGCGGCGAGGCGCCGCGCAGCACGCGCTGCAGCGCCGGGAGGCCGGCGCGCGAGACGCGGATGAGCGGATCGAGCTTGACGAAGAACGCGCGCAGGTCGGGAGCGAGGATCCGCACGGAGCGCAGGGTGGGGACGAGGTCGTGGGCCACGGGACGCAGGTCGCGGACGAGCGGGTCGGTGTCGAGCGCGAAGCCGCGCAGGCGGGCGAGCGTCGTCTTCGACTCGTCGAGGAAGGTGGGAAAGACCCGGAAGGTCTGCGCCAGCGCGCGGTTGTGCGCGGCGGTCTGTCCGAACACCCCCGCGGAGTTGACGATGACTCCGCGCAGCGCCTTCTGGTTGCGGGCCACGGCCTCGAAGACCGTTCCCGTGTTCGAGACGAGGCGACGCACGGCGAAGTGCTGGATATCGAGCACCTTGGTCAGGTCCGTGGTGTCGGCCACGAACGTCGGCAGGTTCCCGAGCACGGAGTTCAGGTTCTGGCCGTTGCCCCGGGCGGCCTGCGAGAGATCCTGCTGCCAGGAGCGGAAGGAGGCGCGCGTACGCGGGTCGAGCGCCTGGAAGATCTCGTCGAGCTCCACGGTGTGCGTGACGCGGGAGCGCGCGAGCCAGCCCCCGTCGGGCACGTCGTTGCCGGGCCGGCTGGTGCCCGAGGTGAGCTCGACGTAGGTCTCGCCGAGCAGCGTCTTCTGGCGCAGGATCGCCCGTGCGTCGCGGTGCAGCGGCGTATAGCGCGACTCGAGCTCGATCGTGGCCACCGTGCGGTTACCCTGCGGGTCGAGGCTCTTCTTGAGCACCTTCCCCACCGAGACGCCGGCGATCCGCACGTCGGCCTGCTCGGCGAGCTGCGTGGCCTCCGGGAAGGCGATCTTGACGCGGTAGCCCTGCGGCTTGAGCGGGATAGAGCCGCCGAAGGACAGCCACAGGAAGAGCAGCAGGCCGAAGCACGAGAACGCGAAGAGCACCATCGTGAGGACGCGAGGAAAGGAGGGAGCGGTCTTCTGCACGGTCTAGCTCACTTCGCGCGGGTCGGGGGACAGACGCCCGTGTTGCCGGTGCCGGCCTCGCCGACGATCTGGCCAAAGCCGGTGAGGAGCCCCTGCACCGCGGGCGGCACTCCGGGCTGGTTGTCGACGATCTGGCGGAAGGTCGCGCAGCTCGCGGAGAGGAAGAGCGGTCGGTAGCCGCCGTTGGCGTCGTTGCTCGAGAAGAGCTGGAGTCCCTGGTGGTCGATCCAGGCGATCCAGAAGAGGTAGCCCTCCTGGCGCGTGGCGAGGCTGGGATCCTCGCGGCCGTTGGGGTTGTAGGCGAGGTCGTTGAACAGGTGGTTGAGCACCACGAAGGAGCGCCGCAGGTCGGGCGTGGCCCTCGCGAGGTTCGCGGAGGCCGGTCGCAGGCTGCGCACGAGCGGCCGGGCGGCCACCACGAACGGTCGGATCTGGTTCTGGACCACGGGAGCGGTGGCCCGGGCGAACGGCGCCACCGCGCGGTTGGCGGGATCGATCGCACGCGCCGCGGGCAGGAGGTGCTGCGCGGCCGGCCCGAGCGTGGTGGCGAGGGCCTGGACCTTGGTGAGCGTGCTCGTGGTCTGGCGCAGCGCGCCGGGCAGGTCGCCGACTGCGCGCGAGATCGACGTGTTCTCGGCGGCGAAGGAGCGGAACACCGCGGAGGAGGAGTCGACGAGCTCGGAGAGCTCTTGCTTCTTGCCCCCGAGGGCTCCGTTGAGCTGGGCCAGCGAGCTCACGAGCCGCCGCAGGGCCACGCGGCGGGTACGCACCGCACCCGAGAGGCGGGCGAGCTCGTAGTGGGTGGGCTCAAAGCGCCGGAACACCTCGGCGAGGTCGCCTCCCCGGTTCTCAAGCCCGCGGCCGGCGCCGTTGACGAGCAGGCCCAGATACGCGCGGGAGTCGGCGTCGAGCGCCTGGAAGATCTCGTCGGGGTTGACGTCGGGTTGGGTGTTGCGTACCGGCATGGTCCAGTTCTCGCTGGCCACGGGAGCCCTCTTCGTGCCCGGGTCGAGCTCGATGAACATGTCCTTGAGGCCGGTCTTCGGGCGCAGCAGCGCGGTCGCGTCGGTGTGCACGACGCGCTTGTACTGCTGGTCGATGTCCATGCTCACCACGGCGCGGCCGTCGAGCAGGTCGACCTTGGAGATGTCGCCGATCCGCACGCCGGAGACCCGCACGGTCTGCCCCTGCCCCGGCGTGACGGCCTGCGCGGTGGAGAACTCGGCCTTGAGCTTGAACGGGGTGGCCTCCCACGGGAAGCGCAGCCGCTCCTGGTGCAGGATGTAGCTCGAGACGAGGAGCGCGAGCACGACGAGGAAGACGATCGCGCCGAAGTCCTTGCCACGCTTGCGGATGACGCTCACGGCCCGGCCTTCCTCGCCGCCGCCGCGACGCGCTGGGCGTCGGACCGGGTCGCCCACCCGTCGAGCACCCGCACGTGGAGGCGCTCGCGCCTGGACACCGAGCGCAGGTACTTGACGGTCTGCTGCTGGGCCTTGAGGAGGACCGGGGCGGGGAGCGCGGCGTTCATCTTCGGCGGCGGTGCTCCGATCGTCGTGCGCAGGTCGGGACGCTGCTGGGTCTCGCACGGCACGTTGGGGCGGATCGGCGGTCGCGCGTTAGGCCCCTCGGGCTTGGGCGGCTCGACCCCCATCACGGGGAACAGCGTGGTGGCGATCTGCCCGCGGCCGAGGTCGTAGACGTTGGTGCCGCCGCCCACGAGCGTGCGGAAGAAGATCCCGTTGCCGTCGCCGTTACGGCTCTCGCCGCCCAGGCCGGGCAGCGACTTGGTCGACTCCTGGTAGACGTTCTCCCGCGCCTGCAGCCCGGGCGCCTGATCGGGGACCGTGTCGTGGGTCCAGGGGAGGATCACCTCGTTCTGACAGCTCGAGGCCAGCCGCACCTGCCGGTTGAGCGGGATGGAGCGGCTCTGCAGGGCGGCCAGAGAGGGGATCGTCGGGCGCAGGTCGGCGACCAGGCCGCGGAGCTCGGGCGGCGAGACCAGTCGCCGCGCCTGCGCGATGAAGGGCAGGCTCGCATCGATCGTCGGCCCGGTGGAGCGCACCCCGGGGCGCAGCGCGCCGGCCAGCTCCCGGACGGGCGGGAAGGCGCCGTTCAGCGCGGCGAGCGCGGGCTGAGCGGTGCGCAGGGTGCGCGGCAGCTCGGCGACGGCGGCCGCCAGGCTCGCCTGCCGGCGCGCGAAGGCGCCCGCGGTGATGTTGAAGTCGGTGAGAAAGCTCTTGAGCTGCTCGGGGTTGCGGTCGAGCGCTCCGGCCACCACCCCCGAGTCGCGCACGTAGCTCGAGAGGTCGTGCGGCTGTATCCCGAGGGTGGCCTCGTTGACGATCGAGGAGTTCTCGTACGCCGCCTTCCAGTAGTCGATCGAGCGGTTGTAGCCGCGTCCGCCCTGCTTGACCGCGCGGCCGTACTCCGAGAGCAGGGTCTGCAGGTTGTGGCGGGTGTCGGACTGCAGCGAGGTGAGGATCTGGTCGAGCTGGACGGGCGCGCTGGCCTGCTGGATGGGGAGGGTGTGGCCGCTTCTCACCGTGGAGGCGGACGGGCTGCCCGGAGCGAGGTCGACGAAGAAGTTGCCCTCCAGGAAGATTCGGGGGCGGACCTTGACCGTGGCGTCGGAGTGGATCGGCAGGCCCTTGGGGTCTATCTCCATCGTCACGACCGAGCCTTCGCGACCGCCCGAGAGATGGGCGAGCTTCACGACCTTGCCGACGTTGACGCCGGCGATCCGCACGGGAGAGGCCTTGCGCACGTTGTTCGAGGTGCGAAAGACGGCCTTGAGCTGGAAGGGATGGGCGAACGGATTGGTTTTCGTGAAGCCGAAGTACGTGCCGATCGCGATCACCACCACGCCGATCACCCCGGCCACGAGGTCCCTCGGCCCGCGGTTGCGCACTCGCCTCATGGGGTCCGGTCTCCCGTGAGCGGCTGACGGGTGAAGGTCTCGCGCGGCGGCACCCGGCGCCGGCCAGCGTAGGTCGGCCCCTGGGCGCCCGGGGTGTTCGGGTCGGTGACGACGAAGTAGCCCTTGGGCGCGAACTGGGAGAGACGTCCCATGGGATAGCCGCGCTGACCGTTCTCGCAGTCCGCGGCGCCGGTGGAGGTGATCGCCGCGCCGTAGGGCTGGCCGTGGAGGAACTCGATCGAGCCGCGCGCGTTGTTGAGCGGGTTGTCGACGTAGCCCTGCCCGTTGGCGGGGTGGATCGCGCCGGCCGAGCCGGTCGAGTCCATCTGCTGGCCGTTCGTGTTGAGCAGCGCGCGCTGGGCGAGGCCGCCCGGGACCTCCTCGCTGATGTGCTCGGAGAGAAAGGTCCAGAAGTAGTTCCAGTAGTCGCAGACGGTCTGGACCGGCCCGAGGTAGCGAAGCTGGGGCTGCAGGGTGGTCACCGTGCCGTTCAGCGCCCGCACGGCGAGGTTCGTGCTCGGCCTGCGGGTGAGGTCGCGCAGTGCGCCCATGGCGCCCTGCAGGCGCCCGTCGAGCGCGATCGAGCGTCGCAGCACGGGAGCGCCGATCTCGAGCGCGGGGTTGATGCTCGGCAGGGCGGCGTGCAGCTCGTCGGCGGCCGCGGAGAGGTCGGGCGAGAACGCGGTCGTGTCGTTCAGGAAGGGACGCTGGTCGCGCAGCGACACGGTCGAGACGTCGAGCGTCGAGGGCGACTTGGCGATGGTCGCCTCGAGCGCGCGGGGGTCACGCGAGATCGCCGCGAAGGTCGTGGCCAGGGACGTGAAGAGCCGGGCGTTCACGCCCGCCACCGGCGCCACCGTGCTCGCCGCGCGGTTCAGGGCGCCGAAGAAGCGCGGCAGCCCGGTGCGCGGATCGGCGAGGTTCTGCGCCACGGGCTGGGCGTGGCGGAAGAGCTCGGGGAGGTTGCGGATCGCGAGGTTCAGATCCTCTCCCCGGCCGGCGAGGGCGTTGCCGAACTCGTCGAGGTTGCGCTGGGAGGCCGCGCGCGTGCGCGCGTCGAACGTCGAGTAGACGTCGTCGAACTGGACGGGAACGATCGTCTGCGACGCCGGCAGCGTGCCGCCGTCGGCGAAGAGCTTGGGCGAAGTGCCGCGGGTCAGCTCGACGTACTTCAGCCCGAGCGCCGAGCGCGGGCGGATCTTCACCCGGGAGTCGATCGGGATCTGGCCGTGCTGCTTGTCGAGCTTGAGCGTGAGCTCCGCGGCGCTCACGCCGTTGCGGAGCTGCACCGGCCTGATCTGCTCGAGGACGCCGACCCGGAAGCCCCCCTCGCGGACGTCGTTGCCCTTGACGAGGTTCGAGCCGTTGGAGACGTCGACCTTGAGCTGCGTCGTGGGCACGAACGGGAGGCCGTTGTTGGCGTTGTAGGCCAGGAACACCGCGACGATGACCACGAGCACGGTGATCGCGCCGACGAGCACGGGGTTGGCGACGATCGATCCCGAGGCGCGGCGGTTCATGGCTGCAGGAGGTAGTTGAGGAGCGGGGCGCCGTCGGCTCCCGGAGCGGGAAGCGGGACGGCCGGAGCGCCCGGGAGCCGCGGCGCCGACTTGCCGGAGATCGCGCGCCCGAGCGCTCCGAGCGGGTCGGGCGTGGGTGCGTTTGCCCCGGCGCGGGCGGCGCTCGGGCGGGCACCGCGGTGGCCGCGGGCGGGGCGCGCCTGAGCGGCCTGCGCCCGGCTCGCCCGCGCGCTGGAGGCCGAAACGCCCGGCGGGAACGCCGTGCTCGGGTCGGGGGCGTTGATGCCGGGCTGGGTCGGCCCCGTCGTCGAGATGCAGCGCTTGAAGGAGGGGTCGCGCGCGAGCTCGCGCTTCAGGTCGGGCGCGTTGCGGTACGGCGCGCATTTGTCGCTGAACGCGTTGACGCGCAAGACGTGCTGGCCGTTGGCGTCGAAGGTGTTGATCGCGAGCGACTGGTTGTAGACGTACTGCAGCAGCGCCTCGAGGCCGGTGTAGCCCGCCTTGGTGCCCGGGCGACCGATCTGCTGGGCGGCGCGTGGATCGGCTTCCACCGCGCGCGAGCGGTCGTCGAGGTCGTGGAGGATGATTCCCAGGTTGGTGGCCACGTCGGGCGTGCGCCGGGCGAACGCCTTCAGCACCTCGACGGTGGGTCGCGCCGCCACCACCGCCTCGCGGCCGGTCACCGAAGCGCGGCCCAGCGCCGAGAAGGCCGGGGTCGAGGCCTGCGAGAACGGCACGAGGTCGCCCAGGAAGCGGGTGAGCTGCGGCGCGGTGCGATCGAGGCGGGCGAGCGCGGGGCGCTGGGCGTCGGCGGTGCGCCCGAGCGCTGCCATCGTGGGCCGGAGCTGCTCGAGGAAGCCGGGCAGCTTGTGGAAGGTGGCCTGCAAATCGCCGCGGCGCCGCGCCGAGTCGCGGGCGGTGTTGCGGGCCTCGACCACGAAGCGGGCGACGTTGCGCTTGTTCTGGGCCAGCGCGGTGACGACGGTGTCGGCGTTCGTGGTCAGGTTGGCGATCACGCCGCGCTGCTGAGCGAGGATCGCCAGCAGCCGGTCTACGTCGCGCAGGGCCGGGTTGGCGCGCCGCAGCGCCTCATTCAGCGCCTGGCCGTTGCCCGCCACTCCGGCGCCGAGCTCGTTGATGATGAGCCTCAGGCGCTCGCGGTAGGGCATGCGCAGGATGTTGTTCACGAGGTCGGGACCCACCGTCGAGCGCGTGTGCGAGACCGGGATGATCGACCCGCTCCTCAGCACGTGGCCCGAGGTGCCCGGGTCGCAGTCGATGAAGTACTCCCCGATGAGCGACTGCGGACGCGACTGGCAGAACACATCGGAGCGGAAGGAGCCAAAGCCGCTTTGGGTGACGTCCACGCCGACGAGCGCCTTGTTCGTTGTCAGGTCGAGCCTGAAGCCGGTGATCGTGCCGGCGCGCACTCCGGCCACCTTGAAGTCGGCGCCCTTCGTCAGCCCGAAGGCGTTGTCGAGCTGCACCCAGTAGTGCGGGCTCGGGTTGGATCCCGAGCCCGAGGTGAGCACGACGAGCGCCATGAGGCCCGCGAGCAGGAGCGCGATCGGCAGAGCGCGCCTCATGGTCCGGGCGGCACCTGGGTCGGGTCGCACGGATACCCCGGCGGGTGATAGGGCGTCGAGCCGTCACCCGGGTTGCGCTCCTCCGAGCCCGGGCAGCGCTGGTACTGGTGGTTCCGGGTGAGCATCTGAAAGAGCGGGGCGCGATCGGCGGGGGCGATGACCCCCGCGAGCTGTCCGTTCTGGAGCAGGAGGGAGTTGAAGGTCCCCTGCACGCGGCTGGCTCCCCCGAGCGCGTCCTGGACCCCGGGATGGGAGAAGTCGTCGAACCAGGCCGTGAGGTCGACCGCATAGGGGCGGGCGTAGGCGAGCTCGGGCGTGCCCGTGCCCAGGGCACGGGTGCTGGCCGGGAACGAGCCCTCGCGCAGCTTGCCGTTGGCGAGCACGTTGCCCACCGTGACCTGCGCCAGCGCCGGCGTGCCCGCGGTCAGCTCGATCAGGTCGTTGTTGGCGCCCGGGCTCGAGGTCAGCCGCGAGAGGTCGCGAATCGTGGGCTGGGCGTCCCGGGCGAGCGGACGGAGCTCGGCCAGGAAGGGCCGTAGCTTGCGGGCGACGGGCTTTGACTCGGCCACGAGCGGCTTCAGCGTGTCGAGCGTCGAGCGCAGGTTCACGAACGTGGTGTTGGCCCGGCGCATGAACGGCGGCAGCTGCTCGACGGCGTCGCCCAGGGCGTGCGTGGGCCGCGCGATCGCGCCCGTGGTGGTCGAGAGGTGTGAGACGAGCCCGGCGAGGTCGTCGCGTCGCTGGGCGATGTCGCTGACGAGGCCGGCGGAGGAGACGATGAAGCGCGTGAACTGGTTCGTGTCGCGATTGAGCTCACGGAAGAGCGTGCTCGAGGTGGCGAGCGCCGGGTTCAGGTAGGCGAAGCCGGCGCGCGCCTTCTCGCCCTTGCCCGCGTACTGCAGCGCCGAGCCCTGGATCACGTCCTGGAGCGCTCGGCGCTCGCGCGGCCCGAAGACGTTGAAGAGCTGGTCGAGGTCCACCGCGGTCGTCGTCTCCGTGGCCGCGACCACCTCGCCGTCGTGGTAGGCGGGCGCGTTCGCGGGCCCCAGGCGCAGGTCGACGTAGCGGTTGGCGATGCCCGAGAGCGAGGCCTGGCGGACCGTGAGCTCCGTGCCGTGGCGCAGGGGCGCGTAGGCCTTGTCGATCTTCAGCGTGAGCTGAGCCTGGCCGTTGCGCGTGAGCTCGATGTCGGTCACCGCGCCCACCGAGTCGCCGGAGACCTGGACGAGGTCCCCGCGCACGATCTGGCTCGCGTTGAGGAAGTTCGCCTTGATCGTGAACGGCGCGGCGCCGGATCCGAGCAGGAGAACCACGACTCCGGCGATGGCGATCACCACCGCGGCCACGGCCGCGGCTCGTCCTACTACGCTGGCGTTGCGCACCCAGACACCCGACCGCTCTCTCCTCCTCCGCCGGGTCGAGACGCAAGCGCTCCCGATGCCAGGCGAAGCGCGAAGCTAGCAAGCGCGCGAAGCCTGGGTCAAACTCGAACCGTTCCGGGTCGGTCGGCGACCTCGCCGCGACGATCCGAGATAGAGCGCTTCTAGACTTCCCGGCCCGTTCGCCCGGGTAGACGAACTGGCATAGTCGGCGGCCTTAAAAGCTGCTGCTCTGAGGAGCGTGTGGGTTCGAGTCCCACCCCGGGCACTCGCGCTACGGCGCGCCGGTCACCGCGGCGCCGAACTCCTCGGCGCCCAGCGGGTGGGCGAGAAGGAAGCCCTGCGCGGTGCGGCAGCCCAGGGAGCGCAGAGAGTCGAGCTGCTCTCCGGTCTCCACGCCCTCGGCGATCACCTCCTTGCCCATCGCGTCGGCCATGCCGAGGATCGCCTGGACGATGGCTCCATCGGGGCTGTCGGGAACCGCGAGCTGATCGACGAAGGAACGGTCGATCTTCACGATGTCGATCGGCAGGCGCCCCAGGCGCCAGAGGGAGGAGAACCCCGTGCCGAAGTCGTCGAGGAGGATGCGGGCGCCGACGCGCTTGAGCGCCTCGAGCGCGGCGATGACATCCACCCGACTCTCGCCGATGACGCCCTCGCTGACCTCGAGCCCGAGGCATCCGGCCGGTAGGCCGCTGCGCGCGAGCGCAGCGCTCACCATTCCGGGCAGACCCTCGGCCGCGACCTGCCGGGCGGCCACGTTGACCGTGAGCAGGAACGGCGCGCCGGGATCGAGCCGCTCGCGCAGGCGCGCGCCCTGGGCGCACGCCTCGCCCAGCACCCACTCGCCCAGCTCGATGATCAACCCCGACTCCTCGGCAAGCGGTAGGAACTCGCTCGGGGCAAGCAGGCCCCGCTCGGGATGCGCCCAGCGCACGAGCGCCTCGGCTCCGACCGGGCGTCCGTCTCCCACCGCGTAGAAGGGCTGGTAGACGACTCGCAGCTCGCCCTCGGACAGCGCCCGGCGCAGCTCGTTGCGCAGCCGCAGGCGGTCGACCCGGGCGACGCGGCGAGGCTCCTCGTGGAGCTCCCAGCAGCCGCGGGCATGGATCTTCGCCCGCTCCAGGGCGGCCCCGGCATCGCGCAGGAGCGCGTGCGCACCGGCCCCGGAGCACGCGCCGACCACCACGCCCACGCTGGCCTCGAGGTAGTGCTCCTCCCCGTCGACCGCGAAGGGGCGGGTGAACGCGCGACACATGCGCTCGGCCACCTCCGTGGCCGAGTCGCGATCGGGAAGAGCGGGAGAGAGGACGGCGAACTCGTCGCCGCCGAAGCGAGCCAGCACGTCGGAGGTGCGCACCTCCTCCCCCAGCCGGTTGCCCACGGCGCGGAGAAGCTCGTCGCCGGCCCGCTGTCCGAGCGAGTCGTTGACGATCTGGAAGTCGTCCAGATCCACCAGAAAGACGCCGATGCGCTCCGCGGAGGAGGCCGCGCCGCTCAAGGCCTCCTCGACCTGGGCGAGGAATGCCGTGCGGTTGGGCAGCCCCGTCAGCGCGTCGTGGCGCTCGTGATGGTGCGCGCGCGCCTCGGCCCGGTGGCGCTCGATCGTCTCGGCCAGCACGTTGGCCACCGCCTCGACGAAGTTGACGTCGTCTTCGCTGAAGGCCTCCGTCTCCCGCGCGTGAGCGCCGAGGACTCCGATCGGTCGCTCGGGCTGGCCGACGAGCACCGAGACGCTCGAGAGGATGCCCTGCTCGCGGAGGATGGGCGCCTCGAAGCGCTTCTCCGCGCGAAGGTCGTCGCTCACCACGGGCCGCCGCGTGGTCAGGGCGAAGCCGGCGCTCGAAGCCGAGGTCGTGGGAACGCTCATCCGCCCGAGCTCGGATGCGCGCCAGCCGCGGCCGGCCCGGAGCACGAGCTCATCTCCCTTCGGCGCGAGCTCGAGGAAGCTCGTGACCTCGACATCGAGCGTCTCACCGAGCGCCTCGGTGGCCGCTTCGACAAGGGCCTCCCGGCTCGTTCCGGCCAGGGCGCGGCGCCCGAGCTCGGCCACCGCGGACTGTTGGAAGAGCCGCCGGCGGAGCTGCTGCTCGGCGCGGTGGCGCTCGGTCACGTCCTGCACCTGGGCGAAGAGCACGTCGGGCCGGTCGCGGCTTCCCCGCAGGAGCGTAGTGCTGACGAGCCCCCAGGCTTCGGTCGCGTCCGCCCGCACGTAGCGCCGCTCGGACTGGCTCGTCATCCGCCCCGAGCGCAGCGCGACGAGCGTCGCGGCGCTTTCGTCCCGCTCCTCGGGATGCTGGAGCTCTCGGTAGTCGGTGTCCAGGAGCGCTTCGCTCGACTGGCCGAGCATTCGGCAGAGCGCAGGGTTCACGCGCAGGAAGCGGCCGTCGAGCGTGAGCACCGCCATGCCGATCGGGGCGTCGAGGAAAGCGGCCGTGGCGGCCTCGACCTCGATGCGGTGCGCCTCCTCACGCTCGGAACGCCGCGTGACGTCCTGCGAGACGAGGACCCCGCCCACGATCGCGCCCGCCTCGTCCTCGACGGGCGAGAGGTGGATCCAGTACCGGGCGAGGCCGTCCGAGCTTTCGTACTCGAACGACTGCCGGGCGCCGCCGAGCGCCGCGTGGTAGCGCTCGCGCAGCTCGCGCCACGCCGTCGCGGGCACCACGTCGGGGATGGCGCGACCGAGGATCGCCTCCGGGCGCATGCCGTGCCGGCCGTAGCCGGACCCCTCGGCCACGAGCACGGACAAGTCGCGATCGAAGACGACCACGCTGGCCTCGGGCACCGCCGCGATGACCACGCGCGCCAGCCACCCGACGGACTCGAGCTCGAACGCGCCCGACTCGGGCGCTTCGCTCATCCGGCCGCCCCTGACGGCCCTGGTTCCCCAACCACGGCGTCAAGCCTTCCCCTCTTTGCGGACTTTCATGCTCCGCAAAGGCGAGGATGTCGCCGGGGGCTCGCGGACGCCGAGCGCCGAGGTACGTTCGGGGCCCGTCGCCGCGTCGCTTCGTCTCCTTGTCCCTGGCCTTCCGCGATCCTCGAGCGCTGGCCGCGATCTTCGCGGGTGGCTTCGTCGGCGCGCTCGCCCGGACGGCGCTGGCCGAGCTTGCCCCGCGTGCGGCGGGAGCGTGGCCGTGGCCCACCTTCGCGGTCAACGTGGGCGGCGCCGCGCTGCTCGGCTACTTCGTCACCCGCCTGCAGGAGCGCCTGCCGGTCTCGGCGTACCGCCGGCCGCTGCTGGGCACGGGGCTCTGCGGCGCGCTGACGACCTTCTCGACGATGGAGGAGGAGCTTCTGCGCATGCTCGACACGCGCCACTTCGCCCTCGCCGCGAGCTACGCGGCGGCGAGCCTCCTCGCCGGCTTCGGAGCGATGCTGCTCGCCACGGGACTCACGCGGCGCGTGCGGACGCTCCGGTGACGGTGCTTCTGTGGCTCGGAGTCGGCGCGCTCGGCGGCGTGGGAGCGCTCGCGCGCTTCGCGCTCGACTCGGCGATCTCCGCTCGCCGACCGGGAGGCTTTCCCTGGGGCACCTTCGCGGTCAACGCGAGCGGGGCGCTCGCCCTCGGGCTCGTCGTCGGGCTCGCCCTCCACGGCGACGCGCTCCTCCTGGCCGGAGGGGCGACGCTCGGCTCCTACACGACCTTCTCGACGTGGATGCTCGAGTCCCACCGCCTCGGCGAAGACGGCCGCCGCGGGCTGCTCGCGCTCAACCTCGCCCTCCCTCTGCTCGTCGGCCTCGCCGCCGCCGCGCTCGGGCGCTTCCTCGGATCGGCGCTGTGAACGAGGACGGCCTCAAGCTCACGACCTACTTCGGCGAGCGCGACCGGGTCGGAGGAAGGTTCCTCGCCGACGCGCTGCTCGACGTCTACGAGCGCCACGAGCTGCTCATGAGCGTCCTCCTGCGGGGCGCGGAGGGCTTTGGCGCAAAGCAGAAGCTCCGGACGCAGCGGCTGCTCACCCTCTCAGAGGACGAGTCGCTCGTCTCCGTCGCGCTCGACACCCGCGAGCGCATCGAGCGCGCCGCGGGCGAGGTGAGCGAGCTCTGCCCCGCCGAGCTCGTCACGCTCGAGGAAGCTCGCGTGCTCTCCCGGCGCGTCGGGCCCGTCGCACTCGGTGCCGAGCCCGAGGAGGCGACTAAGCTGACGGTGTACTGCGGGCGCCATGCGCGCGCCGCCGGCCGTCCCGCCCACGTGGCAGTGGTCGACCTGCTCCACCGCCGCGGCATCGCCGGCGCCACCGTGCTGCTCGGTGTCGACGGAACCGTTCAGGGCACGCGTCAGCGGGCGGACTTCTTCGGGCGCAACGCCGAGGTGCCGCTGCTGATCGTCGCGGTCGGATCAGGGGAGCGCATCGCCCCCGTGCTGCCCGAGCTCGCAGAGCTGCTCCCCAACCCGGTTCTCACCCTGGAGCCCGTGCGCGTGTGCAAGCGCGACAGGCGCCGCCTCGCCGAGCCGCGCCTACTCCCGGCCGGCGAGGCCAGCGGGCCCCCGATGAGCCAGAAGCTCACGATCTACGCGAGCGAGCAGGCGCGCCACGCCGGGCGCCCGGCCTACCTCGAGCTCGTTCGGCACCTGCGCGCGGCCGGCGCCGAGGGCGCCACCGTCCTGCGGGGAGTCTGGGGCTATCACGGTGAGCACGCGCCCCATGGCGACCGACTTCTCGCGCTGCGCCGCCGAGTGCCGGTGGTCACGAGCATCCTGGACCGCCCGGAGCGCATGAGCCGCTGGTTCGAGCTCGTCGATCAGCTCATGACCGAGGGCGAGCTCGTCACGAGCGAGGAGGTTCGCTCCTTGCGCTCGAAGGCCTTCTAGTCCCGCAAGACGTCCTTCAGCGCGCAACTCCGCCGTTGGTAGCGTGTCTTCGAACGTCAAGACGGTTTAAGGGTCACGTGGAAGTCTCTGCGTTCAAGCACATCGGCACGGGGGGCATCCCCGCCCTCGCGGCGGGTCGCTCACCGCTGCTCCGGCTCCAGTCCGACGAGCGGCTCGTCGCCCTCATCCGCCGCGGGCACCACGGCGCCTTCGAGGTGCTCGTGGCGCGCTACACGATCCGTCTGCTCGCCTTCTGCCGACACATGCTCGGCTCTCGCGAGGACGCCGAGGACGTCCTGCAGGAGGTGTTCACCGCCGCCTTCAACGCGCTCCACGCCGACGATCGGCCGGTCAACGTGCGCCCGTGGCTCTACCGCATCGCGCGCAACCGCTCGCTCAACCACCTTCGTCGCACTCCCGCGATCGGGGTGGACTCGATGGACGTGCACCTCGCCGAGCACGGCATCTCCACCGCCGACAAGGTGCACCGCCGCGAGGAGTTCCGCCAGCTCATCGCCGACGTGGGCACGCTGCCCGAGACCCAGCGCTCCGCGCTGATCATGCGGGAGATGGACAACCTCTCCTACGAGCAGATCTCCGAGGCGATGGAGACGACGATCCCGAGCGTCAAGTCGCTGCTCGTGCGCGCCCGGGTGGGCCTCGCCGAGGCCGCCGAGGCGCGAGCGCTCTCGTGCTCGCAGGTACGCCTCGAGCTCGGCGAGGTCACCGAGGGACTGAAGAAGCTCACCCCGCCGGTGCGCCGCCACCTCAAGGGCTGTGATCGCTGCTCGGCCTTCCGACGCCAGCTCCAGAACACGAACAAGGCGCTCGCCGCGGTCATGCCGGTGGGGGTGGTGCTCCTGGCCAAGAAGCTCCTGCTGGCGCACCTCGGCCACACCGCCAGCGGAGGCGGTGGGGCGGCGACGGCCGGCGCCGCGAGCGCCGCGGGCGGCACCGCCGCGGTTGGCTCGACCACGGGCGGCCTGCTCTCGGCTGGCTTCGGGGCACTCGGCACCAAGGCCGCCGTGGGTCTCACCGCGGCGGCGCTCGTCACCGCCGGCGCCGTCGAGGTGCAGGTCGACACGCACGCCCCGCATCGTCATCCGACGATCGCCGCTGGGGTCCTGCCGGCTTCTCCCGCCCTGGCGCCGCAAGTTCATCAGAGCGCGCGACCCGGCGCCTCGCAGCTCGCGCCGCACCGGCCGGCTCGTGCCGAGCGCGCGCCTGCCCCCACCCCGCCGCACCGGGCGCCCGCCGCGCCGCCGGCCGCGCACCGTCCCGTGACCGCCAAGGCAGCAGCAGCACCGACGGCGCCGAGCAAGCCGGCCGTGGCGGTCGCGCCTTCCGTGACGCCGACCCCCCCGCTTCTCGGCACCCACGAGTCGAAGCCCGCCGAGCCGGCCCCGACTCAGATGATCTCCGAGTCGACGACCGCTCCCGGGTCGCCCTCGCAGCAGGGCACCGCCTCCTCCTCGGGGAGCGCTTCGCCCGCGGGAGGCACTTCGAGCGGCTCGGGCAGCGGCGCCGGTGCGGGGGGCGACTCGGGCCAGAGCAGCGGCTCGGGCTCGGGCTCGGGGAGCCCGGCTCCGGGCACCGGCGCCGGGGCAACGACGACGCCGCCCGCGCCCGTTCCGGCCCTTCCCTGAAGCGGCGCCGCTCAGGCGGCGTCGAGCAGCCCGATCACCCTGAGCCGACGCTCGAGCGCCTGCACGGCGAAGGCGCGGGTCTCGGCCACGGAGGCCCCGAAGTACGGCTGCTCCTCGTCCTCCGCCTGCGCCCACGGCGGCCGCAGCACCGCATCGGCCACGGGGCCCACCTCGCCCAGCGTCCGCTGGGCGGCCTGCGCGTAGCGACGGTCGGCGCGGGCGCAGTCGCGCAGGAAGCGCGCGCCGAAGGCCACGTGACGGTGCTCGTCGCGCGCGACGTTCGTGAAGCCTCGCACGAAGCCGGGCAGGGTGCCCTGGCGCTCGTTGTAGTCGATGATGAAGTGCTGGCCGGTGAGCGCGAGCATTCCCTCGATCACCATGTGGTAGATCGTGACCGCCTCGACGAGCGTCTCGAGATCCTCCGGCTCGCGCGCCAGACGGTCGACGCGATCGCCCAGCGCCCGGTCGAAGAGCTCCCCGAAGGCGGAGTTGAGGTGCGCGCCGGTCTCCGCGAGCCGCCCCTCGAGGTCGCCTGAGTCGAGCACCCCGACCTCGGAGTAGAAGCGATCGAAGAACGCGACGTGGCGCGCCTCGTCGGCGATCTGGGTGCACATGAAGAGGCGGCCCTCCTCGTCGGGCATCGCGCGCATCATCGGGCCGAGCTCGGCGGCGACGCGCTGCTCGCCGACGAAGAACGCCGAGAGCCCGTACATCCGCGCGTAGCGCTCTTCGGCGCCGATCCGTTCGTGCCAGTCGATCCGGTCCTGCGCGAAGTCGAGGTCACCCACCGCCCAGTGCTGGCGCTCCCAGAGCCCGTAGAGCTCGCGGTAGGTGAGCAGGTTCACCCCGTCCCGGTCGGAGGGCTCCTGCAGCGCGGGGTCGCTCGTCGCGCGGAAGTCCACGCGCTCGGTGCGCGGTCGGGCGGTGCTGGACAAGGGGCCTCCTCAGGGGACGAGGATCACGAGGAGCCGGGACCCTACCGGTGCCCGATCGGCGGGCCGCCTCCTACGGACCGGGCTCGGAGCCGACGGCAAGGGTGGCGGCGCCCGACCCGATCGCCGAGAGGCGGTAGCGGCCGGGCTTCTGTCCCGGCACGCGCAGACTCACCCGAGCGCCGGGCGCGACCACGAACTCGCGTCGCTCGGGAGTTTCGAGCACGATCCGCCGCGGAACCGCCTCGCGCGAGACGACGGTGAGCTCGATCGCGAGGAAGGCCGGCACGGAGACCTCCGAGGGCCGAAAGCGGCCGGCGGCCAAGGTCAGGGTGGCCGGAACGCGGATCGGCTGCTCGTCCCCCGCTCCGCCGGGTGTGGGCTCGGGCCGATGAGCGACGGGAGCACCAGGAGAGCCCGGGGGGTGACCGCTCCGGGGTGGCCGAGTCGCTGGTGGCGCCGTCGAGGGTCGGGGCCTCGGGGCGGGCCGCTGCGCCCCCGTCGCGGTTCCCGGCCCGGACGGAGGCGGCGGCGTGCTCGCCGGCGTGGATGGGCTCCCCGCTCCCCCTCCGCCGCACGCCGCGAAGCCGAGGGCGCACGCGCACGCGCACGCCGCGGCCCGACCGCGCGAGCTCATGGCGCGCCCTCTAGCGGTCGATTAAGCGGAGGAGTGAGGACCCGCCCCCGTACGCCATGCACGCCCAGCCCACCACGCGCCCCCGTCCTCTGGTCGAGTACGACGCGACGCGCCGACGGCTCTGGCTTCTGGGCCAGCGCTGCCACCACGGCGCGAGCGGCGCCCTCATCGCCGGCGGAGCGCTGACGGGGGTACTCGTCCACGTGGCCGAGCGCGGGCTGGGCGCCGCCGTGCTCACCGCGGGCGCCGCGCTCATGGCGCACGACTGGAAGGACCGCCGGATCTGGTTCGAGCGCGGCGCGGGGCGCCAGCCCTAGCTCACCACGCCGCCCGCGCGGGGGACGAGGCGGATCGTGCACGCAGGGGCGTGCCTGATCCGCCTGCTCATCCCGTCCTCGCTTCACCGCCCGGGCCCCGCTCAGCCGCCGACGGAGAACATCGCCTCGAGATCGTGGCGCGAGAAGACCTCGAAGGCGACCATGGTCTGCGTGCGCACGATCCCGGGCAGCGTGGAGAGTCGCCCGGTCACCAGTTCGGCGAGATCGGAGTGCTCGGGCAGGCGGATGATCGCCACGAAGTCCCAGTCGCCCGTGACCGAGTAGGCCTCGGCGACCCCGTCGATGTCGGCAAGCGCGCCGCCGAGCCCCGCCATGGCGTTGCGCTCGGCCTGGATGAGGACGACGGCGTGGGTCACGCGACCGAGTGGGTCTCTCCCGGAGCGAGCACGACCACCTCGGAGTTCGTGGCCGCCTCCACGTCGGCCTTGAAGGCCTGCGCGTCGCTCTCGATGGGAGGGAACGTGTCGTAGTGGCAGGGGATCACCGTCTTGGCGCCGACGAGCTCGGCGGCCGTGATCGCGTCCCAGCGGTCCATCGTGTAGTGACCTCCGATGGGCACGAGGGCGACGTCGACCGGGTCTCCGCGCTTGGCCACGAGCGCCAGGTCGGAGAAGAGCGCGGTGTCGCCCAGGTGGTAGATCAGCGTGCCGCCGAAGTTGACGAGCAGGCCGGCGGCCACGTGGGGCGTGCCCTTCGGCGAGACGGCAGTGTGCCAGGCCGGGGTGAGCTTCACCCAGCCCCAGTCGAACTTGACGGTTCCGCCGAGGTTCGGGTCGCGGACGTCGAGACCTTCCTCGCCCAGCTCGTGAGCGAGCTCGACGACCGCCACCGTGGTGGCTCCCGTGCGCTTGGCGATGTCGACCGTGTCGCCGAGGTGGTCGGCGTGGCCGTGCGTGAGGAGGATCGTCGTCGGGCTCACCTCGTCGGGACCGACCGCCGCCTTGGGGTTCTGGCTCAGGAACGGGTCGATCAGCACGTTGTGCCGTCCGTCTGAGAGCTCGAAGCACGACTGTCCGAGAAAGCGCAATTCCATGTCGTCGTTCTACTCCTGTGGTGGGGTTCGGTTGAGTTCGCGGTGGAGCTCGAAGCCGACCGCCGCGCCGACGAACATGCCCAGCCGCGCCTCCTCGGCGACGAGCGTGCGCACGAGGCGCACCCGCTGCTCGGGGTCTTCCTCGCGCGCGGCGGCCTCAACCGCCTCCTCGTGCGCGGAGGAGAAGTAGCCGCCCTCGGCGAGCGCCTCCCCGAGCACCTTCTGCAGGCTGGGAGCCGCGTGGGTGACGACCTCCTGGGCGTGCTGGAGGCGCTCGGGGTCGGAGATGCGCGCGACGGCGGCGTCGACCTCCGCGGCGGTGAACACGCGCTCGGGCAAGCGCGCCATGATAGGGGCATGGCCGTGGCCCTCACCTCGCTCTCCCACGGCGCCGGGTGCGGATGCAAGATCGGTCCCGCGGATCTCGGTCCGGTGCTCGCCGGCCTTCCGCGGCCGAGCGATCCGCGGGTGCTCGTCGGCCACGGGACCGCCGACGACGCCGGCGTCTTTCGCCTGCGCGCGGACCTCGCCCTCGTGCAGACCGTCGACTTCTTCACGCCGATCGTCGATGACCCCTACCTCTTCGGGCGCATCGCCGCCACAAACGCGCTCTCCGACGTCTACGCGATGGGCGGCACTCCGATCACGGCGCTGAACCTCGTCGCGTTCTCGCTCGAGGCGCTCGGGCCCGATGTGCTGCGGGAGGTCCTGCGCGGGGGAAGCGACGCCGCCGCCGCCGCGGGCGCCTCCGTGATCGGCGGGCACTCCATCGACGATCCCGAGCCCAAGTACGGGATGGCGGTCACCGGCACCGTGCATCCCGACGAGGTGCTCACCAACGGCGGCGGCCGCGCGGGCGACGTGCTCGTGCTCTCCAAGCCCCTGGGGGCCGGAGCGGTGGCCACGGCGCTCAAGCGCGGGTTGGTCGACGAGGCGACGGTGGCTGGAGCGGTGGAGGCGATGACCACGCTGAACGCCGAGGCGGCCGCGGCGGCACGGGCCGCGGGCGCCCACGCTCTCACCGACGTGACGGGCTTCGGCCTGCTCGGCCACCTGCACGAGCTGGCGCTCGCCTCCGGCCTTGCCGCCGAGGTGGACGCCGCGGCAATCCCCGCGCTGCCCGGCGTGCTCGAGCTCTTGAGCGACGAGCGCGCGGTGGCGGGCGGGAGCCGGCGCAACCGCGCGTGGGCCGATGAGTTCACCTCGGTCGCTGAGCGCGTGCCCGAGCCCCGGCGCCGCCTGGCCTGCGACGCGATGACCTCGGGTGGTTTGCTCGCCGCGCTCGCCCCCGAGCGCGCCGCGGAGTTCCCCGGGGCGCGCCTCGGCCGGCTCGTGCCCGGCGTGCCGGGCGCGATCAGCCTCGCCTGAGGCGCGCGAGCGGCAGCCCGACGAGGAGTCCGGCAAGGACGCCGGTGAGCCCCGCGATCGGGTCGGCAGAGGGCACCACGATCGGCACGAGCAGGAGCACGGCGGCGAGCACGGCGACCCCGAGCAGGTCGCCGTCGACCTCCACGCCCCGGCGCACGTCGCGCAGATCGGGGATCGCCCACGCGACGAGCAGTGCGAGGGCGACGCCGTTGCCACCCAGGGCGAGCGCGTCGGCGCGCACCAGGAAGGCCAGCAGCGCCCCGCCGATCCCGCCGAGCACGAAGAGCAGGAGCACCGGCCCGGGTCCGTGGCGGCGCTCGAGCAGCCACCCGAAGACCGCGATCGGGATCACCGCGATGAGCGTGTAGCCCGTGTTGGCGTAGATCAGCGGACCGATGAGGAAGCGCCACCACCCGCTCGCGAGGCCGTCGCCTGGTACGAGATCGGCCAGCGCGATCAACGCGAGGGAGAGGATCAACGCGCCGAACAGGCTGAGCGCGACGATCGCCGCCGTCGCGTACGGGCGCCGGTCGGGCTGGATCCCGGGGATCTCGCCTCGCCGCAGACGGCCGAGCGAGTCCGTCGGGCGGCGCCGGGCACGCGCCGGCTTCTCGGTCATCCGCCCGTCGCGGTCGAGCTTGGGCGCCCGCTTGCGTAGTCGCGTGCCGCAGTACGGGCACTCCGTGACGTACTGCGAGACCTCCGACCCGCACTTCTTGCAGATCACGAACAGATCGGGTCCGCTCGAGGACACCGTCCGATGATAGAGCGCGCCGCATGGCGCACGCGCCCCTCGTCCGCCGGCCGATCTCTCGACCTCGGCTAGATGACCGCGGTCGCGGCCACGATCTCCCCCATGACCTCGCGCAGGTCGCGGTTGGCCTCGTAGACGACGGTCTGGCGTTGAGCGCCGTTGCCGCGGTCGAGCAGATCCTGGATGCCGTCGAGGTCGGCGGCCGAGCCGAGGTCCTGCGCATGCGCGCGCGCGCGCTCGAGCAGGCGATGGGCGAGTTGGCGGGTCCCCACGCGCTCGCTCGAGGGCAGGTCGACGAGCTCGCCTTCGAGGCCGTGGCGAGCGGCCAGCCACTTGTTCTCGTCGACCATCTCGTGCGGATAGGCCGAGACCTTCTCTCCGGCGTCGAAGTGCTCGGCGAGCTCCTTGACCAGCGCGTGGACGAGGGCGGCGAGGGCGACGGTGTGCTCGATCCGCGTCTGGGCGTCCATCGCGCGCACCTCGACCGTGCCCAGGTTCGGGTGCGGCCTGACGTCGTACCAGAGGTAGGTGTAGTCCTCGATCATCCGCGTCTGGACCATGAAGCCGATCCGCTCCTCGTAGTCCTGCCAGTCGCGGTAGCGGGGCGGCACCCCCACGCGGGGGAAGGCGCGGAAGATCGGCGTCCGCGCCGAGGCCAGGCCCGTGTAGTCGGCGCGCCAGAACGGCGAGTTGGCCGAGAGGGCGAGCAGGACCGGGATGTGCACGCGCATCCCGTTGGCGACGTGGATCGCCTTCTCGGCGCCCTCGATCCCCACGTGCACGTGCATCCCGAAGATGATCTCCTGGCGCGCGACGAACCGCAGGGCGCTGACCAGGTCGCGGTAGCGAGGCCGCGCGACGATGCGCTGGTCCTCCCACATCGCGAAGGGGTGCGTGCCCGCCGAGCCGATCGCCAGGCCTTTGTTCTCCGCGATCTGGAGGACCTCCTTGCGCAGGCCGCGGAGCTCGGCGCCGGCCTCGGCGGTGTTCTTACACGGCCCGGTGGCGATCTCGAGCACGGACTCCATCAGCTCCGGCTTGATGTCGCCCTGGGGCGCGGACTCGAGCATGGCCTCGATCGAGTTGGAGAGCTCGAGCGAGGAGCGGTCGAGGATCATCAGCTCCTCCTCGATCCCGAGCGTGAAGTCCGGGCCGGTGAAGTTGTGCTCCATCGCGGCGGCACCATACCCGCGGCTCGGGTCGATGGCTCAGGCCGGGCAGGGCGACGCGTCCTAGACTTCGGGCCTCCCCGGCAACCCACGGCAAAGGACTTCTCCCCATGGCTCTCGGCTACGACCGCAAGCTCTACATCCTCGCCTTCGACCATCGAGGGTCCTTCCAGAAGAAGATGTTCGGCATCCCGGGCGACCCGACTCCCGAGGAGACGGCGACGATCGCCGACGCCAAGCAGGTCATCTACGAGAGCCTGGCGCTGGCCGCCGACCGGGGGGCCGAGAACAAGACCGTCGGCGTGCTCGTCGACGAGCAGTTCGGCGGCGAGATCCCGCGCGAGGCCAAGGAGAAGGGGCTCAAGCTGGCGATGCCCGTGGAGAAGAGCGGCCAGGACGAGTTCGACTTCCAGTACGGCGCCGATTTCGGCGCCCACATCGAGCGCTTCGACCCCGACTTCTCAAAGGTGCTCGTCCGCTTCAACCCGGACGCCGAGACGGAGATGAACCAGCGCCAGCTTCGCCGCCTCAAGGAGCTATCCGACTGGCTCCACGCGCACGACCGGCTCTTCCTCTTCGAGCTTCTCGTTCCCGCCGAGGAGAGCCAGCTCTCCTCCGTGGGCGGCGAGGCGGATCGCTACGACGCCGATCTGCGCCCGGAGCTCATGCGCCGGGCGATCGCCGAGATCCAGGACTTCGGGATCGAGGTCGACATCTGGAAGATCGAGGGCGTCGACGAGCGCTCGGACTGCGAGATGCTCGTGGAGCAGAGCCGGCGCGGGGAGGGCCGCGAGAACGTGGTCTGCGTGGTGCTCGGTCGCGGAGCGAGCACGGACAAGGTCGACGAGTGGCTGAACGCCGCCGCCCCCGTCGACGGGTTCATCGGCTTCGCCATCGGACGCTCGATCTGGTGGGACGCGCTCAAGGGCTATCTCGACGAGAGCCTCCCGCGCGAGCAGACCTCGGCGCTCATCGCCGAGAACTACCTGCGCTTCGTGCGCGTCTATGAGCAGCAGGAGGCGGTGCACTAGCCTACGGGTCGGTCCGGGTCACCCGGTGTAGCCCGTCCAGCCAGCCGGCGGGTGCGCCGTGCCGCCTGTGTCGGGCCGCGCGCGCTTCGTGCCGTTTCCCCGCCGTTCGCGTGCCGACTCTGCAACGGCTCGTGCATCGCGGCTCACCCGTCGCCTAGCGTCGGACGGGTGAGCCGTTCCCGCGCCCTTCCCCTCCTCGTGGTCCTCGCCGCCCTGGCGGCGATCGTCGGCCCACACGTGCACCTTCCGGGCACGGGTGGCCCGAGCGACGGCGGCCCGGACGGCAAGCCCGGGGGCACGGCGCTTGCGCGCGTGACGCGAGTGATCGACGGTGACACGGTCAAGGTGCAGATCGCGGGCCAGCGCCGCACGGTGCGCTACATCGGGATGGACACCCCGGAGGACGTCAAGCCGGGGGTCGGGGTGCGGTGCTTCTCGCGCCGGGCCGCGCGCCAGAACGCCGCGCTCGTGGCCGGACGCACGGTGATGCTGCGCTTCGACTCCAACCCGCGCGATCGCTACGGCCGCCTGCTCGCCTACGTCTATCGCCGCCCGGATGGACTCTTCGTCAACGCGGAGCTCGTACGCCGCGGCGACGCCCGCGCTCGTCCCTTCCCGGACAACACCGCCCATCGTGCGCTGTTCGCGCACCTGGCCGACCAGGCGCGCCGCCGCGGCGCCGGGCTCTGGCGGCGCTGCGGCTCAGCGGGGGTGGACGCCTTCCCGGACGGGTGACATAAGCCCCTGGTAGCCTCGGCCATCATGCGGATGCGCGCGAGCCTCGCCCAGTTCGAGCAGGCGTTCTTCGAGGAGGCCGAGCTCGACCGAAGCCGCCGCGAGCGGCTGCGGCACACCGCGGCCCAACGCTCGCGCCAGCGGACCCGGGCACGCGAGGAGCAGCGCGGGTCGGTCCGCTTCGCGCTGCTCGTCTTCACGCTCATCGCCACCGCGGTGGTGGTGACCGTCGCGATGTTCGAGACGCTGTACTACGTCATGGGCTGAGCAGCGCCGGCGGCCCGCTCAGGGCTGGCCGAGGTCGCGCAGGGCAGCGTCGACCTCTTCGCGCGAGCCCTCGCGCTCTCCGGCGCGGTCCTGCTGGATCTCGAGGTAGACCTCCTTGCGGAAGACCGGCACCTCGCGGGGGGCCTGGATCCCGATGCGCACCTTCTCCCCCATGATGGCCAACACGGAGATCTCGATGTCGTCCCCGATCATGATGCTCTGGTTGGACTTCCGGGTCAGAACCAACATGCGTTACGCCTCCCTGCCGCCTTGTGAGCCGAAACGACAAGTCGCGGCGCCGTGATCCTTTCGGGCGCGACCTGACTTCTCCTGCTGAGGATACCCGTCGGTCGGCGCGGCGGAAGCGCCTGCTGCACGCCCGCGACATGTACTAGTCTGCGCCGCCGATGACTCGTCGCTCATTGCGCCCGCAGCTCAACCAGATCCGCGGCTGGGTTCGCCAGGGGCGCACCGACGCGTGGATCGCGCATCAGCTCGAGGTGACGGTGCAGCAGATCCAGGCCTTCAAGCGCGAGAACGACCTGGAGCCGGGCGGAGAGGTCGAAGCCCCCGCCGGACCCGACTTCGACGACGAGATCGACCTGCGCGCCGAGGACGACGCGCTCATCGCGGCCGAGCTCGAGGCCGCCGCCGCTCGGGCGGCGGAGCGAGCCGCCGAGGAGCCCGAGGAAGAGGTTCCTGCGGGAGACTCCGAGGAGGAGCGTCCCGCGCGCCGGCGCGGGCGCCGGGGCGGGCGCACTCGCCGCGGCGCTGGCGCGGGCGCGCTCGAGGGCACCTTCGACCACGGCGAGGAGGGCTACGGCCTGTGGCTCGATCCCGCCGTGCAGGACGACCCGCTGTACGCCGAGCACTGGGCGGGGCACCGGCCGGTCGAGGTCTCCGTCGAGGAGAACCAGATCGTGATCCGCCGGGTCGCCTCCGGCGACGGGGACGACTAGCGCCTGCCCCGAGGGCCCGTCGAGCTCGACGAGCTGGCCCTCATCCGGACGTTTGTCCGCGGCGTCGCGGACCGCAGTGCGGAGCGCATCGAGCGCTTTCGCTGGGGGTGCTCGCTCCTCACGCCGTCGCTGCCCCACGTGTGGGATCTGAACCTGCTCCGCGTCGAGCGGGCGCCGCTCACCGCTCCCGCCCGGCGTCTCGCCGCCGAAGCCGAGCGGCGCCAGGGAAGAGCCGAGCTGCGCCACCGCAAGGTGACGGTGGACGACGAGGCGCTCGGTCTGCGCCTCGCACCGGGCTTCGCGGCTCTGGGATGGAGGGTCCAGCCACTCGTGGCCATGGTCCACCGCGAGGCGCCCGACCGGCCGGCCGCCGCGGAGCACGTCACTCGGGAGCTCGACTCCGAGGCGGTGCGGGCCTTCCAGGCCCGCTTCCTGCGCTCGATCGCGCCGCCACGCGACCGAGGAGCGGTCCGCCAGCTGCGCGACGAGGGGCTGCGGACCGCCGCCGCGACCCGAATGCGCCACCTCGGAGTGCTCGGCGCAGGCGAGGTCGTCTCGACCTGCCGGCTCTACGCGGACGGACGCACCGCGCAGATCGAGGACGTGGGAACGCTCGCCGAGCATCGGGGGCGCGGCCTCGCCCGCGCGAGCGTGCTGGCGGCGGTCGAGCTGGCGCGCGCCGAGCGCAACGATCGGGTCTTCCTCCTCGCCCACGAGAACGACTGGCCGCGCCATCTCTACCGGCGCCTCGGCTTCGTGCCGATCGGGCGCTTCTACGACTTCGTGCGATCGCTTCCCGAGCCGGCCCCCGGCTCGGGCCACCGGCGGAGCTAGGCCGAGAGCCGGCGGCCGCCCGCGAAATCCGCGGCCTCGCGCGCGTAGCGGGCGAACGCGGCGCCCGCGAGCGTGTACGCGTCCCACGCCCGTGGGTCCTCGGGCGCGGTGTCCATCGCGACGGACAGGCACCAGTCCGTGCCCTCGTCGTAGAGGGCGGCGAGCTCGTCGGTGGAGAACGGACCGCCCAGGCGACGATGAAGCTCGTCCACGATCCGATCGATCACCCGCTCGAGGGTCGGACGCAGCTCGGGCGGGCTCTCCCTGAGCCTGCGGGTCCCGTCCTCCCACTGGTGGTGAGCGTGGACGAAGGACACCGGCGCGAGGCTACCAGCGTCGCTCAGGGCCCCCCAGGTAGTCCGCGCACGACGTAGGAGCGCTCGGAAGAGCGGACCATCCCCAGCTGCCGCGCCTCGCGCTCGAGCGTGTGGGGGTCGCCGAGCGCCCGCTGCTCGACCCGCAGCGAGCGGTTCTCGCGCTCGAGGCCGCGCACGAGCGCCCGCTCACGCTTGGCCTCGCGCTGGGTCGAGAGGTAGGAGCGCGCGGGCTGCACGTAGAGGCCCAGGACCCCGAGGAGGACAAGCAGAAGGGTCGTGCGCGCCACCCGGTCCCAGCGCACGCGCAGCGAGGCGGTAGAGGAACGCGGGGCGGCTGGGCGGCGGCCGCGCGGGGGTGCGGCGCGGGCGGAACGGGTCGGCGGCATGCCCGCCTCGTTCGCTCGACCCGGGCGTTCCCCTTCCTGCTGCACGACCGCCTGCGCGGCTTCGCGGCGCATGTGCCGGTAAAGGGTGGCAGCGCGTCCGGTCGTCCTGGCCCGGTAGCTCCCCGCGGGCTAAGGGTCTGTCCCGGAGGGGGCGTGCGTCCGGGGTGGTCGAGGACCAAGCGGGGCGTCGACGGCGAACGCCCGGCAGTAGCAGAGCTACGACGGGCGTTCGACGGCGGCGCATCCGCGCCGGTCATCGGCCGCATCCGGACGTGCGACCCTGACGAGATAGGCCCTAAGAGCGAAAGACGCTGCGCCCGGGGTAGGTGGCGTCGTCGCCCAGCGCCTCCTCGATGCGCAGAAGCTGGTTGTACTTCGCCACGCGATCCGAGCGCGACGGGGCGCCGGTCTTGATCTGCCCGCAGCCGGTGGCCACGGCGAGGTCGGCGATCGTCACGTCCTCCGTCTCGCCCGAGCGGTGCGACATGACCGCCGTGTAGCCACTCTCGCGGGCCAGCCTGATCGCGTCGAGCGTCTCGGTGAGCGTGCCGATCTGGTTGACCTTCACGAGGATGGAGTTGCCGACGTGGGCCTCGATGCCGCGGCGTAGGCGCTCGGAGCTCGTGACGAAGAGGTCGTCGCCGACGAGCTGCACGCGCGCGCCGAGCTTCTCCGTCAGCTCGCGCCAGCCGTCCCAGTCCTCCTCGTCCATCCCGTCCTCGATCGAGACGATGGGATAGCGGCTCGCGAGATCGGTCCAGTAGTCCGCGAGCTCGCCGGAGGTGAGCGTACGGCCCTCGTGCTCGAGCTCGTAGCCGCCCTCGTCGGTATGCAGCTCGCTCGTCGCCGGGTCGAGCGCGATCACGATCTGGGTGCCCGGCACGTAGCCCGAGGCGCCGATGGCCTCCATCAGCATCTCGAGCGCCGCCTCGTTGGACTCGAGATTGGGGGCGAAGCCCCCCTCGTCGCCTCCGGCGGTGCCCAGGCCCCGCTTGCGCAGGGTCGCCTTGAGGTGGTGGAAGACCTCGGTCCCCATTCGCAGCGCCTCGGAGAAGCGCTCGGCGCCGACGGGAACGATCATGAACTCCTGGAAGTCGACCCGGTTGTCGGCGTGGGCGCCGCCGTTGAGCACGTTCATCATCGGCACGGGAAGCACGTGGGCCGCCTCCCCGCCCAGGTAGCGCCAGAGCGGCAGGCGCTCCTCGGCCGCGGCCGCGTGGGCGGCGGCGAGTGAGACGGCGAGGGTGGCGTTGGCCCCCAGCCGGCTCTTGGCGGCAGTTCCGTCGAGCTCCACGAGCGCCCGGTCGAGCGCGGCCTGGCCGCTCGCGTCGCGGCCCTTGACCGCACGGGCGATCTCGTCGTTTACGTGCTCGACCGCCCGGAGCACGCCCTTGCCGCCGTAGCGCTCCCCGCCGTCGCGCAGCTCGGTGGCCTCGAACTCGCCCGTGGAGGCACCGGAGGGCACCGCGGCGCGCCCCCACGCGCCCGAGCGCAGGGAGAGCTCGACCTCGACGGTCGGGTTGCCGCGAGAGTCGAGGATCTCACGGGCGTGGACTTGCTCGATGGCGCTCATGGGTGGGACGCGCTCTCCTCCTCGGTGCGGGCCTCGGCGTAGAAGCCGAGCTGCTGCTCGGGCGAGAGATCCTGCCAGGCCCGTCCGGCGCACGCCGCGAGCGCCTCCGCGGCCTGCATGCGAGCGCGAAAGCGAGCGCTCGTCGCGCGCAGGGCGAGCTCGGGGTCGACGCGCAGCTTGCGCGCCACGTTGACCGTCGCGAAGAGCACGTCTCCCACCTCGTGGAAGGCCGCCTCGCCGTCCTCGCGGGCGGCCGCTAGCTCCGCGAGCTCGGCCTCGACGGCCTCGAGCGGCGCCTCCACCCCGTCGAAGTCGAAGCCGCTCGCCGCGGCGCGCCGCTGGACCTTGCGCGCGTGCAGGAGCGAGGGCAGGTTCTCGGGCACCTCGGCGAAGATGCCGCGCTCGCGGCCCTCCTCCCCCTTCTTGATCTCCTCCCAGTTGCGCAGCACCTCCCCGGCGTCGCGCACCTCCCGCTCCCCGAAGACGTGCGGATGGCGGCGGATCAGCTTCTGAGCGCAGTGCTCGGCCACCTGCGCGAGATCGCCGGCGCCCCGCTCCTCGAGCAGGAGCGCGAGGAAGTGGACCTGGAAGAGGACGTCCCCGAGCTCGTCGAGGAGCCTGGCGTCGTCGTGCTGGTGGGCGGCGTCGGCGAGCTCGTAGGCCTCCTCGAGCGTGTGGGGCACGATCGAGCGCTCGTCCTGCTCACGGTCCCATGGGCACTCGCGGCGCAGCCGCCGGGTCAGCTCGTCGAGGGCGAGCAGCGCCTCGGGGGCGCGGCCCGGCGAAGCGCCGGTCACCGAGCTACGGAGCGCTCTGGCCGCCGCTGCTCGGCGGCGCGCCACCGCCCTGCGGCGGGGCTCCGCCCTGCGGCGCAGCACCACCCTGCGGCGGGGCACCACCCTGCGGCGCAGCACCACCCTGCGGCGGGGCACCACCCTGCGGCGCAGCTCCACCCTGCGGCGGGGCACCACCCTGCGGCGCAGCACCACCCTGCGGCGCAGCACCACCCTGCGGCGGGGCACCACCCTGCGGCGTAGCGCCTCCTGCCCCGGGCTGAACGGGCTGCGGCTTGGGCTTCGGCGCGCCCTTGCAGCCGTCGACCAGGAAGGCCTTCTGGCATTTAGTCCGGTCGACCCACTTCTTGCGGAACTGGGTCCGGAACGCCGTGAACGCCGCCTGCTGCGCCTGGGCCATGAGCTGCTGCTTGATCTGGGGCGCGACCGCGGGGAGGGCCGGCTGGGAGGCCGGTGTGATCGACTTCACGCGAAAGACGTAGAAGCCGAACTGGCCCTTCACGGGTCCCTGCAGCTTGCCCTTCGGCGCCGTGAAGGCGGCCGCGTCGAGGCCGCGGTCCTGCTCACCGCGAAAGACGGTGGGAAGCAGGCCGCCGGTCGCCTTCGTCGTCTGGTCGACGGAGAACTTCTTGACCACCGCCTTGAAGCTCGCGCCCTTCTGGAGGGCCCCCTTCGCGGCGTCGGCCTTGGCGCTCGTCTTGGCCAGCACGATCTCGAGCGCGCGGTGCTCGGGCTTGGCGAACTGCTGCTTGTGCGCGTTGAAGTAGGCCGAGACGTCGGCGTCGCTCACGGGCTTGGGCTTGACCACCTTGGCCTGCAGCTTCATCGCCAGCGTGGAGATCCTGACGCGGAAGTCGACGTCGGCGGGAGTGAACCCCGAGGTCTTGAGGAACTGCTGGAACTTCGCGTCGGTGCCGAACGCCTGCTTCTTCTGGAGGTCGAGCTGCTTCTGCACGTCGGCGTCGCTGACGGTGACGCCCTGGTCCTTGGCCTCGCCCTGGATCCACTGGGCCTGGATGAGGAACGGGAGCACCTGCATCGTGAGCTGCTCGTAGTTGCCCTTGCACTGCTGCTTGAACTGCGCGGGCCCCTGCTTGGGCTGCCCAGGCGGGGGCTTGGGCGTCGCCTTCTGAAGGGCGGCCACGCACTTCGTGAAGTCCGGCGGGTCGGGCACCACGGCCGGCTGTCCCGGAGAGGATTGCGCAGAGGACCGCGAAGCGATCCCGACCCAGTGGTTGAAGGTGTCCTTGGAGATCGACGCGTCGCCGATCTTCGCGACGGTGTCGCCCGAGGCCCCACCGCACGCCGTGAGCACGGCGGCGGACACAAAAAAGGCGCCAAGCGCCAAGAGGATGCGGAGCATGCGGGCCACGCGGGAGCGCCATGCTAGCGAAGACAACCTCAACTCCCGGTAAGTAGGGGCTCGCCCTCCGCCGCCTCGCGGGTCGCGGCGAGGAGCACGTCGGCCGCCCGGACCACGGCGGGGAAGCGCTCGGCCGGATCGTCGGGAACGCGCACGGAGAGCTGCGAGCGGCCCGATTCGTACAGCGCCCCGGGTATCTCCTCCCGGACGCGCCGCGCGCGGACGGAGTCGAGCTCGATCGGCGTCACCGCGAGCCGACCGCCGCGGAAGGACACGACACGCGCGCCGGCCTGGCCGAGCTTGATGCGCGCTTGCTGGAGGGCGAGCAGGTTCTCAAGCGGCTCCGGCGGGGGCCCGAAGCGGTCTTCGAGCTCCTCTCGCAGCACGGCGACGTCGGCCACCTCGCGCGCGCCCGCAATGCGCCGGTGCACGTCGATCTTCGCCTGCTCGTAGGGGATGTAGTCCGTGGGGACGTAGGCGTCCACGTTGACATCGAGGCGCACCGGCTCGACCTCGTCCTCCGGCGCCTCCCCGCCCAGGCGGGCGACCTCCTCGTCGAGCATCTGCATGTAGAGCTCGAAGCCCAGCGCGGCGACGTGGCCGGACTGCTCGTCGCCGAGCAGGTTCCCCGCGCCGCGGATCTCGAGATCGCGCATGGCGATCTTGAAGCCGGCGCCGAGCTCGGTGTAGTCCGAGAGGGCGGAGAGCCGCTGGGCCGCGTCGGGGGTGAGCGCGGCGGCGCTCGGATAGAGGAGGTAGGAGTAGGCGCGCTCCTTCGAGCGCCCGACCCGCCCGCGGATCTGGTAGAGCTGGGCCAGGCCGAAGGTGTCGGCGCGCTCGACGATCAGCGTGTTGGCCTGCGGAATGTCGATGCCCGACTCGATGATGCTCGTGCACACGAGCACGTCGGCCTCGCCGCGGAGGAAGCGCATCATCCGCTCCTCGAGCGCCTGCTCGTCGAGCTGGCCGTGGACGACCTCGTAGCGGGCGTTCGGCACGAGGCCGCGAAGGCGCTCGGCGGTCTCGTCGATCGTCTCCACCCGGTTGTGGAGAAAGAAGGCCTGGCCGCCGCGGCCGACCTCGCGTGTGATCGCCTGGCGCACGAGCTCCTCGTCGTACTCTCCCACGTAGGTCTTGACGGGCCGACGGCCCTCGGGGGGGGTCTCGATCACCGAGATGTCGCGCAAGCCGGCGAGCGACATCTGCAGCGTGCGCGGGATCGGCGTGGCCGACATCGCGATCACGTCGACCTTGAGCCGGAGCTGGCGCAGCAGCTCCTTCTGCTTGACCCCGAAGCGCTGCTCCTCGTCGAGGATGAGCAGCCCGAGGTCCTTGGCGCGCACGTCGCGCGAGAGCAGCCGGTGGGTCCCGATGAGGATGTCGACCTTGCCGTCGGTGAACGCCTTGACCGCCGCCCGCTGCTCCGCGGCGGGACGAAAGCGCGAGACGTGCTCGATCGTGAACGGGTAGTCCTTCATCCGCTCGGAGAAGGTGCCGAAGTGCTGTTGGGCGAGGATCGTCGTGGGGACGAGCATCAGCACCTGCTTGCCGGCGCCCGCCGCCTTGAACGCCGCGCGCAGCGCGACCTCCGTCTTGCCATAGCCCACGTCGCCACAGACGAGGCGGTCCATCGGGCGCGGGGCCTCCATGTCGAGCTTGACCTGCTCGATCGCCTCGCGCTGATCGGGCGTCTCCTGGTAGGGGAAGCGGTCCTCCCACTCCCGCTGCCAGTCCGAGTCGAGCTCGAACGCGAAGCCCTCGCGCCGCCGGCGCTGCGCGTAGAGGTTCAGGAGCTCGCCCGCGAGCTCCTGAGCCGCGCGGCGGGCGCGGGCCTTCATCTGGTCCCACCGGGTGCCGCCGAGCTTGGAGAGCGGAGGGTGGGAGCCGGCGGCGGTCGCGCCGACGTAGCGGGAGATCTTCGCGAGCTGGTCGACCGGGACGAAGACGCGATCGGAGCCCGCGTACTCGAGGTAGAGGTAGTCGCGCGTGACCTCCGCCACCGTCTTGGTCTCGAAGCCGGCGAAGCGCGCGATCCCGTGGTCCTCGTGGACGACGATGTCGCCCGTGCGCAGGTCGGCGAACGAGCGCAGGGCGCCGCGGCGCCCGCCGGCCGGGGGCTGAGCGGCGGCGCGGCGGCGGCGGAAGAGCCGGTGCTCGGGGATCACCGCGAGCTTGAACTGCGGCGCGATGAAGCCGTCGCGCAGCCGGGCGCTCGCGAAGCGCAGGGCGGCCGCGGCGGGAGCATCTCCGCTCACCCACTCGACCTTGAGCCGCCCGAGGTTGTAGGCGGCGCGCTCGCCCTCGCCGCGCTGGGCGAAGGCGGCAAGCGTGCGGTAGCCAGAGCGCACGAGCTTCTCGAGCTCGGGCTCGGCGTCCTTGATCGAGCGCGCCGCCACGTCGGCGGCCTGAGCGCGGAACTGGAAGGGCTGGTCCTGGTCGATCGAGGAGAGGCTCACGCGGGCGCGCTGCCCAAGCTCCGCGGAGATCCGCTCGGGCGCCACGTAGAGGTGATGGGCGTCGGTGTCGTGGAAGGCGGCGCACACGTCCTGCCAGTGGTCGGCGAGCGCCGGGGCGAGCTCCTCCTCGGCCGCGATCACCACCACCGCCTCGGGCGGCGCGAGGTCGAGGAACGCCCCGAAGCGCTCGACGGGAAGGAGCTCGGCAATGTCCGGTCGCTCGCTCGGGTCCTCCAGCGCGGCGATTTCCGCGAGCTCACGGTGCTCGGGAGCGAGCTCGGCGGCCGGGGCGATCTCGACCCGCTCCGCCTCTCCGAGCGAGCGCTGCGAGAACGTCGAGAACCAGCGCAGCGACTCCACCTCGTCGCCGAACAGGTCGACGCGCACGGCCCGATCCTCCGTCGCCGGGTAGACGTCGAGCAGGCCGCCGCGCACGGCGAACTGCCCGCGATCCTCGACCTGCTCGACGCGCTCGTACCCGGCGGCGACCAGGTCGGTGGCGCTCTCGTCGAGGTCGAGCAGATCGCCGCGAGCGATCGTGAACCCGTGGGGCCGCAGCTCGGGCTCGGGCACCTTCTCCGAGAGCGCGACCGCGCTCACCACCACGACCGGCGGCTCGTCGGAGGCGGAGGGCGGAGCGGTCAGTGCGTCGAGGGCGGCGATCCGCAATCCGACGAGGTGCGGAGGGGGCGCGAGGTGGGACTCGTAGGCCACGCCGCGCGAGGGGTAGAAGCGCACGGGCCGCGGGTGCAGCCACGCGCGCAGGTCGGCGGCCAGGTCGCGCGCCTGGCGATCGTCGCCCGCCACCACCAGGGCGGGGCTGCTCGGCGCGTGCTCGGCCAGCGCGGCGATGAGGTAGGGACGCAGCGACTGCGAGACGAACGCCCGTCCACCGTCCCGCGCGAGCTTCAGGGTGGCGGGATCGTCGTCGGCGTAGGCGAGAAGGGGGCGGAGCATGGGTCGACGGCGGGGCGCGGGCGCTTCGCCGGGCTGGTCAGTCTAGGAGGGCTACCCCCGGGGTACCGAATGGGGTACCCCCGCGTAGCCGCACCCGCGAGGAGGTCGCGGCGCTGGCTCGCAGGCCGCGCCAGCGAGGACCTCAGCCGCCGTCACCGAGGACGAGCGCCTCTGCCGCGTCTCGAGCTCGCTCGACCAGGGCCGCGACGTCCTGCGCCGGCTCGCGGAACCTCCCGAGTACGTAGGCGGCGACGATCTCCGGGTCGGTGGAGTCCGGGCGCCCGACCCCCACGCGCACGCGCCAGAACTCCGCGCTCCCGAGCTCGCGCTTGAGCGACTTGAGCCCGTTGTGCCCGGCGAGCCCGCCGCCGAGGCGGACTCGCACCTCGCCGAAGGGCAGGTCGATCTCGTCGTGGAGCACGAGCACCCGGTCGAGCTCGAGGCGGTAGGCGCCGCGCGCCGGGCCGGCCGAGCGACCCGCCTCGTTCATGTAGGTCTGAGGCTCGAGGATCGCGACGCGCGGCGCACCGAGGCCGGCGCGGCCTTCGCTCAGCAGGCCGGCGTATCTGGCCTTCGGCCGGGGAAGATCCCATCGGGCGCGCAGCGCCGCGGCGACCGCGAAGCCGACGTTGTGTCGCGTCCCCGCGTAGGACGGCTCGGGGTTGCCGAGCCCGACGATCAGCCAGTCGAGGGAGGGGGCCCGCCGCTCGCGCAGGGCGGGCTCAGCCCGGGACCGTGCCGGCGTCGGCGTCAGGCGCGTCTTCGCCGGACTCCGCCTCCGCCTGGCCGCCGGCCTCGCCGACCCGCTCGGTCTCCTGCTCGATCTCCTCGTCGGAGGCGACCTCGAGCTTCGGCGGGGAGCATGTGGCGATCACCGTCTCCGGGTCGTCGATCAGGGTAACCCCGCTCGGCGGCCGGAGCGCCGCGAGCGCCAGCGTGTCGCCTATCTCCATGCTTGAGACGTCGTGCGTGAGCTGATCGGGAATCTCGCCCGGCAGCGCCTCGATCGTCAGCTCGCGGGTGACGAGCTCGACGATGCCGCCCTCCACGACGCCGGGCGCCGCGGCGACGCCTTCGAGCTCAAGGACCACCACCGCCTGGATCGGTCGGTCGAGACGCACGCGCAGAAAGTCGATGTGGACGGGCTCTCCGTTCACCGGGTGGACGTCGAGCTCCTTGACGAGCACGGAAGTGCGGGCGCCGTCGAGGGTGAGGTCGATAACCGCGCCCGAGTGCGCCAGCGCCCGGCGCAGCGTGAGCGCCTCGACCTGGAGGGGCAACGGCTCCTCCCCCCCGCCGTAGACGATCCCCGGGACCTGCCCCGTACGGCGCAGGCGGCGGGTGGCGCGCGAGCCGTGCACCTCGCGGGCGGCGGCGGTGAGGGTGGTGGTCTCCGACTCGGCCATGAGCGCGCCCGATGCTAGCGAACGGGTTCTCATCGGCCCGAACCGCGCTACGCTGCCACGATGGCCTCTTCCACGCAGCTTGTGCTGCTGGCGGCGGGAATCCACCTCGCCGGGCTGGCCCTCGCGCTCGTGCTGATCTTGCCGATCATCCGCGGGGACGAGTCGTGGCTCCGGCCGCCCGAGGACGGGGAGGATGGCGGCGGCGGAGGCAACGACCGGCGCGGCCCACACGCACCGGTCGGGCCGAGCGGCGGCGGCATCCCGCTGCCCGACGCCCGCCCGGCTCGCCAGCGGCTGCGCGAGCCCGCCCGCCTGGGCGACCTGCGCCCCGCTGCCCCGCGGCGAGGGCCGGTGCGCGAGCCGGCGCCCCCGCCGCGCCGGGTCCCCGCGCGCCGCTAGCGCGGTTCTTCAGCGCCCCGGGCAGCTCGCGTCGCCGCGGATCGGCGCCGAGAGCGCCGTCAGCCCGACGCGCAGACCGGAAATCGGGTCGCCCTCCCGACGCACCCCGACGCACTGCACCACGGGCAACCCGGGCGCCACCCGCCACGCCACCCGGGCTACGCCACGGGACCCGGCGATCGAGAAGCGCGTGGAGGGGTCATATGCGAGCACCTGCACGCGCCCCGGCCGGCGCAGGCGCCCGGCGTTGGCTTGGGCCGAGGACCGGCAGGCCGGCGCCGCGCGGCATCCGCTCAGCAGTGCCGTCAGGCCGCGCGCGTCGCCGCGCGCTTCGGCGGCCAGCAGCTGCACGATCGCCGCCCGTTCCCCGGTGTTGGCGCTCAGGACGCGCGCGAGCAGAGCGCTGATCGCCAGAAAGGCGAGGACCGCGACGGCGATGAGCGCCAGGCGAGCGGGGCGGGACACGAGCTCCATGTTCGCGGACCGGCGCCCCGAATCGGTTCTCGCGCCGCCCGGCGGAGTAGGCTGCCCGGCGTGAAGATCCTCTACAAGCCGTTCGGCATCGTCATCGGCATCCTCTCGGGACTTCTCTCCAAGAAGCTCTTCGAGTTCATCTGGACGAAGATCGACGACGAGCAGCCGCCCAAGCCGACGACCCAGAGCTCACCGTGGCCCAAGGTGATCGGTGCCGCCGTGGTCGAGGGAGTCACCTTCAAGGTGACTCGGGCGGTCGTCGACCGCGCCGGAGCGCGCGGCTTCGAGCACCTCACGGGGGTCTGGCCCGGGCCTAAGATCCCCGACCCGGAGTAGAGCCTCCGCCGCCCCGCAGGACGAAGCCGCGCTCGGCCAGCTCCCCGAGCGCGTCCTCGAAGGCGCCGAAGTCCTGGCCCAGCAGCAGCTCGATCGGCAGTCCGCTCGGACCGTTCGTGCGCAGCCAGCGGCGCAGCACCGCCGCTCCGGCGCGCTCCTCGGCGTCGGCGAGCAGGTGGAGGAGGATCGGGATCTCGGGCCGGTGCTCGAGCTGGCCCGAGACGACCATGAGCGGGTCGGCGTCGAGCACGAGGCAGAGCTCCTCGTCGCTGAGACCGAGGAGATCCATCAGCCGCGCCGCGCCGCCCGAGGCGCCCATCCTCTGCGCTCTAGAAGAGCTGGTTCTCGCCGCCGAAGACCTTGCTCACCGAGCCGTCGGTGAAGATCTCGCGGATCGAGTTCGAGAGCAGGTCGGCACAGGAGAGAACCTGGACGTTCTCGGGCGTTCCCGGCCGGGCGGGGATCGTGTCGGTCACGACGATGCGCTCGAACCCGGAGGAGGCGAGGTTCTCCCACGCGTTGCCCGAGAAGACCGCGTGGGTAGCGGCGGCGAACACGCGGGTGGCGCCCTCGTCGAGCACGGTCTGCGCCGCCGCCTTGAGGGTCCCCGCGGTGTCGATGATGTCGTCGACGATCACCGCGGTGCGGCCCTTGACGTCGCCGATCACGTAGCCGATCTCCGCCACCTGCTGAGCCGGGCGCTCCTTGGTGAGCAGGGCGAGCGGGGCGCCGATCTTCTCCGCGAACTTCTGGTTGAGCTTGGCGCGGCCGACGTCCGGGGCGACGACCACGAGATCCTGGAGCCCCTGGTCGGAGAAGTACTGGCTGAGCATGAAGAGGGCGGTCATATGATCGAGGACGACGTTGAAGAAGCCCTGGATCTGACCGGAGTGCAGATCCATGGTGACGATCCGGTCGATGCCGGCGGCCTCGAGCATGCGCGCCATGAGCCGGGCGGTGATGGGCTCGCGGGGCGCGGACTTCTTGTCCTGGCGCGAGTACCCGTACCACGGCGTGACGGCGATCACGCGGTGCGCCGATCCTCCCTTCGCCGCGTCGACCATGGCCAGGAGCTCCATTACCGCGTCGTTGGCGGTGAGGCCGATCTCCGGGTTGCCGCACGTGGGCTGAACGATGAAGACGTCGGCGCCGCGGATCGACTCCTGGTAGCGGCAGTACACCTCGCCGTTGGAGAAGGTCTTGAGCGTCACCCCACCGAGCTCGACCCCGAGCTTCTCGGCGATCTTGTGCGCGAGCGGCTCGTTGGCGCGCCCCGAGAAGAGCATGAGCCGCTTCTCGTATCCCGTCGCGAGGGCGGTGGAAGGAGTCGCCTGCGTGCCCAGCGCGCTCATCTCGGGGCGAGTCTACGGGAGAAGCGGGACGTCACGAGTCCGGTGCTCCCGGTCGCCGCCGCGCGTAGCCCTCGACGTTGCGCTGCGGCTCGCGCGCGACGCCCAGGGCCCCGGGGGGGACGTCCTCCACGATCACCGATCCGGCGGCGGTGTAGGCGTCGTCACCAACGCTGACCGGCGCGACGAACGAGGTGTTCACGCCCCCGCGCACGCGCGCGCCGATCCGGGTGCGGTGCTTGGCCACCCCGTCGTAGTTGGCGGTGATCGTGCCGGCGCCGAGGTTGCTCTCCTCCCCCACCTCGGCGTCTCCGACGTAGGAGAGGTGGGGGACCTTGGCGCCGGCCCCGATGAGCGAGTTCTTGATCTCCACGAAGGCGCCGGCCTTGGCCCGCTCGCCCAGTACCGCGCCCGGCCGCAGGTAGGCGAAGGGCCCGACCGTCGCGCCCGCGGCGACATCACAGCCGGTGAGGTAGGAGTGCGGCACGCTCACGTCGTCTCCGAGCGCGGCGTCGATGAGGGTGGAGCCCGGGCCGACGCGGCAGCCGGCGCCCACGCGCGTGGTCCCGTGCAGGCAGGTGAACGGCGCGATCACGGCGTCGGGCTCGATCGCGACCTCTACGTCGATCAGCGTCGAGCCGGGATGAAGGAGTGTGACGCCCGCCCGCTGATGCTCGACATGGATCCGCCGCTGGGCGATCGCCGCGACCTCGGCGAGGTCCACACGATCGTTGACGCCGAGCGTGAGCTCAGGGTCCTCGAGCTCGAGCGCGTGGAGCGTGCCCCCCGCGGCGCGCAGCAACGGCAGGACGTCCGGAAGGTAGAGCTCGCCCTGCGCGTTGTCAGACTCGAGCCGGGCGAGCGCGTCGCGCAGGAGCACCGGGTCGAAGGCGTAGATCCCCGCGTTGATCTCGTTTACCGCGAGCTCGGCGGGAGTGGCGTCGCCGGCGACCTTGGTCTCGACCACCCGCTCGACGCTCCCGTCGCTCGCGCGGAGCACCCGGCCGTACCCCGTGGGGTCGGCGAGCCGGGAGCTCAGAAGCGTCGCCGCGGCGCCGCTGCTCGCGTGGGCGGCCACGAGACCCTCGATCGCGGCGGCGGTCAGGAGCGGCACGTCGCCCGAGAGCACGAGCACCGGCGCGCCGGCGTCGAAGTGCCCAGCAGCGGCGCGCACCGCGTCGCCCGTGCCCCTCGGCTCGGCCTGGATCGCCAGCTCGACGCCGGCAGGAAGGACAGACTCGAGCGCCCGGTCGGGGGCATCGACGACGATGACGCGACCGGCACCCGCTGCCCGGGCGGCGGCGATCACCCAGAGCAGCATGGGCCGCCCGCACACGGGGTGCAGGACCTTGGGCAGGGCCGAGCGCATGCGCGTGCCGCGTCCCGCGGCGAGGATGACGGCGACCGGCGCGCTCACGGGCGGGGATGCTAGCCGCGGGCCTAGAATCGAACGGGCTCGCTGGGGGGTCGTCTAACCGGACAAGACTCCGGCCTTTGAAGCCGGCGATCGGGGTTCAAGTCCCCGCCCCCCAGCCTGAAGCGTGGGCAGCGAACGTTCGAAGATCCTCTCAGGCGCTCGGCAGCCGCGCGCGAAAGGCGCCCCCCTCCGAGCTGGGCAGGCAGACCACGTCGCCTCCCGTGGCGCGCGCCAGACGGCGCGCGAGTGCGAGCCCCAGGCCGGCGCCACCTCCCGGCTGGCCGCCGCCGACGCCGGGCTCGAAGATCCGCTCGCGCTCCTCCTCGGGCACTCCGGGACCGTCGTCGCGCACCGTGAACTCGACCGCTCCGTCCTGGGCGGCGACGCTCAGCGTCACGCGGCGAGCACCGTGGCGACAGGCGTTCTCGACGAGCGGAGCGAGCACGCGCTCGGCGAGATCGACGTCGGCGCCCACCCGCAGCGGCGCCGGGGGCGGCTCGAGGCTGACCTGCACGCCGCGCTCGGAGGCGAGCGCCGCGCCGGTCTCCGCCGCGCGCGACGCGGCCTGCGTCGCGTCGCCCGAGCCGCGCCCGAGATCGGCGTCGGCGCGGGCGGCCAGCAGCAGCGTCTCGAGCGTGCGCTCGAGCTGCCCCGCCGCCGCGCGTACCGCACGCAGCGCCGCGCGGTACTCCGTCGGGGAGCGCTCGCGCCGCAGGGCGAGCTCGGCTTCGGCCACGACCTTGGCCAGCGGCGTGCGGAGCTCGTGGGAGAGCTCGGCGGAGAAGCGCTGCTCGTGGCGCAGGCTCGCGGCGAGGCGGTCTAGCAATCCGTCGAAGGTGGCGGCTAGCCGGGTGAGCTCGTCGCGCGGCGGGCCGAGCGCGAAGCGCCGGTCGAGGTCGTGCGCTCCCCAGTCCGCTGCCTCGCTGGTCATCCGCGCCACTGGTCGCAGCGCGCCGTCGATGACGCCGCGTGCGGCGAGGCCGACGAGGACGAGAACCAGAGCGGCGAAGATCAGCGAGCCGACGAGCGCGGTACGCGCGGTGCGCTCGTAGGGCACCAGGGAGGCACCGACCACGAGCGTGCCGAGGCGGCGGCGGGCGCCCATGATGGGGACCGCGTAGAGCCGCGTGTCGCTCCGGCGGCTCGAGATGAAGCGCCGGGGGCCGCCGGCCAGGGAGTCCGCAAGCGCCTGGTCTTCTACCGGAGCGCGGGGACGCTCCAGGGCGCGGCGCTCCGCGTAGACCCACACCTGGCTGTCGACCGCGGCCGCGTCGGGCGCCTCGCCCACACGCAGCCGTCCGTTCAGGGTGGAGAGGGTGGCGAGCTCGGCGGCGGCCCGCGTACGAAGCAGGTTGTCGGCGTCGCGGGCGAGCCGTTGGTCGAGGAAGAGGTTGAACCCCGCGGTCAGCGCGACTAGCGTGGCCAGCGCGCCCACGAGGACGACGACGAGCAGCCGGCTCCGCAGTCCGCGGGGACGCAGCCGGCTCATTCCAGCCGGTAGCCGACCCCGTGCGCGGTGACGATGCGCGGCGGCGCGGGCAGCTGATCGAGCTTGCGCCGCAGGCGGGCGACGTAGACGTCGAGCGTGTTGTCGTGCACGATCGCCCCGTCCGGCCACGCGGCGGCCACGAGCTCTCGCCGGCGCACCGTCGCACCGGACCGGGCTGCGAGCGGCGCGAGCAGCCGAAACTCGGTCGGCGTGAGCGGGACGGTGGTCGATCCCCCCGTCACCGCGTGGTTGACGGGATCGAGCCGCACGCCGGCGACCTCGGCGCCGGTCTCGGCGGGAGCGCTTCGCCGCAGGAGTGCCCGCAGGCGCACCACGAGCTCGGCGAACGCGAACGGCTTGGTCACGTAGTCGTCCGCTCCGGCGTTGAACCCGGCCACGCGGTCGACCACCGCGTCGCGAGCGGTGAGGAAGAGGACCGGGGCGTGGACGCCGCGGGCGCGCAGCGCCTGGCAGACGTCGCGTCCGTCGGCATCGGGAAGGCCGATGTCGACGATGAGGAGGTCGGGCGTCTCCCGACCCACCGACGTGATCGCCTCCGCCCCGGTGGCGACGGTCTCGACGGCGAAGCCCACCTCGCCGAGGCCGCGCCGCAGCAACCCGCGCAGATCGGGATCGTCTTCGACGACGAGGATCGCCGGGCCGCTCACGTCAGGACTACGGTACCTGCGGGCCGCGCCTCGCGCTCAGGACCCCGGGCGCCTCATTGCTCGCGGAGGATCGCGCCGAGCGGCAGCTTTCGCAGCCCGCGGGTCGCGAGCCCGGTGGCGATCAGAGTGGCGAGGATCGCCGCGCCGGCGAGCGCGGCGAGGAAGGCCCAGGGGATCGCCAGGGCGTCCGGGGGCGGGTCGAAGACGTGCTGGAGCATCGCGACGAGCATCTCGGAGAGCAGCCACCCGAGCACCGCGGCGAGCAGGAGCCCCGCGCCCAGCACGATCCCGGCCTCGGTCCACAGGAAGGCGGAGATGTTCTTCAGCGGCGCACCGACGGCGGCCATGGTGGCGAACTCCTGGCGGCGCTCGGCGATGCCCAGGGCGACGAAGAGCCCCATCGCCCCGGCGGCGAGCAGGATCGCGAAGGCCTCCTCGATGCGGCTGATGCCGGTGAGGTCGACGGTGGTGATCGAGCTCGCGGTCCTGGCGTTCTGCTCCTTGATGTTCTTTACCTCGGTGCCGTCGGCCTTCGTCGCCGCCGCCACCGAGTGGGCGACCGCCACCGGGTCACCCGACGCCTTGGCGAAGACGACGTTCGGCCCGGGGGCGTTCGTGACCTTCTCGAGGTAGGGGAGGTTGGTGACCATGAACGAGTCCTTGGGCGCCGAGGGGAACTCCTGGACGATGCCGGCGACGTGAAACGGCGCGACGTGAAACTTGCCCGTGGCGCGGTCGAGCACGCGCAGGTTGAGCAGGTCTCCGGGCTTCAGCGAGAAGTCCTTGATCGTCTCCTTGGAGACGACGATCCCGTCGGGGGTCGCCTTGAGGCGGGCGATGGTCTCGGCCGCGGTGCTCCCAACGAAGTAGGAGTCGCGCAGCGTGGTCGCCTTGGTGAACGTGGCCGCGTCGATCCCGTAGGTGTCCTGGAGGTCGGGCCCGACGTAGGCGTAGGAATGGTCGAGCGCGGTGCTCGCCTTGACACCGGGCACGCGTGCGATCTTCCCGGCGAGATCCTGGCGCGCGGCCACGCCGGGTGCCGCCGTCGCCGTGACGTCGGCCCCGAGCGTGAGCTGGGCGTCGACGAGCCCCTGCTGGTTGTACGTGGCCGCGAAGACGCCGAGGTTCACGCCGAAGGCGAGCAGCAGCCCGACGACGAGCAGTCCGCGGTTGATCGCCGCCCCGCGGCGTCCGGCGCTGGCGAGCAGGAACCCGCGCCGCGTGCTCGCCCGTCCCCCCGCGGCTCGCCGCGCGAGCGCGGCGAGCGCACGCCCGCGCAGGCGCACGAGCAGCAGCGTCGCGCCGATCCACAGGAGCGCGGGAGCGAAGAACATGTAGACCGAGAGGGAGAGCGTCGGGTTCGAGTCGGGGTTGACGACCGCCGAGAAGCCCGTGCTGGCCGTGAGCCAGTAGATGAGGCCGCTGAGGGCAAGCGCGATCACGTCGAGGTAGAGCTTCTGCCAGAGCGGAGTGCGCTCGCGCCGGGCGCCACGACGCCCCTCGCTGACGCTCGCCCGCAGCGAGGAGAGGCTCGCCCCGATCCGGGCGACGGCGGCGCCGGCGATCGCGACGAGGACGCACACGGCGATCGTGACCAGAGCCCGGCCGGTGGTCAGGTGCGCTCCACCCGCGACGAGCAGCTCGACGGCGCCGAACGCCACCGCGGCCCCGAGCAGGCCGGCGATCACCCCGACGACGGCGCTCTCCACGCCGGCGAGGACGAAGAGGGCGCGGCGCGTGGATCCGCGGGCGCGGAGCAGGGCGAGATCCCTCCGGTCGCGTTCGACCGTGCCCAGAGCGGCAAGGTAGGCGAGCCCGAGCGCGATGAGCGCTCCGGGCACCGCGAGCATGATGTAGAGCGTCTCGGCGTAGAGCGCGTCGCCCGCCGCCGTGGTCAGGGAGTCCGAGAGGTTGTCGACGAACTGGACCTGGCCGGGGAGGCTGCGCTCGATGCGGTTACGCGTCTGGGTGGCGCGCGTGAGCGCGGCGCTCGGGCTCCCCCCACTCAGGGCGCCGGGATCGAGCTGGGCCTGCACCTGCCACTGGACCCCGTCGAGCGCGCCGGGCTGGGCGCTCGAGCCGACGTTGGCGGCCGTGATCGTACGCAGTCCCGGAGCCAGGCTCTTCGCGAAGGTGGCGAGCGGGACGATCGCGATATTCGCCGGCGGCTGCGCGGGCGCCGGGCCGAGCTGCGGGTTCAGCGGCTGGAAGAGCTTGTCGGGGGAGGTCACGATCGCGACGCCCGAGACAGTGAACGTCCGGGGCGGCGCGCCGGGACGCGTACTCAGCGTCACCGTGTCGCCGACGCGGGCCTGCAACGTCGCTGCCATCTGCTGGTCGAGGACCACCCCGCCTTCGCGCAGTCCACCCTGCAGCACCCGGAACGTTTGGATGTGGGTCCGATAGTCGGGTCCCACGGCGAGGATCGCCCCGTTGCCCGCGCTCGTGTTGCCTGCCGGACCGCGGTGGGTGGCGGTAGTGAGCGGGGCCGTCGCCGTGGCCGAGGCCTGGAGCACACCGGGCTGCCGAGCCACCGCGGCGGCGACCCGCTGATCCGCGGCGTACGAGGAGACCGGCCCCTGCAGATCGAGCGGGACCTCGCGCACGGCGCTGCCGCTCACCGTGCGCAGGGAGTTGCCGACGAAGAGGAGCATGCCGCCGAGCAGGGCGACCGAGGCGGCGAGCACGACGATCCGAATCACGGTCTTGCCGGGCGCGCGGAGGAGCCCGGCGGTGGCGAGGCGCAGCGAGGTGATCATGCGAGGGTGTGCTCCTCACGGACCCGCCCGTCGACCAGCTCGACCATGCGCGAGGCGCGGGCGGCGACGTCGGCGTCGTGGGTGGCGGTGATGAGGGCGAAGCCGAACTCCGCCTGCAGAGCGTCGACGAGGTCGAGCACGCGGCCTCCGGTGTCCGAGTCGAGATGTCCGGTGGGCTCGTCGCAGAGCAGGAGCTCGGGCGACTGCCCGAGGGCGCGGGCGATCGCCACGCGCTGGGCCTCGCCGCCCGAGAGCTCCGAGGGCAGGGAGTCGAGCTTGGCGCCGAGGCCGACGAGGCCCAGGAGCTCCTCGGGCGTCCGCGCAGCGCCGGCGCCCGAACCGGCATCGGCGGCGCGCAGCGCGTAGGCGACGTTCTCGTACGCGGTGAAGTGGGGCAGGAGGTTGGCGCCCTGGAAGACATAGGCGATGCCCTGAGCGCGAGCGCGGCCGCGGGCCGCGGCGTCGAGGGAGGAGAGCGCCTCACCGCGCCAGCTCACCGTGCCCGAGGTCGGCAGGACGAGGCCGCCGAGGACGTGGAGGAGCGTCGTCTTGCCCGAGCCCGAGCGGCCCCACAGCGCCAGGCTCTCCGCGCCATGAACGGCGAGGTCGATCTCGTGGAGCGCCCGCACCTCGGAGTCCCCGCTCCCGTAGACGATGCTCACCCGCTCGCAGGCCGCGAGCGCGCTCGTGCCCAGCGCCGAGGCGGTCATGCGGCCACCCGTCCGTCGCGCAGCTCGATGACGCGGTCGGCGCCCGCGGCCACCCGCTCGGAGTGCGTGACCACGGCGACGGCGCTGCAGTAGTCGGCGCGCAGGGCCTGGAGGGCATCGAGCACGATGCGCTCGTTGCCCTGGTCGAGCTCGCCCGTCGGCTCGTCGGCGAGGACGAGCGGAGCACGGCGCGCGGCCGCGGCGGCGATCGCCACGCGCTGCTGCTCGCCGCCGGAGAGCGCCGCGGCACGATTGCCGCGGCGGGCGGCGAGTCCGAAGGCGTCGAGCGCCGCGGCGGCCGCTCCCTCGGGGTCCTCGCGACGGGCGATGCGGAGCCCGATGGCCACGTTCTCCTGGGCCGAGAGCGCCGGCCACAGGTTGTCGCTCTGGAAGATCACGGCGAGCTCCGTCGCTCGGTAGGCCGCGAGCTCGGCCTCGTCGAGGCGACCCAACGAGCGGCCGAAGGCGCGCACCTCTCCGGCGGAGGGCTCATCCAGGCCCGCGGCAAGCGCGAGGAACGTGCTCTTGCCACAGCCCGACGGGCCGAGCACGGCGACTATCTCTCCGCGCTCGATTCGCAGGTCGAGCCCGCGGAGCGCGACGGTCTCCACGGGACCCGAGCGGTAGATCTTGAACACGTCGTGGCATTCGAGCGCCGGCCACTGGAGCGGCGCGGCCTCTCGCTCGGGCTCGACGTAGAGGCTCTTCACCTCCATCGGAAGCTCGCGATCATCATCTTGTAGGCGTCGACGTTGTCCACGCCCTTCGCGGTGCCGAGGTCGACGGTCGCGACCTTGCTCGCGTGGGAGAGCACGTAGCGGTCGACGACGAGCGTGACGCGCTTGCCGGTCACGGGGTTCGGAGCGCTCTGCGTCGAGTAGGAGACCTTGACCGCCGGGCCGCTCTTCAACGTGACGGCCTGGGGAGTCCCCGCCTGGAGCGAGGGACTCGCCGCCCTGAGCTTGTTCAACTGCACGGCGACGGTGGTCGGCGTGGGGGCCGAGCCCGAGGCGACCACGATGTGCACGAGGTTGTTCTTGTCCTGCAGGGTGACGTCCCGGCCACCGCCACGCTGCGCCCAGCCCTCGGGATAGACCATGGAGTAGCCGGCGGCGGGGTCGGCGAGCGTCAAGAAGTTCTGGTTGTCGGGGATGTCCCCCGTGGCGGCGGACTTGGCGTCGGCGGAGAGCGCTCCGGAGCTCGACCCGGAGGCCGATCCCGATCCGGACTTCGACGAGCCGCCGCAGCCCACGACGAGTGCGGCGAGCGCGAGCGCGATCAGCGAGAGGGTTCGCTGGATGGTGAACATGGGACGCATACTGCCGCCGTTCCCCTGAACGCCTCCTGAACGGAAGGAGTGCTCTAGCAGCGTGGGTTGAGACGGCGAGGAGCCGGTGTGCGGACCCGAGAATCCGCGAGGCGCAGCACACCGTCGGCGAGTCGTGCGGAACCCGAAGCGCTCAGTCGTCCGGCGCGGAGCTCGACCACGAAGGCGCTGGAGCCACGAATCCGATGGTTCTCCCAGCCTGTGGCGCTTCCCGGGTAGCGCGTCAGGCGCCGAAGCGGGAGGCCCGCCAGGCGAGCGAAGCGCCGCTCGACGGCGGGTGCGCCGCCGGAGTCGTCGACCACCCCGAGCGGTTGGTGGAACCAGATGGCGATGCGGGGCCGGATCCGCAGCATCAGCCGCTGGGCCGCTCGGGACTCCGGCTCAGACAGCGCCCGAGCTCCTGAGTATTGCTGGTCTCCGCGGTGGCCTAGCGGACGCCATCCCAGCGGAAAGTTGCGGTTGAGATCGACCCCTCGAGCGTTCTGACGCGTCCCGGCGGCCACCCCGTCGGGGTTAAGGTCCTGGAGGATCCAGATCGCGGTCTGGCCCGACGGACGAGCGTCGATGAGAGCTCGTACTACGCGCAGGCCGGCCGACTCATCCCCGTGGATCGCACCCACCACGAGGAGAGGGCGCGCGGCGCGCCGATCGCCCAGTACGGTCACCCGGATCGGGCGACCCTGCACCGAGCGTCCCACCACGAGCTCGTGGCGCGGGCACGCCGACGGACGAGGCTCGCGAGGCCGGCGGTCCGGTATCGCCGCTCCCGGCCTCGAGCGTTGCGGGGCGCGCCGTGGACCCAAGCCGCTATGCGGCGCCGCCCGAACCAGGAGGGCCGCTCCCGCTGCGAGCATGATCAACGCGATGGCCGCGGCTCCCCTCCGGCTCCACACGTCGGCGCCTCCTCCGGTTGACAACACAGACGCTAAGGAGAATCGCACCGCCGGATCATCGGCCTCAGAGAACCCAGCGCCGTCATCACCCCGGCCCGCGGTCCCAGTGGACGGCGAGGACCAGCACGCCAAGAAACGACGCCCACCGGAGAGCAGACGTCACGCCGGTTTGGGAGCCAGGGCTCTAAGTTCGCGGTGTCGCCCATTGGGGCTTGTCGCGGTTGTGGCGGGTGGGCGGCGGGCGCGGGCGGTGCCGCCTTCGTGCTCGAGTAGCTCGATCTCTATGTCGCTGAACCCGGTGTCCCCGAGCGCGGCCTTCCACCAGGCGGCGTTGGCCGGGTGCTCCCAGCGGCCGCTGAGGTAGCGGGCGGCGTTTCGCGCGAGTCGCCAGAGCCCGGCGGGGCCCCGGTGGAGCATGGCGGTGATCTTGTCGGCCAGGACGCGGCGGTCTCGGCGGCCGCTCAGCGTGACGCTGAACATCATGTCGGCGATGACGAGGCGTCCGCCCGGTTTGAGCACCCGGAACGCCTCGTGCAGCGCCCGGTGCTTGTCTCGGTCGCGGAGATGGTGAAGGCAGTAGTTGGAGACCACGACGTCGGCCACGCCGTCCATGAGGGGCAGGCTCGTCGCCGAGGCCGTGACGCTGCGCAGGTTGGCTAGCGCGCCGCTCGCCGCCTTTGCCTCCAGGTAGCGGGTCATGGCCGCCGAGACGTCGATCGCCCACACGGCCTCGACGCGCGGGGCGATGGCTAGAGCGAGAAGGCCGGTGCCGGCGCCGACGTCGACCACCGTCTCCTCCGGGGTGAGCTCCGCGAGCTCCACGATGCGGTCGCGTAGGAGCTGAAAGCCGGGTTGGCGGGAGATCTCCTCGGCGTCGCCGACGTGGTGATCCCAGTTCTTGGCTCTCGGCGTCATCTCTTGTTCTTAGCCAGACCACATAAACGGCGCGTGTGAAGCGGGCGAGAATGCTGTCATCCACCCCTTGAGCTTCTAAGGTCGTCGCGGTGCCCGGCGTGCAGCACACCCCACGTTCGCGCCGTTCGGCCGGCCGTTCCTCGCTCCGGCGAGCCGCCGGTTTCCTGCTGCTCGTCCTTGGCCTCCTTGGCGGCGGCGCGTGGTTGACGGCCTCGCGCGCCGATCACCGCCCGCGCCCCCGGGCCACCCCCGCCGGCTCGCTGCTCTTCCGCGCCGGCGATCGCGTGCTCGCGCGCATCCCGCTCGGGCCACTCGAGGGCGCCGCCGGTGTGGACACCAGGCGCCTGGCGGAAGCCGTGCAACGCGCGATACCACGCGGGGCGCTCATCACTCGAGGCGCCACACGCATCGCCTACCGCTACGACCGCGCGCAGGCCGCGAGCCAGGCAACGCGCGCTTCACGTGCGGGCGCCACCATCGAGGTCCCGGAGCGAGCGATATCGGCTGGCATACGCGCGCCCGTGATCGCCCAGAAGCTGCCCAACGACTGCGAAGCGACCGCGCTGGAGATCCTCCTGGCGACCACGGGCGTGTCGGTAGACCAGTTCCGCCTGCAAGCGGAGATGGCGCGCAGCGGCCCGCTCGACCCCATCGGGTCCGGGGCGCAGCAGATCTGGGGCGATCCCGAGCAAGGGTTCGTAGGGCGCCCGCAGGGCGGCGGCCCGGCGGGTGGCTTTGGCGTCTATCCCCCGCCGGTCGCCGCCCTCGCCGCGCGCCACCGACGCCCGCTCCAGGACATCACCGCCACCACCCCCGCGTCCGTCTATCGCCGCCTGCTCGCCGGCCACGCTGTCATGGCGTGGATCGCACTCTCCCACGGCCCCTACGGGCGCTGGCGGGCCCCCTCCGGACGCCCCATCCAGGTCAACTTCGGAGAGCACACCGTCGTGCTCACCGGGATACGCCGTGACGGACGCCTCACCCTCGTCAACCCACTCAACGGCACCCGCGAGACCTGGACCAAGCAAGACTTCTCCACGCGCTGGAAGGAACTCGGCCGCAAGGCACTCACGAGCTGAGCGCGGGTCCGGCGGCAGCAACCTATGGCTCTCAGGCTGGATCGCCTTCCCATCCGCGGGCGCGTGACGCTGACGTTCACGGCGGCCATGGCCGTACTCCTCGCCTCCACCGGTTCCTTCCTCTACCTGCGCCTGGCCGGGGAGCTGGGCGCCACCCTCGACCGAGGACTCCGCTCGCGAGCGGACGACGTGATCGCCCTCGTGAGTCAGGCGGATTCCGGACTCGCCCAGTCGGGACGAAGCCCGCTCACCAAGCGCGGGGAGAATCTCGCGCAGATCTCCGATCTCTCGGGGCACGTGGTCGACGCCCCTCCACCGCTGCGCCGCCGGCCGCTGTTGAGCGGCGCGGAGCGGCGGCAGGCGGCTTCGCGCACGACCTTCGTCGATCACTCCCGCTCTCCTCTGGACGGGAAGCCGATCCGCCTGCTGGCGACTGCCACGATCGCACAGGACCGCCGCCTGATCGTCGTCGTGGGCGCTTCGCTCCAGCCGCGTGACGACGCGCTGGCAAAGCTGCGCGGGCTGTTGCTCCTCGGCGGCCCGATCGCCCTGCTACTCGCCTCTCTGGCGGGATACGGCGCGGCCGCCGGAGCCCTGCGACCGATGGAGGCGATGCGCCGGCGAGCCGGCGAAATTAACGCCGGCATTGCAGGTCGCCGGCTTCCGGTCCCCCCCTCGCGCGACGAGGTGGCCCGCCTCGGCGAGACTCTCAACGACATGCTCGAGCGCCTCGAGGATGCGCTGGCGCGAGAGCGGCGGTTCGTGGCCGACGCGAGCCACGAGCTACGCACTCCGCTCGCCATCCTCAAGGGCGAGCTGGAGCTTGCTCTTCACCCCACGAAGACGCTGGAAGCGATACGCGAAGCGATGAGCTCGGCCGCAGAGGAGACCGATCGGCTGGTCGAGCTCGCCGAGGATCTCCTCGTACTCGCTCGCCTGGAGCAGGGTCGTCTGCCCGTTCGTACCTCGCTGATCAACGCGCGGGACCTCCTTGAAGGCATCGCCCGCCGTTACGCCCGCCGCGCGGAGGGGGAGCACACCAGGGTGATGTGCCACGGGTCGCCCGATCTCACGGTGACCGCGGATCGTCTTCGTCTCGAGCAGGCCGTGAGCAATCTCGTCGAGAACGCGCTCCAACACGGCCGGGGAACCGTAGAGCTCGAGGCCGTCGCCGTCGCCGTCGGCGACGGGATCGAGCTCCACGTGCGCGACCGCGGTCCCGGGTTTCCCGCCGCGCTGCGCGAGGTTGCGTTCGAGCGCTTCACGCGCGGGGACTCCGCCCGCGGACGAGGCGGTACGGGGCTGGGCATGGCAATCGTCGTCGCCATCGCCGAGGCGCACGACGGAGTCGCCCGTGTCGACGACCGGCCGGGCGGAGGCGCCGATGTGTCGCTCGCGCTGCCCGGGGACCCTGCCCCGGAGGCGCATTCATCTGCGCTTCATCCGCGCCGGTAACGCTCGGTGTCGTGCGCGTGCTGGTCGTCGAAGACGAAGTGAAGATGGCGAGCCTCGTCCGGCGCGGCCTCCGCGCCGACGGCATGGCGGCCGACGTGGCGATCACGGGCGAGGATGCGCTGTGGATGGCCGGCGCGACGGAGTACGACGCGATCGTGCTCGACGTCATGCTCCCGGGAATGGACGGCTTTGAGGCGTGCGAGCGGTTGCGGGCCGATGGAGTCTGCGCGCCCGTGCTCATGCTGACCGCGCGCGACGCGGTGGATGACCGTGTCAAGGGCTTGGACAAGGGAGCCGACGACTACCTGCTGAAGCCCTTCTCCTTCGCCGAGCTGACCGCCCGTTTGCGGGCGCTCGTGCGCCGCGGACGCTTGGAGCGGGCGACCGTGCTCCAAGCCGGCGATCTCCATCTCGACCCTGCCTCCAAGCGCGTCTGGCGCGGCAGCGCCGAGATCTCCCTCTCGGCGAAGGAGTTCGCCCTCCTCGAGACCTTCATGCGCCGGCCCGGAGCCGTGCTCGACCGCTTCCAGATCCTCGAGCACGCCTGGGACCACGACTACGAGAACCGCTCGAACGTCGTGGATGTCTACGTGCGCTACCTGCGCGACAAGATCGACCGCCCCTTCGAGGTGGAGTCGATCGTGACGGTGCGCGGAGCGGGATACCGGCTGCGCGCCGACGGCGGCAGTCCCTGCGCCTAAGCTAAGGGTCACGTCGAGGCGGCGTCGGAACGACAAAGGCCCCGGTCCGACGTTCGCCGAACCGGGGCCTCCCGCCGGTCAGTCCGGGGGGCGGTTACTCCTGACCCTGGAACTGGTGGTCGGCGTTGGCGTTGCCGGGCTCATCGGCGTGACCGCCGGGCCCGTCGTTGTTCGCGGCGGACTCGCCAGAGCGCTCCGGCGCGTTCTCTCTCGAGCTCTCCGAGCTCTCCGAGCCCTTGACGTCCGGAGTGCTCTGGTCGCCGCTCTGGACGTTGTCGCGATCCGGCCCGGTCGGCTCGGCGGCGCGCGTCGACCTGTGGGTGGCCGAGTGGTTGGACTTGTGGACTGCCTTGTGGTGAGAAGAGGCCGCGCTGGCGATGGCAGAGCCGCCCAGGGCGAGCGCCCCGAGCGCCGCGACGGCGCCCACACCGCTTTTGATGCGCTTGAGCATGTGCTCCTCCTTTGTTGGTGATTGACCAAGCGGCGGAGAAGCTAGGAGGCATCGGTGAGTCCGGGGTGAGACGGTGAGCTCAGGATGAGAGGTCGCCTTCTCATCGCGGTCTTACCCGCGATCGGCACACTGGCTGCGTGCTCGCGCCCTCCTCCGTGCCGGTACTCGGATTCCGCGTCGCCGGTGGGCTTCTCGTGGCCGCGCGGGCGACGAGCCCGAGGTCCGGCGGATGAAGCACCTCGATCGGCGGCCCTCGCGGTTCGCGAAGGCGGGGCAAGCCCGACTGGGCTGGCTCGGACTCGCGATCCTGCTCGTCGTCGGGGTCACCTACGCGGCGATCGCGCTGGCGCGGCGCTCGCCGCCGCCTCCTCGGCCGGTAGCTAACCGAGCCTTTCGGACGGCGATACGGCCGGACGCGCCGGCCACAGTCTGGGCCGTGGGGGACGGCGCCGACGGAGGTGCGGCCGCTCGTGCGGTTGCGCGCCGCATCGCGGCCGGCCGTCCCGACCGTGTGCTCTTTCTCGGCGACGTCTATCCCGATGGCACGGCGTCCGACTTCCGGGGCGGGTTTCGGTCCGTCTACGGATCCCTCGCTCGCCGGACGGCCCCGACGCCCGGCAACCATGACTGGCCGAACCACGACGTCGGATACGACCCATACTGGCGATCCGTCACCGGAGCCGCCACCCCACCGTGGTACGCGTTTCGGGTCGGCGGCTGGGAGGTGCTGAGCTTGAACTCCGAGGCACCGCATGGGGCGGACTCGGCGCAGCTGCGCTGGCTGCGCGCCCGGCTGCGCTCGGACACAGGGACCTGCCGGCTCGCCTTCTGGCACCGACCGCTGCACAGCGCCGGGCTGCACGGTGATCAGCACGACGTCGCGCCGCTGGAGGATGCGCTCGTCGGACATGCCGCCCTCGTGCTCAACGGCCACGACCACGACCTCCAACGGTTCCGCCCGGCTCGCGGAATCGTCTCCCTGGTCGTCGGCGCCGGCGGACACGGACGCTACGGAGTCAACTCGGACGACCCACGGCTGGCCTTCGCGAACGACTCGGTGTACGGCGCGCTGCGGATGCGGCTCCAGCCGCGCCGTGCGACGCTCGAGTTCGTCGCGGCCGACGGCAAATCTCTGGATCAGTCTTCCGTCGGGTGCCGTCCCGCGTCCTCAGTGCGATCCCCTGGGCGCCGTCGACAGCGACCGTAACGGCTTCGGTCAGTCCTCAGGGTGGTATCGAGATCCTGACCGTCGGGCTCGCTCCGTCGACCACTTTTCTCTCGCGCCGCGCGGGCACGCGACCCGCGAGCGTGTGTAGGAGGCGCCCCGCGGACGTCGCGGTTGAGTGGCGACCCTGCGCTTGCGCCTGGCAGCCTGCACGGGCATCCCTGCCCCGAGGCGGTAGCTGAGCACCATCCCCGCGGCGAGGAGCGCCACGACGACAAGGATCGCGCTGGCTACGAGCACGATGAGGACCGGCGAGATGAGGGCAGAGGCCAGAGGCATGGGCACAAAAGGGGGCCTCTCGAACGGGCTTCGAAGTGAGTCTCCCCGAGCGATCATGAAACGAAGGTGAGCGCATCCCTCTTCATCAGTCGACCAGGGTCCGACTGATCGTCCGAGCCCCCTCCTGGACGATGATCTCGCCTCCGCCCCGCGCTTCGAGGTACGCGCGAGCCTCCGCCTCGGCATGCTCGATGCTGCCGTAGGAGGACGGTGGCCTCCGGGCGGTGACGTCCCTCACGAGCCACCCGCCTCGCCGCCCCGGCACGACGGTGAGCCGGCGCATGTCTAGCGAAAGACTCCGTTGTGCCCGAGCGAATAGCGCCCGGGTTGCGGATAGACGCTCAGGCCGTGCGGTCCCAGGCCGACCGGGATCCGAGCCAGTAGACGCCCGGAGGCGGTGTCGATGGCGTACACCTCGGCGTTGTAGCGGCCCGAGAGCCAGAGGACGCGCCCGTCGGCCGATAGACCGCCCATGTCGGGTGAGCCGCCACCGGGCAGGCGCCACTTCCTCATCACCTGCTGGGTGGCGAAGGAGATGAGCGAGACCGAGCCCTCCATGCGGTTGGAGACATAGAGGACCTTGGAGTCCCGGCTCGCGTACAGGCCGTGCGCCCCCGCGCCGGTCGGCATGAGCCGCCGCACCGCGAAGGAGCGCGCGTCGATCACCCAGACGCCGTTCGAGGCCATGTCGGCCACGTAGAAGGTGCGCCCGTCGGGCGAGAGCTTGACGTCCTGGGGCATCGCGCCCGGTCTCAGCGGAACGCGGCGCACGACTCGCTGGGCCGCGATGTCGACCACGAGCATCTGGCCGGAGAACTCGCACGAGGCGAGGGCGAAGCGACCGTCGGCGGTGAAGTCCATGTGGTCCACACCGGGACAGTGCACGGGCAGCGAGTGCGTCAGCCGCATGGAGTGCGGGTCGCGGAAGTCGAGGCGCTCGAGCTGCTCGGCCACCACGATGGCGTGCCCCCCGTCGGGAGCGAAGTACAGGTTGTAGGGGTCGGCGACGGGAACCGGAGCACCGTGGCGCCCGGTGCGCGGGTCAAGTGGCGTCAGCGAGTTGCCCTTGTCGTTGTCGACCCACAGCGTCTTCAGGTCGTAGGACGGCGTCACGTGCTGCGGCTGCGCCCCGACCGCGAAGTGGTCGACGACCTTGTAGGTGGCCGGGTCGATCACGTCGACCGTGTTGCTCGTCGAGTTCGGTACGTAGATGCGCGGCGGATCGGCGCGCACGACGGGCGAGAGCGCCCCCGGACGGTCGGCCGCGTAGACGTCGTGGGAGTCGAGGAGGGACGGGACGCGGTACGACGTCGGTGGGGTGCGAGGCATCGCGGGCTCCGGCACCGGCTCTGGCAGCGGCGCCGGAGCGAGCGCCCGAAGCGCCGGCGCCGAGCGCCGCGCGGGCGATCGCCCGTCGTCGTCGGCGTAGGCGACCGCGGCGAACAGCGCCATCACGATGCACAGCACCGCGACTGCGCGCCGCTGACGTATCCGGACACGCGCGGCAGCCGACGGACGCCGCCGTGCGCGGCGCCGGGAGGACCGGCGCGTGAATCGGCGGGGATCGGGTCTCACCGGAACCGACCCTAGTGCCGCATCCCTGACAGGAGCCTGAACGCCTTGGCCTCCGGGCCGAGCCGACCTTTACGCCACGACAGGCCGATGTTCGGTCGTCAAAGTGGTCACCGGAAGTCCGAGGCGCGCGATCCGGTGCGGCAGGTCGACGTGCAGCCAGCTTGATACGCCGTGCGGGTGCGTGGCGAGCATGATCTCGTCGAACTGACCCGTCCGGAGAGTCTCCTCGATGGCGTCCATGGCGTCGTGCCTGATCGACACGGAGCCGCCCACCGGACTGCCGGCCGCCTCCTCTACCAACGGCAGGGCGCGGGCCAGAACCTGCTCGGCCTCGGTGACCTTGTCGTGGCGTTCGGGATGAGTGGGGTGCCACTCGGCCGGAGCGGGATTGGGGATGAGCAGTCGAAATCCCGCGGGGGCACGCGCGGCACGACCGCGGATCGCGTCGAGCAGCGCCGGCGTGGCCACCGCACCGTCGCTGACCACGAGCACGGCCGCCGTGCTCGCCGATTGCGGCGGCGACGCGGGAGTCTGGTCCACGCGGCTCCTCGTGAGGTAGACGACCAAGGCCGAGATCGCGACGAGAAACAGTGCGCTTGTTCCCACCGTGCCGACGCCGAGCCCGCCGTCGTGAGGTGACTGGGAGAAGCCGTCGCCGAGCGAGGCGCCGAGCGGGCGCGTCAGGATGTACGCGAGCCAAAAGGCGAGGACGGCGTTCAGCTTCACCCCGAAGTGCGCGGCCGTCACCGCCGCGATCACTCCCCCGAAGACGAGCGCCGAGAGCCAATACCCGAGGCCGAGCTTCTCGGCGGCCAGGTCGCCGCCCGCGGTGCCGAGGGCGAAGGTGAAGAGAATGGCCAGCCAGTAGAAAGCCTCTCGCTGGGTCGTGTGGATCGTGTGGATGGACAGGGTCCGCTCGAACCCGAACCACACGGCAAACGTCGCCGCCAACGCCACGCTGAAGCCGATCGTCGTCGTGACCAGGGAGATGCCGAGGTTGTCGGTCAGGTTGTCGGTGATCAGCGTCCCCACGACGCTGAGGAGCACGACGGCGAGCCAGTAGATTCCCGGCACGTAGCGGCGCTTGCGGAACTGGACGACGAGCACGAGGACGAGAAGCGCGCCCATGACGATCGAGGTGCCGGTCAGCCCCAGGTGCAGATTCGTGTTGAGGAAGTCGGCCGCGGTCTCACCGACCGTCGTGCACAGGATCTTGATGACCCAGAAGTAGAGGGTTACTTCAGGGACTTTGTTCAGCATCCGGCGGCCGAGCTGGCGGTCGTGCGGGTGGCCTGGGTGCTGCTGGCTGAGGGTCGTTGTCATGGGCGGCGATGCTGGCAGGAGCGCTCTGACGACAACCTGAATGCAAGGCGGCTGTCTACCGCGCGTGGCGGTAGAGCCGCGCGAGGCGCTCGGGAGGCACCCCGGCGAGGAACAACCAGCGGATCACGACCCAGGAGGCGACGGTGCGCGGGACCCCGAACGCGCGCCAGCGCCGGCTCGAGGTGACGGCGGGCCCGGGCAGGCAGGCGGTCCTTCCCGCCCGCTCGAGGCGGCGCACGAGCTCGTAGTCCTCCATGATCGCCAGCTCGCGGTAGCCGCCGAGCGCCGCGAAGGCCGAGGCGCGCAGCCACAGCGCGGAGTCGCCGTAGTAGACGCGGGCGCGGCGCTGCAGCGCGTACCAGGCGCCCAGCACGCGCGAGAAGCGGTCCTCCCCGTCGAAGCGCAGCGCGAAGTTCCCCCCGAGCAGCTCGAAGTCCGCGAGCGCCGCGCGCAGAGAGGAGTAGGCGCTCGCGGGCAGGCGGCTGTCGGCGTGCAGGAAGAGCAGGAGCTCGCCGGCCGCCTCGCGCGCGCCGGCGTTCATCTGAGCCGCGCGTCCGCGCGCCGTGTCGCAGAGCACCCGCGGGCGGAGCTGATGGGCGGCGGCGAGCGCGGGCGTCCCGTCGCTCGAGCCCCCGTCGACGATCAGCACCTCGAAGCGCCCGGGCAGGCCGGCGAGGTGATCGAGGAGCGCGGGCAGCTCCGGCGCCTCGTCGAGGACGGGAACGACGATCGAGACGAGCGGCGGCGCGCTCACCGAGGCCGCAGCAGCTCGGCGACATCGGGCGGCAGCCCGGGATCGGCGAGCATGGCCTGAGCGTCCTCCGGGGTGTCGAGGTCGCGCTCGGCGCGCAGCAGGCCGAGCGGCAGGCTGCCCGCCTGCGCCGCGGCGAGGGTGAGCGTCCACACCTCGGGGCCGCCCCACGCCTCGGTGGGCAGGGCGAACAGCGCGGGCTGGAGCTCGCGCAACCCCATGAGATACCACCCGCCGTCGAGCGCGGGCCCGAGGGAGACCTCGCAGCCGTCGGCGAGATCGGAGAGGGCGGCGGCGGCGTGGCGCGCGCTCAGGCGCGGCAGGTCGGTGCCGGCGATGAGCAACGGTCCGGGATGCTCGCCGAGCACCCGGGCGCTCGCCGCGGTGAGCCTCTGCCCGAGGTCCTCGCCCTCCTGGGCGAGGAGGCGGGTGCCGGCGGGAACGAGCGCGCGCAGCTCCTCCTCCCGATCGGGGGGATCGAAGGCGAGCCACACGGCGCCCGGGGCCACCTCGTGCGCCCACACCGCGGCGCGCCGAATGAGTCCGGCCTGGAGGCGCGCGCAGCCCTCGGGCCCGAGCAGCGGCTCGAGGCGCGTCTTGCAGCGCCCGGGGATCGGCGCCCGGGCCATGATGAGCGCGGCGGCGCCCGCCGCGGGGCTCATTCCGACTCGAAGCGGTAGACGACGCCCGCGGGCGCCGGCGAGCGCTCGCTCAGCCGTGGCAGGGCGGCGCTCAGCACGCCGGCGAAGATGCCGGTGCTCTCCCCCATCAGCCGGATGAGCTCGGACACCGGGGTCGGTTCCTCGGGCCTCACGCCGTTGGCGTAGTCCGTGGCGAATCCGAGGAGCGCGAAGGGCAGCTCGAGCTCGCCGCACAAGACGGTCTCGGGGCCGCCGGTCTGGCTCACCGCGGTGACGCCGCACGCCGCCAGGCCGCGGATCTCCGCCCGCGTGTTGAACCGCGGCCCGTCGACGTGGCCGTAGCAGCCGCCGTCGCGCGCGGCGTGGCCGGCCTCCCCGGCGCCCGCGAGCAGCGCGTCGCGGAGCTCCGGCGAGTACGGGCGATCGTAGATCCAGTGCCCGCGCGCGCGGTCGCCGGCCTCGGTGAAGAACGTGCACGGCGAGCCGTCGGGCAGCCGGTTGGAGAGGAAGTGCAGGTCGTCGAAGACCACGAGCGAGCCGAGCGGGACGTCGCGATCGACGGCCCCGCACGCGGTGCAACCGATCACCGCGCGCGCGCCGAGCTCGTGCAGCGCCCAGACGTTGGCGCGAAACGCCACGTGGTTGGAGAGGCGAACGTGTCCCTCGCCGTGGCGCGAGACGTGCAGCACCTCCTCCCCGGCGAAGCGCCCGCGCGTGAGGGCCGCGGGGCCGAAGGGCGTCTCGAGCGCGAGCGACTCCGTCTCGGCCAGGTCGGGGAGCGCGTAGGTGCCCGAGCCCGTGATGATCCCGATCGCCATCGCGGCGGCGATCCTAGACCGCGCAGTGGAAGGCCGCGGGCAGGCTCCCGTCGTCCTGGCGCAGCTTGAGGAAGCGCTCGACGATCCGGCGCTTGGCCTCGGCGAGTGAGACCTCGCCGGAAGCCACGAGCAGGTCGGGGCTCGTGGCGAGGTCGCCGCCCACCGGGTGCCAGTGGGCGCCGTCGGCGGTGATCGTGAGCTCGGGGACCATGACCGCGTCGGTGACCTCCATCCCGTCCGCGGCCAAGCCGCGGTGCACGAGCGGGCGCACGGCGAAGTCCTCCCCGACGATCCCCAGCGCGGCGAGCTTCTCCCGGAGCTCCTCTCCCTCCCCGTGGTTCTCGGGCGTCTCGGTCATCGCCACCCGGACGGGCAGCCCGAGCTCGCGCGCGAGCGCGATGCCGTCCATCGCCTTGCGCCACGAGCCCGCGCCGCGGTGCACGTCGTGGGTCTCCGGGCGCGCGCCGTCGATCGAGCTCTGGAGCGTGAGCCGCTCGCGGCCGGCGAGGCGCTCGAGCTCCTGGCGGCGGCGGCCGTGGAGGAAGAGCATCGCGTTGGTCAGGCACACCGTGCTCAGACGCGCGGAGGCGTACTCGAGCATGGGCACGATGTCGGGCTCGACGAACGGCTCTCCGCCCGTGACGTAGAGCTCCTCGAAGCCCTCTCCCACCGCCTCGTCGACCAGCGCGCAGAAGCGCTCGAGCCCGATGGAGCGCGGCCGGGCGCGGGGGGAGGAGGCCACCGCGCAGTAGTCGCAGGCGAGGTTGCAGTGAAAGTTCGAGTAGATCCACAGCCGCGGCGGGAACACCGCCGAGCCGAAGAGCGGCACCACCGGGCGCTCGCCCTCCTCCTCCGCCGGGGCGTCGGCCCAACCCACCCCGTCGGCTGCGAAGCCCGCGGGCATCGCGTCGCGGTAGACGTGGTAGCGACCGCGCGAGCGCTCGGGGGCGGGGACGATCTCGAGGCAGGTCGTCCACCAGCCCGTTTCCACGGTCTCCACAAACGGCTCGGGCAGGCCGGCGGCGCGCATCGCCGCGGCGTGCGCGCGCCAGTCGTAGGGCAGCTCGACGAGCTCGGCGGCCGCCGCTTTGCCGTCGATCTCGAGGAGCGCGTACCAGGTCTCCGTGCGCCCGTCGTTGGCCGGGCGCCCCACGGTGCCCACGTTGACGACGAGCGTCCCATCGAGCTCGCGCTGCCACGGGATGCCGGTGTGGGTGCAGAGGAGCACGTCGGCGCCCGAGAGCGCCTGGCGCATGCGCAGCTCCTCGTCGTCGAGCGACTCCCACAGGAAGTCGTTGACGGCCAGCGGCGAGCCGTGGACCATGTGGACGTCGAGGCCGCCGATCCGCTCGCGGCGCTCGCCCGGCAGCGCGCGCATCCACTCCGCGAACTCGGCGCTCGTGTGCGCCTTCGTGTAGTCGTACATGAGCTGCGCGAAGTGGTTGTCGCGCGGGTCGGCGTAGCCGCAGCCGCAGTCCTCGTCGCCGCGCCCGATGGCGATGTCGTAGTTGCCGGCCACGCACTCCACCCCGTGCTCGCGCAGAAGCGGCCAGACCGCGTCGCACTCCGCCCCGAAGCCGCCGAGGTCGCCCAGGCAGATCAGGCGCTCCGCGCCGCGGGCGCGTGCATCGGCGATCCACGCACGTAGAGCGTGGGGGTTGGAGTAGACGCCGCCGCAGACCGCCAGACGGGTCATGGCGCGCTCGGCGCGCCGGCGAGGGGACGGCGCGATACGGGAAAGAGGAGTGAGGTGCGCAGCATGGTGGAAGGAAGGTCGGTCAGCGAGTACGGTAGGAATACGCGAGGCGCTCGCTCGCGGACGTGTCCTCTGCATCCGAGCCGCCCGGAGACTCCATGACCGCCAGTCCGCCCCGCCTCGCGATCCTCGGCGCCGGCCCCATCGGGCTCGAGTGCGCGCTCGCGGCCGGAGAGGGCGGCTGGGACTTCGCGCTCTACGAAGCCGGGGAGAGCCCGGCGGCGCACGTGCGCGAGTGGGGCCACGTCCGGCTCTTCACCCCGTGGGAGATGAACGTCTCGCCGCGCATGCGCGCGGCACTGGGAGCGGCGGCCCCCGCGGGCGGCGAGCTGCCCACGGGCGACGAGCTCGCCGAGCGCCTCTACGAGCCGGTGGCCGCGCTCCCCTCCGTGGCCCCGCGGCTGCGCCTCGGCCGGCGCGTGCTCGCGGTCTCGCGCGAGGGAATGCTCAAGCACGAGGAGATCGGCACGGGACGCCGGCGCGAGCACCCCTTCCGGCTCCTGGTCGAGGGGCCCGACGGGGAGGAGCGGGTGGAGCACGCCGACGCCGTGCTCGACTGCACGGGCACCTATGGACAGCCCAACGCGCTCGGCGACGGCGGCATCCCCGCCCCCGGCGAGCGGGCCTTCGCCGGGCGGATCGAGCGCCGCCTCCCCCGCTTCGCCGCCGACCCCGGAGGGTGGGCGAACAAGAAGATCCTCCTCACCGGCGCCGGCCACTCGGCGCAGACCGCCGCGCGGCAACTCGCCGCCTTCGCCCGCGACGCGCCGGGCACCGAGGTGGTGTGGGCGGTGCGCGCGCCCGAGCCGGCGTGGGGCGCGGTGGCCGACGACCCGCTGCCCGAGCGCGCCGCGCTGAACGCGACCGCGCGCGAGCTCGCCGGCGGCGCCTCGGCGGCGATCGACGTGCGTCCCGGGCGGGTCACCGAGAGGCTCGCGGGGCGGGACGGGCGCGTCGCGGTGACGCTGCGCAACGGCGGAGCCGAGGAGGTGGTGGTCGATCGGGTGCTCGCGCTCAACGGCAGCGTCGGCGACTTCAGGCTCTACCGCCAGCTCCAGGTGCACGAGTGCTACGCGACCTCCGGACCGATGAAGCTCGCCGCGGCGCTGCTCGCGAGCGCCGGAGGAGGTGGCGACTGCCTGACCCAGGCCAGCCACGGCGCCGAGACGCTCACCAACCCCGAGCCGGGGTTCTTCATCCTCGGGGCGAAGTCCTACGGGCGCAACTCCCAGTTCCTCCTGCGGGTCGGCTGGGAGCAGGTCGACGACGTCTTCGGCCTGCTGGGGGCGAGCGCCTCATGAGCGTGCGCACCCGGCTGCGCGAGCTCGAGCGCGCGACCCGCCCCGTGCCGCCGGAGCTCGAGGAGGCGCTCGCGCGGCGCTGGGAGGCGCTTCCCGAGCACGTGAAGACCCCCGCCCAGGCCCTCGGCCGCCGCACCGCGGGGTGCGAGGGCACCCACGGGGTCTTTCCCCGCTGCAACCTCGCGTGCACCCCGTGCTACCACTCGCGCGAGGCCAACCGGGTGCGCACCGACGGGGAGCACACCGTCGCCGAAGTCGATCGCCAGATGGCCTACCTGGAGGGCCAGCGCGGGCCGGGTCAGAACGCGCAGCTCATCGGCGGAGAGGTGAGCCTGCTCGATCCCGACGACCACGCCGGCGCGCTGCTCGCGATGCGCGGCCACGGGCGCAAGCCGATGAGCATGACCCACGGCGACTTCGACTATTCCTACCTCGAGCGGCTCGTGCTCGACGCGAAGGGCAACGTCCGCCTCCCCCACCTCTCCTTCGCCGGGCACTTCGACTCGATGATGTTCGGCCGGCGCGGGATCAAGCGCGTGCAGCGGGAGGCCGACCTGAACGAGCACCGCGCCCGCTTCTGTGAGATGTTCCAGCGCCTCGAGCGCGAGCACGGGGTGACGCACTACCTGGCGCACAACATGACGGTGACGCCGCGCAACGTCGAGCAGATCGCCGCAGTGTTGCGCGACTCCCGCGACATGGGCTTTCGGATGTTCTCCTTCCAGCCGGCGGCCTACGTGGGCAACACGAACCGCTGGAAGGACGAGTTCCGCGCCTTCTCGGGGGACGAGGTATGGGCGCAGATCGAGCGGGGCGCCGGCGCGCGGCTGCCGTACAAGATCCTGCAGATCGGCGACGAGCGCTGCAACCGCACCGCCTACGGCACGCTGGTGGGCGAGCGTTGGGTGCCGATCCTCGACGATCGCGTGCCCGCCGACCACGCCGTGCGCGACCGCTTCTTCGCGGCCTTCGGGGGCATGGACTTCGACGTCCCCCCCGCTCTGCTCGCGGCGAAACTCGCGCGCGTCTTCGCCGCGGATCCCGGCGCGCTCGCCGGCGCGCTGCGGTGGGGTGGGCGCTTCACCCGCCGCGCGGGCGGCGTGCGCGCTCTCCGGAGCCACGCGCCACGGGCGCTCACCTTCGTCATGCACTCCTTCATGGACGCGCGCGACGTGCGCCCCGCGTGGGAGGGGCTGAGGCGCGGCGAGCTGAGCGAGAACGCCCAGATCCGCGCGACACAGGAGCGCCTGCAGGCGTGCTCCTACGCGATGGCCCATCCGGACTCCGACGAGCTCGTGCCGGCGTGCGTCCAGCACTCCGTGCTCGACCCGCAGGAGAACCTGCGGTTGCAGGAGCTGCTCCCGCTCATTCCGGCGTGAGGGTGCGCTTCTCGCGACTTCGCGCGGGGAGCCTCCTCGCCCTGCTCGGCGTCTACGTGGGCGTCGCGCTGCTCTTCGCGCCCGGCTCCCGCCCGGTCGGCGACGAGCCCTCGTTCCTGCGCCTTGCCCATGCGCTGCTGCACGGGCGCTACGCGCTCTCCTCCGGCCCCGACGCGACGCTCTACCTGTGGCACGGACCCGGACTGCCCGCGCTGCTCTCGCCCCTCGTGGCGCTCCATGCGCCGCTGTGGTTGCTTCGCCTGCTCGGACCGGCGCTGCTGTGGGCGGCCGTGGTGCTCTTCGAGCGCCTGCTTGCGCTCTGGGTCTCGCCGCGGCGAGCCCTCATCGGCGCGCTCGCCCTCGGGCTCTACGCTCCGCTCGCGCTGCTCGCGCCCTCGTTGCACAAGGAGCCGCTCGCGCTGCTGCTGGTGATCGGCGGGCTCTACGGCGCCACCCTCCACGCTCGGACGGCCAGCCGCCGCTCGGCGGCGCTCGGCGGCCTCGCGCTCGGAGGGCTCGTCCTCACCCGGCTCGAGTTCGGGTGGGTGCTGCTCTTCGCGCTCGCCGGCAGCGCGGTCTGGGCCTCGCGGCAGCGGCAGAGCGCCGCCCCCCGGCGCTTCGCCGCGGTGCTCGCCGTCAGCCTCGCGGTGTGCATCCCGTGGCTCGCCCTGACCTACGCCACGACCCACCGCCCGCTCTACTGGTCGACCTCTGGCGGGCTCTCCCTCTACTGGATGACCACCGCCGAGAGTGCGGAGCTCGGCGACTGGCACGCCGTGCACACCGTCTTTCGCGACGGCCGCCTCGCCCGCCACCGGCCGTTCTTCCGCCGGCTCGAGCGGCTGGGCGCCCCGGCGCGCGACGCCGCCCTGCAGCGCGCGGCGACCCGCAACATCGCCGCCCATCCCGTCGCCTACGTCAAGCGTCTGGCGGCGAACTCCACGCGCCTGTGGCTAGGTCTGCCCTACTCCTTCTCGGGGGGACTCGGGCCGGCGTGGGGTCTCTACGCGACATTCGGAGGAGCGCTGCTCGCGCTGCTCGGCTGGCTCGTGATCGAGCGTGCGCGCGGCCGGCGGCGCCTCGGCCACGGGGCCGGCCCGTTCGCGCTGCTCGGCGCGGGCGCCCTCGCGGTCCACCTCCCGGTCGCCGCCGAGCCCCGGATGCTCGTGCCGGTGGTGCCGATCGTGATCTGGGGCGCGGTGTGCTCGCGGCCGGTGCGCACGGCGCGACCGGCGCCCTTCGCGTGGGCTGCCCTCGAGCGCGAGGTGGCGGTGTCAGAGCGCGAGCGCGAGCGAGAGGTCGAAGCGGTCCGCTGAGGCACGAGCCTCACGAGGCGGGGATCCTCGCCCGCGCGGCGCGCAGCTCGGCGAGGCTCGGACGGTCCTCGGGCCCGGCGCTGCGATAGATCCACACCACCCTCCCCTCCGGGTCGAGCAGGACGTCCCCGCCGAGCTGGAGCGTGTCCTGCTCGGGCGCCCGCGGCCGGCGCCCGCGCGCGATGAGCCCCGCGTAGCGGGTCCAGACCCGAGGGTCGAGCCAGACCCGCGCCCACGACGCGCGGTCGAATCCGAAGGCGGCGTAGGTGGCACGCGCCGGATCGCCGAGCAGGGTCACGCCGTCCAGGTCGAGCTCGCGCTCGAAGGCGCGCAGCAGCGCCGGCTCCGCGAACGTGACGCACACGACGCGGGCGCTCAGCTCCTCGGAGTGCTCGGCAACCTCGACCAGGTGCTCGCGGCAGGGCAGTCAGCCGAGGTGGCGCAGGTAGATCAGCACGACGGCCTCGCCGCGGAACGCTCCGAGCGAGACCTCGCGCCCGTCGGCGTCGAGCAGAAGCGTGAGCGGAGCCTCCTCCCCGGAGCGCACGCCGAGGCTCACTGTCCGCGCGGGACGCGCCCGGCGCCCGCTCCGCGCTCGCTGGCCGGCCCGTGCGCGGCCGCGATTCCGAGCACCCGCATCGCCTTGAGCCCGAGGGAGAGCTTCTCGCGCCCGTCGCTCAGCCCGACGTCGTGGCCCGAGAGCTCGCGCACGCGCTCGAGGCGGTAGCGAACCGTGTGGCGGTGGGTGATGAGCCGCGCGGCGGTGGCGCCCACGTTGGCGTCGCACTCGAGGAAGGTCGTGAGGGTGCCGACGAGGTCGGTCTGGTACTGCTCGTCGTAGGCGGCGAGCGGCTCGATCGTCTCGGCGTAGAAGCGCTGGAGCTCCCGCGGATCCTCGCTCAGGTAGGGGAGGAGGATGCGGTAGGTGCCGGTCTCCTCGTAGGCCAGCGGGGAGCGCCCGGGCTCGCCCTCGGCGACGTTCACGGCCAGGAGCGCCTCGTCGCCGGCCCGGTGCAGGTCGGCGGCGTCGCCCGTGGCCCGGCTGCGCCCGACCGCGAAGTGAAAGCCGGGGAGGCTCGCCTCGAGCTCGCGTAGCACGAGCTCGGCCACGCGGCGCCCGGCCTCGCCTTCGGCATCGGGGATGAGCAGGACGACCTCTTCCCCGCGGCCCTCGGCCGGCGCCGCGATCGTGCCCGACGCGGCCGCGCGCGCGGTCCGCTCGGCGACCAAGAGCAGGCGCGCGCGCCAGTCGCCACCGGTGGGGGCGTGAGGATGGGCGCGCACTACGACGACGCTCCCGCCCTCGGCGAGGTCGGTGCCGAGGGCGCGACCGCGGACGAGCAGATCGCTCCCGACGACCTCGCGCGCGAGGACCGCGTGCAAGAAGACGCGCGCCGCCTCCTCCGAGGCGCGCTCGGGCGCGCGCAGACGCTCGAGCTCGGAGGCCACGAGCGTGGTTACGAGGCGCAGGAGCGCGGGAGGCGGCTCGCTGCGCGCGCGCATCCGGAGCCGGCCCACCGTGCGGTCGGCGACCTTGAGCTCGAGCGTCTCGACGTCGGGCGCGTCGCTCATGAGCGAGCGCTCGTCGGCCTCCGAGCGGGCGGCGGCGGCGAGCACGGCGCTGGAGCGGTCGACCAGGGCGAGGCTCGCGTCTAGGGCGGCCGCGGCCGCACGCACGACGGCGGGGAGTCCGGCCCCCGACTCGACGGCGTCGGTGATCGCCGCGAGCGCCTCGAGGCCGCCGCCCGGCCCCTCGCTGCCGTTGGACGAGGGCATGAGCGACGATTGTAGGCGCCGACCCGAGCGCTCCGCGGCCCGGGGAGGACTCAGAACAGGCGGGTCCACTCGTAGACGACGAGCGCGCCGAGGAGGGCCCCGATGACCAGGAACGCCGCGAGCACGTATAGCGAGAGGAAGGCGGCCGCGGCCCGTTCCCACAGCCGGCCGTAGGCCTGCACGGCCGGCAGGGCGACGAGGCCGACGAAGGCGGCCAGGCCGAATACGCCCGCGCACGCCGCCACGAGGTAGATGATCGCCGCGTTGCTCATCGACGCGCATTGTGACGCAGGCGCGCGACGGCCAGCGCGCCGAGCCCGCTCAGGGCGAAGAGGCCGGCGGCGAGGCACCACCCGCCGAGCACGTCGGTGAGGTAGTGGGCACGCAGGTAGATTCGCGTGGCGCCGATGAAGGCGGCGAGGGCGATCCCCGCGCCGAGCAGTCCGATTCGCGCCACCCGGCGCGGGGCGGCGCGCACGAGGAGCACGGCGACCGCCACGAAGGCCACGGAGTAGGCCGCGTGCCCCGACGGATAGCTCGCCGAGTCGATCGGGCCGATGAGCGAGCCGAGGGGCCGCGGGCGGCCGACCGCAGCCTTGGCGAGGGCCACGGCGACGAAGCTCAGAAGCCCGCCGCCGAGGAGCGCGCCCGCCTCCCGGGGGCGATGTCGGCGCCCGAGCCACACGGCGACGGCGAGCAGCACCGCCCCGGCCGCCGGGCTCGAGCCGAGGTCGGTGAGCACCCTGATCACGGCCACCGCGGCGCGCGCGCGGAGATCAGAGGCGAGGCTCGCGGCCTCGCGGTCGAGCAGCGGCGGGCGCGCCGGCGGCTCGACGAGCAAGGCCAGCGCGAAGAAGCCGAAGCCGGCGACGAGCGCGACCGCCGCGAGCACGGCGGTCGCGAAGAGAGGAGAAGGGGGAGGGCGCCGGCGCACGGCGTGCAGCGGCGACACCCTCATGAGGAGCGCGCGGCGCCGGCCTCGGGACCCACGGGGGCCGCGGCGCTCGCGCCCGGAAAGCGCTCGGCGAGCTCTCGCGCCGCCTCGGCGGCCGCCCGGGCGCCCTCCGCGCCGGGAAACAGGCCGAACACCGTCGGGCCCGACCCGCTGATGAGGGCGTGGGCGGCTCCGGCGGCGCGCGCGGCCTCCAGCGCCAGGCTCACCGAGGGGCAGAGCAAGCGCGCGGCGGGCTCGAGGTCGTTGACGAGCAGCTCGGCCGGAGGCAGGGCGTCGCCCGCGGCGAGCGCGGCCCGCAGCGCGGTCTCGCGTTCGGCGAGCCCCCTGGGATCGCGCGGCAGCCCGAGGCGATCGGCCTCCCGATAGACCGCGGCGGTGGCCAGGCGCTCGCTCGAGGGAAGGATCAGTAGCCCGTGGGCCGCGCGCGGCTCGAGGGGCTCGACTCGCTCCCCCGCGCCGAGCATGAGCGCCGCCCCGGGCACGAGCTGGCTCGGCACGTCGGCGCCGAGCCTGGGCGCGAGCTCGGCGAGGAGGGGATCTCCGGGGCGCCCGGCGGCGTGGGCGGCGAGCCGGAGCGCCGCGGCAGCGTCGCCCGAGCCGCCGCCCATCCCCGCCGCGACCGGCACGCGCTTGGTGATGCGCAGGCACACCGGAGAAGCGTCCCAGCCCGAGGCGGCGCGGTAGGCGGCGAGCGCCTCCCCGGCGAGGTTCGGACCCTCGACTCCCGGGCAGAGCACCTCGTCGGCGCGGGCCCCGGCCTCCGCGGGCTCAAGTGTCAGCTCGTCGGCCAGCGACACCGACTCGAGGAGCGAGACGAGCTCGTGGCGCCCGTCCGAGGCGCGGACTCCCCCGAGGAAGAGGCACACATTGACCTTCCCGGGCGCGAGCGCGCGGAGCACCCGAGCGCTCACGCCGGCGCCGCCATCCGCTCCGCGAGCGCGCGGAAGTCCTCCGGCGCGAGGCGCTCGGCGCGGGCGTCGGCGGCCAAGCCCAGCTCGGTCAGCGCCCGGCGCGCGGACTCGCGGGTTCCGGACCGGGCCCCGGCCGCCAGCGCGAGCGAGCCCGCGAGCGCCTTGCGGCGGTGCGCGAAGGCGTCGCGCACGAGCGCGCGCAGCTCGGGCGGCGCGGCGGGGCCGTGGCGCTCGAGCCCGACGAGCACCGAGTCGACGTTGGGCACGGGGTGGAAGACCGTGCGCGCCACGGGGCGCAGCACGCGCACCCGGCAGGCGAGCTGGGCGAGCACCGAGGGGACGCCGTAGGCCGGGCTTCCGGGCGCCCCCGCCAGCCGCTCTCCCACCTCGCGCTGGACCATCGCGACCCAGCGCACGACGCCCGGCAGCTCCTCCACCGTGCGCAGCAGCGCGCTCGCCGCCACGCCGTAGGGCAGGTTGGCCACCACCTTGGTCGGCGCGGGACCCAGCTCCGTGAGCGAGAGCTTCAGCGCGTCGCCCACGTGCAGCGTGGTGTTGGGGTGCGGCGCGAGGGCCTCCCGGAGCGCGGGCTCGAGCCGCGGGTCGATCTCGATCACGTGGACGTGGCCGGCGCGCGCGGCCAAGGCCTCGGAGAGCACGCCGAGCCCACCGCCGATCTCGAGCACGACGTCTTCGCCGCCCACGTGCGCCGCGCGCACGATCACCTCGAGCAGGTTCGAGTCGATCAGGAAGTTCTGGCCCAGGGCGCGGTTGGGCCGCACCCCGTGCTCGCGCAGCCGGCGCAGGCTCGGCTGGGTGGGGGGCTCGGCGCTCACCACCCGAAGAGGCGCGCGGCGGTGCGCTCGACCTCCTCCTCGAGCTCGGCGCGCTCGACCCCTCGCGCCGCGGCCACCGCGTCGGCGGTGTGCACCACGCAAGCGGGCTCGTTGGGACGCCCGCGGACGGGCTGCGGGGTCAGGTAGGGGGCGTCGGTCTCGACGAGGAGGCGCTCGCCGGGCACGCGCGCCGCGGCGACCCTCAGCTCATCGGCCTTGGGGTAGGTCACGTTGCCGGCGAAGGAAACGCACCACTCCTCGTGCGCGAGCACCTCCTCGAGCCGCTCGGGCATCGAGAAGCAGTGCAGGAGGACCCGCAGTCCGCCCGCGCGCTCGCGGAGGATCTTGAGGGTGTCCTCGTCGGCGGAGCGGGTGTGGATCACGAGCGGCTTGCCGGCGCTGCGCGCGAGGTCGATCTGGGCGTGGAAGGCGCGCTGCTGGTCCGCGCGCGGCGCGCCCTCGCGGTAGAAGTCGAGGCCGGTCTCCCCGATCGCCGCGCAGCGCTCGTGGGCGGCGAGCGCCTCGAGCTCGGCCAGGTCCGCGTCGTCGAACCCCGCCGCCTCGTTGGGATGGCGCCCGATCGCCGCCCACACCTGGGGGAAGTCCTCGGCCGCCGCCAGCGCGGAGCGGCACGATCCGCTCGTCATCCCCACGGTGAGGATGCGTCGCACCCCGACCGCCTCGGCCGCCGCGACGAGCTCGGCGTTCGGCGGCTCGCACGAGTCGAGGTGGGCGTGGGAGTCGATCATCGCTTGGGAAAGAGCGGCTCGAGCGCGCCCACGTGCTCGCCCCCGGCGCCCGCGCCGAAGCGCGCCGCGGCGAGGTCGGTCCCCGGCGCCCCGAGGGCGCCCAGCAGCGTGTGGGCGGTTGCGGGCAGGTAGGGCTGGAGCAGCACGGCGACGCAGCGCAGCCCCTCTGCGAGCGAGCGGAGCGTCGCGTCGAGCTCCTGAGCGGCCGCCGGGTCCTTGGCGAGCTTCCACGGCGCGCGCTCCTCGACGTAGCGGTTCAGGCGACGCACCCGTTGCCAGATGCGCTCGAGCGCCTGGGTGAGCTCGGCCCGGTCGATCAGCTCGGCCACCTCCTCTAAGAGCCCGTCGAAGTCGGCCGCGAGGGCCTGGTCGAGCTCCGCGCGCGGCACGACGCCGTCGCGGTAGCGGGCGAGCATCGCCAGCGTGCGGCTCGCGAGGTTGCCGAGCTCGTTGGCGAGCTCGGTCTCGTAGCGGGTCTCGAAGTCGGCGGGCGAGACGTTGCCGTCCTGCCCGAAGGAGACCTCCCGCAGGCAGTAGTAGCGCAGGGCGTCGGTGCCGAAGCGCTCGATCACCTCGAGCGGGTCGAGGACGTTGCCGAGCGACTTGGACATCTTCTTGTCGTTCATCAGCAGGTAGCCGTGGATGAAGAGATGCTCGGGCAGCTCGAGCCCGGCGGCGAGCAGCAGCGCGGGCCAGATCACCGCGTGGAACTTGAGGATGTCCTTGCCGATGATGTGAAGGCTCGCGGGCCAGAACGTGGCCGTGAGATCCTCCCCGTCGCGGGCGAAGCCGAGCGCGGTGACGTAGTTGAGCAGCGCGTCGAACCACACGTAGAAGACCTGGGCGGGGTCCCAGGGCACCGGCACGCCCCAGCGCAGGTTCGCCCGCGAGAGCGACACGTCGTGCAGGCCGCCCTCGACGAACGAACGCGCCTCGTTGGCGCGCATGCGCGGAAGGACGAAGTCGGTGCGCTCCCGATAGAGGCGCTCGAGCGGCTCCTGAAAGGAGGAGAGCCGGAAGAACCAGTTCTCCTCCTTCTCGCGCGTGAGCGGAGTCTCGTGAATCGGGCAGGTGTCGCCCGGGCCGATCTCGTTCCCGGTCTTGAAGTCGGCGCAGCGCGGGCAGTACCACCCTTCGTAGGTCCCGGCGTAGACGTGGCCGTTGTCGTAGACCCGCTGCATGATCTCCTGGACCCGCTCGACGTGGCGCGGATCGGAGGTGCGGATGAAGAAGTCGTTGGCGACTTCGAGCAGCGGCATCAGCGCGCGGAAGCGCTCGGCGTTGCGGTCGGCGAGCTCCTGGGGAGTGACGCCCTCGCGCTCGGCGGCCTCGGCCACCGGCTCACCGTGCTCGTCGGTGCCCGTGAGCAGGAACACCTCCTCGCCGCGCTGGCGCATGTGCCGGGCGATGACGTCGGCGGCGATCGACGTGTAGGCGTGCCCGAGGTGGGGCGCCGCGTTGACGTAGTAGATCGGTGTCGTGACGTAGAACGGCATGAACGCCGGGAGGCTAGCGGCGCCCCGCGGGTCGGCCGCGGCGGTGCGGGCGGGGCCCCGGGGCGCCTCCTCCGCGCCGGGGGCTCAGTCCGAGTAGTCGGTCACGAAGACGATGCGGGAACGACTGATCGCCGCAAACGGCCGGCGACCGATCTCCTCGGCGATGCCGTGGGCGCTGATCTCCACGTCGGAGAGCACGATGAACTCGCGGTCGGTCGTGTTGAACAGGTCGCTCACGCGCGTGCGGTAGCCCTCGGCCGGCAGCGTCAGGGTGCCGACGAACCGGTAGCGCTCCGTCTCGACGATGACCCGCTCGTGGCGCCGGTGGGTGTGCTGGTTCTGCTTGACCGTGGAGGGAGAGACGCTCATGCGGGCCGTATCGGCAGCGCGGCCCCGCGGGTTGAGCGAGAAGGGAAGCTGCTTGCGTGCTCGGCCCGCGCCGGGCTCGGCGCGAGTGAACGATGAAGGGGCTACCCGGGGGTACCGGAGCCCAAGGGGCTACCGGGGGGTACCCCACGCGGTACCCGCGGGTAGCCGACCTGACAAGCGAGACCTCTCACCGGAAACCGCGACGGACGGGACATGTGCCCGAGCGGCTACCGGGGCAGGACGATCAGCGGCGGATCGCGACGCGGAGGCTCTCCCGCCACGCGCGGCGGCCGCCGCCGAGGTCCGCGCGTATCCGGCGCGCCGCGGTGAGCACGAAGGCGCCGATGAGCAACCCGAAGCCGGCGGGCAACCAAAGGCCGCCGAGCGGCAGGCCCGGCCGGGCGATCGGCACGGGGGCCGCCCTCGGGACAGGCGCCGCCGCGCGCGCCGGCAAGAGGAGCGGCACGGCGAGCGGCGCGGGCACGGCGAGCGGCGCGGGCACGGGCCCCGGCGGCGTGACGCGCCTCGCGGGCAGGGCCCGGGGCGCCCCCGGCGGGTCGGCACCGAGAAGGCGCAGGGGATCGACGTAGCCCTCGCCTCGCGCGCGGGCACGCACCCGCGCGCCAAGGGAGACGTGCGACATGGGCTCGCGCGAACGTCCGGACGCGCCCACCGTCCCGATCGGCTCTCCCGCCCCGACGAACTCACCGCGCCGGACCGCCGCCTGGCCCAGGTGCAGGTAGGTCGCGCTGAGCGCTCCACACGCGACCGCCACCACGCGGCCCGAGGCGCCGACCGCACCGGTGAAGCTCACCCGTCCCGAGCACGCCGCGCGCACGGGAGCGCCGAGCGGCGCGGCGATGTCGATGCCCCGCCGCTGACCGGCCGCGAAGCGGTCGGGCCCGACGGCGAACCGGCCGATGACCGGTCCCCGCACGGGCCAGAGCCAGCGCTCGCGGGCCGCCGCCGGGGACGCAGCGGCCAGGCAGGCGACGAGAAGCGACAGGAGCAGGCGGCGGGGCATCGGAAGTGCACGCTAGGGGCGATGACCCGCGATCCCGCCGACCGCGCGTGATTAGACGCAGAGACGGTGCAGCTACGACGCAGACCGGCGCTCTTCGGCGAGCGCCCGGTAGAGCGTGTTGGCTCCCACGCCGGTGAGCTCGGCTACCACCGAAGCGGCGGGACGAGGCTTGGCTCCCGCGCCCACGAGGCGCCGCAGCGCGTCCATCGCTGCTCCGATCTCCGGCTCCCGCGCCGGCGCGGCGCCCACCACCACCGCCACCTCGCCGCGCGGCGCGACGCGCGCGAAGCGCTCGGCGAGCTCGGCCGCCCGCCCGCGCACGACCTCCTCGTGGAGCTTGGTCAGCTCGCGACACACCGCCACGGACCGCCCGGCGTCGCGCTCGGCGAGCACCGCGAGCGACGCGGCGAGGCGGTGCGGCGACTCGAAGGCGACGAGGGTCTCGCGCGCGGAGTCGAACACCTCCACGAGGTCCGAGCGCCGGCGCGGGAGATAGCCGACGAAGCGCCAGCGCTCGGCCGGCAACGCCGAGGCCACGAGCGCCGCGATCGCCGCCGAGGGGCCCGGCAACACCTCGACGGCCAGCCCGGCGCCCACGCATCCGCGCACAAGGTGAAAGCCCGGGTCGCTCACCAACGGCATGCCCGCGTCGCTGACCAGGGCGACGACCTCGCCGCGGCGCATGCGCTCCACGAGCTCCGCCGCCCGCGCGCGCTCGTTGTGCTCGTGGTAGCTCACGAGCACCGCCGAGACCCCGTAGCGCTCGAGCAGCACGCGCGTGCGTCGCGTGTCCTCGCAGGCCACCACGTCGGCCTCCCGCAGGGCGGCAAGGACGCGGAGCGTGACGTCTTCGAGGTTGCCGATCGGCGTCGGACAGACGACGAGACGGCCCGCGCCTGCGCCCGCTCCGGCCGCGCCCGGCCCACCCGCGCTCACCTGGGCCACGCCAAGGAGTCGAAGGCGAGGGTGGCGGCGCCGATCATGCCCGCCTCGTGCGCGAAGCGCGCGGGCACGATCCGCACGATGTCCCGCGAGGGCCGCAGCGCGCGGGCGGCCACTTCAGCGCGGGCGGGTCCGAGCAGGAGCTCCCCCGCGGCGAGCACGCCGCCGCCCACCACCACCACCTCGGGGTTGAAGACGTTGACGAAGCTCGCGATCCCCACCCCGAGCCGGCGTCCGATCAGCTCGACCGCCGAGCGCGCCGCGGCGTCGCCGTCATGCGCGAGCTCGGTGGCCAGGAGGCCGGTGATCTCCCGTCCCCCGGCCAGCGCCGAACCGAGCGCGGAGTCCGGGCGCTCCTCGGCCAGGCGCCGGGCCTCGCGGGCGAGCGCGGTGCCCGAGGCGACCACCTCGAGGCAGCCGCGGTTGGGGCAGTTGCCCTGACAGCGCGGCCCGTCGAGATCGACGGTGACGTGACCGAGCTCCGCCCCCGCTCCCGTCGAGCCCCGAAAGAGCGCTCCGTCGAGGACGAGGCCGCCGCCGATGCCGGTTCCGATCGTCAGCATCACCGCGTTGCGCGTTCCGCGGGCCGCTCCGAAGCGGTGCTCGGCGAGCGCGGCGGCGTTCGCGTCGTTGTCGAGCACCACCGGCAGCCCCAGCCGCTCGGCCATGAGCTCGCGGAAGGGCACGTCGGCCAGCGGGAGGTTGACCGCCATCACCGCCATCCCACGCTCCTGGTCGATGAGGCACGGGATTCCGAAGCCGACGGCCTGGGGGGGAGAAGGAGCCGCGGCGCGGACCTCATCGACGGCGTCGAGGACCAGGTCGAGGAGCGCGGGAGCGGACACCCCGAGCGCGGGCCGCAATGCGCGGTGGTGCACGCCGAGGTCGGAGTCGACCACTCCCGCGAGGAGCTTCGTGCCGCCGAGGTCCACGCCGATCACGCAGCCGACGGCCATGCCGGCCACTATAACCCCGGTCGTGAGCGACGATCCCGACCCCCGCGAGCCCGGCTCCGGGCCGCCCGAGTACCGCGTCTACGGCAGCGGGCGGCGGAGCCGGCGGCGCGAGGAGAGCCGCGCCGCCGGTCCGTCCCCGGCCGACGAACCGCCGCCCGAGTACCGCGTCTACCGCGCCCGCCCACGCGGCCTGCTCGGCCGCCTGCGCGGCGAGGAGGACGCGCTCGGAGGCGCCGGTGCGTCCGGCCCCCGCGGCGGCGCGGGCTCACGCCCGAAGCGGATCACGCCGGGTCGGGTCCTCCTCTACGCGCTGCTCGCCCTGGTGGGGTGGCTGCTCCTCGGCCTCGTCCTCTTCCTCATCTCCGCCCAGATCGAGCAGAGCCATGTCTCCCCGCGCGCGGTCCGCGCGCTCGCCTCCGGGGGTCCGTTGCCCACCTCGGCCAACACTGTCCTCGTCCTCGGCTCCGACCAGCGCGTCAAGGGCACCAAGGAGCCCGGCGCCAACGTGCGCGGGCCGAGCCGCTCGGACACGATGCTGCTCCTGCGCGTCGGCGGCGGCAAGTCCGCGCGCCTGTCGATCCCGCGCGACACGGTGGTCGACATCCCCGGTCACGGGCGCGCCAAGATCAACGCCGCCTACGCCTACGGAGGCGCCGCGCTCTCCATCCGGACGGTCGATCGCTTCCTCGGGGTCCGCGTGAACCACCTCGTCGAGGTCAACTTCGCCAACTTCCCGAAGTTCATCGACTCGCTGGGGGGAGTCGGCGTGAAGACCGGCTGCGTGCTCTCGCTCATCAACGGCGGCACGCGCAACGGCGGCTACACCCTGCGCCTGCGCTCCGGCGAGCACCACCTGAGCGGCAAGCAGGCTCTCGCGCTTGCGCGGACGCGCAAGAACAGGTGCCGCGGGGCGAAGAACGAGGGCGACCTCACCCGCGCGCGCCGCCAGCAGCAGATCCTCCAGGGCATCAAGAGCGAGCTCGTCTCTCCCGGAGCCTTCCTGCGGCTTCCCTGGGTCTCCTGGACCGGCCCCAAGGCGATCCGTACCGACATGGGCGGGCTCACGCTGCTCGGGATGTTCGGCGCCCTGGCGAGCTCGGGGACGCCGCCCGTCCGGATCCTCAGGCCCGACGGCGTGACCAAGCTGTCCGACGGCGAGGACGGACTGACGATCTCCGACGCGGCCAAGCGCCGCGACGTCGCGCGCTTTCTCAGGGGCTGAGCGCCGGCCTCCGCCTACTCGCCCTTCTTCGCGGGCTCCTTCTTGCTCGGCGCCGCGCCCTCGCCGCCGCTCGAGCTCTCGCTCTTCGCCTTGCCGCCCTTGGCGCCGTCGCCGCCTTTGCCCTCGCCCCCGCCCCCGCCCGAGGAGCTCGAGTCCGAGTCCGAGCTCGAGCTCGACGCGCCGTCCGACCCAGAGGAGTCCGCCTTCTCGTACTTGCCCTTGCCCTCGCCGGCGTCCCTGAGCTCCTGCGAGCGCTTCTTCGTGCCGTAGTCGGTGTTGTAGAAGCCCGAGCCCTTGAAGTGCACCGCGATCGGGTGGAAGACCTGCTGCACCGGCGCCGAGCACACCTGGCACGTCGTGAGCCGGTCGTCGCTCATGCGCCGCATGACCTCGAAGGTATGGCCCTGCTCGCAGCGGTACTCGTAGATCGGCATAGCGCGGGCCAGTATAGGAGCGGGTTCCGCCGCCTCGGCGTCGCCTACAGTCCCCGCGTGGCCGACGTCGTCTCCATGGACAAGATCGTCTCCCTGTGCAAGCGCCGGGGGTTCGTCTTCCCGTCCTCGGAGATCTACGGCGGCCTTGGCTCGACCTACGACTACGGGCACTACGGGGTCCTGCTCAAGCAGAACGTCAAGGCCGAGTGGTGGCGCACGATGCTCCAGGAGCGCGACGACATCGTCGCCCTCGACGCCGCGATCCTCATGCACCCCCGCACGTGGGAGGCCTCCGGGCACCTCGCCGGCTTCACCGATCCCCTCGTGGACTGCCGCACGTGCAAGCAGCGCTTCCGGGCCGACCACATCGAGACCTCGGCCTGCGGGCGCAAGCCCTCCAAGCGTCCCGGAGAGACCCCGGACTGCGACCTAACCGATCCCCGTGACTTCAACCTCATGTTCCAGACCACGCTCGGCCCGGTGAAGGAGTCGGGCGCGACCGTCTACCTCCGCCCCGAGACCGCCCAGGGGATCTTCGTCAACTTCAAGAACTACCTGCAGTTCTCGCGCAAGAAGCCTCCCTTCGGGATCGCTCAGATCGGCAAGTCGTTTCGCAACGAGATCACGCCCGGCAACTTCGTCTTTCGCACGCGTGAGTTCGAGCAGATGGAGATGGAGTACTTCGTGCCGCCCGACGAGGCGCCCAAGTGGTTCGAGCACTGGCTCGAGCAGCGGATGAACTGGTACACCGAGCTCGGCCTGCGCCCCGACCACCTGCGTCTGCGTGCGCACGCGCCTGACGAGCTCTCGCACTACTCGAGCGCCACGAGCGACGTGGAGTACCTCTTTCCGATCGGGTGGTCAGAGCTCGAGGGGATCGCCAATCGCGGCAACTTCGACCTCACCCGGCACGCGGAGTTCTCCGGCCAGAAGCTCGAGTACGTCGACAGCGCGAGCGGCGAGCGCTACGTGCCGCACGTGATCGAGCCCGCGGCCGGCGCCGACCGCGCGGCGCTCGCCTTCCTCGTCGACGCCTACGACGAGGACGAAGTCGGGGGCGAGGCGCGCACCGTGCTGCGCCTCCACCCGCGCCTGGCCCCGGTCAAGGTCGCGGTCCTCCCCCTCGTCAAGAAGGACGGCCAGCCCGAGGTCGCCGGCCAGATCCTCCGCGAGCTGCGCAGCCGCATGAGCGCCGAGTACGACGAGGGCGGCGCGATCGGTCGCCGCTACCGCCGCCAGGACGAGATCGGCACGCCGTTCGGGGTGACCGTCGACCACCAGACGCTCGAGGACCACACGGTCACCGTCCGCGAGCGCGACTCCCTCGTGCAGGAGCGCGTGCCGGTCACCGAGCTCGCCGACGAACTCGAGCGGCGCCTGCGGGCGCCCTGGAGCTCACCCAAGCTCGCCCGCGTGTAGACGGGACGGCGAGGCCCGCGGCCTCAGCCGAACTGGGCCCGCCGCCGACGGCGGCGGGAGAGCAGCAGGAGCACGCCGCCGATGATCACCAGGAGCAGGATGATCCCGTGCCCGCCGCTGAAGAGCAGGTGAAAGATGTAGGCGAACGCGAGCGCACGGGCGATGCTACGCAGGAACCCGCGCGAGCGGCGCGGGCGCGAGCCGAAGCCGCGGCGCGAGCGCGATCCCCCGAAGAAGCCACGGCTGCGGCCGAAGCCGCCCCCGCCGCCGAAGGAGTGCCCGCCGCCGAAGCCGCCGCCGAAGCGGGCGAACGAAGTCGAGGACGGCCCCGCCGGGGCAGCGCCGGCGACCGAGGCGGCCGGCACCCCGAAAGCGACGAGAAGGAGTGCTCCGAGCAGGGCAGATCGCATGCTCCTCAGGATACCGACCCCCATGCGAGCGTAAGCGATACGCCTCGTCGCCGGGCCGGTCGCGGGCGTCTCGCCGCTCTCCCGCGGTGCCCTCGATCCCCGGCCCGATAGGATCCTCCATTCGTCTGACCGGTCCCCGAGCCTTGGAGGCATCGCCATTTGCCCGCCCGACACCCAGCAACACGCTTCGGAGTCTCCTGCTTCATCCCCCTTCCGCCGAGCCGCTCAAGTCAAGCTCGGCGCCGTCACCTTCCCGGACGGTAACGGCGACGTGGCGAGCCAGGACCGGGAATCCTGCGAAGTCGAGATCGACGGCGCCAGGCGCCGCATCCGCTTCCATGACTATGAGCGCGTCTACGAGGTTCCCGGCCTCTACGAGCGGCTCTTTCGCGACGAGCTCGGCGCCCGCTCGCCTGAGGTCGTCTGCGAGCTGCTCGCCGAGCAGCTCGAGGCCGAGGGCACCGATGCAAGCAAGCTGCGCGTCCTCGACCTCGGCGCGGGCAACGGCATGGTGGGCGAAGAGCTCAAGCGCCTCGGCGTCGGAAGCGTGGTCGGCGTCGACATCATCGACGGCGCCCGCGACGCCGCGCAGCGCGACCGGCCGGAGGTCTACGACGACTACCTCGTTGCCGACCTCTCCGAGCCGACGCCCGAGGAGCACGCCCGTCTCGCGCGGCATGAGTTCAACGCACTGGTCACGGTGGCCGCGCTCGGCTTCGACGACATGCCCCCGCGCGCGTTTGCCGTCGCACACAACCTCATCCCCAAGGGAGGGTGGATCGCCTTCAACGTCAAGGAGGAGTTCGTCGGCGACGGGGACACCACCGGGTTCGGCGCGTTCCTGCGCCGCATGGTCGAGTCCGGTGTGATCGAGCCCCAGGCGCGCCGGCTGCACCGCCACCGTCGTTCGATCACCGGCGAGCCGTTGCACTACGTCATGGTCGTCGCGACGAAGCTCGCCGACGTGCCGCTGGACTGGGCCGAGCCCCCGAAGTAGCGCAGAGCTCGAAGTGGGGCGGCCGCCCGTCAGGGGCGGCCGCCCACACCAGCTACGGGCTAGCCCTGGAAGCGCCGCTCCGAGACGGCGCCCGACGAGCCCGAGGACGAGCCCGACGAGTCGGAGGCGCCGGACTGCTGCGCCTTCTCCTTGCCCTGCTCGGCGAGGCCTTGGCCCCGCTCCTTGCCGGTCTGCATGTCCTGCTTGACCTGGCCCTTCTGCTCCTGGCCCTTGGAGTAGGCGTCCGAGATCATCTGACCGGCGGTCTCGCGGCCGCCGAGCCCAAAGGCCAATGCGGATCCGAGCGCGACGGCACCGATCAGCGCCGCGTAGGTGATGGTCACGATCTCCGGAGCGATCTTGAGCTGGTTGAGCACCATGAACACCGCGATGGCCAGGATCAGCCCCGGTACCGCGGTGCCGACGACCTTCCCGGTCGGTGTGTCGCCCATCGTCTTTGCGACCAGCCCGCCGACGGCGGCGGCGACCGCGCCGGCGATCACGAAGATCAACACCGCGACGATGACGTTGGGCAGGTAGCTCAGGACCTTGTTCATGAACACGGTCACGGCAGCAATCTTCAGCGCGCCGATCGCCGCCGAGAGCACGAACAGGAAGATGAGCCAGAACACCACGCCGGCGATCAGCGCCGACGGACTCGCGCCGGGACTGATCTTCTCCACGTACTGGCCCGACTGACCTGAATGCAGCGTGTCGTCGAGCTTGGCCTTCTGGAGGAGCTTGGTGAGGATGCCCTTGACCACCCGGGCGATGACGAACCCGATGATGAGGATCACCAGGAAACCGATGAGATTGGGCAGGAATCCGAGGATGCCGTCGAGCGCCTTCTGCAGGCTCGCGGCGATCTTCACGGCAGCGAATGGGGTCATAAAATCGTCCTTTTGGTAGGGGGATGAAACGAAGACGAGGGCGGCACCACGGCCGCCCCCGTTTCGGTGCTGCTAGCGCCGGGAGTCGCCGCCCTCGTGCTCGATCTGCTCCTTGCGGACCTCTTCGGAGACCTGGTGCTCGTCCGTGACGGTCTCCTTGCCGAGGCTCACCCGCTCCTTGGGCACGACTCGCTTCTCGACCACCGGCTCCTCCGCGTGAAGGGTCACCTCGTGCTCCTCCTCGGAGATGTCGGGACCGTCGGTGGCGGCGGGCATGTTCTCGGCGGTGATCGGCTCGCGCTCGATGCGAACCTCCTCGCGCTGCACGGGCACCGTCGTCTGCACCTGCTCGGTGACGACGTGCTTGCGCAGCCGCGCGCGGCCGACCTCCCGCTGCGTGGTGCCGACGTGGAGCTCCTCCTCGGAGCGCGTCATCGCCTGGTCGGTCGTGGGGCCGCTCGTGTCGCGCCCCACCGTACCCTCGTGCTCGCTGACATCCTGCCGCTCACCGCCGCCCGCGCCGCCCTGCGCGGTCACCGAGCCCTCGTCGGTGTAAGGGACGCCGTAGTGCTCGAAGAGGCGACGCTCCTCATCCTCGGAGAGCTGCCCGTCGTCCTCGACGCTCGGCGCGTCCTTGACCTGCGCCTTGGCCACGGTGACCCTGATGTCCTCGCCGTGCGGCGAGGAACCGGCCAGCGGCACGAAGTGCGAGCCGCCCATAAGGCCGAGGCTGACGAGCGCCCACTCCGGCTGGCCGCCCTCCTGGTCGGTGTAGACCTCCTTGACCTTGCCGATCTTCTCCCCTTCGGAGTCGACCAGGGTGCGGCCTTCCCAATCGTATGCTTCGGTCATCTCGTCCGTCATGTGTCTTCCCTTCCTCTCGCTTTGTCTGGATCGGTCGCCTCCTGCGCGCGCCAGCCTCTGACGTGCGAGCGCGAGCGACCTCGGTCAGTCCGCTTCTTCCCGGAGCGGACCCGCGTCCCAGAAGGACGGTGAATGGCCTCTACCCCCGAACTGCGTGGGCTCAACACACCTGGGACTCGGCCGGCGCGGCCCGGGTTACACCGATCGAAGATCGAGCCCGTCCGTGTAACTTGCGCCGGGGCCAGCCTGTCCCAGCACCGTGACCTCGCTCAACGCAACCGAAACGGTCGACTCCGACGACGCACTCGTCGCGCGCGTGCTGCGCGGAGAGACGGCGGCGTTCGCCGAGCTGGTCGAACGCCACGAGGCGGTCGTCCTCCGGGTAGCGGGCAGGATCGTCGGCCGCGAGGAGGCACAGGACGTGAGCCAGGACGCCTTCCTGCGCGCCTTTCACCGGCTCCCCCGCTACCGCGGCGACGGCGCGTTTCGCGCCTGGCTGCTCCAGATCACGCACAACGCCGCCATCTCGGCCGCCACGCGCCGCCGGCCCGAGGCGGTCGACGCCGAGGCCGAGGCGGCCGAGGAGCCGAACCCCGACGCCGAGCGGATGCCGGCCGAGCGGCTCGAGCGGCGCGAGCGCGAGGAGCGCCTCGAGCGCAAGCTGCTCGGCCTGAGCCCCGCACACCGCACCGTGCTCGTGCTGCGCGACGTCGAGGGCCTGGCCTACGAGGAGATCGCGATGGTAACCGACACCCCGCTCGGCAGCGTCAAGGGCCGGCTCAGCCGTGCGCGGCGGGAGCTGATCGACATCCTCCGGGCCAACACCTACGACTGGGAGCTGCCCGAATGAGCACCACGCCGCCGGGTAGGGAACCGCGGGGTGCCGAGGGCCGCGTCGTGGAGCTCCTCGGCCTGCTGCGCTCCGACGCCCCCGGAACCGAGGTCTCCTTGCGCTCCTCGGTGATGCGCAGGGCACGCTGGCAGGGAGCGATCAAGCCCTCGCTGCGAGCGATCGGGCTCGTCGCCGGCGCGCTCGGCGACGGCATCCGGCTGCTGCTCGGGCTGGGCGGCCGCTCGGGCGAACGAACGGGCCGCCGGCAGTGATCCTCGCCTCGATCCTCGACCAGGCGGCCCAGAAGCTCGGCGGCTTCCTGCCGCGGCTCGCCGGGGCGATCGTCCTCCTCCTGGTCGGGTTGCTCCTCGCGCGCGTTCTCGCCCGACTGCTCACCCGGGGGCTCGAGGCCGCCAACCTCGACGAGCTCGGCGAGCGGTGGGGGGTCAATCGCGTGCTCGGCCAGGCCGGACTGCCGTCCTCGCTGCCTCGCGTGCTCGGCGCGGCGGTGCGAATCGGGCTCACGGTGGTCGTGCTCTTCGCCGCCCTCTCGCTGCTCGGCCTGCAGTTCCTCAGCCAGTCGCTCAACGCCGGCGTGCTGCTTCTGCCCCAACTGCTCGTCGGCTTCGTGCTGCTGCTCGCGGGGCTCGTCGTCGCCGCGCTCGTGCGCGACCGCGTTGACGGCGCCGCCGAGCAGATGGACCTGCCCTTCCCCGCCGGGCGGCTCGCTCAGGTCGCGATCGTTGCGGTCTTCGCGATCACCGCGGCGTCGCAGATCGCGGTGGCCACCACCCCGCTGCTCGTCCTCCTCGGGATCGTGGTCGTAGCGCTCGCGGGCACCTTCACGCTCGCCTTCGGCCTCGGAGGGCGCGAGGTCGCCAGCGCGCTCAGCGCCGGCCGCTACGCGCGCGAGGCGCTCGAGGTCGGCCAGACGATCCGGGTCGGCGACGTGCGCGGTACGGTGCAGGCGCTCGAGAGCGCGGCCACGGTGCTTCAAGCGGCCAACGGAGAGCAGATTCGCCTGCCCAACCACCTGCTGCTCCGCCACGCCGTCCACATCGAGCCCGAGGTGTGACGGGCCTCGGAGGTCCCGCAGGTTTTTCGTAACCCGGCGAGCGGTCGCCCGGTCCTAGGCCGCGTGACTGCGACCTCCGAGCAGAGCGAGCGCGCCGGCGCGCCGGCCAAGAAGGGTCTTTACGGGAGCGGCACCGGCGCCAACATCTTGGGCGCGGCGGTCGCCGAAGTCGTGGGAACGGCGATCCTCGTGTTCGTGGGGACGGCGGTGGCGGTGGGGGCGTTGCTCTCGCGCGGCACCGCGGGAGCGCCGTATGACTCGCTCGCGGTGGCGCTCGCGTTCGGCCTCATCCTCGCCGCGCTCGTCAGCGCGCTCGGCCACGTTTCGGGCGCGCACATGAACCCAGCCGTGACCGTGGCCCTCGCCGTGGCGCCTTCCACGCCCTCGTCGTCGAGGCGCTCATCACCTTCATCCTCGTCTTCGTCGTCATCTCCGTGGCCACCGACGAGCGGGCGCCGGCCGCCACTGCCGGCGTCGCGGTCGGGTTCGCCCTCGCCGCCGGCGTCTTCGTCGGCGGCCCGATCACGGGCGGGGCGGTCAACCCGGCCCGCGCGCTCGGCCCGATGATCGTCTCGGGAAAGCTGACGGACTTCTGGCTCTACATCCTCGGCCCGCTTCTCGGCGCGCTCGCCGCCGCCCTCCTCTACGACCGCTTCTTTGCCGCGGCCGAGGCACCGGCTTAGAAGCCCCCGCGCCCGCGCTAACGAAACGATCACACGGAGCTTGCGCTGAGCGCGGGTATGACCTCTGCGCCCGGCAAGACGTCCAACTGGCCGGCAACGTCCAGACAACCAGGAGGTAGACCCATGGGACGCATGCCCCTGAAAGCCGCGGTGCTCACGCTGCTCACCGCCTTCGTCCTGCTCGGAGCGGGATGTGGAAAGTCCTCGAGCAGCGGCTCCAGCCAGAGCGGCTCGAACGGTGGGCAGTCGAGTTCCGGCTCGGGTCAGGCGCCCAAGAAGGTGCGCTTCGCCAAGACGAAGTTCGTCTTCCACGCGGGCCTGGCCTTCGGCGCCTTTCACCGCTACATCTACAAGCCGTTTCGCGCCGGCTCCTTCTCCCGGCCCCTGAGCCACAAGAAGGCCCTGCTCAAAGCCGCGGTCGCCGCCCTGTTCGTCGTCCACGAGGTCAAGAAGGCGCGCGAAGCCGCCCAGTCGAGTCCTCTGCTCACCAAGCTCTTCAGCCCTCTGGCGGCGCTCGAGAACAAGGTGACCGGCCTGAGGAGCTCCTTCCGCGGCGGACGGGCGGAGCCGGCGCAGATCGACTCGGCCAACTCCGACATCACGAGCATCGGCCAGAAGAGCGCCTCGAGCGGCGCTCCCGTCCGCGACCTCCCCACCCCCGCGCTGGGGGGCTGAGGACGGATTCCCGGAACCCCGCCGACGCGTTCGGGGTTCGGTGCGGAGGTGTTTGCCGGGCGGGCTACCCCCGGGTACCGCATGTGGTACCCCCCGGGTAGCCCCTCGGGCAAGCGGTGCCCCCGACGCCCCGCGATCTACGCATGACGGGCGTTCCCCGTGCACACCCCGCCGCGGAATCAGCCCGACGGCGCCGGCTCCCTCTCGACGGGCGGCGCGGCGTCTCCGTTCTGCGCCTCGCTCCTCACGGGCTCGAGCGCCGTGAACCCTCCCGCCGGCGTGCGGCGCACCACCGTCCCGCTCCATCCGCGCAGCGGGTGGCTCTCCGAGGCCAGCAGCTCCCGGCAGATCCGTCGGGTGAAGATGAAGACCACGATCGGGGCCAGGAGGGCGAAGATGCGAAAGAACCAGATCTGGCTCGGGTAGGGAAAGCCCACGCGCACGAGGATGCGGTCGGCCGACCCGGCGACGAAGATCGTCGCCACCCAGGTGAAGAAGGCGGCGCCGAGCGCGGTACGCCACGGATTGTCGCGCGGGCGGTCGAGCAGGTCGTGGCGGCGGGCGTCCCGGGTGATCTTCCGCTCGAGCCACGGCCAGGAATAGAGCGCGGCGAAGACGAAAGTCGGGAAGACGAGGCCCCCGAAGAACGGGTTGGGCAGGATGGTCTTGCCGAAGAGCTGCGGCTCGACGCCGGGCATCAGGCGCAGCGCGCCGAGGAGCCAGCCGAGGTACCAGTCGGGCTGGGCGCCGTTGGTGCCCTGCCACGGGTCAAACGCCCCCCACTGCCAGATCGGGTTGATCTGAACGAGCCCGCCGAGGAGCACGAGCACCGCCGCGACCGCCGCGAAGAGCCCGAGCGAGCGCAGCGCGTAGGCCGGCCACATCGGGGTGCCGACGACGTTCTTCTCCGTGCGCCCCGGGCCCGGGAACTGCGCGTGGTGCTGGCGCATGATGATCGCCAGGTGGATCGCGATCAGCAGCCCGATGATCGCGGGCAGGATGAAGACGTGGGCGATGAACAGCCGCGGCTCGAAGGCCGGCGAGCCCGGGAACTGCCCCCCCCAGATGAGAAAGGCGATCTTGCCGCCGAGGAGCGGGATCGACATCACCACTCCGTAGGCGATCGCCAGGCCCATGCCCGAGAGCAGATCGTCGGGCAGCGAGTAGCCGCAGAAGCCCTCGAGCATCCCGAGCCCGAGCATGGTCAGGCCGATGAAGTAGTTGAAGTCGCGCGGCTTGCGGAAGGCGCCCGTGAAGAAGATCCGCATGAGGTGGATCACGATCGCCGCCAGGAAGAGGTCGGCCGCCCAGTGGTGGGCCTGGCGCAGGACGAGGCCCGCGGGGAGGTTCAGCGAGATGTGGAGGGTCGAGTTGAACGCCTCGGAGACCGGCTGTCCGGCGAGCGGGGCGTAGGTCCCCGTGTAGTGGGTCTCGCCCGTGCTCGGCTCGAAGAAGAGGGCCAGGTAGGTGCCGCTCAGGATCAGGAACGTGAACGCGTAGAGGGCGATCTCGCCGAGCAGGAAGGACCAATGGTCTGGAAAGACGTAGCGAAAGGCCTTCTTGACGACGCTCGCCGCGCCGAGGCGCTCGTCGACCCAGCGGACGGTCTCGGGGCCCGACGTCGCGGGAGGCGGGCTCACGAGGCGCCTCGCTTGACGCTCCACCACGCCGGCCCGATCGAGCCCGAGAACGCGCCGCGGGCCATCAGCCGCCGGTCGGGCCCGATCATCAGCGGGAGCTGGGGCAGCGAGCGGCCGGCCGGCCCGAAGGTGCGCTTCGCACCCCGTGCGGGGTCGAACGTCGAGTAGTGGCAGGGGCAGACGAGCGCCGGGGAGGCCTCCACGTCGGCGAAGAGGGGGTAGCGGTAGAGCGCGATCGCGCACCCCGCGTGGGTGCAGATCTTCGAGTACGCGACGATGCCCTCGGGCGCCCACTCCGCGGCAGAGCGGCCGCCGGGGAGGTTCAGCTTCTCCGTGGGCACGCGGACGATCACGATCGGGGAGCCGAGCTCGCGCTTGTCGGCCGCCTTGGGGAACCCGGTCACGAAGGCGCCGGGCGTGATGTCCTCGGCGGTGATGGGCTTGTCCTCCTCGTCGACCACCTCGGTGCCGCCCTTCCACGGGACGTGGTCGATGCGATCTCCGACGTTCGGCCCGAGCGAGGCGGCGGGCACGACCGCGGCGGCCCCCAGCCCGACGCCGGCGACGCCCGCCGCGCCGGTCAGGAGCCGACGGCGCGAGATGCCCTCGGCGCCGTCGCTGATCATCTCGGGAACCTCCTGCTCGGGCTCGGGCATGACGAGCGCCGAGCGCTGCTCGACGGAGGTCTCCTGCGGGACGACGCCCTTGCCGGCGACGATGAGCGCCGCCGCGAGAGCGGCAAGTCCCAGGCCGAGCGAGAGGCCGAGCAGCTGGGTGGAGGGATCGACCACGTAGAGCACGACGAAGGCCACGCCCCCCGCGCCGGCGGCGAGCAGCAGCCCGGCGACGAGCGTCTCGGCCCGGCGGCTGGCGGGCACCTCGCGCTCGGAGGGGTCGGGCTCGGGCGGAGCTCCCGAGCGCCGGCCCTGGCCGGCGGCGCCGAGGAGGAGGGCGAGGAGATAGCGCACGAGGCGGCTCACGTCGGCGTCCGCTCGCCGATCAGCCGGGCGACGATCACGAGCGCGGCGAGCGCGAGGAACCACGCCACCATGCCCTCCGGGATGGGACCGATGTTGCCGATCCCCCATCCCCCCGCGTCGTCGGGGTGGCGGGTCCAGAGCACGTAGCGCGCGATGGAGTCGAGGGAGTGCTGATCGATCTGGCGCTCGCCGAACTTCGGCATGAGGTAGGGGCCGATGCGCACCGCCTCGGCGACCTGCGTCGCGCTCGCCTGCTGGAGCGAGGGCGCCACGGCGGCGGGCGTGGCGATCCCTCCCCGCGCGAGCACCTGATGGCAGCCCGCGCAGTGGGTGGTGAAGTCCTTCTGGCCGACCGAGAGCGAGCCGTGCGCCGGATCGACGGCGGGGATCGGCGGGCCGCCGAGGGAGGCCACGTAGGCGGTGATCGCGGCGCGCTGCGGCTTGGTGTAGGCGGGCTTCACCCGCACCGGTGCGTCGTGCGGGTTGTTGAGCGGCATGCGCCCGGTGGAGAGATAGAAGTCGGCCGCCTCGGCCCCCACCTTCTGCAGGGACGGACCGCGGCCGGGCACGCCCTCGGCGCTCAGCCCGTGGCAGGAGGCGCAACCGTCGACGAAGAGTTCACGGCCCTGGGCGACGAGCCCGCCGGCGCCGGTCGCAGCGGCGGGAACGGCGGCCTGGGCGCGCGCGGCGTGCGGGGTCGACCACTGCATGACCGCGAGCGCAGCGCAGAACAGGGCGAGCAGGGCGAGCAGCGGACGGCGCGCCCTCCTCACGGGCCGATCACCGCTCCGGCCGCGCGGCGGTCGGCGTGGGCCTCGCGGGCGCGCGCCCGGCGCTCCTCTCCGGCGAGCGCCGCCCACGCCAGCCCGAGCACGATGAGCGCGCCCGCGAGGCTCCCGCCCACCCACATGATCGCCCCGGCGTCGTGCTGGTCGGCCAGAGCGGAGAGGCCCATCGCCCGCGCCGGCGCGAGGTAGGCCGGGTAGCGCACCCGGCCCGAGATCTCGAGCGCGATCCCCACCACGCTCATCGCCGGCATCGCGAGGAGCACCGCCAGCATGCGCCCGAGCCACCCCGGGGCGTGACGGATCGGGTCGGCGCCCACGAGCGGCGCCCAGAAGAGCGCCGCGCTCGTGAGGTAGAGCGCGTGCTCGAGCACGTGGACTCCCGGGTGGCGCAGCGCGAGCTCGTAGAACCCCGTGAGGTGGGTGAGGAGCGTCAACGCGACGAACTGCGCGAGCCCGACCGCCGGGCGCCCCAGGGTCGCTCCGGCCGGACCGCTCAACGCGCGTGCCACCGCGCGGCGTGAGCGGCCCCGCAGGGTGCGCAGCCCGAGCGTCACCGGCGCGCCGGCCACGAGCAGCGGCGCGGCGAGCATGGTCAGCGCCAGGTGCTGGACCATGTGGACCGAGAGGAGCTCGCCGGCGTAGACGTCGAGGCCGGACTCGAGCCCGACCACCAGGACGACGACTCCCGCCAGCCACGACACCGTGCGCCTCGCCTTCCAGCGCGTCCGGCGCGCGGCCGCGACGTAGAGGACGGCCGCGGCGAGCGCCCAGGCGAGCACCGCGGGCTCGAGCTGCCAGCTCGTGGCCAGGCCGGAGAGCGACGGGGCGCCGCTCACTGCGGCTCCTCCCCCGCGCGCTCGGCGCGCCGCTCGCGCCGCAGGCCTCCGAGGCCCATGAGAAGCAGCCCACCGCCGAAGAGGACGAGCCACGGGCCGACCTCCGTCCCGATCAGCATGAGGCAGAGCGCCACGGCGGTGAGGGCGGAGGACGGGCTCAGGTCGGTGACGGCCTCGGCCTCTGCGACGGGACGGCGGCGGCGCGCCGCAGCGAGCGCCATCGCCGCCGTGCCCAGCACCGCGAGCGAGGGGAGGGCGACGGAGAGCAGCACGTCGTAGCCCCACTTGGGCGCGGGCGCGAGGAAGATCGCCCACAGCACCGCACCGAGCACGAGCAGGAAGAGGGCCCACACGCCGAGCGCGATCCCCGGCCGGCTCACGCCCGCACCCGCGCCGGCTGCGGCGGCGGCTCGGCCTCCGCGTCCTCGGCCCGCTCGCGGAGGTCGAGCAGCGGGGCGAAGGAGCGCACGGGCGGCAGCGCGTCGAAGTTGTGCCGCGGAGGCGGCGAGCTCGTGGCCCACTCGAGCGTCTGCGCCCCCCACGGGTCCGGGCCGGCCGGGCGCCGCGCGCGCAGCGAGACCGCGACGTTCACCAGGAACACGAGCACGGAGAACGTGAGCACGTAGGAGCCGATGCTCGCCACCACGTTCAGCGTCTGCCACTCGGGGTGGGCGGCGTAGTCGGCCACCCGCCGCGGCATCCCCTCCTCCCCGAGGAAGAACATGGGAAAGAACGTGAGGTTGATCCCGATGATCGTCAGCCAGAAGTGCACCTTGCCGAGCCGCTCGCGCAGCATCGCGCCCGTCACCTTGGGGAACCAGTAGTAGACGCCGGCGAACATCCCGAACACGCTCCCACCGAACAGCGTGTAGTGGAAGTGGGCGACGATGAAGTAGGAGTCGGTGACGTGGTAGTCGAGCGGCGGTGAGCCGACGAAGATCCCCGTCACCCCGCCGATGAGGAACATGAGCAGGAAGCCGAGGGCGAAGAGCATCGGCGTGAGGAGGCGGATCCTCCCGCGCCACATCGTCGCCAGCGAGTCGAAGTACTCCACCCCGGCGGGCACGAGCAGCGCGGTCGAGGTGAGCGAGAAGTACTGGTTCGCGACCGCGCTCGTGGTGAACATGTGGTGGCCCCACACCGACATGGAGAGCGCGGCGAAGGCCAGCAGCGAGACGACGAAGAGGTTGTAGCCGAACCAGCGCCGCGCCGAGAAGGTGGAGATCACCTCGGCCACCGCGCCGAGGAAGGGGAAGAAGACGACGTAGACCACCGGGTGCCCGAAGAACCAGAACAGGTGCTGGAAGACGATGGGGCCGTCGGGCAGCGTGAGGACCCCGCCGAAGGTGCGCTGTGCGTAGAGGAGGCCCATCGCGACAAGGAGCGCGGGGAACGCGGTGATGACCATGAGGCAGGTCACGACCATGGTCCACGAGAAGACGGGGATCCGCAGCATCGTCATCCCCGGCGCGCGGCGGCGCGCGACCGTGGCGAGGACACACCCGGCGACGAGGATCGCGCCGAGCGCGGCGAGGATGATCCCCAGGATCCAGAAGTCCGTCCCGATGCCCGGGGAGTTGGGCGCGTCGGAGAGCGGGTCATACCCGTACCAGCCCACCGCTGCGGCGCCGTTCGTGGTCAGGAAGCCCGACCACATCGTCAGCCCGCCCACCACGATCATCCACCAGCCGGCGAGCACGAGGCGCGGCCACTGGATCTCCGCCGCGCCGACCTGGAGGGGAACGAGATAGACCCCGAGCGCGAGCGCCGCGGGCGTGGCGAAGAGGTAGAACATCGTCGAGCCGTGGATCGTGAAGAGCTCGTTGTAGCCCTCGTGGCTGAAGAGCTGGGTGTTCGGCGCGAGCAGGTGCGAGCGGATGAGGACCGCGAGCACGCCCGCGGCGAGGAAGAACCCGAAGCCGGTGACGAAGAGCCGCGCGCCGAGCGACTTGTGGTCGGTTCCCGCCAGATTGGCCACGAGCCCGCGACGCGGGGCGCGAGCGGTCGGCGGCACGGCGACGGCACTCACGGGGTCCCCCGTTGCGCCTGCGCCCAGGCCCGAAAGGCCCCGGGCGCCATGACCTGGACGTTGAAGCGCATCCCGGCGTGGTTCAACCCGCAAAACTCCGAGCACTCGCCGCCGCTCGCGAGGCTTCCCGGCCGCGGGAAGAGCATGTCGAAGGCGTCGGTGCGCCCGGGGTTGGCGTCGCGCTTGAAGCGCAGGTCGGGGATCCAGAAGGCATGGTTGACGTCGAGCGCGGTGATGAGGAAGCGGACCGTCTCTCCGGCGGGCACGTAGAGCGTCGGCACCGCGCCGCGCTCGCCGCCCGGCGTGCCCGTCACGTCGCGGCCGAGCTCGGTGATCCCGTAGGCGGGATAGTCGAAGCGCCAGTGCCACTTGGCGGCGGTGAGCTTGACGGTCAGCGCCGGATGGGCGCTGACCCGGTCGACTTTGGCCTCGGTCGTGTAGGTGAAGACGAGGAGGAGGGCGACGACGCACGCGAGGAGGAGCGCGTAGACGCCCTCGACCCGGGGCGCGTCGGCGAGGCGCGACGGTCGCCGTCCGTCCTCGCGCCGGCGGTAGCGCAGCGCGAAGGCGATCACGAGCACGAAGACGAGCACGCATACCCCGACCGCGATCGGGAGGTAGAGGGACTCGAGCCCGTCGTACTGCCGGCGCGTGTCTAGCACGGGGCGGGCACGCTACTCCTCGCGGACGCGGTGCCGGCCCGGGAGGGGGGCAAACCGCCGGCGAGCGGTCGGCGCGCGCGCTGACACCGCAGCCAAGCGCAGGGACGAGGCGAGTCGGGCGCGCCCGGGCGCGCACGATCCGCCTCTTGCTCGAGATGCCTACGCCGCGGCGCCCGCTCGCGGGCGCCACGCACGGCGCCGGCGTCCCCACCCGCTTGGCGTCCAGCCGGTCGGCCAGGCGCGAGGCGAGCACCATGCCCGTGAGCGCGGGGTTGGCGCTCCCCTGCGATGGCATCACGCTGCTGTCGCTCACGAAGAGGTGGGCGAAGGAATCGCCGGCCGCCTCGTCGAGTCCCCGGGCCACGCGCCGCCAGGTCTCCGTGTCCGCGGGCATGTCGTGGAAGCGAAAGCCGTCGAGCTTGCCTCCGTGCATCTTGGCGTCGACCATTTTCAGGACGGGGATGCGCGGGGCGGCGTCCTGGGCGGTGACACGTCGCAGAACACGCCGAGGGTCCGCGCCTCCTAGGGTGTGAAGAAGCGCAGCGGCGGCGCGTTCTCCACCCGGTCGAGCACGACCGCCCGGGTCGCCTCGTCCCAGTGCTCGGCGTTCTCGAGCACGTCGTAGTCGGGGTAGCGCCCCTTAGCGCTGGGGCGTCGTGCCGCTCCGCTGGCGGGGCAGGCCCTCGGGCGGTGCGGGCTTGCCTCCGGGCGCGCGCTTAGGAAAGTGGCCGGCCTCGGAGAAGCTCTGCGCCATCTACCAGCGCTCCCGGCGCATGAGCGCGGCGACGAGGCCGATGCCGCCGATCATCGACAGCGAACCGGGCGCGAGCAGCGGTGGGCCCATGACGAGGTTGTAGGTCGGCCAGACCAGCCGCCGGGCTTGCGCGCGACCCCGCGGGTCTGGAAGTAGGTGCCGAGGCCGCCGCTCGCCACGGTGGCCGAGGAGAGCGCGGGCACCCCACGTGCGCGCGGCGCTCGGCAAGCGCACGCCGGCCGCGCCTGCGACCCCGAGCGCGGGGAGGAGTCCGACCGCCCGCTGACGGTCGCGTTAGCGTTGCGTCCTCATGGGCCCCGCGCGTACGACCCTCCTGCGCCGCGAGCTGGCGCGAGCGCTCCCCGCGCGCCCCTTCCGGATCGAGCTCTGGGACGGGAGCGCGCTCGCGCCCACCCTGCCCCCCGGCGGTCCGACGTTCTCCCTCCGCTCCCCGCAGGCCCTCGCCCACCTGCTGCGCGCGCCGGGCCAGCTCGGGCTCGTTCGCGCGCACGTCTCGGGCGAGCTCGAGATCGACGACCTGGACGCCGTGCTGGCGGTGCTCGACGGCTGGTCTCCCCCGCCCATCGAGGCGAGGCAGCGCGCCAAGCTCGCGCTCGCCGCCGCCTGGGCGATGGGCCCGACCCGACCGCCGCGAGCTCCTGCGTCCGAGCTCGTGCCGCGCGGCGAGCGCCACACCCAGGAGCGCGATGCGCGCGCCGTGCGCCATCACTACGACGTCCCGGCCGCCTTCTTTGAGCTCTTCCTCGACGAGTCGATGACCTACTCGTGCGGGATCTTCTCTCGCGGCGCCTCCACGCTCGAGGAGGCGCAGGAGGCCAAGCTCGAGCTCGTCTGCCGCAAGCTGGCGCTCCGACCGGGGGAGCGCGTCCTCGACGTCGGCTGCGGCTGGGGGAGCTTCGCCCTGCACGCCGCCGCCCGCCACGGGGTGAGCGTCACGGGGATCACGCTCTCCGAGCCCCAGGCGCGGCTCGCCCGGGAGCGTGCCCAGAGCGCTGGCCTGGCGGACCGCGTCGAGATCCGCGTGGCCGACTACCGCGAGCTTGCCGGCGAGCGCTACGACGCCGTCGCCAGCATCGGGATGGTCGAGCACGTCGGGGAGGAGCGCCTGGACGACTACGGCCGCCACCTCGCGGGCGTGCTCGCGCCCGGCGGGCGCCTGCTCAACCATGGCATCGCGCGGCTGCGCCCCGGCGGCGGCGAGGCCGGCGCCTTCTCCGAGCGCTACGTCTTTCCCGACGCCAGCCCTCCCCACCTCTCGCGCGCGCTCCTCGCGCTCGAGCGCGCCGGCTTCGTCGTCGAGCACGTGGAGGGCTTCGCCGAGGACTACGCGGAGACGCTCCGCCACTGGGCGCAGCGACTCGACGATCGCCTGGACGAGGCTCGGGGCCTGGCCGGGGAGGAGCGCGTGCGCGTGTGGCGCCTGTACCTGCGGGGGGCCCGCCACGGCTTCGAGAGCGGCTTTACCTCCATCTACCAGACTCGCTGCCGGCTCGCCTGAAGCGAGCGCTCTGCGCCGCGCACGCTGGGCCGTCGAGTACGGTTTGACGATGAGCGAGGTGCGCCTTGAGCGCCGCTGAGCAGGTTCCCGTCCGGCGGCTGGTCCGGCGCCGTCCGCCCCACGAGGGCCACCGTCCGAAGCCCCGGCGCTTCGGGGATCTGCCCAAGGGAGCCTGGAAGCGGATCGCCAAGCGCACCTTCGATCAGTTCCGCGCCGACGGGGTCACCAACCTCGCCGCCGCGCTCACCTACCGCTCGGTCCTCTCGCTCTTTCCCGCCCTGCTCGCCCTCGTCGCCCTGCTCGGGGTGCTCGGCCAGTACCCCCAGACCTTCAACGACGTGATCGTGATCGTCGGCCGGGTGGCCCCTACCTCCGCGGTGCAGGCGCTTCAGGGTCCGCTCGAGGGCGTGATCCGGAACAAGGGCGGGGCCGACGCGCTCCTCGGCGTCGGGCTGCTCGTCGCCATCTGGGCGGCGTCGGGCTACATCGGCGCGTTCTCCTGGGCGACGAACGTCATCTGGGAGGCCAAGGAGGGGCGCTCGTGGTACCGGCAGTGGCCGTTCAACGTGGCGGTCACGCTCGTCGCGCTCGTCCTGCTCGCCGCCGTGCTGATCGCGCTGGTCCTCTCGGGCCCGCTGGCCACGGCGGTCGGAGAGCAGATCGGGGTCGGCCACACCGGCCTGCTGATCTTCCGGATCGTCAAGTGGCCGGCGATCGTCTTGGTGGTCACGTTCATGATCGGCGGCCTCTACTTCCTCGCTCCCAACGTCCGCCAGCCCCCACCGCGGTGGCTGACCCCGGGGGCGATCTTCGCGGTGCTCGCGTGGATGGCGACCTCCGGGCTCTTCGGGCTCTACGTCGCGGGCCTCGGCTCCTACAACAAGACCTACGGCACCCTGGGCGCGATCATCACCTTCCTCGTGTGGATCTGGCTGACCAACACCGCGATCCTCCTCGGGGTCGAGCTCGACTCGGAGATCGAGCGTGAGCGCGAGCTCGCCGCCGGCGTCCCGGGCGCCGCGGAGCGAATTCAGCTCCCGCTGCGCAGCTAGACCCGTATCTCGGAATCACGCTCTCCCTTCTGTGCCGCCGTCCTCGTAAACGTGGGAGCCGCACTGCAGGCGCTCGACGCCCGCGCGGTGCCCGAGGAGGAGGGCCTGAGCGCCCGCCACCTCGGCCGCGTCCTAGGAGCCGCTCTTGCCCGAGTCACCGGCGTCGCCGGAATCCTCGGTCTCGTCGAACGTCGCGCGCAGCGCTGAGATCGGCCCGCTGCCGCGGCGACCGGGGCGCTTGGACTCGGATGGCGTCGTCTCGGGCGCCTCGAGCGCGAAGAGCCTGACCCGCCCGTCCACCCCCTTGAGCCCGCGGCGGCGCTTGCGCCGCCACGCGTGCTCGGGGGCCTGCTCCACGACGGCCTCCGTGGCGAGGATCCGGCCCGGCTTGGCGAGGTCGGTCACCCGGCTGGCCACGTTGACGGGCGCGCCGAACCAGTCGCCGCTTCGCGTGGTGGCCGGGCCGTGGGCAACGCCGACGCGGACGCTCGGGAAGCGCTCGCCCTGAGCGTCGATCTCGCGCACGAGCTCGAGGACCGTGGACAGGAGCTGGTCGGTGTCGGGCGAGACGAACATCGCAGCGTCGCCGATCGTCTTGACCAGGCGGGCCGGTTGACGCACGGCGGCGGCCGAGAGCTCGTGGAGCCGGCCCGCGATGCTTCCGAGCTCATCGGCCGGAAGCCGCTCTCCGAGCCGCGTGTAGTCGACCAGGTCGGCAAACGCGACGGCGACCTCTCGGGTGCCGGCCAGCCGGCCGGCTTTGCGCTCGGCCTCGGTGACGAGCTCGCGGCGTATGCCGTCACGGAGGTGGGCGCGAAAGTGGAGGTCCATGAGCTGGCCCGCGAGCGGAGCGAGCTCGTCGGCCGCTCGGGCGTAGCGCAGCCCGACCGTGCACTCCGAGTCGCCGGGCTCGAGCAGGGCCTCGCCGGCGAGGCGCCGCACCGCGTCCGCCGCGTGCGACATGCCCTGGCTGAGGACGCGGCTCACCTCGAGCAGGCCCGCACGCGGTAGGCCGGCGTCGAGGAAGCGCCGCACGAGGCGCGCCAGCTCGATGTCCTCGTCGGTGAACGGACGCTCGCGCGGAGCCGGGTTCGGCCGTCCCCCGGCCTGCATCATCGCGCGCACGAAGTCCGGACTCAGCTGCGCGGCCCGGGCGACGTGCGTGAGGCTGTGACGGCGCTCGCCGCCCAGGGCGAGCTCGACCGCCAGCGTGGGCAGCCGGCCTTCCATGGCGGCATGCTCGAGCTCGCCCGGGTCCTGCCCGGCCTGGCGAAGCCTCTCGAGGAGCTGCTCGCGATCGTTCACGCTCACATCATTACCTCCCGCGGCGCGCGAGCCCCGCTCGTAGGCCGCCGGCGGCGGTGCCGAGCCAGGCCGCAAGCGCGGGGCCCGGCGCGCACCGCTCCTCAGGAAAGGCGCACGCCCCACGTCGCCGTGAACGATTCGCCCGGCTCGAGCCGCACGAGCCCCTCGCCGCTCTGAAACGCGTTGGGCGCACAGGTCATGGGCTCGGTCCCGAGCCCGCGGCGAGCGCGCGAGGGGCTGAGGGTGTCGCCGGTGTAGAGCTCGACGAACGGATAGCTCTCATCCACCCACAGCTCGGCGCAGCTTCCGTCGGGCGCCCGCAGGCGCGTCCACGCCCGCCCCGCCGCGTCGCGCGTCAGGTCGGTGAACGCAAAGTCGACGGGCTGGTCGCCGAGCCGTCGGGGCGAGCGGAAGTCGAAGGGGGTTCCCTCCACCGGCTCGCGGCCCGTGGGAAGCTGGCGCTCCTCGTCGGTGAGGATCCGGGTCGCGGCGTCGAGCTCCACGGCGCAGTCGTCGACGAGGCCCTTCCCCGGGGAGAGGTAGGGGTGCTGCCCGCAACCGTAGGGGCAGGGCTTCTCGCCGAGGTTCACCGCGGTCGTGCTCACCGTGAGCCCGTCGTCGCCGAGCTCGTAGGCGACGCTCACCTCGAGCGTGAACGGATACCCCATGAGCGGGAGGAGGCGGGTGGCCATGACGACCCGGCTCGGCTCGCGCTCGCGCGCCGTCCACGGGCGCCAGCGCAGGAACCCGTGGATCGCGTTGTGCTTCTCGGGCTCGGTGAGCGCGACCTGGTGGTCGGCTCCGTCCCACTCGTAGCGGCCGTCGGCGAGCCGGTTGGGCCACGGGACGAGCGCCGCGCCGTGCGCCCCGTCGGCCATCTGCTCGACGGGGTAGGGATCGAGCACCGACCGACCGTCGACGGAGTACTCGCGCACGCCACCGCCGACCTCGACGATCACGGCGCGCTGGCCGCCGGAGCTGAGCTCGAACTGCTCGCCGGAGGGAGCGACGTTCACGCGGAGGCTCCCCCGACGGACCTCGCCGAGACGGAGGCGGCGCGGGCCTCGCCGATCCCGAGCGCAAACAGCGCGAGCGAGAGCCCCGGCGAGACGAGGCAGAGCGTGCACCACGTGCCCGCCATTGTGGGCTGCACGACGATGAGGACGATCGAGACGACCGCGCCCGTGCTCAGCACCGCGCCGAGGGCGAGGCAGGTCCACGGCAGGCTGCGCCAGCGGTCTCGCCCGGCGAGCCCGAGCAGCAGGAGCTCGGCGCCGTAGGCGAGCGCGCCGGCGAGCGCGGCGAGCAGCGCGCGGCGGGAGAACGACGTCGGGTTCTCCTCCCAGCCCGGCGGCACCGCGCGCGAGGGCGAGGGCGCATCCGCCGCGGCGCGGCCGGCTGCGGGGTTCGCGGCGAGTCGGGGCACCCGCGTCTCTTACCCCGTTCGGTGCGGAGCACACGCACGCCAGAGCGCGCACGGGGCGGATGGTCCGAACCCGAACCCGCCGCCGGGCGCCGAGTCCCCTTCCCTCGCACGCCTCGGTTATCGTCGCGCCGCCGCACAACCGGGCGAAGCGCGACACCGATCAAGGAGCAGACGATGAGCACCCAGGACAAGCCCGAGGGCGTCGTGGTCACCGGTTCCTCGGGCGGCGTAGGACGCGCGATCGCGCACGCGTTCGCCAAGCGGGGTGCGCACGTCGGTCTGCTCGCGCTCCTCCTGACCTTCGACTCGGCGCGGGGACGGTCTCCTCGGTGCTAGGTTGGACTGAGTCGGGTCTGGTCGCCGTGGAGCGGCTGGGCTCACGTCGCGAAGCGAATGGACGGGCTTTGGGTGCGCACGCGCCCTCGGCGGACTCTCGCTCGGTGTCCCTCCCGGTTTGGAAGGAAGCGAGCGATGGTTGCGCATGTCTGCGGCACTTGTCGGTGCAAGCTCTACCGCTCGGAGGTGGTGAAGTCCTGCCCGGCCGGTGCGGCGCCGAGCACCCTGTGGAGCCCGTCGGCATGGACACCGTGGCGGCTGGTGGATGGCGCGCGTCACCGCGTGGGAGCCTCGCCGGCCGTTGAGGGTTCGGCATGAGCGCGGCGATGCCCGTCGCCGCGGCCCCGCTCGAGTCTGGGCGGCGCGTCTCCGACCGGCGCGCCGGGATACGCCGCGAGCGCAACGAGGTGCTGCTGCGCCGCTTCCACGCGGATCGCGACGCGCGCGACCGCGCAGAACTCGTGCGCGTCTTTCAGCCGCTCGCGCGACGGCAGGTGATGCGCTACGCCAGCTCGCGCACCGCCCGCGAGGATCTCGAGCAGGTGGCCTACCTCGGGCTGCTCAAGGCGATTGACGGGTATGACCCGGGCCACGGCACCGCCTTCTCGAGCTACGCGGTGCCCACGATCGTAGGCGAGCTGCGCCGCTACTTCCGCGACACGGGCTGGTGCGTGCACATGCCGCGCGGGGTGCAGGAGCTGACGGTCGCGGTGCGCAGCGCCACCGAGACGCTCACCGCCGAGCTGCGGCGCGCGCCGAGCATTCCGGAGATCGCCGATCGCGTCGGCGTCCCCGCCGACTCGGTCTTCGACGCGCTCGACGCCGACGGGGCCTACAGCGCGACATCGCTCGACGCCCCGACGAGCGACGAGGAGGGCGCGACGACGCTCGCCGAGCGCCACGGCTCGCTCGACGGCGGCTATGAGCTCGTCGATGAGCGCGACGCCGTGAGCGCCGCCGCCCACGCACTCACCCATCGGGAGCGCGAGGTCATCGCCCTGCGCTTCGCGCAGGAGCTGACGCAGACCCAGATCGCCGAGCGGCTCGGCGTCTCCCAGATGCAGGTCTCCCGCGTGCTCCGCCGCGCCCTCTCGCGGCTCTCCACCGTCGCCGCCCACCAGAGCGGCGAACGCCCCGCCGTCCCCGACCGATCGAAGTGAGCGCTTCGCCTCTGCGGCGCGACGGTCACCACGCGGCGGCGCCCTCGAAGTCGAGTAGCCAGCGCTTGCGCTCCGTACCGCCGGCATAGACGCCCAGCCTCCGGTCGGCGCGGAGCACGCGGTGACACGGAACGACGATGACCACCGGGTTGGCCCCGAGGGCCTCGCCGGCGTAGCGCCCGCTCTCCGCACCGTCGAGGGCGGCCGTGACGTGGGCGTAGTCGACCGTCTCGCCGTAGGGCAGATCCGCGACGGACCGGAGCACGCGGTGGTGTCCGAGCTCGAGGGAGAGCAGGTCAACCGGCAGATCGAAGCTCCGGCGGGCGCCCTCGAAGTACTCGTGAAGCTGGCGGCGGACGTGCTCGAGGCCATCGTCGGCCTCCTCGAGCTCCACTCGAGGGTCGGCGCCGAGCGCGCGCAGCACCGGCTCGGGTCGCTCGCCGTCGAACGCCAGACGGACGAGGCCGCGCTTGCCGCCGACCGCGAGCATCACGCCCAGCGGGGAGTCGAGGGTCGCGTAGGCGAGGCGAGCGGGGGCGGCGGAAGGCACCCGCGCGAGCTCTCGGCCGGTCGCGTGGGCCAGCGCGCGCTCGAACCCGACGCATCCGGCGCACGTCCCTTCGAGCAGCACGTGGACGCGCTCGACGTCGAACTCGTCGTCGGGCGGTTCCAGTCGACGGGCGACGTCGGGAAAGACGTCGTACAGGCGCCGGCAGGCGAGGCAGCGGAAGTGGTGATGCTCCCCGTCGACCTCGCGCTCGTAGCGCAGCGGACCGGCGCGTCCGAACATCCGCAGAAGCCCGGCGCCCACCAGCTCCCCGAGCGTGTTGTAGACGGTCGCGCGGGCCAGGCCGGGCAGCTCGTCGCGCGCGCGCTCGTGCACCTGCTCGGCAGTGAGGTGCTCGCTGCGACCCCCCGCGAAGCTCCGAAGGATCGCCCGGCGTTGAAGGGTGGCGCGCAGGCCGTGCCGACGCAGGCGGTCGCCGAGGGGATCTTCGTCGTGCATCTCGCCTGATCGCGTACCCCGTTTGCGGGTCGTCAGACGGGGCCAGCGTCAGCCGGGACACGGTCCGAACTACTCAGAGGGGGTAGATCAGTGCCCCGAATCCCATGTTCGCCAAGATGCTCCAGCAGGCGATCGGCGGCGTGGAGGGCGAGATCCGCGTGGCCATGAAGTACCTCTTTCAGGCGTGGGGCTGACGGGGGCCCAAGAAGTACCGCGACTGATCCTCCAGACCGGTACGGAGGAGCTCGCCCACATCGGGATGCTCTCCACCGCCGTCGCGCTGAACCTGCAGGGCGCCGCGGACGGCGGCGCCACAGAGAACCTGCCCACCCTCAACTCGTTCCCTCAGGCCGAGGAGAAGCAGGAGTTCTCCTACGCGTTCCTCGCGCCGGTCACCGGGGACGGTCCGGTGCCCGCCGAGGCCGCTGGTCGGGCAGACCGTCGATCGACGCGAGGGCGAGTTCTCGGTCCAGGTCGCCGTCCGCTCGGCGATGAGCCGGTGCTCCCCGCGCCGTTCCCCGAGGGCTTCGCCAGACCGCCCAGATGACCGGAGCGCCCGACGAAGTTCCCGCGCTCGGGTCCCAGGCCGCCGCCCCAGCAGGGCGGCGGCCTGGGTCGACAAGGTCAAGGACACGCTGAGCTAGACCGTCGCGCGCCGCCCCGGGCCACCGCCGCCCGCGCTCGCCCGACGGCGGCGCGCGTCGTGTCGGCGATGTCGCCGGATTGACGCGCACGAGGCCCGGGTAGCTCACATTCGTGCGGGGCGGGTCCGCGCCGCACGACCACGAGAGGGCAAGGAGGACGCAATGGGGATTCGAGTGGTACCGACGAAAACGCACGGGTCATCGACCACGTCACCGGCTCGACGCTCGTGTGGGGCCCGACCTTGCTGGGGATGGACAACGACTCCGTCTCGACCCGCGCATCGCGGCTGGCCGGCGGCGGCGCGACGGCCTACAACCTGTTGACCGACTACGAGCTCGGCGCACGGCGGATCCTTCCCATGCCCGCGCACCTGGCCCTCGACGCCGTGAGCGGCGCTCTGCTCGCGGCCACGCCGTGGGTCGCCGGCGAGGCCGAGCGGGGAACGCGCTACTGGCTCCCCCACGCCGTCATCGGCGGCACCGAGATCGTGCTCGCGGCGATCACCCAGCCGGCGCCCCCGCCGGAGACCCTCTCGGGCAAGCTCGCCCGCAAGGCTGGGATCACCGGTGCCGCGAAGCTGGTGGCCAAGGCGCCCGGGTCGCCGCGGACCAAGGCGAAGCTCCTCGTCAAGACGAGCAAGGGCGCCGGCAAGGTGGGCAAGCTCTCGACGAAGGGCGCGACAAAGAGCGGGGCGCGGTTCGCTCCGCTGAAGCTCGTCGCCGCCGCCCCGGGCTCGGCCGGCGGCAAGGCCGGACTCGCCGCCAAGCTCGGCGCGGGACGCACGGCGGCGAAGCTCGCCGCGAAGGCCCCGGGCTCTACCGCGGGCAAGGCGCGGCTCGCCGGACGGCTCGGCACGGGAGCGCTCGCCGCGAAGCTCACCGCCGCCGCGCCCGGCTCTTCGCGCAGCAAGGGCAAGGTCGCGGTCAAGGCCGTCAAGCGCGGCGCGTCGTCGGAGCCCTCCACCGTGCAGAAGCTCGGAGTGCTCGGCGCCGGGCTCGCCGGCGAGCTCGTGCGCCAGAGCCAGTAGGCGCGTGACCGGGGAGGAGAGGCGGATCGTGCACGCCGGGGCGTGCCGGACCCGCCTCTTCCTCCCGCGCCGGAACTCACCGCCGCTCAGCCCGCACGAGATTCACTGCCGTGGCGCCGACGGCGGCAGCGATCGCTCCGGCGATGAGCACGGGCACGGCGACGTTTCGCCGAGGAGGAGCCACAGCGCCCCGAAGACCACCCACCGCCCCACCCAGAAGCGAAGATGGCTCACGAAGGCCGGCGCAACCGACGGGGAGCGCTCGAGCACACCCGGACATATGCGTCCCTCCCCGGACGGCAGGCGCACGCGTGGCGCTCAGCCGGCGAGGTGACCGCGCGCGCTGAGCTCGAAGCCGCCCGGGGCGACGCTCCCCGCCAGCCCCTCCACCTGCAGGCGCGGGTCGGAGAACACCGTGAGCGACGGGAGCGCGCCGAACGGCAGACCCATGAACTCCACGACGAGCCGACCTTCGGAGGCGAGCAGCCGGGCGGGCACGGTGACCTTGGCCCCGAGCACGGTGACGCTGCCCTCGAACACGAGCTGCCCGTCGCCGGACGCGACCGGGCGCACGGAGAGCTGCGGGGGCAGCGCGGCGCGGAGGTCGCCCTCGGTCACGCGCGCGGAGCCGGTGACGGCGTGGCCATCGACCCGCAGGCGCGCGTCGCGCAGCGTCAAGAGGCCCGTAGAGAGCACGGCCGTCGAGGCATCGAGTCGGCCGGCGTTCGCCGCGTCCCCAAGCGTGGAGCCGAGCGCGGCGGGACTGGCACGATAGGAGCGCATGCGTACCTCCACCCGGTCGGCTTGACCCCACAGGAGCTCGACGGCGGGAAAGGCGTGGACCCTCACGCGCTCGACCTCCCCGGAGCGGGCCAGGCGCTCGCGCAGCCGGTCGGCGGCCATGCGCGGCAGCACCACCTGGCCGAGCGCCAGCAGGGCGAGCACGAAGAGCCCCGCGCCCAGAGGAAGGGGAGCACGCATCCGGTGCTTAACGCACGAGGGCGCCCCGCGGGGCGCCCTCGAGCCGATCCGCTGAAGCCTGGTTCCGCTGAAGCCTGGTTCAGGCCGCCGACGGAGAGGAGCTCGGCGCCGGCGTGGACGGCGTCGTGGTCGACGAGTACTCGAACTCCTCCTCCTTGCCGAACAGGGCGTCGAGCACCTTGTTCCGCAGCCCTTCCGAGACGCCCACTGCCACCCCGGCGCCGACGACGAGCAGCAGAAGGGTCGCGCCCGCGCCGCGCTTCTTCTTGCGCTTGGGCCCCTGGCTCAGCGCCTGGCCGGCGTCGCGCAGCGCGCTCGCCGCCTCCTTCAAGTCCTTTTGCAGCTTCTTGTCGTCGAGCAGAGCCTTCTGCGGCGACTTGCCGTTGGACAGCCGCTTGTAGGCGTCCTGGGCGGAATCGAACGCGGCGCGCACGTTGTCGCGCAGATCCTCGTCCTGGATAACCCGCTGCATGTAGGGCTTGCCCGTCTCCACCGCAGCGTTGCCCTTCTGCTGGGCCTGCTTCCTCTTCGACGCCATGCCACTCCCTCGAGTTCCGCTTGCAGTTCGGCGGAGCATACCCGGCGGCGCCCGCGCGCACTCGTCCGGCTTCCTACCCCGTCAGCGCGCGTGGATCGGGGTGGCGACGATGGTGGGAGCGGTGCGCCGCGGAGGGCAGGGCGAACGGCGCGGGCACGAGCAGCTCGACGTTGCGGTCGCCCGCGGTCCCGCGGCGCCCGTCCCGGCCGCCGGCGAGATCAGCGCCTTCCGGGCGCTCCTGCCAGTCGTTGGCCGCGAGCTGGCGCGAGAGGGCCGCGAGCGCGGTCGGAGAGCCGAGGCCGCTCGGCTCGAGCGCGGCGGCCGAGTCGATGATCGTGCCGAAGATCGAGAGGGTCCCGTCGCGGTTGTCGGCGAGCTCGAGCAGCCGCGCCTGCTGGGGGAAGTCGATGTGCGAGGCGGTGTTGACCTCCCAGAAGCCGCCGGGCGCGCGGCTGCCCGAGGGCCGGCGCTGCGGCGTCACGTGGTTGACGTGGGTGTGCCCGTTGACCCAGACCACCACGTTCGGGAAGCGCAGGAGCAGGTCGCGCACCTCGGGGCCGAGCACGCGACGTCCGCGCTCGTCCACGCCCTGGATCGAGTTGTCCATCGACGCGATCGTGTGGTGGGAGAAGATCGCGATCAGCCGGTCGCGCCCGCGTTCGCGGCGCACGGAGCCGTTCGGGGCGAGCGAGCGGCGGCTGTGGGCGGCGAGCTCGCGCGCGAGCCAGGCGAGCTGGGCCTCGTCGATCGAGCCGTTGGCCTCGCCGTTGGGGTTGACGGTGTCGAGCACGAGGCCGCGCAGCAGACCGCGGTCGAACGCGTAGTAGGCCGTGCCGTCGCGCAGGTTGCTCTGCCGGAAGCCGTGGCCGACCGGCTTGCCCGTGGTGCGGAAGAACTCGCGGATCGTCTCCTGACGGGAGACGACGCGACGGTCGGGATCCGGCGTGACGACGCGCACGGGGCCGCCGAGCAGCGTCGCCGCGGAGTCGGTCCGGCCGGTCATGAGGGCGTCGAGGCCGTCCTGCGGCGAGGCCCCGGCGGGGAGCCCGACGATCTTTGCGCTCCCCGTCGAGAGCGCCGAGAGGCGGAAGGACTGCGGGAAGTTGCCCTGCACGAGCCCGTCGTGGTTGCCGTAGGCGGTCAACCACGGCATCCCCAGGCCGGTAGCCCTGAACGGTCGCCGCGCGGCGTCGAGCAGCCCGGGCACGTCGGGAAACCCGTACCTCGTGCGCGCGAGATCCGGCGCCGCTCCCGGCGGTGGACCGTCGGGGTGCCAGTAGTGGACGTCGTAGCTCGTGGGGTTCTGGTCGTGGACTCCCTCCCAGCGCGTGAGGTCGCCCGAGTCAGGGCGCACGGTCGCGCCGTCGAGCAGGTCGATGATCCAGCGCAGCTCGTTGTGCTGGGTGTTGTCGACCGTGTCGCCCGTGACGATCGCGAAGTCGAAGCCGCGGCCCATGACCGGTCCGCGCCCCACCCGCCGCACGGCCCGCACGAGCGCCTCGGTCACCTGGGCGGTGAGCATCTCGTGCGGGCGGTAGGCCGAGCCGAAGATCAGCGAGCTCCCGGCACCGTCGTTGTAGCGGTCGAGGAACTCCACGCGTGCGGGAGATTGAGCGTCGAGGATGTGCGTGTCGGTGAACTGCACGAAGGAGGTGAGGGGCACGCGACGAGCCTCGCGCCCGCGCCGCGGGCGGGCGAGCTCGCTGCGGACGCGATGCGGCTCGCCCGAGCCGGCCACGAGCCGGCGGTAGCCGCCCGCGTTCAGCGTGGGTCCGCGGAGGATCACGCGGGCGAGCGTCGTGTCGCGGCGCGAGATCCGGCGCGCGCGCGCCAGCGCAGCGGCGTCGGGCAGCGCGGCGAGCGCCGCGCCGGCGGCCGCCGCCTCCATCAGCTCTCGTCGCGTGTAGTCCTTCGGTCGCGTGAACGCGATGTTAACCCCGACCGGCGGCTCGGCGCGCCGGTTCGGCGTCGCTCGCGGCGTCGGGATCAAACCGACAGCAGCTCGAATTTCTCGCCGCTCGCGGCGGCGCTCAGGCGAGCGTCGACGCATGCGAACGTGAGCACCTAGGCCCCCTCGGCGCTCGGCTGAAGCTTCGAGGGCGTCATAGGCCCTACAAGGCTTCAGCGAACGGCGCCGCGCCGGTGCTGCGGTTTTCCGCTGTGAAGGATCGAGAGGGTCCGAGGCCCCACACGGCTGCAGCGGAGCCGCCGGCAGACTCGAGCAACCCCCTCCTTCCCCAGACGCGGCCCTCGAACCCCCTGGGCCGCCGGCCTGCGAGCGCTAGCCCGCGGCCGCGGCCGCCAGGCGCTTGGCCCGCCGCCGGGGCGCCGCGCGCCCGTCGAGCGCCGGCTCGGGCTCGAGCGCCGCCTCGAGCACCGCGCCGATCTCCGTGACGAAGATGAACTCGAGGTCCTTGCGCAGATGCTCGGGGATCTCCTCGGCGTCGGCCTCGTTCTCCTGCGGGGCGATGACCGTCGTGACGCCGCTGCGCTGGGCGGCGAGGGCCTTCTCCTTGAGCCCGCCGATCGGCAGCACCTGGCCGGTGAGCGTGATCTCCCCCGTCATCGCCACCTCCTCGCGCACGGCCCGACCCGTGAGCAGGGAGGCGAGCGCGGTGGCCATCGTGATCCCCGCGCTCGGCCCGTCCTTGGGGATCGCTCCGGCGGGAACGTGGAGGTGGAGGTCGTGCTCGGCGAACCAGTTCTCGGGCAGCCCGGGCGCCACCTCGGACAGCCTCGAGCGCACGTAGGAGAGCGCCGCTTGCGCGGACTCCTTCATCACGTCCCCGAGCTGCCCGGTGAGCGTGAGCCTTCCCGAGCCCGGCATCGAGGTGGCCTCGATGAAGAGCACATCACCGCCCGCCGCCGTCCAGGCCAGACCGGTGGCCACGCCCGGGCGCGCGGTGCGCCGCCGCGCCTCGGAGTGGAACCTGCGCTTGCCGAGCAGCTCGCGCGCGCGCTTCTCGGAGACCGTCACCTTGCGCGAGGTCGTGCCCTCGGCAACCCGGCGCGCGACCTTGCGGCACACCGAGCCGATCTCGCGCTCGAGGTTGCGCACGCCGGCCTCGCGCGTGTAGTCGGCGATGATCGCGCGCAGCGCGGGATCCGCGAACGCGATCTTGCCCTTCGTCAACCCGTTGCGCTCGATCTGACGCGGCACGAGATAGCGCCGCGCGATCTCGAGCTTCTCCTCCTCGGAGTAGCCCGCGAGCGCGATCACCTCCATGCGGTCGCGCAGCGGCCCGGGGATCGTGTCCAGCGTGTTCGCGGTGGTCACGAACATCACCTTCGAGAGGTCGAAGGGCAGGTCGAGGTAGTGGTCGCGGAAGGAGCCGTTCTGCTCGGGATCGAGCACCTCGAGCATCGCGCTCGCCGGGTCGCCGCGGTAGTCGGCGCCCATCTTGTCGATCTCGTCGATCATGAACAGGGGGTTGTTCGAGCCCGCGTCGCGCAGCGCGCGCACGATCGTGCCGGGCATGGCGCCCACGTAGGTGCGCCGGTGGCCGCGAATCTCGGACTCGTCGCGCACGCCGCCCACGCTGATGCGCTCGAAGCGACGACCGAGCGCCGAGGCGATCGAGCGCCCGAGCGAGGTCTTGCCCACACCCGGGGGACCGACGAGGCAGAGGATCGAGCCCTGCGCGTCGGGCTTGAGCTTGCGCACGGCGAGGAACTCGAGGATGCGGTCCTTGACCGCCTCGATGTCGTAGTGGTCGGCATCGAGCACCTCGCGCGCGTGCCCGAGGTCGAGGTCGTCTTCGGTGGAGCGGTCCCAGGGCAGCGCGACGATCCATTCGAGGTAGGTGCGGATCACCCCGTGCTCGGCGGCGGCCGGCGGAAGCTTCTCGAGCCGCGCGAGCTCGCGGTCGGCCTGCTTGCGGACGTCCTCGGGAAGCGCCACGGCGGCGAGCTGCTCGCGCAGCTCGTCGGCCTCGGCGGCCATCTCGTCGCCCTCCCCGAGCTCGTCCTGGATCGCCTTGAGCTGCTGGCGCAGAAAGTAGTCGCGCTGGGAGCGCGAGAGCTCGGACTGGACCTGGGACTGGATCTTCGTTCCCAGCGAGATCACCTGCAGCTCGCGGGCGAGGGTCTCGGCCAGGCGCCGCAGGCGAGCGGCGACGTCGAGCTCCTCGAGCAGCGCCTGCTTCTCCTCGGACTTGATCCGCAGCGCGCCGGCGATGAGGTTGGAGAGCGCGCCGGGGTCGTCGACGTTCGCGACCGCGATCAGGAGCTCCTCGGGCAGGTAGGGGACCTCCTCGACGATCGTGGAGAAGGTGGCCTGGACGTTGCGCACGAGCGCGATCAGCTCGGGCGTCTCGGGCAGGGGACGATCGGGCCTCTCGGCGACGTGGGCGACGAGGTAAGGATCGGTCTCGGTCCAGTCCGAGAGCTGCACGCGCTGGGCGCCCTGGACGAGGATGCGCAGCGTTCCGTCGGGGACCTTGAGCATCCGGGCCACGATCCCCGCCACCCCGAACTCGTAGAGCTCCTCGGGGCCCGGCTCCTCGAGCTCGGGGCGCCGGCCGGCGACCATGGCGATGAGCCGGTTGCCGCCCAGCGCGTCGTTGACGAGCGCCACCGAGCGCTCCTGGCCGATCGCGAGCGGGATGAGGGTGTCGGGAAACGTCACCGTGTCGCGCAGCGGGAGCACGGGCAGCGTCTCGGGCAAGGGTCGCGCCCCGCCGAGCTCGACCTCCCGCGCGCCGCCCGGAGCGGTGCCGACCTCGATCACGAGGACTCGAGGCGCGAAGGAGAGGAGCGGGCCGTCTCGATGGGGACGCTCCGCGCGCGCGCGGAGGGGCGGGCGAGCGGGAGCTCGATGCGCAAGATCCCGTCCTCGTAGTGGGCGCGCGCCTGCTCGGCCACCACGTCGGCCCCCAGCGAGACGACCCGGCGAAACGGCCCGGACTCGATCTCGACGAGCTGGTAGACGCGCCCCTCGGCGCGCGCGGGGCGCCGGTGCCCCGCGAGCACGAGCTCGCGTCCGGAGATCTCGATCTCGAGCGCGTCGGCGTCGATGCCAGCGAGCTCGGCCTGGACGATCGCCCGCGGCGGGTCGTTCGCGTAGAAGACGTCGACCGCGGGAGAGAAGCCGCCGCGCCGCCGCGGCGTGAAGTTCGAGCGATCGAAGACGTCGCCGAAGACCTCGTCCATCTCGCGGCGCATGCGCTCGAAGTTGGCGAAGAGGTCGCGGTGGGGCGGCACGAGCGCGAAGGCTACCCGTGGAGGTGCGCCCTACACCTCGTAGACGGCCCCCTCGGCGGCCACCCGCACGGAGGCGCCGAAGGTGCGCTCGGCCTCCTCGCGCGCCCACGTGTGGTCGAGCTCGTCGGAGATGTGGGTGAGCACGAGCTCGCGCGCACCCGCCCGGCGCCCGTGCTCGCCGGCCTCGGCCGGGGTGAGGTGCCCGCGCGGACCCTCGCGCTCGGGCCGGGGAAGCGTCGCCTCGACCATCAGGAGATCGGTGTCGCGCGCGAAGCCGACGAGCTCGTCGGTCGGCCCGGAGTCGGCGCCGAAGGTGAAGCGGCGCCCATCGGCCAGCGCGCGAAGCTCGACGGCCTGCGTCGGGGTGAAGTGCGGCACCGGGCAGAAGCTGATGCGCAGGCCGCCGACGTCGACCTCCCCGTCGGGGTCGTACTCGCAGAGGCGAAAGGCGTTCTCGATCAGCTCCTCGGGTCCCCAGGCCCCGACCACGCGGCGGAACGTCTCGCGGGCGCCGGGCGGCGCGATCAGGCGGGGGCGCGCCGGGGTGTCGGTGCCGGGCCAGCGGTCGACGGGAACGGGCTGCTGGCGCGGCGCGTAGGTGAGTGCGTAGGCGAAGGGAACGAGGTCGAGGAAGTGGTCGGCGTGCAGGTGGGAGATGACCACCGCGTCGACCTCGACGTAGTCGCGCAGGGAGCGCAACTTGGAGAAGACGCCGTTGCCGCAGTCGAGCAGGACGCACGCGTCCTCTCCCTCCACGAGGTAGCCGCTGCACGCGCCGCCCGCGTCCTGCCAGGAGGGCGACTTGCCGAGCACCGTGATCTTCAAGGCCGAGCCTCCCTCAGAGCGTGGAACACTCTATCCGCGATGGGCTCCACGCTCCCTCTCGCGGCCGCCTCCGCGCACGGCTTCGCGGTCGCGACGCTTGTGCTCGGCGGCCTGCTCGTGCTCGGCGCGCTGCTCTCGGGGCTCGCGGGCCGCTCCTTCCTCTCGCTCACCGCGGTGTTCGTCATCGCCGGCTTCGCGCTCGGCGACGGCGGCCTGGGAGTCCTCGCGTTCTCGCCGAGATCGCCCTTCGTCGCGCAGCTCGCGCTCGTCGCGCTCGTGGTGATCCTCTTCCGCGACGGGCTCGAGGTCGAGGCCGAGATGCTGCAGAAGGCCTGGCACCTTCCCTTCCGCAAGCTCGCGCTGGCCATGCCGCTGACCGCGCTGCTCGTCGCGCTCGTCACCCGCGCGCTCGTCGGGCTCTCGTGGACCGAGAGCTTCCTGCTCGGCGCGCTGCTCTCGCCCACCGATCCCGTGCTCTCCTCCGCGGTGGTGACCAACCCGCGCGTGCCCCGGATCATCCGCCACTCGCTGAACCTCGAGTCGGGGATGAACGACGGGCTCGCGCTGCCCGCCGTGCTCGCCCTGAGCGCCGCGCTCGGCGCTGGGAGCGGGCACTTCGTGTGGTGGGAGTTCGTGCTGCAGGACCTGGGCGTAGGCCTCGTCACCGGACTTCTCGTCGGCGCCCTCGCGGCTCGGCTGCTGCCGCGCGGGCGGCGGCTCGACGCGGAGATGCCGGCCCATCAGAAGTCGCTCTTCGCCCTCGGCACCGCCTTCGCCACCTACGGCATCGCCGTGCTCCCGCCCAAGGGCAACGGGCTGATCGCGGTCTTCGTGTGCGCGATCACGCTCGGGATCCTGCGCCCCGACGTCCGGCTCTACTTCGAGCAGCGTGCAGAGGACATCGTGGAGATCGTCAAGCTCGGGATCTTCGTGGTCTTCGGCTCGCTGCTCACCCTGCACGGGCTCTTCGGCGAGGGCTGGGCGGCCGTTGCCGTGGTCGCCTTCACCCTTCTGCTCGCGCGCCCGCTCGCGGTGCTCGTCGCGCTCGCCGGCACCGGAACCGACGGCGCGACAAAGGGGTTCATGGCGTGGTTCGGGCCCAAGGGAGTGGCGACGATGACCTTCGCGCTGCTCGTCTTGAGCCAGAACATTCCCGCCGGCGCGCGGATCTTCAACCTCGCCGCGCTCGCGGTGCTCACCTCGATCGTCGCTCACGGGCTGACGGACACACCAGGGTCGGAGTGGCTCGCCCGGCGCGCCGAGGCACCTCCCCGGGCGGTGCTGAGCTCGGCGGCGGACTAGCCGCGCGCCGGCCTGTAGGTGCAGATCAGCACGCCGGTGCCGGTGGTCGTGGTCGAGACGAGCTCGAGCCGACGGGCCCGGCCGTCCTCGGGAAAGACCCGCTTGCCGCCGCCGAGCAGGATCGGCTCGATCATCAGCACGTACTCGTCGACGAGGTCGTGCTCGGCCAGCTGCGCGGCGAGCGACGCGCTGCCCCAGACCTGCAGCCCCTTGCCCTCGCGTGCCCGCAGCTCCCGCACCGCGCCGATCGCGTCGTCGGCGGGCAGCAGGGTGGAACCCGACCAGATCAGGTCCTCCCGGGTGAGTGTGCGGGACGCCACGTACTTGGGGATCTCGTTCATGCGGTCGGCAAACGGATCCCCCGCGCGGCCGGGCCAGGCTGCAGCCATCGCCTGCCAGGTGCGCCGTCCGAACAGCAGCGCCTCCGTCCTGTCCATGACCTCTCCCAAGGCGGGGCCCATCGCCTCGGGGTCGAAGTACCTCATCGACCAGCCGCCGTGGGCGAACCCGCCCTCCGTGTCCTCTTCGGGCCCACCCGGTGCCTGTACGACCCCGTCCAGGGACATGAAGTCGCTGAGGATGATCTGCATCGCTTTAGCGCTTTTAGCGCTGGAGCGCCAGCGCCGCCTGCTCCTGCGCGCTGGGGAACGCCCACGCGGCCTGCGTGCGGCGCTCCTGGCGGAAGACGAAGCGCATCTGCTGAGGGGGTCTCAGGCCATCGGGGTGGTCGGGCCGAAAGGTCGCGCAGGGTTGCGGCTGGGAGAGCGCGCACAGCCCGTGGCAACGGAAGTAGCACTCCTCACACGAGACCTTCGTTCGACCCTTCGCCATGCTCTCCACCCGTCGTCGCGTTCACCAGACGGCGACATCCAAGCGCAGTTCGCCCCCCTCCGTTCGAGGGTTCTCCGCAAAACGCAGGAACTTTCGTTGTCGAGGGGAAATACCTGCAAATCGTGGACTTCTGCGCGCGAGGCGAGCAAAGCCCCCGCTCTTTGCGGAAAGCGCGGCGCCGCTGTTCTACCGTTCGCCCGGTGCGCGTGCAGCTCTTCGTCACCTGCCTCGTCGACCTCCTCTACCCCGAGGTCGGCGAGCGCACGGTCGCGCTGCTCGAGCGCCTGGGTTGCACTCCCGAGTTCTCCCGCGCGCAGACCTGCTGCGGCCAGCCCGCGCTGAACTCGGGCTATCCCGCCGACGCCCGGCGGGTGGCCGAGGCCTGGCTGGCGGCCTTCGGCGCCACGGAGGGACCGATCGTCTCCCCCTTCGGCTCGTGCGTGCACATGGTGCGCCACGCCTATCCGAAGCTGTTCGCCGACGACCCGGAGCGCCTCGCGCTCGTCCGCGCGCTCGGGGCGCGCACCTTCGATCTGCCGAGCTTCGTGGTCGAGGAGCTCGGACTCGCGCAGGTCGGCGGCCGCTATCCCGGAGCGCCGGGCACCGTGGTCGCCTATCACCAGGAGTGCCACGCGCTGCGGGGCCTCGGGGCCGGTGAGCCGCCGCTCTCGCTCCTGCGCGGAGTCGAGGGCTGCACGCTCGTCGAACCCGCGCGCGCGGAGCTCTGCTGCGGGTTCGGCGGAACGTTCTCGCTGAAGCTCCCCGACGTCTCGGCGGCGATGGCCGACGAGAAGCTCGACCGGGCGCTCGCGGCGGGCGCGGGAGCGCTCGTCTCCACCGACGTGGGGTGCCTCATGCACCTCGAGGGGCGCGCGCGGCGGCGCAAGCTGCCGCTGCGCGTGCACCACATCGTCGACCTGCTCGAGCCCGAGGGCGCGCTGTGAGCCCCCGGATCCACGCAGCGCCGGGCACCGAGCCCGTGCCCGAGGTGCGGCTGAACCTCCACCACGCGGCGGCGCACTTCTCCGAGCAGCGGGCCGCGGCCAAGCTCGAGGTCGACTGGGAGGCGTGGCGGGAGCGCGCGCGGGAGATCCGCGCCGACGCCGTGCGCCACCTGCCCGAGCTGCTCGAGCGCCTCGAGCGCGAGGTGAGCGCCGCCGGCGGTCAGGTGCACCACGCGCGCACGGGGGAGGAGGCCGCCGCGCTGATCGTCTCGCTGTGCGAGTCGCGCGGGGCGCAGAGCGTGGTCAAGGCCAAGTCGATGACCTCGGAGGAGATCGGGCTAAACGAAGCGCTCGCCGCCGCCGGGATCGAGGCGGTGGAGACCGATCTCGGCGAGTACATCGTGCAGGAGCTCGGCGAGCGCCCCTCCCACATCCTCGCCCCGGCCGTGCACGTGAGCGCCGCCCAGGTCGCCGAGCTCTTCGGGCGCCTCTCGGGCGAGGAGCTCGACGCGGCCGACACGCAGGGTCTCGTCGGCTACGCGCGCGCGGCGCTGCGCGAGAAGTTCCTCGCCAGCGAGGTCGGCATCTCCGGGGTGAACATGGCGGTGGCGGATACCGGAACGCTGGTGATCGTCGAGTCCGAGGGCAACGCGCGGCTCACCACCTCGCTCCCGCGCGTGCACATCGCGCTGATGGGGATCGAGAAGGTGATCCGGGACTGGGAAGGCGCGGCGCACATGGTCCAGATGCTCCCCCTCGCCGCCCACGGCAAGCGCGCCGCCGCCTACACCTCCTACATCACCGGGCCCGCGCGCGAGGGCGACGACGGCCCCGAGGAGCTGCACCTCGTCCTGCTCGACGACGGGCGCTCGGCGCTGCGCGGAACCGGCTTTGAGGAGGCACTGCACTGCATCCGCTGCGGCGCGTGCCTCTACGCCTGTCCGGTCTACCGCCAGGTCGGCGGCCACTCCTACGGCACCACCTACAGCGGGCCGATCGGCGCGGTGATCACACCGCTGCTCGAGGGGATGGACGACGGCTCGGCGGACCTCGCCTGGCTCTCCTCCCTGTGCGGCGCGTGCACGGAGGCCTGCCCGGTGAAGATTCCGCTCGACGACCAGCTCGTGGCCCTGCGCGCCGGCGCGCGCGAGCGCGACCCCCACCCCGCCGAGGCGGCGCTGTTCGAGGCGTGGGGGCGTCTGTGGTCGCGTCCGGCCGCCTACCGCGCCACCGCGGCGACGGGCGGTAAGGCACTCGCGCCGCTCTGGAGCCGGCTCGCCGGCGGCGAAGCGGGCGCCGGTGAGGACGGCTGGCAGGCCCGCGCCCCCTTCCCCTTCTCGCGCTGGACGGCGGACCGCGACGCGCGGGCGCCCGCCGCCGAGCCCTTCCACGCGCGCTGGCGCCGGCGCCGTGGTTGAGGAGTTCCGCCGCCGGCTCGAGGCGGTCGACGGACGCGTGCACGAGGTCTCGTCGCTCGCCGCCGCACAGGCCGCCGCGCGCGAGCTGATCGCCGGAGCCACCGTCGCGCGCTGGGCCGACGAGGAGCTCGACGGCATCGTGGAGGACGGTGGGCGCGAGGCGCCGGTCGCCGCGGCGGAGGTCTCTCTGATCTGCGCTGACGTGGGGGTCGCCCAGACGGGCGCGATCGGGTTCGTCCACCACGCCGGACGCTCACGGGCGGCCGCCCTCCTCCCGAGCCGCCAGATCGCCCTCCTCCGTCGGGACGACCTCGTCGCGAGCCTTGCCGAGGCGCTCGCGCGAGTCGGCCTGCGCGCCGGCTCCCGTCGTCCTCCGGGCAACGTGGTCTTCGCGGCCGGCCCGAGCCGTACCTCGGACATCGAGCAGAAGTCGATCAAGGGCGTCCACGCCCCCCGTGAGCTCGACGTCGTCCTCTACGACGCGACTCCGCGTTCGTGAAGGTCCTCGTCACCGGCATCTCGGGCTACGTCGGCTCGGCGCTCGTCCCCCGCCTGCAGCGCGACGGTCACGACGTGCGCGGTTTCGCGCGCGACCCGGCGCGCGTGAGCGCGTCCGTCCCCGTCGCGGGCGGCGACGCGGTGAGCGGCGCGGGGCTCGCCGAGGCGTTCGAGGGCATCGAGCTCGCGTACTACCTCATCCACTCCATGGAGCCCTCGAGCGACGGCTCGTTCGCCCAGCGGGAGCTGCGCGCCGCGCGCAACGTCGTGCGAGCGGCGCGCGAGGCCGGCGTGCGCCGGGTGGTCTACCTCGGCGGGCTCGTGCCCGCCACCGAGCACGCCGCCTCGGCGCACCTCGGCAGCCGCCACGCAGTCGAGGAGGCGATCCTCGGAGGCATCCCCGACTCCGTGGCGCTGCGTGCCTCCATCGTCATCGGCGCCCGCTCGCGCTCCTTTCGCTTCCTCGTGCGCCTCGTCGAGCGGCTGCCGGTCCTCGCCCTCCCGGGTTGGCGCGAGCACCGCACCCGGCCGATCGACGGCCGCGACGTGCTCGAGTACCTGGCGCGGGCGGCCACGCTCCCCGAGGCGGGCGGGCGCTCGCTCGACATCGCCGGCCCGGATCTCGTGAGCTACGCGGGCCTGATCGAGCGCATCCGCGACTCCATGCTCGTTCCGCGCCCCGCCGTGCGCCTCGGCCGCCTCAACCTCACGTCGGTGGCCAGCCGCGTGGCGGCCGCGATCGCCGGGGAGGAGCACGCGCTGATCGGCCCGCTCATGGAGGGGCTCGAGAGCGACCTGCTCCCGCGCGACGACGGTGCCGCCGCGCTATTCGGCCTGCGTCTGCACTCCTTAGACGCCGCGATCGAGCGGTCGCTGCGGGAGTGGGAGGCGACCGAGACACTGGCCGCTCGCTAGGGTCGCGGGCCGCCGTGGGCCTCGTGAAGACATCCGTCGAGATCGCCGCTCCGCCCGAGCGCGTGTGGAAGGTCGTCATGGACCCGCACCGTTTGGGGGACTGGGTGACGATTCATCGCCGGCTCGGCCGGGTCTCCGACGATCCGCTCGAGGACGGCTCGACGATGGAGCAGACGATGTGCCTGCGCGGAGCGAGCTTCAAGGTCACGTGGCACGTCGCGAAGCTCGATGCCCCTCACCTCGCGGAGATGGAGGGACGGGGGCCGGCACGCTCCAAGGCGTTCATCCGCGACGAGCTCGTCCCGATCGAAGGCGGCACTCGCTTCGACTACACCAACGATTTCAAGGCCCCGATGGGTCCGCTCGGCTCCATGGCCAGTCGGGTCCTCGTGGGTGGCGCCTCCGAGCGTGAGGCGAGTGCTTCGCTGCAGAAGCTCAAGGCGCTCGTCGAGCGAGGGTAGCCGACACTCTCTTCACCCTTTACCTTGCCTTGAGTGAGTTTCCTCTATGGTGGAGCCTCATACGGTTAACCCCGAGCGTGGAGACATGCGGACCAGGAGGTAGAAGTGGCGGATTTTCTCGACGCCAAGGTGAAGGAGATAGACGAGCGGCTCAAGGAGCTCGGCCCGCTCGTGCAGGAGTACCACCGCCTCGAGGCGGCGCGCCAGGCGCTCTCCGGGGTGAGCGGCGGCCCGGCCTCCTCAGGGGCCCGCGGGCGCGGCACGGGCGGGCGCGGCGCGGGAAGCGGACGCCGCCGCGGGCGCCGGCGAGGTGGGAGCAACACGCGCTCCGCCCAGACGCTCGAGCTCGTGCGCACGCGGCCGGGGATCACCATTCCCGAGCTCGCCGAGGCCATGAGCATCAAGCCGAACTACCTCTACCGGATCCTTCCCGGGCTCGAGCAGGAGGGGCAGGTCTCACGCCGGGGCAAGGGATGGGCGGCCGGAGGGAACGCTGCCGCCACCGACGCCCCGGACTCCGCCGAGTAACCGAGCGCCCGACCTCCGCGCCGGGCCGGCCTCGCGCTAGACGAGGCCGGCCTCGCGCACCGAGTCGCGCTCCTCGGCGAGCTCGGCCACCGTCTTCTCGATCCGCCCGCGCGAGAAGTCACTCACCTCGAGCCCCTCGACGATCGAGTACGACCCGCCCGAGCAGGTGACGGGAAAGCCCGAGATGATCCCTTCCTCGACGCCGTAGGAGCCGTCGGAGGGGATCGCCATCGAGGTCCAGTCACCCTCGGGGGTGCCCAGCACCCAGTCGCGCACGTGGTCGACCGCCGAGCTCGCCGCCGAGGCGGCGCTCGAGGCCCCACGGGCGTCGATGATCGCCGCTCCGCGCTTGGCCACGGTGGGGATGAAGTCGTTCTCGAGCCACTCCTGGTCGTTCACCGTCTCGCCCGCGTTCCGTCCCCCGACCTTCGCGTTGAAGATGTCGGGGTACTGCGTCGGCGAGTGGTTGCCCCACACCGTCATCCGGGTGATCTCCCGCACGCTCGCCCCGGTCTTCTTGGCCAGCTGCGCCTTGGCGCGGTTGTGGTCGAGGCGCATCATCGCGGTGAAGCGCTCGCGCGGGATGTCCGGCGCGTTGCTCTGAGCGATGAGGCAGTTCGTGTTCGCCGGGTTGCCGACGACGAGGATCTTCACGTCCTGGGCCGCGCCGGCGTTCAGCGCCTCTCCCTGGGGCTTGAAGATCCCGCCGTTGGCTTCGAGCAGGTCCGAGCGCTCCATTCCCTTCGCGCGCGGCTTGGCGCCGACGAGCAGGGCGACGTTGACGCCGTCGAACGCCTGCTTGGCGTCGTCGGTCATCTCGATGCCGGCGAGCAGGGGGAAGGCGCTGTCGTCGAGCTCCATGGCCACGCCCTCGACGGCCTTCATGGCATCCGGGATCTCGAGCAGGGAGAGGATGATGGGCTGGTCGGGGCCGAGCATGTCGCCGGCGGCGATGCGAAAGAGCAGCGAGTAGCCGATCTGGCCGGCGGCGCCGGTGACGGCGACGCGGACGGGGCTGGATGCGTTCACTGGTTCATCTCCTCGATGACGGCGTCGGCGAATTGCGAGGTTCCCACCGCGGAGGGATCGTCGCGACTGGGCTTCAGGTCGTAGGTGACCTTCTCCCCCTTGCGGATGACCTCGGCGATGGCCCTCTCCATCCGCTCGGCTGCATCGTCCTCGTTGATGTGACGCAGCAGCAGCACACCGGAGAGCATGAGCGCGGTGGGATTCACCTTGTTCTGGCCCTTGTACTTCGGTGCGGAGCCGTGGGTGGCCTCGAACATCGCCGCCTCCGTGCCGATGTTCCCGCCGGGCGCGAGCCCCAGGCCGCCGATCATCCCCGCGCCGAGGTCGGAGACGATGTCGCCGTAGAGGTTGGGGAGCACGATCACGTCGTACTCCTCGGGGCGCGAGACGAGCTGGTTGCACAGGTTGTCGATGATCCGATCCTCGAACTCGATGTCCTCGTGGCGCTTTGCCACCTCACGTGCCACCTCAAGGAAGAGGCCGTCGGAGAACTTCATGATGTTGGCCTTGTGGGCGGCGGTCACCTTCTTGCGGCCGTTGGCCTTGGCGTAGGAGAAGGCCTCCTCGACGATCCGCTCCGAGCCGAAGCGCGAGATCGGCTTGACCGAGATGCCGGCGTCCTCGCGGACGTGCTCGCCCAGCTCCTCGAGCGCGTGGCGCAGCTTGGCGTTCTCCTCCGAGCCCTCCTCGAACTCGATGCCCGCGTAGAGGTCTTCGGTGTTCTCGCGCACGATCACGATGTCCGTTTCGGGAAAGCGGGTGCGGACGCCCTCGTAGGCCTTGCACGGCCGGATGCACGCGAAGAGGTCCAGCTCCTTACGCAGGAGGACGTTGACCGAGCGAAAGCCCGAGCCCACCGGCGTGGTCGTCGGACCCTTGATGCCGATGCCGTTGCGCTTGATCGAGTCGAGGGTGCGGTCGGGGAAGGGCGTGCCCTCCGCTTCGTAGATGTCCTCGCCCGCGGGCTGCTCGTCCCACTCGAACTCGACGCCGGTGGCTTCGAGCACCCGGCGCGTGGCCTCGACGAGCTCGGGGCCCGTCCCGTCGCCGGGAATCAGGGTGACTGCGTGGGCCATGCGCGGAGGAGTCCTTTCGCGGGTGGGTCGGGCGAGGTCGCGATGCTACCGGTGCCGCCCGGCTCCCGGCTTGCCGCGCGCGGGGGGCGCCTGGTTCACTTGGGGGATGACCGCGCTCACCGATCGTCCCACCGGCTCCGCCACTCACGAGGTGCGAAACCAACCCCCGCCGCTCGAGGGCTTCAACCTCTTCACGCAGCATGGGACCCTCGTGGAGGGCCTGGAGCGCGAGGGCGGCGGGTGGGCGCACGAGCGCGCCGTCGCGGTGGGCGCCCACGCCGGCGGCGAGCCGCTCGAGTGGGGCGTGCACGCCAACGAGCATCCGCCGGTCCTCCACACCCACGACCGCTACGGCCACCGGATCGACGAGGTGGCCTTCCACCCCGCCTGGCACGAGCTCATGCGCGCGGCGACCGGCCACGGGATCCACTCCCTCCCCTGGCGCGAGGCGCGCCCGGGAGCCCACGTGGCCCGCGCGGCGCTGCTGATGACCTGGGGGCAGGTGGAGGGGGGCCACCAGTGCCCGCTGACAATGACCTTTGCCGCCGTGCCCGCCCTGCGCGCCCAGCCCGATCTCGCCGCCGAGTGGGAGCCTCGCCTGACCTCGCTGCACTACGACGGCCGGCTCGACCCGCCGGAGGGCAAGGCGAGCGCGCTGTGCGGCATGGCGATGACCGAGAAGCAGGGCGGCTCGGACGTGCGCGCCAACACCACGCGCGCGGTGGCTTCGAACGGCGGCGGCGCCGGGGCGGAGTACGCGATCACGGGCCACAAGTGGTTCTGCTCGGCGCCGATGTGCGACCTCTTCCTCGTCCTCGCCCAGGCCCCGGAGGGACTCTCGTGCTTCGCGGTACCCCGCGTCCTGCCCGACGGCACGCGCAACGTCTTTCGCCTCCAGCGCCTCAAGGACAAGCTCGGCAACCGCTCGAACGCCTCGAGCGAGGTCGAGTTCGACGGCACCTGGGGACGGATGGTCGGCGAGCCCGGCCGCGGCGTGCCGACCATCATCGAGATGGTCGGCCACACCCGGCTGGACTGCGTCCTCGGCTCGGCCGCGGGGATGCGCCTCGCCGTCTCCCACGCCACCCACCACGCCGCCCACCGCGCTGCGTTCGGCGCCCCGCTGATCGAGCAGCCGCTCATGCAGAACGTCCTCGCCGACCTGTGCGTGGAGTCCGAGGCGGCGACGCTCGCCGGCCTGCGCCTCGCGCGCGCCTATGACGAGGACGAACTTCCGCTCAAGCGCCTGGCCACCGCGGTCATGAAGTACTGGGTCTGCAAGCGCGGCCCGATGCACGCGGCGGAGGCGCTCGAGTGCCTGGGCGGCAACGGCTACGTCGAGGCCTCGGGCATGCCGCGCCTCTACCGCGAGCAGCCGATCAACTCCGTCTGGGAGGGCTCGGGCAACGTGATGTGCCTCGACGTGCTGCGGGCGCTGGCCCGCTCGCCTGAGATGCTCGAGGCCTACCTCGCCGAGATCGAGGAGGCGGCCGGCGCCGACGCGCGCCTCGACGCCTTCGTGGCCGAGCTGCGCGACGAGTTCGCCGACTTCGAGGGGATCGAAGCGCGCGCCCGGCGCGTGGTGGAGAAGATGGCGCTCGCGCTCCAGGGCTCGTTGCTCGTCCGCCACGGCCTTGCGGCGTCAGCCGACGCGTTCTGCGCCTCGCGACTCGCCGGCGACGCCGGGCTGGCGTTCGGGACGCTCCCGCGCGGCGCCGACTTCGCGGCGATCGTCGATCACCACCGGCCGCGGGTTTAGGCGAGGGGACGGCGGCGCTTTCGGTGCAGCGCCTGGGCTGCCTCACCGCCGGCCAGGGGACGGCCACCGCCGGCGCGGTCCTCCTGTTCGTGGCGCTGTTCCTGCCGTGGTATGCCTCCTCCGCCTCGGACTCCTCGGCGGAGCTCATCGGCTGGAACGTCTTCGATCCCACCGAGCTGTCGGTGATGGGAGGCGCCATGGCCGTCGCGGCGCTCGTGGCGGGCCGCGTGATGGTCTCGGAGTATCCCGAGGTGACCGCGTTCTCCTCCCGCCTCATGCCGCTCCTCGGCGTGCTCGCCGTCGTCTCGATCGGACTCGACGTCGCCGGCCAGCTCGCTTCGCTCACGCCCGTCGCCTGGGCCGGGATGATCGGCGCGCTCGCGCTCGCGGCCGGCGGCCTCTCCGACGGGCTGCGCTTTCGCAACCTCTGAGCGGGCGCGCACCGACTCCCGGCTCAGCCCGCCAGCCCGTACACCACCCCGAGCTTCTCCCGCAGGTATCCGAGGTACGGGCCCACGTCTAGCGGGGCGCCGGCGGCGAGCACGAGCGTCTCGCCCGGGGTGAACTTGCGCCCGTAGCGGTGCAGGTGTTCGCGCAGCCACTCGCGCAGCGGCGCTAGCTCGCCCCGTTCGATCTGAACGTCGAGGTCGGGCAGCTCGGCGCGCGCGCGCTCCCAGATCTGCAGGGAGATGATGTTGCCCAGCGCGTAGGTCGGGAAGTAGCCAAAGAGGCCGGCCGACCAGTGCACGTCCTGGAGCACGCCGCGCGCGTCGTCGGGGACCTCGACCCCGAGGTAGTCGCGCATCCGTGCGTTCCAGGCCTCGGGGAGGTCGGCGACCGCCAGGCGGCCCTCGATCAGCTCCTGCTCGAGCTCGAAGCGCAGGATGACGTGCAGCGAATAGGTCGCCTCGTCGGCCTCGACGCGGATGAGCGACGGGCGCACGCGGTTGGCGGCGCGAAAGAGCTCCTCGACCTCGACGCCGGCGAACTGGGAGGGGAACGCGGCCCGCAGCTGAGGCAGCACCCACGCACAGAACGGACGGCTGCGCCCGACGACGTTCTCCCACAGCCGGCTCTGGGACTCGTGCAGCCCGAGCGAGACGCCGCTGCCCAGCGGCGTGCGCGCCAGCTCCGGCGCCACGCCGGCCTCGTAGAGCCCGTGCCCGCACTCGTGCAAGCCCGAGTAGAGCGCCATGCCCAGGTGGTCCTCCTCGTAGCGCGTGGTCAGGCGCACGTCCCCGGGGGTGCCGGTCGCGAACGGGTGCGCGGCCTCGTCGAGGCGCCAGCCGGCAGGATCGAACCCGAGGCGCGGAAGGATCCCGAGCATCAGCGCGCGCTGCTGATCCGCGGGAAAGGCGCCGTGGAGCGGCGAGCTCGCGGCCTCCTCCTCCTCGCTCAGGCTGCCCACCCGCTCGGCGATCGCCGCGATGAGCGGCACGAGGCCGGCCTTGAGCTGCTCGAAGACGGCGGCGACCTCGGCCGTCCGCGTGCCGGGCTCGAAGTCGTCGAGCAGCGCGTCGTAGGCGCAGTCGAACTCGCCCGCGAAGCACTCGACGTAGCGGCGCTTGAGCTCGAGGCCGCGCTCGAGGTGGGGCCGGAAGAGCGCGAAGTCCGACTCGGCGCGCGCCCGTTCCCAGGCCTCCTGGCCGAGCGAGGCCGAGCGGGCCATCTCCGCCTTGAGCTCGCCGGGCACGCGCCGGGCCTTCTCGTAGTCGCGGCGCGCGACGCGCACGAGGCTGGCCGCGTCGGACTCGGACGGCTCGCCGGCCACCTCGGCCGCCGCCCGGTCGAGCAGGGTCCCGATCAGCGACGAGGTCGCCCGCTCGTGTAGGACGGTCTCGAGCGTCGCGAGCTGCTCGGCGCGGGCGGGAGCGCCGGCGCGGGGCATCATCGTCTGCTGGTCCCACTGCAGCGTGCTGGCCGCCTGCTCGAGATCGCTCACCTCGGCCAGCCGCTCGCGCAGCTCCTGCATCGCAGCGTCCACCCTGTGCCCCTCCCTCGACTCATGAGCCCGCGGTGCTCGCGCGGCCCGCGGCCGAGCTTCCCACCCTGTGCGACCATTCCAGCATGTTCGGACGCACGAGCTCCTTCAAGCTGATCGAGCTCTTCGGGATCCGGATCGGGGTGAGCGCGAGCTGGTTCCTGGTGCTCTTCCTCGTGATCTTCTCGCTCTCGGGGCCCTACCGGGCGACGCTCCAGAGCTCGGACACCATCGCCTACGCAACCGCGGTGGCCAGCGCGCTGCTCTTCTTCGGCTCGATCATCCTCCACGAGCTCGGACACGCGCTGGTGGCGCGGCGCAAGGGCATCACCGTTCAGGGCATCGACCTCTGGCTCTTCGGCGGCATCGCCCGGCTCTCCCGCGACGCCCGCTCACCGGGCGAGGACTTCCAGATCGCCGCTGCCGGTCCCCTCGTGACCCTCGCGGTCGTCGGCGCCTGCCTGGGCGGAGGCGTCGCCGCGTTCGGCGCCGAGCGCTTCTTCCACGGAACCACCCTCGCCACGCACGCCGGCACCACCCCGATCATCCTCCTGCTTTCCTGGCTCGGAACGATCAACGCCGTCCTGCTCGTCATCAACCTGCTGCCCGCCTTCCCGCTCGACGGCGGTCGAATCGCGCGCGCCCTCGCGTGGCGACTCACCGGCGACCGCGGGCGGGGCACCCGCACGGCGGCTCGCATCGGGCAGGGCTTCGGATACGCGCTCGCGGGCCTGGGGATCTTCGCGCTGGTCAACGGGCTGGTGCAGGCCGGGCTCTCCGCGCTCGTGCTCGGCTACTTCATGGGCCAGGCCTCGCGCGCCACGATGCTCCAGACAGCCTTCTCCGAGCGGATGGACGGCGTCAGCGTGGCCGACATCATGGATTCCGAGCCGGTGAGCGTTCCCGCCGAGATGCCGATCGGCCAGGCGCGCGAGGAGTACTTCGCGCGCTACGGCTGGGGCTGGTTCCCCGTGGTCGACGCCGTCGGGCGCCTCGTCGGGCTCGTGCGGCGTGACCCGGTGAGCGACGCACCCGACGCCGCCCAGCGGGTTCACGCGGTCATGGAGGGAGGCGAGGAGTGGCAGGTCGAGCAGGACCAGCCACTCGAGTCGCTCGTGGCCTCCGAGCCCCTGCGCCGTCTCGGTGCGCTGCTCGCCGTCGACCGCGAGGGAGTCCTGTGCGGGGTGGTGACGCTCGACCAGGTGCGGCGGGCGATCGCCGCGGCGGCGACCCCGCGCGTGCTCTAAAAGCGGCGCGAGAGCGGCGCGGCGCCCGGGAGCGGCGGGTGGCCGCCCGCCGAGGTCGCGGTCTGACAGAATCGCCGCGGATGCCCGCTCACGACGTGCTCATCATCGGCGCCGGACTCGCCGGCCAGCGTGCGGCCCTCGCCGCCGCCGAGGACGGCGCGAGCGTGGCGATCATCTCCAAGGTCCACCCGGTCCGCTCCCACTCCGTGGCCGCGGCCGGCGGCATCAACGCCGCGATCAACCCCGAGGACTCCTGGGAGTCCCACGCCTACGACACCGTGAAGGGCTCGGACTTCCTGGGCGACCAGGACGCGATCGAGATCATGTGCCGCGAGGCGCCGGACGAGCTCGTCCACCTCGAGCACATCGGCGTGACCTTCCACCGCGACTCCGAGGGCCACCTCGCGCTGCGCGCCTTCGGCGGAGCTTCGATGAAGCGCACGGCCTACGTGGCCGACATCACCGGCCAGGCCACCCTGCACGTGCTCTACGAGCAGCTCATGAAGCACCACGAAACGATCGACTCCTACGAGGAGTGGTTCACGACCCAGCTCCTGCTCGACGACGACGGGCACTGCTGCGGGGCGATCTGCCGCGACATCCGCCGCGGCGGCCTCGAGGTCTTCCGTGCCAAGAGCGTCATCCTCGCCGCCGGAGGATGTGGCCAGGCCTTCCGCCCCACGACCAACGCGCTCATCTGCACGGGAGACGGCATCGCGCTGGCCTACCGGATCGGCGCGCCGCTGATGGACATGGAGATGGTCCAGTACCACCCCACGACGCTGGCCGAGAACGGCTTCCTCATCACCGAGGGCGCCCGCGGGGAGGGCGCCCAGCTCTTCAACGCCGAGGGCGAGCGCTTCATGGAGAAGTACGCGCCGAACAAGCTCGAGCTCGCCTCGCGCGACGTCGTCTCGCGCGCCGAGCAGACCGAGATCAACGAGGGCCGGGGCTTCGAGGACGGGACGATCGCCCTCGACATCACCAAGGTGCCGCGCAAGCGCACGCTCGAGGCGCTGCGCGAGATCGTCAACATCGGGCGCGACTTCGCCGGCGTGGACATCACGCGCGAGCCCATCCACATCAAGCCCGGGATGCACTACATCATGGGCGGCGTGAAGACCGACGTCGACGGCCAGACGCCGATTCCCGGCCTGTATGCCGCCGGGGAGGTGGCCTGCGTCTCGGTCCACGGCGGCAACCGGCTCGGGGCCAACTCCCTGCTCGACACGCTCATCTTCGGCCGGCGCGCGGGCCAGCACGCCGCCGCGCGCGCCCAGGGGATGCCGATGCCGGACTTCTCCCGGGCCCGGGTGGAGGACGAGCAGTCCAAGATCGACGCGATCATCGCTCGCGAGCACAGCGGGCGGCGCGTCTCGGCGATCAAGCTCGAGCTCGGCGAGACCATGAACCGCTACGCCGCCGTCTACCGCGACGCCGAGGGCCTGGCCAAGGCGCACGAGATCGTGCGCCGCCTCAAGGAGGAGGCCGAGGTGGCGTGGATCGACGACCGCGGCACGGTCTTCAACCAGGACGTGCTCGGAGCGATCGAGCTCGGCTACATGCTCGACTGCGCCGAGACGATCATCGTCGGAGCCGAGGAGCGCAAGGAGTCGCGCGGTGCCCAGTACCGCACCGACTTCCCCGAACGCAACGACGACGAGTGGCTCAAGCACATCGACCTCTCGCTCAACGGCGGCCCGGAGCCCGAAGTGAGCTACTCGGAGATCACCTTCACCCAGTGGCAGCCGGAGGAGAGGAAGTACTGATGCCCGAGTACACGCTGAAGCTCCGCCGCTATGACCCCGAGTCGGGCAACGCGCCCTACTGGGAGAAGTTCACGGTCGACCTGCCGCCGCAGCTCTCGGTGCTCGAGGGCATCCTGCAGGCACGCGCCGAGCAGGACGGCACCATCGGGATCCGCTGCTCCTGCCGCGCGGCCATCTGCGGCTCGTGCGGGGTGCGGATAAACGGCCGGCCCGGGCTGGCCTGCCACACCCACATCTCCGCCGCCGCCCACGGCGCCGAGACCCGTGGCTATGACGCGATCGAGATCGAGCCGATGGGCAACATGCCGGTGATCAAGGACCTGATCGTCGACATGGACGCGGTCCACTGGAAGAAGATCCGGCGTGTGACGCCGTGGCTCATCAACCAGGAGCCGGTGCCCGAGCGCGAGTACTCCGTTCCCCACGAGAACATGGTCGACGTCACGCAGTCGATGGCGTGCATCCAGTGCGGGGCCTGCGTATCGGACTGCCTCTCGATGGAAGTCGATCCGCTCTTCGTCGGGCCGGCGGCGCTGGCCAAGTCCTACCGCTTCGTGGGCGATCCGCGCGACGCGCAGCACTTCGACCGGCTCAAGGACCTCGCCGAGGACCCCCACGGGATCTACGACTGCACCCACTGCTTCAACTGCATCGAGGCCTGCCCCAAGGGCGTGGCGCCGATGAGCCAGATCATGCGCCTGCGTCGCAAGGCGGGCTCGGACCACGGGATCGAGGACCGCAACAACGGGCTGCGCCACGAGCACGCCTTCGTGGAGAACATCAAGAAGAACGGGCTGCTCCACGAGGCCGACCTGATGCCCGACTCCTACGGGGGCAAGTTCAACCCGCGCGCGGTTCCCGTGCTCGCGGGCTCGCTGCCCTCCATCACCACCGCGCTGCTGCGCGGCAAGGTGACGCCGCAGAAGGCCCTGCTCCACCCCCACCGCAAGCAGTTCAAGGACCTCAAGGACTACTTCGACGCGATCGAGGGCCAGGACGAGCGCTACGAGCTCAACCTGTACGCCACGGGCTACGAGGACGTCGAGGAGGCCGCCGGCGGCGACGCGCCCGCCGAAGGCGGAGACACCGGGCCCGGGTCGGCCGCGGGAGCCAACCCCCAGTCCAGCCAGGGCGCGGGAACGGAGGGCGCATGAAGGTCGCCTACTGGCCGGGCTGCGTGAGTCGCGGCTTCACCCCCGAGCTCCACGGGTCGATGGCCGCGGTCGCTCCGCTCCTCGACATCGAGCTCGTCGAGCTCGATCGCGCGGCGTGCTGCGGCGCCGGGGTGATCGCCGAGCACAACCAGGAGCTCGCCGACACGCTGAACGCGCGCACCTTCGCGCTCGCGCAGCAGACCGACGGCGCGATGATGATGAACATCTGCTCGACCTGCCAGGGAGCGCAGAGCGAGTGCCAGGAGCGCCTCGACGCCCAGGGCGAGTACCGCGAGCGCATCAACGGGAACCTGGCCGACGAGGGCCTCACCTACGAGAAGGGCGTGACCAACAAGAACTTCCTCTGGATGCTCGTGGAGGACATCGGTCTCGAGAACCTGAAGAAGAAGGTCAAGCGCCCGCTCGAGGGGCTCAAGGTCGGACCGTTCTACGGCTGCTACATCGTGCGTCCCACCCCGCGCCTGGGGATCGACGACGAGCACCCCCGCGACCTCTACATGCACTGGCTGATCGAGGCGCTGGGCGGAACGGTGATCGACTACGCCGGCGTCTACAAGTGCTGCGGATTCCCGATCATCACCCTGAACCGGGAGGCCTCGCTGCAGCAGGCGGGCCGCCACCTCGGCGACGCGCTCGACGCCGACGCCGACTGCCTGGTGGTCCCGTGCCCCCTGTGCCACCTGAACCTCGATCTCCAGCAGCCGCTGGCCCAGAAGGTCGTCGGGCGCCAGCTGGGCATGCCGGTGCTCCACCTCCCCCAGCTCGTCGGCCTGGCGCTCGGCCTCGAGCCGAAGGCCCTGGGGATGAACAAGCACGTCGTCAAGCCCACGTCGGTCATCGACTGGTCGACCTCGGTGGTCGCGGGCGCGCCGGCCGCCTGAGGCAGCGGAGCTCGTCTCAGGCCGCGCGGGCGGCGCGCGCGCCGAGCAGGCCGCGGGAGTGGAGCAGCTCGGCGAGCTGCACAGCGTTGGTCGCCGCGCCCTTGCGCAGGTTGTCCGAGACGACCCAGAGCTGGAGCGCCTGCTCGTGGCTCGGGTCGCGCCGGATACGTCCGACCAGCACCTCGTCGCGCCCGGCGGCGTCGAGGGCGGTGGGGTAGGAGTCGCGGGCGGGGTCGTCGACCACCGCGACTCCGGGCGCGCGGGCCAGCAGCGCACGGCAGTCCTCGGCCGAGAGCGGCTCGCGCGTCTCGACGTTGACCGACTCGGAATGGGAGGAGATCACCGGCACGCGCGCGCAGGTCACCCCGACGCGGATCGTCTCGTCGCCGAGGATCTTCCGCGTCTCGAAGATCATCTTGCGCTCCTCGTTCGTGTGGTCATCGCCCTCGGCGAAGGTGCCCGCGCCGCCCAGGACGTTGAAGGCGATCGGGTGCGGATAGACCTCGGGCGGGGCGGGAGCCATGTCGTGCAGCACGGCGTGGGTCTGGGCCTTCAGCTCCTCGACGGCCTTGACCCCGGTACCCGAGACCGACTGGTAGGTGGAGACGAGCAGCCGCTCGATCCCGACCGCGTCGTGGATCGGCTTGATCGCGACGAGGAGCTGCATCGTGGAGCAGTTCGGGTTGGCGACGATGCCGCGGTGGGCGTCGAGCGCCTCGGGGTTGACCTCGGCGACCACGAGCGGGATCCCAGGGTCGGTGCGCCACGCCGAAGAGTTGTCGACAACCGCCGCGCCGGCGGCGGCGAACCTCGGCGCCCACTCGCGCGAGACGCCGGCTCCGGCGGAGAAGAGCGCCAGGTCGAAGCCCTCGATGGCTCCCTCTTCGAGCGCGCGCACCTCCATCCCGCGCAGCTCCCGGCCGGCCGAGCGCGCGGAGGCGAAGGGAACGACCTCGGCCACGGGCAGGCGGCGCTCCTCGAGGACGTCGAGCATGATCGTGCCCACCGCGCCCGTGGCGCCGACCACGGCGATCCGCAGTCCGCCGCTCGCGCCCACGCTCACGCCGCCTGCCCGAACGGGTTCTCGGGCTCGATGCCGCGCTCGCCCAGGCCGAAGGCCGCGTGCAGGGCGCGCACCGCCGCGGGCACGCGGTCGGCCCGGATCACGCAGGAGATCTTGATCGGCGAGGTGGAGATCATCTCGATGTTGATCTGCTCCCGGCCGAGCGTGGAGAACACCGTCGCCGCCACCCCGGGGTGGCTGCGCATCCCCGCTCCGACGATCGAGACCTTGCCCATCTCGGGATCGCTGCGGACGTCGGCCACCACGTCCCCGACCATGGGATCGAGCGTGGCGTGCGCCGCTTGCACGTCGTCGCGGGGGACGGTGAACGAGATCTCCGCCTGGGCGCCGCCGGTGACCGGCTCGTTCTGGACGATCATGTCAACGTTGACGTTCGCGTCGGCCAGCGCGCCGAAGATGCTCCCGGCCACGCCGGGCCGATCGGGCACGCCGCGCAGGGTGACCCTCGCCTCCTCGGTGGAGTGGGTCACGGCGGTGATGAGGGGATGCTCCACGGTCTCGTCTTCTCCGACGACAAAGGTACCGGTGGCGTCCTCGAAGCTCGATCGGCAGTGGATGCGCACGCCGTGGTTGCGCGCGTACTCGACCGAGCGGAGCTGGAGGACCTTGGCGCCCGAGGAGGCCATCTCGAGCATCTCCTCGAAGGAGACCACCGCCAGCTTGCGCGCGTCGGGCACGAGGCGGGGATCGGCCGAGAAGACCCCGCTCACGTCGGTGTAGATCTCACACACCTCGGCGCCGACCGCCGCCGCGAGCGCCACCGCCGTGGTGTCTGAGCCGCCGCGGCCGAGCGTGGTCACGTCGTGGGCGGTCGAGACGCCCTGGAACCCGGCCACGAGTACGATCGCGTCGTGCTCGAGCGCCTCCTTGATGCGCTCCGCCCGCACATCGAGGATCCTTGCCTTCGTGTGCGACGTGTCCGTGACGATCCCGGCCTGCGAGCCGGTGAGCGAGATCGCCCGGTGGCCGAGGTCGTTGATGGCCATCGCGCAGAGCGCGCAGGAGATCCGCTCGCCCGTGGAGAGGAGCATGTCCATCTCGCGCGGATCGGGGGCCGGGGAGACCTCGCGCGCGAGCCCGATGAGCTCGTCGGTGGTCTTGCCGCGGGCGGAGAGCACGACGACCACGCGGTTGCCCTGCTCCTTCTGGCGCACGATGCGCCGCGCGGCGCGCTTGAGCCGGTCGGCATCGGCCACCGATGTGCCCCCGAACTTCATCACGACGGTGCCCGGCACGGCACGAGAGGGTAGCCCGTGAACCCTGGTCGACCGAGGCGCCGCTCGGCTCTCCTGCCCGTGTTGCTCCTCGCCGCGTTGGGCGGCTGTGGAGGAAAGGCCAAGGAGCCGGTACGCGCCGCTGCGAAGCCTCCCGCCGTCCGGCCCGCGCCGCCGCGCCCGAGCGCTCCGGCCGTTCCCGCCGGCGTGCCGCCGGCCGCCGCCGCGCTCGCCGCTCGCCTTCCGCTCGAGCGCCAAGTGGCCCAGCTCTTCCTCGTGGGCTTTCCGGGCACCGGAGCCAAAGCGCCAGGCGTGGCGGCTCTCGGCCGCCGGGACTGGGGCGGCGTGGTGCTCGAGCGCTCGAACTTCGCGGGGGCCGGGCAACTCGGAGGGCTCGTGGGCGCCGTGGGAAGCGTCGCCCGCCGCGCCCGCCACCTGCCACCGCTCGTCGTGGCCGACCAGCCCGGGGGGGCCGACACGGCGTTCCCCGGCCTGCCCCCGGCTCCCGAGCCCCGGCTCGGCGCCCGCGGGGCCGCCGGGGCGAGCGCCGCGCGCCGTGAGGCAGCCAGCGCGGGCCAGGCGCTGCGACGCCTCGGGGTGCGGATGACCCTCGCCCCCGACGCGGACGTCGACGTGACCGGCGGAGCGCTCGGCGCGCGCCTGTTCTCCGCCGACGCCGCCGCCGTGGCGCGCCTCACCGCGGCCCAGGTCGCCGGCTACGGGCAGGCGCGAATGCTCTCCGCGCCCGGCCACTTTCCTGGGCAGGGAGCGGTCAACCAGGACCCTGCCAGGGGCACGGCCTCGGTCGGGCTGGGACTCTCCGATCTGCGCGCGCGCGACGAGCTGCCCTTTGCCGCGGTGGCCCGAACCGCGCCGGCGATCGTGATGTCCAACTCGCTCTACGCGGCCTTCGACGGCGTCACGCCCGCCGGGCTGCTCCCCGACGCCGTGCGCGAGCTGCGCGACCACGCCGGCTTTCGCGGCGCCGTGCTGAGCGACGATCTCGAGGCTACGCTGCAACCGACCGGCGGAACCGTGGGCGACGCCGCCGTGCAGGCGCTTCAGGCCGGCGACGACCTCCTCTACGTCTCGGGAGACCGGGGCGAGCAGGACCGCGCGTACGCGGCCGTGCTCGCCGCCGCCCGGAGCGGCAAGCTCCCGCGGGCGCGGCTGCTCGAGGCGCTCGACCGCGCGCTCGCGCTCAAGGCGCGCGCGGGGCTGGTGCGCTAGCCCTAGGACACCTCGCGCAGCTTCCCCGACTCCACCTCGTAGACGAAGCCGCGCACGCTGTCCTTGTGCGGGATGAACGGGCTCGCCTTGATCCGGGCGATCGACTGCCGGATGTCCTCGTCGAGGTCCTTGAACGACTCGGCCGCCCACCGAGGCTTGATGCCGGTCCCCTCCTGAAGCTGGGCCTTGAAGTCGTCGTCGGTGAAGGTGAGCATGCCGCAATCGGTGTGGTGGATGAGGATGATCTCCTTCGTGCCGAGCGCGTGCTGGGAGATTGCCAGCGAGCGTTCCTCGTCGTCGGTGACCACGCCGCCCGCGTTGCGAATCACGTGCGCGTCGCCCTCGGAGAGGCCGAGCATGCCGTAGACGTTCAGCCGCGCGTCCATGCAGGCGAGGACGGCTACCTGCTTGCCCGGAGGCATGGGGAGATCGGCCTTGTCGAAGGAGGCGGCGTAGCTCTCGTTGTTTCTCAGCAGGTCGTCGGTGATGCTCACGGGGCGTTCTCCTTGGGGTGTGGGGGGAGGAGGCCGGACCGTACCGTAAGTGACGAAACTCGGTCGGGTTTTGGCACTTTCCCGCGTCGGCGGCTCTGCGAGGAAGGCGAGCGCTTTCGGGGCCAAGGCTTCAATGAAGCCGGGGCGGGGCGGCTCCCTCGCGCAGCGAAGGATCGTGGGGCCTTCAGCCCTCCAAAGGTTTCACGAAGGTCTGACGGCCTACCTTCGCCCGTCGGGGCGGTGGCAAGAGACGATCGCCTCCTTCCCGGAACCTCACGGCCGCGACCAGTTGGCACGGCCGAACCAGCCGCCCACCGCCGCGCGAGCGGGCCTCCGGCCGAAAGCTTCCCTACACCGCCCGGCGGCCGGTGAACGCCCGCCCGAGGGTGAGCTCGTCGGCGTACTCGAGATCGGCGCCGACGGGCAGTCCGCTGGCCAGCCGGGTCACGGCGACCTGGGGCGTGCGCTCGCGCAGACCGTCGGCGATGTGGAGCGCGGTGGCCTCGCCCGTGGTGGTGGGGTTGGTGGCGAGGACGACCTCGCGCACCTCTCCCCCCTCCATCCGCGCGAAGAGCTCGGCGATCTTCAGATCGTCTGGGTCGATCCCGTCGATCGGCGAGAGGGCGCCCCCGAGCACGTGGTAGCGGCCGCGGTACTCGTGGGTGCGCTCGATCGGGATGACGTCGCCCGGCTCCTCGACCACGCAGACGAGCGAGAAGTCGCGGCGCTCGTCTTCGCAGATCCGGCAGCGCGGCCCGTCGGCGAGGTTGAAGCACACCTCGCAGAGCCCGATCCGCTCCTTGACCTCGCGGATCGCGTCGGCCAGCGCGACCGCATCCTCCTCCGAGGCACGCAACAGATGAAAGGCGAGCCGCTGCGCGGTGCGACCGCCGATGCCCGGGAGCTTGCCGAGCTCGGCGATCAGCTTCTGGACCGGCGGGGCGTAGGCCGACACGCGAGCCGGGCTCTAGAAGCCGGGCAGCCCGAGCCCGCCGAGGCCGCCGGGACCGCCGAGATCGCCGGTCGCCCCCCCGAGCCGGGTGGCGGCCAGCTCCTGCGCCGCGCGGAGCGCCTCGTTGGTGGCGGCGAGCACCATGTCCTGCAGGAGCTCGACGTCCTCGGGGTCCACGGCCTCCGGCGCGATCACGATCGACTTGATCACGAGGTCTCCCGAGACCTTGACGCTCACCGTGCCGCCGCCGGCGGAGGCCTCGACCTCCTCCTCCTTGAGCTTCTCCTGCGCGGCCATCATGTCGGCCTGCATCTTCTGGACCTGCTTCATCATCTGCTGCATGTTGGGCTGGGGCATCAGGAGCCTTCCTGGGTCGCATCCGCGTCGAGGATCTCTTCGGCATCGAACTCTGACACGAAGCGCGCGATCCACTCGTCCTCGGAGAGCCGGACGGATTCGGGGAGCGCCGGAGCGCTCGTGCCGGGCTCGGGGTCCCGGAGCTCGAAGCACAGCCGCAGCGAGCGCCCGGCGACCGCGCGCAGCGCCTCCGCGGCGGCGGCCCGGTGCGCCTCCGTCTCCGCCTGGCGCTTGAGGAACGCCGCGCCGGTGGGGAAGGCCACGGTGACCTCCTCACCGGCGAGCCGGACCGGCCGGGCGTCCGCGAACAGTGCGGCGAGCATGTGGCTCTGGGCCGCCAGGCCCTCGACGGCCGCCGGCCACAGCGCGACGATCGCGTCCAGGTCGAGCTCGGGCAGCGGGTCCGGCGCGAGGCCCGCCTCGGGAGCCGGCTCGGGCTCGGCGGCGAGCGCCGCCACGGCCACGCCGGCGGTGCGGGCCGGCGCCGGCGTGGGCGAGGGCGAGGGCTCGATCGCCCGAGCGGGTGCGGCCGCAGGCGCCGGCGCGGGAGAGACGGAAGCCCGCGGGGCGGAAGCGCCCGCCAGCCGCGCCTCGAGGCGATCGATCCGCGCGAGCAACGCGCGCGAGGACGGGTCGACCGCGGGCGCCGCCGCCTTGACGAGCGCGAGCTCGAGCTGGATGCGCCCTTCCGCTCCCTCGCGGATCGACTGAAGCCCGGCGGAGATCAGGTCGAGCAGCCGGACCACGTCGGAGGAGGCCAGCCGGCGGGCCTGCTCGGCCAGGCGCTCGTCGCGCTCCGCGGTCAACCGCAGCTCGGAGGGCACCTCGCCGAGGGTCTGCACGACGAGCAGCTCGCGCGCGTGGGACTCCAGGTCGCGCAGGAACTGCCCCGGGTCCCGGCCGGACTCCATGAGCCGCGCGCCGGCGAGCAGCGCCGCCCGGGCGTCGTGGGTGGCGACCGCGTCGACGGTCTCGAACAGGAGGTCGGCACTCGCGATCCCGAGCACCGCGAGCACGTCGTCGAGGGCGATGCGCGGAGCGTCGCCGCCCGCGTCCGCTCCGGAGTAGGTCACGAGCTGCTCGAGTGTCCCGAGCGCGTCCCGGAAGGACCCGGTCGCCGCGCGAGCCAGCAGGGCGAGCGCCGCGTCGGGCACGTCGATCGCCTCCTCGCCGGCCACGCGGCGCAGCACGCGCCCGATCTGCTCCACCGACGGGCGCCCGAAGTCGAAGCGATGGCAGCGGTCGACCACCGTGGGGAGCACCTTCTGCGCCTCCGTGGTGGCGAGCACGAAGATCGTGTGCGGCGGCGGCTCCTCCAGGGTCTTCAGGAACGCGTTCCACGCCTGCGAGGAGAGCATGTGCGCCTCGTCGAGGATGTAGACCTTGTAGCGCCCGGCCACCGGCGCGTAGCCGACCTTCTCGCGCAGATCGCGGATGTCGTCGACGGAGTTGTTCGACGCGGCGTCCATCTCGATCACGTCGAGCGACGTGGCCGAGGCGATCGACACGCATGACTCGCACTCCCCGCAGGGCTCGATCGTCGGGCCGGCCTCGCAGTTCAGGCACGCGGCGAGGATCTTGGCCATGCTCGTCTTGCCCGTGCCGCGGGAGCCGACGAAGAGGTAGGCGTGGTGCACCTTTCCGCGCTCCACGGCGTTGGAGAGCGTGCGCACGACGTGCTCCTGCCCGACCACGTCGGCGAAGCTCCGAGGACGGTGGCGGCGGTAGAGCGAGAGACCGGACGGCACGAGAGCCGAGTCTAGTGGCGCGTCCGGCGCGCCGAGCGGGCGGCCGGGTCCGACCCACGACGTACTCTTCCCCGGTGCGCGCACGGCTCAGGACGGACGGCATCGCGCTCGTGCCGGGGCTGCTCGGCCTGGCGATCCTGGTCTACTGGGCGGCGGTGGGCGGGGGCTACGAGGTGCTCGCCGGCACGTATCCGAGCTACGACCCCAACCCGTGGTATCTGGGCGCCCTGGCCTCCGTCGGACTGCTCGCAGCGGCGCTGCTCGCCCTCGGCCGGCGGATCCACTTGAGCCGGGCGGGCGCCGGCGCCCTCGCCGCCCTCGGTCTCTACGTCGCCTTCTCCTACGCCTCCATCCTCTGGGCCGAGTACCCGGGCGCGGCCTGGGACGGCGCGAACCGGACGCTCGTGTACTTCGCCCTGCTCGCCCTGTTCGCGATCCTGCCCTGGACGCCGCGGGGCGCCCGGCTCGCCTTGATCCTGCTCGTCGCGGCCATGGGCACGATCGCCGCGGTCCAGGCGGTGAGGATCGGCACGGCGGCTCACCCGCTGGGCCTCTACAACGACGCGCGACTGGCGACGCCGCTGGCCTACCAGAACGCGAACGCCGCCCTGTTCAACATGACGGCGCTTCTCGCCCTCGCGCTCGGCGCCCGCCGTGAGGTGCCCTGGCCCCTCCGGGGAGGAGCGCTCGCCGTCGGCGCCCTCGCGCTTCAGCTCACCGTGCTCTCCCAGAGCCGCGGTTGGCTCTTCACGCTGCCGCTCGTGGTCCTGGCCGTTCTCCTCGCCGTTCCCGATCGCCTTCGCCTGGCGCTCTTCGCCGCTGGTCCGGTGCTCGCGACCGTCGTGGTCCTTCAGCCGCTGCTCGACGTCTTTCGCACGGCGGGCTACCACGGGACGCCGCTCGCCTCTGCTCTCGTCGACCGAACCCTGGCCGACAAGGGCCCCACGGCGGCGCACGCCATGCTGGTCACCGACAGCGTGCTGCTCGTGCTCGCGCTGCTCGCCGCGTGGGCCGACTCGCGGGTGAAGGTGCCTCCGCGCGCGGGGCGCTGGGCGACGCGCGGAGCGGCAGGGGTCCTCGTGCTCGCTGTGCTGGTCGGCGCCGGCGCCGGCGTGGCCGCGGTCCACGGGCACGTCGGGCAGCGGATCGACCGGGCTTGGCGCGAGTTTCAGAACACCGGCCGGGAGGGCAGCACCGCCACGCGCTTCACCCAGCTCGGCTCGGCCCGCTACGACCTCTGGAAGGTCGGGCTCGAGATCTTCGCCCGCCACCCGGTGGGCGGGATCGGCCAGGACAACTACCAGGAGGCCTACGTCGCGCGGCGCCGCACCGGGGAGGAGCCTCGCTGGCCTCACTCCCTGGCGGTCAGGCTCCTCACCCACACCGGAGTGATCGGCGCTGCGCTCTTCCTCGCGTTTCTCGCCTTCGTGGTCGCCGCGGCGACCCGGACGCGGGCTCGCCGCGGCCCGCAGGGGCGCGCGGCGGCGGGGATCGCGCTGATCCCGCTTGCCGTCTGGGTCTTGCACGGGTCGGTCGACTGGCTGTGGGAGTACCCCGTCTTGAGCGGGATGGCCCTGGCGCTGGCCGGGATCGGCGTCGCGCTCGCGCGCCCCGCCGGACCCGTACCGCCTGCCCCGAGGCCCCGCCCGCGCCGAGCGCTTCAGCACGTTCTGGCACCCGCCGCGGCCGTGTTGGCCACGCTGGCCGGGCTCGCCGTGCTCGGGTTGCCGTATGTCGGCCAGCGCGACGTCGCGCGCGCCCTGACGGTCTGGCAGGACGATCCGCGCGCCGCCTTCGCGGCCCTCCGCCGCGCCGCGCACCTCGAGCCGCTCAACGCCCAGCCCGCCACCGTCGCGGGCGCGATCGCCCTCGGGCTCGGCCGCCGCGAGCTGGCGCGCGAGCAGTTCGCCCAAGTCGCCGAGCGCAACCCCCGTAGCTGGCTCGCCGCGCTCTACCTCGGCCTGCTCGGCGCTCGCCATGACCGGCGCGCGGCCGCGGAGCAGTTTCGCCGCGCGCACGCGCTGAACCCGCGGGAGCCGCTGGCCGTCGAGGCGCTCGCGGCGCTGCGACGTGGGCGCCCGCTGACCCTTGCCCAGGTTGCGGCCGAGTTCGATCGCCGCGCCAAGCGCTTCGGGCCCTAAAGCTATGGTGCTTGCGGCCGAGAACACGGGTCGAGCGCGTACTCGCCTCGTCTCGCCGCATCACCGGTGACAGTTTCGGCGCCGGGCCGCGTTTGGATGGGTAGCTTGCTGTACGACCTCCACAAGCTTGCGATCCGGCGACCGGCTCGGTAACGTCCATCAACTCTCACACCCGGTATCAGGGGAACGAAGGAAGGATTCCATGAAGCGACTCATCATGTTTGCGCTGGTTGTGGCCCTCATGGCGGCCGCCCCGGCCTACGGGCAGAACTCCCTCAAGGACGAGAGTGGTGGCCCGGCTGCCTCCATCAGCACCCTTTCTCGTCCCCACGATCCAAACAGCAACAGCAACAGCAACAGCTCCCCGTCGAGCAGCTCCGCGTCGTCTTCGGGCAAGGGGAGCCTGCCGTTCACCGGCTTCGACGTGATGCTCCTCGCCATCGGCGGCGCGGCGCTCGTCGGTGTCGGGATGGGCGTGCGGCGCCTCTCGCGGCCGCTCGCCTGACGCCTCGCCCGACGGGCTCCTGCGGGCGCCCGTCACCCAGTTGAGATCCACGAACGCCGGCGGGCTCCCCGCCGGCGTTCGTCTGTCTGCTCCGGGCTGACTTCCGGCGAGACCCGGAAGCGGCGCCCCGGATTTGCCGACTCGGGGCTAAGGCTACGGCGCTCATCCGCCGAGGTAGGAGGCGAAGCCCATGCGCCAGACCCTTCCTCCGCCCCCCGTCCAGAGTCACCTTCCTCCCCCGGTCTCCACCGCTGGAGGCGAGCGGCGGGTGCGCGACCGCTGGCGCCGGCGTCGGGCCGCGGGCCTCGCCGACGCGGGAATGCTCGCCCTGGGCGGCGCGGCCGCGGTGCTCGCCGCGCCGGCGAGCGCCGTCTCGCGTGACGGGATGTGGTGGGCGCTCGCCTACCTCCTCGGCACGCTCGTGGTCCTCGAGCTGCGCGGCTTCTACGACTTCCGCCTGCACCGCTCGCCGGTCGACGACCTCGAGCGGATCTTCGTGGCCACCGCGATCAGCGCGATGGTGTTGATCGCGCTGCGCGTCAGCTCGGGTACGCCCGCCGCCGCCGCCGAGCTCACCGCGCGGCTGTGGGTCTTCGGGATGGTCTTCCTCGGTGCCGGGCGCGCCGGCATGAGCTTCGACGCGCGACGGGCGCGTCGCAGCGGGCAGGGCGCGTTTCACAACACGCTGATCGTCGGCGCGGGCGCCGTAGGCCAGCTCGTCGCCCACCGCCTGCTCCAGCGCCCCGAGCTCGGCCTGCGGCCGGTCGGCTACCTCGACAAGGACCCGATGCCCGACGGGCGCGCCGAGGCCGGCGGCACCCTGGTGCCCGTGCTCGGCGCGAGCTGGGACCTCGAGCAAGCGATCGAGGAGCACGCGGTCGAGCAGGTGATCATCACCTTCTCGACCGCGCCGCACGAGGTCATCCTCGGGCTCATGCGCCGCTGCCGCGCCCTCGGCGTCGAGGTGGCCTTCGTCCCGCGGCTCTTCGAGGAGGTCAACTCGCGCATCGGCATCGAGCACCTCGGCGGAGTGCCGTTCCTCCGGGCCGAGCGCGTCGACCCCAAAGGCTGGCAGTTCGCGATCAAGTACGCGCTGGACCGGGCGGTGGCGGCGCTCGCGCTCCTCGTCCTCGCCCTGCCGCTGCTCGCCGTCGCCGCCGCGGTCAAGCTCACCTCGCCCGGTCCCATCTTCTTCCGCCAGCGGCGGGTGGGCCTCGACGGCCGCGACTTCCACATCCTCAAGTTCCGCACGATGCGTCAGGACGACGGTCCCCCGACCGAGTTCGACGCCGCCTGGGCGGCTCGCCAGCGCGGCGAGGAGATCGCGGAGGAGGAGGACGCTCCGGTCGCCGTCGATCGGCGCACCCCGATCGGGAAGATCCTCCGGCGGACCTCGGTCGACGAGCTCCCCCAGATCATCAACGTGCTCGTGGGCGACATGTCCTTCGTCGGCCCCCGCCCCGAGCGGACGTCGTTCGTGCGCTCCTTCGAGCAGCACGTCTACCGCTACGCCGACCGCCACCGCGTCAAGTCCGGCCTCACCGGCTGGGCCCAGGTGCAGGGCCTCCGCGGCCAGACCTCGCTCACCGACCGGGTCGAGTGGGACAACTGGTACATCGAGAACTGGAGCCTCCGGCTCGACCTCAAGATCCTCCTGATGACCGTCTCGGCCGTGCTCGGCCAAGAGAACGCCGCATGAGCTTCGTCTCTGAACGCCCCGACGTCTCGATCATCGTCATCGCATACGACGTGCGTGACGAGGTCATCGCCTGCTTGGAGAGCATCGAGCGGCACGCCGGCGACGTGAGCTACGAGGTCATCCTGGTCGACAACGCCTCCTCCGACGGCCTGGCCGTCGCCGTCGCCGATCGGTTTCCCGAGGTGGAGACGATCGTGCTGGCGACAAACGAGGGCTTGCCGGCGCGCAACCACGGCCTGCGTCGCGCGCGCGGCCGGCACCGGATGTTCATCGACAGCGACGCGCTACTCACCTCGGGCGCCTTGCGCGCGATGATCGACGCGCTTGAGAAGGACCCGTCGATCGGGCTCGTCGGACCGCGACTCGTCTATCCGGACGGCTCCCTCCAGCTCTCCACCCGCCGGTTCCCGCCGCTGCTGCTGCCGCTGCTGCGCCGCCCGCCGCTCGCGCGCTTCTTCGAGGACGGACCGACCATTCGCCACCATCTCATGGCCGAGGAGGCGCACGACCGGCCCCGCCGAGTCGAGTACGTCCTCGGCGCCTGCCAGGTGTTCCGCGCCGAGGCCCAGGCCGCCGCAGGAGAGATCGACGAGCGAATCTGGTTCGGCCACGATGACGCGGACTGGTGCTTCTCCATGCGCGAAGCCGGCTGGGAGATCCACTACCTGCCCCGTGCGGTGGTCGTGCACGACTACCGCCGCACGTCGGCGCAGCGCCCGCTCTCCTCCTTCGCTCTGCGCCAGCTCGCCGCCCACGTGCACTTCCAGCAGAAGTGGATGCACGCGCGCGCACGCTTGATCGCCCAGGGGCGCGCGATGGACGCACAGGTCCAGGCGGACCCGGCTCCCGTCCGCGAGCGCCTGCCGACCGGATGAAGGAGCGTGCCGTGCCGACGTCGAACCGCGACCCCAAGCTCAGCCCCGAGCAACAACTTCGTCCTGCCTCCGACTCCTCTCCTCAAGGTGCCAGCATGTTGAACTCCGAGCAGCTTCTCGCGGTGGTCTGGAAGCGCCGCCTGACGGTAGTCGTGACCTTTCTCCTGACGCTGGCCGCCGTCGCCGCGGTGACGTTCTCGCTGCCCAAGACGTACTCGACCACGTCCTACCTCCTGGTGAATTCGAAGGCGGGCGGCAGCGCGTTCGAGGCGACACAGGTCAACGACGTCATCACGAAGACGTACGCCGAGCTGCTCCAGACCCGCAACACGGCCGACCTCGTAGCGCGCGCGCTCCCGTTCCCGGTCAAGGGAGCGGCGCTGCAGACCGCCGTGACCGTGCAACCGGTCGCTCAGAGCCAGCTGCTCGACATCACCGCCCAGGCAAGCTCGCCGGACAAGGCGCGCACGATCGCCAACACCTACGCCTCACAGTTCATCGCGACCGTCGCAAAGCGGGCGAGCGGCAACAACTCGACCACGGTCAGCCTCGCGGAGCCGGCCGCGCGGATCACGACTCCGACCAGCCCCAAGCCCAAGCTCTACCTTCTCATCGGCGGGCTGCTGGCTCTCGCCGCCGGCGTCTCCTGTGCCCTGGTGCGCCAGCGCCTGGATCAGCGTCTCGTCATCGACGACACGACCACCGAAATCTTCGGACTGCCCGTGATAGGGCGCATACCGGAGCGCTCAAGCTCTCGCATCCGCTCGCGTCGGCGCACCCAGGAGGGCGAGCCCGAACTCTCTTCCGTGCCCGACGAGGCGTTCAGGCTCGTGCTCGCGAACCTCGGCTTCGTCAATCACGGCGAGCGTCCCGCCAGCATCGCGATCGTGAGCGCCGGGCCGGCCGAGGGCAAGACGAGCTGCGCGATCGCCGTGAGCCAGGCCGCCACGGAGCTCGGGGCGCAGGTGGCAGTGATCGACGCCGACCTGCGCAAGCCGGGGTTGACGGAGCGGCTCTCCCCGGGAACTCGTCGGCCGGGCCTCTCCAACTTCCTCGCCCGCTCGACTCCCGCGCCCCTGTCGGACTTCGTCACAGAGTTCCCCGGCTCGAGACTGCGCCTGGTGCCTTCGGGTCCCGTGCCGCCCAATCCTGCGGCGCTGCTCTCGTCGAAGGCGCTGGACGACTTTCATCGTCGCGCGCAGCGGACCTTTGACTTCATCGTCTACGACACGCCGCCTCTGTCGGTGGCGGCCGACGCCTCGCTGCTCGCCGCTCGGGTCGGAGGAGTCGTCCTCGTGCTCGACGCGGGCAAGACTCGCCGCAGCGCGGTGCTGAACGCGGTCGATCAGCTCGAGCGGGCAGAGGTCAACATCCTCGGCATAGTGGTCAACCGCGTCTCGGAGAGCCTCGGAACCTACTACGGGTACGGCGACTCCGACGGTGGCGCGCCGCAGGACGAGCCGGAGCAGGGCATCCTCGTCGAGCGCAACGGCCGAGGTGAGCTTGGTGACTCGCTTCCGGCCATCGAGCGCGTCTAGCGCCGAGAGTAGCCTGATGGTCGCCGCCTTGGGGAACGGCCGGGCACTGGGCCGCTTCGGCGGAGTCGCGGCGCTGCCCGTGGCCGTCGCGGTGGTGCTGGGCGCTCTCTACCCCCTCACGGCAGGCATCAGCCCGATGCTGCTGCCCGCTGCGCTCGCGGCGGTGGCGCTCGCCGCCCTGTCGCTTACCCGGCCCGAGATCGGGATAGCGGCCGCCCTGCTGCTCTTGCCGCTGGGCCGGCTCGGGCTGACGGGCAACCCGCCGTGGCTCCTACCGGCAGTGTGGAGCGCGTGGCTGCTCGCGCTCGCGCTGCGGCCGAGCGTCGCCCAAGAGCGCGCTGAGAAGGCGCGACTCCCGCGCGGCGGCTTGGCCGTTCTCGTCTTTCTCGCCATCGGCTTCGTGGCCTTCGGCGTCGCCACGGATGCGCGGCCGGCCTTCCCCATCCTTCGAACCGACGTCACGGGGATGATGCTCTTCTTCGCCATCGCCCGTCTCGTGCGCACGCGCGCCCATGTCATGTGGACACTCGCCGGCGGTGTGGCCAGCGCCGTCATCATCGCCGGCGCCGCTCTCTTCAACCTATATACGGGCCGGACGGGAGCGGTCGGCTTTCTCACCAGCACGGGGGATCTGGTGAGCCGCCTCACGGTGGGCACCTTCACGCAGCCAAACTCTCTGGGCGGCTTCCTCGTGCTCCTCGCTCCTTTTGCGCTGGGCGCCGCCCTGGCGGCCCGACGCGGTCGGTTCCTTGCCCTGGGATCGCTCGCCATCATCTGCCTCGGCGTCTATGAGACGTTCTCGCGGGGCGCACTGCTCGGGCTGGCGGCCGTGCCGTTCGTCTTCCTGCGCGGGCGGCGACTGCTCGTTGTCGTACCCTTGGCGTGCGTGGCCCTGCTCGTGGTCACGCCGGGGCTCGTCGGCGAGCGCTTTGCGACGGCCAATCAGTCGGGCGGAGACCTCGCTACCCGGCAGGATTTCTGGCATGCGGGGCTGAGCATCTGGCAGGCACATCCCGTCACCGGCGTCGGACTCGGTGGCTTCCCCCAGGCGTACGCCCAGGCACGGCTACCCGGAAAGCAGTTCCTTCCCGACTCGGTATTCCAGCCCCCGCCCCATGCCCACAATCTGCTCATCCAGACCCTCGCCGAAGAGGGAGTGCTGGGCGTCCTGGCGTTGCTCGTCGTGATCGGCGTCGCCGTGCGTATGGCGCTCGCGCTCCGGGGAAGCGACGCGCGGTGGATCCGCGTCGTGGCCTCGGCAATGCTCGCGGCGCTCGTGGCCTTCCTCATCCACAACGTTTTCGACGTGACCTTGATTCAGGAGACCGGCATCGACTTCTGGGCGATGCTCGGTCTGCTCAGCGCCCTCACAGCGATAGCGACGACCCACCGGACCGATGAGCGCGCCGGCTGAGCCCGCCTTTGACGTCTCGGTTTGTGTGGTGAGCTGGAACGCCGCCAACGACCTCGCGCGCTGCCTCTCGACGCTGCGCGGAGCGGCGGAGGACCTGGCGATGCAGGTGATCGTGGTCGACAACGGCTCGACCGACCACACCGCAGCCGTCCTCGCGGGTCATCCCGAGGCAGAGACGATCGTCAACGACCGCAACCCGGGCCTTACCACCGGGCGCAACCAGGCGCTCGCCGCGGTTCGAGGGCGCGCGGTACTCATGCTCGACGCCGACACGATCCCTCATCCGGGCTCGATCGGAACGATGGTCCGCTACCTCGACGAACACCCCCGCGTCGGACTCGTAGGGGCGAAGTTGCTCGAGGTCGACGGGGGCCTCCAACTCTCGTGCCGCACCGTCTCGCCCGCGCTACTGCCGTTCTACCGACGACCGCCACTGTCGCGCCTGCTGGAGCGCCGACGCATGGTGAACCGCCATCTGATGCGGGACTTCGACCACGCCACCGCGCGTCCGGTGGACTGGGTGCTCGGCGCCTGCCAGTGCTACCGCGCCGATTTGCTCCCGCGCATCGGGTCCTACGACACCCGCATCTTCTCGCACGGCGGCGAGGACACGGACTGGTGCCTGCGCGTCTGGCGCGCAGGCTACGAGGTCCACTACGTCCCGGAGGCCGAGGTGGTCCACGCCTACGGGCACTTCACGCGCAAGAACCCGTGGACGAAGCAGTCGCTGCGGGCGCTCACCGACTTCTTCTACGTCCTCTGGAAGCACCGCGAGGTCCGGCGCGGCATCACTTCGCCATGACCGCCCGCACGCTCTTCTTCTACTCCGCGTGGCCGCTCGCCTACCACAACCTCGAGGCCGAGCGAAAGGCCCTCGCCTTGGCTCACGCGGGTTACGACGTCACCTACGTCGCCGGGGTCGGAGTGCGCAACCCGCGCCCCTCGAGCGCCGCAAAGCTCCTCGACCGCGTTTGGCGCAAGTGCGCGCCCTCCTCGCCGGGCAGCGGCGCTTCTCCCACGCCGCTGCTGCGCTCGGCGGCGCTGCTGGTCGCTCCGCCCCGGCAGGCTCGCGCCGTGCGGCGCGCCAACAGCGCGTGGGTCGAGCGACAGCTCCGCAGCGCGCTGCCGCACTGGGAAACGACGGTGGCCTGGGTCCGCTGGCCCACCCCTGAGGTCGTCGATGCGCTCGTGCGGCTGAAGCCGGCCGTCATGGTCTACGAGTGTGTCGACGCCTACCACATCTCTCCTGGTATCACCGGGCCGTGGGTCGAGATCTTCGAGCGCGCCGAGCGCGAGCTCGTCGAGCTCGCCGACCTGTGCGTGACGCCAAGCGAGCCGCTCGCCGACCGGCTGCGCGCGTGGGGAGCCACGGTGGAGGTGCTCCCTCATGGCGTCGATCTCGATCCCTGGGACGGCCCTGTGCCGCGCCTCCCGGGTCCCACCACCGTCGGCTTCGTTGGCACTCTCGACTACAAGCTTCCGATCCCGCTGCTGCGGGGGACCGCCGAAGCCCTGCCCGACTGGCGCATGCGGCTCATCGGGCCGGTGCAGGAGGGCTTCGACCCCCGACATCTGAGCGACCTTCCCAACGTGAGCGTCGAGCCACCTATCCCCGCCTCGGAGGTCGCCGCCACGATCCAGAGCTTCGACGTGGGCTTCATGCCGTACTTCGACCACCCCGCCTATACCGCATCCTGCCCCCTGAAGAACCTGGAGTACATGGGGATGGGCAAGGCGGCCGTCGCCCGCTGGGCGCCAGCCCTGGAGCCCTACAGCGACCTCCTCTACTTCGCGTCTACTCCCGAGGAATTCGCCCGCGAGCTGAGGCACGCCGTCGCCGAGGACTCGCCCGAGCTCCAGCGTCGCCGCCGCGCGGTGGCCGAACGCAATACGTGGCCGCGGCGCCTCGGCGAGCTCACCGAGCTGGTGGACGGACTCGTCGAAGCCGCCGGCCGGTCGGTCGCGTTGGACGCCGTCTGAAGCGCTCGGCCCGAACAGGCGTCCAGCCCTGTCTCGCCGGTTCAACTTCACCGGAGCGAGACCGATGAAGTAGGCGTCCACACAAACGGAATTCGCGGTGCTCGCGGGTTCTCGACAAAGGCACACCCGTCGCGAGGCGGGGTCGCAAAGCCAGGGGTCTCACGTAGACCGCCCAGCCGCCGAAGGAGCCGCCCAACATGCCGCACCGCGTCCGCTCGCGCGTGAGCTTTCTCACGCTCGCTCTTTTCGTCCTCCTGCTCGCCGTGGGAATCCCCTCGGCAAGTGCAGCCGAGCCGGGCGTCGTCCCGGACATCACATGGGGCTCCTCTCGCCCGGAGATCGATCAGGAGATCGCCCTCATGCAGGCGGCCGGGGTCAAGTGGGTACGCACCAACGTGCCGTGGAACGCGATCGAGCCCAACGCCAAGGGCACCTACAACACGACCTACCTGGCGGACATCGACTACGCAATCGCCAAGGCGCGCGGCGCGGGCATGCAGGTCGTCATGCCGGTCTCCGACGGCGTGCCCTACTGGGCCTCCGCCGATCCGCACAAGTCCACGAGCCCGGACGGCTCGCACAACTACGCAAAGACCTACCACCCGACGAACTACGGGGACTACGCCGACTTCTTCCGCGTGGTGGTCAACCGCTACAAGGCCCAAGGAGTGCACGCCTACGAGGTGTGGAACGAGCCGAACCTCGCGCGCTTCTGGCCGTCGGGCGTCAGCGCGGCGGAGTACACCCAGATGCTCAAGGCGGCGTACCCGGCGATCAAGCAGGCCGACCCTTCCTCGACCGTGGTACTCGGCGGCCTCTCCGGCAACGACCGCGCCTACCTCCAGCAGGTCTACGACAACGGCGGTAAGGGCTACTTCGACGCCGCCGGCATCCACGACTATGCGTGGGGCGACCCGACGAAGTGCTGGACCGACTCGACCGGCCACAAGGCCAAGGACGCGTTCTGCGGGATCGAGGAGGTGCGGCAAGTCATGGTGGACCACGGCGACTCGAACAAGTCGATCTGGATCACCGAGATGGGCTGGTCAACGTGCAACAACGCCTCGAGCGACTGCTGGAACTCCGGCGTCACCGAAGCCCAGCAGGCTGACTACACGACCAAGGCCTTCCACGTGCTCGACGAAAAGTACCCGTGGGTGAAGGTTGCGCTGGTTTACAACTTTCGCAACAACTCTTGGCAGCATGACGACGCGAACTCGTGGGAGGCACAGACCGGCATCACAACCAGCAACCTGGCGCCCAAGCCGGCATACGCAGCGTTCAAGGCCTACGCGCTGAGCGGCGGCGCCGCCGTGCCGAGCAACGGAGCGGCCGCGAGCACCGGCTCGGCGCCCGCGCCTGGCACCAAGGTTGCGCCGAGCACGCCGGCGGTCCACGGCTCAGCGCACGTCACGCGCCGGAGCCCCCGTCGCGCGCGACGTGCGTCGATCTCGCTCAGAAGGATCTCGCGAATCTCTGCCGCCGGCGCGAACGCACGGCTGCGCCATTCGATCCGTTTCGCATGCCTGATCCGCGGGGTGCCGCGCCTCACCGCCCGGCAAGTGGTCTTGCGCCTCCAGCGCTACAGCGCGGCGACACACCGCTGGACCACTTCGACGCTTCACGTCGTGCGGTTGGGCATTCGCGGAGAGTTCGTCGTGCCCTTTCAGCTGGCGGGTGGGCGCTGGCGCGTACGAGCCGAGTACCGCAGTGCGGCCCCCGGCTTCCTCCCGGTCCGCTCGAACTTCCGCGAGCTCCTCGTTCGCACGTAGGCGTGATCCTCTTATCCGCCGCGTCGAGACGCGACGGCACCGCGGAGGAGTTCGAGATCCCGCCGGCCAACCACGCGCGTAAGCAGCGCGGCGGCAGCGTAGGCGGCAAGCGCCGCCGCAGCGCACACGACGAGCGGAAGCGCCCGGCCGAGGACCGCGACGATCGCCAGCACCCCGAGCGCACCGACGAGACCGAGGTAGGGCAGGCGCGGCCAGGGCACGATGTGGCCGCGCAACGCGAGTCCGCCCAGGATGGCGGAGATGACGACCTCCGTCCCGACGGTCGCGGCGGCGGCGCCCCCGATGCCGAACGTCGGAATCGCCCACAGGTTGAGCCCGACGTTCATGACCACCCCGGCGGCCGAGGCCCGCGTGAGCCAATCCTCACGACGAGCCGCGCGCAGAACCGCGGTGATCAGGCTGTTGAACGCGGCGAGCGGTCCGGTCCACGCGAGGATGGCCAGCGACGTCGCCGCGGGCGCGTACTCAGGGCCGGAGACCTGAACGATTATCGGCCGGCCCAGAAGGCAGACGACCAGAGAGAGCGGCAGGGCGACGACGAGCACCGCCCTCATGCCCTCATGCCAGGAGGACTCGAACACCGCCGGGTCGGACTCTCGGGTGCGGGCGAAAACGGGCACAAGTGCGCTGGAGATGATCCAGGGCAGGGTTCCCAGGCCGAGCATGAGCGTGTACGCGGCCGTGTAGAGCCCCACGGACTTGGAGCCCTCGATCCACTGCACGAGCACCGCATCCGCCCGGGTGTAGATCACGGTGAGCACGGCGATCGATCCGATCGCTGAGACCGTGCGCCAGTGCACGGTGCCGGTAGCCGGGCCGCGGAGGATCGTCACACCGGTCAGGCTCTGTCGCAGACGTACCCCCGCGAAGACGAGCTGCAGGACGCTGACCGCAAGGAGCCAGATCAGCGCGGGAAGCAGGCGCCCCGTGGCCAGGACGAGGACGATGCCTCCGACGGCCCGCGCGAACGCCGTGAGCGTGGTGAGCCACGCCTCCAGGCCCATTCGCTCGCGACCGCGGAAGTAACCGAAGACGAACAGCGAGATGCCGTCGACGAGCGACGCGAAGACCACGATGAGGACGACCGCGACCAGCTCGCCGTTCGAGCTGAACAGCGCGGCGAGCGCTCCGACAGCCGCGATCGAGGCCAGCGTCAGCACGAGCTTGACTCGCAGCATGACCCGGAGTGCCGCCTCCGCGGACTCGCGCGCCTGGGCCACCTCGCGGATCACGTAAGGCGTCAGTCCGATGTCGGCGACCGGAAGGAGGACGATCCCAAGGGCGCTCGCAAACCCGTAGCGCCCGTACTGCGTGGCCCCCAGTTCGCGCTGCATGACTATCGCGAGGGCGTACATCGCCAGGCGCGCGAGGATCGTCGCCGCCGCCAGGACGTAGGCGTTGCGCGCGGTGTTCGCTGCCGTGCCGTCCGGAGCACCCTCAGCCGCCCCGACGGGCTCGGGCGGAGATCCACCCGCACCGGCCGCGCCCGCCGCGAGGCCATCGGGCGTCGAGAGGGCGTTCGCCGGCCGCGGAGCCCCGTCGCCGGCTGGCCGAATCGCACGAGTCACAGGCGCGGGGGATTGTCGCAGAGGAACCCGGCGGCCCCGAAGGCTTTCGGCGGCGGCCCTAGACTCACCGTCTCCGTGACGTCGCCCGCGCATGACAAGCAATCGAGAAGCGCTCGTAGCGCCATCCCGCTTCCTGCCGCCGGTGGCTCCTCGTGAATCGGCCGAAGGAGCCCGGGAATGGTGTTATGCGAGGCATCGACACCTCGACTCCGGCTGTCGTCCTGGGGGTCCACGACCACAACGGGCTCTCCCAAGTGCGCACGCTCGGGCGCCTCGGCGTTTCCGTCCACATCACGCACACTCCCGGGCGGACGCCGGCGACCTACTCTCGCTACATCCGCCGGCGCTTCGAGTGGGACATCGACGCGGCCGGCGCGGAGCGCACGGTGGCCTTCCTCCTTGAGGAGGTGGCACCTAGCGTCGGTGTCCCGGCGGTGCTTCTGCCCAGCGAGGACGGCAGCGCGATCATCATCGCCGAGTACGGCGACGTGCTGCGCGAGCGCTTCCTCATCCCCGATCAGGACCCGTCCCTGACCCGCTCGCTGGTCGACAAGCGTGAGCTTCACGAGCTCTGCCGCCGCACCGGAACCCCGAGTCCGGAGACCGTCGTGCCGGGCACGCCGGCCGAAATCGAGGCCTTCGCCCGCAGTGCCACCTACCCGGTCGTCATCAAGGCCAAGGACGGCTGGCGGCTGCGTCACACCGGCGACATCGTCACCTTCATCGCCCGTGACGTCGACGAGCTCCTGCACAACTACGGGCGCATGGGACTGGAGGGCGACCTGAACGTCATCCTCCAGGAGTACATCCCGGGCAGCGCGAACTCGGTGTGGATCTTTCACGGCTACTCCAACGCGGCGGGCGAGCTGATCGTTGGGCTCGTAGGAAACAAGCTCCGCGAGTTTCCGGTGGACACCGGGCTGACGAGCTTCGCGGTCAACCGTCCCAACGAGGCGGTCCGCGCCGCCGCCACCTCCTTCGTGCAAGGGGTGGGCTACCGCGGGATCATCGACCTCGACTTTCGCTTCGACGCCCGCGACGGCTCCTACAAGCCGATCGACTTCAACCCGCGCCCGGGGGCCAACTTCCGGCTGTTCGTCGATGACCAGGGGATCGATGTCGTACGAGCGGCCTATCTGGATCTGACCGGTCAGCCCGTGCCCGCGGGCCGCCAGCGCGTGGGTCGCAAGTGGATGCTCGAGAACTGGGACCTCGCGGCGTCGCGCAAGTACATCGCCACTGGGCGCCTGAGCGTGCGCGCGTGGCTGAGATCGCTGCGCGGCCTCGAGGAGGTGGCGTGGGCGGCCACCGACGACCCCGTTCCTTTCCTAATGATGGTGCGTGATTTCCTCGCCGTGGTCGGTAGGGTCGCCGCTGGCCGCGTGCGCTCCTAGGCAGCTATCGCGGGGAGCGGAAGCCGGGCGCGCTCCCCGCCGATGATCAGATCGCCCGCCAGAAACCGGGCGCTCCTCGGGTCGCGGAGCGCTTCCCGAGGCGGATAGGGCGTCCGCCCGTAGCCGTAGGGCAGGTAGAGGCGAACGCGGCAGCCGAGGTAGCGCAGGTGGCGCAGCACGCGGCGCAGCGGAAAGCCGTAGAGCAGCTCGAGCTCACACGGAGTTCGGCGCGCGCGGAGTCGTGCGATCGCCTCGCGCGCCAGGTCTGCCTCGTGCGTGGCGACGGAGACAAAGGGCGCCCGGCCCGCCAAGCCGTCGACCAGCGCGAGGAATCCCTTCCGGGGATCGGCGTGGGGATGCGCAGGATCAGGGTATTGGCCCTTGACGACGCGGACGTGCAGTTCGCGCTCGATCGCCCACTCGAGGTCGCGAGCGCTCCGCGGCCAGCGTCCGGCGAGCGCACACCCGAGCTGCACGGACGCGCCGAGCGCGGCGTCGACCATCGTGCGCACGCCGTCGGACTCGTCCGACTCCAGGGCGTCGAAGAACACCGAAGCGCGACTCTCTTTGGCGCACTTCAGCAGGGGACCGAGAGGGCCCGGCTCGAATCCGAGCTGCGAAGCCTTGACCGCGAGGCGAACGTCGCCGCCGCGCCCGGCGAGCGCGGTGAGGGCGGCGAGGTACCCGTCGGCCACCTGGCTCGGCGTCTCGTGCGGGCGGGGCCAGTAGCAGGCTTCGACGCCGTAGCCGCGTTCGGCGGCCCGGCCGTGAAGCGAACGAGGTCCGGGACGGCGGGACCAACGACGTATGAATTCCCCGCGCGAGCGCCTGCCGCACGGGCGCGCGAGCGCCCCGCCTCCCTCACCTTCGCTCGCGCATCTTTCTGCGAGCCGCTCCGAGGCCGTCTGCGGCGGCCACTGGGAGCGAGCGCCAGCCGCGGGATAGCCGCGAAGCGTCACGCACCCGCGCACCTTGTCGGTTCACACGTCGGTCCAGGGGGCGACGCTGCCCAGAAACTCGTAGGAGTGCAGCCCGCGCTCGGCCGCGTGGCGGAGCGTGTGAAGCATGAGTAGCTGCCCTGGCGAGGCGCGGGAGAAGGTCTCGTCGTAACCGATCTTCAACAGCCAAAACCGGCCACCGCTCTCTGCGGCGAGCTGCATCGCCGCGGGGCGGCCGTCGATGCGCAGAAAGCAGATCCGAAGGATGCCCTCCCGAGCTGCGGCGACCACCCATTCGCGATAGAACGCTCGCTTCTTCTCGTCGCGAGCGATCGCGGTGCCCTCCGCGCCTTTCCAGCTCGCCGCCTCGACCGCCACGGCCTCCTCGAAGAGGGAGAGCGCATGGGTCATATCCACCGAGACGACATCCATCTCGACTGCACCGAGCGCCTCCGCACGGCGGTGTGCGCGCCGGAGATCCGAGCGGCGACGGGAAGAGAAGTGCCTCTCGGGCTCCACCCAGGTGTCGTCGAGCTCGATGTAGGGGCAGGCCATCGCACGCCGAGTGCTCACCGCGCGACGGCCGAGAGCTCGGCCCAGAGACCCGACCACCGGCGACTCGGCGGGGACGCGCCAGAGGAACAGCGGATACCCGAGCTCGCGCAACGCCCGGGCAAGCTGCTCGAGGGCGGCAGGGTCGCGGTAGAGAAAATCTGTGGGCTCGTAGATCTGGTGCAGACCGAGCAGCTCCAAGCGCGCCCGCGCGCCGCCGCGACGGGCGAGCGGGGCGAGCGCAACGATCTCCGAGCCCTCCTCCACCACCACCACCGAGAGGGGGCGAGTCGCTCCATGCGCGGCCGCAGAGGCAACCGCCCATGAGTGCAGACCGACGGGGTTGCCGGAACGCTGACCGAGCCGGTTCCACTGCGTCGCAATCGCTTCCGTTGAGGTGAGGTCGGTGATGACCCTCGTCGTCGGCTGGGCGGCTGAACGCCCGCTCTGCGATCCCGATCGCCGCTCTTCCGTCAGCATTCGCCTTGAATACCACATTGGCCGGCTGCAACCGGGCGCTCAACCGACGCCGCCTTTCGGCCGATGAGGGCACGATGCCCCTCGCCGAAACGGCCCCGCGATGACTTCCCTCCCTCGGCGCTCGTCGTGGTCCGGGTCATCGTGGTACCGACCCCTCAACGGCTACGTCAGCTCCGGGACCGTCCTGTTCGTGGCCGCCTGCGCCCTTCTGGTAAGCGGCTGCCGCCCCGGCCGGGCGGCGAGCGCGGAGCAGACGACGAGCAAATCCGCCCTTATGGACTTCGCCCCCCCGCGACATCCGGGTGTGCTCTTCTGGCCCACGCCGACGAACCGGGTCGATCCTCGGTTCGTGCAGTTCGGCAAGAGCCCCGACTGCGGCTGCGCGAGCACGAAGCGCCTGGGAATCAGCGTCCTCCTGCCCAGGGGATATGACGGCCGGCGCCGCTTCCCCGTTCTCTACCTGCTCCACGGCGCGGGCGAGGCGCACGACACCTTCTTGACCCATCCCACGCCACGGAACGGCGAGCTCGGCGGCGACATACGCCGGCTGGCGCGGAGCTATCCGGCGATCATCGTCATGCTCGAAGGAAGCGCCTTCGGGTGGTACTCGAACTGGTGGAACGGAGGCCGGCTCGGAGCGCCTGCGTGGGAGAGTTACCACCTCGATGAGGTCCTCCCGCTCGTCGAGCGTCGTCTGCGCGTTCGTCCCGGTCGACGGTGGCACGCGATTGCGGGCTGGTCGATGGGCGGGATGGGCGCGCTCTTCTACGCTTCTCAGCGACCTGACTACTTCGGGGCCGCCGAGTCACTCTCGGGCCGCATCTCGATTCGCCTGCACTCGTTCCAGAGGTCGCTGGCTCGAGATGATCCTCGTCGCACCTACATCTGGGGAGACCCGCTTCGCCAGAATTTCTACTGGGCCGGGCACGATCCGACCGCCCTCGTGCCCAACCTGCGCGCGACTCGCGTCTACGTCAGGGTGGGCGACGGGCGCGGCGCGGGGGCGGCGCGCGATAGTCCCGAGGCGCAAACCGAGCAGGGGCTGCTGAGGGAGGCGCGGTCCTTCACGGCGGTCGCGCGCCGCGCCGGGGTGCCGGCGACCATGCAGGTGGTCAAGGGCATCCACAACGGCCTCAACGAGCGCGGGGGACTGGCCGACGCCCTGAGCCGGCTCTCCTTCGGACCGGTTCCGCCCTCACCGACCACCTGGACATACCGGACGGTCGCCCGGCGGGGTGAGGCCTGGGGCGTCCGCTTCCGGTTCCCGCGCCAGCCGCACCGGCTCGTCACGATCCGGCGTCGAGCCGGCCGGCTCCTCGTTGACGGCAGCGGCTTCGCGGAGCTCGGACTCCCCGGTCGACCGCCGGTCACCGTTCGCTTGCCGCTCTCGGAGCCCCTCTTCGAGCCGCGATAGAGTCCTGCTCGGCGTTGGTCCCCCTCGGAGCATCGCACGACCGGCGCCGTCGAGGCGCCAAACCGTTCAGAATGGGCGCATCAGGAATCGTGTTGTCGGCACGTTCCGTGGGGCAGATGCACCAAGTCCCTTCGGTGGCCGGCCGGCAATCGACTCAAGTTACGGAAGAGATCTCATGTCAGGACGACACTCAGCGCCGCTGCACCAGCCCGAGCGCCGACGAGCCGACGTAGCGGGCGGCGCCCCGGAGACGACCCTCCTCACCGCCGGGGCACTCGAGGCGTACGGCAAGCGCAACGATGCCCGCGGCACGCGTGGTCGCACCGCGCTGCGGCGCATGCTCGCCACCGCGGACGCCGCCGCCGCGACTACGACCGGCGTACTCGCCGGCTCGATCGCCGGGCTCTCGCAGATCCAGCTGCTGATCTTCACCGTCGTCGTGGGGCTGGGCTGGCCGCTGTTCGCGTTCCTCTTCGGCCTCTACGCCACGGATGATCCTCCCTCCTGGACGAGCGGGGTGCCCGAGGCCAAGCGCATCGTCATTGTCGCCGTGCTCCTCTCCTGGCCGCTGTGGGGGCTCGCGAAGGCGCTCGGCGCGGGCCACCCCGCGGCCGGGGCGCTCGCGGCCATCGCCTTCTTCGCGGTCCTCAGCGCGAGCACACGCGGGGCGGCGCGCTCCGCGGCCAACCGGATGACCCCGCTGCGGCAGCGGACGCTGATCCTGGGCACCGGGCACGTTGCCAGCCAGGTCATCAAGAAGCTCCAGAACCAGCCCGAGCTCGGCCTGCACCCGGTCGGAGTCGTGGACGACGACCCGCATCCCGAGGTCGCGTCGGGCCTCCCCCACCTCGGCCGTCGAGAGGATCTGGCCGAGATCCTGAGCCACAACGAGGTCGACCGGGTGATCGTCGCCTTCTCGCGGGCCACCCATGCGCAGCTTCTCTCCTGCATGCGGGTGTGCTGGGACAAGGGCGTGGCGATCGACGTGATCCCCCGGCTCTTCGAGCTCCTCGACGGCGCGCGCCGGATCGACCGGCTCGGCGGCATCCCCGTCCTCTCGATCGACACCCCCAACCTGGGACGCCCGGCCCGCGGAGCCAAGCGCCTGCTCGACGTCCTGGTCGCCGGATCGGCGCTCGTCCTGCTCGCTCCCTTCGCGCTGCTGCTCGCGCTGGCGATCAAGATCGACTCCCGTGGGCCGCTGTTCTTCGGCCAGATCCGCGCCGGCCGCGACAGCGAGCCGTTCACGCTCTTCAAGTTCCGCTCGATGCACACTGGCGCCGACCGCCTCAAGGCCGAGCTCTCCTCGCTCAACGACGTCGAGGACGGCGTCATGTTCAAGATCCGCGACGACCCGCGCTTCACGCGCCTGGGGCGCTTGCTACGCCGCTCTTCGCTCGACGAGCTCCCCCAGCTCTGGAACGTCCTGCGCGGGCACATGAGCCTCGTGGGACCCCGCCCGCTCGTACTCCCCGAGAACGCCGCCCTGGACGAGCCCTGGCACGCCCGACGGCTCGACCTGCGCCCGGGAATGACCGGTCCGTGGCAGGTCTACGGCCGCTCGAACATCCCCTTCGAGGACATGCTGCGACTCGACTACCAGTACGTGGCGGGATGGTCTCTGTCGCGGGACGTGGAGATCCTGCTCTCCACCATCCCTGCCGTGCTCTCCGGTCGCGGCGCCTACTGATCGGCGGAAGCGCGGGGCGAGGCGCCGAGAGCCGCCCGCCGACCCTTGAATCCACGACCGGCTCGGGGCGTCGCCGGAGCCTCCTCCTCGCGCCCATAGACGTAGTCCGAGGCGCGGAAGGTGGCGTCGCGGTTGATTACCGCGCCGAGGAGCCGCGCGCCCATCGACTCGAGCTGGCGACGGGCCAGGCGCAACCGGTGGTCGGTCGAGATCTTGAGATCGGCAACGAGGATCACGCCGTCGACGCGGGCGGCGAGGACGGCCGCGTCGGCGCCCACGTCGAGCGGAGGACAGTCGAGGATGACGAGGTCGGCGTAGCCGTGAAGCGCGTCGACGAGCTCGCGTCCCCGGCTCGACTCGAGCATCCCCGACAGGCTCGGGGGACGCGGGCCCGCGGCGATGATGCGCACGTTGGGCGAGCGGGTGGGGCGGATGACGTCGGCGAGGCTGACCGCGCCCGCCAGGTAACTCGTCAGACCGCGCCGGTCGCCGTCGACGCCGTCGAGCTCGCCGAGCTGCTCGCGCAGGGCGGGCCGGTGCACGTCCGCCTCGACCACGAGCACGTTCAGCCCGGTCTCCACGGTGGCCATCGCCAGGTTGAACGCCGTGGTGGTCTTGCCCTCGCCCTCCGAGGAGCTCGTCACCGCGAGGGATCGCAAGCGCGCGTCACCGGTCGCGTAGCGGACCGAAGTGCGCAGCAGGCGGAAGCCCTCGTCGAAGGCCAGGGCCGACGCCGGGTCCTGGGCGCGGCGCGGGACGCGCGCGAGCACCGGCACCCCCAGCCGCTCCTCGGCCTCCTCGGGTGAGCGCAGACGCGCGTCGAGCCGGTCGCGCAGGAGGGCGAGGCCGACGCCGGCGGCGAGGCCGATGAGCGCCGCGAGCACGGTGTAGAGCAGCGGACGCGGGCGCGTGGGCACCCGCGGCAGCGCGGCCGCGTCGGCCACGGTGACCCCCGCCTTGGTGGTCGAGGCCAGTCGCGTGCGCGCGTAGTCCTCGAAGACGGTGGCGTACGCGCCCGCCAGCTTCTGCGCGAGCGCGGGGGAGCTGGCCTCGGCGGTGACCTTGAGGAGCTGCGTCTGGGCGACCGGCTCGAAGGAGACGCTGCTGCGGATCTTCGCGACGCTGAGGCCGCCGCCGACCTGGGGCGCCACCAGGGCGGCGAAGTTCTCCCCCGACATGATGTCGGCGTAGGTACGGGCGGTGACCTGGGCCGCCTGGGCGGCGTCGAAGGACTGCCGGTCGGCGGTCTGCACCACGAGCAGGGTGGAGGAGGCGGTGTAGACCTTCGGAAGCTGAGTGGAGAGGGCGCCCGCGACCCCTCCGAACACGAGCACGGTGGCCAGGACGATCCAGCGCCGGCGCCAGATCCGGGTGAGCGGCGTCTCGTCTCGCATCTCCTCAGTCTAGATCGGCGCTCGGGCGAGGCGCCTCGAGCGTGCAGAGGCGCCGTGGCGCTCAGCGAACGGTGGCGCGGGCCATGCGCACGAGCCGCCGGACGGCACGGGCCGAGCGGTGGCCCATGATCGCCTCGTACCGGTCATCGCGCTTCAGGCGCAGCTCGAGCAGGTTCGCGCCGTTGTACATGTCTTGCCTGGGAAGGTCGAGGGGGCGAGACCACGATCCGCGGCCCTGGGTCCGGCACGCCGCCCGGAAGCCCGCGGCGCCCGCCGCCGCCACCACCGCGGGGTTGGCCTCGCCGTAGGGGTACGCCAGGAGGTCGACGGTGGTCCCCAGGAGCGTCTCGAGGTGCGCGCGACCCTCGCGGAGCTCAGCCGCCGCCCGGTCCGGCGGGAGGGCCGTGAGGTCGGGATGGGTCGCGGTATGCGCTCCGACCTCCACGCCGGCCCGGTGGAGCTCGCACAGCTCCCCCTCGGTCATGACGCGGGTCCACGGCGCGTCGGGATGGCGCTGACCGAGCCAGCCCGAGACGGGGAACACGGTGGCGGGCGCCGCGAGCTCGCTCAGAAGCGGCACGAGCGTGTCGAGGTTGTCGACCAGGCCGTCGTCGAAGGTCAGCGCGGCGGCGCCGACCCCCTGTCCCGCGGAGAGCCGATCCACGAAGGGCCCGAACGCCAGCAGCTCATAGCCCCACGCCCGGAGACGGTCAACCTGGCGACGGAAGTCCTGAGGGCGGACGAAGAGGCCGTGCCGGTCGCGGCGCACCGGCACGTCGGCCACGCCGTGATAGGCGAGCGCGAGGGGAGGTAGGTCCGCCGCGCGCGTAGAGTTCTTCCTCGTGATGGCCCGCTCGCTTCGTAGCGCTTGGCTTCCGCCGGCAGTCGCTCTCGCCGCGGCGGTGCTGGGCGCGGCAGCGTACACGCTGATCGCCTACCGCTTTTCGCCTATCGTCGCCCTGGCCGTGCCGTTCGGCTTGGCGGCTGTCGTCGCGATCTTCTGGAATCCCACGCTAGGGATCTACGCGTCCCTGCTCACCGTTCCGCTCGAGTTTCTGCGCTTCCGCGCCGGAGGCGCGGCGAAATTGAGCCCGGCGGAGATCGTCCTGCTGTTGAGCGGAGCCTCGGCGGTCGGACACATGCTCCTCTCTACCGAGAGGCGCCGGCTAGGCGCCCCTCATGTCGCTTTCGGGGCTCTGCTAGCCGTGGTCGCGGCGGGGGTGGTCTTTGCCGAGAAGCCATCCACCGTGGCCAAGTCGGTCGTCATGTGGTCGATGCTCCTCGCCCTCTCGGTCTGGGTCGCCTCGGCCGATCGGCGTGAGCTTCGAACGCTGCTTGCGGTGATCGGGGCGGTTGGAGGCATCGTGGGTCTCATCGCCGTCCTGCACGGCGGATCGCAGGAGCTCGTCGCCGGCGGAAGCGTCGTGACCAACCGCGCCCAGGCCGGGTTCGACCAGCCGAACCTGCTCGCCTTCTTCCTCGTCCTCGCGCTGCCGGTCGCCATGGTGACCGGGATGCGCGGGGCCGCGCTCGTGAGACTTCCGCTCCTCCTCGCCACCGGCCTGGCCTTCGCCGGGCTGCTGCTCACGCTCTCCCGGGGCGGAATCATCGGGACGGCGGTCGCGCTGGTCGTGCTGCTGCTCTGGACCGCCTTCCGACGAGTGTTCGCCGGTTTGCTCGTCCTGCTCGTGATCTTCGCCGCGCTTAACGCCAACCCCCTCGCGAAGTCGACCGAAGTGAGCGTGGTCCAGCAGCGACTGGCCACGATCGTCGGTGGTCAGGAGACCACCACGAACCCGCGCATAGGTATCTGGAAGAAGACTCCGAGCATCGTCGCGGACCACTTCGTCCTCGGAGTGGGCGTGGGCGACTATTCCGTCGTCGCACCCCGCTATGGGCTTGTGGCCCTGGACGGATCGCCCTACGAGCACGCACACAACCTGTTCCTGACTTTTGCCGCGGAGACCGGCCTGGTGGGACTCGCCGCGTTCGTCTGGTTCGTCGTCGCCGTGGCGCGCACCGCCCTGTCAACTCTTGGCCGCCGGACAGCCTCCGACTTTCCGCTCGCCCTGGGCCTCGTAGCCGCCCTGACCGGCTTGCTCGCGACCGGAATGACGGACTATCCCCTGCGGGCCAACGTGGTGATGGCCCTGATCATGCTCGAGGTAGGGGCGCTCGTGGGCTACGCGCGCCTGATGAGGGCCGGCGACCCCCGGGCGCCGGTGGAGCGGGCCGTCTTTCCCTCGCTCACCCCACCAACACCGCGGCGACCGAATACCGCGCCGACCGGCTGAGGCGGCCGAGTCGACGAAGGAACCGTCCGGTCGGGGTCGCGCGGGCGTGCAGGTGACGCCGGAATCGGATCTCGGCTCCGTGGCTCCACCGGACCCCCGAGAAGGTGATGCGCAGGAGCGCATGCGCAGGAGCCCGGCCGGCCACCCACTCGCGCCCACGGACGCGAAAGGCCCGAACACGGACGCTCGCACCGATGGCGAAGGCGCTCTTCCTCGCCCGGCGCCTCCCCGCGCCGCTTCGGCGCGAGGACCGGGGAAGGGCAGGCGGGGAGGCCGCGGGCGCCGGGGCAACTGAGCTCGCCGCTGAGGTGAACATGGCCTTGAGGGCGTTGTAGGCGGGCTTCGGCGTGTAGTCGCGCTTGATGAGCCCGTAGTTCGGCTCGATGCCCACCGGGTCGGTGCCCTTGTCGCGCAGGTTGTAGACGATGCCCGCCTTCACGTAGGGCAGGGTGGTGAGTATCTGGAACGCCTTCGGGGCGTAGGCGGCCTGCCGCGCCTGGGTTACGCACGAGGTCGAGCCGCCCGCGCACGTGGACCAGCCGAACTCGGTGGCCCAGATCGGCGATGTGTCGCCATGGGCCAGTTGTACTCGGCGCACGAGCTGCAGGCCCGGCAGGAACGCGTAATGCGCGTCCGGGTATGTCGCCGCCGGATCCCGCTCCGCGCTGTAGGGATGGATCGAGATGCCGTCGTAGAATCCCTTGATTCCGTGGTCGTAGAGGCTGTTCAAGAAGGGAGCGTCGGCCAGCGAGAGGGCACCGGCGAGCACGGGGACGCTTCCATTGCCCTGCTTGGCGCCGACGTAGCCAGCCTTGACCAACTCGGCGTAAGCGGCAGCCGGGTCGCTGGCCGTGAAGAACCCGGAGAGGTTCGGTTCGTTCCACAGCTCGAGGGCGGCGAGCTGGCCCGCGTACCGGGCGGTCATCCAGCGTGCGATGTCGCCGAAATCAGCCGATTTGCTCGGCGGGTACTGGCCGACGCCGCGGTCCCACCACCCGTCCGAGCAGCCCTGCTTGAGGCTCTCCGGGGCCGAGGAGGCCCAGCACGGCGTGAGCATGACGGTGGCGATCACCTTGAGCCCGCGCGCGGAGGCGCCGGCCATGAAGCGGTCGAGCTTCTCCACGTACCACTGGGAGTAGACGCCCTTGCCGCCCTGCTCGAGGGTCTGCCAGCCCACGTCGACGCGGACAACGTTGGCTCCCATGGCCCGGGTCATGTCGAGCTGGCGATCCATGTCCGCGTTGGATGAGTCGCCCCACAGGGAGTGAAGCTGCACCCCGCGGTAGTCGGTCGCGGAGGCTGAGCCGACGCCGACGGCCAGGGTGGCCACGAGCGCGGTGGTCAAGGTGCACAGCAGGGAAAGAACGCGGGGAAGGCGAGGCATGCGGAGGGCTCCGGAGTTCGGTGCCGCCCATCCCGTGCTGCTCCTTCGGTAACCCGGCCGACCTCACGAAGGAGGTCCCGTTGGCTTTGCGTCCCCGCCTTACGACGGGTTTGCCCTTTCGGGAGGGGGCGTTTGTTTTCGGGTTCGCCCTCCCTTCGGCGCACCACTGCGTCCGCTGCACTTCGGCGCAGGACTACTGGACGTTCGGTCGAGGCGGCCCGCGCGGCCGCGCTCGCTGCTACCGAACGAAGGCGCGGTCGAGGATGCCGGCGGTGTCCTTCATCTCGAAGACCTCACGTAGGTATTCATCGACCTCATCGCGGCTCGCGCCGCGCACGGCCATTTGCATGGCGACGAGATGGGCGGCGTCGGCGGCCGAGGTCTCTCCGGCGGACGCGCCGACGATCTCCGGCTCCGACCCGGCGGCCGCAGGCGTGGCCCGCTCGCCGAGTTCTGCCGCCAGGCGGTCAAGCTGCCGGTTGGTCTCCTGCACCCAGTCGAGGAGATTCTCGCTGACGTCGGCGAGCTCACGCAGACGCGCAGCGGCGAGTTCGTTGACGCGGCCTCGCCACTCCTGGAGGTAGCGGGTAGCGGACTCTTCGGCGCCGTCGGGCAACCCTCGCTTCGGCGCTTGATCCGCCGGCGGCTCGCCGGCAGCGGGTGAATGATCGTTCTTTCCCATTCTGGCCAGCCCTCAGCTGGCGCCGAGTCTAGCCCCGCCCGGCGCGTAGCATCTCACGCCGTGGCCGGCGACGACCCGGGGACTCCGGAACCAGCAGCGCCGTCGAGTTCAGTGCTGAGCCGCTCGGAGGAGGCCGAGGCACCCTCTCGCGGGCCGGCGCGCGTCGCCTTCCTGTCCTCACACGCCCAGCTCGGTGGCTCCGAGCGTTACTTGGAGCTCCTTCTCGATCACCTGGGTGAGGACTGGGTGCACCGGATCCTTGCGCTCACGGATGGGCCGTTCGTCGCGCGCCTGCGCTCGGCCGGGCACTCGGTCGACATTCTCGAGACCCCGGCGCGACTCGGGATGATCCCGGTCGCCTGGCGCCTGCGGCGCGCGATGCTCGCCGACCCTCCCGACGTCGTGCACGCCAACGGCATCAAGGCCGCCCTGCTCGCCGGACACGCGCTCGTCGGAACGGGCATCCCCGTGGTCTGGGTGAAACACGACCTGTACTGGGACGGGCGGCTGGCGAAGATCGTCGCGGCTCGGTGCCGACGGGTGATCTCGGTGAGCTCGGCGGCGGGGCTGACCTTTGGCGGCCGCCTGGGCGATCGTCTCGCAGTCGTTCCCAATGCCCTCCCCCCCGTGGCGGTCGACCGCGCTGCCGGACGCGCGCTGGCCCTCGAGCTCGCCGGGGCGAGCGACGCCGAGGTGGTGGTCCTCGCCGGTCGCCTGCACCGCGCCAAGGGACAGCACGAGGCCGTCGAGCTGGCTGCCGAGCTGCGCTCCGAGCGCCCGCGGCTGCGCTGGCTGCTCGTCGGCGACGAGGATCGCTACACGCCGAGCTATGCCGCCGAGCTGCACGCTCGCGTGGCCGAGCTCGGGCTCCGGGACACGGTGCGCTTCACCGGCTACCGGGCGGACCTCCTCGAGATCCTGAGTGGCTGCGACGCGGCGATCGTCCCCAGCGGTCCGGACGAGCGCGGCATGGGTCGGGAGGGCTTCGGCCTCGTCGCCCTGGAGGCGATGGCGGTAGGCACGCCGGTGGTCGGCTACGCCGACGGAGGCGTGCCCGAGGTGCTCGGTCCCTGTGGCCTGCTGCCGGCGCCCGGCGACCGCACCGAGCTGGGTCGCGCCATCGTCCGCGTCCTCGAGGATCGGCCTCTCCGCGACCGCCTGGCCTCCTGCGGTCGCGCACGGGTCGCGGAGCGCTTCGCGCTGAGCGCGCTCGTGGCCACGATGCGCGGTCACTACGCCGACGTGGCCGCGGCACCGGTCGCGTGACGCCGAACGCACCCTCGCCACGGCCCCTGCGCGTCCTGGTCGACGCGGCGATCCTGAAGCCCGACCTCATGGGCATCCGCACCTACATCGTCGGGATGCTCTCAGGCCTCGCACGCCAGGCCGACGTCGAGGTGGTCGTGGCGACCAGTCGACCGGAGGACCTCGAGGGAGCGGGTGAGCTCGAGGTGGTGAGGCTGCCGTCCCGTGTGCAGGACTTCCGCCGGCGGGCCGTCTGGCGTGAGCGCTTCCTCGACGGCCTCGTCTCCCGCACGCGCGCCGACATCGTCCTCGCGCCGGTGCCCGAGCTCCCGTTCCGGCGACTGCGAGTGCCGGCGATCATCGTGGTCCACGACGTCACCCAGATCCTGGCTCCGGCGCTGATGGGGCGACTGCGGTGGCTGCGCGCCACGCTCGACCTGCCGCGCGCGACCTCGGCGGCGTCGGCCGTCGTCTGCGTGAGCCACGCCACGCTCGCGATGCTGCACTCGACGGTCGGCGTCGATCCGACGCGATGCGTGGTCATCCCCGAGGGGCCGCAGCTCCTCCTCGGGACCGACCCCGACGAGGGATCCCTCGAGACGGAGCCGTTCTTTCTCTACGCCGGGACGCTGCTGCGACACAAGAACCTTCCCACGCTCCTGCGGGCCTTCGCCCTCACCGACCCAGCCATCCCGGCGCGCCTGGTGATGGTCGGCCCGGCGAGCGATCGCGAGCTCGGCGAGCTCCACCGGCTGCGCGAGGAGCTCGGGCTGAACGACCGCATCGTCCACCGCGGGCTCGTCTCGACCGAGGAGCTGGGCCGGCTCTACGCGGACGCTGTCGCGGTGGTCTCTCCGAGCCTCCAGGAGGGCTTCGGCCTGCCGCTGCTCGAAGCGATGGCCGCCGGAGCGGCCGCGCTCGTAAGCGACCTGCCCGCCTTTCGCGAGGTGGGCGGAGACGCGGCCCGGTACGTGGTCGAGCCGTTGAACCCGCACCGGTGGCGCGAGGAGCTGTGCGAGCTCGCCGGCGACGTCGAGCTGCGCCGGACCCTCGGCGTCCGGGGGCGGGAGCAGGCTCGGCACTTCACGTGGGAGACGGTCGGGCAACGGTTCGCCGACCTGGCCTTTTCCGTGGCCGGGCGCCCGCGGTAGGCGGACTCCGGGCTCGCCCCGGCGAAGGGCCCGTAGGCTTGCGGCCGCCGCCTGCGCCGCCTCGCGCTCATGTCCCTCGCCGACGACGCCACCGCCCTCATCGACTCCGTCGTCTCACGGCGCGTGCTCGTCTTCGGGTCTCTGCCGCCCGCGGGTAGAGACGTGGACCTTCTCGCTCGAGTCCCCGAGGCCGAGGCCGCACGCCGAGCGCTCGACGCCGACGGCTTTCTCGCGGGGCCGGGCGGCTGGGTGCGCTTCGGACACTGCTCCGCCATGATGGTGGAGGTCGTCCCGGCCGCGGACTGGAACCTTCCCGACGACGAGGTCGACGCGCTCTTCGCCGAGGCCGTCCCCCTCCCCGGCTTCTCGCACCTCGTCGAGCCCGCCGCCCACCATCAGCTCCTCATCCTGGCCCGCAAGCTCGACGGTGGCGGGTTGCTCACTCCCAAGCGGCGTCGGCGCGCCGAGCAGGCCGCTCAGGGGAATCCCGGCGCATGGGCCGAGGCGCGTCGCGGGGCGCTCGCCTGGAATGCCGAGGCCGCCCTTGCCCGACTCGAGCAGGCACTCCGGCAGGACCGGGCCCCCTCCTCCCCGCGATCGCTCACCGCCCGCCGGCCTCACCGTCCCCGCCTGGTCTCGCTCTCGGGTATCGACGGGGCGGGCAAGAGCTCCCAGGCTCGCGCCCTCAAGCACGCGCTCGAGCAGCTCGGCTACGAGGCGGAGATCGTATGGACCCCGATCGCCCAGAACGCCTGGACGTACCGGGTCGCGGCCGGGATCCGGCATTTGCTCCTCCGCATCCCCTCACTCGCCCCCGACGAGACGCTGCGCGATCCGAAGCTGGAGCGAGAGACGATGGCGGGACCGGGGACCATGCTGCGCGAGCGCAGCAACCTGGCCACGGAGGCGTGGACCGGGCTTCTCGCCCTCGCCAACGGGCTCTCGCACGCGCGCGCCGCGCTGTCGCACTCCGGCTCCGGCCGGGTGATCATCTTTGATCGCTACGTCCTCGACTCCGCCGTGCGCCTGCGGGTCATGTACGGCGAGTCGCGCCCGTTCCGCTGGCAGAACCGCCTCATCCGGCTCCTCTCCCCATCGCCACTCTTCTCGGCGTTCCTCGACGTGGCGCCGGAGACCGCGCTGGCGCGCAAGCAGGACCGCTGGACCTCCGAGGGCCTCAGCGCCCACGCGCGCCTCTACCGCGAACAGCACGCCGCCTTCGCGACGGTGCGCATCGACGGCCAAGCTCCCGTGGAAGAGGTCTGCGCCCAGATCGCCGAGCGTGTGTGGCGTCACCTGACCGGTGGAGCCGGCTGAGGAAGAACCCGCCAAACGGCGGTGCGCCCGGTGATCAGGCGCGACGAATCCAGCGCTTCAAGCGCTCGCGCGCCGGCACGGACAGGCGGCCCGCTCCCGCCCGGGCGAGGTCGCTCGCCACGAACCTCGCCATCGCCACGGGGTAACTCGAGCGGATCGGCACGAGACTCACCCAGTCGAGGCGCTCCTCCCCGTCGGACAACCGATACTTGTACTCCTGCCCGCCCGCGCCCAGGTCGATCAGCCGCTCCCCGCGGGAGAACCCGTCCTCGATCGCCGCGAGCACGGTCTGGATCGCCGGGCTGTGGGTCTTCCAATCCCGGGCGAACCCGCCCAGCCAGTACGACGCCCGAGAGCCGGCGGCGACGAAGAGGTGAGCGGACACCGTGCGGCCGTCGGCATCGATGCACCAGAGCCGGAACCGGCCGTCGGCGACGAGGTCGCCCGCGACCTCGACGAGCATCCTCTCGACGCGGGCGTTCAACGCCGCCGAGCCGCCCCGGTCCGACCACCGCGTTTCGTGCAGGCGCCCGAAGGCCTCGAGTCGCGGCTGTGCCTCTTCAAGCGTGTCCGGCACGAGGAATCGTCCTCCCTGCTCCTCGATGCGGCGTCGGTAGCGCCGCATCTGCTGACGAAAGTGCGAGCGCCGAGCGGCGAACCAGGCCTCGTAGCTCTCTCCGGAGAGATCGACCGTCGGGATCGGAAGCGACGCGTCACGCCGGACGCGAGGCCGTCGCCAATCCGGCCACGATGCGGCGAGCAGCGCGGGCCACGCGGAGTCGGAGGGGACGCCGTCGAGCGCGAGGACGGCCGGGCGGGGCCGCGCCCGCGCAAGGGTGAACGCCACGATGCGGGCGACCTCCCGCTCCTCGCCCGCTCGGGCGAGCGGTTCGATGGGCGCGGCAAGCCCGGAGCCGAGCAACCGGTAGGACGGCATGATCGATCGTTCCCCGGCGACCCAGAACGGCGCCAGCCCCGCGAGCGCACCGGCCTCGTCGGTCACCGCCACCGCGCGCAGCCGGGCGCCCTCCGCGGCTACGCACCGCCACCACGCCAGCATCCACGCGGGAGCGCAGTACGGTCGATTGCTCGACACGGCCAGCGCGTCCCACTCGACGCGGTAGCGCGAGAGGTCCGCGAGACGGATGAGGAGGGTGCCCTGAAGCCGCATCGCGGCACCGCAAGCTACCTACGTTGAGACTCGGGTTGGCGCTCCTCGACGGAGCGTGGCTCACCTCCGAGCGGGGCGCCTCGGTCGCGGAGGCGCTTGACGCGGCTACGAAGGCGGGAGCGCCAGAGGTGCCCGGGCGCCGCGACGCCGCGGTACCCCCATACCGTCGCGCGTGGAAGCACCCCCGCGCCCCAGCGAAGCTTGTAGGTATCGGGCCCGCCGAGGAAGTCGTACCGGGCCAGCCCTTCATCGATCGAGGCCCGCAGGACCTCTCCTCGCAGGACGAGACCGGGCGAGAACCGGCCGTAGCGCTCGTCGAAGCCCGTCTTCAGCAGGAAGCCGGCGTTCCCGAAGGCGCAACCGTAGTCCGCCGCGATCGGCACGCCGTCCAACTCGAGCAGGTACAGCCTGAGCCATCCCCTCGCGGCCGCCGCGGCGGCGAACTCGCGATACAGCCTCTCGCTCCGCCCGTCGCTCGTGATGGCGGTGGACTCACGGCTCTTCCAGCCCGACGCTTCGAGCGCGAGCACGGCGTCGAGGTCACTCCCCGAGGTGTCGACGCGGAGCGTCAACTGCCCCTCCCGCTCGAGCGCGCGACGGCGCCGTCCGAACTGCGAGCGTGCGTTTCGACTCAGAGAGCCCGTCAGCCCCTCCCAGCTCGACGGAAGGGGACGCCACGGGCTGAAGGGACCTAGCGAAGCGCTCACGTGGTAGCCGGCAGCCCGCAGGACCGAGGTGACGGGCGCCACCGCGCCTGGAGGAACTCGTTCCAGACGAAGTCGGAGCGCACCGACGGCGGCGAGCTCGGCCCAGGCCCGCCGCCGAGCGGCCTCGTCAAGCGCGACCACGTCCCAGTCGCCGCTCTCGTCGTTGGTGGGAGAGGCGAGAACGCCCCTCGTTCTCCGGCAGAAGCCGGCGGCGCGCAGCTCTCCGCTCGGGTCGCGGATGAGCACACAGGCCGCCTCCCCTTCACCGAAGGCGCGCCACCAGGCCAGAAGCCAGTCGTGCGTCAGAAAGGGAGATCCGGCTCGGGACGCCAGTCGGTCCCAGTCCTCTCGTGCCCTGACGAACTCGTCCAGACCGCCGATCATCGCCGGCCGAGGGTGATTTCGTCCCTACTCGGGGCGAGGCGGGCGGTTGGTGGACGTGCCGGCAACTCGCCGAAGGCTAGACGCGATGAGTCTCGCGTGTCGGAGAGGTTCGTCATGCTCGCTCGGTAGCCTTGGCCGGCAGGCATGGACGCCCTGGTCACCGACGCGCACCTCCGCTACGCGGTCACCGGGCTGCGGGCGCTGGCTGCGGGTCGGCTCGATGTCGTGGCGCTCGGCAAGAGCCGGGGCGCGGCGGGACTGTGGTCGCGCTACGCGGCCGCGCGGGAGGTCGGACCGGACTCGGTTGACGCTCCCGCCGCCTTCCGCGCGAAGGTCGGCGAGATCGCTCGCCGGCGCGGACCCCTCGTCGTATACCCGTGCGAGGAGCTCTCGATTGATGCGCTGCTCCCCGACCGAGCCGCACTTCCGGCCGAGGCGCACCTGCCCTACTCCAGCGAGGCCGCTCTGCGCCGGCTCCGTGACAAGCGCCGGCTCGCCGCCCTGGCCGAGGAGGTGGGGCTGGGGGCGCCGGCGACCCTGGCCGCGGGCACGGCCGCGGAGCTCCGCGACGCCGGCCTGCCAGATCAATGCGTCCTCAAGCCCGTGGGCTCCGGCGGTCCGCTGATTTCCGCACGGGTCATCGGATCGCGTGCCGAGCTCGGGTCTCTCCTCGACGAGCTCCCCGACGAGGAGCCGTTTCTTGTCCAGGAGTACGTGCCCGGTCCGCTCGGCGCGCTCGCCCTCGTCGTCGACCGTGACGGCCGGCTCGTCGCCCGGTTCCAGCAGACGGCCCTACGGACCTGGCCGACAGAGGCCGGGACCAGCAGCCTGGCGCGCAGTGTCGAGCTCGACGACGACCTCGTCTCGCGCGCCTCCGCGCTCCTGGCCGGCGCAGGCTACTGGGGGCTCGCGCAGCTCCAGTTCCTGCAGGGCCGGAGACGACCCATGCTCATCGACGTGAATCCTCGCTTCTATGGGTCGCTCTCGCTCGCCTTGGCCGCCGGGGTGAACCTGCCCGCGGCGTGGCATGCCGTCGCCATCGGGGCCGAGCCCCCACGGCCTGGCCCCTATCGCATCGGGGTGACCTACCGGTGGCTCGACGCCGACATCACCGCGGCGTACAACGGGGCGGCGAAGGTCCTGCTCAGCCGGGCTCCCCGCCCGCGGGTGGGCGCGATGTGGGCGCCCGACGACCCGGTGCCTTCGGCGATCCTCGCCGGGGACGCGGCGCGTCAGCGGATCGGTCGGCGGCTGCCGTTGGGGCGTAGGAGCTGAGTCCTACCACCCGCGCGGGTTGAGGCCCAGGAGGCGGCGCAGCTGCGCCTTCGTCTCGGGCGGGAGCCGTGTGGTGATCGCGAAGCGCAGCCGTCGCGGGGCGAGCAGGACCATCGCGCGGCCGTAGTGGGGCCCCGGCGGGACGAGGGTCAACCAGTTCAGGCAGTCCTCCCCGTCCGCGAGCCGGTACTTGTAGGGCTGGGCGCCCTGGCCGAGGTCGAGGCGCCGGTCGCCACGGTCGAAACCCTCTTGGACGGCGCCGACGAGGGAAAGCATCGACGGCCACTGCGCGGCGTAGCGGTCGTCGAAGCCCCCCAGCCAGTACGACGTCTCGTCTCCCGCGGAGATGAAGAGGTGGGAGGAGATCACGTGCCCCTCGAGCTCGATCGACTCCAGCCGGTAGCGGCCATCCTCGACGAGGTTGCGACCGGCGTCGCGGAGCATCTCGACCACCGCCGGAGTGAGCGTGCGCGAGCCTCCCCGGGGCTCCCAGCGCGCGTGGTGCAGGCGCTCGAAGTCCGGGAGACCCGCAGCGATCTCGTCGGGTGTCGCGGCGGTGCGAAAGACGGCGCCGCGGCCCTCGAGCTTTCGCCGCGCGCGGCGCATCTGTTGCCGGAAGTTGCTGCTCTTGGCGGCCATCCACGCGTCGAAGCTCTCGTGCTCCAGGGAGATCGTCGGAGCGGGGATGCCCGGCTCGCGGTGGATGAACGGCCGTCCGCGTCCCGGCCACGCCCGGCCGAGCAGCCGCGGCCACCGCGAGTCGTCGGGGATGCCGTCGAAGCGCAGACGCGCGGGCACGGGCCGTGCGGCGGCCAGCGTCCCGGCGATGACCGCAGCCGTCTCCTCGATCGCATCGACAGGCGCGAGAGGCTCGATCCTGTGGGTCACCGCGCCGCCAACCATCCGGTAGCCGGCGACGCCGCCGACCTCCGCGCGCGCGTAGAAGGGTGCGATCGCGATGAGCCGCTCGCCGTCGAGGACGACGACCACGCGGAGCTGAGCGTCCGCGGGCGCCACGTGGTGCCACCAGGGCAAGACCCACCCGGGCGCACAGAAGACGAGCCGCCGCGAGACCGCAAGCGCGTCCCACTCGGGAATGTACGGCTCGAGCTCCTCGACGGTGGTGAGGATCCTTCCGGCGAGCGCCATCCGGCTGGCACGCTACACGTCCCGCGCGCTCGCGGCCCGGGAGCGCGCGGGACTACACTTGGACGCCGGTAGGGCGTCTCCTTCGCTGAGCCGAGGCCACCCCCTGAGTGCCGACCCCCGCCCAGACGCCGAGCGGACCGTTCCACCGAGCACGGCCCGGCAGGCGGGCGAGCGAGCGCTCAAGACGACGATTATCCGGTCGCTCGGCGAGATCATCGGCAAGCTCGCCTCGCTCGCTGTCTTCGCCCTGCTCGCGCGTAAGCTCGGTGTCGTCCACCTCGGCACCTACGTCTTCGCGCTGGTGTGGGGCGAGGTGTCGATGGTGCCGGTGGGGCTCGGCATCGACCGCTATCTCCTGCGCCGCGTCGCCGCGGATCACTCGACCCTCGACGGCTTCTTCTTCAATGCCCTGGCGTTGAAGGTCGCGCGGGGCGTTCCCATCGTCGCGCTCTCGGTCGGAGTGGTGTTCGTGCTGGGGTTCGATGGAGAGCGCCAGGCGGCCGTATGCCTGTTGACGGCGGGGATGTTCGCCGAGACGCTCGCACGCACGCCGGGGAGCACATTCAACGCCTTTGAACGCGGCGATCTTCTGGCCGCGACCGTGGTCGTCCAGCGCTTCAGCGCCGCCGCGTTGGGGGTCGCCGCGCTGGTCGCCGGGTACGGGGTCGTCGCGGTCTCTTTCGCCTACCTCGTCGGTGCGCTGGTGCGCTTCGCCTTCTCGATGCGCCTGGTCGAGCGCCGGATCCGGTCGCCCGCGCGTGCCCTGCCGCGCGGGCCGCGGCGCGAGCTCCGCTCCCGCAGCCTGCCTTTCACGGCGCAAGATCTGTTCGGGCTCGTGATCGCGCGCGCCGACGTGCTGCTCCTCTCGGCACTCGCGACGACGACGGTGGTCGGCGTGTACGGCGCCGCGTACAGGATGCTCGAGGCCCCGGGGTTCATCGGGATCTCGCTCTTCTCGGCCTTCACCGCCATGTACACCTACTTGGGCGAGGACACGGTCCCGACGATCCGGTCGGTGTTCGAGCGCTCGATCAAGCTGTGCCTGCTGGCCCTCGTGCCGATCGCCGTCATGTTCGGCATGCTCGCCGAGCCGCTGTGCCGCACGCTCTTCGGAAACGCGCTGGCGTCCGCTGCCGCGCCGCTGCGACTGCTCGCGCCGGTGGTGGTGATGCTCGGCGTCGTCTCCCTGACCACGGGTCTGATCTCGTCTCGCCTCAACCCGCGCGGACTGCTCATCGGAGTGGCCGGCGTCGCGGTGGTCAACCTGGTACTGAACCTGGCCCTGATCCCGCCGCTCGGTGCAATCGGGGCTGCCCTGGCGATGCTCGTCTCCGCTGCCGTCTTCGTCAGCTTCACCTTCGTCCTCTGCGTCCGCGCCGTCGGAGGCGTCGACTGGTTCTCGGTGTTCACCGCGCCGGTCGGAGCAGGGTTCGCCATGGCCGCGGTGATCGTGGTGGTCGGCGGCCCGCTGGTCCCCGCGGTCGCCGCGGCCGGTCTCGTCTACTTGGTGGCCTACGCGGCGCTTGAGCGGGTGGTGAGCCCGGGCGACCTCGACTTCGCGATCTCCACGGTCACGCGCCGACTTCCGCGTCGCCGCTCCGCGCCCGCCCAGTAGACAGCCCGGACGAGACATCGTGGGCGATCGGTCCTACCGCCTCGCCCCGCTCCTCACGGGAATGAAGACCGTCCGAGCCTGCCGCTGCGGCGCGCCGATCGACGGAACGACGGTGATGTCGACGCGCGCGCGAAGGCGCTTGTTCCCGGCGACCAATTGAAGCACCCTCCGGGAGACCCTGAGCACGACTCGACCCGAGGCGTGCGGCCCCAAGACCAGCGTGCCCCGCCCGAGGTCGATCCTTCGGGGTCGGGAGCCGCGGGTCCTGCCGGGCACGGCCAAGATGACCCGCTCGATGGTGCGCTGGACGGAGCCGGAGGGGTTGGACAGGCGCCCGAAGCGCAGGAGCCTCCCGGCGATATCGAGCACGCTCGGGGCGCGCCCCGCTTGCCACAGCAGGCTCCGCGCCGCGGCAACGGCATCCGAGCTCACCGGCGCACCGCTGCTGCCGGGCGGAGCGCTTGCGGGCGGGGGAGTCGTGCTGTTGGGACATCCACCCATCGCCCTGCAGATATCCAGCCGTCCCCCGGTGCGCACCTGCCCGGCCAAGGCCGGGATCGGATCCACGTAGTCGAGGATGTCGGCCTTCAGCGCCGTCGCCGACCGGTACCCGCGCGAGAGGATCAGCGCCGCCGCACCGGCCACCTGCGGAGATGCCATCGAGCCGCCGCTGATGTACCCGTACGCGCCGCCCCGCAGCGTCGAGTGGATCTGGTCGCCCGGCGCGGCGAGGTCGACGGTGCCCGGCCCGTAGTTGGCCCAGCTCGGAAGGCGGTCCTGCTGATCGGATGCCGTGACGCAGATCTCGTTCGCTCGCCCGTAGCGGCACGGATAACGACCGACGGTGGGGTTGTCGTTGTTGTCTCCGGTGTTGCCCGCGGCCGTGACGAAGAGGATGTCGTTGGCGCCGAGAAGGTCGATCCTGTCGGAGAGTGCCTGGGAGGAAGCGGTCCCCTTGTAGGTGACGGAGTCGTTGACGACGCGGACGTTCACTCCTGCTTGCCTGGCCTTGACGACCCAGTCCAGCGCCGTGAGGAGCTGGCTCGTGCTCCCGTCCCCCGCGGAGTTGGTCCACTTGACCGGCAGGATCGTCGTGGCCCAGTTGACGCCGGTGACCCCCACGCCGTTGTTCCCGACCGCCCCGAGGATGCCCGCGACATGGGTTCCGTGGCCCCGGTAGGGCGTCTCGTCGTCCATGGGGTCGCAAGTCGAGGCCACGACGTTGTAGCCGTGGGTCCCCGCCGGACAGCCACCGACCGTTCCGTCGTTGGTCCACACGTTGGCGGCCAGGTCCGGATGGTTGTAGTCGACGCCGCTGTCGACCTCGGCCACCACCACCGACCGAGAGCCGGTCGTGAGGCTCCAGGCGGGCGTGACGTGCTCGTCGCTTCCCGGGGAGCCCGCCGTGCCGTTCGCCGCCTGTCCGGTGTTGGAGAACCCCCACTGCATCGCGAAGCCCGGGTCGTTCGGACTCGCCGACTCGTGGAGAAGGTAATCGGGCTCCGCGTAGCGCACACCGCGCTGTCGGCGGAGGAGGGCGACGACGGCGGAGACGCGCGCCGCGGGCACGGCAAGAGTCTCGGAAGCGGCGACGAGACGCTCGGCTTTGCTCGAGGGCGTCCTCCGCGCCGTACCCAGGCGCGGATCGCCGGGAGCGCGGCGCGCTCCCACGGCTCGGACGATCGCCCGGCGCTCCTGGGCCGGCACGTCCGGATCAAAGCCGACGAGTACCTGCCCGGCGCGGTAGGGCCCCGCGGCGGTCGAGGGGCTCGCGGACGCCCGGGACCCTCCTCCAAGCACGACGAGGACGGCCACGGCGAGCGAGACGATGCGTCGCCGCCCCCGTGAACCCAGCGCGGGCGCGGGTATCATCGGGTCGGCAGGGGGCGGACTGATCACGCCCGTGACAGGATAGGGGCCGTCGGCCGTTGATTGGTCGATGGAGCACAGACAAGCACAGGTTCGAGACGTCTTGGCGCCTCATAGCCGACAAATGGAAACCGAGCGCCTCCGCGACGAGCTGCCTCCTCGCTCGAATCGAGTCGATCTCGTCCGATCCGACACGTCAGCAAGCGCCGCGCCCCCCTCGACGCAGCAGTTCCTCGATCTCATCGGCGTGCCGGTGCTCGCGCCCGCGACGGCGCCCTTCGATCCGGGCTACGACGTCCTCACGATCGAGAGCCACCTCGCCCAGAGCGCGCATCTCATGGTCGATCTCAAGATCTCCATGGCGTGCTGGCTCATCGCGGACGAGGCGCAGACGCGTCGCAAGATCGCCGCCGCCTGCCGGGCCGGTGTGCCGACCACGGCCGGCGGCGGTCCGTTCGAGATCGCCACGGCTCAGGGCCGGCTTCCCGACTACCTGGACCTGTGCGCCGACGTCGGGTTCTCGCGCATCGAGTGCGGGGAGGGCTTCACCGCGCTGCCGCTCGCACCTGCGCAGATCGTGCGCTTGGCGCGGGAGCGAGAGCTCGAGGTGCAGTTCGAGCTCGGTCACAAGCACGATGGTCCCATGACGAGCGCGGGGGTCGAGGTGCTAATCGAACAGGGCAAGGGGTGGCTGGGCGCGGGCGCGAACAGCCTCGTCATCGAAGCGCGCGAGAGCGGTGCGGGGGTCGGGCTGTTCGACGCGCAGGGGCAGCTCCACGAGACGCTGGCGGACCGCTTCGCCGAGGTCTTCGGTCTGAGCGCCGTGGTGTTCGAGGCGCCCACCAAGCGCAGCCAGTTCGCCTTTCTCAGCCACTTCGGGCCCGAGGTAGAGCTCGCCAACGTCCGGCTCGAGGAACTCCTGCGGGTGGAGATCTATCGCCGCGGTCTGCACTCGGACGCCTTCGGGCAGGAGCGGCTGCGTCCACGGCGGGCGCCGGGTGCCGCGGATCCGGACTGAAGACGGGTGGCCGGTACCGTCACGATCAGTTGCTTCGATGGCGACTTCGCAGAGGCGGACGGCGACTACGCCACCGTGGCCGTCGACGTGCTCCGGGCCACGACGACGGCCATCACGGCGCTCGCCGGCGGCCTGCGGTGCCGCCCCGTCCGCTCGCTCGAGGAGGCTCGTGCACTGGCCCGGCGGCTGAGCGATCCCCTGCTCGCAGGCGAGCTGAGCGGTGAGCAGCCCGATGGCTTCGAGGCTCAGAACAGTCCGGCGGCGATGGCGTCGGTGGCCGCCGGGCGGTCGGTGATCCTCCTGTCGACCTCCGGCACTCCCCTCCTGTGCCGCGCGGCCGACGAGGGACCGGCGTATGCGGCGTGCTTGCGCAACGTCACCGCTCAGGCCGACCATCTGATCGATCGGCACGAGCGCGTACGTCTCGTTGGCGCCGACAGCCGCGGCGAGTTCCGCGAGGAGGACCAGCTCTGCTGCGCGCGCATAGCCCTCCGGCTGCTCGACGCCGGCTACCGGTGCGAGACGACGCTGACGGAGGAGCTGGTCGAGCGCTGGGCGACTGCGCCCGACGACGCCTTCGTCGGTCACCGCAGCAGCCGATACCTCCTGAGGACCGGCCAGCGCCGCGACGTCGACTTCGTGCTCGCTCACATCGACGATCTCGACGACGTCTATGCCATGGCGACCGGCGAGCTCACCCGAGTGACGTGCCCGGTATCGACACTTCGGTAGCCGTCGTCCTCCTGCGGCTCAACCACCATTGCGAGGTGGGTGCCGTCCGGACACTCGGCCGGTTGGGAGTGCCGGTCTACGCCGTACACGACGACCTCGGCTCGCCGGCGGCGCGCTCACGCTACGTGCGCGAGATCCTCCCGTGGAGCCTGGACCGAAACCCGGAAGCCGATTCCGTCGAGGCGTTCCTCGAGTTCGGTCGCCGTATCGGCGGTCGCCCCGTGCTGCTCGCCCCCGATGACCGCACCGGCGACTTTCTCGCCGACCACGCCGAGGCGCTCGCGACCGTGTTTCGCTTCCCCGACCAGCCGACCGGCTTGGCCCGCGCGCTGTCGAGCAAGAAGGAGCTCGACGGCCTCTGCCGCCGCTACGGCATCCCGACGCCGGAGGCACGCTTCCCGACCTCACGCGTCGAGTTGCTGGACGCGGCCGAGACGCTGAAGTTCCCGGTCGTGCTGAAGGGCATCGACGCCTATCAGCTGCATGAACGCGTCGGCCTGCGGATGGCGATCGCCGCGAACGTCTACGAGCTGCTCCGACTCTACGACGCGATGGAGGATCCCGCCGAGCCGAATCTGATGGCCCAGGAGTACATCCCCGGCGGCCCGGAGTCCGTGTGGATGTTGGACGGCTACTTCGACAGCGACTCGGTCGGTCATGTGGTCGCCACGGGCCAGAAGCTGCGCCAGTTTCCGGTAGACACCGGCATGACGAGCCTCGGCATCTGCACTCCCAACGCCGAGGTCGAGGCCATGACCCGACGCTTCATGAAGCAACTCGGCTACCGCGGCGTGCTCGACCTCGGCTATCGCTACGACCGTCGCGACGGTCGCTACAAGCTGCTCGACGTGAACCCTCGCCTGGGCTCGACGTTTCGCCTCTTCGCACATGAGCCGGCTCTCGACGTGGTGCGCGCGCTCTACCTCGATCTCACCGGTCAGCCGATTCCCGCCTCGCGGGCGGTGAGCGGCCGCAGGTGGCTCGTCGAGGACTTCGATCTGGCCTCTGCGCTCGTCTCCTACCGGCGCGGCGAACTGACCCTCCGTGAATGGCTGGGGTCCCTGCGCGGCGTCCAGGAGACGGGATGGTTCGCGCTCGATGACCCGCTGCCGATGGCGGTCACCGCTCGGCGCGCGCTGCAGCGCTATCGCACCGGCAGGTGGCGCGGGTGGTCACCGGCCTCGAGCGCTCAGCGAGCGTTCGGGGACTTGTGAGCGAGGACAAGGTGATGCGATCCCATCCAACGTAGGCCAGGAACCCGCCGGTCGGCGAGGGCCTGCAGGCGCGTGTGCATCCTTTTACCGCGGGTACCGGGCAGCACCTCCCGCCCCAGGAACGTGAGTGGGCCGAACCCCAAGGTCTCCTCCCGCTCGACGTTCAGGCCGGCGTCGAGGAGGAACCGGCGAATGGTGGCCGGACGGAACAGCGCCGGATCGATGGCGCCAGCGGCGAAGTTCGTCAGGTTGCCCGAGGAACCGATCGAGCGCTTCACCGCGCGCCGTAGCGGACGAAGCCCTCGGTTCAAGCGAGGGTCCAGCGCGTAGGTCAAGCGCAGCCGGTTGTCGGAGGTGACGAGCAGGCGCCCGCCCGGTGCGAGCACGCGACCCATCTCTGCGACTGCTTCGGACGGCGAGTGCAGCCACGGGATCACCCCCACCGCGACCACGAGATGAAACGCCCCGCTTTCCAGGTCCAGCGCGTGGGCGTCGGCCAAGCCGAAGGTGATGCGGTCGGCCTGACCGGCGTCGATGACGGCCTTCCGGGCACGGTCGAGCATGGCGTCGACCGTGTCCGTGGCGTGCACGCGGAGCCCCAGGCGGGCCATGGCCACGGTCATCGATCCCGCTCCGCAGCCGAGCTCCAAAGCGCGAGCGCCGGCCGGCAGGCCCAGCGCCGTGATCCAACCCAGAGCGCGCCGAAGGCGCTCCTGGTAGATGAGGCCCTCCACGCCCGCATCCGCGTAGACATCCTCCCAGTAGGAGGAGACCTGCCGAAAGTAGTCGTCGATGACCTCCTGCGGCTCCTCGACGGCCGGACGCGGTTGGGCGTCTACGTCCTTGTCGCTGTCTACGTGCACGAGCTCTTGGTGATGAGTGTCGCGAGCCGTCGGTCGTTCAGCCCGCTCGGCAGCCGACCGATCCGCTGTCGAGCACCCGCCCTCCGACCGCCACGAACGCCCACCGCGCCGAGCCGGGGCTGAGCTCGAGCCGGAGCGCCCCGTCGTCGCTCGCGTTGGAGAACTCGAGCCCGGGATGCGGCAGGACGTGGTAGTGGCTGTGTCCGCCGGCGCCCGCCACGAGCTCGGTCAAGCCACCGATCGGCTTGAACCGCTGCATATCGTGCTCGTGACCGTTGACGACCAGGGTGGCGTGGCCGCGCAGGGCGTCCCAAAAGGGCTGGACGTCGGGCTCGTCGCCATGCTCGACCCCGCCGCTGTAGCGCGGACGGTGCCAGAAGGCCAGCCGGCACGTCCCCGGCGCGCGGACCTGAGCCCGCAGCCACCGGTCCTGCGGCGTGCCATGGGCGTGCGGACCCTCCGAGTTCAGGCTCAAGATCTCCCATCCGCCGACGCGGAACGCGTAAAAGCCGGGCGCCGGCCGGCCGATGGTCGCCGCCCAATAGGGGTCATAGCCCTGGAGGTGCTGCGGCCAGTCGTGGTTCCCGGGCGTGGGCGCCGTCAGGGACGCCAGGCGGCCGTAGGTGGGCGCGTAGTGGTTCGCGAAGTCGCTCCGGCTCCCCGTCTCGTAGACGTCCCCGAGGTAGAGCAGCTTGTCGGGACGGCCCGCGGCGATGAGCGCGGTCACCTGCCGAGCGCTGGCGCCGCCGTCGGCTCCGTCGCCCGCCGCCCATACGACCGCCCGCCGCTTGGCGTCGGAGGAGACGAACGCTCCCTGCGGAGGCCGTTGGACTGAGGTCTCGCCACCGCCTCCCCCGCTCGCTCCGCAGCCGAGCACACCAGCTAGCAGAGCTCCCGTGACGAGAAGCGCCCCGAGACTGAACCGCCCGACGCCCGACGCCCACGCGCCACCTCCGGCTTGTCGAGCCGACCACGAAGCCACGGTCGACAACCTACTGAACGCATCACCGGCCCCGCGCCCATGCACGCCGGTCGACCTTCGAGACCCGACTAAGATCCCTCGTCATGCGGATCCTCCACGCCGCCGAGGCCTTCGGGGGCGGGGTCTACGAGATGGTCAGGACTCTGGCTGAGGGAACCGCCGAACACGGTCATCGGGTGGGGATCGCCTACGGCGTCCGACCCGAAACCCCGGAGGATCTGCGCGAGCGCATCGATCCCTCGGTCGATCTCTTTCCCACGGCGTGGACGCGGCGTACCCCGCGCGCCCAGTGGGACGCCGCCCGCGAGCTGCGTCGGCTCGTGAGCAGGTACCGGCCCGACGTCGTGCACCTCCATTCTTCCTTCTCCGGCGTTGTCGGGGCGGCGATCCTCCGACGCACTGCGCCCACGGTCTTCACGCCGCACGCCTTCGCGTCCGTCCTGCCCGGCCAGCACCGAGCAGTCAGCTTCACCTATGCCTTCGGCGAGTGGTTCGCCTGCCGCCGGGTCACCGTGGTCGGCGCCGTCTCCCCGAGCGAGGCGGCAACCGCCCGGCGGCGCGCCCGGGCCCGGAGGGTCGTCGTGATCGAGAACGGCATCGTCGAGCTCGACGGCCAGCGGCTCGTGCACCGATCTTCACCGTCCGCTCCGCGTGTGGTCGCCATGGGCCGAACCGTGGCGCAACGCCAACCGGAGGCCTGCGTCCGGATCCTCAGTGGCCTGCGGGACGTGGCCGAGGTGGAGTGGATCGGCGGAGCGGGAGGAAGCCGCGGCGACTCCGGCCGGGAGGCGCTCGTGCAGGCCGGCATCCCGCCGACCGGCTGGCTCCCACGCGAGACGGTGCTCGAACGACTCGGTCGGGCGTCGGCCTACCTGCACTGGACGGCGTGGGACGGCCATCCCCTCTCGGTGCTCGAGGCCATGGCGATGGACGTGCTCGTGGTGGCCAGCGACATCCCTCCCAACCGGGACATCCTCGGGCCGGAGCAGGTCTGCGGCACGGAGGAGGAGGCCGTCGCGCTGCTGCGCCGCCTGCTACTCGAGCCCGACTTCGCGGGACGCCTGCTCGCCGCCCAGCGAGCCCGGCGCCCCGCCTACTCGGCCGAGCGCATGGTCGCCGAGTGGCTGGAGCTGTACGAGCTCACGAGCAGAGCGCGGTAGGATCGCGCGTCGTGGCGGCGGCGGCTAGGACCGAGGCGCCTCCGGCGCAGCCGCGGCGCCACCGGCGCGCGTTCTCGGCGCTCGCCGCGGTTCCGCGCCTGCTGCGGGCGCATCCGGCGCTCACCCTCGTGCTGGCGCTCGGGATCCTCCTCCGAGTGGCCATCGCCGCCGCGTACCGGCCGGCGCTCATGTGGGACGACTCGTGGGCGTACCTCAACACGGCCTTCAGGAACCTGCCCGTCAGCATCTCCGGATCGCGGCCGAGCGGCTATCCCCTGCTGGTCCGCATCCTCACCGGAAACGATGTGTCGCTGGCGGGGCTGGTGAGCGCTCAGCACCTGGCCGGCCTGGCCGTCGGCGTGCTCGCCTACGTCCTCGCGGTTCGACTGAACGTGCCCCGTTGGATGGCGGCCGTCCTCGCGGCGGTGCTCCTTCTCGACTCCTACGCGCTCACGCTCGAGCAGACGATGATGCCCGAGAGCCTCTTCACGCTCGCCCTCCTGCTGAGCGCCTACCTGCTCATCGCCCACAAGTCGAGCGTCGTCGCCCTGGCGGGGAGCGGCGCGCTCCTCGCCATCGCGACGACCATCCGGACGGCGGCGCTCTTCGCCGTCCCGGTGTGGCTCTGGTACCTCCTCGGCGGCCCCCGCACCCGGCGCGGGGTGACCGCGGCGGTGCTCGCCCTCGCCCTGCCACTCCTCGCCTACTGCTCCTTCCACGCCCTCGTGGGCCGCGGATTCATGATGGTGGAAGCCGACGGCTGGTTCCTGTACGGCAGAGTCGCCGCGATCGCCGACTGCCGTACGTTCGCGCACGACCCGAGCCTCGGGCGCCTCTGCGATCCGCATCCCCTCAGCCACCGCCACGATCCGACCTACTACGTCTTCCTGCCCACCTCGCCCGCCGTCCGCGTCTTCCAGCACCTGGGCGGCAAGGACGCCAAGAAGAGCCTGAGCAGCAACGCGACGCTGCGCCGGTTCGGCCTGTCGGTCATCCGGGATCGACCCCTGCGCTACGTCTCGCTGGTGGGGGACGACTACCTGAAGCTCTTCACCGGCAGGGCCTTCGTGGAGACCGCGATCGTCATGCCCGCCCGTCCCCGAGCGCTCGCGGCCTACTCCGAGGAGGCCCGGCGCAACTACCTCCCCGGGTACGCCCCGAAGATCCACCCACCGGCGGGCCTCCTGCTCGACTACCAGCAAGTCGCCCACACGCCGGGCTGGCTCGCCGGGCTCGCAGCGCTGGTGGTCCTGCTGGCCACTCCGGCGCTGCTCGTGCGCCGAGTCCGCCGCCGTGCGCGGTACCTCCCCGAGGGCTTGCTGTTGGGTGGAATCGGGGTCACGACATCGTTGGGTGCCGTGGCTACGGTCTCCCGCGAGGTGCGCTACCTCGTACCGACGGTTCCGTTCCTGCTCACCGGCGCGCTCGTCGCGCTCGCGTCACTGGTCCGTGCACGGCGGGACGGTCGGCGGTCCGCCACCGCGGTCGGCCCTCCGAGCGACCGCGCTAACCCCGCGGCGAGGGACGTGCCGAGCACGGCGTAACCGCATCCTCATCCTCCCGAGCCGTCCCAAGTGTGGCGTCAGGTGCTCGCCGTACGGAAAGGCGCAGCCGCCTTCCTCGCGCCTGGCCTCCGCTCCGCGGTAGGCCGCGAGCGACGCCCAGCGGTTCGAAAGAGAGCGGACCGTGCACCCTTCGTCGAGGCGGGTTCTCGGGCGCGGGCGCCGCCCACCGGCTCCGGCTCGGCACTCCCGCTACGCCTACCGGTGACCGCTTAAGGCTGCTTCCTTCCGGACCTGACCTGGTTCACGGGCCTGCATCGCGCGGGACCGAGCCATCGACGCCATGAACGACGTGCTGACCCCGAAAGCCTGCGCCCCTCGGAAGGGGATTCAGCCCCGCTAGAGCGGATTGCGGATACAGGGCACCGCTACCTCCCCGCCTAGCACGGTCCGCAGCGCATCCTAGCGCGTAGAATCGAGCCCCTCAGAGGGCGCGTAGCTCAGCGGGAGAGCGCTCGCTTCACACGCGAGAGGTCGCTGGTTCGAAACCAGCCGTGCCCATCCAGTGCCGGCAGGATCCCTCAAGGCCGCCGCTTGGTGGTCCATCCGCCGCGCGCAGAGCCGCAAGCCCGCGACCTACCGCTGCCCGTTCTGCGGGAACCACCTGCCCGCCGCGAGCGAGCACGTGCTGATCGCGCCGGAGGGCGACACCACCCGCCGGCGCCACGCCCACACGGCCTGCACCCTCAAGGCGCGCCGGGCCGGCCGGCTGCCCACGCGCGAGGAGTGGCAGCGCTCCCAGCCGCGCCGTGACCCCGCCTGGCGGCGGTTCCTGCGCCGCATCAGGGCCGGGTGAGGCGCTTTGCGTCCACCCCGGCGAGCACAACTCGCCTTACCCTCGGCAAAAGCCCTACGCCGCGGCCGTGCGATCTCGCCCGGCCGCCTTCGCCTCGTAGAGGGCTGCGTCGGCCCGGGCGACGAGCGCCTCGACGCTCTCGCGCCCGTCCCACTCCGCGATGCCCGCCGAGCAGGTCTGGCCCGAGGGAGTCACCGACCGCAGGCGATCGACGACCGTGCGGGCGTCCCCGAGGCCGCAGCCGGGGAGGATCACGCCGAACTCCTCCCCGCCGTAGCGCGCCAGGAAATCGGCCTCGCGGAGCGCGCCGCTCCACGCCGCCGCGGAGGTCTTGAGCAGGCGATCACCGTCCTGGTGCCCGCGCGTGTCGTTGAAGCGCTTGAAGAAGTCGAGGTCGACGATCGCCACGCAGAGAGGGCGCTCGACCTGGCGAGCGCGGACGAGCTCTCGCCGGAGCTCGGCCTCCCACGTCCGCCGGTTGGCGATGCCGGTGAGGGAGTCCGTGCGCGCGAGCTCTTCGAGCTCGTGCAGCAGGTCGGCACGGCCGATCGCCGCCGCCGCCTCGCCGCTCAGCAGCCCGAGCATCGCCTCGCTCTGGCGCCCGATCCCGGGCGTGGGTGTCGTCCAGATGAGCACGAGCACCGCGATCACCTCGCCCTCGCGGACGACGGGCTCGAACATCACCGAGCGCGCGCCGGTGCGCTCGATCATCCGCGCCGAGATCGCCGGTTGGCCGCTCACGTCGGGCACGAAGAAGCGCTGCGCGGAAGCGAAGGCAACGCCCGCCCCGGATGCTTCGCGGCCCATGCGCAAGCCTCCGGCGGGAGGGTCAGCGCCGGCGGTCGCGGTGCAGACGAGCTCGTCCCGCTCGGGCTCCCAGAGCTCCACGACGTCGGCTCGAATCACCTCGCGAGCCGCGGCGCACACCGCACGCCGCGCGCGAGCGGCGTTGGTGGTGGCGTTCAGCTCGCGCGCCGCCTGCGCGACCGCGGCGATGCTCGTCATGTGCTCGATCTCCCGGCGCCGGACCCGCATGCGCTCTGCGCACCGTCCCAGCTGGTCGGCCAGAGCCGCGACCAGCTCGGGAAGGCCGTCGTCGCGAGGCTTGGCCTCTGCGCTCAGGAGCTCGATCACCCCGATGATCTCATCGCCCGCCCGGATGGGAGCGGCGAGCGCCTGCGCCGCCTCCGCGGAGGAGCTCCGCTCCCACTCCGCCACCCCGCTCCGCGCGACGCGGCCGGGGAGCCCTGCCCCGGGCGCGAGCGTGGCGCCGGGCATCTCCTCCTCGCGGCCCCGGACGGGCCGAGCGGGGTCCTCACTCCACACGCTCAGGCAGCGCAGGCCCTCCTCGAGGCCGCCCTCCGTGCGGGTCCACAGCACGCCGCGCTGCACCCGAGCGCCTCGCCGATCGCCTGCACGCCGGCGCGGAGCGCCTCCTCCTCCGAGCTCGACTCGGCCAGCGCGCGAGTCACCCGCTGCTCGGCGAGCGCGTCACGCTCGGAGCGCTTGCGCTCGGTCACGTCGCTCAGCAATCCGGTGACGCCTGCCACCTGATCCTCCTCGTCGAGTATGAGCCGGGCCCGCACCTGCACCCAGCGCACCGCCCCGTCCCGGGTCACGTAGCGGTGCTCGTGCTCGCAGCTCTCGACCTCGCGCCGCATGAGGGGCGCGAAGCGCTCGAGGTTGGAGTGACGGTCGTCGGGATGCACGAACGCCGAGAAGGGCTCGCCGATGCTCTCGGCCGCCGAGAAGCCGGTGAGCTCTGACCAGGCGGGGTTGAGGAACGTCCACCGCCCCGCGGCGTCGGTCTGGAAGACCACCTCGTGGACGTGGTCGACCACTCCGCGGTAGCGGAGCTCGCTCTCGCGCAGCTCGAGAGCCCCGCGTCGCATCTCGTGCGCCTGACGCCGCACCCGCCCGGTGAGCGTCTGCACCGTCCAGCCCATCACCGAGCCGACGAGGAGCCAGAGGACGGTGCGCCGCCAATCCGAGATGGGGATAGTCGGGAGCGCCGACGAAGACCAGCGGCGCGCCGAAGGTGAGCCCGAGCCCGACGAGCCCGACGAGAAGCTCCGGACGCGTCCCGTAGAGGGCGAGCCAGAAGATCGGCAGGAGGGCGAGCACGGAGAAGCCCGACGTCGAGCCGCCGGCGGCGTGGCGCAGGAGGACGACGACACCGAGGAACGCGACGGCGGGAGCGGCCTGCGCCGAAGCGGGGAGCCGCTCCCAGGGGAGGAGGATGCCGGCGGCGGCGATCGCCGCGAGCAGCGCCACCGCAGCCGCCAGCGCGGCGAGGCTCGAAGGCGCGGGCGGCAGGAGCACCGTGAGCATGGCGCCCGCGCTCAGCGCGGCAAAGGGCGCCACGCGCTTGCGCGCGTGCGGCGAGCTCAGAGGACGCGGGTGTCCCACCATCAAGCTCCTATCGACCGCCGCGCGCGACATACTGAGCTCGCGCCCGACACGCCCGCTCCCTCCGCCGGTAAGCCCCGACTCCCGTGAACACCACCGAGCTACGCGACGAGCGCATCGTCGTCGAGACCGATCGCTACCGCGTCACGGGCAACCTGCGCCTACCGCGTGACGGCTACCGCTCGCGGCTCACCGACTTCCTCAACTCCACCGAGCGGGAGTTCGTCGCGCTGACCGAGGTCGTGATGGAGCCCCTCGACCGGCCCGGGGAGGTCCGCCGTGCCCGCTTCGTCGCGCTCTCGCGCCGGCACGTCGTGCTGGCCATGGAGCTCGGGCCGAGCGGGTTCGACGGCTGACCGGGCGCCCCGGGGCTCCGGTTACCATTGCGCGCATGGCAGTCACCCCCTCCACCTCCCGCCAGCCGCGCCGCGCCGAGCTCCTGCGAGCCTCGCCGCGCATGTTCGACTCCGACCTCCTCGACCGGCTCTCGCGGGTGCATCCCGTCGTGCCGCTCGTCGTCTTCGTCCCCGTCGTCTCGTGGCTGCTCCTCGCCGGCATCGACCGGACCGGGGTGGGCGACGCAGTGGCCTGGGCGCTCGGGGGCTATCTCTTCTGGACGCTCACGGAGTACTGGATGCACCGGGTGGTCTTCCACTTCAAGCCCGAGGAGGGGATCGGAGCCCGCCTCCACTGGATCATCCACGGCGTCCACCACGATCATCCCAACGACCCGCTGCGTCTCGTGATGCCGCCCTCGGTCTCCATCCCGCTCGCCGCGGGGTTCCTCGCGCTGTTCGCCCTCGTGCTGAGCTCTCCGGTCTGGCTCGCCTTCGGCGCCGGGTTCCTCGCCGGCTACCTGCTCTACGACATGACCCACTACCACCTGCACCACCACACCCCCCGCACCCGGATGGGGCGCAAGCTGCGCGAGCAGCACATGCGCCACCACTTCCAGGACCACGACTCGGGCTTCGGCGTGAGCGCCCCGTTCTGGGACCACGTGTTCGGCACGGCGCCGACGCGTCGCTCGGGCGCCTGAGGCTCCCGCGCCGCGGCCGGGTTGCGCCACGCCCGCTCGGGGTAACGCCTCCTTCGACAACTTCGGGAGGAGGAGCACACCATGGGTCGCAACCTGGCGACGCTGCTGACGGACACCGCCGAGCGCGTGGGTGATCGCACCGCGCTCAAGCTCGATGACGTCGAGGTCACCTACGATCAGCTCGACGAGGGCAGCGCCCGCGTCGCCGCGCTGCTCGCCGCCAAGGGCTTCCAGCCCGGCGACCGCGTCGGGATCATGCTCCCGAACGTCCCGTACTTCGCGCTGACCTACTACGGCGTGCTGCGCGCCGGCGGCGTCGTCGTCCCGATGAACGTGCTGCTCAAGGGGCGCGAGGTGTCCTTCTACCTGAGCGATCCCGAGGCCAAGCTCCTCTTCGCCTGGCGCCAATTCGAGGAGGCCGCTCAGAAGGGTGCGCAGGAGGCGGGCGCCGAGGCGATCATCGTCGAGCCGGGAGAGTTCGAGAAGCTGGTCGGCGAGCACGAGCCCCAGCGCGAGCTCGCCGAGGTGGAAGACGACGACACCGCGGTGATCCTCTACACCTCGGGCACCACGGGCAAGCCCAAGGGCGCCGAGCTCACCCACGCGAACCTCTACCGCAACGCCGACGTGGCCACCCACCTGGCGGGCTCCTCCGAGGACGACGTCGTCCTCGGTGCGCTCCCGCTGTTTCACTCCTTCGGCCAGACCTGCGGCCTGAACGCCACGATGCGCGTCGGTGGGGTGTTGACGCTCATCCCCCGCTTCGATCCCGCGCACGCGCTCGAGATCATCGAGCGCGACAAGGTCACGATATTCCAGGGCGTCCCCACGATGTTCGGCGGGATGCTCAACTCCGACGAGCGCGAGAAGCACGACACCTCCTCGCTGAAGACCTGCATGTCGGGCGGCGCGGCGATGCCGGGCGAGGTCATGCGGGGATTCGAGGAGGCCTTCAAGTGCAAGGTGCTCGAGGGCTACGGGCTCTCGGAGACCTCTCCCGTCGCCTCCTTCAACCACCCCGACAAGGAGCGCAAGATCGGCTCGATCGGCACCCCGATCGAGGGGGTGGAGATGAAGGTGGTCGACGACGACGGCAAGGACGTCGACCAGGGCGAGGTCGGCGAGATCGTCATCAAGGGCCATAACATCATGAAGGGCTACTGGAAGCGCGAGGACGCCACGAAGGAGTCGATCAAGGACGGCTGGTTCGCCACGGGCGACATGGGCAAGATCGACGAGGACGGCTACTTCTTCATCGTCGACCGCAAGAAGGAGCTGATCATCCGCGGCGGCTACAACGTCTACCCGCGCGAGGTCGAGGAAGTGCTCTACGAGCATCCCGCGGTCGAGGAGGCGGCGGTCATCGGGATGCCCGACGACAACATGGGCGAGGAGGTCGGCGCCGCCGTCGTGCTCAAGAAGGGCCAGGAGGTGAGCGAGGACGAGCTGCGCGACTACGTCAAGGAGCAGGTCGCGGGCTACAAGTACCCGCGCAAGATCTGGTTCACCGACGAGCTGCCCAAGGGCCCTACGGGCAAGATCCTCAAGCGTGAGATCGAGGTGCCGGAGACCGCGCCGCAAAAGGGCTGAGGCCGTTTGGCTTCAGCCCCAAGCAGTGAGTCTGCGTGAGTCGGGTTCGGGCGGGGCGGCGCCCAGGAGCGGCTACCAGCGCCGTCGGAAGCGGCGGCGCGGGAATGCGGCGGTCATCGCCGTCTCCCGAGCCAGCTCCCCGAGCTTGAGCTCGCGCATGAGATCCATGAGCTCTCGGCGCTCGACGGATGAGAGGTTCGCCGGTCGACCGGCTGACTGCCGGATCAGCTCCTGCAACCGCAGGCGGCGCTCGGGCGGGATCGCCTGCCAGTTTCGCCGAGCGCCCCAGGCGGTCTGCCCGACGGTCAGAGCCATGCCGAGAGGGCCGAGCCTACGAAGGAGGCTCATCGGCGCCCGTATCTACGCCGATGGCCGACCAACCCGCCAAGGGGCAGGAGGAAGAAAAGCGGCAGGAACAGCAGGTGGCCGCCGGAGATGATGAACACCGCAGCGGCGATCAACAGTCCGAACAGGGCGAATCGCATCAGTTGGTCTCCTCAGGCGAAGATTGTGATCAGACACGCGACGGAAGCCTCGTGGCTTCCGTCGCGGTGTCCGCTTGGCTTAGCTTCTGGCGGGGCTGGCGCACCCTACTGCGCCAGCCCCGCTCGGCCCACCACTCGCTCGGTTTCTGACCCCCGGCGGTTCCGGGCCCGAGCAGCGCGATACCGACCGGACACCGACCGGGGTTCAGTGGTGCGACATGCCGCCCATCGCCCCGGGCGGCACGGGCGCCCCGTACCACTTCGTCCGCCACCCGTTCATCTGAGCGACCTCGCGCTGCTGGGCCGCGATGATTCGCTGCGCCAGCGCTCGCGCGGCGGAGTCCCGGCCCTTGGCGAGCTCGACCTTGGCCATCGCGATCGCGTCCTGGTGGTGGGGAACCATCATGTCGATGAAGGCGCGGTCGAAGGGCTGGGCGCTCTTGAGCGTGTCGGTGTGCATGTCCATCCCCATGGCGTGCATGTCGAGCCCGAGCGTGGCCTTGCTGCCACCGGTGCTGAGGTGGCTCTTGAGCTGGGCCATCTGCGCGATCTCGTCGCGCTGCTCCCTGGTGATGGAGGCCGCGAGCCCACGGATCTCGGGGTGCTCCGCGCGACGCTCGGCGATGCTCGCCATCTCGATCGCGGACTCGTGGTGCGGGGTCATGTCGTTCACGAACGCTCGATCCGTGGCGGCGCCCGACGCCTGACTCGAGCCGCTGCCTCCGCAGCCCGCGACGAGCGCCAGCGCGACGGCGATGGCCAGCACGCCGAGGAGGTCGAGGACGGCGATCGGGCGGCCGCGGCGGAGGCGTGCGCGGCGGCGGTGGGGTGATCCAAGTGGCATGGGTAGGGCTCTCCGTCTTTTCAGTCGTGGTCGTGGTCGTGGTCGTGGCGCGCGCCGAGGCCCGCGGCCTGCAGCTCTCGCGGTCGCTCCGTGGCGCCGGGGTATGCGGTGGGCTCGGCGGCGAAGGACTGCTGGCAGTGCTCGGTGCAGAAGTAGACGCTCTGCCCGTCGCGCTCGGAGACGTAGGCCTTCTTGCGGTCGACCTTCATCCCGCAGACCGGGTCGCTCACCCCGCGGCGGAACGTGAGGTAGAAGAGCGCGGCGAAGATCGCCGCGCCGAGGACGTTGAGGAACAGCTTGTAGTCGACCTGGACCGAGCCGAAGATGTCCGCGCGGGTCGGCCGGCTGTGCGGCACGATGCCGACCACGGAGAACAGGCCGTCGACCACCAGCGCGGCGAGCACCATCGTCACGAACATCAGCGCGGTGATGCGCAGGGCGAACTTCGTGCCGTAGTACTTGCGGTAGATGGCGATGATCGGCAGGACGATCAGGTCGGCGAAGATGAAGGCGAGCACGCCACCGAAGGTGATCCCGCCCGACCACAGCACCGCGGCCAGCGGGACGTTGCCCACCGAGCACACGAAGCTCAGCATCGCGATGATCGGGCCGACGATCACGTTCTCGATCGTCCGGAGGCCGGTGGGAGCGTCCTTGATGAAGAGCCCGTTGAAGAAGTCGTTGCCGAGCTGGGCGATGAAGCCGGCCAGGAAGAACCCCAGGGTGATCTCCTTCCAGAGCATTCCCCAGTCGTTGCGGAAGTTGTGCGCGACGTCGGACCACGCCTCTGGCGAGCTCAGGCGCCGGCGCCAGCTCATGCGCTCGCCCGCCGAGTGATGCTGATGCCCGGTGTCCGCCTCCTGGGCGTGCTCGCGCGCCTGCTCCTCGAGCCGGCGGGAGACGAAAACGCGCAGCAGGACCGTCATTAACGTGACGAGCACAAGGCCGCTGACGAACTCGGCGAGCGCGAACTGCCAGCCGATCAGGAGCCAGATCACGACGCCGAGCTCGACCACCAGGTTCGTCGAGGCAAACTGGAAGGCCAGCGCCGAGGCGGCCGAGGCGCCCTTCTGGAACAGCGACTTCGCGATCGCGATAGCCGCGTAGGAGCACGACGAGGAGGCCGCACCCAGCGCCGTCGCTCGGGCGACCGAGCCGAAGCCGCTGCGCCCGAGGCTGGCCTCGATACGCTCGCGGGGCACCCACGCCTGCACGATCGCCGAGAGCGCGAAGCCGAGCACGAGCGCCCACCAGACCTCGTAGGCCATGAGGAAGGCGTCCTTGAGGCCGTGGCCGAGGACCGTGAGCGCGCCGCTCATGCCGCGGCCTCCGCATTACCGGGTGGGGGTATCACGGCATTCAGCCTTGCATACCCCACCCCCGTATGTCAAGCTACGCACATGGCGTCATCCACGCAACCTCCGACTCGCGGCTACACCGCCAGCAAGGACCAACTGCTCACGCGGCTCCGCCGCGTCGAGGGCCAGGTCCGCGGCATCGAGAGGATGGTCGAAGAGGAGCGCTACTGCGTCGAGGTCATGACCCAGATAAACGCGATCCAGGCCGCCCTCGACAAGATCGCCCTCGGTCTGCTCGACGGACACGCCCGCCACTGCCTCAAGCCCGGCGGAGGCGGCCCCACCGAACCGGCCGAGCAGGTCGACGAGCTCATGGGCGCGGTCGGACGCATGCTCTCTCGCTGAAGGGCGGCCGTGCTCACTTCTCTTCCGCTGACCGACTACGCTCGCGCTGCGCAGGCGGCCAGCTCCGACCGGGCGGCGCTCCGATCGCGATGAGCTCATCGGCCCGGTGGTCGACCTGCAGCGTCGTGTGCACGATCTCGAAGCGGTCATGCAGCATCGCTTCCAGCCCCCGCCGAGCCGCGTGGCAGTTGGTCTCCTCGCGCACCAGCACATGCGCGGAGAGCGACGGAAAGCCGGAGCTCACCTCCCAGACATGGAGGTCGTGCACCTCGATGACGCCGGGCTGAGCGACGAGATCGGTGCCGATGGCCTCCGGGTCGAGCCCTCGCGGCGCCGCCTCGAGAAAGACGCGGCCGGAGGCCTTGAGCAACCCGTAGGCCGAGCGGAGCATCAGGCCGGCCACGAGCAGCGAGGCGATCGGATCGGCGCGCTCAAAGCCGGTGAGCAGGATGACGCCGGCCGCTATGACGGTGCCGATGAAGGCGTAGAGGTCGGTGAGGATGTGCTGAAAGGAGCCCTCGACGTTCAGGCTCTGGCGGTTGGCCCGGGCGAGCGTCCACGTCGCGATCAGGTTGACCACCACCCCGACTAGGGCGATGGCCAGGATGAGCCCGGCGCGGACGTGCGGGGGATCGATGAGCCGGTGGACCGCCTCGTAGGCGATGAAGCACGCCAACACCAGCAGCGTCACGCCGTTGGCCTGGGCGGAGAGAATCTCAACGCGCTTGAAGCCGTAGGTCAACGCACCCTTCGCCGGCCGGACGGCAAGCCGCGCCGCCACGAGCGAGAGTCCGATCGCCGCCGCGTCGGTGAGCATGTGTGCGGCGTCGGAGAGGAGCGCCAGCGAGTGGGCGATGATCCCGACCGTCACCTCGACGGCCATGAAGCCGAGAATCAGCGCGAGCGTGACCGTGAGCTTGCGCGCATCGGCGTCGGCGCTCACACCGTGCGCGTGAGCGCCCGAGCCGTGACCATGACCGTGGGCCATCAGCAGCACCCCTCCCCGCAGCGATCTCCCCCAGCCAGCGGAGAGGCGAACGCAGCATCCCTCGCCGCGCCAGGTCTCGCGTCCTTCCTTGACCGCGACCCCCGCGATGCCGAGCGCCACGACGGGATCGAGCCACCACAGCCCGAATAGCGCATTGGCGCCCAGGCCCACCAGCACGCCGGCGGCCAGGTAGGCGCACAGCAGATTCTGCGTGCCCTCCCCCGCGGTGGCCGCCGACCCGAGCTGCGCGCCCAACCGCGTCTTCGCTCGGCCCAGAAGCGGCATCAGGATCACGCTGGCGATCGAGAGACCGATCCCCACCCAGCTCGCACCGGCATGCGATCCCGCGATCAGGGAACGGACCGCGTCGAAGCAGATATAGGGGGCGAGGAGGAAGAAGCTGACCGCGACGAGGCGCTGCGCGCGGCGCTCGGCCTCCTCGGACAACGAGCGATCCCCCGTGAAGCGCCAGATGACGATGACGCTGGCCAGCCCCTCGATGGCCGAGTCGAGGCCGAAGCCGAGAAGCGCCACCGAGCCCGAAACGAGGGCAGCGGTGATGGCGATAGCACCCTCGATCGTCATCCATCCGAGGCTGAGCCACGAGAGCTGCTTGGTACGACGAACGAGACGGTCGCGGGGCGGCGGGGCCTGAAGCTGGAGGAGCGCCCGGCGCTGCTCGGCCGCGGAGGCGCTCATGCGGTGAGCCGGGCTCGCGCGTCGAGGAGGCTGGCCAAGAGATGCTCGCCCTGGTCCGTCAACGCATACATCACCATCTTGCCGTCGCGGCGCGAGCTCACGAGCCCGGCCGAGCGCAAGCTACGAAGGTGGTGCGAGACGAGGTTGTGGGCCCGCTCGGCGATCCAGGCGAGGTCGCAGACGCACAGCTCGTCGCCGTCACGCAGCGCCGCCGCCAGCATCAACCTCGTCGGATCGGCCAGGGCGCGCGCGCCCACGGCCAGGGACTCGGCCTCCCCAAGGGCCAGACGCGCGCGCCGCAGCGCTTCGGCACGCGCTAGGTCAAGGCAGAGAAGGTCACACTGCTCGTCGCTCATACGCACAATCTAACCGATATTGATGCGAACGTTAGCCTTCTCCGGCATGGTTCGAGCCATGACCGAGGGCCGAGCGGTGTTCCGCCCATGAGCTCGACGCGGTGGCTCTTGCTCGGAGGTGCGGCGGTCCTTGCGGCCTACGGGCTGTTCGTGGTCGCGCTGCTGCTGCTCGGAAGGCGCGAGGCTGCGCGCGCGCTTGCCGGGTTCATCCCCGATTGCATCGTGCTCTTTCGTCGGCTCATGGGCGACGACCGCGTCCCGCGCCGTCACAAGCTCCTGCTCGGCGCGCTCATCGGCTACCTCGCTCTGCCCTTCGACCTCGTACCCGACTTCATTCCGGTAGCCGGACAGCTCGATGACGCCGTTCTCGTCGCGTTGGTGCTTCGCGCGATCCTCCGAGGCGGCGGTCCCGGACTGGTCGAGGAGCATTGGCCGGGGCCCGAGGCGTCGCTTGGCGCCGTGCTTCGGCTGGCAGGTCACGCGCGGACGACATGACGCCGCGCCGGGCTCGCCCGGCTGCACCGCCGTCGCCGTACGGGTTTTCCCAGGACCACATCCGCTTGCCGGCCGATGGGAACAGGCCACGGATGCTCCTACAGCGGAGAGAGGGGGATTCGAACCCCCGAACGAGGTCACCCCCGTTACGCGATTTCCAGTCGCGCCCGTTCAGCCGCTCCGGCACCTCTCCGTGCGAGCCTCTTGAAGCCGAGACAGGGTACCGGGCGCGCCCGCAGGCGGCCGACGGCTGCCGCTAGGCGGCGCGGGCGCGCGGGCGGCGCAGCAGGCTCGCGATGAACCGCCCGACGATCACGTAGACGATCAGCGCGATCCCCCAGTTGATCGCGATACCGAGCTTGCGGTCCTTGGGCTTGAAGATCCCGTCGAAGGGGCCGACGAGGAACTTCGCCGCATCGTGTATGTCCTTGACGATCGTGTTGCCGTTGTTGGCCTTGAGGATCACGAAGAGGATCCCGAGGAGGATCAGCAGGGCGACGATGCCGGTGATCACGTCGACGATGACGGCGAGCACGCCCAGCAGCCCGTAGACGCCGGCGGCGGCCCCACGACCGACCGAGCCTCCGCGCCCGGCGTCGTCGTCCGTCGCGTCCGCCGCTCCTTGTCTCCTTCGCCCCAAGCGTGCCATCGCGCGGCGAGTCTAGAGAAAGCGGCGACGCGACGCGACGCCCCCGCCTAGGCGGCGGGCGTCGGCGCCGATGCGATGGTCGGGTACGAGCGCGGGATGGTCGCGGTCCCGCGGCTCGCGGACGAACAGCTCGGCGGTCAGGTCGGGCGCCTGATGGGAGGAGCTCACTTGGTCGGCCCCTTTCCGGCGAACTGCCGCTGAAGGTTGACCAGTCCGCTGGACAGGGCGGCAGGAGTTCGGGTTCGCAGGCGTTCTTCTCGATGCTCATGTCGCTCTCGTCTCCCTCGCCGTCGAAGTCGTCCGGCTCGTGGCTGCGCACGCCCGCGCTATCGTTTCGGGCAGCGGGTTGGGCGTTTTTGGGGCGTGGTCACGGGTCTCGAGGCGAGTGCGCCGGGGACGCTGAATCGTCTCAGTGGTACCGCCCGTCCACAGAACGAACGGCGAGTGTGTGCAAACGCGTGGCGTCCGGAGGCCAGCCTTATGTCGGACATGCAACACGCAGATCAGTCAGCCCCCGCGTCGTCGGTCGAGGTCGAGCTCACACCGCCTTCGGAGGGGAGCGAGCGGCCGGTCGGCGGAGCGCTCGCCGCCGCGATCTCCAACCGCATGGTCCGCATCCTGCGCTCCTACAGCGGCCGTGGCCCCACCAAGGCGCGGACCACGGTCGGACGCGACCACGTCCTCGTCGTCCTCCATGACACGCTGACCACCGCGGAGCGCACGCTGGTGGCCCACGGCAACGGCGAGCTCGTCCTCCAGACTCGTCACTCGCTGCAGAAGGCGATGCGCGAGGAAGCCACCCGGATGGTCAACGAGCTCACGGGGCGCACCGTCATCGGCTTCATGAGCGACAACCACATCGATCCCGACCTCGCCGCCGAGGTCTTTGTCCTCGAGCCGCGGCCCGACAGCGCCCACGCACCCGCCGAGGCCGAGGTGTCGGTGTAGGCAGCCAGGCCTCCGAAGCGAGCGGAGGGGGAGGGATTCGAACCCTCGTCGGAGGAGAACCCCCCGAAACGGTTTTCGAGACCGCCGCATTCAACCGCTCTGCCACCCCTCCGGGCCCGCGGTCGCGGGACGCAGCAGAGTAGCGCCGCGTGCGCCGCCGAGGCGCTCGAGGCGACCGGCCGGACGCCCCGGTCGTGGCGGTGACCGGGGCGTCCGCAGCCTCCCTTCCCAAGGTGGCGCCCTCGTTAAGTGAGAACGCTTCCCTCGGCCGCAGGTTGGCTCCAAGTCAGCGGCGGCCGGCGAAGAACGCGCGCAGCAGGTCCGCGCCCTCGGCGGCGAGCAGTCCGCCGGCCACCTCCGGGCGGTGGTTGAAGCGGGGCTCCGCGAGCACGTCGAGGACGCTTCCCGCCGCCCCCGCCTTGGAATCCGCGGTGCCGAACACCACGCGGGGTACGCGCGCGAGGACGATGGCCCCCGCGCACATGGCGCACGGCTCGAGCGTCACGTAGAGCACGGACTCAAGCACTCGCCAGCTTCCGAGGCTGCGCGCCGCTTCGCGCAGGGCGAGCGTCTCGGCGTGGGCGGTCGGGTCGCCCCGGAGCTCGCGCTCGTTGCGAGCCGCGCCGATCACCTCTCCCTCGCGCACGACCACCGCGCCGACCGGCACGTCGTCGTGCTCGAGCGCTCCCTCGGCCTCACGGAGGGCCAGGCGCATGTAGTACTCGTCGCGCGGAAAGAATCGGGAGGTCACCGGGAGGACCTTCTCAGGGCAAAAGGGAAACTTCTTAGTGCCGATGATGTCTTACTAGAGTCGGAGGGCTACCGAGTCCCCTCCGTTCGTTTCGATGCGCCTCCTCCCCTCCCCCCGATTCCTGCTGAGCCTCGCCGGCGTGGGCGCCGCCCTCGGCCCCGGCGCCGTCGCCGCGCGCGCCGACGTCGCGCCCGCCCCCTACGTCCCGGGGCAGGTGGTCGTGCGCTACGCGGCGCGCACGCCGCTCGGAGCGCGCGCCGCGACCGATCGCGCGGCCGGCGCGGTCGCGCTCGCCCAGCCCAAGCCGGCCACCGCGCCGTACCGCGTGCTCAAGCTGCGAGCCGGCACCTCCGTACCGGACGCCGTCCGTCGCCTGCGCGGTACGGCCGGCGTGCTCACCGCCGTGCCCAACTTCAGGGTGCAGGCGGCGGGCCAGAGCCCTCCGTTCTTCCCGCGCGACCCCGGCCGCACCAACCGCGCCGGCGCGTGGACGCGCTTTCAGTGGAACTTCCTGAGCGGCGCGGGCGTCGACGCCCCCGGCGCGTGGGGCAACCTGATCGCCGCCGGGCGCCCGGGCGGCAGCGGCGTGCGCGTGGCGGTGCTCGACTCGGGCGTCGCCTACCGGAACTGGAGGCAGTTCCGCCGCTCGCCCGACTTCGCCGCCACGAAGTTCGCCGATCCCTACGACTTCGTCGCCCACAACCGCTTCCCGCTCGACCGCGACGGGCACGGGACCCACGTCGCCGGCACCATCGCCGAGCAGACCGACAACCGCGCCGGGGTCACCGGGCTGGCCTACGGCGCGACGATCATCCCGGTCCGGATCCTCGGGCCCAACTCCGGCGACGTCGAGGTCGCGGCCGGCATCCGCTACGCGGTGCGCCACGGTGCCCAGGTCATCAACATGAGCCTCGAGTTCCCCGACCGCGAGGCGACGCTGACTGCCGCCGACATCCCCGACGTGATCGACGCGATCCAGTACGCGCACCGCCACGGCGTGGTCATCGTGGCGGCTTCGGGCAACGAGGGCCCGCGCGTCTCCTACCCGGCGCGCGCAGACCACGTGATCGCGGTCGGCGCCACCACCGTCCATCGCTGCCTGGCCAACTACTCGAACCACGGCGCGGGGCTGACCCTCGTCGCTCCCGGCGGCGGCGGCGACGCGTACCTGCCCCGCGACCCGAACTGCAAGGCCGACGACCCCAACGGACGGCCGATCTACCAGGAGACGCTGCTCTCCCATGACGTGCCCGTACGTCGCCGCGGGCGCGTGGTGCGCTACGCGACCGTCCCCTACCCCGACCGCTTCGGCCTGCCCTCGGACATGATCGGCACCTCGATGGCGTGCCCGCACGTGGCGGCCACGGCCGCGCTGGTGATCGCCAGCGGCGTCCTCGGGCCAAATCCCTCGCCCGACGCGGTCACGACCCGGCTCGAGAGCACGGCGCGCGACCTCGGCACGCCCGGCTATGACCTCCGCTACGGCTACGGGCTCGTGAACGCGGCGCGGGCCACGGCGCCCTAGAGCCCGAGAGCCGCGCGACTAGGTCGTGCGGATGATGAGCACCGAGCAGGGTGCGTGATGGGAGACCTTGTTCGGCACGGAGCCGAGCAGGAAGCGCTTGGCGCCGGTCATTCCCTTGTTGCCCACGATGATCAGGTCCGCGTTCTCCTCCTCGGCGACGTCGAGGATCGCGTCAGACGGGTCGCCGCGCCGGGAGAAGGTCTGGACCTCGACCCCGGCCGCCTTGGCCTCGTCTTCGGCATCGCCCAGCGTCGCCTCGACGTCCTCGCGCGGGTTGACGGCCCACTCGACGTCCTTGGGCACCTCGCCACGCTCCTGGCGCAGCCGCTGGTCGGGCACCGGCTCGTAGGCGCTCACGAGCTTGAGGCTGCCGCCGACGCTCCGCGCGAGGTCGATCGCGTGCTTCACGGCCTGCTTGGCCGTCTCCGAGCCGTCCGTCCCCACCACGATCGAGCGGAACATCGCTTCTCCTTTCGCCGGTGCATCGATGCGCGGGGATCATAGAGGCGAGCCGGCGCGCGGGGGCGGCGCCTCGCAGCGTCGCCAAACGCGTCATCTATGGTGGCCACGGGGATGATCGACCTCCACTCCCACGTCCTGCCCGGCATCGACGACGGGCCGGCGAGCCTCGAGGGCTCGCTCGCCCTGGCTCGCGCGGCGGCGCAGAGCGGGGTGCGGACCCTGATCGCCACCCCACACATCGATCACTCCTACCGCCTGGCGCCGGCCTCCGTCGCCGAGGCCGTGCAGCGACTCGCGGCCCGGCTGCGCGAGGAGGAGATCGCGCTCGAAGTGCTGCCCGGCGGAGAGGTCGCCCTCTCACGCTGCCCCGAGCTGCGCGACGAGGAACTGCGCGCCGTGAGCCTCGGAGGCGGTCCCTACATCCTGCTCGAGAGCCCCCTTCAGGCGGCGGCCATCGGGCTCGAGTCCGCCGTGTTCGACCTCCACGTGCGCGGCTTTCGCGTCCTCCTCGCCCACCCCGAGCGCTCGCCGGTGTTCATGCGCGATCCCGACACCCTGCGCCGACTGGTCGAGCAGGGCGCGCTCTGCCAGATCACCGCGGGCTCGCTGCTCGGCCGCTTCGGTCGCACGGTGCGCTCTTTCTCGCTTACGCTGCTCCGCGAGGGCCTGGTGCACGACGTGGCCTCCGACGCCCACGACGCGCAGCGCCGGCCGCCCGGGCTGCGCGAGGGGCTGGCCGCCGCCGAGGGCGACGTGCGGGGGCTGAACGATCAAATCGCCTGGCTCACCGAGCAGGCGCCCGCCGCGATCCTACGCGGAGAGCCGCTCCCGCCGCGCCCCGAGCTACCTCAGCGACGAGGACTGCTGGGACGCCTCAGAGGAGCTTCGTGAGCGCGATGATCGCCCCGGCGAGCACCGCGACGACGATCGCGACTTGAGTCCAGATCCAGAAGGGCGACATCGTCCGCGAGCTTAGTCGACCGCGCTCCTCAGCCGCGATAGCGGGGGAAGTCCCGCGCGTGCGCGGCGTTCCCCGTGAGCTCGAGCGCCCACTGCAGCCACCAGGCGCCCGTGCGGGGACCCGGCATGGAGCCCGGCGCGTTGGCGCACGGGCCGTCGGAGAGGCCGGGAGGGCTGACCCAGAAGAACGCGTCGACGAGGCGGTTGCCGGTGCCCAGGGTGGGCAGTGCTCCGAGCGCGCGGCCGGCCGGGTTGCACCACACCTCGTTGCCGTAGCGCACCCGGTCGCGGGGCACGAGGGGCCCGTTGCCGTTCATGGCGGTGTTGACCACGAAGTGCTTGCCGCCCAGCAGCCGCGAGATCTTCGTGCCGTAGGCGATCTGGGTGTGGGTCCACTCGTAGTGGGTCGGATCGAGGACGAACCCCCGCGCCCGACCGACGCCGACCCGGCGCAGAAGCTGCGCCGCGCGCCGTGCGCTCAGCCAGTCCGACGCGCCGGCGTCGATGTAGACGCCGGTGTTGGGCAGCGCGGCGAGCCGGCGCACCTCGTAGGCGATCAGGCCGAGGCGGAAGTTCAGAGCGCTCCCGCGCAGGCAGTTCGAGCTGGCGACGCCGTCGGACTCGACGAAGATCACCGCGCGATGGCGGCCGATCCCGCGGGCGAAGCCGTCGACCCAGCGGCGGAAGCCGGCCGCGCTCGGGCCGCCGCTCTGCGCACAGCCCATGCCGGGCAGGTTCTCCGTGACGAGCGTGGGGATGACGTCGGCCCCCTCCTCGGCGACGGCCCGGTCGAAGTAGGCGCGCGTGGGCTGCTCGCCGAACTGCCACGGCCACCACTTGGCCGACGGGGTGCGGGCCAGCACGTCGAGCTGGTTCGCGGTGCCAAGATGGCCGAGCGAGCGCTGATAGCTCACCTCGCGCACCGCGGGCTTCCAGTGCCAGTCGACGAACCACGGGCCGGCGGCCAGGGGATTGCCGGCCGGGGCCGCCACCGCCGAGCCCGCGCCGGCCAGGGCCAGCACGCCGCACGCGAGCAGGAGGACGCTGAGAAGTCGCTTGAAGGGCACGGTGGTTCGGTGCGGGGGCAGCCGAGGGGCGGACGCCGGCCTCCCTTCCCTACCGACACATAATCGGCCGCTCGCATGCGGACCTTTAGCGCGAAAAACGAGAGCTGGCGCGTAGCCGCTCGTTTGGAACGGCTCGCCTCCGCGCAAGATGACGCGCGATGCCCGCGGCCGTGATCCTCGACGTCGACGGAACCCTCGTCGACACGAACTTCCACCACGCGATCGCGTGGTATCGCGCCTTTCGCCAGCACGGCATCGTGCTCCCGATCTGGCGGATCCACCGCTCGATCGGGATGGGCGGCGATCAGCTCGTGCCCTCCCTCACCGACGAGAAGACCGAGGAGGAGCAGGGCGAGGACATCCGCACGGCGGAGAAGGCGCTCTACATGGCGCTGATCGAGGAGGTCGAGCCCTTCGCGGAGTCACGCGAGCTCATCGAGGACCTGAAGGGTCGCGGCCACGCGGTCATCCTCGCCTCCTCGGCCAAGGCCGACGAGGTCGACCTCTACCTCGACCTCCTCGACGCCCGCGAGCTCGCCGACGGATGGACGAGCTCGACCGACGTGGAGAACACCAAGCCCGAGCCCGACCTGGTGCACGCGGCCGTCGAGAAGGCGGGCGGCGGTCCGGCGGTCATGATCGGCGACACGACGTGGGACTGCAAGGCCGCCGCGGCGGCCAGCGTGGAGACGATCGCCGTGCGCACGGGCGGCTTCTCCGCCGAGGAGCTCCGAGAAGCCGGCGCGCGCTCGGTGTGGGACTCCGTGGCCGAGCTGCGCGGGCGGCTCGACGAGGCGCTGCCGGGATAGCGCCGCGCCGGCCTCCCCCTAACCAGCCCCGGCCTACAGGCCGAACTTCTCTCCCAGCCCTCCGAGGTCGCCCAGCAGATCCTTGGGGTCGATGCCGAGCTTCTCGAGCAGCCCGCTGTCGCGCTCGGGATCCACCTGATCGGGGAGCTCCTGGTCGGCCTGGTCCGCCTTCTCGCCCTCGCCGCGCTCCTTGAGGAGGGCGAGGATCTTGTCCTTGGGAATCTCCATCGTGCACTCTCTTCTCGGTCGGGTTCGATCGCCGACCTACCCCTCCGACCGGCCCACGAAGCGGAGCACCGAGTAGCGTGGGCCAGGTGAACGGCGCGGACAGCGGCGTGCGCCTGCGCCAAGCGGTGATCGTGGCGCGCGAGCTCGAGCCGGTCCTCGCCGAGCTGCGAGACGAGCTCGGCCTGGGCGAGCCCTACGGCGACCCCGGCGTGGCGGAGTTCGGCCTGCGCAACGCGGTGTGCGCGCTCGGCGACGGGTTCATCGAGGTGGTCTCTCCTTCTCGCCCCGGCACCGCGGCCGGGCGCCAGCTCGAGCGCCACGGCGGAGACGGCGGCTACATGGCGATCTTCCAGCTCGACGATCTGGACGCGGCCCGCGCGCGCGCCCGGGAGCGGGGCGTACGCGTCGTGTGGGAGATCGACCTTCCCGACATCTCCGCCACCCACCTCCATCCGGGCGACGTGGGCGGCTCGATCGTCTCGCTCGACCGACCCGAGCCGCGCGCCTCGTGGCGCTGGGGCGGCCCGGACTGGACCGGCCGCACGGGCCACGGCGCACCCGGCGCGCTCGTCGGGATCGGAGTCCGGGTCGCCGATCCGGGCGCCGTCGCCGATCGCTGGGCCTCCCTCCTCGCCGCGCCGGAGCCGCGCGGGGATCCGCCCCGGATCTCCCTCGACGGCGGCGGGCACGTCGAGTTCTCGCGTGCCGACTCCCCCCGGACCGTCGGCCTGGCCGAGATCGCCATCGCGCTCCCACCCCGAGTGCGCCGCGGCCGCGCGGCCGTGGAGATCGCCGGCGTGCGCTTCGTGCTGCTCGACGCTCCGTAGACTGCGCGGCTCGGGCCCGAGGAGGAGGAGCGATGAGCACACTGGTGGAGCGGACCGTGCAGGACGGCGTGGCGCTGCTCACGTTGAACCGCCCCGAGCGGCTGAACGCTTGGACCCCGGCGATGGGGCGCGCCTACTTCGACTCACTCGAGGAATGCGCCGCGCTCGAGGAGGTACGGGTGATCGTGGTCACGGGTGAGGGACGCGGCTTCTGCGCCGGGGCCGACATGGAGAATCTGCAGTCGCTCGGGGAGAACGGCGCGGAGCCCTCCGCCGGCGAGCGCGACCCGCGCCCGCAGTCGTTTCCGCTGAGCATTCCCAAGCCGATCATCGCCGCCGTCAACGGCGCGTGCGCCGGGATCGGCCTCGTCCTCGCCCTCATGTGCGACATCCGCTTCGCCGCCGAGAGCGCGAAGCTCACCACGGCCTTCGCCCGCCGCGGCCTGGTCGCCGAGTACGGCATCGCGTGGATCCTCCCGCGTCTCGTCGGTCCGGCCCGGGCGCTCGACCTTCTTCTCTCCGGGCGGGTGGTGCTCGGCGAGGAGGCCGCGGCGCTGGGGCTCGTCAACCGCGCGATCGCATCCGAGCGCCTGCTCGAGGAGACGCTCGCCTACGCCCGTGACCTCGCGGCGAACTGCTCGCCGGCGAGCATGGCCGCGATGAAGGGCCAGCTCTACGGCGACCTCGAGCGCGGGCTAGACGCGGGCCTCGAGGAGGCGAACCGGCTCATGCTCGGCTCCTTCGCGGCGCCCGACTTCAAGGAAGGCGTCTCGAGCTTCCTCGAGCGACGCGAGCCTCGCTTTGCGCCCTTCGCGCGCTGATCTCCCAGCACACTTTCAGCCTCCTCTCAGGGTCGCCTTCGATACTCGCCTCCTCGGGTGACGTCACCCGTCCACGCACCCGACTCGGAGGTCAAGCACATGAGAAGGTCCCTGCTCACCCGCGCGGGTGTCGTCGCCGGCGCCTGCGCGCTCGTCGGGGCGGGAGCCGGCATCGCCGGAACCGCCGCCTCGCCCTCGGGCAGCCACCTCAAGGCCGGCCCGGCGCAGACTGCCCGCGACCTCCGGGGCCCCGGCCCCCGCGGATTCGACCGCGAGCACCGGGGCGGGGCGCCCGTGCACGCCCAGCTCGTCGTCCTCAACCAGGCGCGCGACAGGTTCATCACCGTTACCGCGGACAACGGGACGGTGAAGTCGGTGTCCGGCCAGGACGTGACGATCACCGAAGCGGCCGGGTCGGTCACCTACAAGAACGTGACGCTCACCGTGCCCGAGAAGGCCACGGTGTACCGCAACGGCTCCGCGGCCAAGCTCGGCGACCTGCGCACCGGGGATCGGGCGCACGTCTCGCAGTCCAGCGAGGGAACCACGGTCTTCGCCGCGGACGCTCAACACCGGCGCGGCGGTCCCGACGGGTTCCACCGCGGGTTCCACCGCGACCACCATGACGGCGACGGGCCGCCGCCGGGCGGCCTCGGCGGCTGATCCGCAAGACGCGCGCACGCGGTGGCCCGGTTCGCCCGGGTCACCGCTCTTGCGCTCCTACGCTCCGGGCCGATCCTCCGTCTCGCCACCCGCGCCGGCATCCTCGTCCGGCGCGTCGACCGTCGTCTGCTCCTTGACGGCGTCCTCTCCGATCTTGTCCGTCCCCGCCGCCGCACCGCTTCCTGCGGCGCCGCGGCCACGGACCGCTTCCTGAAGCTCGTCCGGGGGGTTCTCCTCGTCCACCCTCTCGCCTCCGCTCGGCTCTTGACCTTCGAACATGCGCTGCCTCCGATCTCCCGCCGCGGTCATCCGCGCTGGCGTGGGCAAACCCGCGAGACGCCGCTGGTATGCGTTCGGGGCCGACGCTCAGCGGCCACCCGCGCGGATCGGGAGCCGTCCGCCGCCGTAGTCCAGGGTGACCGGCTGCTCCGCTCCCGGAGGAAGGCGCCAGGCGGCGTTTATGGGGAGCACCTGGCGCGGCGCGATCCGCACCCGGATGCCGAGGCGCTCGAGCTCGAAGGCGTTCTGCACCTGGCCGAACTGCGTCGGCGAGTAGAGGCCGTGCGCGAAGCTGGCGAGGAAGCGGACGGTGGCACCCTTCACGACGGCGCCCCGGCCGTCGCGGAGCGTGATCCGGCGCGCGTCGAGTACGAGCGGCGCTCCCGACCGGTTCTCGACCTTTCCCCCGAGCACGCCGTCGCGGGGGAGGTTCGCGTAGCGAAAGACGTGCGGCGCTCCGCTCCACGCCAGCGGCGCACCGGAGTGCCCCCCGCAGCCGACCGCGACGGCGGGCCCCGCCAGCACGACGAGGACCGCCGCGCGCGCGCCGCCGCGGCGCCTCAACGAGGCTTGGGCGGCAGGGTGAACCAGTCGCAGCCGGGCGGGTTGGTCATGTTCTTCGGGTCCCAAGCCGCGCACGCCGCTTCCTTCTCGAGCACGCCGGGGCTGCCGGGGCGAAAGACGCCGACGGTGGGGTCGCCGCAGTCGGGCATCGCCGGTTGATGCTCCTGGGTGGCGCCTCCGGCGTCGGCGCTCGAGTTGCCGTGCACGCAGTTGCCGGCGCCCTCGCCGTCCCAGGTGATGTCGTAGCCGTTGGGTAGTCGGGCGTTGCTAGAGGAGCGCCCGAACCGGTTGGCGACGATCCGGTTGCCGTTCGACGTGTCCCGCTGATCGTTCGGATCGTTGTCACCGCGGAACGCCGCGGGGATCCAGAAGATCCGGACGCCGCTCTTCCAGTTGTCGTAGATCTGGTTGTTGCGGATCTCGTCCCGGTTGCCGCCGTAGATGATGATTCCCGAGCCCTCGGGCACCTGGAACTGCGGGCAGACGAGGTGCGGCTTGCGCTTCTTGAACGGGGTGTCCGCGCAGTAGCGCTGATGGGGCTCGGCGAACAGCGGGAAGTTGTTGGAGTAGATCCGGTTGCGCTCCCACTTGAAGCACTCCTGCGGCATACCGGGGTGCCCGGCGGCGAACGAGTCGGTCGATAGGCCGGTGGCGTTGTCGTGGAACTGGGAGTCGTGGATGTAGGTCGAGTTGCCCGCGGTGCCGGAGTAGCCGAGCGTGTTGCCGTAGGAGTTGATGCCGCGAAGCTCGATCCGGTAGCGGCGCTTGGAGTAACCGTCTGCGGGAGAGCATCCCTTGGGATCGGAGCCGGGGTAGACGCCCGAGTCGCCGTTGCCGAAGGCGGTGATGTTCTCGTAGAGGCCGTGATCGGTGGTGAACGACAGGACCCCGTAGTTCTGGTTCCAGCGCGCGATCACGCGGTCGATGTGAAAGCCGTTCAACTCGACCGCGTCGATGCCGTTGAACGCTCCGTACTCGACCGTGATGTTGCGCACCGCAAAGCCGTCCGCGCGGTCGACGCGAATGACGTCCATCTTCGTGCGGTCGCCCTTGATGTCCACGTCGCCCGGCTTGCGTCCCATCCCCACGAGCTGCAGGTTGCAGCGCACGTCGCAACGCGGGGAGTGCGCGCCGTCGCCGAGCACCTTGCGGTTGCCGACGATCGAGATCAGGTTGCGCGCGTTCGGGCAGTCATGCTGGAAGCGGAAGTTCGGCCGCACCGGCGGATCGTTCGAGCGGGCTCCCGCCGGCGGGGGTGCGTTGTTGCCGTAGCCCTCGGTCTCCGCGAAGTACTTGCCCTGGTCGCTGCACTTCTTCGGCGTGAACGGCACGCGCCGGCTCGGAAGCTCCTGGTAGACGCCGGGCATGATCAGGATGCGCGTGTTGCTCTTCGCGTGGTTGACGGCGGCCTGGATGTCGGCGAAGCGGCAGCGGCGCAGCAGGGCGAGGCGCGAACGCAACGCGCTCCCGCGGAACTCCCGGTGCAACCGGCGGGCGGACTCACGGCGCTTGCAGACCACGAGGCTCGGACCGTGCGTGCGAAACGCCGGCACCTTGCCGAACCCCGGGTCGGGGAAGGTGGTCGGCCGCTCGGGATGACCGTAGGACAGCGTCGCGGGGAGGACGACGGCGATGAGGGCCACGCACACGACCCCGAGCAGCAGCAACGAGCGCTTCACGATGAGGAAACTACCGCCTGGGAGGGCCTCGGCACAAGCTCCGGCGCGTTCGTGCGCCGGATCCAGCGTCGATCCGCGAGCGCCCAGCCGGCGTAGGCGAGCGCCCCCGCGGCGCCGGTCACGGTGAGGAGCACGCCGGCGGCGCTGACGCCGGCGACACCGTGCGCTCCGAGGATGAGCACGGCCGCGGCCGCGGCCGCGCTCGGTCCGACCGGCAGCGTGCTCAGCGCGGAGACCGCGATGAGGACGGCGGTGGCCTCGAAGACCGAGGCATGGATGCCCACGGCACGAAGCATGAGCCAGTTGCGCGCGATCTGGGCCAGGACCCCGAAGAGCACCAGGGCCGCCATTCGGGCCCGCGCCGAGCCGTCGCCCAGCACCGCGAGCCCGCGGCGCCATCCCCGCGTACGCCGGCGCGCGAGGCGAGCGAGCAAGACCGTCACCCCGAGCATCACCGCGAAGGCCACGAGCGGCGTCCACCAGGCCAGCCCCAGCGGGCCCACCAGGGTGAGCAGGTCAAAGTCGCCAGGGTGACCTCGACGATGATGATCGGCAGCTCGGTGGCCGCGAGCGTCACGGCCTTGGGCACGTGCTCGGGAGCGGCGCGACGGAGGGCGAGGATGCGCATGGCGAACCCGAGCTCGCCGTTGATGAGGTTGCCGACGTAGCCGATGCTCGCCGCCCCATAGACCCGCCGGCGATCCACCGCGGCTCCCGCCGCGCCCACGCAGATGCTCCACGCCTCGCTGCGCGTGAGCAGGCACGCGAGGTGCAGAGCCACGGCCGCGCCGAGCAGCCACCACGAAGCACCGGCGGCCGCGTGGGCGAACTGTCCCCAGCGTCCGGCGAGGACGAGCGCGAGCGCGCCCAGCGTCGCCGCCGTGCCGAGGACGGTCAGCGCGTGTCGTCGGCGCGCGGCGAAGCAGCGCATGCGCGTAGACAGGCGTGAGAGCCGGCGAAGTGCGGCGCGGGAGCGGGCGCCCAGCGGGAGCTGCGAAGCGCAACGGCTCTGCGTTCGATCGGCGGGTACGGCTCGTCACCTCCTCGCGGGGTGGGGTGGGCTACGAGACGCCGGCGGCTCCCCGCGCATCGATGAAGGTGAGCGCGCGACCGTCGCGGCCAGCGTACTCCCATGTGTCCCGCCGCCGCGCAGGTCGGCGAGCTTCGAGAGCCGCGGCCACGGCGCGCCCGAGATCACTCGAGCGGCCGTGGCGCAGCCTGTGGATCAGGCGCCGAGCTCCTCGGAGGCCATCTGCGCGCCCTTGACCCGGTTGGCGATCTTCTGCATCGCGATATCCCGGGCGAAGTCCGGCGATCCGTGGGCCGGCTTCTCGTCGCGCGAGAACGGCGAGAACCCGCAGTCGTCGGTGGCACCGAGCTGCTCCTTGGGGATGTACTTCGCCGCCGTCACGAGCTGGTCGCGAACCTGCTCGGGAGTCTCCACCTCCGGGTTGAGCGGGTTGATCACCCCCATGAACGCGACCTGCTTGACGCCCTCGGCGTCCTCGCGCAGGTGCTCGCCGACGAGCTTGTAGACCTTCTCGCGGTCCTCCTCGCTCGAGCACTGGATGAGGAAGTAGCCCGCGTTCAGGTCGAACATGTGGTCCAGGAGCTTCTCGTAGGGCACCTCCTTGGAGTGCACGGAGTCCGTGTCACCTCCCGGGCAGGTGTGGATGCCGATGTTCTTGCGCTCCTCGGGCGAGAAGCGGGCGAACAGCCGGTTGTTGAGGTCGATGAAGTCCTGGAGCATGTCCTTGCCCGTCCAGGGGTTGCGCGCGTCGTTCTTGTTCGCGAGACGGCCCTCGGTGAAGTCGACCGACACGCGCACCGCGCCGGCCTCGAACGCCTTGCGGATGTCCTTCTCGCATTCGTCGACGACGTCGTTCAGGAACTCCTCGCGCGAGTAGCCCTCGAGCTCCTCTTCGAGCGGGTAGAGCAGCATCATCATCGAAGGCGAGATCACGGCCTGCTTGACCGGCTTGGAGGCGATCGCCTTGTTCTTCTCGACGAACTCAGCGGCGAAGGTCTTGTAGCGGAAGGGACCGCCGGTGAGTCGCGGGAGCTGGCGGTGGTGCCCGTCGTCGAAGATGGCGAAGTACTGGCCGTCACCCGCGAGGTTGTCGGCCAGGCCGGTGCCGGCCAGCGTGTCGGTGATCGGGTAGGTCGCGAAGCTCGACTCGCGCTGCTCGCCGTCGGTGACGTAGGTCTCCCCCGTCTGCTCGAGGCGCTTGATCGAGTCCTCGGCCGCCTTGTCCTGCTCGGCTTGGAGCTGCTCGAAGGTGATCTGGCCGTCGTCGTGGGCCTGGAAGGCCTCCTGCAACTTCATGGGCCTCGGCAACGACCCGACGAGCTCGGTCGGAATGGGCATGTGGCGTCCTCCATCTGTTGGCACGGCGAGACCGGTAGGTCTCCCTCTCCCTTGCCGTCTGCCCCGATCGGAGGAAGGGCATGCGCGCCGACTGGCGGACGGGCGCCGCGGCGGGCCGGCTCAACTCGGCGGCCCCTTGTGACCCGCCTCCGTCACCGACTCCGTGAGCGATCGCAACGTGTCGCGGAGCGTGGCGAAGGCGTGATCGTCGAGGTCCATGGCGTCGGAGAGGAGCCGGGGGACGGCGCCGGCGCGCTCGCTCAGCGCCTGCCCCGATCGCGTGAGGAGGATCTGGACCGAGCGCTCGTCGTCACGGCGGCGCTCGCGGCGCACGAGCCCGCCCGCCTCGAGTCGCTTGAGCAGCGGGGAGAGGGTGCCGTAGTCCAGGTGCAGTGCGCCGGCCAGCTCCTTGACCGGCACGGCACCGCGATCCCAGAGCACGAGCATCACCAGGTACTGCGGGTAGGTGAGGCCCAGCTCGTCGAGCAGGGGACGGTAGAGGGCGGTCACCGCCCGCGACGCGGCGTAGAGCGCGAAGCAGAGTTGCTCCTCCACCAGCACGGGATGGCCGACGGGCTGCGAGCGCATGTCGGTCGACACGCGACGGACTCTAGAGACCCTGGGCTACCTGAGGCCGAGAGCTACCTCGCGTCCGATCTAATCGCACACTGTATATTCGCTCGTCACTCGGCACGCCACCCCGGCGTGCCGCGAACCGATAGATACGGAGCGCCCCCAATGCCGAAGCTGAGCGTCCCCGATTCCGCTGGTGTCGAGCTGTACTACGAGGATCACGGCTCGGGCCGGCCCGTCGTGCTGATCCACGGCTGGCCGCTGAGCGGCCGCTCGTGGGAGAACCAGGTCGGCGCGCTGGTCGAAGCGGGCCACCGCGCGATCACCTACGACCGGCGCGGCTTCGGGTTGTCCTCCCAGCCCTACGAGGGCTACGACTACGGCACCTTCGCCTCCGACCTGAAGGCTCTGCTCGAGCACCTCGACGGGCGCGACGCGACGCTCGTCGGGTTCTCCATGGGCGGCGGCGAGGTCGCGCGCTACATCGGCTCCTACGGCACCGACCGCGTCGCCGCGGCGGTGTTCGCCGCGGCCGTCCCGCCGTTTCTCTTTAAGTCGGACGACAACCCCGACGGCGGGCTCGACGACGCCACCATCGAGCAGTTCCAGGCCGGCGTGACGTGCGATCGGCTCGCCTTTCTCGACGAGTTCACGCGGAACTTCTTCACCGCCGGAGAGCGCACGGACCTGATCAGCGAGCCGGCACGCCGCTACGCCTGGGAGATCGCCGCCTTTGCCTCGCCTAAGGGCACGCTCGACTGCATAAACGCCTTCGGCCGCACGGACTTCCGCGGCGACCTCGAGAAGATCGACGTCCCGACGCTCGTCATCCACGGCGACTCGGACGCGATCGTCCCCTTCGAGGTCAGCGGCAAGCGCACCCACGAGACGATCGCGGGCAGCGAGCTCGCGCTGATCGAGGGCGGCCCGCACGGACTCAACGCGACCCACGCCGAGGAGTTCAACCGCGCGCTGCTGCAGTTCCTCGCGCGCTAGCGGACCGCGTGCGGACGGGCCGGCGCTGGGAAGCGGCCGGCTCGTTCGCCGCGTGTGTCGACCGCCGCTCCAGACGCCGGTTCTCGGTACGCTCCCGACCGATGATCCTTCACGCGCACGAGCCTCGTCGGTCGCGTTGATGAGGCACCTCCGGGGCAGGCGCCGCACCGCCCGCGTGGTGGTCGTTCTCGGTATCGCCGCAGTGTTCGGCGCCCTCGTCGCCGGCGTGGCGCTCGGTCAGTTGGGAGCGGTGAACGACCTGTTCGCGCTCGGGCAGGGCAACGGCGACGCGCCGGTGCGCGCGCCCGTCGTGCGCCGGGCCGAGCCGCCGCTGCTCGCCACGCCGCTCGGGCGCTGCGGACCCGGCTCCCGTCCGCAGCCGGGCGTCGACGGACGCGTCCCCGCCGGCTCGGCGGCCCACGGCCTGAGCTGCAACGTCACGCTCTTGAGCCACCAGGGAACCGAGGGCGGCTTCAAGGTCTTTCGCTACGTCGACTCGCACCGCCGCGAGTGCGCCTACTACGACACCACCCTGCTCGCTCCGCTCAACGCTCTGAACCCGGGAGGCGGCTCGGCCGGCGTCGAGGTGCTCGACATGTCCGACCCCTCGCACCCGGTGCAGACCGACACGCTCGTGACTCCACCGATGATCTCGCCGCACGAGTCCCTGAACCTCAACCCCAGGCGCGGGCTGCTCGCCGCGGTGAACGGCAACCCGGACACCGAGCCCGGCCTCGTCTCGATCTACGACGCCCACGCCGACTGCCGCCACCCCGTCCTGAAGTCCCTGGCGCCGGTGGCCCGCTTCGGGCACGAGAGCGGATTCTCGCCCGACGGCAAGACCTTCTACGCGACCGCCACGGGACTGCAGGAGATCACGGCGATCGACGTCTCCGATCCGTCGAGCCCCCACGCCGTGTGGGAGGGGCACGAGTACTCCCACGGAATGGCGCTGAGCCCCGACGGCAACCGCGCCTACATCGCGGATGCCACCGGGGGCAACATGCTCATCCTCGACACGAGCGAGATCCAGGCGCGCAAGGCCAATCCCCACGCGCGTGAGATCAGCCGGCTGACGTGGAACTCGGCCTCGATCCCCCAGAACGCGTATCCCTTCACCGAGAACGGGCATCCCTACGTGCTCGAGTTCGACGAGTACACCCAGGCCACGCTCTCGCCGAACGGCAACAAGGACGCCGTGGGCGCTGCGCGCGTCATCGACATCGCCGACGAGCAGCACCCACGCGTGATCTCGAACCTCCGCCTCGCGGTCAACCAGCCCGCCGCGCACCACGCCGCCGACGGCGACCCGGGCACGAACAACCCGGCGCAGGGCTACGCGGCCCACTACTGCGACCTCCCGACCACGGTCAACCCGAAGCTCGTCGCGTGCTCGTTCATCGCGTCCGGGCTGCGCGTCTTCGACATCACGCGGCTGACGCATCCGAAGGAGGTCGCCTACTACGTCGCGCCGCCCAAGCCGCGCTCGGAGAACGGCTACATGGCGAGCGACTACGCGATGTCCAAGCCCGCGTTCGCGCCGAGCCGGCGCGAGGTCTGGTTCTCCGACGGAACTTCCGGCTTCTACGCGCTGCGCCTGCGCAAGAGCGTGTGGCGAGCGGACAGCCGCCCGCGGATCACGGTGCGAGGCGTCCCGCGGACGTGCCGGCACGCCGACGGGGACCGCGACGGCGACGACCTGGTGACGCTCCGGGTGATCGTTCGCGACGTGCAGCCCTTGGCCGCAACCCGATTGACGGTGGGGGGCCGGACGATCAAGGTCAGCCGCCGGACGAGCTTCCGCGTCACGGTGGACCTGGCCAAGCTGAGGCTCGGCCGGCATGAGCTGAAGGTGGCGGCGGCGAACGTGAGCAGCGCCCGCGCGACGCGCTCGGTCTCCCTCAGCCGGTGCCGCGCGGGGAACGACTCGCGGGAAGGGCGCGCGGGCCGCTAGCGCCGGAGCCCGTCCCGGGTTCGGGACGCGATACGCGGCGGGGCGGGCACGAGCGTCCGGCCACCGTCTCCCGAGTGACGGTGGAGGGACGTTCGCCGCCCGTCGGGGAGGAGCGAGACTCGAGCCTCGCGCTGCTCGACACCCGCGCCAACCGCTGACAAGCTCTCGGCGTGCGGCTCACCGCCGACATGCAGCGGGTGGTGCGCGAGCAGGCGCTGGGGTTCGTCGCGACGGTGCGCGCCGACGGCACGCCGTCCCTCTCCCCGAAGGGCACGACGACCGTGTGGGACGACGAGCACCTCGCCTTTCTGCACCTCCATTCGGAGGGCACAGTGGCCAACCTCGAGAGCAATCCTCGCGCAGAGGTCAACGTCGTCGACCCGATCAGGCGCAAGGGCTACCGGTTCGCCGGCCGAGCAGAAGTCATGACAAGCGGCCCTTGCTTCGAGGAAGCGCTGGCACGGTTCGCGCGCGAACGGGGCACTGACGGTCGAAGCGTCAAGGCGGTCGTGCTCATCGAAGTCACCGACGCCCAGAAGCTCGTCTCCCCCGCCTACGACGACGGCAGCACCGAGGCACAGATCTCCGCGCGCTTCTTCGCACGGCACCGGAGGCTCTACGAAGCGGCGTTCGGGGGCCACGCCGGAGGCGCTTCCGGCTCGTCTCGTCGTGGCGGCTATGAGATCTCCACCGACCGTACGCGCCTCGACATCGATGTGGTCCACGACTTCCTCCGTAGGGCCTACTGGTCGCGGGGCATCCCGCTCGAGACGGTCAAACGCGCGATCGCCCATTCGCTGTGCTTCGGTCTCTACGCGCCGGGAGGCAAGCAGGTCGGGTTCGCGCGCGTGGTGACGGACGGGGCCGTGATCGCCTACATCGGCGACGTGTTCGTGCTGCCCGAGCACCGGGGTCGCGGCCTGGGCGTCTGGCTGATCGAGAGCGTGCTCTCGCACGCCGACCTGCAGGCGCTGCGACGCGTCGAGCTCGCCACCGCCGACGCGCACGAGCTCTACGCGCGGTTCGGCTTCCGGGCGTTTCGGCACCCCGAGCGCCAGCTGGTCATCGAGCGCTCGCCCGAAGAGCTCTACGGAGATTGATCTGCGCGCGTCCCGGCCGGAAGCCTCGTCGCCTCACTCTCCTGCCGTCCGCGATCTCGCGCGGTGCACCGCGGCTCCGAGCGCGGCCACCGCCCTCACGAGCGCCGGCTCGGGGAGGTGGCCGTAGCCCAGGACGAGGCCCGCGCGATCGTCTCCTCGCGCCGCGACGCGCAGCTCGGAGAGGCCGTTGAGCGCGACGCCGGCGCGGCGCGCCTCGTGCAGCACCGCGGCCTCGTCGGCTCCCTCATCGAGGATGACGAGCGCGTGCAGGCCGGCGGCCACCCCGGTGACCTCGGTGCCGGGGAGGTGCTCCTCGATGGCGGCGAGAGAGCGTCGCGCCGGGTTCGGTAGAGCCGCCGCACGCGGCGCAGGTGGCGGTCGAGGTCGCCGCGAGCGATCAGGTCGGCGAGCGCGAGCTGCTCGAGGATCGCTCCTCCGCCGTCGGCCAGCATGCGCTCCTGGGCGAGCGGCCGGACGAGCGCCTCGGGCACGAGCAGCCAGCCCAGGCGCAGCGCGTTGGCCAGCGCCTTGCTCGCCGACCCGGCGTAGGCGACCCGCGACGGGTCGAGTCCCTGCAGCGCGCCGACGGGCTCGCGGTCGAAGCGAAGCTCCGCGTCGTAGTCGTCCTCGACGACGAGCCCGTCGACCTCGTCGGCCCAGGCGAGCAGCTCGGCGCGCCGCGCGGGCGAGAGGACGACCCCGGTGGGCATCTGGTGCGCCGGAGTGACGAGCACGGCGCGCGCCCCCGAGGCGGCGAGCGCATCGACGTCGAGCCCCTCCCCGTCGACGGGGACGGGGACGGGCTCGAGGCCGGCGCGCGCCACCGCGAGGCGGTGCAGCGGGAAGCCCGGGTCCTCGACGGCGAGCGCCGCGTGGCCGCGGTCGCGCAGCACCCGGGCGAGCAGCGCGACGCCCTGGCTGGCGCCCGTGCTCACCACGATGCGCTGCGGGTCGGGCGCGGCGGCGCGCGCCCGACCGAGATACGCGGCGAGCGCCTCGCGCAGCTCGGCGGCGCCGCGCGGGTCGGGGTAGCCAAGCTGGGCGTCGGGGACGCGCCGCAGCGCCCGCCGCCACGCCGCCGCCCACGCGTGGCGCGGGAACGACGCCAGGTTCGGTCTGCCGGCGAGTAGGTCGTGCGGCGCCACCCCGCCGACCGCGCGCGACGGCCGTGCGCGCGGCGCCGACGCGGCGCGCTGCTCGCCCACGCGCGTCACCCCGCCGCGGCGGGCAACGAGGTAGCCCTCCGCCGCGAGCTGCGCGTAGGCCTCGAAGACGACGCCGCGCGAGACGTCGAGGTCGCGCGCCAGCGCGCGTGAGCTGGGCAGCGACGAGCCGGCGACGAGCCGCCCCTCGCGAATCGCCTCGCGCAGCCCGCGCTCGATCTGGCGGTGCAGCGGGCCCGCCCCGCGGCGCAGCGGAACAATCAGGTCACGAGCGAACTGGCCCTCTCCGCGCGCCACGGACTGGACCTTACGCGGTGGGCCAGTCTGCGATCGAATCCCGGCCATGTCCCACCGCACCGACCTCGTCGCCGCCGCGCTTCTGCTCTTCGGCGCCGTCTCGCTGCTCACGGGCGCCTGGCTCTTCCTCGACCCGGGCGGCTTCTACGACGTGATCGCGACCTACCCGCCGCGCAACGACCACTTCCTGCGCGACATCGGGTCGTTCAACGTGGGGCTGGGTGCCGCCGCCGTCTACGGCGCTCGCCGCCCGGGCTGGCGAGCGCCGATGCTCGGCGTGCTCGCCCTCCAGTACGGGCTGCACACGATCAGCCACCTCATCGATATCCACGGAACGGACCCGCGGGCGCTCGGCGTCGCGAACTTCGGGGCGCTGCTCGCCGCCACTTTGCTCCTAATCGGGCTCTTCGCGAAGGAGCGGGCGGCGTGAAGATCGTCCTCGCGGGCGCCACGGGCGCGATCGGCCGTCCGCTCCTCCGGCGGCTCGTCGATGCCGGGCACGACGTGACCGCGCTCACACGGCGCCCCGAGCGGACGCACGAGCTCAACGCCGCAGGCGCGCACGGCGTTGTGTGCGACGTCCTCGACCGCTCGGCCGTCCTGAAGGCCGTGGCCGAGGTCGGCCCCGACGTCGTCATGGACCAGACCACCGCGCTGCCGCAGCGCTACGACCCGCGGCGGATGGAGCTCTTCTACCAGGACATGCTGCCGCTCCGGCTGCGCGGCACCCCGAACCTCTTCGAGGCGGCCGCCGCTGCTCGTGCGCGGATCGTGTTCCAGAGCGTCGCCTTCCTCTACGCGCCGGACGGCGAGCCGACCGTCGTCGACGAGGACGCCCCGACGATCGACGAGGAGGGACCGCCGCCGTGGAACCTCGCGATGCCGCTCATCAGGTCGCTCGAGCAGCGAGCCGTCGATCAGGGCGGCCTCGCGCTGCGCTACGGGTGGTTCTACGGGCCGGGGACCCATTTCGACGTCGGGCAGATCGCCGACGACGTCCGGCGCCGGCGCATGCCGGTCGTCGGCCGCGGCGAGGGGCTGTGGTCGTTCATCCACGTTCACGACGCCGCGGAGGCGACCGTCGCCGCGCTCGCCTGGCCGGGCAGCGGCATCCTCAACGTCGTCGACGACGACCCCATCGCGGTCAAGGAGTGGCTGCCGATCTACGCGGCGTCCCTCGGCGCCAAGCCGCCCCTGCGCGTGCCCGTCTTTGCCGCGCGCCTGGGGGCCGGCGCGATGGCCGTCCACTCGATGACCAGGCTGCCCGGCGCGTCGAACGCTCGGGCTCGCCGCGAGCTCGCCTGGGAGCCGCGCCACCGCACGGTCCGGGAGGCCTTCCGCGCGGGGTGAGGGTGCTCGGAGGGCTTGGTGGGCGCGCGCGAGAGGATCCTTCGAACCCGGACGCCACCTCATCGACGCGAACGTGCAGGAACCGCGTCCTGAGTGACGGTGGAGGGACGTTCGCAGGTCGGCCGGCGGGATATCGCCTGTAGATCGGGTTCGAGTCCTCAGTCCTTGTACGGGTCGAAGGTGTCGGCGCCGGCCATCGCGACGCCGATCGGTGTGAGCCGGTGCAGGATCTCGATGGTGTCGCCGTGGGCGTCGAGCACCGCGTCGAGCCGCTTGTAGGCGTCGGGCGCCTCGTCGGCCGCGCCGCCGCGCAGCTCGATGCCGCTCGACGCCAGCTCCTGCTTGACCGACCCGAAGTCGATGCGGCCGTCCTTGAGGCGCCCGCGGCGCTTGCTCATGCTCCCGTCCGGGTGACGCGGGCACAGCGTGAAGCGCGCGCCCCCCGGGAGCCCGTGCTTCTCGCGCTCGTGCTGGTACTCGCGCCACGTGACCCAGAAGTCGCAGTCGCGGTCGTTGCACTCCGCGCGGTTGCCCATGCGGCCCGCGGCCTGGGTGCGCGACATCACACGGCCCGCGCCGTGCACGGTGCTGAAGAGCAGCTCCGCGCCGGCCGGAGCGTCGGTGCCACGCAGGACCACGCTGGCCTCGCCCATCGTCGCACCGACGAAGCCCTCCTGCCCCGGGAACGCAGGCGTGCATCCCTTGCGGATCACCCACACGTCGGTATCGAAGTGCCGCTCGCGCCACGCGAAGTTGTGGTGATTGTGAACCTCGTAGGTGGAGCTCGCGCCCAGGATGTCGAGGACGCGAGCGACGACGGCATCACGACCCGCGTAGGCGTAGTCGCCGGCGAGGCTCATCGCCGAGATGTACGACTGACCGAGCTCGGAGTCGACGGCCAGGAGGATGGGCGGGCTGTCCATCTCGCCATCCACGCCGCGATCGCCGAAGCTCTTGCCCTGCGCCAGCGCGAGGAAGCCGCTCGCGGTCTTGTGGCCGAAGCCGCGCGAGCCGAAGTGCACGCCGACCCAGACGTGCCCGTCGTCGCCGGCGAAGAGATCGACGTAGTGGTTGCCGGCGCCGACCGTGCCTAGCTGCTTGGCGGCGAGGTCACGGAGGCCGCGCTGTGGCGCGAAGTCGGCGTCGCGGATCGCGTCGAGCACCGCGTGGTCGATCGGCTCCTCGTTCTTGCGTCCCACGCCGAACGAGATGCGATCGTAGATCGTGTCCATCACGTGGGGCAGATCGGGCTGGAGGTCGGCGACGAGCACATCGGTGCGCACGGCCTTGTTGCCGCACGCGATGTCGTAGCCCACGCCCGACGGAGAGATGTGGTCCGGGTAGGCCACCGCGCCGCCGATCGGCTGCGAGTAGCCGACGTGGCCGTCGGCGCAGAGCACGCCCGCGATCGCGTCGCCGGCCTGCGCGCAGCGGCGCAACTGGTCGACCGCGCGGTCCTCGACGTCACCGCGAACGGAGATGGGGATCGAATCGTCCATGCCTCGACTATGTCGCAAATGCGAGTGTTTGCAAACGTGGCTCTACACGGTGTGCCGACGCCTCGCTCCCTGAGGGCGCCGTCGGGTTGACGAAGTTCGAGTTGCGCAACGGCCTTTCGTTCTCCGCTGTGTCGCGGCCGATGACCTGAATGCACCTCAACGAATACGTCGCGCGCTCAACTCGGCCAAGCGGCCCTTCGGGAGGGAATCGGCGTCGCCGGCGTCGGGGCACACCTGACCGGGAATGCCGCGCACCACGAGCTCGTCGCCCTTGACGCGAGCTAACCGCAGCACAGCGTTCACCGGCCCGTTCTACCGTCCCTCATCCGCCGCCGGCGTCGTTCGGGCGGTTCGTCGACAGCGTCGCCGGGCCGCTGTCGATCGGGACGGTCGAACTCGCGGACCGTCCTTTGCGAGGAGCACGCGCCCCGCCAGGCCACCAAGGTCACCGGGCACGACGGCTGGCGCGCCTACCGCGCCGCGGTGAGCGCCGGCTCAGCCCGAGCGGTGCCCGAGCGGGAACACCCAGCGAAACACGCTCAGCCAGGGCCGCTTGCACCAGCACGCCGGATCGCAGCTGCAGCGGATGCCCCTCGACGCTCCCGCACGAGACCGGCAGCCGCCACAGTGACATATGACCCGATCCCGATCACGAGCACGCGGCGAAGCACAGCGTTCAGCTTACCGGCGCGCAGCCGGCCGATGAGCACGTGCCGGTGACCGGTCCGTCAAGCTCCCACAGTGACCGACCCCTGGCAACGCAGGCCGCCCGAGCACACGCTGCGATGGGCCGCCGAGGCGATCAGTAGCGCCGCCACGGTCGCCTCCGTCCGGCGCCTGGCGCTTGGCGGCTGGCACGTCAACCACGCCCTGACGGTCAACGACGGGGCCGGCAAGGCGCATCGCCTCGTCCTGCGCCGCTGGGCGCGTCCGCACTGGGCCGTCGAGGACCCCGACCTCACCGCAGCGCGCGAGGCGACCGTGCTCGAACTACTCGCCCCCACTCCCGTGCCGGCACCGCGCCTGATCGCGGCGGACCCCGACGCCACGATCTGTGACGTCCCGACGCTGCTGATCAGCCACCTGCCCGGACACCCTCCCGGGCTCCCGGCCGACATCGCCTCGTTCCTCGCGCGCCTCGCGGAGGCGTTGCCGACGATCCACGCTGTCGACCCCCGCGCCGTCCCCGACTACCGCACGGACCGCGACCTGAGCCTCGCGACCCCGCCGACCTGGTCGCGACAGCCAGAGCTGTGGCAGCAGGCACTCGACGTCGTCGGCTCCGAACCGCCGCCCGGACCCCGATGCTTCATCCACCGCGACTACCACCCCGAGAATACGCTCTGGTCGGGCGGACAGTTGACCGCGATCGTCGACTGGACCCAAGCCTCGCGCGGACCCGCCGCCGTCGACACCGCCCACATGCGCTGGAACCTCGGCCTCACCTACGGCCTCGACGCCGCCGACGAGGTCCTGCGTGTCCACCAGTCGCTGGCGGGCGCCTTCGAGGACCAGTCCTACTGGGACCTCACGACCGCTCTCGACGTCCTCATCGACCCCGACCCCACCAACTGGACGCGCTTCGACATCGACCGCCTCGAGCGCTACCTGCACCGCGTGCTCACGCAAGTCGCCTGAGCGTGGGCCGGACCAGCCATTCTCGCTCTCGTGCTCTGACGACCTAGAACTAGCTAGTTTGCAGGTCTTTCGTAGCGCGCCCAACCGGATTCCAACCTCTGACCGTTGGTCCGGAGGAGACGTCCGACGCGCGACGTCAATCGCCGCGGTCTAACCGTCCTGGCCAAGTTCGAGCGTTTCGATCCGGGCGTGCTCATGCGCCGCTGCTGCGAGCCCTCCGTCCTTGGTAGCCAGAGGCTCGCCCAGGTATTCGGCCAGCGCCACGAACAGGGCGTCCGCGGCCGTCAGATTCTCGCGAAGCTCCCATGCGCGTCGTCGTAGTGGGAGGGTGCCGAACAGATCCACGGGCAGATCTCCGAGATCGTCGATAGCGCCCCGGGCCCGTACGGGCTCGAGCATCTGTCGGCTCACGTCACGGCGCAGGACGGCGAGCACCTCGAATACGACCAGGTCGGGGGCTGCAGCCGTTCCTTGTTCCGAGAGACCTCACTTCTCATCCGTTCGGGACTATCCGGGGACACGTGCCGGTTAGACGACTGGCGCGCCTGTAAGCAGTCATCACCCCATCGAGCAGGAGGTCGACCGTAACGCCGACGGGTCACCAGGCCCCGTCTTCCCAGCCGACGAACCGAGGTCTCAAGCCGATGCCTGTTCTGAGCGCGCGAGTGCAACGATGCCAGCTGTCGCGCACCTTCGCCTGCATGACTTCAGGGCCATGCAGCGTGCCTCCGCCACCCGGGCTTTGCGGTTGCCTTCAACGACGGGCGAGCCGCGTCATCAGCGAAACAGTCCGCCGTGCCGCTCGTCGCGACGCTCAGACCCGTGCCCCCGTGGCGAGTGCGGATCTGCCGCCTTCGTTGGAACGAGCAGCCGCTGGACGGCGGCGCCGAAGCCGAGGCCTATGGTCGTCCAGAGCGTTAGGTTTATCCCGAGCGAGGCGACTCTGAAGCGGTAGAGCACGTCGGCCGGGAATCCGGCAGGCGTCTCGTGAAACGCCGGCAGGATTAGCTGAGCCGCACCCACGACGACGACGAAGCAGGCCAGGGCCCCGAGTGCAGAGTTCCATGCCCCGAGCCGTGGCAACAGCTGACGGCGGATGCGCGCGGCGGCGATCGCACCGAGCACGCAGACAGCGATCATCACGAAGTAGGCGACGGTGCGGCGACCGACCGTGTCGGGGTTGCCGATCGCGGGCGGGTTGGCCGGGTACTTCGTGAATGGCACGAGGACGATCGTCAGGTAGCCGACGGCCGCGAGGACCGCGGCCGTCGCGCGCGGGCCCATCGCGCCGATGCGGCCGTGGGCGTAGGCGAAGACGAGGGAGAAGATCCCGCCGAGTGCGACGCCGGTGACGACGGTGCCGGTCAGCAGGCCCAAGGAGCGCTGCAGCCCGCGTGACACGAGCTCGTGGGCCTCGCGGTCGTGATGCAGGCGCGCGAGGTGGTGCTCAAAGTCGATGGCGTGTTGGACCTGCGGTTCGCCGAAGACCCGCGAGAACACGTATGCGAGCAGGCCGGCGGCGACGCCGACCAACATCCCCCGCACGAGCAGGGGCCGGGTCACGCCGAACCCCTAGTGGCAGGGGAAACCGAGAAGGTGCCGCGCGTCGTGCACCCATTCGTGCACGCTGCTGCCGCCGACGAGCGACGCGGCGCCTTGCTCGGCACCAACGAAGTACAGGAGCAGCATCAGCAGGATGCCCGCGAGCAGTCCGTAGGGGAGCAGCTCTCGTGCGGAGACCACGGGAACCGGCGGGTGCGCTGCTCCTCGTTCGACGATCGCTTCTGACATGGGCACGGCCTTCCTGCGGGATCACGCGTCCCGTCCATTTGGTTATGGGCCGTGTGGCGGCGGAGTGTCTGGCTTCCGGCTCTCGTGAGCCGGTCACAGTGGCGCGACCGCGCCGGTATCACACCGGCTTCCTCGCTCCGTCACACGTGGGCCGCAGCATAGTCGCGGGTTCGGCGCGCCACAAATGGGCTGGAGAGACGCACGGTTATGCTGGCTGCGATGCGCACAGGTCGTGCCGCCCACCCGGCCGTCGTGGCACGCCCGCTCGCCGATCGCTGCCCTGGCGTCCTTCGCCTGCACGAGTCCGGAGACGGGCTGCTGGCGCGCGTGCGCCTGCCCGGCGGGGTGCTGCCGGCCACCGCGTTCGGCGCCATCCGCGAGGCCGCGATCCTGGGCAACGGCCTGCTCGAGCTCACCTCCCGGGCCAACCTCCAGGTGCGCGGCCTGTCCGAAGAGGCGAGCACCGCCGTGGCCGACCTACTGTGGTCCTCCGGGCTGCTGCGCTCACTCGAGCACGACCGCGTGCGCAACATCGCGGCGAGCCCGCTGGGCGCCCGTCACCCGGCCGCGCTCGCGCCCACCGATTTGCTCGTGGCCCGCATCGACGCCGGCCTGTGCGCCGACCCTGCCCTCGGCCGGCTGCCGGGCCGCTTCCTCTTCGCCGTCGACGACGCGAGCGCCACGCTGGGCGGCCGCGTGGCAGACGTCGCGCTCGTGGCTCAGCGCAGCGGGAGCTTCCGGCTCGTGCTCTCGGGCGCGCCGACCGATCGCCACGGCGACGAGAGTCTCGCGCTGGAGGCGGCGCGGGCGTTCCTCGCGCTCGCCGGCGATGAGTGGCGGATCGCGGACCTGCCCGGCGGGGCCGCGACGGTGGCCGGACAGATCGGCGCGACGCTGGTGGACACGGACGCCGCCGACCGCGGAGACGCTCCGGCCCCGGGCGTCTCCGAGCAGGCTGACGGGCGCGTGGCGGTCACGGTGCTGCCCCCGCTGGGGCGCCTTGACATCGGGATGCTCGATGCGGTCGCGCGCGTCGCCGACGAGGACGTGCGCCTCTCGCCCCGGCGCACGCTGACGTTCCTCGACGTCTCGCCGTCGCGGGCGCCGGCGTTGCTCGGCGCGCTCGAGGATGCCGGCTTCGTCACGTCGCCGGACTCGGGATGGGCGGGGCTCTCGGCCTGCGCCGGCAAGGGCGCGTGCGTGCGTGCGCGCGTGGACGTGCGGGCCGCCGCGGCGGCCCGCGCTCAGTCGCGCCCGCGCGGCGTGCGCGCCGAGCACTGGGCGGCCTGCGAGCGCGGCTGCGGGCGTCCGCCCGGCGCGGTGGCGATCACCGCCCACGAGGCGGGGCTCACCATCGAGGACGCCGACGGCGAACGAAGCGTCCCCGACGCGAGTGCCGCGCTCGACGCCCTGGGCGTGGCGCATGAGTGACTACGTCCGCGACGGCGCCGAGATCTATCGCCGGTCCTTCGCGACCATCCGCGACGAGGCGCAGCTCGACGGCCTGGAGTCGATCCTCGAGCGCGTCGTCGTGCGGATGATCCACGCGTGCGGAATGGTCGACCTGGCCGGCGACATCGCGGCGTCGCCGGGCTTTGGAGAGGCCGGCGCGCGGGCGCTCCGCGACGGGGCGGCGATCCTGTGCGACACGTCGATGGTCGCCTCCGGCGTCACGCGCTCGCGGCTGCCGGCGGACAACGAGGTCGTGTGCACGCTGACCGACCCGGAGGTGCCGGCGCTGGCCGCCGAGCTGGGCACGACGCGGACGGCGGCCGCGCTGGAGCTCTGGCGCGAGCGCCTGGGCGGCGCCGTGATCGTCGTCGGCAACGCGCCCACGGCGCTCTTTCGCCTCCTCGAGCTCGTCGACGAGGGCGTCGGCGCTCCCGCCGCGGTGATCGGCGTCCCGGTGGGCTTCATCGGCGCGGCCGAGTCCAAGGCGGCGCTGGCCGAGCACGGCGGTGGGCTCGAGTACGTCATCGTTCACGGCCGCCGCGGCGGCAGCGCGATCGCCGCGGCCGCGATCAACGCGCTGGCCAGCCCGGCGGAATGACGCCCGGCCGACTCTTCGGCGTTGGGGTGGGGCCCGGCGACCCTGATCTCGTGACCGTGAAGGCCGCGCGCGTCATCGCCGCCGCCGACGTGATCGCCTACCCGGTCGCGCCGCGCGCCGGCGCCACCGGCGTAGCCCGGGCGATCGCGGGGCCGCACCTGCGCGCCGGCGTGCTCGAGATCGCGCTGACCTACCCGGTCACGATCGAGTCGAGCGACCACCCAGGCGGCTACGAGGCGGCGATCGCCGACTTCTACGATGCCGGCGCCGCCGAGCTCGCGACCCACCTCGACGCGGGCCGCGACGTGGTCGTCCTGTGCGAGGGCGACCCGTTCTTCTACGGCTCCTACATGTACCTGCACGACCGGCTGGCCGGCCGATACCTCACCGAGGTCGTGCCCGGCGTCACGTCGTTCAGCGCGGCGGCGGCCGCCGCCGGCACGCCGCTGGTCAAGCGCGACGACGTGCTGAGCATCCTGCCCGGCACGCTGTCTGAGGACGAGCTGGCCACGCGGCTGCGCGCGGCGGACGCCGCCGTCGTCATGAAGCTGGGCCGTACGTTCCCCGGCGTGCGCGACGCGGCAGAGGCGGCCGGCGTCGCGGAGCGCGCAGTGTACGTCGAGCGCGCCAGTGCGGCCGGCGAGCGCACCGCGCCGCTGCGCGAGGTGGACGCGGCGGACGTGCCGTACATGTCGCTCGTGCTCGTCCCCACCGCCGAGGGCCGCGAGGCGGGCGCCGTGCGGGCGGGGAGCGTGGCCGTCGTCGGGCTCGGGCCCGCGGGCGGGCAGTGGCTGACGCCCGAGGCCCAGGCCGAGCTCGCCGCGGCCGACGTGCTCGTCGGCTACAAGACCTACGTCGACCGGGTGCCGGCCCGACGCGGCCAGCAGCGCTTCGCCACCGACAACCGCGTCGAGGCCGATCGCGCCCGCCACGCGCTCGAGCTGGCCGCGGGTGGCGCGTGCGTGGCCGTCGTCTCCTCGGGGGACCCCGGCATCTTCGCCATGGCCTCGGCCGTGCTCGAGGCGCTCGACGGGGCGCCGGCGCCGCTATGCGATGTCGAAGTGCGCGTCGTGCCGGGGCTGTCCGCGATGCAGGCCGCCGCGTCGCGGGTCGGGGCGCCGCTGGGCCACGACTTCGCGGTCATCTCCCTCTCGGACATCCTCAAGCCCTGGGCCGTGATCGAGCAGCGCCTGGAGGCGGTGGCCGGCGCCGATATGGCCGTGGCGCTCTACAACCCCGCCTCGAAGGACCGGCGCGACCAGCTCGACCGCGCCCTCGAGGTGCTGGGCCGCCACCGTAGGCCGGCGACGCCGGTCGTGGTCGCCCGCGCCGTGGGCTCCGCGCAGGAGGCGGTGACCGTCGCGACGCTCGGGACGCTCGACGCCGGGGCGGTCGACATGCGCACCATGCTGATCGTCGGCGCCTCGACGACGCGCGTGATCGCCGCGCGCGACGGCATGGGGAGCGATCGCGTCTACACGCCGCGCAGCTATCCCGACGCCTGACGCCGCACCCAGGCAGCGGCGTCGGCGACGGCGCGCACGGTTTCGACGTCCTCGCGCGCGGGGCGGCGCACGACCACGACCGGCAGCTCGCGCTCCCGCGCGGCGCGCAGCTTGGCCTCGGTCGGTGCGCCCCCGCTGTCCTTGGTGACGACCACGTCGATGGCGTGCGCGTCGACGAGGGCCAGCTCGCCCTCGAGGGTGTACGGGCCACGGTCCAGCAGCACCTCGTGGCGAGGCGGCAGCGCGACCTCGGGCGGCTCGACGCAGCGGATCAGGAACCAGCGGGCGTCGTCGGCGGCGAAGGCCTCCAGGCCCTGGCGGCCGGTCGTGAGCAGGACGCGCCGGGTCCCGAGCTCCGCGAGCGCGGCCGCCGCCCCGGCCAGGCCGTCGACCCAGAGCCAGCGGTCGCCGCCGGCCGCCTGCCAGCCCGGGCGCTCGAGGCGCAGGAGAGCGACCCCGGCGGCGCGCGCCGCGCGCGCCGCGGAGGCCGAGATGCGCTGCGCGAACGGGTGCGTGGCGTCGACGACCGCGGCGATCGCCTCGTCCTCCAGCCAGCGGGCGAGCGCCTCGGGGCCGCCGAAGCCGCCGACGCGCACCTCGCCGACAGGCAGCCGGGGCCGGGCGACGCGGCCGGCGAGCGAGGAGATGACCGGGACGGACGCATGGTCGAGCTGCTGCGCGAGGGCGCGCGCCTCGGCGGTCCCGCCGAGGATCAGCACGCGCCCGCTCACCGGCGGCGCAGCAGGTAGATGTCGAAGATCCAGCCCTTGCGCGCCTTCGCCCGCGCGCGGGCCTCGTCGATCTCGCCGGCGACGTCGCCCAGCGCGCCGCTGATGAGCAGCTCGTCCTCCGTGCCCAGGTAGGCGCCCCAGTAGACATCCAGGCCTGTGGGGTCCAGGGCGGCGAGGGCGCTGCCGGCGTCGAGCATTACCACCACGTCGTCGACTTCGCCGGGCAGCCCGTCGGCGAGCAGCCGCCCGGGGGTGATCAGCACGGCGCGGCCCACGCGGTTGAGCGGGATGCGATGGCGAGCGGTCAGCGCGTGCACGGAGGAGACGCCCGGGATGACCTCGAGCTCCAGGGGAAGGGCCCCGCGTCCGGCGATCTCCTGGACGACCGCGAGCGTGGACTCGTACAGCGACGGGTCACCCCAGGCGAGGAACGCTCCGGTCTCGCCGTCGTGCAGCTCGTCGCGCAGCGCGACCTCCCACAGCGCCGCGCGCTCCTCGCGCCAGCGTGCGACCGCGGCCCGGTAATCGGGCGCGTCGCGCCACGGGCGGGGCGGGTCGGCCAGCGCGACCGTGCGGTGCGGCCCGGCCGTGCGATGGCGCGTGAGGACCGCGCGGCGCAGCGCGACGAGCTCGTCGGCACCGTCCTTGTTCACCAGGAAGAGGACGTCGAACCGGTTCAGCGCGCCCACGGCCTGCACGGTGACGTGGTCGGGGTCGCCCGCGCCGATGCCGATCAGCAGCAGCCGGCGCACTAGCTGTCTTGCCCGGTGCGGTCGCGCGCCTTTGAGTAGAGGTGGCTGCCGGGAAAGCCGCGCGCGGCCAGGGCCGGACCGACGAGGATCGTGGCCGTCCGCCTGACCCCGGCCTCGCGCACGAGGGCGGCGATGGTGGCGACGGTGCCGCGCAGGACGAGCTCGTCGGGCCAGCTCGCGCGGGCCACGACGGCGGCGGGGCAGTCCTCGCCGTAGTGCGGCGCGAGGGTCGCGGCGATCTCCTCGATGACCTGCGTGCCGAGGTGGACGACGAGCGTCGTCCCGTGGGCGGCCAGCCCCGCCAGGTCCTCGCCGGGCGGGATGGCGGAGGCGCGTTTGCCGTAGCGCGTCAGGATCACGGTCTGGGCGACCTCGGGGACGGTCAGCTCGCAGCGCAGGGCGGCCGCCGCCGCGGCGAAGGCGGGCACGCCGGGCGTCACGTCCCATGCGATGCCGAGTTCGTCGAGCCGGCGCATCTGCTCGGCGGCGGCGCTGTAGATCGACAGGTCGCCGGAATGCAGGCGCGCCACGTCGGCCCCGCGCTCGTGCGCGGCGACGTACTCCGCCACGATCTCGTCGAGCTCTAAGTCCTGCGTGTCGAGGAGCCGGGCGCCCGGCGGGGCGTGGGCCAGGATCTCCTCGGGCACGAGCGCGCCCGCGTATAGGCACACCGGGGCGGCCGCGATGAGGCGCTGGGCGCGCAGCGTGAGCAGGTCGGGGGCGCCGGGGCCCGCGCCGATGAAGTGGACGGTGGCGGGCACGCGGGTCAGGGCTCCTTGATGGCGGACCACTGGACGACGGTCATCTGCGCGCGCCACCCCGTGAAGGCGCCGACGGGATCGGCGTGGGCGATGTCGATGCGGGCGAGCGTGCCGCCGTGGGTGCGCTGTGCGGTGACGGCGGCCTGCTCGCCCTCGAGCGTGACCGTGTTGGCCACGAGGCGCCCGCCGGCGGGCAGCGCTGCCCAGCCCGCGTCGAGCACGCCGGGGCGCGTGATCCCGCCGCCGAGAAAGACGACGTCGGGGGCGGGCAGGCCGGCGAGCGCCTCCGGGGCCGTCCCGGTCACGACCCGCACCTCGGGGACGCCGAGGGCGAGGGCGTTCTCGCCGATCCGCGCGGCGCGGTCCTCGCGCGCCTCGACGGCGATGGCGCGCGCCGAGGGCTCCGCGCGCAGCCACTCGATGGCGATCGAGCCGCTGCCCGCGCCGACGTCCCACAGCAGCTCGCCCGGCCGCGGCCCGAGTGCGGCGACGGTGACGGCCCGGACGTGGCGCTTGGTGAGCTGGCCGTCGGAGGCGAAGGCGTCGTCGGGCAGTCCGGGCGTGCGGGGATGGCCGTCGGCGCCGGCCACGGTGATCGCCACGACGTGCAGCGGGTCGGCGATGAGCTCGGTCGCCTGCTCGGCGGTGGTGTCGACGCGCCGCTCCTCAGCGCCCCCGAGCTGCTCGAGGACGGTAAGGGCGCTCGAGCCGAACCCGCGGTCGGTCAACACGCTCGCCACGGCGGCCGCACCGCCGGCGCCGGTGACGAGCGCGATGACCCGCCGGCCTCGCTGCAGGGCGCGGATCATCACCTCGGGCGGCCGTGCGACCACGCTGATCAGCTCGACATCGGCCTGCGGCCAGCCCAGGCGGGCGCAGGCGAGGGCGAAGGAGGAGGGGTGGGGCAGCACCTCGACGTGCTCGGCGCCGGCCTTGCGCACGAGCATCGCGCCGATGCCGTGCAGCATCGGGTCGCCGCTGGCCAGCACGGTCGCGTCCCCGAACGCGCCGGTCGCCACCTCCTCCACGGCCGGCTCCATCGGCGACGGCCACTCCCGGCGCTCGCCCGTCACCTCGGCGGGCAGCAGCGCGAGCTGGCGCTCGGCGCCGAGGATGAGCGGGGCCGCGGCCAGCGCGCGACGCGAACCCTCGCCGAGCCCGGCCCAGCCGTCGGCGCCGACCCCGACGACCGTGAGCCTCACGCCGCGACTTCCACGGCGGCGGCCACGGCCTCGGCGACGCGCGCGTTGCGCTCGGGGTCGCGCGCCGTGACGCGGATGTGGCGCTCGTCGAGGCCGGGGAAGGAGGCGGCCGGGCGCACGGCGATACGCCGCGCGCGCAGCGCGGCGACGAGGGCCGGGCCGTCGGCGGCCTCGATGAGCACGAAGTTCGCCGCGCCCGGCCAGGTCCGCACGCCGTCGATCGCGCGCAGTCGGGCCTCCAGGTCCTGGCGCTCGGCGCCGGCGCGCTCGGCGATGGCCGCCAGCTCGGCCGGGTGCGCGGCGGCGGCGACGAGGGCGGCGAGGGCCAGCGCGTTGGCCGACCACGGCGGGCGCACGGCGCGCAGGCGCTCGGCCAGCGCCCGCGGCGCGACCGCGTACCCGACGCGCAGGCCCGGGACGCTCAGCGCCTTGGTCAGCGAGCGCACGACGATCACGTCGTCGAGCGCCGTGCGCACGAGCGAGCCCGGCTCGCCGCCGACGAGGTCCATGAATGCCTCGTCGACGACGACGGTCCGCCCCGGGCGGCGCAGGGCGAGCAGGGCGCTCTGCGGATCAAGCGTCCCGCTCGGCGAGGCCGGATGGCCGACGACGACCAGGTCGGCCACCTCCGGCACCTGGGCGGGGTCCAGCGCGAAGTCCCGCGCGGGGTCGCGCGCCACGCGGACGACCTCGACGCCGTGCGCGCGCAGCCCGGCCTCGGTCTCCGTGAACGCGGGGTGCACGCAGGCGGCGAGGCGGGGGCGCAGCGCGGGGCCCAGCAGCCAGAGCGCCTCGGCGGCGCCGTTGGTCGGCACGATCTCGCGTGTGTCGCGGCCGTGCTGGGCGGCGAGGGCGGCGACGGCGTCCTGCTCGGAGGGATAGCGGCTGACGGCCCCCGACAGCGCCGCCTCCAAGGCGGACCGCAGCCAGGGCGGCGGGCCGCCCGCGACCACGTTGACGGCATGGTCGGCGTCGCCGCGGGCCACGTCGCGATCGCCGTGGAGGCGCAGCGCCGGGTCGGCCGGCGGCGGGGCGGAGCCGGCGATCGTCAGCGGCCGCCCGGCCACCACGAGCACCACGCGATCCGCGTCCCGGGCCAGGCGCTGCGTCGCCTCGCCGAGCAGGTCCAGCCAGGCGCGCGACGCGGCGTCGGCGGGCAGCACGCCCTCACCGGCCTGCTCGGCCACGACGATCGCGGCGGGAGCGTCCTGCAGCGCGCGGGCCGCGGCGTCGACCTCGGCGAGGATCCGCGGGCCCTCGGCGGCCAGGGCGTGCGGGTCGGCGAACGCGCCTGCCCGGTGCAGGCGCGTGGCGATCCACGGGCCGAGCCCGTCGAGCAGGACGCACTCACCGTCGCCGCCGGCCACGGCTGGGGCGAGCGCGTCGCCGGCCTCGACGGTCCGCCAGCCGGCGGGGCGCCGCGCCGCGTGGGCGTCGATCCGGGGGCGCATCGTCGTGTCGGTCGCGTCGGCCGTGGCGACGTAGCGCACCGGCAGACCGGTGGCGGCGGCCAGCGTCTCGGCGTGCGCGCTCTTGCCCGAGCGTGTGCCGCCGATGACGACGGTCAGGCTCACGCCGGGGCGCCGTCGAGCTCGGCCGGCGCGCCGACGGCGGCCGCGGCGGCCGCGGCGGCGAACGCCTGCGCGAGGCGCGGTTGCGCGGCCCAGTGCACGTGCAGGTAGCCGGCCTGGACGCCACCGCGCACCAGGCCCTCGGTCCGCACGAAGGTGCGCGTCGTCAGCCGCCACGCGCTCGGCGCGCCAGGCTCGAGCGCCTCGACCTTGGAGTAATGGAACTCGTGCCCGCGGACCGCCTCGCCCTCGGCGAGCCACTGCGTGGCCGCGGTGGCCACCGCCTCGCGGTAGCCCAGCGTCAGCCGCCCGGTCATCGTCGCACGCGCGGGCAGCGCGCCGCACATCTCGTGGCCGTCGAGATCGGCGCAGAGGTAGAGCAGCCCGCCGCACTCGGCGAGCACCGGCCGGCCCGAGGCGGCGAAGGCCCGCACCTGCTCGCGCAGCGGGGCGTTGGCCGCGAGCTGCTCGCCGAACACCTCGGGAAATCCGCCAGCGAGCACGAGTGCGCCGGCGTCCTCGGGCAGCACGGCGTCGGTCATCGGGTCGAAGCCGTGCAGCTCGGCGCCCGCGCCCTCGAGCAGCTCGAGGTTCTCCTGGTAGTGAAAGGAGAATGCGGGGCCGCGGGCGATGGCGATGCGCGTCCCGGCCGCGACGGGCGCCTCCGCCTCCGCCGACCAGGCCGGACCGCTGCTGCGCCGCGCCGTGCCCGCCACGCGGACGACCTCGTCGAGGTCGGCGTGCGCGGCCATCGCGGCGGCCAGCGCGTCGAGGGCCTCGCGTGCGTCGCGCTCGCGCTCGGCCACCGGGACCAGGCCGAGGTGGCGCTCGGGTGTGACGACGCGCTCGTTGCGGCGCAGGGCGCCGAGGACGGGCAGGCCGCTGCCCTCGAGCGCCTCGCGCAGCAGCTGCTCGTGGATGTCGGAGCCGACCTTGTTGAGGATCACGCCGGCGACGTCCACGTCGGGGTCCCACGTGCGAAAGCCGTGCACCATGGCGGCCGCCGAGCGGGCCATCGCGGCGGCATCGAGGACGAGCACGACCGGCGCGCCGAGGAGCTTGGCGACATGGGCGGTCGAGGCGAGCTCGCCGCGACCCGAGGCGCCGTCGAACAGGCCCATGACGCCCTCGACGACGGCGATTTCGGCGCCGGCCGAGCCGTGGCGCACCAGCGGGGCGATCAACTCGGGGCCGCTCAGGAAGGCGTCGAGGTTGCGTCCGGGTCGGCCGGATGCGAGCGCGTGGTGGCTGGGGTCGATGTAGTCGGGGCCGACCTTGAAGCCCTGCACGCTCATGCCGCGGGCGCGCAGGGCGCCGATCAGGCCGCAGGCGACGGTGGTCTTGCCCGCGCCCGAGCTCGTGCCGGCCACGACGATGCGCGGGATCACGCGGGCACCAGCGGCGTCGTGAGGTCGAGCACGTCGAGCGCGGCGGCGTCGCGCTCGGTCAGGCGGTGCGCCGCGCGCGGTCCGTCGGGCGCCGGCCCGCTCCACGTCAGCCGCGGGACCGGGTCGGCGTCGTGCGCGCCGGTGGCCGGGTCGCAGCCGTGGTCGGGGCAGATCCGCAGCACGGCGCCGGCGCGCGCGGCCGCCGCGGCCAGGGGCGCGACGAGCTCGCGGTCGGCTCGCTCGAGGAAGGCGACCTTGGCCGCGGCGTCGTGCGTGTGTGCGGCCTCGTCGGCGCCGGCGAGGTGCACGACGACGTGGGCGGCGCCGCCGCCCAGGGCCGCGACGGCGGCGCCGGCCTTGGCGCGCAGGTCCGTCGCGATGTCGCCGGTCGCGGCCGCGGGCACGACGACGCTCGCCCCGAGCAGGGTCGCGATGCCGCCTGCCGCGCCGCGGGCGGCGACGAGGACGGTGTCCGCGCCGAGCGCGCACGGCAGCACCGCGCCCTCGGGCCACAGCCGCAGGTGGGCGGCGCGCGCCGCGCGCGGCGCCGGCGCGGCGCCGACGAGGAGCAGCCGGTGGCCCGCGAGCGGGTGCACGGCGTGGCCGGGCGCGCCGGCGGCCAGGGCGCCGGCGGCCGCACGCGTGGCCGCGGCCCCGGCCCGCGTCCCGTCGGGCGCACGGACATCGACACGCCATGCCCGCGCGCCCGGTCCGACGGCGATCCCGTGCGCCGCCGCCTCGATGCTTGCGCGGTCGACCGGCTCCGCCGGCGCCCATCCCAGCAGCACCGGGATGGCCGTCTCCGAGCCCGCGGGCAGGCCCTCCGGCACGGTGCGCACGCGCGCGAGCTCGCCGTCGCGCGCGAGCGCGTCCAGCGTCGGAGTGCGGGCGCGCTCGAGGCTCGTCAGCCGCGCGCCGTCGAACGGCTCGCTGGCCCCGTCGAGGATCACGAGGAGCTCTCTTCCTACCACTCGATGCCCTGCTGGCCGCGGATGCCCTGCGCCATCTGGTGCTTGACGAGCGTGACCTCGGAGACGAGGTCGGCCGCGTCGATCAGGGCCTGCGGGGCGTCGCGGCCGGTGATGACGACGTGCTGGAAGCCCGTGCGGCTGCTCAGCACCTCGACGACCTCGCCCACGTCGACCCAGCCCCACTTCAGAGGGTAGGTGAACTCGTCGAGCAGGAGGAACTCGTAGCGCTCCTCGGCGATGAACTGCTTGACCTGCTCCCAGCCCGCCTTGGCCAGGTCGGCGGACTCCACGATGTCCTTGGAGATCCACGACCAGCCGTCGCCCATCTTCATCCAGTCGATGCCCCCCAGCGCCTCGGCGGCGCGCTGCTCGCCGACCTTCCACTTGCCCGACTTGATGAACTGCACGACGCCGCAGCGGTAGTCGCGGTTCCAGGAGCGCAGGAGCATCCCGAAGGCCGAGGTCGACTTGCCCTTGCCGTTGCCGGTCACGACGACGAGCAACGGCCGATCGCGGGGCTTGCGCCGGCGCGGCTCGGCCGTGCCGCGGTCGCCGGGCGCGTGCGGCACGTCGACGCCCGGGGCGCGGTTGCGCGTCAGCGCCGCGGCATCGCCTAGGGGGCGTTCGATCGGCGCGTCCTCGGGGTCCTGCGCGGAGGAGGCGCCCCGCAGCGAGCATTTCGCGACGTAGCCGGGCGGGCGCTCGGCCGGGGTCTCGGGCGTGCTCTGGTCGCTCATGCGGCGCTCCTGCGGTCGGGTCGACGATGGGGTCCGGCACTCTCGGGGGCGACGAGACGGGTCAGCTCGGCGCCGGCGGCGGCGGCGAGCTCGGCGGCGAGGCCGAGGCGCACCCCGCCCTCCTCGAGGTCGACTACGACCGTGCGGTCGGCGGCGGCGACGACGCGCCGCAGCGCCGTGCGCGCGGCGCCGTGCGGGTCCGCGGCGCGGCCGTCGGTCAGCAGCACGGCGATGCGCGCGCGGCCGGCGAGCCTGCCTTGGTCCACGCCCTCGAGCAGCGCCAAGGCGTGGACGATGCCGGCGGCCAGCGGCGTGCGCCCGCCGGCCGGCAGCTCGCGCGCGGCGGCGGCGGCGTGCTCCAGCGGGGCGCCGGGGGCGACGAGGGTCCGCGCGCCGTCGCCGCTGAAGGCGACGAGGGCGACGAGGTCGCGGCGGCCGTAGGCGCGGCGCACGGCGGCCTCGAGCGCGCCCTTGACCCGCGCGAGGCGGCGCCGGGCGGCCATCGATCCGCTCGTGTCGACGATGAGGCACAGAAGCGCGCCGCGCCCGCCCCCGGCGATCGCGGTGTGCGGGCGCTCGTCGCCGCGCAGCGCGGCGAGGATCGTCGGGAGGGCCGCGACGGGGTCGTCGTCGCGCGCCGGGCGCGCGTCCAGCGGGGCGAGGTTGCCGCCGGGGGCGCGGCCGCTGGGACGCAGCGCCGCGTCGCGGCCGGCCGAGCCGCGCCCGCGCGCCAAAAGCAGCGCCGCCTCGGGCAGGCGCGAGGACAGCGCCGCGGGCGAGCCGAGGTGCGGCGGGAGCTCGGGAGGGACCGGGGGCGGGGAGCCCGCGAGGTCGGGGTCCGGCGACCAGGCCGGGGGCGGCGAAAGCGGGGGCGCCGCGGCGGCCGCCGTCTGCGCCGGGGGCGCCGTCGCCTCGTCGGGCTGGGGCTCGGCGTCGGCCTCGTCGAGCGCCTCGTCGATCGACGGATCGCGGCCGCCGTCGGGCGGGGGAGCGAGCGGGTCGCGGCGCAGGCGATGGCGCAGCGCCAGGTGGGCGGCGCGGTCGACATGAGCGTCGCCGGCCTCGCTCACGCCGTCCAGTGTCGCGAGGGCACAGGCCGCGTGCGCGCAGACGAGGTCGCCGCGCACGCCGTCCAGCTCCAGCCGGGCGCACACCGCCGAGATCCGCAGCAGCTCGCGCTCGCCGATCGTGACGGCGCCGATGAGCGCGCGGGCGGCGGCGATGCGCTGCGCCAGCGCGCGCTCGGCCTCGGCCCACGTCGTGGCGAAGGCCTCCGGGTCGGCGTCGAAGGCCATGCGCCGGCGCACGATCTGCGCCCGCGTCGGCGCGTCGCGCGGGCCGGTGACCTCGACCCCGAGGCCGAAGCGGTCCAGCAGCTGCGGGCGCAGCTCGCCCTCCTCGGGGTTCATGGTCCCTACGAGCAGGAAGCGCGCGTCCTGCACCACGCTGACCCCGTCGCGCTCCACCGTCACCTCGCCCGACGCCGCGGCGTCCAACAGCGCGTCGACGAGGTGGTCGGGCAGCAGGTTGACCTCGTCGACGTAGAGCACGCCGCCGTCCGCGCGGCCGAGCAGGCCCGCCTCGACGCGGTGCTCGCCCTGCAGCGCGGCGCGGAGGTCGAGCGTGCCGACGAGGCGATCCAGCGTCGCGCCGAGCGGCAGCTCGACGAGCGGCGCGGGCGCGTCGGCGCCCAGCGCCGTGCCGAGCATCGGCGCCAGCGCGCGCACCGCCGTCGACTTGGCCGTCCCGCGCTCGCCGCGCACGAGCACCCCGCCCACGACCGGGTGCACGGCACAGACCAGCAGCGCCTCGACGAGGTCCTCCTGGCCGACGATCGCCGACAGCGGATAGGCCGGACGGCGGCCCATCAGGCGGTCGCGCCCTCCAGCTGGTCCTCGAGCGCGAGGTAGCGGGCCTTGATCTCGCTCAGCGTCTCGTCGCTCGGCTCGCTCCACATGCCGCGCTCTGCGGCCTCGAGGAGCTTCTCGGCGATGCCGCGCGCGGCCCAGGGGTTGGCCTGGTCCATGAAGTCGGCCACGTTCGGGTCGAGCAGGTACTTCGCCGCGACCTGCTCGTACATCCAGTCCGAGGCCACGTCGGTCGTCGCGTCGTAGCCGAAGAGGTAGTCCACGGTGGCGGCCAGCTCGGCCGCGCCCTTGAAGCCGTGGCGCACCATCGAGCCGATCCAGTGCGGGTTGGCCACCCGCGCCCGGAAGACCCGCCGCGTCTCCTCGGCCAGCGTGCGCACCTTGACCAGCTCGGGGTCGGAGCTGTCGCCCAGGTAGGCGGCCGGGTCGCGGCCGCTGAGCTTGCGGATCGTGGCGATCATGCCCCCGTGGTACTGGTAGTAGTCGTCGCTGTCGAGGTGGTCGTGCTCGCGCGAGTCGACGTTCTTGACCGCCACCTCGATTTGCGCGAAGCAGGCCCGCATTGCCGGTCCGGCAGCGACCCCGCTCAGCCCGCGCCCGTAGGCGAAGCCGCCCCAGGCCTCGTAGACGGCGGCGAGGTCGGCGTCGTCGCGCCAGTCGCGCGTCTCGAGCAGCTGGCTTAGCCCGGCGCCGTAGGTCCCGGGCTTGGAGCCGAAGATGCGCGTCGTCGAACGCCGCCATGCCTCGGCCTCGCCGATCTCGGCCGCGAGCCGGACCGCCTCGGCGCGGGCGTGCCTGGCCACGAAGTTGTGCTCGTCGGGCTCGTCGAGCGCGGCGACGAGCGTGACCGCGTCGTCGAGCAGGCCGACGAGGTGGGGAAACGCGTCGCGAAAGAAGCCGGAGATGCGCAGCGTCACGTCGATGCGCGGGCGGCCGAGCTCCTCGAGGCCGACGACCTCCAGCCCGGTGACGCGGCGCGAGGACTCGTGCCAGGTCGGGCGCACGCCGAGCAGCGCGAGGACCTCGGCCGCGTCGTCGCCCTGAGTGCGCATCGCCGCGGTGCCCCACGCGACGAGGCCGACCATCTCGGGCAGCGCGCCGGTGTCGGCGACGTGACGCTCGAGCACGGCGTCGGCGAGCTTGACGCCGGTGGCGTAGGACAGCTCGGAGGGCAGCGCACGTGGGTCGACGGAGTAGAAGTTACGTCCGGTCGGGAGCACGTCGAAGCGCCCGCGCGTCGGCGCGCCCGAGGGACCGGCCGGGACGTGGCGCCCGCGCAGCGCGCCGAGCACGTTGGTCATCTCGTCGGTGCTCTGGCGCAGCCGGGGAACGATCTGGGCGGCGGCGAAGCGCAGCGCCGAGTTCACGCCCGCGTCGTCGCGGCCGAGCACCGAACGGCACAGCTCGGCCGCCAGCCGCGGCTCCCAGTCGTGCTCTGAGAGCTCGGTCAGCAGCGCGTGCTGCGCTTCCTCCAAGCGGTCGATCAGATCGCTGCCGCGGTAGGCGGTGCCGGGGAAACGCGCAATGAGCTCGGCGCTGCGCGCCGCCTCGACCTTCGCCCCGGGCGCGGCCACGAGCGCCGGCTCGTCGAGCCCGAATGCGGCCGCGACGGCCCGCCGCAGGCCGGGCACGCTGCCGCTGCCGTGGCGTCCGATCGCCGCGACCAGACCGCGCAGGTGCGGGCCCTCGGGCACGACGCCGAGCACGTGCAGGCCATCCTTGATCTGGACGTCCTTGACCTCGCACAGGTAGCCGTCGAGGTGCTCGACGAGCTCCCCGGCGTCGCCGGGCCGGCCGGTGATGCCGAGGTCCTCCTGCAGGTTGGCCTTCTCGATCGCCTCCCAGATCTGCGCGCCGAGGCCGGGCAGCTTGGAGGGGTCGAGCACCTCCAGCCGGGCGTACTCGTCCATCAGGGCCTCGAGATCGGCGAGCTCGTCGTAGCTCTCGGCGCGCATCATCGGCGGCACGAGGTGGTCGACGACGACGGCGTGCGCGCGGCGCTTGGCCTGCGCGCCCTCGCCGGGGTCGTTGACGACGAAGGGGTAGACGAGCGGCATCGAGCCCAGCGCGGCGTCCGGGGCGCACGATGCGCTGAGCGCCAGCATCTTTCCCGGCAGCCATTCCAGCGTGCCGTGCTTGCCGAGATGCACGATCGCGTCGGCGCCCCAGTGGTGCTCCAGCCACCGGTAGGCGGCCATGTAGTGGTGGGCGGGCGCGAGCTCGGGGTCGTGGTAGATACCGACCGGGTCCTCGCCGTAGCCACGCGGGGGCTGGATGAGCACTACGACGTCGCCGAACTCCAGGCCCGCAACGATCAGGTCGCCGCCGGGCGAGGCGGTCGCGCTGTGGTCGAGGTAGCGGTCGCCCGGCGCCTCGCCCCACTGCGCGACCATCGCGTCGGTGAGCTTGGGCTCGAGCGTGCCGTACCAGTTCAGGTAATCGGCGACCGGGATTCGCAGCGGCGCGGCGCAGAGCAGCTCGTCGGTGAGGAACTCGGGGTCGTGGCCGCCGGCGGCGATCAGCGCGTGCATGAGCGCGTCGCCGTCGGCCGGGATGTCGCGCACGTCGATTCCGTCGGCCGCGAGCCGGTGCAGCAGCCCGATCGCGCTCGCCGGCGTGTCGAGCCCGACGGCCATGCCGATGCGCGCGTGCTTGGTCGGGAAGGCGGTCAGCACGATCGCGATCCTGCGGCGCGCCTCCGGGTCGCGCAGGCGGGCATGGCGCAGCACCAGTCGGGCCAGGCGGTCGCAGCGCTCGGCGTCGGCGACGTAGCGCGGGACGGCCACGCCGACCGGCGAGTCCTCGAGGTTGCGCTCCTTGAAGGAGATCGGGCCGCCGATGATGCGGCCGTCGAACTCCGGGATCGCCACCTGCGTGGCCGCGTCGATCGGCATGAGGCCCTCGCCGCCCTCCTCCCAGCGCTCCCGCGACATCGTCACGCACAGCGCCTGGATCACCGGCACGCCGAGCGCCTCGAGCGCGCTCGCGTCCCACGCCATCTGCTCCTCGGCGCCGCCGTCGTCGGGGTCGGCGTCGCCCGCCGCGTCGGCGCGATGGGAGCCGCCGGTGGCGAGCATCGTCGTCACGAGCCCGTCGACGTGCCCGTCGAGCAGCTCCAGGGCGGCGACGCGGCCGTCGTCGTGGGCGCGGCGCAGCGTGTAGCTCCAGACGGCCACGGGATGGCCGCCGGCGCGCTCGATGGCCGCGCACAGGCCGTCGACGAAGTCCGTGTTGCCGGTCAGGCGGTGCGAGCGATAGAAGGTGATGCCGACGACCGGGGCGGCCGGGTCGCGGCCGGCCAGCGCCTGCTCGAGGCTCACGTCGCCGCGGCCCGGGACGTAGATGCCGAGCTCCGCGACGCCCTTGGGCGCCTCGAAGCCGAAGCCCTCCATGAGGAAGGTGTCGGCGAGGAAGCGCAGCATCTGCTCGACGTTGTCCACGTCGCCCGACTGCAGGTACTCGCCGACCTGCGCCACCGCGCCGGTCGGGACGGTCGACAGCGCCGTCATCTCGGCGTCGGGACGCGCCTCGCCGCCGAGGGCGATCAGCGCGATGCCCGTCGCGCGGCAGCGCTCGGCCAAGCGGTCGACGCCGCCCTGCCAGCCGCGCCGGCCGCCGAGCACGCGGATGACGACTACGCGGGCGCCGTCGAGGACGTGGTCGAGGAACGGGTCGAGGTCGCGCGTGCCCTGCGGGTTGGCGCAGCGCACCTCCGGGAAGTCCCCGGGCAGCCGGCGCACGGCGGCGGCCGTCGCGAGGATCTCGGTGTCGGCGGTCGTGACGAACCTCAGCACGGGGCACACTCCAGCAGCAGGTCGGGAAGGTCGGTCGGGACGCCGCGCTCGATGAGCGCGCACAGGCGGTCGGTGTCGAGGTGGTGCTCGACGAGGTCACCGAGGGCGTCGAGCTGGCGCTCGCGCTCGGCGGCGAAGCTCACGGCGGGCGCGGGGGTGAAGTCGAGGCCCCGGCGCGCGGCCACCCAGCGCAGCAGCGCGCGGCGGGCGTCGTCGTGCTCGAGCAGGCCGTGCCACGACGTGCCGAGCGTCCCCGCGACCGCGCAGCCCTCGGGCCCGCCGTCGGCGGCGGTGATGAGCGGCGCGCCGCCGTGGGGCACGGAGCGGCCGTGGCGGATCTCGTAGCCGCCGACGTCGCTGTCGAGCAGCGCGCTGTGGCCGGCGGCGATGCGCAGCACCTTGTCGGGCGCGAAAGTCGTAGCCACGGGCAACATGCCGAGGGCGGCGACGGCACCGGCGCGGGACTCGACGTCGTCGACGATCGTCTCGCCGAGCAGCTGGTAGCCGCCGCAGATGCCGAGGATCGCGTCGCCCACCGTCGCGCGCGCCTGCAGCGCCGCGTCGAGGCCGTCGGCGCGTAGCCGGGCGAGGTCCTCGACCGTCGCCTTCGTCCCCGGCACCACGACGAGGTCGGCGCGGGAGAGGTCCACCGGCGAGCGCGTGAAGCGGACCCGGACCCCGGGCTCGCGCGCGAGCGCATCGAGGTCGGTGAAGTTGCTCATCCAACGCAGGCGCACGACGGCCACGTCGAGCGTCCCCGTGGCGCCGGCCACGTCGGGCCGCGGCCTCTCGATCGCCAGCGAGTCCTCGGCGTCGATGCCGAGGTCGTCGACGTAGGGCAGCACCCCGAGCGTCGGCCGACCCGTCCGTGCGGTGATCTGCTCGAGACCAGGAGCGAGGATGGCGTGGTCGCCGCGGAACTTGTTGATCACGAAGCCGGCGATGTGGCGCTGGTCGGCCGGCTCGAGCGCCACGAGCGTTCCGAGCAGGGAGGCGAAGACCCCGCCGCGGTCGATGTCGCCGACAAGGATCACGGGCATCTCCGCGGCGCGGGCCAGCCCCATGTTCGTCAGGTCGGCCCCGCGCAGGTTGATCTCCGCCGGGCTGCCCGCACCCTCGCAGATCACCACGTCGTAGCGCGCGCGCAGGTCCTCGAGGGCCTCGGCCACGATCGGGCGCAGCTCGTCCTTGAGCTCCTGGTAGCTGCGGGCGCTGACGCTGGCGTACGGACGCCCCATGACGATGACCTGGCTGTGGCGCTCGCCCGAGGGCTTGATGAGGATCGGGTTCATGGCCACCTCGGCCTCGATTCCGGCGGCGGCGGCCTGCATCGCCTGCGCGCGGCCGATCTCGAAGCCGCCCCTGGCCACGACGGAGTTCAGCGCCATGTTCTGCGCCTTGAACGGGGCGACGCTCGCGCCCTGGCGCGTCAGCCAGCGACACAGGCCGGCCGTTACGAGCGACTTACCGGCGTCGGAGTGCGTGCCGGCCACGAGCAGCGCGCCCCTCATGCCCGCCGGCTCCGTGGACTGCGGGCGAGTGCCGCGCACGCGAGCGTCGCGGCGATGCCGACGGCCACCGACAGGCGCGTCGCGCGGCGCACGTCGCCGGTGCCGGGCGCCGGACCGTCGCCCATGGACGGGCGCACCTCGGCCACGCCGCCGTAGGCCAGCGGCCCGCCCAGGCGGACCCCGAGCGCCCCGGCGAAGGCGGCCTCGGCGCGCCCCGCGTTCGGGCTGGGATGCGCGGGCCCATCGCGGCGCACGACGCGCCACGTCGCCGCCGGAGTCCCGCCGACGACGGGTGCACAGAGCGCGGTCAGCGCCGCCGCGAGCCGCGCCGCGGGCCAGTTGACCAGGTCGTCGAGGCGCGCGGCGGCCCAGCCGAAGTCGCGGTAGCGCTCGCTGCGGTGGCCGATCATCGCGTCCAGCGTGTTGGCCGCGCGGTAGCCCACGACCCCGCCCGGACCGGCGAGCGCGCCCCACAGCAGCGCGCCGACGACGGCGTCGCTCGTGTTCTCGGCCACGGATTCGACGGTGGCGCGCACGAGCGCGCCGGCGTCCAGGTCCCCGGAATCGCGGCCGCACAGCCACGGTAGCGTCGCGCGCGCCGCATCCAGGTCGCCCGCGGCGAGCTGGGCGGCGAGGCGGTCGGCCGCGCGCGTGAGCGAGCGGCCGCCGAGCGCGGCCCAGGTCACGGCGCCTAGGACGAGCGCCCGGCTCGCGCCGGCGCGGGCCGCCGCCCGCGCCGCGAGCTCGCCCGCCAGCGCGGCGGATCCGACGAGCAGCGCCGTGTGCGCGGCACCGCGCACCCGCGTGGGGGCGTAGGCGACCGACTCGGCCCGCTGGGCGAGCGCGCCGAACCCCGCTACCGGATGGAGGCGGCGCGGATCGCCCAGCACGACGTCGGCCGCGTAGCCGCCGGCCAGCGCGGTGGCGCTCATGCCGGCACCTCGGCGACCGCGCCGGACGCGGCGTTGACCTTCGTCACGGTCCAGCGCCCGTCGTGGGCGTGCAGCTCGGTGACTCCGAGCGGGGAAGCATCGACGCGCCAGAAGGACGCGATCGGCGCGGCGAGCGCGGCGATGACCGCCGCCTTGACGACCCCACCGTGGGTGATCACCACCGCGCTGCCGTCGAGGCGCGCCTGCTCCGCGAGCCAGCCGCCGACCCGCGCGACGAACGCGGTGAGGCTCTCGCCGCCGTGCGGACGGGCGTCGTGGTCGGCCATCCAGGCCGACACGCTCTCTCGGTCCTCGGCCGTGATCGCGTCGAGGTCCCGGCCCGCCCAGGCCCCGAAGTCGCACTCGGCGAGCCGCGTGTCGGGCGCCGGCGTGCCCAGCCCCGCAGCCTCGGCCGTCTGCACACAGCGCGCCGCAGGGCTGCACAGGAGCTCGTGACCGCTGGGGACCGAGAGGCGCAGCTCGGCCGCGGCCGCGAGCCCGCGCTCGTCGAGGGACTCATCCGCGGGGAACGCGAAGGCGCGGGTGGCGACCGTCGGGGCGTGGCGTAGGAGGAGCAGCCTTCTCACGCTGCGATCGCCGGATGCAATGGGGGGTTCCTCCACGGGATCGGGCGTCCCGGAACAAGGAAGGGCCGTGGCGGAGAGTTCCTGACTCCCGGGCCGTATCGACCCGGTCACAGTGGCGCGACCGTCCCGGATTTTCACCGGCTTCCTCGCCGCCGCGCTGACGTGGCCACTCTACTGTTCGCGGCCGTGACCGCTCGCGAACGACTCGTCCGTCCCCCCACGCCCGCGGGCTTCGATTCCTCGCGCGCGGTGCAGCGCTCCGCTGATCCGGCCGGGTGGCGCTACCCCGAGGAGGCGCGCGCGACCGTGCACCGCGTCATCGCCGAGCGCCGCGACATCCGCCGCTTTCGCCCCGATCCGGTGCCGGACGAGGCGCTGGAGCGCATTCTCACCGCCGCCCATCGCGCTCCGTCGGTGGGGCTCATGCAGCCATGGCGGCTGATCGTCATCGCCCAGGAGCAGACGCGCCTCGAGGTCCGCCGCCTCGCCCAGCGCGAGCGCCTGCGCCAGGCCGAGCGCTTCGACGAGCGCGCGCGCCACTTCCTCGACCAGAAGATCGAGGGTGTGGTGGAGGCGCCGCTGGGGATCGTCGTCTGCTGCGACCACGGCGCACCCGACGCCGAGGTGCTCGGGCGCGGCACGATCCCCGATACCGACGTCTACAGCACCGCCTGCGCGATCGAGAACCTGTGGCTGGCGGCGCGCGCCGAGGGCCTCGGCGTCGGGTGGGTGAGCTTCTACCGGCCCGCGGACCTGCGTGGACTGCTCGGCATCCCCGCGAGCGTCGACCCGCTGGCCTACCTGTGCGTGGGCTGGCCCGACGAGCGCCCGACGCGTCCGGGCCTCGAATCGGCGGGATGGGCCGCTCGGATGGCGCTCGACGAGGTCGTCATGGCCGAGCGCTGGCGTCCCTCGCCCGCCGGTGGGGCCGCGGCGCCGGCCGAGGTCGTCGACCGCGAGGCGGCGACCGCCGCCCGCGACCGCCTCGACGCGCTCGTCAAGCCGGCCGGCAGCCTCGGGGCGCTCGAGGTGCTCATCGAGCGCTGGGCCTCGATCACCGGCGCGGCGCCGCCCGCGGCGCTGCACGCCGGCGTGCTCGTGCTCGCGGCCGACCACGGGCACGTCGTCCACGGTACGAGCCTGTTCGATGCGAAGGTCTCGGGGCAGGTGACCGCGGCCGCCGCGCGCGGCGAGAGCGCCGTCGGGGTGCTCGCGCGCGCTGGCGGCCACGAGCTGCTCGTGGCCGACCTCGGCCTGGCGGGCGCGACGCCGGCCGGCGTTCGCGATGCGAAGGTCGCGCCGGGCACCGCCGACCTGCTCGCCGGCCCGGCCCTGACCGAGGCGCAGCTCGACGCCGCGCTCACCGCCGGCGGCGCGCTGGCCGGGGAGCTGGCCGAGCGCGGCGTGGACTGCCTTGTGCTCGGCGAGATCGGCATCGGCAACACGGCGACGACCGCGGCGCTCGTCTCCGCGCTCACGGGCACCGAGCCGGCCCGCACCGTGGGCCGCGGCACGGGGATGGACGCCGCGGGCCTGGAGCGCAAGCGGGGCGTGGTGGTGGCGGCCCTCGCGCGCCACGGGCACCACCTGCCGACCCGGGAGGCACTGCTGCGCGTCGGCGGCCTCGAGCTCGCGGCGCTGGCCGGCGCCGTCCTCGAGGCGGCGCGCCGGAGCCTTCCCGTCGTGGTCGACGGCTACGCCACGGCCGCCGCGGCGCTCGCCGCCGTCGGGCTGCAGCCCGCCGCCGGGGCGATCCTCGTCGCCGGGCATCGCTCGTCCGAGCCGGGCCACGACCTCGTGCTCTCCGAGCTGGGCCTGGAGGCGCTGCTCGACCTGCGCCTGCGCCTCGGCGAGGCCTCCGGCGCGCTGCTCGCGCTGCCCGTCATCGCCGCGGCCGGCGTGCTGCACCGCGAGATGGCGAGCTTCGAGGAGGCCGGCGTGACGCGCCGGCCCTGAGGAGGCCTCATCGCCGCCCTGCGCCTCGCCGTCGCCTTCCTGACGATTCTGCCCGTGCGCCTGCGCGACCCCGCCCCGCCGCTGGGCGCCGCGGCGGCGTGGTTCGCGATCGTCGGCGCCGCGGTCGGCGCCTTGGCCGGCGCGCTCGCCTACCTCGCCGCCCCGCAGCTCGGGACCACCGTCGCGGCGATCCTGGCCGTAACCATGCTCGTGGTCCTCACCGGGGCCCTGCACGCAGACGGCCTGGCCGACTGCGCCGACGGGCTCGGGGTGCGCGGCGACCGCGCGCGGCGCCTTGCGGTCATGCGCGACTCCCCAATCGGCACGTTCGGGGCGCTCGCGCTTGTGCTGTGGGCGCTGCTGCTCGTCTCGGCCCTGGCCGGCCTCGAGCGCGGCGACGCGCTGCGCGCGCTCGTTGTCGCGGCCGCGCTCGGGCGCTGGGCCGCGCTCGTGCACGCCGCCATCACGGCGCCGGCGCGCGCCGACGGGCTCGGCGCGGGGTTCGCGCCGGGAGGTCCGGCGCTCGCCTTTGCCACGGCCACTGCGGCGGCCTGCGCCCTCGCGCTGGCCGGAGTCCGGCACGGCCTCGTCGTGCTGCTCGTCGCAGCGGCGACGGCGGTCCTGGTCGGCGGCTGGGCTCGCGCCGCGCTCGGCGGGCGCACCGGGGACACGCTTGGGGCCACAGTCGCGCTCGCCGAGGCGGCGGTCGCGGTCGCGCTACTGGGCCTTGCCTGAGGCCCGAGGGCAACAGTCGGCGGATTTTTCCTCTCGGCGCCGTCGCCGTCATCGTCGCCGCGCGTTGCTCAGGCAGCCGTGAGCAGCTCCGCGCCGAGGTACTCGCTCACGACCGGGGCGAGGGCCTGGATCATGTGGTTCTGGCCCTCGAGCGTGCGGTGCTGGCCCCGAGGACCTCGGCGAGGCCGGCGTTGGCCTTGCGGCATCGCTTCGGGACTCCCCGGTTCGGCATCTTCGGCCGATCGGAGAGAAGGCGTAGTCTGCAGTTGTCCATCCGGGGAGTCCTTCTGGGGCTGAGAGGGCGCATCGTGCGTCGACCCGCTGAACCTGATCCGGGTCATGCCGGCGAAGGGAGAAGGCCATGGCTCACCGTTCGTCGTTTCCGTCCACCGCGAGGTGTCGGACGCAGAGGCGTCTCGCCCGGGAGGGCATCGTCTCCGCCGAGATGGCGCGCGTGGCCGAGCGCGAGTTCCTGCCGGCCGAGCTGATCCGCGAGGAAGTGGCACGCGGACGGATGATCATCCCGGCCAACGTCCACCATGCGGCGCTCGATCCGATGGCCATCGGCCTCAAGGCGCGAGTCAAGATCAACTCCAACATCGGCAACTCCCCGACGAGCTCCTCGCTCGAGGAGGAGGTCGACAAGCTGCACCTCTCCCAGCGCTGGGGTGCCGACACCGTCATGGACCTGTCGACCGGCAAGCGGATCGACGAGACGCGCCGGGCGATCATCGACGTGGCCACTGTGCCGATCGGGACCGTGCCGATCTATCAGGCGCTCGAGCGCGTCAAGGCGGTCGAGGACCTCACCGTAGAACTGCTGCTCGACACCATCGAGCGGCAGGCTCGCCAGGGCGTGGACTACATGACCATCCACGCGGGCGTGCGTCTGGAGCATCTCCCGCTCTGCCAGCACCGCACGACCGGGATCGTCTCGCGCGGCGGCGGCCTGCTGGCGCGCTGGATGGTCCACCACAAGCGCGAGAACCCGTTGTACGAGTGCTTCGACGAGATCTTGGAGATCTTCCGCCGCCACGACGTGACGGTCTCGCTCGGTGACGGGCTGCGGCCCGGCGCGATCGCCGACGCCTCCGACGCTGCGCAGTTCGCCGAGCTCGACACGCTGGGTGAGCTGACCGCCCGCGCCTGGGAACAGGACGTCCAGGCGATGGTCGAGGGGCCCGGGCACATCCCGCTCGATCAGCTCGAGATGAACGTGCGCCGCCAGCAGGAGGTCTGTCAGGAGGCGCCGTTCTACACGCTCGGGCCGCTCGTGACCGACATCGCACCGGGCTATGACCACATCACCTCGGCGATCGGCGCGGCGATCGTCGGCTGGCACGGCACCTCGATGCTCTGCTACGTCACGCCCAAGGAGCACCTGGGCCTGCCCGACGCCGAGGACGTCAAACAGGGCATGATCGCCTACCGCATCGCCGCGCACGCCGCCGACCTCGCCCGCGGCAACACGCGCGCGGCGCAGTGGGACCGCGAACTGTCCAAGGCCCGTTTCTCGTTCGACTGGCGACGGCAGTTCGAGCTGTCGCTCGACCCCGAAACCGCGCAGTCCATGCACGACGAGACACTCGCCGACGACTACTTCAAGAGCGCCGAGTTCTGCTCGATGTGCGGACCGAAGTACTGCCCGATGCACAACTTCAAAGACATCGACTGGGACGCCATCCGGACCGTCATCGAAGACCGCAAGCAGCAGCGCTTGCGGGTGCAAGCGCCGGCGGCCTCCAGCCGGATGTAAGTGATCCAGGGCCCAGCCTCCCTCGTGCAGGTGGCGTCGGGGGCGCCACCCCGCACCGACGGTTCTGGACCGGCGCGGTGCCGCAAGCCGGGAGAAAAAGCTCGGAGAAGCTGTCCCGTGGTTTTGACCAGCCACGCAAGAGACTTCCATTTGGAGGCCTTTCTGCAGCGCGCCCGAGAGGATTCGAACCTCTGACCTTCGGTGCTAGAAGACGAAACCGAAGCGCGCTTCGATCGACTGCTTCAGCCGTCTCGACCCAGTTCGAGCGTCTCGATGCGTGCGTGGGCACGTGCCGCCGCCACGAGCCCGCCGTCCTTGGTGGCCAGGGGCTCGCCCAGGTGCTCAGCCAGCGTCACGAACAGCGCATCCGCGGCGGTCAGGTTTTCCCGCATCTCCCATGCACGCTGTCGTAGTGGGAGCGTGCTGAACAGGTCGACGGGCAGATCGCCGAGGTCGTCGATGGCGCCTTGGGCGCGCACGGGCTCGAGGACCTGCCGGCGCACGTCACGACGCAGGACAGCGAGCACTTCGAAGACGAGGAGATCGGGCGCCGCCGCCGGGCCTTCGCGGACGAGCAGCTCCTCGACCTCTGCGGCCACACCGTCGGCGAGCAGGAAGTCGACGACTAGCGACGTGTCGAGGACTGTCACTCGCCGCGGTCGCGCAACCGCCGAACGGAGCGGACGCTCCACTCCTCGCGTCCAACCGCGCCCCGTGCCCGGATGCGCGCCGCGAGCTCCTCGGGCGTCGGGCGGTCGGCGGTTCGCGCGAGCACCGTGCGGAGGTACTCCGAGAACGACATTCCCGCCGCCGCCGCGCGCGCCTTCAGCGCACGGCGCACCGGCTCGGGGACATCTCTGATCTGCACCAGCACGCCCATACAACAATGCAGCATAGCATACGATGCGTATGTACCAGTGCTTCTCGGCGGCGCGCCAGTCCTCGCACGGGGGTCGCCGGCTTGCGCTGATCGCGTGGATGAGCGTTCCGTGTCGACCAACAGGAGCCTCTCAACGCAGCCGAGATCGAGCGGTCCAACCGCGCCGTACCTCTCCCCGCTCGCGCGGCCGCTGAACCGTTCGTCCGAGCGCAGTGTCGAACGCTTCGTGATCGATCAGCTGCGATCGCTCGTCGACTCCGCCGGGCCCTTGGGGCCGCCCGCGTTCGTCGCCGCATATGCCGTCCTGACCGTCGCCCTGGTCCCGGGGACGATCCCGTCGCTCGCCGCCGGTGCGCTGTTCGGTCCGGTGTGGGGGTCGCTGCTGGTGATCGCCGGCGCGACCGCCGGTGCGGTCGGGGCCTTCGAGGTAGCCCGGCGCATCGGGCGTCAACGGACGCGCCGCCTGGTCGGTGAACGGGTCCTGCGAGCCGACGCCTGGGTGCAGCGACGCGGTGTCTCAGGGGTGATCGGCCTGAGGCTGCTTCCTGTCGTCCCGTTCAACGCGCTCAACTACGCGTTCGGACTCTCGTCGGTGCGTCGCCGCGACCACGCCATCGGGACCGCGATCGGGATCGTCCCCGGCAGCGTCGCGTTCGTGGCCCTCGGCGATTCGATCGCCGACCCGGGATCGATCGGTTTCATGGCGTCGCTCGGAGCCGTCGCCCTGTTGCTCGCAGCGTCGGTCGTGAAGTCCCGGCGCAACTCGCGACCTGCGCCAAGCGGAGAATGACTGCACTCCGCGGCCTGGTCAGACCGAGGGCGGCGCGCCCCCGCCGTCGATGTGCGGCTCTTCCCGCAGCCGAGCGAGCACGCCGTCGCTGACCCGGACGTGGGGCGCCTCGGTGTTGCGCAGCTCGCGGAGCGCCGACACCGCGCGACGTAACCCAGCCATGAACCTCGCGCACGGAGAGCACGTGTGCGTGTGCGACTCGATGCGCCCACGATCGTCTGGTCCGAGCTCTCCGTCCAGGAAGGCCGAAGCCTGCGTACGCGTGAAGCGGTGGTCGCGATGAAAGCGAAGAGGGTGCAGCAGGACGGCGCGGATCATCAAAGTTCTGAATCCTCCAGGAGATAGTCACGCACTGCGTCGCGGACCGCCAGACGCGCCCGGTGGAGGCGGCTCTTGAACGCCGCCTCGCCGAGGTCCAGGATCGCTGCAGCCTGGGTGGTGCTCAGGCCCTCGATGTCGCGGAGAACCAGCGGGGCGCGCTGGTCGGGTTGCAAACCTCGCACCGCCCGTTCGAGCGCGTGCCGCAGCTCGTCGCGCTCGAGGCGGCGGGGAGGCCCGGCCCGCGTGTCGGCGGGCTCGACGAGCTGCTCGTCCAGGGAGACCACGGGCGCGCGGCGGCGAGACATGCGGCGGTTGGACTCGTTGACGCCGATCCGGTACAGCCAGGTGAAGAACTGGCTGTCTCCCTTGAACGTGGCGACCCCGCGCCACGCGCGTAGGAACGCCTCCTGGGTGACTTCCTCCGCCTCGTGGGGGTCGTCGACCAGGCGCCGCACGACGGCGTGCAGGCGATCGGCGTAAAGACGGACGAGCTCTTCAAACGCGAGACGGTCCCCCGCTCTCGCGCGAGCGACCAGCGCGCCGTCATCGACGCTTGGTTGGCTGTGCTGGCTCATCCGAGTTCTCGGCGCATGCCCACCAGCTTGCCATTGTCGCGGCACGCTGGTAGGCATCATCGGCGGCGCCAGAGGGAGCCACCGGCCATCGGCCGGCGCTCGCTCGGATGTGCACGCAGGTGCTCGAGAACCGCCGGGACGACTGAGCCGCCGTGGTTGAACCCGTCGGGATCAGGTGCGTCGGTGGCGACCGAGCGAAGTGCGGCGCGCAACCGAAGAAGGCCGCGGAGCATCGGGCCGCACTCGGGGCACTCGTCGACGTGCTGCGCGAAGCGCGCGCGCTGGCGCGGGGTGAGCGTCCCGTCCAGCGCATCCGGCATCACGCGCTGGGCGAAGCGGTGATCTCGATGCATGCGATCCCATCGGGGCACGTGCATTCGGACCCGTAGCGGCACAGAACGATTCACGCCTCCAGGAACCCATGCCTCTCGGGTCGGCCGACGACGTGTCGCGAATCGTTCCCACGGCCCGTGGGTCTGACGGTGCGATGCACCGACCGCCAAGCGCGTCGTCTCGCCGGCGCCGCAGGCCGACCCTCTGATGACTGATCCCTCGGCCGGGGTGGGTGTGCTGGCCGCGATGGCCGCTGGGATGATCTCGTTCCTCTCGCCGTGCGTGCTCCCGCTGGTTCCTGGCTATCTCTCGGCGGTCAGCGGGGTGCGGCCCGCTGACCGCGCCGACGCTTCCCTTCGCCGCGTGCTGATTCCGAGCCTGCTGTTCGTCGCCACGTTTTCGTCGGTCTTCATCCTGTTGGGCGTAGGCGCGACCGGCGTCGGCCAGACGCTGCAGACGCACCGCGCGACGCTCGAGAAGGTCGCCGCGGTCGTCATCATCGTGTTGGGGATCGTGTTCGTTGCGGCGCGCTTCGTCCCGGCAATGAACCGCGAATGGCGGGTTGACGGGCTTATGCAGCGCGCCGGCCGCGGGGGCCCGGTCCTGGCTGGGGCCGCGTTCGCGATCGCCTGGACGCCGTGCGTGGGGCCGACGCTCGGCGCGATCCTCACCGCCGCTTCGCTGAGCGGATCCGCGACGCGAGGGGCGTATCTGATGGCGTGGTACTCGGCGGGCCTGGCGTTGCCGTTTCTGGCGACCGCGATCTTCTTCGATCGCGCGACGGCCGCGTTCGCCGTCGTCAAGCGCCACTACAGCGCGGTGCTGACCGCGGGCGGCCTGGTGCTGATCGCGATGGGGGTCCTGATCTGGACCGGGGAGCTCGCCACGCTCAACGCCGAGGCCCAGCGACTCTTGAGCGACCTCGGCCTCAACTTCTTCAACGAGGTGTGAACACGGCGACGCTGACCCGACGATGGCTATGGGCCGGGCCGGTAGGCGCGTGGCGCGACCGGTTCACCCCTATACCGACACACCGTTCGCCATCGGGTCGCTGATCAGCATCATGCCGCTCGCGTACGGATTGCGCGCGAGCCGCCGCGACGACCGCGCGCGTCCCGAGCCCGAGAAGATCCTCGCATCGCTGCGCGTCGCTGCGGCGCCCGTCACGGCCTGATACGTGATGCTCGACCGGCGCGCCCGCGTGCTCTACGCGCCGGCCGTGGACCGGGCGGCCGACCGCGCGGTGCACGCCGGGATCACCGCCGGCGCGGTGACCGGCGTCGGGCTGCTGGTCGGCGTCGGCGCCTGCGTGGCCGCGGCCACCGGCACGTGGGTGACGGCGCTGATCCTGTGGCTGCTCAACCGCACGCTCGACGGGCTCGACGGGCGCGATCGCGCGTCGGACGAACGCCTCGGATCTCGGCGGGATGCTCGACTTCCTCGCCGACTTCGTCGTCTACGGCGGCTTCCTCGTCGGCGTCGCGATCACCCAACCCGACGCTCGCGTGGCGTGTGCGGCGCTCCTGGCGGCCTATCTGCTCAACAACGTCGCGCTGCTGAGCTTCGCCTCGCTGATCGAGAAGCGCCGGCTTGCGCTGGGCGACGAGCGCTCGCTGCGCTTAACACCGGGCCTGACCGAAGGCACGGAAACCATCATCGCCTACGCCGCGATCTGCCTCATCCCGGCCTACGCCGCGACGATCGCCTGGGTGTTCACGGCGATGGTGCTCGTCACCGTTGGGCAGCGTGTGGCGCTCGCCGTGCGCACCCTGGACTGACGACTGTCACGACAGCGCGTATGCGCGGATATCGGCGTCCAGCGATCCCTCCGAGGTATAGCCGCCCTGGCGCACGAAGCGCCGCTTGCCCTTTGCGTCGTAGAAAATCGTCGTCGGCCATCCAAGTCCCGCTCCGACCGACCGGGCCTGGACGGCTCCGGGGTCATTGATCGATGGGTAGGGGATCGGGAACTGCTTCAGGAATGACTCCGCACCACCTCGGCTGTCGTTCGAGTCCAGGCCCAGGAACGCGACCTTCCCGTCATAGGCCTTGCTCAGACTCTGGAAGTAGCCGAACTCCGCACGGCAGTTGGGACACCACGACGCCCACATGTTCACCACGACCGGCACGCCCTTGAGCCTCGCCAGCCGCGCTGCCACGTTCTCGTCGATCACCTGGTTGGCCTGAGCGCGCAGACCGGCAAACGCTCCGCGTGCCGCAGGTGAGCGTGGGCGGCGAGCGCCGGCGGCGGATGCCGATGCCGCGGCAGGTCGCGGCGGCACCGCCGTCAGCGCGGGTCCCGAGCTGGGGCCCGACGACTTCGAGTTCGTGCCGACGATCAGCAACGCCGCGGCCGCGGCGAGCGCCACAATCACACCGGCGGCGAATCGCATCGTGCTGCGACGCCGCATCGTCGCGGCGGCCTGCGCCTCTGCCTGCTGACGCGCTTGGCGACGGCGCTCCTTCTCCTGCCGATTCGACATTCGAAACCTCCTGGGTCGGGCGGGCGTGACGATTCGGGTCAGTCGGTGTGCACGTCCACGCCGCCCCAGAACGCGATCCGTCCTTTCACGCGCCGCGCCAGCGGCCACGGGCGCCGGTACCCCCACGCCGCTTTCTCCGCGCGCACGCCGTCGACCTCGACCGTCCAGTAGTTGGCGATCCCCTTCCACGGACAGAGCGTCCGGCTCGACGTCGGGTGAAGCAGATCGTCGCGCACGTCGTCGACGGGGAAGTAGTGATTGCCCTCCACGAGGATCGTGTGGTCACTCTCGGCGATGGTCTGGCCGTTGAAAGTTGCGTGAGCGGTCATGCAGCGTCGGACCCGGCGCTCCGCGATTCGGTTCCGCGTGCTCCGGACTCCGGCTGCCCGGTGCTGGTTCGTCCCAGCCGCCGGCGCGCCGCCAGGATCGCGCGGGCCACTGCGCGGTAGCGCGGGCTGGCGTATCTCTGGCGCAGGTGCTCGTCGGCGGCGCGCGACGGGCCCTCGGCCAGCGTCGGATAGGCGTGGACCGTGGTCGAGAGCGTGTCGATCTTGTCGCCTGCCACGACCCGGGCGGTGAGCTCGGCGATCGCCTCGCCGGCGCCGGGAGCCGCGACCGTCGCGCCGACCAGCCGTCCGCGGGGGTCGGCGACGAGCAGCGCGAAGCCTTCGGCTTCGCCCTCGGTGATCGCGCGGTCCAAGACCGCGTAGTCGCTGCGGGCGAGAATCGTGCGATCGTCCCAGCGTTCGCGAGCCTGTGCCTCCGTGAGCCCGACGTGCGCGACCTCCGGGTCGGTGAAGGTGACCCACGGGATCGTCTCGGCGACGGTGCGCCGCATGCCGAACAGGGCGTTGACCGATGCCACGCGAGCGTGGTGCGCCGCGACGTGGGTGAACGGCAGCCGCGCCGTCACGTCGCCAGCGGCGTAGATGCGCGGCGCGCTCGTGCGCAGGCGGTCGTCGACGACGATCGCGCCGCGCTGATCGACCTCGACATGGGCGGCCTCCAGCCTGATCCCGGCGGTCCGCGGCCGGCGACCGGCGGCGACGAGGACGCGATCGAAGGTGACAGCGTCGCGCTCACCATCGACGTCGAGGACCAGCTGGCCGCGGGCGCCCTGTGGTCGCAGCACCTCGATCGCCCGCGCGCCGAGGCGAACGTCGACGCCGTCTGCCGCCAGATGCCTGGCGATCAGCGCGCCCGCCTCGGGCTCCTCCTTGACTAGCAGACGCTCGGCGAGCTCGACGAGCGTCACGCTGGCGCCGAGGCGCGCGAACGCCTGCCCGAGCTCGCACCCGACCGGCCCGCCGCCGAGCACGACCAGGTGGCAGGGGAGCTCCCGCAGCGCCCACACGCTGTCGGTCGTCACGACGTCGTCGCCGGTCAGGCCGGCGACCGGCGGGAGGGAGGGCTCGGAGCCGGTCGCGACGATCGCCGAGGTGAAGCGAAGCCGCCGGCCGGCCGCTTCGATGGCCGTCCCGTCGACGAAGCGCCCTTCGGCGCCGATGACCTCCACGCCGGCCTCGCGCAACCGCGCCGGGGAGTCGTGCGGCTCTATCTCGGCGATCGCGGCGTGCACCCGGTCCATGACCCGCGCGAAGTCGACGGCCGGCTCGACCGGAGCAAGCCCGACAGCGTCGGCATGACGCATGCGGTGCGCCGCGCGCGCGGCCGCGACCAGGCTCTTGCTGGGAACACAGCCCGTCCACAGGCAGTCACCGCCGGTACGGTCGCGTTCGACGAGGGCCACGCGCGCGCCTACGCCGGCGGCGATGAATGCCGAGACGAGCCCCGCGGTGCCACCCCCCAGGATCACCAGGTCGTAGCGATCGGTCACGTACGGGGATTGTCATGGGTCCGGGAGAGCATGTTGTCTGTGACCCTCGCGGGACCTACTCGGTTCGCCGCCCACGTCGGGCGCGTCACCCGGCCCTGACCGCCTGGCGCTCGTGCATCACCAGCGTGACGACCGTCAGCGCAGCACCGTGCTCCGCACTCAAGGCCGCTGCCTCCGCGAGGGTGCGACGGGCGGCCGCTGACCGTCGTAGATCACCAGGACGTGGCATACGTTAGGCGGGTTCACGGCCGCGGGCACGTGACGTCCGAACCGGCACGGCCCCAAACGGTGCACCGAACGTCGAGCGTCGGAGTTCGATGTTGGTGAATCGACTCGGCTTTGTGTGGGTCCGAGGCGATGAGGCCGCTTCGAAGACGACCGCTCCCGGTGCCGTCACCTGACCAATCCCTGAAGGAAGCCGTGCTCAAGATCGCGATCATCCTGCTCGCCGGGCAGGACGCCCCGGAGGGCGCCGGGCGAATGGCCAACGCCCTGACGACGACGCAGGAGTTCCAGGAGGCCGGCGACGATGTCCGTCTCATGTTCGACGGCGCCGGGGTCACCTGGGTGCCGAGACTGACGGACTCCGACGAGAAGTACTTCCGCCTGTTCGAGACGGTGCGCCCAGTGGTGAGCGGCGCGTGCCTCTACTGCTCGCGGGCCTACGGCGTCAAGGATGCGATCGAGCAGTCCGGGGTGCGGTTCGTCTCAGACTTCAAGGATCACCCGAGTCTGCGCGCGCTGGTCGCCGATGGCTTTCAGGTCATCACGTTCTGAGATGGAGCCCCCTCGGCAGACCGTGGCGATCACCGTCTACGTGCTCAGCGGCTGTCCACACTGCACGCGGGCGACGTCACTGCTCGGTCGTCGCGGCATGACGCACGAGACCGTGTCGGGCGACGGGATCCCCGGGTTCCGGCGCCGGCTGCAGGAGCTGACCGGTGGATCCACAGTCCCACAGGTCGTCGTCGACGGCCGTCCGATCGGGGGCGCCGACCGTCTGACACGCCTCGACCGGCGCGGGGTGCTCGCCGCTTTGGCCGTCGGCGACCCGTTGCCGGCAATCCGTGTACGCAAGCGGCGGCTGCGGCGCGCGGCGTCGTGCTGGGTGGCCGAGGCGTTCGATGCCACCGGGCGTCGCGTGGGACGCGCCGCGGGTCGCGACGAGACGTCCGCGCGGGATGGGCTAACACGCGCAATGAGCCACGACGAGCTCAGCCGAGCCTCCTGACCACGGACTCGCGGCTCAGGCCGTCTCGTCGGCGGCGGGAATGTCTCACCCGTCGGATGCACCTTCCCGCCAAAGCGCCACAATCCCCTTCGGTGACCGCTCGTTCGCCATACGAAGGTGGCACGCGCGAGGCGCTCGCCTACTGCCTCCGTCGCGAACACCTGCGCCGGACAACACGCATCGCGTTCGTCGTCGGGCTGCTGCTGACTGCCGTCAACCAGGGCGCCGTGATACTCGGCGGGGACGCATCGACGCTGACGTGGGTGCGCAGCGCGGCCAACTTCCTGATCCCCTTCGTCGTATCGAACCTCGGCCTGCTCAGCGGCCGAACCCGAGGTCAGGGCCGACGGTAGAGTCCGTTGATGACGAGCACTGACGTCGTCGCCGATCATCGTGCCGCGGGCCGCGCCTTCACCGCCGCCGGCATGGCCGGCTTCGTGCGGGAGGCCGGAGACGGCGAGACGGTCCTCTGCATGCATGGCGTCCCAGCGTCGTCCTTCCTGTACCGCAAGGTGCTCAACGAACTTGCGGCCCGCGACTTGCGCGGCGTAGCGTTCGACCTGCCCGGCTTGGGCCTCGCCGACCGCCCGGAGAACTTCGACTACACGTGGACCGGGCTCGGCGGCTACTGCACAACCGCAATTGACGCCCTCGAGCTGGCGCACTTTCATCTTGTCGTCCACGACCTCGGCGGTCCGGTCGGATTCGAGCTGGCCGCCGCGGTGCCAGACCGGGTGAGGTCCTTGACAGTCCTCAACACCATCGTCGACGTCGACACGTTCAAGAGACCGTGGTCGATGGAGCCATTTGCGCGACGCGGGATAGGCGAGGTCTACCTGCGGGCGCTCTCCAAGCCGGCCTTCCGGATGCTCATGGGTCTCCAAGGGATCGCCGATGGCTCGGCGGTCCCCAACGCCGAACTCGACGCGTACGTCGACCTGCTCAAGCGCGAGGACGGTGGTCGGGCGTTCCTGAAGATCATGCGCGGCTTCGAGCGCACGGCCGTCAAGCGCGACCTCTACCGCTCCGTGCTCGCCAGCGACCGTTATCCGGTGCAGGTCATCTGGGGCACGCGGGACCCCGCGCTGAAGGTCGACATCCACGGCGAGGCAGCCCGCCGCGCCGCGGGCGTCGACACGATCCACCGCCTTCCAGGCAAGCACTTCCTCCAAGAGGACCAGGCGCCCGCGATCGCTGATCTCGTGGCGGGCATCACCCGCGACTGAGCGCCGCCCGGCTGCTCAAGCGACTCGCGCACGGATGACGAGCGAGGGGTAGCCGCCGCGCCGCAGAACAACCCGATGGGTCGCGGCCAGCCCGGCGGGCCCGAGCTCGGCCGTCGGGTCCAACGGCATCAGCCCGCCCACCGGCGGGGACTCGCGGCCGCGAGGCGAGACAGCACACCACTCAGCATCCGGCCGCCGACGATGTCGGGGTCGGCCCACACCGTCACGATCACCAACCGAGAGCCCGGCGCACTGCGGAGCAAACGGCGCGCCTCACGCAGCACACGGCCCCCCGATCGTCCGTGCCCAGGAGGTGCAGCAGGTAAGCCGCACGTCACGACGTCGGCGGCTCCGTCCGGCAGCGGCACACACCGTGCGTCGCCGCGGATGACACGCCACTGATCAGGAAGCCGGCCGACCTGCGCGAGCATGCCAGCGGAGCGATCGACGGCGGTTACGGTCGCCGGTCTCGGGTCTCGCGCCTCGAGGGCGCGAAGCAGGAGGCCCGTACCGGTCGCTAGATCGACCACCCGGTCCTGAAGCCGCGGATCGGCAAGCCGCAGCGCCGCTTCGATGGCGCGCGCCTCAAGACACTCCTGGCCGGCGTACCTCGTCGCGAGTTCGTCCCAGGTGCCGGCAGCAGCCGCCGTTCCGTCGCTGGCGTGCTCGTCGTCTATGGACGACGCGATCATGCCAATCACCGGCGGGGCGCCGTCTCAGTGATAGATGCCAACGGCGGCAAGCACGAAGACGAGGAGGACGCAGGCGCAGAAGAACAGCGCCGCACGACGCACGCGGCGCCACTCCGCGCGCAGATCGGGATGCCCGCCCTCGGCGCGCGTGCGTGATCTCGCCATGGCAGGTTCGACCCACCCGGCACGCGGACGATTCGCCGAACCGTTCTGACCGCGCGCAGGTCGCAGAGGATGGTGTCTCGGGTCCTCACGACGATCCTCCTCGTCGCGACCGCCGCCACGTTCAGCGCATGTGCAGGCGCTCCCGTGCGCGCGCCGGGCGACTCCCGCGCTGCGGCTCGCGCCGACGCGCGCTTCCCGGGCTGGAGAACCGACTTCGCCCGCCACTCGGTCGCACTGAACCAGTTCCAAGATGGAGGGCCGCCTCGTGACGGCATCCCGCCGATCGACCACCCGCGCGTCGTGACGCAGCGACAGGGAGATCGGTTCCTCGACGACCGCGAACCCGTGATGGTCGTCGAGCAAGGGGCTGCGGCTCGCGCCTACCCCCTCCAGATCCTCGTGTGGCACGAGATCGTCAACGATCGCCTCGCCGGTCGTCCGATCGCGGTCACCTACTGCCCGCTTTGCAACTCCGGCGTCGTCCTCGACCGGCGAGTCGACGGACGCGACCTGACGTTCGGCACCACCGGGAAGCTGCGCCGTTCGGACCTCGTGATGTGGGACCGCCAGACCCAGAGCTGGTGGCAGCAGTTCAGCGGCGACGCACTCGTCGGGACGCTGACCGGCAGACGCCTGCGGATGCTCGGGAGCCAGACGCTCAGCTGGCGCGACTTCAAGCACATCTACCCACGCGGGACGGTCCTCTCCCGGGACACGGGATTCGTCCGGGACTACGGCCGCAACCCGTATGAGGGATACGATGCCGACCCGAACGGGAAACCGTTCGCACTTGAGGGGGCGCCCGACCGGCGGTTGCCACCGAAGGAGCGGGTCGTCTTGATCCGCAGCGCCGGCGCGGCGACCGTGGTCCCGTTCAGCCGCCTCCAGCGCCACCGTGTCGCAGCCGGGCGTGTCGGGTCTCAGCCCTATGTCGTTCTGTTCAAGCGCGGTGTCCTTTCGGCGCTGGACGCGGGGGTGATCACCGACTCACGGGACATCGGGACCGCAGCTGCATTCGATCCCCACGGCGGGACGCGACCCCTCACCTTCGCACCGGCGGCGGCGGGCGTCTTCGTAGACCAGCAGACCCGCAGCACGTGGGACATCACGGGGCGCGCCACCCGCGGCCCGTTGGCGGGACAGCGCCTGCGCCCCCTCACACATGACGAGCAGTTCTGGTTTGCGGTCGCCGCGTTCCTGCCCGACGCGACGATCGCAAGACCGTGAGCGGGCCGCCTCCACTCAGACCTGCGTCGGCGCGAACCGTCGCCCGCGGACCAACTGGTACCCACCGCCGACCACGTTGAAGACACCGACCACACCCAGCGCAATCGCATAGGTCCCCGCGTCGTCGAGCGTTCCCGACGAACGGGGCGTGAGCGCCAGCGCGAGACCGCCCGCCACCACAGTTGCGGCGAACCCAAAATCACTGATGAGGAACCCGCGACGGCGCAGCACGGCGGCCACCACTGCGGCCAGTCCGACCCCGGCCAGATACGCCCCGGCCGGGTCGACGTCCGGGGGACGCACGTCTCCGATGTAGACAACCGCGAGGCCCCACCCCGTCAGCCCGAGCGCCGTCGCCCAGTACCCGCCGCGCGGGCCGTCGACCATCGCCGCCACGAGATAGGTGAGACCGAGGATCAACGGCGTCCAGTAGAACGGGATCCGATCGGCTCCAGCGGTAGCGGCCAACAACGCGGCACCCCCGCTCAACAGCACTCCCTGGACGGCACGGTTGCCCGGAGAGCGAATCGGCGAGAGGGACGAGGAGACCGCCGAGTCTGGAGGAGATAGGGGCATGAACGCCCTTGGACCCGGGTCAGATCGCTGAGCCGGCATCGACAGAGAAGCGCCGAGGCGCGCTGGACGGCAGAGCCCGAGGCGTGCGGTTTACATCTGCGACCGCGGCCTGCAACATCGCACCATGCCTCGCCTTCCGCCGCGCGCGACGACCGAGCAGCCGAACGACCCGGCGCCGCATCGTGGCGCTACCGAGCCCGCGCTGTCAGCGCAGCAGGCGCGGTCACGTGAGGAGGGGTTCGCGTTGGTCCTGACGGGGCCGCCCGGGGCCGAGAAGACGTCGGTCCTCACGGCGCTGTCTGACACGCTCAGCGACGCGGACGTGCCGCATGCGGCATTGGAGGTCGAGGCGCTGCGCTGGACGCACCCGCCTTTGAGCCTGGAGGAGGAGATGCGCCACCTGCGCACGGTCTGCGGGCTGTTGCGCGACAGCGGCCACCGGGTGCTGATCATCGCCAGGACGATCGAGGACGACGCGGAGATGGCCGCCGTGCTCCGGGCGATCAATCCCGACACCGACAGTTACCTCGTCGCGCGCTTGGAGGCCCCTCCGGCCACGCTGGTGGCTCGGATCCTCGCCCGCGAGCCCGCGAGCTGGTCGGGCCTGGAGGGCCTCGTCTCTCACGCACAGGAGCTGCTGTGAGCATGCCCGGCCTAAGCGGCGTCGGGCTCGTCTACAGCACCGAAGGCACGCGGGCAGAGGACGTCGCCGATCGGATCATCGCGCGATGCCCAGACCAACTCGGCTGGACCGACCAGCTTTGATACTAGGTCGCGAGCCGCGAAGATCAAAGCCCCGCTATGCGGGACTTTCGTAGCGCGCCCGAGAGGATTCGAACCTCTGACCTTCGGTTCCGTAGACCGACGCTCTATCCAGCTGAGCTACGGGCGCTTGCGAGGGCGGATTCTACTCCGCCGCTGCGGGGCCGCCCCGGCGGCGAGAACCCCCGGCTAGTTCCGCATCAGGTTCAACAGCGACAGGAAGATGTTGACGATCGAGACGAAGATGCCCGTCGCGAGCCAGATCGCGTCGTTCTCGGTGCCGTGGCGGCGCAGGAAGTTGAAGTCGACCAGGATCAGCAGCGCCGAGACGCCGCCGATGATCACCGAGAGGATCGGGTTGCCGCCCGAGCCGACGACGACGAGCAGGAAGGACACGATCACCGCGCCGAAGACGATCAGCGAGAGCGGGCGCATCCAGCGCGCGAGATCCTTGGAGAGCGTCAAGCCGAGTGCGCCCATGCCCATGACGATGAGCGCCGTCGCGCCGGCGGCCTGGGTGACCACCACGGGGTCGTGGGCGACGAGGTAGGCGAGGATCGGCCCGAGCCCGACTCCGATCACCAGCGCGGTGGCGAACAGCCAGCCCATGGCGAACGGGCCGACGCGGAACCGGCGGCCGGCGAACGAGGAGACGAGCAGCATCCCGAAGCCGACGAACCCGAGAGTCCGGGCGGCCCCGAACGCCAGGTTGCGCCCGACGTAGGTGCCGATGACGAGGAAGCCGAGCGCCAGCGCGACGAGGACCATGACCTGCCCGAGGAGCGTCGCGGTGCTCGTGCTCGTGCGCGCGCGCGCCGAAGTCGGCGCGTAGAGAGTGGAGAAATCGGTCACGGGCGCTCCTGACGTTCGCTGGGCGGCGGAAGGGAAACCAGCGGAGAGGGCGGGATTCGAACCCGCGATGGGGGATGAACCCCATACTCGCTTAGCAGGCGAGTGCCTTCAGCCACTCGGCCACCTCTCCTTCGCGTTAGGGCAGTGTAGAGATCGGCGACCGGGCGCCACAGCGCCTAGCATCGCCCGGCGCGCGTCTCGGAGGGGTGGCAGAGCGGTCGAATGCGGCGGTCTTGAAAACCGCTGGGCCGGTTCCCCCGGTCCCGAGGGTTCGAATCCCTCCCCCTCCGCTCCTCACCCCGCCACCGAGCTCGCGCTAGCGATCGGCCGGGCGCCAGGGCCCGCCCTCAGCGCGACGGGTCGAGGATCTGGAGCACGCCGTCGTCGCGGCCCGTCACGAACGCCCGGCCGCTCCGCGGATCGATCGCGACGGTGTCGGGCTGGCGCACGGAGGGATAGACCGCCACGATCCGCGGCGCGTGCTCGACACTCGCGAACGTCTCGACGACCTGGTTGCGCGCGGTGAGCGTCACCCACAGACGTCCCCGCGCCGGGTCGACGGCCAGCCCGTACGATGTGCCGGGAAGGCTCAGCCGGCCGACGATCGTCGGCTTGGGCCGCAGCTTGTAGGAGAGGATCGCCTGCCCCTCGGTGTCGGCGACGAAGAAGCGGTCTGAGCGCCGGTCGTAGGCCACGTGCGTCGGCCCGACGCCCGCCCCGGTCTGCGCGAGCTTGCGCCCCGAGCGTGGGTCATAGGTGGCGAGCACCCGTCCGCGCACGGCGATGAGCGCCACCGTGCCGTCGCGCCCGGTGTCCACGCCGCCCGGCTGGAGCGGAGCAGGCACGGTCTGGAGCACTCGCCCGCCGCGCAGGATCGATGCGGAGTCGGAGTGCTCGTTGGCCACGACGATCCGCTCGCCGGCAGCGGTGGAATCGTGGGGCGCGACGCCGACGCGGGTGGTGGACTCGACGCGTCCGCTTGGCAGCGCGACCTGGGCGAGCACCCCGGCCTCCTCCTCGGGAACGAGGAGCGGCCCCCCGGGCGCCGCAAGCGTCAGGTGTCGCGTCGCGCTGCGCAGCGCGATCCGCTTGAGGACGCGTCCGCTGCGCGAGTCGAGCAGCACGAGCCGTGCCGGCTTGCGCAGCCCGACGGCGACCACCCCCGTCTTGCCGTCGACGGCCACTCCCTCGGGGAGGTGCCCCACGGGCACGACGCGCCCGGCCGGCGCGGCGCGCAGAGGCGGCGAGACCGCCGGCTCCGGTGCGGGCGGCGGGGCGGCCGCCGAGCCGCAGCCGGCCAGCGCCACCACGCCGCCACAGCACGCCCGGATCCACCATCGCCTCGACACTCGCCGGAACCTACCGGTGGACTAACGTCGGCGCGCGTGGAGACCTCCCGTCCGGCTCGCCCGTGGGCGGCGTATGCGATCGCCGCCGGCGCCGGCGCCACGATCGCCGTCGGTCTCGCCGTCTTCTATTTCTTCGGGGGGGAGCTCGGAACGCCGGACCCTCCGTTCTTTCTCTTCTGGAGGCCGCTCGCCTCGGGCTGGGTGCTGCTCGCGCTCGGGGCCTTCGTGCTCGCGCTGCTCGCGGCCGCTCGGGAGCTGCGCACGCCCAGGCTCTCCCCCGCGGCCTTTGCGCTCGCCGCGCTCCTGCTCACGCTCGGGCTGCGCCTCGCGCTCGCCACCGCACGCTCGGGACCCGCCGCCTGGGACGCGGTCTACACCACCACCTCTTCCGAGGGTCAGAACGAATACCTCCCGGCCCTGCCCGTATTCAGGTACGGCACGCGCGCGTTCCTCGACCGCTTCGCGGAGGTGGCGCCCTCGCTGCCCACCCATCCCTCCGCCCATCCGCCCGGACTGCTGCTGAGCATGCACGCGCTCGGGATCCACACTGCGGCCGGACTCGCCGCCCTGACGATCGGCGCCGGCGCCCTCGCCACCCCGCTGCTCTACGTTCTCGCGCGCTCCCTGCTCGAGGAGCGCCCGGCGCGCGCCGCGGCGCTGCTCTTCGCGTTCTCGCCCTCGAGCCTCCTCTACGGCGCCACCTCGACCGACGCGCTCTACGTCACCCTCGGGCTCGCCGCGGCGGCGACGCTGCTCGCGCGCCGCCGCGTGGCCCGGGCGGCGGGTCCACTCCTCCTCGTCCTCGCCTCGTTCTTCTCCTACCCGCTGCTCGCCCTCGGCGCGTGGGCGGCGCTCGTGGCGTGGCGGCGCGACGGTCTCGGGGCCGCCGTCCGTCTTGCCGCCGCCTGCGCCGCCACGCTCCTCGCCGCCTACGCGCTCCTCTTCGCGCTGACGGGCTATGACCCGCTCGGCTCGCTGCGCGCCGCCAACGAGGTCTACCACGTCGGCGTCTACTACTCGCGCCCGTACGCGTACTGGCTCTTCGGCTCGCCCGCGGCCTGGCTCGCCGCCATGGGCCTGCCGCTCGCCTGGTACGCGCTGCGGGCGCTTTCGGCCCGGGAGCTCACGGCTCTTGCGCTCGCGGCGATCATCGCCGTCTCCGCCCTGCTCGGGTACTCCAAGGCGGAGACCGAGCGGATCTGGCTCTTCCTCGTGCCGCTCGCCTGCCTCGCCGCCGTGCGCGCCATGCCCGCGCGCCGGGTCCCTCTCGTCCTCGTCCTCCTGAGCGCGCAGGCGCTCGCGGTCGAGGTGCTCTTCGACTCGATCTGGTGAGCGACGCGCAGGAGAGACGCGGAGGGGGTCGAACCAGCCGAGATGCGCTTCTCGGTCGCGCTCTACACCGTCTTCACGCTCAGCATGCTCGCGCTGGCGATCGTCGTCGGGCTGACCGGGCACTGATCGCGTGCGCAAGTTCCTGCGCGACCACTCCCTGGGCCTCGTGCTCCTGGCCATCACCCTCGTGATCCTCGCCGGTCAAACGCTCGCCGGCTTTCGCAACTACAACGAGCAGCAGATGCAGATGCGCCAGCCGGCGATCTCCTACACGAGCTATCTGACCTCCTCCGACCTCTACGACAACGTGATGTCGAACTGGCAGTCGGAGTTCCTCCAGATCGCGCTCTACACGATGTTCGGCGTCTGGTTTCGCCAGAAGGGCTCCGCCGAGTCGCGCAACCCCCGCGACCCCGAGCACGCGAGCGATGAGCAGGAGATGCTCGGGGAGCACGCGCGCTCCGACTCCCCGCGCTGGGCCCGGGCCGGGGGCCTGAAGCTCCGGCTCTTCCAGAACTCCCTGCTTCTGGCCATGACCCCTCTCTTCTTTCTCTCCTGGCTCGCGATGGCGCTCACCGAGCGCAACGTCTACAACCAGCAGCAGCAGTTCTTCAAGCAACCCGCGGTCTCGTTTGGAAACTTCGTCGGGACCTCCTACTTCTGGAACAAGACGCTGCAGAACTGGCAGTCGGAGTTCCTGGCGATCGGCGTCTTCGCCGTGGCGACGATCTACCTGCGCCAGCGCGGCTCGACGGAGTCCAAGCCCGTCGGCGCCCCGCACGCCGAGACCGGGGCCTGAGGATCCTCTAGGGGGCGAGGATGCGCGCCGGTGCGCCGCAGGCCACGAGCGGCTCGGGGAGCACCACGCTCCCGTCCTCGCGCTGGCCGTTCTCGAGCAGAGCGATGAGGGTCCGCCCGACCGCCACCGCCGTGCCGTTCAGGGTGTGCACCGGCGCGGGCTTGCGGGTCTCGGCCGGGCGGTAGCGCACCTCGAGCCGGCGCGCCTGGAAGTCCGTCGTGTTCGAGCACGAGGTGAGCTCGCGGTAGCGGCCCTGCCCGGGAAGCCACGCCTCGCAGTCGTACTTGACCGCGGCGGAGGAGCCGAGATCTCCCACCGCGATCGCCACCACGCGGTACGGGATCTCGAGCGCCTGCAGGATGCGCTCCTCGACGGCGAGGATCCGCTCGTGCTCCGCGCCGGAGTCCTCGGGCGCGACGAACGAGAACATCTCGACCTTGTCGAACTGGTGCACCCGGAAGATCCCGCGCGTGTCCTTGCCCGCCGCGCCGGCCTCGCGCCGGAAGCAGGGGGAGAAGCCCGCGTAGCGCACGGGCAGCTCGCCCTCCTCGAGGATCTCGCCCGCGTGCAGGGAGGCGAGCGGCACCTCGGAGGTGCCGACGAGGTAGAGCCCGTCCTCGGGCACCCGGTAGATCTGCTCCTCGGCGTCGGGAAGGAACCCCGTGCCGTACAGCGCGGGCTCGCGCACGAGCACGGGCGGGATCACCGGCTCGAAGCCCTCGGCGCGCAGGGTCTCGAGCGCGTAGCGCACGAGCGCGAGCTCGAGCAGCACGAGGTCGCCCTTCAGGTAGGCGAAGCGAGAGCCCGACACGCGCGCCGCGCGCTCCATGTCGATGAGCGCTCCGGCCAGGGCGAGGTGGTCGCGGCCCTCGCGCCCCGCCTCGCCGACCTCACGCAGCACCGTGTCCTCGTCCGGGGCCTCAGGCAAGGGCAGGTTTGGCAGGGCGGCCAGCGCGGCGTCGCGCTCGCCGCGCACGCCGCTCTCCTCGTCGCTCAGAGCGCGGCCGCGGGCGGCGAGCTCGCCGAGGGCGGCATGCTCCTCGGGCGTCGGGGCGCCGCGGCGGCCGCGGCTCGCGGCGTTCTGCTCGGCCTGCAGCGCCTCGAGGCGGGCGGTGAGCTCGCGCCAGCGCTCGTCGAGGGCGAGCACGCGGTCGACCCCGTCGGCCTGGCCGCGGCGGGCGAGCGCGGCGCGCGCCGCGCCGGGGTCGCGCCGGATGCTCCGCAGGTCGAGCACGGCGCGCCGGACGAACCGGTCTAGGGCGAGCCCTTGGCGCCGGCCGGCGCGCCCTGGCTCGGCGAGTTCTGGCCCTTGCCGAGGCCGGAGTACTTAGCCACGAACCCCGCCACCGCGTCGGCGTCGGGGCCCACCACGATGTTCTGGGGCATGATCGCCCCCGAGAAGCCGCCGTTGCGGATCGCGTAGAGCACGCGGTCGGCGTTCTCCTTGCGCACCGTGAAGTTCGGCCCGTTCGTGCGCAGACGGGTACGGACGTCAGATGCCGAGCCGCGTGTGCCCGCGGCCTGCAGCGTGTGGCAGCCCGAGCAGCGCGCGGCGAAGAGCTCGGCGCCGTGGTGCTCCGGGGCGTTCTCGGCGACCGAGATCCCGCGGGTGCCGCAGGCGGAGAGCCCGAGGAGCGCGCTCAGGGCGAGCAGCACGGGAAGGGGGAGGCGCCGGGCCATCGCGGCGGGCATCATAGGGGACGAACTGGCGCACCTCCTCGCGGGCAGGAGTGCCGTGGCGCACGGCGAAAGAGGCTCTGCTCCCGGCGCCGGCCACGAGGCGGCCCCCACGGCCGTCCCTTCAACGGCGGCAACCGACAGGTCGGCGCCGGGACACCATCGCTATAACCGCGCAGCAATGGCGGAGGAGCTCGACCCGCGACGCTACCGGGACGTGCTCGGCCGCTTTGCCACCGGAGTGGCGGTGGTGACCACCGCCGGTTCGCGCGGATCGGGCGGGATGACCGCCAACGCCGTCTGCTCGCTCTCGCTCGAGCCGCTGCTGCTGCTCGTGTGCTTCGACGAGTCCACGCGCACGCTCCCCCTCGTGCGCGAGACCCGACGCTTCGCGGTCAACGTCCTGCATGCCGGGCAGGAGGGGCTCGCCGCCCACTTCGCCTCCAAGGTGCCCGAGAGCGAGAAGCTTCGCGACATCGCCCACCACTCCGAGGGCGGGCTGCCCGTGCTAGACGACGCGCTCGCCTGGGCGGTGTGCGACCTGCGAGAGCTGCTGCCCGGAGGCGACCACGCGATCGCAATCGGGGGCGTCACGGCCGTCGGCCACGGCGAGGGAGACCCGCTCGTGTGGTACCGCGGCAGCTACCGAACGCTGCGGTGAGGGGCTCCTACAGCGCCCCCGCCGTGCCCGCCGCGCGCAGCGCGAGCACGACGACCACGAGCGCGGCGAGCGCCATGACGCCCATCTCGCGGCGCAGGATGGCGAGGACGACCGAGCGCTGCTCCTCCTCGGGCAGCTCGCCGACCGCCGCCGCGGAGTCGAGGCCGCGCGCGCCGAGCACCGTGTCGGCCGCGCCCACCCGAAGCTGCTCGGCGATGAACGACACGCCGAGCGGCAGCAGCCCGTAGACGAGATGCAGGTGCGCGGGCTTGTGCCCGGTGAGGAGGAGCACCAGCCCGAGCACGACCTGCACGAGCAGCACCGCCTGGCTCGCGCGCAGCAGCCTCCAGAAGAGCCGGCTCGGTTCGACGCGATACCAGCGCCAGGCGCCCCAGGCACCCGCGCCCAGCGAGAGCGCGAGCAGACCGAAGCCGACCACGGCGTGCACGGCGGCCACGCTCTCCTCAACCCCCTTCTCTCGCGGCATAGGACACTAAGTAACAATCTGTCACGAACTCACCTCGTCCGGTGATATAACCCGCGTGGCGTGCTCCGCTCCTACCTGCCCGCGATCGTCTTTCTCGCCTTGGGCGGCATCGTCGGTGTGGCCTTCGCCCTGCTCAACACGGTCCTCGGTCCCAAGCGTCCGAGCAAGACCAAACAGATGCCCTACGAGTGCGGGCTGCCCTCGGAGATCCAGCAGAACTTCCGCTTCGGCATCTCCTTCTACCTCATCGCGATGCTGTTCATCCTCTTCGACGTCGAGGTCATCTTCCTGTATCCCGTCGCCGTGCAGCTCAAGACCTTCGGCGCCTTCGCGCTCTCGGAGATCATCGTCTTCATCGTGCTGCTCACCGTGGCCTACGTCTACGTCTGGCGCCGAGGTGCGCTCGAATGGAAATAACGCGACAGAAGCTCGACCCGGGCGAGCGGCCCGAGGAGTTCCGCGCCCGCCAGCTCCGCGCGCGGGACATGCTCCGCGGCGACCTCGCGGGAGAGGATCTCGACCGCTATGTCGAGGAGCGCGTGCTCACCACCACGCTCGAGAAGGCGCTCAACTGGGCGCGCTCCAACGCGCTCTTCCCCGCCACCTTCGGGCTCGCGTGCTGCGCGATCGAGATGATGAGCATCGTCGCCTCGCGCGTCGACGTGGCGCGCTTTGGCTTCGAGGCCTTCCGCGCCTCGCCTCGCCAGGCCGACCTGCTGATCATCTCCGGGCGGGTGTCGATCAAGATGGCGCCGGTCGTGCGGCGCATCTACGACCAGATGCTCGAGCCCAAGTGGGCGATCGCGATGGGCGCGTGCTCCTCCTCGACGGGCGTCTTCAACAACTACGCGATCGTGCCCGCCGACAAGTTCATGCCTGTCGACGTGCACGTCCCGGGCTGCCCCCCCCGCCCCGAAGCGCTCCTGCACGGGATCCTCAAGCTCCAGAGCAAGATCCAGGGCCACCCGGACGAGGGCTGGCGCGAGCGCTACGGGGCCCGCGGCACCGAGGAGCTGCTCGAGACCGGCGGCACCGCGGAGAACGTCGCGCTCCCCGGAGACACCGCGGGTGCCTGACGCGACGGGGCTCGAGCTCCTCGCCCAAGAGCTGCGGGACGCCGACTCCGGCAGCGTGGAGGACACGGTCTTCTTCCGCGACCGCGGCACGATCGTCGTCGCGCCGGCCAAGATCCGCGACGCGCTCGCCCTCCTGCGCGAGCGGGGCTACCGCTTCCTGGCCAGCCTGCACGGCTCAGACCACTACCCCGAGGAACCACGGCTCGCGGTGCACTACGAGCTGCTCGACATGGAGAAGATCGACCGGATCACGGTCATCGCCCGGGTCCCGCTCGAGCACCCCCGGATCGACTCGGTCGTGGAGATGTGGGCGGGCGCCGACCACCAGGAGCGCGAGGTGTACGACATGTTCGGCGTCGTCTTCGACGGCCACCCCGACCTGCGCCGGATCCTCATGCCGGAGGACTACGAGGGCTTCCCGCAACGTCGTGACTTCCCCGTGGGCGGCGAGCCGATCATCTTCACCTTCAACGAGAAGCAGGTCCCGGGCTGGCTGGAGGGACAGTGAGGTGAGCGCGACCGACGCCTCCAAGCTCTCCGAGTACCGCCGGCGCGAGGAGAGCATCACGCTCGCGCCCGTCGACCATCAGCTCGACGAGGCGCTCGAACGCGGCCCCGAGCAGGAGCTCCTCACGCTGAACTTCGGGCCCCACCACCCCGCCACCCACGGGGTGCTGCGCCTGCTGGTGACGCTCGAGGGCGAGGTGGTGCGCGACCTCAAGCCGATCGTCGGCTACGTCCACACCGGCATCGAGAAGACCGCCGAGGACAAGAGCTACTGGAAGGTCATCCCCGTCGTGGAGCGGATGGACTACCTCTCCTACTACTTCAACGCGATGGCGTTCTGCGGCGCGGTGGAGACGCTGCTCGGCCTCGTCGTGCCCGCGCGCGCGCAGTACCTGCGGGTGATCCACCTCGAGCTCAACCGGATCATGTCCCACCTCGTGTGGCTGGGGACGAGCTGCCTGGACCTCGGCGCGATCTCCATGTTCTGGTACGCGTTCCGGGAGAAGGAGACGATCCTCGACCTCTTCGAGATGACCTCCGGGCAGCGGATGCATACTCGCTACTTCCAGGTCGGCGGGGTCATGGAGGACGTGCCCGCGGGGTTCGAGCCGAAGCTCCGCGCGTTCCTCGCGAACATGCCGGCGCGGATCGAGCAGTACGCCGATCTCCTCGACAAGAACGAGATCGTCCTGCAGCGGCTGCGCCACGTCTGCCCGCTCGACGCCGAGACCCTGCTCGACCTCGGCGTCACCGGCCCGCTCCTGCGCGCCGCCGGGGTCCCTTGGGATTTGCGCAAGGCCCAGCCCTACTCCTCCTACGAGCACTTCGACTTCCGGGTTCCGGTGGGAACGGTGGGCGACAACTACGACCGCTATCGCGTGCGCATGGCCGAGATGCAGGAGTCGGTGAAGATCATCGAACAGGCGCTCGACGGGATGCCCGAGGGGCCGTACATCACGCCGGACCGCAAGGTCGCGCTGCCGCCCCGGCACGAGCTCGCCACCTCCATGGAGGCGCTCATCCACCACTTCAAGCTCGTCACGGAGGGCTTCCGCGTGGCGCCGGGCGAGGTGTACTACGCGATCGAGTCCCCCCGCGGGGAGCTCGGATGCTTCGTGCGCGCCGACGGCTCGGCCAAGCCCGCGCGCGTGCACATGCGCGACCCGAGCTTCGTGAACCTCCAGGCGCTCGCCCCGATGGTCAAGGACTCCTACATCGCCGACCTGATCGCCACGCTGGCGATGCTCGACCCGATCCTCGGGGGGATCGACCGGTGAGCGCGTCCTCGCACACCTTCGACGCCGAGCAGTCCGTCCCGCGCTTCGCGCACGGCTCCCGCGTGCCGGGGTGGGACGATCCCGTCGACCTCACGAAGGACCCGGCCTCGGTGCCCGACCTCGCGGTCACCGCCGTCCCCGACGAGCTGCGCGCGCAGATCGAGTCGCTCATGGCGCGCTACCCCGACCGCCGCTCGGCGGTGATTCCCGCGCTGCACGCGGCGCAGGACCGCTACGGCTGGTGCTCGCCCGAGGGCATGGAGCAGGTCGCCGCGGTCATGCGCCTCACCCCGGCCTACGTCGACTCGATCGCCACCTTCTACGACATGTTCTCCACCGTGCCGATCGGCCGCCACACGATCTACGTGTGCACGAACATCTCATGCTCGCTGCGCGGCGGAGACGAGATATATGCGGCCATGCGGGAGGCCGCGGGCGAGGATCCGGTCTTCAACGTGCGCTCCTTCGAATGCCTGGGCGCATGCGACATCGCGCCGATGGCCTCGGTCAACGGCGAGTACGTCGGACCGCTCGAGGCCGATGACGCGGAGCGAATCCTCGCCGACCTGCGGGCCGACCGCCCGCCGCTCGAGCCCAAGCAGCTCCGCTACCGCCGCGCCGCCGATCCCGACGCCAACCGCGACGACCTGCCCGAGGCGAGCGAGTTCCACGCGCCCGAGGGCGTGCGACCGGCGCAGAGCGCGGGCCTGCCGCCCGAGGGGGACCCGGAGGACCGCCTGGGTCCCGCCGCGCCGATCGAGCTCTCCCAGAACGAGGACGAGAGCGGGGAGGACGAGGAGTCGTGAGCACCAAGATTCTCTTCCGCGACATCGACGAGCCGGGGCTGAACACGCTCGCCGTCTACGAGCGCCGCGGCGGCTACGAGTCGCTGCGCCAGGCGCTCGCGCTCGCGCCCGAGGAGGTGCTCGAGCAGCTGAACGCCTCGAACCTGCGGGGCCGTGGAGGCGCCGGCTTCCAGATCGGCAAGAAGGCCTCCTTCCTGCCCAAGGGCACGATGGACAAGTACCTCGTCTGCAACGCCGACGAGTCCGAGCCCGGGGCGTTCAAGGATCGCGAGCTCATCCAGAAGAACCCCCACCAGCTCATCGAGGGGATGCTCATCGCCGCCTACACGGCGGGTTGCAACAGGGCGTTCATCTACATCCGCGGGGAGTACCAGCGCCCGGCGGAGATCCTCGAGGCGGCGGTCGCCGAGGCCGCGGCGGCGGGCTACATCGGCGAGCGCGTCCTCGGCTCCGAGCTCACGGTCTCGCTCGTCGTGCACCGCGGCGCGGGGGCCTACATCTGCGGAGAGGAGACTGCGCTGCTCGACTCGCTCGAGGGCAAGCGCGGCAACCCGCGGCTCAAGCCTCCGTTCCCCGCGGTCCAGGGGCTCTTCCAGGGACCGACGCTGCTCAACAACGTCGAGACCCTGTCGAATCTGCCCCACGTCATCCGGCTCGGGGGCGCGGAGTACGCCAAGCTCGGCGTCGAGACCTCGACCGGCACCAAGGTCGTCTCGGTCTCGGGCTGCGTGCAGCGCCCGGGCAACTACGAGATCGAGCTCGGCATCCCGCTGCGGGAGATCATCTTCGGCCTCGCCGGCGGGCCGCCCGAGGGCCGCACGGTCAAGGCGTTCTTTCCCGGCGGCTCCTCGGCGCCGCTGCTGACGGCCGAGGAGCTCGACCTGCCCTACGACTTCGACTCGATGGCCAAGGCGGGCTCCATGCTCGGCTCGGGCTCGATCATCGTGCTCGACGACTCCGTGCGGATGATCGACGTGGCGCTGAAGACCGCGAAGTTCTACCGCCACGAGTCGTGCGGCAAGTGCACGCCGTGCCGCGAGGGAACCAACTGGACGGTGAAGATGCTCGAGCGGCTCGAGACGGGCGAGGCCACGCCGATGGACCTCGACATCATCGCGTCGGTGCAGGAGCAGATCATGGGCAACTGCCTGTGCGTGCTCGGCGACTCGATGGCGATGCCGATCGGGTCGATGGTCGCGAAGTTCCGCGACGAGTTCGAGGAGCACATCGAGCAGGCGCGGGAGCGGCGCGATCTCGGCCCCCAGCCCGACGTCGCGCCGATCCTCGGCGTGCGCTCCGACCTCGCCGGCCCCGTCCTCACTCCCTAGGCCTCCGCGATGCCCCGTCCCGAGACCAGGCTGGTCACGCTTAGCATCGACGGCCGCGAGGTGCGCGCGCCCGAGGGCGCGATGCTCGTCGACGGCGCCAAGTACGGCGACGTCGAGATCCCGGTCTTCTGCTACGAGCCCAAGCTCGGCCAGCCGGTCGGCGCGTGCCGGATGTGCCTCGTCGAGGTCGAGGGGATCCCCAAGCTGCAGACCGCCTGCTCGACGCCGGTCAAGGACGGGATGGTCGTCCACACCCAGACCGAGCGGGTGCGCGGGGCCCAGCAGGCGGTGGTCGAGTTCCTGCTCGTCAACCATCCGCTCGACTGCCCCGTGTGCGACAAGGGCGGGGAGTGCCCGCTGCAGGACATCACCTTCGGCTGGGGGGCCGGGCGCTCGCGCTTCATCGAGCCCAAGCGCCACTTCGTCAAGCCGCTCGAGCTCTCGCCGCTGATCGCGATCGACCGCGAGCGCTGCATCCTCTGCTACCGCTGCGTGCGCTTCTCGCAGGAGGTGGCCGAGGACTACCAGCTCGTACTGCTCGAGCGCGGTGCGCACTCCTTCGTGGGCACGTTCGACGGCCACCCCTACGTCGCCCCGTTCTCGGGCAACATCATCGAGCTCTGCCCGGTCGGCGCGCTGACCTCGCGCCCCTACCGCTTCCGCGCGCGCCCGTGGGAGATCGAGAACTCGGGATCGGTGTGCACCCTGTGCCCCGCGCAGTGCAACGTCGCCTTCACCGTGCGCGACGAGCGGGTGCTGCGCGTGCTCGAGCGCCACCACGACGAGGTCGACGACGGCTGGCTGTGCGACAAGGGACGCTTCGCCTACCAGTCCGTGCACGCCGAGGAGCGGATCACCGAGCCGATGATGCGCGACGGCGGCGAGCTGCGCCCGGTCTCCTGGGAGCGGGCGCTCGAGGCGGCCGCGGGCCTCGCCAAGCACGCCGGCCGGGTGGGCGCGCTCGCGGGCGGCCAGAGCACGAACGAGGAGGGCTTCATCCTTCAGCGCATGCTGCGCGAGGGGCTCGACTCGGGCGACCTCGACTGCCGCACGGGAGGGGATCTCCCGCTCGAGCTGACCCGCGCGCTCGCCGCTCCCGCGCTGCAGGCCACCGTTCCCGACCTCGAGTACGCCCACACCGTGCTCGTGCTCGACTGCGACCCGATCGACGACGCTCCGATCCTCGATCTGCGCATCCGCAAGGGGGTGCGCCGCCGCGGCGTGCGGCTCGCGGTGGCCACGAGCCGTCCGAGCGCCCTCGACCCGAACGCCCAGGTCGTCGCGCGCTTCGCGCCAGGGGCGGGCGAGGCGTTCCTCGCCGCCGTCGAGGCGGTGCTCGAGGACGCCCCGGGGATCGCGGAGCTCTGCGCCGCCGCCGGCGCGGGGGAGGATGACGTGCGCGGGCTCGCCGAGCTTCTGGGCGAGATTGGCGAGGACGTGGTGATCGTGTGGGGCGAGCGCCTGGCCGCCGGGCCGCGCGGGCCGCACGCGCTGCGTCGGCTCCTCGACCTCGCCGAGCGGCTGAAGCTGGCCGAGCCGGACGGGGCGGGCCTGCTCGAGATCCCCGCCGGGGCGAACGGGCGCGGCCTGCGCGAGGCCGGCGTGCTGCCGGGCTCGGGCCCAGGCTACGCCGAGGCGAGCGCTCCCGGCCGCGGATCACGCCAGATCGCCGAGGCCGCCGCGGCGGGCGAGATCACCGCGCTCTACCTGCTCCACTCCGATCCGCTGCGCTCCCAGCCCGACCGCGCGCTGTGGGAGCGCGCCCTCGCCCAGGCCACCGTCGTGGTCGTCCACGACTCCACCATGAGCGAGACGATTCGCGAGCACGCGACGGTCGTCTTCCCCGCCGAGTCCTACGCCGAGAAGGAGGGGACGGTCGTTCATCCCGACGGGCGCGTGCAGCGGCTGCGCCCGGCGATCGGGCGCCCGGGCGGGGTGCGTGCGGAGTGGCAGGTGCTCGCCGAGGTATCGCGCCGCCTCGGGCACGATCTCGGCGTGCTCACGGGTGCGATGGCCACCTCCCAGCTCTTCGACGCCGTGCCCTTCTACCGCGGGCTCACGCTCGCCGAGCTCGGCGGTCGCGGGCTGCGCTGGCCCGCCCGCGAAGAGGCCGCCGCGCTGCCGGCTGGGGCGAGCGCGCCCTTCGAGCTCGAGCGCCCCCCGGCGGCCGGCTCCCCCAACGGCGCCCTGCGCCTGGGCACCTTCCGCTCCATCTGGGCCTCGCCCGAGGTCGAGTCCTCCCCCGCCCTGCAGTTCCTCGCCGCCCGCCAGCGCCTCGAGATATCGCCCGGCGACGCGGGCCGCCTCGGCCTGAGCCACGGCGATCGGGTCGAGGTGGGAGTCTTCGGCGAAGCCGAAGCGAGGAGCAGCCGCGTGCGCGGCACCGTCGCGCTGAGGGACGGCATCCCCGTGGGCAGCGTCTTCCTCGAGGAGGGCCTGGCGGAGGACTCCGCCTCCGCGCTCACCGACCCGATGGTGGAGGTGCGCCCCGTATGAGCCTGCCCCTGGCCGACGTCGCCCTCTTCGAGCCCTGGTACGTGCAGATCATCAAGGCGGTGATCATCTTCGCCGTCGGCCTGCAGCTCGTCCCGGTCGTGCTGCTGGTGGAGCGCAAGCTCCTCGGGCGCTTTCAGCAGCGCTACGGACCCAACCGGGTCGGTCCCTTCGGCGCGCTGCAGCCGCTGGCCGACATCATCAAGCTCGCCAGCAAGGAGCAGTCGCGGCCCACCACCTCCGTGGGCTTCCTCTACGCGCTGGCCCCGGCGATCTCCATCGTGACCGCGGTGGCGACGCTCGCCCTCATCCCCTTCGGTCCCGTCGTCGACATCTTCGGGACGCGCACCGGCCTGTACGGCATCGACGTGAGCATCGGACCGCTCTACGCCTTCGCGTTCGGCGCGGTCGCGTTCTACGGCGTGATGCTCGGCGGCTGGGCCTCGGGCTCGAAGTACTCCTTCCTCGGCGCGATGCGCGGCGCCGCGCAGCTCATCTCCTACGAGGCGGCGCTCGGGCTCTCGCTCGTCGGGGTCGTGTTCACCGCCGGCTCGCTCTCGCTCACCCGCATCGTCGAGGCGCAGGCCGGCATGTGGTACATCGTGCCCCAGTTCTTCGGCTTCGTGGTCTTCCTGGTCGCGGGCTTCGCGGAGACCAACCGCGCGCCGTTCGACCTCGTGGAGGCCGACGCCGAGCTCGTCGGCGGCTACAACACCGAGTACGGAGGCGCGCGCTTCGCCTCCTACTTCTTCGCCGAGTACCTGAACGTGATCGTCATCTCGGGGATCGCGGTGACCGTGTTCCTCGGCGGCTGGCTGCTGCCCTTCGGGATCCATCCTCCGGCCTGGGTCGACCCGTTCATCGTGCTCGGGAAGATGGGGATCTTCGTCCTCTTCTTCATCTGGGTCCGCGCGACGCTCCCCCGCCTGCGCTACGACCAGCTCATGAGCCTCGGCTGGAAGGTGCTCCTGCCCCTGGCCACCCTGAACGCGCTCGTCACCGCGATCCTCGTCGTGGTCACCCACTGACATGGCCTCCTGGCGCCCCGAGGAGGACGTGATCGCCGTGCAGCGCGGCCCCGAGCCGGGCGGCGCGGGCGGTGCCTACCGCGCCTTCGCGGAGACCATGCGCGGCCTGAAGACCACCTTCGCCCGCATCAAGGAGGGCCCGCAGGTCATCCAGTACCCGGAGGAGAAGGTGCCGGTCTACGCGCGCTTCCGCGGGCGCCACAAGCTCCACCGCTTCGAGGACACCGGCCTGGAGAAGTGCGTCGGCTGCTCCCTGTGCGCGGCGGCGTGCCCGGCGGACTGCATCCGCGTGGTCGCCGCGGAGAACACCCCCGAGCACCGCATCTCGGCCGGCGAGCGCTACGCGGCCGTCTACGAGATCAACCTGTCGCGCTGCATCTTCTGCGGCTACTGCGAGGTCGCCTGCCCCTTCGACGCGATCACCATGGGCCACGACTACGAGATGTCGGACTACGACCGCAACGACCTCATCTTCACCAAGGAGATGCTGCTCGCCGAGCCCCTCGACCGCGCGCCGCTGCGCTCCGAGGGCGAGTAGACGTGGCCGCGGTCCTCTTCTTCGTCGCCGCCATCGGGGCGCTGGCGGGGGCGATCGGCGTAATCACGCTGCGCAACCCGTTCTACAACGTGCTCGCGCTGGTCGGGCACCTGCTCTCGCTCGCGGCCCTCTTTCTCCTGTTGCGCGCGGAGTTCGTCGCCGCCGCCCAGGTCGTCGTCTACGCCGGCGCGGTGATGGTGCTCTACGTGTTCGTCGTCGCCTACGTGGGCGGGCTGGACGAGCCCATGCACGCGACCTCGGGCTCGGGCCTGCGCTTCGTCGCCTCGGTGTGCTGCGGCGCGCTCCTCGTCGAGCTCTGCATCGCCATGCTCGGCTCGGGCCTCAAGGCCATCGGCGGCCGCGGCGCTCCCTACGTCCCCGGTTTCGGCGGCCCCGCGAAGATCGGCGAGCTCTTCCTTACGAAGTTCCTCTTCCCGTTCGAGATCGCCTCGATCCTGCTGCTCGTGGCGGCCGTGGGCGCGGTGATCCTCGCCCGCCGCCGCCACGGCCTTGACGCCGAGGGGGCCGCCGCCGAGGTGGGCAGCGGTATTGCGGTGCACCGCCCCGCCTACTCCGGCACGATGCGCGAGGCGGTGGGTGGAGCGATGGAGGAGGCGCACCCCGCGACCGGCGCGTCGATGAAGCCGCCCGAGCTCGTGGGCACCGGCGCCGAGGACAGCGCCGAGCGCGGCCACCGCGGAGGCTGGTGAGGAGATGCCGATCGGCTGGTACCTGGTCGTCTCGGCCTTCCTCTTCTGCATCGGCGCGGCCGGCGTGCTCACGCGGCGCAACCCGCTGGTGATCCTGCTCTGCCTCGAGCTCATGCTGAACGCGGCCAACCTCGCGCTCGTGGCCTTCTCGCGCCAGAACGGCAACGGCGACGGTCAGATCTTCGCGCTGATCGTCATGGTCGTCGCCGCGTGCGAGGTGACGGTGGGACTCGGCGTGATCGTCGCCCTGTACCGCCGCCGGCTGCCGGTCGACGTCGACGAGCTCCGGGAGCTGCAGGGATGAGCACCACGACGCTCGGCTGGTTCATCCTGCTCTTTCCGCTCGCCGGGTGCGTGACGATCGCCCTCGGCTACCGGGTGCTGCCCGGCCGCCTGCCGGGGATCGTGGGGACGCTGGCGATCGCGCTCGCCTTCGCCGCGGCGGTCGCCGCCTTCTTCTCCCTCGAGGCGCAACCGGAGCACGGGCGCCAGCTCACCTCCTCGCTGTGGGACTACGCGAACACGGTCGGGGTCGACGCCCGCATCTCCATCCTCGTCGACCCGCTGAGCATCTTTATGGCGCTCGTGGTCAGCGGGGTCTCGACGCTCATCCACCTCTACTCCTTCGCCTACATGAAGAGCGATCGCGGCTACGCGCGCTTCTTCTCCTACCTCAACTTCTTCGTCTTCTCGATGCTGCTGCTCCTGCTCGCCGGTAACTTCATGCTCCTGATCGTGGGCTGGGCGTTCGTCGGGGCGGCCTCCTACCTGCTCATCTCCTTCTGGTACCGGCGCACGACGGCCACCCGCGCGGGGATCAAGGCCTTCGTCATCAACGTGGTGGGCGACATCGGCCTGGTGCTCGGCACGTACTTCATCTTTCGCCACTCGCACACGCTCGACTTCCTGGGGACCTTTAAGGCGGCGCAGGGCGGGGCGTTCGCGGCACACGGCGGGGCGCTCACCGCGGGCTGCATCATGCTGCTCATCGGCGCGTTCGCGAAGTCGGCCCAGGTGCCCTTCCACACCTGGCTGCCCGACGCGATGGAGGGCCCCACCCCGGTCTCCGCCCTCATCCACGCGGCGACGATGGTGACCGCCGGCGTCTATCTCATCGCGCGCATGCATCCCCTCTTCGAGCGCGCGCCGGGCGCCGCGGCGGTGGGCGCGGTCGTGGGCTGCGTGACGCTCGTGATGGCGGCGACGATCGCCCTGGTGGTCTCCGACCTCAAGCGGGTGATCGCCTACTCGACGATGTCGCAGATCGGCTACATGATCATGGCCGTCTCGAGCGGCGCGTACGCAGCCGGCCTCTTTCATCTCATGACCCACGCCTTCTTCAAGGCGCTTCTGTTCATGGCCGCCGGCTCGATCATCGGCGCGATGGCAGGCGATCAGTCGCTCGACCGCATGTCGGGCTTTCGCAAGGCCATGCCCTTCACCTTCGGCTGCTTCGTCGTTGGCGGGCTCGCGCTCTCGGGCGTGCCGCCGTTCTCGGGCTTCTTCTCCAAGGACGAGATCCTGCTCTTCGTGGGCAACCGTGGAGGCTGGCACTGGATCCTCTACGTCTTCGGCTACCTCGCCGCGCTGCTCACCGCGGTCTACACCTTCCGGATGATCTTCCGCGCCTTCTTCGGTGCGCCCTCCCCCGAGGCGCTCGAGCTCGAGCGAGGGCACATGCACCACGCCGAGACCCCCACCAACCCGCTCACGGGCGAGGAGGAGGACGCCGATGTCGGCTTCCCCGGTCCCGAGCACCACATCGCCGAGCGCTCGGGGGCGATGAAGGTGGCGATGGGGCTGCTCGCCGTGCTCGCGACCGTCGGCGGTGCGCTGCAGATCCCCAAGGTCGACGGCTTGGTGACGAAGTTCCTCGCTCCCACGTTCGCCGACTCGCGCTTCGCGGGCGCCGAGCCCTCCGACGCGCAGCTCTTCCAGGGCCTCGCCCTCGGCGCCCTCCTCGGGGTGCTCGGGATCGCGATCGCCTACCTCGTGTGGGTGGAGCGCAGCAACGCGGGCCTGATCCGCCGCCGGCTGACCGCGCTTCACGGCTTTCTCGTGCGCAAGTGGTACTGGGACGAGATCATCGACCGTGCCTTCGTGCGCCCCGGCGCGTGGTTCGGGCGCTTCGCCCAGCAGACCTTCGAGCGCGTGTTCATCAACGGGGCGATGACCGGCGGCACGCTCGGCGTGGTCCGCGCCGGGTCGGCGGCGGTCCGCGCGGCCCAGACCGGCTTCGTGCGCTACTACGCGGCGTTCATCATGCTCGGCCTGGCCGGCATGGGCCTTTATTTCCTCATCGCGAGCTCGTGACGCTCTCCGTCCTCATCTGGCTCCCCGTCGCCGTCGCGCTGCTCGCGGCACTCGCGCCGCGCGCCGTCGCGCCGCGGGTGGCGGTGCTCGGCTCGCTCGCGACCCTCGGCACCGCCATCGGGTTCGCCCTCGCCTTCAAGACGGGCGCGGGGCAGCAGTTCGTCACCAACCAGAGCTGGATCTCCGAGCTCGGGATCCGCTACAAGGTCGGCCTCGACGGACTGAACCTCTTCCTCGTGCTGCTCTGCGGCGTGGTCTTCGCCGCGGCGTTCGCGGTGGCGAACCTGCACGACTGGGAGCGACCGAAGCTCTTCTACTTCCACCTCGGGCTCGCCGAGTCCGCGGTGCTCGGCGCGTTCCTCGCCCAGGACCTCGCGCTCTTCGTCGGCTTCTTCGACCTCATGCTCATCCCCTTCTACTTCCTGACCGGGAGCTGGGGCGGCCCCGACCGCGTGCGCGCGACGACGAAGCTCGTGATCTACACGCTCGTCGGCTCTCTCTTCATGCTCGCCGCGGCGATCGCCACCGCGGTGATCGCCACGCCCCCGGGGGCGCATCTCTCCTTTGTCTTCTCCGACATCGCCCAGCGGCCGATCCCGAACGGCTCGCAGGACTGGATCTTCCTGTGCTTCGCCGCCGCCTTCCTCGTGAAGATGCCGCTCTTCCCGTTCCACGGCTGGCTCGCCGACGGCTACCGGGGGATGCCGACCCCCGCGCTCGCCGCCTTCTCGGGAGTCCTCTCCAAGGTCGCGGCCTACGGCTTTCTGCGGATCGTGCTGCCGCTCTTCCCCCATGCCTCGGCGCACTTCCAGACCCTCCTGCTCCTGATCGCGCTGGCCTCGATCCTCTACGGGTCGGCGAGCGCGTTCACCACCACCGAGGCGCGGCTGGTCGTCGCCTACTCCTCGATGGCCCAGCTCGGCTTCATCACGCTCGGGGTGTTCGCGCTGCGGCCCGAGGGAGCGCAGGGCGCGCTGCTGCAGATGGTCAACCACGGCCTCGTCACCGCGCCGCTCTTTATCATCATCGCGCTGCTCGCGGTGCGCACGGGCGGATCGGAGGACCTGCGCGACATGGGCGGCCTCGCCCTGCGCGCGCCGGTGCTGGCGGCGATCTTCCTGATCGTCTCGCTCGCCACCCTGGCCATGCCCGGCTCGACGAACTTCGCGGGTGAGTTCCTCATCCTCCTCGGGGTCTTCAAGGCCAAGGCGGCGATCGCGGTCGTCGCCTTCACCGGCGTGGCGCTCGCGAGCGTCTACATGCTGCGCGCGTTCATCGGGATGATGCACAACCGGGTGGGCGCGAAGACCGAGTCGCGGGACGTCGACTTCTCCCACGGCGCGGTGCTCGTGCCGCTCGTGGGGCTGCTCCTCGCGCTCTCTCTCTATCCACAGGTGGCGCTGACGCGCTCCGAGCCCGCGGCGAAGGCGAGCATCTCGCGAGCCCAGGCGGCGGCGCAGCCTCCCGGCTCGAGCGCTGCCCGCGCCCCGCGCCCCGCGCTCGCTGCCGGCCACGCGGAGGGCGGACGATGAGCGCCGCCCTCGCTCTCGCCCAGGTCAAGGGCCCGCACGTCGACTTCGCGGGCCTCTCGCCGATCATCGCGCTCACCGGCGGGGTTCTGCTCGTGCTGCTCGCCGGCCTCCTGCGCAGCTCCTTCGCGCGCACCCGCGCGGTGCCCGGCCTCGCGATCCTCGTGCTCGGCGCGACGATCGGGCTGAGCATCTGGCGCTGGAGCCACCCCGCCTCGATCATCTCGGGCGCGTTGGCCGTCGACGACCTCGCGCTCGTCCTCAACCTCCTCTTCTGCACGGCGGCGATCGGGACGGTGCTGCTCGCCCTGCGCGGGCGCGCGCCGGGAGAGGCCGGGCACGGCGAGTTCCACGCGCTGCTCCTGGCCTCGGTGCTCGGAATGGCGGTGCTCGTCTCCGCCCAGAACCTCATCACGCTGTTCCTCGGCCTCGAGCTGCTCTCGATCCCGCTCTACATCCTGTGCGCGACCGAGATGCGCCGCGCCTCCTCGCTCGAGTCGGGGCTCAAGTACCTCGTGGTCGGCTCGGTCGGCTCGGCGACGCTGCTCTACGGCCTGGCGCTCATCTACGGGGCGACCGGCTCGACCGACTTCGCCGGGATCGCCCACGCGCTCAGCGCGCGCTCGCTGACCGACAACGCGCTGCTGCTCACCGGAATCGCCCTCGCGGTCGGCGGCCTGGCCTTCAAGGCCTCGGTCGCGCCGTTCCATCAGTGGACTCCCGACGTCTACGAGGGCGCACCGACGCCCATCACCGCGTTCATGGCGGTGGCGACCAAGGCGGCGGCGTTCGGCGTCTTCCTGCGGCTCTTCGACGTCGCGTTCGGCCCGGCGCACGTGCACTGGGCGCCCGCGCTGGCCGCGCTGGCCGCGATCACGATCGTGGTCGGCAACGTCGGAGCGCTCGGTCAGTCCTCGCTCAAGCGGATGCTTGCCTACTCCTCGGTGGCGCAGGCCGGCTACATGCTCGCCGGCGTGGTGGTCGGGACGCAGCTCGGGGTCAAGGCGACGATCTTCTACCTCTCGATCTACCTGGCGATGAACCTCGCGGCGTTCGCGGTGATCGTCGCGCGCGAGCGGGAGACCGCCCTGGGGGATGACATCTCCTCGATCGCCGGGCTGGGCGCTTCGCGCCCGTGGCTCGCCTGGCCGATGACGGTCTCGATGCTCGGGCTCGCCGGGATCCCCGCCACCGCGGGGTTCGTCGGGAAGATCTACCTCATCGACGCCCTCGTGGGGGGCGGCTACACGTGGCTCGGGGTCGTGATCGTCGTCGGGTCGATGATCTCGCTCGGCTACTACCTGCGGGTCGTCGCGGCGATGTGGATGCGCGACGCGCCCGCGCCCTCGGCGGCGCTCCCGGGCTCGGGGGGCTCGGGAGGTGCGGTGCGCGCGCGACCCGCCATCGCGGGCGGCTCGCCCGAGGCCGACCGTGCCGGCGTGGAGATCGAGGTCGCCTTCGTCGCGGTCCTCTTCGGCGCGGCGACGATCGCGCTCGGGATCGTTCCCGAGCCGCTGTTCCGCCTGGTGGGGGGCGCGGGGCGGGCGCTCGGCGGGCTTCCCTAGGTGTAGGACCCGAGGAGGTTGTTACCGGTCACGCGGCCGAAGCGCTCATCCGCGACGTTCGGCGGCACCAAGGCGCGCCGCCGGGGCCTGGCTCGCGGTGAACAGGCGAGTTGTGCACGCTCCGGCGTGCACAACTCGCCTCCCCCTCGGGCCACGGCAGGGGTCAGCGATCAGCCGCCGAGGAGGACGCGATCCGCGTCGAGCATCAGAACGCGCCGGTCCGAGCAATCTCGAACCCAAGCCGCACGACCCGGTGCAGGCGGGCGGGCTCTTTGAGGTAGTAGAAGGCGAGATATACGTCTCGACTCGACCCCCCTGCGGTTCCCGCTCCCCCGCTTCATCCCTCGCCCGCGTCGGGGCGTGGCATGGCCCAATCTAGTGCGCCCGCTTCACCCAGAAAACGCCTCGATCTCGGCCCCGTGCCCAGTCGCCCTGGCGAGTCGCGCATCGGCCGTGACCAGCGGCACGCCGAGTGCCTCGCTCAGCGCGACGAAGGCCGCGTCGTAGGCCGTGAGGTTCTCGCGCAGCTCCCACATCCGATCGACCAGCGCTACGTGCGGGTAGCGGATGATCGTGAGGTCGCGAAGGTCCTGTCTCGCTGCGAGCGCTCGTTCGAGGCTCAGGTCACCGCGCCGGACGAGCCTCCGCAGCGCGTGCACGGCCTCGACGTCGATCACGTGAGGCGCGTGGAGATCGCCGTCATTCCGCAGCCTTGCGCTCAGCGCGACGTTGGCCGGGAAGCCCACCAGCGCCGCTAGCAGCGCCGAAGTGTCGATCACCAGCACGCGTGATCGCGCTAGTCGCGGTCGCGCCCGGCGCGGACCGCTTCTGCCACGCGCGCGAGATCGGCCGACCCGCCCCGCTGATCGGCCCGCGCGAGAACCTCGGCGACCAGCGGCCGGGCCGCGACCCGGGCGATCTCTCCCAGCAGATAGTCCGAGAGGGAGACTCCCGCGAGCGCGGCGCGGCTGCGAAGCGTGCGGTGCACATCCTCGGGCACGTCGCGGATCTGGATCGTCTTCGCCACGGAGGACCTACTCTACACCCAACTTGGGTGCGGCGCATGTCGATCGCATGCGCAATTGGGCCGGCCTTTCGGTTGCCGCCAGGGCGACGGGGGTAGGGACTGAGGCATGGACGAACGTAAGGACGACACACAGGACCAGTTCGACCAGCCCCAGACCCAGGAGCCGAGCGAGGGCGGTGCCGGCGAGGAGGGGCCGACGGGATCCGACTCCGTCTCCGGCGGCTCGGGCGACGGTGCCTCCGACAAGGGCGGGAACAAGCGGCTCGAGTCCGACCAGGGCGACGGTGAGGGGAGCCGGCCCGGCGCCGCGGGCGAGGGCACGCAGTCGACGGGGAACCCGGTCAACGCGGGATAGAGCCCGCCGGGCCGGGCGCTAGCATCGCGCGCCCTCATGGAGTACCCCGTCGAGAGCTTCACCGAGGCCGAGCGAGTGCGGCTCGCGCCGCACTTCACCAACCTCGGCCGGCCGGTCTTCGCGCTCGTCAACCTGCCCGAGACGGTCAAGGGTGCGCTGTTCGCGCGCTACTCCCGGTATCCCGGGACGCTGCGGCGCCTCTTCCTCGACGAGTTCGCCGACTCTTTGCCCTCGTTCGCCGGTGCCTGGGAGGCCGACGAGGGCCGCCGCGCCGCCGAGCTCTACGAGCGGATCTTCGTCGGCTACGGCGATGACTCGGTGGCCCAGCTCGGCGGGGCGCACGTCGCCTGCGAGTGGGTTTCCAACGTGCTCACCAAGGTCCTCCAGCGCCCGCGCCTCGGCGCCTACCTCGAGCAGTCCACGCGTTACATCGCCTACGACGCGCCGATGCCCGGCGGCGGCGGGTATCGCTTCTACCGCGATTCCGAGCTCGGCCCGGAGTACCGCGCGGCGATGGACGAGCTCTTCGGCATCTACTCGGCCTCGCTCCCGCGCGTGCGCGCGTGGGTGGGAGAAACCTACCCAGCACGGGACGGCGACTCGCCCGTGGCGCATGAGCGCGCGTGCGCGGCCAAGGCGCTCGACCTCGTGCGCGGGCTGCTGCCCGCCGCCTCGCTCTCCCACATGGGGATCTTCGCCACGGGGCAGACCTACGAGCAGCTCATCCTCCACCTGCTCGGGCACCCGCTGCCCGAGGCCCAGGAGTGCGGGCGGATGGTGCTCGAAGCCGTGCAGGGAGTCATGCCGAGCTTCGTCTCGCGCGTCGAGCGCCCCGAGCGGGGCGGGGAGTGGGTCTCTTACCTGCAGCGACGCACGGCGGCCGGGCGCAGCTGGGCGGCACGGCTCGGGCTCGACCAGGCCGAGGCCGCCCGCGCCGGCGGCGGCCCCTCGGTGCGCCTGCTGCGCGTGGAGGGCGAGGAGGACGACCTCCTCGCCGCCCTGCTCTTCGAGGCCACGAGCACCTCGGAGGAGGCCACGCGCGCGGCCGTCGAGGCCCTGGACGACGACGCCCGCGCGCGACTCCTCGCCGACCTCGTCGGCGATCGCGCCAACCGCCGCCATCGCCCCGGCCGCGGCTTCGAGGCGCTGCGCTACCGCTTCGAGATCGTCTCAGACTACGGCGCCTTCCGCGACCTCCAGCGCCACCGGATGCTCACCGTCCAGTGGCAGACGCTCACGCCCGAGCTCGGCGCCGGCGTCCCCGAGGAGGTCGACCGCGCCGGATGCGGGGAGGAGTACCGCCGCGCGCTCGAGGTCTCGGCTGGCGAGCACGCCCGGCTCCTCGCCGCCGGCCTACCGCACGCCGCGCCCTACGCCCTCTGCCTCGGCTACCGGATTCGCTACGTCCTCGACCTCAACGCCCGCGAGGCGATGCAGCTCGTCGAGCTGCGCTCGGGCCGCGAGGGACACCCGAGCTACCGCGCGGTCGCGCACGAGATGCACGCGCTGATCGCCGGAGTGCACCCGGCGGTCGCGGGCGCCATGACCCACGTCGACCGCGACGCCGAGCCGCGCCTGGAGCGGATTTTGTCCGAGATGCGCGCGCAGGCTCGCGCCGGCGCCTGAGGCCGCGCCAGCGCGTCGGGGTCGAGGAGTGAGCGTGGTACGTCTCGGACTTCGCCTCCGCGCGTCGCGCCTCCGCCACGGCCTCGAGTACGGCCGGGTCGTACGTGAGCGGTGGCGATTTGCGGCGAACGAGAGCATGAACGACTGGAGGACGGCGAGCTACCGCCTCCGCGACGGCGGGCTCACGATCTCGCTCCGTCACCACCCCTCGCCCCACGGCACGCCGAGCAACGACACGTGGGTGCTGAGGGAGATCTTCGCGGACGGCGCGTACCGGGTCCCGCCCGAGGTGAAGCTTCCCGCAGCGCCGAAGATCGTCGATTTGGGGGCCAACGTGGGGCTGTTCACGGCGTTCATCCTGAGCCGGTATCCAGCGGCGCAAATCACCGCATTCGAGCCCGACCACGACAACGCCGAGCTCCTGCGCGACACGGTCAACCGCAACGGATACGGCCGCAACTGCGAGCTCCACGAGGCGTGCGCGATGCCTTCGAACGGACCGGTGCGCTTCGCGACCGGCGGACACCAGTTCTCCCACATCGCCCACGGCGCCGAAGACGCGACCACCCAAGTGCCCGGGATCGACGTCTTCCCGTTTCTGAGCGACGTCGACCTGGTTAAGATCGACATCGAGGGAGGCGAGTGGAGCCTGCTCGCCGACCCGCGCTTCGGCGCGCCGCATGCCGTCGTGATGGAGTACCACCCGATGATGTGCCCCGGCGGGGATCCTCGGGCGCTGGTGAAGCGCCTGCTCGAGGAGCGCGGCTACGAGATCCTCGTGGACGACGAACCGATGGTGTGGGCTGTGCGCGCCAACTCGGCCGCCGGACCCGAGTGACGCCGGGCGGCCTACGGGCCGGCCACCCGGCCCGCCGCCACCCCTCGCAGCATCTCCACGTAGCGGTCGGCCAGGACATCCCACGAGAAGCGCTCGTAGGCCGACACATGGCGCCGGCGGCGGCGATCGGGCGAGAGGTCGTCGCTGCTCAGGCCGCGCAGCCACTCGGCCACGCTGCCCGCTCGGCGCATATCGACGGTGTCGCCCTCCTCGCCGAGCACCCAATTCATGACCGGGTAGTCGTGGGCGAGGCAGGGCAGCCCATGAGACTGGGCCTCGACGAGGACCCGCCCGAAGCTCTCCCACAGCGAAGCAAGCACGAGCGCATCGCTCGCGCGGTAGTAATCCGCCATACGTTCGGACGCCACCGTCCGGATGTCGTGGCCGTCGGCGCCGAGTCGCTCCATGGCAAGCCTGCGTATCGCAGGCGTGTCAGCTTCGGCTTCTCCCAGGAGGAGCAGGTACGGGCGCGGCTCACCCATCGACGCGATCTCCTCGACCATGTAGTCCATGCGCTTGGGGTCGGTGTTGATGGCGCCGGCGCTCACGACGATCTGCCGATCGGCGGGTAGGGCGAGCGACTCGCGCAGCGTGGCGCGCTCGGCGTCGCCCAGCAGTGCGGGCGACGGCTCGATCGCTGCTCCCAGGGGCAGCAGCAGCTGGTTCTTCGTCGGCTCTCCGCGGGCCGCCGTGTACTCGATCGCCCCGGGCACGAGCTGCTGCACGAGATCCAGGTGCTCGTAGCGACCGGGCGCCAACGCGCCGTTGCAGAAGACGAGGGCGAAGGACTGCCGGCTCAGCCTCCGCCACGCCCCGAGCACGCGCCCGACGTGCCATTCGCTGAAGTAGACGACGTCTGGGCGGCGATGGAGCAGAACCGGGATGAGCGCGAGCGCGAAGACGACGTGCTCGACGACGAACGGCTCGCGCGACCAGCGCTGCGCGAGCTCCCGCGCCAGACGGCTCTCCCGGGTGGGGGTGCGGATGACGAGCTCGTCGCGCCGTCGGGCGCCTGTCGCCTTGGCGAGCTCGAGGCTCAAATCCGGCCGCCCCCGAAGCGCTTCGAAGCACTCGCGCGCGAACGTCTCAAAGCCCCGGTGGGCATGGTCGAGCCCGGGACAGGCGAGCAGCACCTTCGGCGGAGCAGACGGGCTCGCAGCCCCGGCGCGCGCTGGCTCGCGCGGGATCAACGCGCCGGCGCGCGGTCGACCGCCGGCGCGGCGTGCGCCTCCCATCTCGCAAGGAAGGAGGGGGCCAGCCGCTGGAGGTAGTGGCGGTTGGCTCTTCTCTCGACCGCGCGGCGCACTCGCCGCGGGCGTTGGGGCACCCGGTCGACCGCCAACGCCCATAGGCGGGAGGCCCGCGGCTCGTGGGAGGCCCGCTCGATCTGTCCGTGAAACCAGGGCTCGAACCACTCGTGCTTGGAAGCCATGAGGCGCTCCGCGTCGGCGCGGCTCTCATAGCGCCGCTGCACCGCACCCCACGTGTAGGGGTGCAGGTGGCGCGCGACGGCGGCCGGCTCGTAGAGCAGGCGCATGCCGCCCTGGCCCAGCCGAAAGCCAAGATCGAGATCCTCGTAGTCGAAGACGAAGTCGGGATCGAACCCGCCCGAGGCCGCAAAGAGCGCGCGCTTCAAGGAGACGTGCGAGGAGTAGAAGCGCGTCCAGCCGGCGTCCTCCTCGCCCTGCTCCTCGAGCAGGCGATAGTCGAACAGGGCGCCCGACCAGTCGAGCCAGCGATGCAGGCGATCACGCGGCACCGAGGGATGCCAGACGGTGCGACCGAGCACGGCGACCTCCTCGCCGGGCGCGCCGCGGTGGCGCGCGAGATGGCGACCCACGAGTTCCGGAGACGGAACCATGTCGTCGCCCAGGAAGAGCACGAGTGGCCGCTCGCTCTCGCTCACGCCGCGATTGCGAGCCACTCCCGGGCCGGCGTGCTCCTGCTGGAGCACCCGGACGCCCGGCAGGTCGGGGATTCGCTGATCGGCTCCATCGACCACCACGACCGTCTCGAACCCCCGCTCGGTCTGCGCCTCGAGGGCGGCGAGCGTGATCTCGAGCGTCTCCCAGCGCTCGCGCGTCGGGATGACGATCGACAGGTCGGCTGCGGTCAGCGGCGGGGGCAAGCTCACTCGGGCGCCAACCGATGCGCCGCCAGGTAGCGCTCGTCTATGCGGCCTTCGAGCTCGGCGTAGCGCGGATGGTCGAACACATGGGTCAGGTAGAGCTTCTCGTGCCAGGGGAGCTGGAACTCGTGCGGCGGGAGCTCGAAGCGCAGACCCTGGATCTTCCCGATCTTCCGCCTCGGGTGGGAGGCGTTGAACTCGTCGATCGCCGCGTGCACTCCCGTCCACTCCGTCCATCCGTAGCCGAACACGTCGTCGAAGTAGCACGGCACCCGCGGCAGCATCCGCTCCGGGGCTCCCTCGAGCACCTCGAAGGCGGCGAGCGTCGAGGAGTAGTAGTCGAGGTCGAACGCCATGAACCCGATCGGGGAGTGGCCCGACCGGCACCACTCGGCCACGGTGTCGGCCACCGGGCCGAGAACCAGCTCCGCGCTCACCAGGCGGCTTCTCAGGGCGGCCTCGTCCATGCTGAAGTAGGCTGGCTCGACCAGCCAGGGCGCGTCGCGCTCGTCCGCCGGCTCGGGCATGCCGGACCCCGTGTCGAAGCCGACGACGTCCACCTCGGTGCCGCTGAGCGCCGTCGCCGCCTCCGCGGCACGCTCTAGCGCCACGAGCCCGTTGCCTCCGGCCACTCCGAACTCGAGCGCGGCGATCCGCGGCACCTCGAGCGCGCGCGCGGCGTGAGCGGCGTGCAGAAGCGGCCACAGGTACTGCGGTCGGCTGCGCACCCCGTTCTGGACGCACCACGCGTACAGCGCCGAGGTCTGCGTCGGGTCCCAGCGCACCGGTCGCGGCGGCGCCTCTTCGGGGGTCTCCGGCGGCCTCGCGGCACGCCGCGCGAGGCGAGCGGCCGCTCTCGCGGCCAGGCCGCGCGCCGCGGAGCCGGTCGCAAACACGGGCACCGTGGCCGGCGAGGCTAGGGGCGTCGCGTCCGGCGACGCCGCCAGGCGTCGAGGACGATCGGCGGCGTGAGCTGGCGCGCTCCCGCCTTCATGCGCGCAAGGCGGTCGTCCTCGGGGGCGGGCGCCGGGGCCCCGGGCAGCTCCTCGCCCGGACGCGCCTGGAACAGCGTGTTGTGCTCAGCGCCACCCTCCTCCGCCGGGCGCTCCTTGGTGTAGTAGTAGAGCGCCATCGACTTGCGCGTCTCGCCGTCCGGGCAGCTCAGCGGCTCGGGATGCCCGTGGAACGACGTGGACGTGGTGCTGAAGACGACGCAGCGGTTGAAGAACGGAAGGATGCGCACCTCGCTGCTGCTCATGTCCGGGCTCCAGAGCTCGAGGGCCCCGCCGTACTCTTCCTTCCAGTCGCGGTTCAGGTAGACCAGCACGTTCAGCCTTCGCTCCAGACGGGTGCGCGGGTGGCGGTTGAAGTCGGCATGCACCTTGAGATGGCCGCCGCGCTCGATCTGGTGGAGCCCTCCACCGACGTAGTGCGAGTCTGGGACGAGCCCCTCGATCCCCGTCAAGCGCTCGAGGAAGTCGACGAAGGCCGCCGAGTTCAGCTCGGCGAGCAGGTGTCGGGTCGCCTTGCCCATCGTCGAGTCGTCCTTCGTGGCCAGCTTGCGTTCGAGCGGACTGTCGAACGCGAACCACTCCGCCTGGCGAGGCTTCGGGAACTCGGCGAGTACGTCATCGAGCACGTCCTCGGGAAGGAAGTCATCCATGAAGATGTGGGGAAACGGACGGGCTGACGCGTACGTCGCACGCGTGCTCTCGGCCAGCGCGACGAGGCTTTGCCGATCGAACTGGAACTCTCTGGCGGCTTGGGGGGCGGGAGTGCTGATTTCTGATCCCTCCTTGGGTCTACGTGGTCCGCCCGGGGCTATCCGAGGGACGGCGAGCGCGCTTCTGGAAGGCGCTACCGAGCATATAGAACCATCGACGGCAGGAGGACGCCTCGACGAGCGCCAGCGCTCCGCGCGCCCGATCTGCTGTTGGTACCGTCGCGCCGTGCTAGCTCCCGCCCCAAGCCGTGAAGCGGTGCTCGAGCGGCAGTGGTACCACACGCTCGAGCTGGCGCCCGGGCTGGTCACCCCGGGGTGGTTCGACACCCGCAAGCTGCTCCCCGAGCTGCCGTTCCCGCCGTCTCTCCGCGGCAGGCGCTGCCTCGACGTCGCCACCTTCGACGGCTTCTGGGCCTTTGAGATGGAGCGCCGCGGCGCCGAGGAGACGATCGGCATCGACCTCCTCGACCCCGCCGCGCTCGACTGGCCCGCGAACAGCACCGCCGCCGTGCTCGAGGCGATCGGGGCTCGCAAGGACGCGGGAGCGGGCTTCGAGATCGCCCGCCGGGCGCTCGGCTCAGCGGTGCAACGGCTGGAGTTGAGTGTCTACGACCTCGATCCCTCCGTGGTGGGGGAGTTCGACTTCGTCTACGTCGGCAGCCTCCTCATGCACCTGCGCGATCCGGTGCGCGCGCTCGAGCGCGTCCGCTCGGTGTGCCGGGGAACCCTGCTGGTGGTCGACAACATCGACCTGGCCCTCACGGTCCTCCATCCCCGACGCCCGGTGGCGGCACTCGACGGGGTCGGACGACCGTGGTGGTGGAAGATGAACCTCGCTGCGCTCATCCGCACCGTGGAGGCGGGCGGCTTTCGCCTCACCGCGCCGGCCAAGCGGGTGTGGATGCCGGTGGGACCGAGTCACCCTAGGCCTCGTGTCAACCGAGCCCTGCTCCGCAGCGAGGATGCTCGGTCCCTGTTCCTGGCGGCTCGCCGGGGAGACCCGCACGCGGCGGTACTCGCGGAGCCGGCGGATCACGCCTGACTTGGCGGGAGCGGCGATGCCGGAGGTGAGCGTCGTGGTGCCGGTGCGCGACGGCGCCTCGTCGCTGCCTGCGCTCCTGCGCGCGCTGGCCGCCCAGGACCTCGACGGCGACCGCTACGAGGTGATCGTCGTCGATAACGCCTCGCGCGACGGCGGCGCCGAGGTGGCGGCCTCCCACGGCGCGCGCGTCGCGTTTGCGCCGGTGGCGAACCGCTCGCTCGCGCGCAACGCGGGCGTCAGCGCCGCGCGCGCCGACCTGCTCGCCTTCACCGACGCGGACTGCGCGCCGTCACCTCGGTGGCTGAGCGCCCTGCTGGCGTGTCGCGGGCAAGCGCCGCTCATATCGGGGCCGGTGGAGATCGAGACGCGGACCCCGTCCAACGCGATCGAACGGTTCGAGGCCTCCTGGCGATTCGAGCAACGGGAGGCGGCGAGGCAGGGATGGGCGGCCACCGCGAACCTCATGGTGGAGCGCCGCGCCTTCGAGGCGGTCGACGGTTTTGACCCGCAGTACCGCCACATCGGGGAGGATGCGGACTTCTGCCTGCGGGCGCGGCGCGTCGGCTACGAGCTCGCCTATTGCGCTGAGGCGGTCGTGCACCACGGCGCCGAGTACGAGCTGCTTCCGGTGATTCGGCGTGCGTTCTTTCACGGCTACTCGGCCGCTCAGGTGCTGCGCCGGCTAGGCGTGGGGCACGTCGCGTGGCGCCACCCGGGAGCGATGCTCTCCCCCCGGGCCGCACTCGCGTTTCACGGCATCGCCGCGGATACGTTGCCGACACGCGAGCGCACGATCCTCGGAGCGCTCGCCGCGGCGACCTATGCGAGCCGGGTGGCAGGCTCAGCCTGGGCGTCGCTACGACGGACGCGTTGACGCACGTAGCCGACGGCCTCCCGGAGCAGCGGGGCCTCGGTGATCCAGCTGGCCCCGTCAGCTACTGTGAGTTCGCTTCGCGGCCCGCTGTAGCGCCGCGTGCCAGCCGTCCGCAGTTCGTTCCCACGTCATCGTCTCAGCGCGTGCGCGGCCACGCGCGCGTAGAGTGGAGGCAAGGTCTTGATCAGTGAGGACCCGGCCGAGCGCTGCCTCGAGTGCCACGGCAGTCGGCTCGACCGACAGCGCAGCATCACCTCCGACCTCGGGTAGCGCGCCGCGGTCAGACAGAACCACGGGCGCCCCGGAAGCCATGGCCTCGAGCGCGGTGAGTCCGAACGACTCAAAGAAGCTTGGAAGGCAGAAGGCTGCGCACTCGGCCATCAGCCCTGAGAGTTGCTCGTCGTCGACGTGACCGAGCCACGCCACCCGTCCGCTCGTATCGGGTAGATCCTCGACGATGGCCGCTAGCTCCTCCGGCGATTCGCCTCCGGCGACCCCCCCGGCAATCGCGAGGGCGTGCGGTAACCCGCGTGCCGCCAGTCCGCCCAAGGCAACCCGAAGTGCAGCCAAGTTCTTCTGCCGGATCGATGGGATCGAGGCGAACAGGACGTACGGCAGCGATGTCCCCAGAACGCCTGCAACCACTTCCCGGCCTCCCCGTGCCGCGGGGCTGAACGTCTGCGCATCGACCCCGTGGGGCACCACGCACACGCTGTCAGAATCCATCGCGTAGCCCTCCAAGAGCCCGCGGCGAGTGTAGTTCGAGGGTACGATTACCAGCGAGGCGGTCGAGAGCGTTGCTTCAGTTGCGGTGATCATGCTGTCCGCGTAGGCACGCGGCACATAGTCGAAGAACGACTTCTCAATAGGCCACGCTGCACCGTGAACCACAGTGACGACGGGTTCCGCGACGGAGAGTAGGCCGCTGTCGCCGGGCGCGAGCCAGACGTCGGGTGTCGGCCGGAGCCTTCGCAGGCGCGCTCTGCGATGCGTATCCATTGGCCGGATCCGGACGCCACGGCGGCGCAGGATGTCGAGGACGGTGGTCCATACGCGGCCGGCGCCGGTGCCCTTATCCGCCTCCCAGCGCTCCGCGGGAACACCGACTGAAACTTCACTCACCGGCCGGATACTCCGCGGAACGATGTTGTCGCGGTCCAGCACGGAGGCAAGGTCGACGCCCCGCGCTTGGCCGGCGCCAGTGAACGACCCGATGCGCCTCGGTAGCAGGGCGCGAACGACCCGCGTAGATCGTTCCGTTCGCCGCCAGCGCGACTCATGCGGGCGATCCTAGCCACCGAGATCGTCGCCCGACGGTCGGTCGACGACACACCGGCCACGGTGCCCTACGCGAGCCGAGTGGCGGGCTCCGCCTGGGCGTCTCTACGCCGGACGCGTTGACGCACGTAGCCGACGGCCTCGCGGATCAGCGGAGCCTCGGTGATCCAGCTCGCGCCGACCACGAGCGCCACATAGACCGCCGCTTCGAGCAGCGAGCGAAGCGGGGAGTCGGCGCCGCCCAGGGCCACGCGCTCGACGAGGATCGCTGCCGCCGCCGGAAGGGTGGGAAGGAACGAGCGCGCCACATGCGCGGCGATACGCGGCGCCGGAAACAGCCGCACGAGGTAGACCATCCGGACCACCAGTCCGACGAGCGTCGCGGCGCCGATTCCCACCGCGAAGCCGGGGAGACCGTAGGCCAGCAGCATCGGGACGCCCACGGCGAGCATCGGCACGAGCCCCGCCACGCTGGCGATCCCGAGGATCCTGGTCTCTCCGCGAGCCCGCGCGAACGCCGTCCAGTTGAAGCCGATCTGATCCAGGGCCGCGCTGAGGCCGAGCACCTGGATCAGCGGCACCGCCGCGACCCAGCTCGGCCCGAGGACGAGGTGCACGCCCGGCGCGGCGAACAGGGCGGCGGCTATGCCCAGCGGAAAGCCCCACAGGAGGGCGAGCCGGTTCGACTTGGAGAAGGACTCGAAAAGGAGGTCGGGCTGGTTCTTGACCACGCAGATCGCCGGAAACAGCGCGTGGGTGACGATGTCGTCCACCCGCTTCGTGTACTGGGTGATCTGCGAGGCGAGCGTGATCGCTCCCACGGCCGCCGCTCCCAGGGCCCGCGCGGCCACGGTGAGCGGGATCTGATAGGCCACAATGCCGGTGACCGAGCCGACGAAGAGGGGCCAGGAGAACGTCGCGTACTCGCGCAGAGTGCCGCGTTCGTAGCGAAAGCGCAGCTTGTACGGAGAGTTGAGGATCGCCACGGTGGCCGCGCCGACCGATCCGCTCACCGTCCCGATCACGAGCGCCCAGAATCCGAGGCCGGCCACCGCGAGTCCCACGGTGACCACGAACGTCAGCGCCGGTTGGACGCTCTCGAGGATCCGTTGCCTGACGAAGTCCATCCGCCGATAGAACACCCACATGGGCGTCTGGAGGGCGATCAGCGGCATCGCGGCGGCGAGCAGCAGCCCCGGAGCGACGATGCGCGGTTGGTCGTAGAGGAGCGCGAAGAGCGGAATCGCGATCAGGGCGATGACCGTGAAGAGGCCGCACAGCATCGCCTGCAAGGTGAAGGCGATCTGGAAGGCGGCCTCCTGGTCCTCGTGGTCCTGCTGAATGTACTTGTCGTTGAGGCCGACCGCGGCCAGCGCGAACAGCGTGCCGAAGCTGATGGCCAGCAGTCCCCAGAGCCCGTACTCCCTTGCTCCCAACAGGCGCGCGAGGAGCAGGCCCTGGACGATCGTCAGGCCGTTGACGCTCAGCAGGTAGAGCGTGTTGACGAGGGTTCCGCCGACGACGCGGTGGCGCAGTCCGCCTTCGCCGATCTCCGCGCGGCGGCGGAGCACCGCCTCGTCATGGTCGGCGAGAGTGGGGGCCGGAGCCGGCTCGGTGCGGATCTCGGACACTCCGCCTGCGATGGTAGACGGGAGGTGCCTGAGCCGTGCGAGCAGGGTGTTACGGTGAGACGGGTGAGCGGCGTGGAGTCCGAGCGCTTCTGGGATGACCGCGCGCGTGAGCACGCTCTGCACTTCGTCGACACCGAGGTCGACTACGAGAATCCCGACACCGACGCCTTTTGGCGTCGCGGCGAGGAGGTCGTGGCGCGGATGCTCGACATGGCGGGAGTCTCACCCGGTCCGCGTGAGTCGGTCCTCGACATCGGTTGCGGCGTCGGTCGCCTCACGCGCGCGCTGGCCTCGCGCGCCGGCCTCGTGTACGGCGTCGACGTCTCGGGGGAGATGCTGAGGCTGGCCTCGGAGCACAATCGAGACCTCGAGAACGTGCGTTGGCTCCACGGCGACGGGGTCGGTCTGAGCGTGCTGGGCGACGAATCGGTCGACGGCTGCTTCTCTCACGTCGTCTTCCAGCACATCCCCGACCCGGCGATCACCCTCGCCTACGTGCGCGAGATGGGGCGCGTGCTGCGTCCGGGAGGCTGGACGTTGTTCCAGGTGTCGACCGACCCAGAGGTTCACCGTCATCGTGTGCCGATGCGCGCTCGCCTCAAGGCCCTGGCGAACCGCGCGCGAGCGGCCGACGGCGAGCGCGCGTGGTGGGGCTCGGCCGTCGAGGTCCCGGCGCTGCGCGCGGCGGCGGCGGAAGGGGGGCTCGACGTGGAGCGCATCCTCGACGAGGGCACCCAGTACACGACGGTGCTCGCGCGGCGCCCCGCGCCGGCCCCTGGGCCCGCTGATCCTCAGCCGGCGCGCGCGTCGATCAAGTCGCCGTAGAGGGCGCTCATCTCCGCCGCGTGGCGGTCCATCGACTTCACCAGCGTGGCGCGATCGGCCCGCAGCCTCGCGTTCAGCTCGGCGATCGGCTCGGGCCGTTCGACCAGCCGGGCGACGATGGAAGCGAGCTCGGCGGCCGAGCACGAGCGGTTGAGCCAACCGGTCTCCCCCTCGCGCACGTAGTCGGGCATACCGCCGATCGCGTTGGCGATCACCGGGATGCCCTTGGCCAGGAACTCCATTCCCGCGTACCCGTAGGCCTCCTCCCAGACCGAGGGCATGATCCCGACGTCGACCTCGTCGAGGATGGCGTCCAGCTCGCTAGGCCTGAACCGGCCCCGCAGCTCGACTCCCGGGAGCCGGGCGACCGCGCCTTCGAAGCGCTCCTCGACGTAGCCGAAGACCAGCAGCCGGACGCGCCCCGCGGCCGCCGGCTCGGCGAGGAGCTCCAGCGCGTCGAGCAGCAGGCCGGCGCCCTTGGCCGGCGATTCGAAGCCGCCGAGCGTGGCGAAGGTCAGCGGCGCCTCGAGCGTGGGGCGCCGGGGTCGCAGCCGCTCGATGTGCGCGAGCGTGAGGTGCACCGTCCGCAGCCGGCTCGGCTCGACCCCGAGCTCGGAGTAAATCTCGGCCACGCGGTGCGACATCGCGATCAGGCAGTCCGCGTGGTTCAAGCGGTCGAGGTTGAGCTCGCGGCGGCGTTGAAAGGCCTCCGGGGCCCGAGCCACCGTGGGCGCTCGGCCTTCTCGGCGCCGCACCTCCGTGCGGGCGGCGATCCCCGCGAGACGAAAGACCCACGGGTCTTTGCGGGCAGGGGGAAGCGAGCGCACGATCGGCATGCGCAGGAGCTCGAAGCGCACGGTGCCGTCCACCAGCAACCCGGGGTTCCGGGGGTTCGCGGCGTGGGTGGCGACGCAGTCGGCTCCGATCTCGCGCCGGAGGCAGACCCGCCCGTCGGCATCGAGCAACTTGAAGGTCGAGCACAGCGGGAAGTAGTCCTGCAGCGTCATGACGGCGGGCGCGCCCGAGCTACGAGCCACCTCGAGAACCGACGAGGGAAGCCCGGCGAGCTCCTGCACGTGCACGACATCGGGGCGCACCTCCTCGAGGGTGCGCGCCAGCATGCGCTCGATCCGCGGCTCGGCGACCTCGAGCTCGGGCTGGAACCCGTGATCGTAGAGCGGCGAGTTCACGACTTCGAGCATCGTCACGCCCGCTCTGTGCCACCTCCGCAGCCGGGGTCCATCGACCCACGGGTACTGGCGCCCGCTGAAGAAGTAGGTGACCTCGTCGCCCCGAAGCACCTGCGTGGCCATGAGGTCCTCGACGTAGGCGACGAGGCCGCCGCGGCGCCACGGCCGAAAGCCGGAGCCAACATGCAGGACTCGCAAGCGCCGGACCTACGCGCCCGGGGTCGACGGGCGCTCGGGGATCGCTCCGGCCGGGGCGTGCTCGGGCGGCCCGAAGTACTCGATCACGCGAGCCGGGGTGCCCACCACCACCGTGTAAGGAGGCACTGGCCGCGTGACCACCGTGTTCGCCCCGACGAACGCGCGCGTCCCGACGTTCGCGATGATCGTGCACTTGCTCGTGATCGTGGCGTCGTCCTCGATCACGATCGGCCGGAAGTCATACCCCTGCTCGAGCATGGGACGGTCGAGGTCGCGAAAGCGATGGTTGCCGTCGAGGACGATCGTCGACTGTCCGAACTGGCAGCGGGCTCCGACGACGATGCTCGTGGTGCACTGCATGAGGACGTCGTAGGTGCAGACGGAGCGCTTGCCAAGCTCGATCCGGGTGTCCGCGCCGTCCAGCTCGGCGCGGAAGTTGCGCCGGAACTCGACCCCCTCGTGCGTGATGAAGGTGCCGCCGAAGGGCATGTGCAGGCTGAAGCCGGGGCCGAGGTAGGTGCCCGCACCGAACCGGATCGTGGCGTCGGGGTTGCGCAGGCGGGTCCACCGCTTGCGCAGGGCCGAGGCCAGCAGCGGCCCGCGGTAGTAGCCGATGGACACGGGGAGCCTGCGGATCCGCGCGCCGACTCCCCGCACGTTCACACGAAGCCTCTTCACGACGGTCCCTCGATCGCGCTTACGCTATCGCCGCCGGCGAGAGGCGCCCCACGGGCGCTCGTGACCAGCCGCTCCACCGCCTGGTTGAAGAGCGCTTCGGTGTGGCGCGGAGCCGTGTCGAGCCCGCCGGCGCGAAGCCGGCCGCGCAGCGCCGGATCGCCGGCGAGGCGGTGGAGGGCTCGAGCCAGCGCCGAGGAGTCGCCCGCCTCGAACAGGAGGCAGTTCTCGCCGTCGCGCAGGTACTCGGCGGAGCCGCCGCGTCCCGTCGCGAGCGCGGGACGGCCCTTGGCCATCGCCTCGAGCGGCACGAGGCCCCAGGGCTCCTCCCAGCGGACGGGGAAGACCACGGCGTCGGCGCGCTCATACGCGGCGGCGGTCCCGCCGTGGTCGAGCTGGCCGGCGAAGGTGACCCGCTTCGCCGCCCCCACCTCCCGGGCGAGCCGACGCAGCCGCTCCTCCTCGCGCGCGTCCCATCCGCCCACGACCTCGAGCCGAGCGTGCTCCGGCAGCTCGGCCAGAGCCCGCACAGCCGTGTCGACCCCCTTGCGCGGATCGAGGCGGCCGACGTAGAGCAGTCGCCAGCGCCACTCCACCGCGGGCGCGGGGTGAAGGAAGTCCTCGTGGATGCCCGAGTGCGCGACGCTCGTGCGCCCGAGCCGCAACCCCTGCCCGAGAGCGTGTGCCCTGGTGTGCTCGCTGACGAAGGCGTAGCGCGCGGCCGCGTCGAAGTCGACCCGGGCGGGCATGCCGAGGAGTCGCTCCGTGGGAGCGGCAAAGCGCGCGCGAGGGCCCCGGAACATGCGCAGCCAGCCGTCGGCCCAGCGCCCGTAGTCGAGCCAGTCGTCGTGCACGAAGGCCACCGCGGGCAGACCGCGACGCCGCACGCTCTCGAGGAGAGTCAACGTCAGTCCGCCCATCGACCACCACGCCACGACATCGGGGCGCAGTTCGTCCAGGTGCCGCGCGAGGGTGACGTGGTTGTGTCGGGCGAGGGCGATTCGCGCGCGCCGACCGAGGGACTCGAAGCGGCCGTCGCGGAGCGCCCAGCGAAGCTCGCGATGGACGTCGGGGGGATCGGGCTCGGTCGCGGCGGTTCGCGCATCCGTCGTCAGGACTCGCACTTGGTGCCCGCGCGCGCGAAGGTGCTCGACGGCGGAGCGCCAGACCAGCTCATACCCGCCGTAGTGGTGGGGCGGGTACATGTTCCCAACGGTCAGTACCCGCACGGCGGCGGAGGATAGAGTTGGGCGCCGAGTGCCAGGGGGGACGTCAGTCAGCGTCGTGGTGGCCTCGCACGCGCGCCATCTGCGACTGCGCTGGCTCCTGAACGCGCTCGAGGAGCAGACCCTCGGGCGCGAAAGCTGGGAGGTCATCGTCGTCCACGACTACGACGCGCGGACGGCGGAGCGCGTCATCGCCCGCCACCCGTTGAGCGAAGCCGGCGTGCTGCGCCCCATCGCGATCCGCGCGGGGACGGGCAGCCCCGCGCTCCAGCGCAACCTCGGTTGGCGCGCCGCGGTCGGCGAGCTCGTGGCCTTCACCGACGACGACTGCCGGCCCGAGCCCGAGTGGCTCGCGCGTCTTCTCGCGCGGGCGGGGGAAGTGCCCGGTGCGATCGTCCAGGGCGCCACTCGGCCCGATCCCTTCGAGCACGCCGTGCTGGCCGCTCCGCACGTGCGCACGATGCGGATCGACCCCGTCGGTCCCTACGCCCAGACCTGCAACATTCTCTACCCGCGGGCCCTCCTCGAACACCTCGAGGGCTTCGACGAGCGGGCGATCACCGGCGAGGACGTCGACCTCTCGCTGCGAGCGCGGGCCGCCGGCGTGGGAGTCTCCGCCGCCCCCGAAGCGATCGTGAACCACGCGGTGGAGTCGCACACTCTGCCCGGCATCCTGCGGCAGAACCTCAAGTGGCGCCACCTCGCCTACCTGGTCAAGCGCCACCCCGAGCTGCGTGCGCACTTCCCGCTGCGCGTCTTCTGGGACTCAGACCACGGGTGGACGACGCTCGCGCTCCTCGGCTTGCTGGGGTTGTCGCGGAACCGCGCCCTGCTCACCCTCCTGGTTCCCTCCGCCGTGCGCCTCTCGCGCCGCCGGGGTCCAGGCCGGCGCGCCCGCGCCGTAGCGCTGTTCGAGACCCCCGGCCAGGCGCTCCGGCAGAGCGCCGAGGTCGTCGGGCTCGTGGCCGGAAGCGTCCGCCACCGGACGCTGCTTCTGTGAGGCCCGGGGGCGGTAGCGGGACGCCGCTGAGGGTTGCTCTCCTGCTGCACTCCTACGGAGCGCGAGCCGGGTCCCTCGCCGCCCGCGATGCCCGGCACCTCGCGCGCGCGCTGCGGGACGCCGGGCACCATCCGCTCATCGTGTGCTCCCACGTCGGCAGCTTCGAGAAGACCGCAGACGAACGCATCCCGCTGCTGCGGGTCCCCCGGTTGCCCGAGGCAGCGCTCCACCGCCGGGGGTTCACCGGTCCCTTAACCGGAGCTCCCGGCGCCTTGGCGGCGCTCCTCGGGGCCCGGGTCGACGTCGCGCACGCCTTCTCCGTGCCCGACGCGCTGAGCGCCCGACTGTGGCGGCGCCTCACGGGCCGCCCCGCGCTGCTGACCTGCAGCGAGCCGGCGACCCGCGAGGGGGTGGCGGACCGGCGCCTGCGTCTCTCGCTGCTCGGGCGCGCCGTCGAGCAGAGCGATGCGGTGATCGCGCCCACCGAGCCGTCGCGCGCGGCCCTCTCGCGCTGGCTCGCCGTCGACGCCGAGCTGATCGACGCGCAGGACGCGCGCACGCACGTTCAGCTCTACCGAGACCTGCTCGGCGTCTCGTGAGCACCGGCGCGAGCTCAGCTCCTCCGACCGCTGCGGTCACCGTGGCGATCGTCTCGTGGAACACCCGCGAGCTGCTCGCCCGCTGTCTCGAGTCGCTTTCCGCCGAGGTCGCGCGCGGCCGCGCGGAGGTGTGGGTGGTGGACAACGCCTCGAGCGACGGCTCGCCCGAGCTCGTCGCCGAGCGCTTCGGGTGGGCGCATCTCATCGCCGCGGAGGAGAACCTCGGCTTCGGGCGCGCGATCAACCTCGTCGCGCGGCAGAGCTCATCCCCCTGGCTCGCGACCGCCAACGCCGACATCGCGCTCCGGCCGGGCGCTCTCGATGCGCTGCTCGCGACCGGCGAGCGCGACCCACGCGCCGGCGCCCTCGCGCCCCGGCTTGTGCTGCCCGATGGCACCACGCAGCACTCCGTCTTCGGGTTCCCGACCGTCCCCTACTCCCTGCTCCTGGCCACCGGAGCCTTCCGCCTCAGTCCGACGCTCGCCGACCGGCTCGCGTTCGTGGGGCACTGGGACACCGAGCGCGCCCGCCGCGTGCCCTGGGCGATCGCCGCCTTCCTGCTCGTGCGCCGCGCGGCTTGGGATGAGGTGGGCGGCTTCGACGAGCGCCAATGGATGTACGCGGAGGACCTCGACCTCGGCTGGCGGCTCTCCCGGGCCGGATGGGCGACTCGCTACGAGCCCCGCGCCGCCGTCGAGCACGAGAGCAGCGCTTCGACCGCTCAGCTCTTCGGGCCGGAGCTGGCGCCCCACTGGCAGCGGAGCACCTACGGCTTCATCGCGCGCCGGCGGGGGGTCGCACGCGCTCGCGCGGTCGCGCTGCTGAATTTGATCGGCGCGAGCTGGCGCTGGGCGCGGCTCGCGGTGCGCTCCGCGCGCCAGCCCGAGCTCACCGAGCTCCGCCGCGCCCACGCGCGCTGGATCGGGGTGCATCTCGACGCTCTCCGGGCGCAAAGCGCCTCGCTCGAGCGCCTGCGCTGATTAGACGTGCGCGTGCACGACTCCGCGCAGTCCGCGCCACGGGCCGCCACCCGAGAAGGGCAGCTCGAACGGCTCCTTGGCCTCGACGCGCGCGAACCCCGCCGCGCGCACAATCCGCTCGAGCCCGGCCAGGTTGGTCGTCCACCACTCGAAGTGGTCGATCCCGTCGAGCTCGGCGAGCGCCCGCTTCTCTCCGAAGCGAAAGCGCTTGATCACGTTGGCGATCACCGCGCTGCCCGTGCACACGCTGCGAATCCGCTCCACCGGCGTGATCGGATCCTTGAGGTGCAAGAGCAGATCGCCGCAGAACACGAAGTCGTAGGTCCCGAGCTCGGGGCTCAGGTCGTAGGCGGAGAGGACGACCCGCTCGACGTTCGAGCCCAGGGAGCGCTTGACCAAGGCGAAGCGCTCCGCCTTGGTCTCGTCGAGGCTCTTGTCGTGCCCGGCGCGGAGGGAGGCGGGCCAGTCGAGGTCCTCGGGATCCTCGAGGTCGATCGCCGTGACCGACTTCGCCCCGCGACGTTCCATCTCGAAGGCCCAGAAGCCATCCATGGTGGCCACGTCGAGGCAGCTCAGGCCGCTCAGATCCTCCGGGAGGCCGTAGCGCTCCAGCACGGGCCGATGGTCGAACATGCCCTGGGTGACGACGTCCCCGGCGAGCTCGATCGTGTGGTACCACGGGTAGCGCTCGACCTCGCTGCGCAGCGCCGAGGAGTCGGTGGGCGATGGGCTCATGGGCGGCGATCGTACCCGGCGATCGTCCGTGGTCGTCACACTGACGGCGATGAGCCCGGACGCAGACGGCAGCGAGCAGCCGCCCACGGTCACCCTCGTCTTCCTCGTCTTCAACCGCCGCGCGGAGCTGCGCACCAGCCTCCGAAAGATGCTCCTCGAGTCCGACTACGACTCCGAGCGCGTCGAGGTGATCGTCGTCGACAACGCCTCGACCGACGGATCGGCCGGGATGGTGCGCGCCGAGTTCCCCCACGTGGAGCTCATCGTGCGCGAGGAGAACGTCGGCGTGAGCGCCTGGAACGACGGCTTCGCCGTCGCCCGCGGCGACTTCGTGCTCGCGCTCGACGACGACTGCTACCTGCCCCCCGACGGACTGCGGCGCGCGATCGACGCCGCGCAGGAGCACCGCGCCGACCTCGTCTCCTTCAAGGTCATCAGCACCTACGACCCCGAGCACGTCTTCACCGACGACTACCGGACGGGGCTCTTCATGTTCTGGGGCTGCGCGATCCTCATGCGCCGAGAGGTGCTCGAAGTCCTCGGCGGCTATGACCCCGAGATCTTCGTGTGGGCGAACGAGCTCGAGTTCACGATCCGGTTCTTCGATCACGGCTTCCGGCATTTGCACCTCCCCGAGGTGCTGGCCCAGCACATGAAGGACGTCCCCAAGGACGACTCCCTGCTGATGAACTGGCGCACCTACGTCGTCAACGCCCGCCACTGGGGCTACATCGCGGCCAAGCTGCTCAAGCCGCGCGATGCGGTCGAGGCGCTCCTCGCTCTCGTGACCCGCTACGTGCGCGACGGGTTCAACGGGCGCCCTCCCGTGCGCGAGGCGGTGATCGCGACGATCCGGGGGTTCGCACACGGGCTGCGCCACCGGGCGCCGGTCCAGAGCGCCGAGGTCTCCTCGTTCTACCGCCAGAACTTCGAGACCTTCGCGAGCCCGTGGTGGCTCTCGCGCCCGCTGCCCGAGCTGATCAGGGCCTTCCCGCGCGAGCTGTTGCGCGACGGAGCGCTGCGTGACAGCCGGCCGCAGGGCATCGGGCGGCTCGAGGCCTACTACCAGGCGCGCGAGCGCTTCTACCCCGACGAGGCGGCGGTGCTCGACTTCGCGGCCGGCCACCACGCCGCCGCGCCGCGAGCGCCCGCATGAGCGAACGCTTCGACACCCTCGTGGTCGGCGCCGGCTTCGCCGGCTCGGTGATGGCCGAGCGGCTGGCCTCGCAGTGCGGCCAGCGGGTGCTCGTCGTCGATCGCCGGCCCCACATCGCCGGCAACGCCTACGACGAGCACGACGAGCACGGCGTGCTGGTGCACCGCTACGGACCCCACCTCTTCCACGCCAACGCGCCGCACATCGTCGAGTACCTCTCGCAGTTCACCGACTGGTGGCCCTACGAGCACCGCGTGATCGCCAGCGTCGATGGCAAGCTCGTGCCGCTGCCCATCAACCGGACGACGATCAACGAGCTCTACGACCTCGACCTGCGCACGGAGGAGGAGGCCGAGCGCTTCTACGCCGAGCGCGCCGAGCCGGTCGAGCACATCCGCACGAGCGAGGACGTCGTCGTCGCCAAGGTCGGCCGTGATCTCTACGAGAAGATCTTCCGCGGCTACACGCGCAAGCACTGGGCCCGCGACCCCTCCGAGCTCCACGCCTCCGTCTGCGGTCGCCTGCCGACCCGCACGAACACCGACGACCGCTACTTCGACGACTCCCACCAGGCGATGCCCGCGGAGGGATACACCGCGATGTTCGCGCGGATCCTCGAGCACCCGGGCATCGAGGTGCGCCTGGGCACGGAGTGGGAGGAGGTCCGCGACGACGTCGAGCACGACCACACGGTGTTCACCGGCCCGATCGACGAGTACTTCGACCACCGCTTCGGCAGGCTGCCCTACCGCTCGCTCGAGTGGGACCTGCGCACGGAGCCCACCCCCGACGGCGGCACGATCCAGCCCGTGGCCTCGATCAACTTCCCGAGCGAGGACGTCCCGTACACGCGGATCACCGAGTTCCGCCACCTGACCGGCCAGGGGCGCCACACCCACTCGACCCTGGCGGTGGAGTATCCCCGCACCGAGGGCGACCCGTACTACCCCATTCCGAGCGACGAGGCCCGCGCGCTCTACGGGCGCTACGCCGCCCTTGCGGCGGAGCTGCCGGACGTGACCTTCGTCGGTCGCCTCGCTCGCTACCAGTACCTCAACATGGACCAGGTGGTCGGGCAGACGCTCTCGGCGTTCGCGAAGCTCGTGCGCTCGGGCGCCGTGACCGCTGGCGCCTGAGCCCCGCGGCTCAGCCCTCGGCCCGCTTGCGCTCCTCCTCGCGCAGCTCCACCCGGCGGATCTTGCCCGTCAGCGTCTTGGGCAGGTCGTCGACGAACTCGATCAGCCGCGGATAGGCATACGCCGAGAGGTGCTCGCGCACGAAGGACTTGATCTCCTGCCCGAGCTCGTCGCTCGGCTCGTGGCCCTCGGCGAGCACGACGAACGCCTTCACGACGCTGCCGCGCTTGGGGTCCGGTGAGGCCACCGCCGCGGCCTCGCGCACCGCCGGGTGCTCGATGCACGCCGACTCGACCTCGAACGGGCCGATCCGGTAGCCCGCGGAGATGATCACGTCGTCGGCGCGGCCCGCGTACCAGAAGTAGCCGTCCTCGTCCTCCTGGGCGGCGTCCTTGGTGTGGAACCACTCGCCGCCGAAGGTCTCGCGCGCGTCCTCCTCGTTGTTCCAGTAGCCGAGCGGGTAGTGGGGGTTCGAGCGCGCGCGCAGGCAGATCTCCCCGCGCTCCCCGCGCGAGACCGCGCGCTCGTCCTCGTCGAGGATCTGCACGTCCCAGCCCGGCATGGGCCTGCCCATCGAGCCCTCGCGCACCTCCATGAAGGGGAAGTTCGCGCACAGCGGATAGCTCTCCGTGAGCCCGTAGTAGTCGAGCACGGTGATCCCGTACTGCTCGCGAAACCAGCGGATCGCCTCGGGGTTCAGCGGCTCGCCGGCCGAGCACACGATGCGGAACTTCTGGGCAAAGCGCTTGCCCGCGTTCTCGACGCCCATCATCGCGCGCATCGCGGTCGGGGTCGTGAAGACGTTGGAGACCTCGTGCTTGGCGAGCACCGCGAGCTGCTGCTCGGGATCGAAGCCGCCCTTGCGCGCGAAGACCATCTGCACGGCACCGAGGCGCCACGGGCCGAGCAGGGGCGCGATGCCCGCCGCCCACGCCCACTCGCCCATCCCGTGGAAGAGCTCTCCGTCCTGCACGTCGTGGCAGTAGGAGAACTCCTCGTGGGCCAGGAGATAGCGATGCGCGTGGAGGATTCCCTTGGCCAAGCCGGTTGTGCCGCTCGAGTAGTAGAGCTGAGCAGGATCGTCGGCGGAGGTGTCCACACGCTCGAACTCCGGCTCGCCCGAGGCGAGCAGCTCGTCGTCGAGGATGAGGATCTCGCCCACCAGGGAGGCCTCGACGCGCTCGGCGTTCTCGGCGTTCGTGACGAGCACCTTGGCCTGCGAGTCGCGCAGGCGGTGGCGGATGCCCTCGTCGCCGTAGAGGACGGACATCGCGAGGAGGATCCCGCCCACCTTCCAGGTGCCAAAGAACGCCGCCGCGGTCTCGGGCGTGGCGGGCAGGAGCATCGCCACGCGGTCGCATTGCTCGACGCCGTGGGCGCGCAGGACGTTGGCGAAGCGGTTCGAGAGGTCCTGGAGCTCGCCCCAGTCCACGCGGCGCTCGTTGCCCTGCCAGTCCTCCCAGACCATCGCGAGCTTCTCGCGCGGGTGCTTGTCGCACACGTCTTGGGCGATGTTGTAGCGCTCGGGCACGTTCCACGTGTGCTCGGCGCGCGCCTCCTCGTAGGTCACGTTCTCGAGCGCGGCGAGCGTCATGGCGGGTCTCCTCAGGGGTCAGGTCGAGTGCCGGTCTGCTCGGTGTACCCGGATTGGGGCGAGCCCTCCCTCGCACCGCTTGCCGCTAGCCAATGCACTCGCTAATCTGCTAGCACCGCGTTCCGACCTGAGAAGGAGCACACCATGGCCACCCACACCACTTTCAACCTCGACGACCTGAACGAGCGCATCCGCTCCTCGAGCAGCCAGGCTGGCCACACCGTGCTCGACACCTACGAGAAGTCGCTCAAGAGCGTCGCCGACCTTCAGGACAGGGCCGCCGACGCGAGCCAGCTCGAGTGGGCCGCCGTCATCGGGCACTCCCAGGCCCGGTTCACGCGCGACTTCGCCGCCTCCTACACCTCTGCCGTCCGCCACCTCCTCCCCTAGCTCGGGGAGTCAGCGAGCGGTCCAGCCCAGGTCCATCGTGACCGGCGCACCGGAGAACGAGCGGCCGCTCGGGCCGAGCAGGAAGGCGACCACGTCGGCGACCTCCTCGGGCTCGATCAGCCGCTTGACCGCGTGCGGGGCGAGGATGACCTCCTCGAGCACACGGTCCTCGTCCATCCCGTGGGCCTTGGCCTGCGAGGTGATCTGCGCCTCGACCAGCGGCGTGCGCACGAAGGCCGGGCAGACCGCGGCGGTGGTGATCCCCTGCTCGGCACCCTCGAGCGCGAGCGTCTTGACGAGCCCGAGCACGCCGTGCTTGGCCGAGACGTACGCCGACTTAAACGGGGAGGCGACGAGCCCGTGGGCAGAGGCGATCGCCACGAAGCGTCCCTCCCCGCCGGCCACAAGCGCTTCCCACGCATACCGCGCGAGGAGGAACGGGCTCGTGAGCAGGAGGGCGATGATCGCGTCCCAGCGGTCCTCGGGGAACTCGGCCACCGGCGCGACGTGCTGGAAGCCGGCGTTGGCGATCACGGCGTCGAGCCGGCCGAAGCGCTCGAGTGCGGCCTGCACCGCGGCCCGGTTGCCCTCCCGGGTCGTGAGGTCGGCGGCGAAGGGCTCGCCCGGGCCCCCCTCAGCGGCCTTCAGGTCGACGGAGAGCACCCGAAAGCCGTCGGACTCGAGCTGCGCGGCGAGCGCGCGACCGATCCCGCTGGCCGCGCCGGTGACGAGGGCGCCTCTCTGCTCGGAGGCGCTTGACATCTCGCGAGCCTACCCGCCGGTCTTGCTTACAACGCGTCAGTAGCCGATAGGATCCGCCCCATGCTCTCCCCCACCACCTGTCCCCCCACCGTCTCCCAGCCCGCGCTCACGAGCGGCTTCGAGGTCTGGAGCGCCATCCTCACCGGCGCGACCGACTACTGGACGCAGGCAATGACCCGTCAGGCGACTCCGCTCGACGTGGCGCGCGACGGGATGCAGTGGTGGACGGAGATGCTGCGTCGCCGCGAGCCGACCTGGAGCTCGCCGAACGAGATCGTCTTCGAGACCCCGGTGCTCCGCCTGCGCGACTTCTCAGACGGTACGCGCGACCGCGTCGTGCCGACGCTCGTCCTGCCTCCACAGGCGGGGCACTCCTCCTGCATCGTCGACTACTCCGAGCGCCAGAGCCAGATGGAAGCCGTCCGTGCCGCCGGGCTCACGCGGGCCTACGCCCTGGACTGGGTGGGCGCCACGCAGGCCACCAAGCACTCCACCGTCGACGACTACCTCGCGGGCATCGAGCGCGCCGTGGAGGAGATGGGCGCTCCGGTCAACCTCGTCGGCGACTGCCAGGGCGGCTGGCTCGCGACGATCTACGCCGCGCTGCACCCCGAGCAGATCCACACGCTGACGATCGCCGGCGCGCCGATCGACTTCCACGCGGGCGACGCGATGATCCACGGCTACGTCCAGCTCTTCGACCAGAGCTTCGACATGGCCTTCTACCGCGCGGTGGTGGCTATGGGCAACGGGCTCATGAAGGGCGAGTTCATGCTGAACGGCTTCATCACCATGAAGCCCCAGGACGAGGTGGCCAAGCAGATCGGCCTGCTCTCCCATCTCGACGACCCCGAGCACCTCGAGCGCTACCGGCCCTTCGAGGACTGGTTCAAGCACACCCAGGACATCTCGGGCGACTTCTACCTGTGGATCGTCGAGCACCTCTTTCGCGACAACAAGCTCATCAAGGGCGAGCTCGAGATCGGCGGGGAGCGTGCGGACATGAGGCGTATCTCGTGCCCGGTCAACCTCCTGGCGGGCGCCACCGACCACATCACTCCGCCGGCCCAGGTCTTTCGCGCCGCCGACTTCGTCTCGACCCCGGCCGAGCAGATCACCGAGCGCACCACGAGCGGCGGCCACCTCGGGCTGTTCATGGGCCGCGAGGCGCTACGCGACTACTGGCCGCCGATCCTCGCCGACGTTGCCGTGCGCTCGAAGCAGGGCGCCCAGCGCGCGCCGGCGCAGCGCCGGGCCAAGGCGGCCACGCCCCGCGGGCGCGGCCCCGAGATCCCGATCCCGTAGCGCGGCGCGCTTTTAGTCGCGGTCGGGATCGACCTCTCGGGCAACCGACGAGTGCTCGTCCTGGGCGCTCCGATGGCGCTCGGCCTCCTCGCGGCGGCGGCGAGCCTCCTCCTCGGCCTCCTGCGCCTTCGTCTCCTCGAGCTCGGCCGCCTCTCCGCGGCGGTCGGCCTCGGCGTCACGCGCCCGCGCCTCCACTCGTCCCTGCTCATGGCGCTTGAGTCGCTGACGCTGACCGATCGCCACGCCACCCGCGAGCAGCAGAACCACGACGACCGCGATCACGATGATGAGAGTCGTGCTCATAGGGCCTCCCCATTGCCTAGACGGAAGGCACGGACCATAGACTCATGCGCGGCGTCGCGCGCAGCCGGTTGCGTTCGAGCCGATGGCGGGTATCCAGGCGGCGGGGGAAGGCGAGCCGCTCGACGGCTGGTCGTCCGACATCGCTGCAGAAGGGAGTCGAAATGCAACACGACATCGGCACGGTCGCGGAGTGGCGCAAGCGCAAGGTCATCGACCGCGACGGCGACAAGATCGGCCGCTTCGAGGCGATCTACCTCAGCAAGGGAAGCCAGCGTCCGGAGTGGGCGGCCGTGAGCACGGGCCTGTTCGGGCTCAAGCACTCCATCGTGCCGCTGCACGACGCGCAGGAGGTCGGCGACGAGATCCAGGTCCCGCTCGAGGCCGCGCAGGTCAAGGACGCACCGAGGATCGATCCCGACGGCGAGCTCTCGCCGGAGGAGGAGGAGCGCCTCCACTCGCACTACGGGCTCGGAGGCACGGGCTCGGGGGCGGGCGCCGGTGCCACCGGCGGCGGCGACACGAGCGCTAGCTCTGCGACGCGAGGTGACGACGGGAGTGCCCAAGGCGAAGGCGTCGGTGCGTCTCAGGAGGGCCGAGAAGGTGTCGCGCACGACCGAGAAGGCGCCCCGCACGAGCACGAGGAGGGCGACCGCGCACGCGAGCCCCGCTCGACGCTCGAGGGCGGCGGCGTCGACGGTGAGAACGCCGACCGGCACTCCGACCCGGGCCGGGAAGACCGCGAAGACGGCGGTCGGACGCGGCGCCACGTCGTCACCGAAGAGGTGCACCGAAGCGTGCGGAAGGAGGAGCTCGACTCCGACTCGTAGGCGAGCGGCGCCAAGCTATCGACGGCCGGCGGAGCGGTTCGCCGCTCCGCCTCCGCCGCCGACGAACGCCGCGTAGACCTCCTCGAGCGCCCGCCGCTGGCGCGCGCCGAGGCGCGGATCGGCCCGGATCGCCGAGAGCGTGGCGCTCTCCTCCGCCGGTGGGTCCTCGTCCTGCGAGGCGATACCCGCCTGCTCGTAGAGCGCCTCGGCCGAGGTCCGCAGATTGCGCGCGATCGAGTCGAGCACGCGCTCGGAGGGCGCACGCAGCCCGCGCTCGATCTGTGAGAGGTAGGGGTTCGAGATGCCCGCCAGCGAGGCGAACTGGCGCATGGAGAGCTCGCTCAGCTCGCGCTGACGGCGGATGATCTCGCCGAGCGCGCCCGTGGGATCCTCGCGCCGCGCCATCGAGGGGTTCAGGGTAGTGCTCGGAAGGGAACACCGGGAGAAGGGATGGCGGAGCAGAGTCCTACACCGGACGAGCAGGTCAGGCGGCTCTACGAGGAGGCCGAGGCGAAGACCGCGGCCGCGATGGAGCAGCTCGTGGGGCGCGATGCGTTCGGCGAGCTCTTGGCGAAGGTGACCGAGAACGTCGTCGCGCTGACGAAGATCGGCAACGACGCGCTCGACCTCGTGGTACGCAACCTGCGCGTCGCGAGCCGGCGTGACATCGCCCGACTCGGAGCGCAGATCGCGCGCACGGAGGACAAGCTCGAGATGGTGCTCCAGGAGGTCGAGGCCCTGCGCGCCGAGCGTGAGGAGCGACCCGCGCCGCGCCGGCGCGGCGCGAGCGCGAGCGGCGGCAACGGCGCCTCGGCTCCCGCGGCCGCCCGTCCGCGCCGGACACGCAGCACGGGCGCAAAGTCCTAGATGAGCGCGCTCGGCCAGCTCGCGCGCGCGCCGGTGGCCGCGATCGAGTTCGCCAACATCCTGCTCACCCAGGGCGATGCGACGATCGGCGCTACGCCGCGCGAGGTCGTCTGGACGCACCGCAAGACGACCCTCTACCGCTACCGCAGCTCCGAGCGCCGGCACCCGGTGCCCCTCCTGCTCGTCTTCGCGCTGATCAACCGCCCCGACATCTTCGACCTGCGGCCGGGAAACTCGTTCGTCGAGCACCTGCTGGAGGAGGGCTTCGACGTCTTTCTCGTCGACTGGGGCGAGCCCGGCGAGGAGGACGCCGACATGGGACTCGAGCAGTTCGTTCTCGACGAGCTGCACTGGGGGATCCGCGAGACCCTGCGCGCCGCGGGCGCCGAGGAGGTCTCCTTGCTCGGCTGGTGCATCGGCGGGACGCTCGCGGCGGCCTACGCCGCCCTGCACCCCGACGGTCCCGTGCGCAACCTGGCGCTGCTCACCACGCCGATCGACACGAGCGGCTCGCTCTACGCGAGCTGGGTGGGCCGCGAGGCCTTCGACGTCGACCAGGTCGTCGAGGCCTATCCGGTCGTGCCCGGCGGGATGGTCGACTTGGCCAACAAGCTGATGAAGCCGGTGACGAACTACTGGACCACGTATCGCCGGCTCTGGCAGGGAGTGCTCGACGGCCAGCCGCGCCGGGACGCCTACCAGCCCATGGCCAAGTGGGTGGCCGACAACCCGCCGTTCCCCGGGCGCGCTTACCGCGACTGGATCACCTGGATGTACAAGGAGAATCGCCTCGTGCACGGACGCCTGCGCCTGCGCGGCCGCCGGGTCGACCTCAGAAAGATCGAGCAGAACCTGCTCGTCGTCACCGCGGGCGCCGACCACATCGCCCCGCCTCCGGGCACCGCACCGATCTTCGGGCTCGTGCGCTCGGAGGACGTGACGCACATCGACCGCCCCGGCGGTCACATCGGGCTGATGGCCGGCTCCAAGGCACGCGAGGAGATCTGGCCGGACATCGCAGACTGGCTCGCGGACCGCTCGGGCCGCTGAAAGATCCGAAAGAGGGAGGCGCAGGACCATGGCGACGACCACTTCGCAGGAGATGGAGACGCAGCACAGCGACAAGCTGAAGGGGCGGGTGGCGCTCGTCACCGGGGGCACGCGCGGGATCGGCGCGGCCATCTGCCGGAGCCTCGCCTCGCAGGGAGCGACGGTGTCCGCCGGCTATTCGCAGAACAAGGACAAGGCGGAGGCGCTCGTCGAGGAGCTCCGCGAGCACGGCATCGAGGCGAGCTGCCACCAGGGCAACGTCGGCTCGGCCGAGGACTGCCGCCGCACTGTCGCCGAGACGCTCGAGGCTCACGGGCGCCTCGACATCCTCGTCAACAACGCCGGCATCACGTCGGACAAGTCGGTCCTCAAGATGGAGGAGGACGACTGGTACAAGGTGCTGGCCGTGAACCTCTCCGGCGCGTTCTTCATGTCCAAGGCCGCCCTCGAGCACATGCTCGATCGGGGTACGGGCCGGATCGTGAACATCTCCTCGATCATCGGCCAGACCGGCAACATCGGCCAGGCCAACTACGCGGCGTCGAAGTCCGGCCTGTTCGGGCTGACGATGACGCTCGCCCGCGAGGCGGCGCAAACGCTCCAGAAGCAGGACAAGCTCGAGCCCGACGGCCTCGGCGTCACCATCAACGCCGTCGCCCCCGGCTTCATCGAGACCGACATGGTGGCGAGCGTCCCCGAGAAGGTGATCGACAAGCTACGCGCCCAGATCCCCGTCGGTCGCCTCGGTCGCCCGGAGGAGATCGCCCGCGTCGTGCACTTTCTGTGCGCCGACGCCTCCTCCTACATCACCGGGCAGGTGTGGGCCGTCAACGGCGGGATGGAGATGTCGGGGTCCTGACCGGAGCGCGGAGCGCGTCCGCTACCCGCCCGGCGCGGGCGCGACCCGCGCCGCCGCTCCGGGCGCGACCGCCAACGCGCCGGGCGGCGGCGGGACGTCGGGCGGGAAGAGCGCGAGCACCGACCCGCCGAAGCCGCCGCCCATCATCCGCGCCCCGGCCGCACCGGCGGAGCGCAGGGCGCTCACCGTCTGCTCGACGGTGGGTGAGGAGCACTCGTAGAGCTCGAGCAGGCTCGCGTGTGAGGCGTCGAGGAGCCGTCCGGCGGCGGGCAGATCACCGCTGCGTAGCGCGCCGACCATCCGCTCGACCCGGTCGTTCTCCTCGACGACGTGGCGCGCCCGCCGTTCGTGCGGCCCGGAGAGCCGCTCCAGATCCGCCGCGGTCGCGTCGCGGAGCGAGGAGAGGCCGAGAGCGGCGCACGCCTCTCGGCACTCCCGGCGGCGGGCGTTGTATCCGGAGGCCGCGAGCGCCCGCGACGCACCAGAGTCGAGCAGGGCGAGCGTCCAGCCCTCTAGGGCGAGCAACACCGGTTCGAGCGCGAGGGCGCGGAAGTCGATCCGCAGAGCCGCCCCCGCCTGCCCGTAGAGCGAGGCGAGCTGGTCGAGCAACCCGGTCTGCGCGCCGACCCAGTGGTTCTCGACGCGCGAGCAGAGCCGCGCGAGGCCGATCCGGTCGGGCTCGCGCTCGCCGGCCAGCGCGAGCAGCGCGAGTGCGAGCGCGACCGAGAGCGCGGCCGACGAGGAGAGACCGGAACCCGCCCGAAGCTCGCTCGCGATCTCGAGCCGGCAAGGCGGCGTGGTGACCCCCACCGCGGCGAGCTCGCCGACGACCCCGCGGGCAAACGCGCGCCACCCCGTCACTGCAGGAGGAGCGATCGGCGCGAAGCGGTCGCGTTCCCCGCGCAGCGCGGAGAGGACCTCGACCTCCTCGCCGCCGCTCCTCTCGGCGGTCACGGTGATCCCGCGCTCGATCGCGAAGGGGAGCGCGAGGCCGTCGTTGTAGTCCGTGTGCTCGCCGATCAGGTTGACGCGACCGGGTGCGAACGCGATGACGCGCCGCGACTCAGCAGTCACGGGCTTATCGCCAAGGGCGGCCGGGCACCCCACTGCAGGCGTGGCTCATGGTCGGACACCGCCCATCGCAGCGGGGGCCCGGCGCCGCGCCGGGCCCTCTCCACGAGACGGAGAACTCGCGCCCGGCCCTAGTCCTCTTCCTTCTGGCGCTCCTTGATCTTGCCCTCGAGCTGCGACATGACGTCGGGGTCGCGCAGCGTCGTGACGTCGCCGAGCTCGCGGCCCTCGGCGATGTCGCGCAGCAGCCGGCGCATGATCTTCCCCGACCGGGTCTTGGGCAGGTCGTCGGCCCAGATGATGCGCTTGGGGCGCGCGAACTTGCCGATCTTCGTGCCGACGTGGTCGCGGATCCGCTGGACGGTCTCCTCGTTGCCCTCGCGATTGCCGCCGAGCGTGACGAACGCCGCGATCGCCTGCCCGGAATCCTCATCGGCCTGCCCGATGACCGCCGCCTCGGCGACGGACTCGTGCGAGACGATCGCCGACTCGATCTCCGCCGTGGACAGGCGGTGTCCCGAGACGTTCACCACGTCGTCGATGCGCCCGATGATCCAGTAGTAGGCGTCCTTGTCCTTGCGCGCCGCGTCGCCGACCAGGTAGGTCTCGGAGCCGAACTTCTCGAAGTAGGTCTCCTTGAAGCGCTCCTCGTCCTGGTAGAGCGTGCGGAGCATCCCCGGCCAAGGGCGGGTGAGCACGAGCAGCCCCTGGCCCTCCTCCACCGGCTCGCCGTCGCTCTCGCCCCACACCTCGGCCTTGATCCCGGGAAACGGCTGGGTCGCCGAGCCCGGCTTGGTGGAGGTGATGCCCGGCAGCGGCGAGATCATGATCCCGCCCGTCTCGGTCTGCCACCACGTGTCGACGACCGGGCAGCGCTCTCCGCCGATCACCTTGTAGTACCAGAGCCAGGCCTTGGGGTTGATCGGCTCGCCGACCGAGCCGAGCAGGCGGAGCTTGGAGAGATCGTGCTTGTTGGGCTCCTCCGCCCCCCACTTCATGCACGCGCGGATGGCCGTGGGGGCCGTGTAGAAGATGCTCACGCCGTAGCGCTCGCAGACCTCCCACCAGATGTCCTTGGCCGGATAGTCCGGCGCACCCTCGTACATCACCGACGTCGCCCCGTTGGCCAGCGGCCCGTAGACGATGTAGGAGTGGCCGGTGACCCAGCCCACGTCGGCCGAGCACCAGAAGACGTCCTCCTCGGGCCTCAGGTCGAAGACGTACTTCGTCGTGCACGCCACCTGCGTCAGGTAGCCGCCGGTGGTGTGGAGGATCCCCTTCGGCGCGGCCGTCGAGCCGGAGGAGTAGAGGATGAACAGCGGATGCTCGGCCTCGAGCGGCTCAGGCGGGCACTCGTCCTCGGCCTTCTCACACACCTCGTGATACCAGTGGTCGCGACCCTCCTTCATCGGCGCGTCGTTCTCGGTGTGTTGCACCACGACGATCGTCTTCAGCGATTCGAGCGAGGCCATCTCCTCGTCGACCTGCTCCTTGATCGGCGCGGTCTTGCCCTTGCGCCGGGCGCCGTCGACGGTGATGAGGGCCTTGGCCTTCGAGACCTCCATCCGCTCCTTGACCGACCCGGCCGAGAAGCCGCCGAAGACGACGTTGTGCGGAGCGCCGATGCGTGCGCAGGCGAGCATCGCCACCACGACCTCGGGAATCATGGGCAGGAAGATCCCCACCACGTCGCCCTTCTCCACCCCCAGGTCCTTGAGGGCGTTAGCGAACTTCTGCACGTCGCGGTGCAGGTCGGCGTAGGTGATGTCGCGCTCCTCGCCCTCCTCCCCGCGCCAGTGAAACGCGACGCGCTCCCCGTTGCCCGCCTCGACGTGGCGGTCGACACAGTTCTCCGAGACGTTGAGCTTGCCGTCGGCGAACCACTTCACGAACGGGGGGTTGGAGAAGTCGCACCCCTGGGTCGGCTTCTCGATCCAGTGGAGGTCCTCCGCCTGCTTCTTCCACCACCCTTCCCAGTCCTTCTCCGCCTCCTCGTAGATCGCGGGATCGTTGAGGAGCGCGTGCCGCTTGAACTCCTCGGGAGGCTCGAAGAACTCCGTCTCGAGCATCCGCTCGAGCTCGTGCTCGAGCTCCTCCCCGGCCAGCTTGGTTTGGGTGTCAGCCATATCCTTGCTCTCCTGAATCGATCAGTCGCGCTTGAGCGCGATGACGGGCGCGACGATTCGCCCGAACGTCGAGTTGGCCACTCCCGCGAACGAGCCGTACCAGGCGGCGATCGCGGTGGCGATGCCGAGGTAGCCGCCGATCTTCACCATGTCCATGTTCCCGCCGTAGTTGCCAAACCCGAGCACGAAGAACGTCGCGGCCAAGAGGAGGAACACGAGCGCGATCGCTCCCGTCGTACGCAGCGAGGCGATGAACATGTAGGCGGTGAAGATGCCCCAAGCGATGAGGTAGAGACCGATCGCATGACCCTCGACCGTCTTGCCCTGCATCGTCAGCTCCTTGAGGTAGCCGAACTGCCCCAGGGCGAAGAACGAGAGCCAGAAGGCCCCGAACGAGGTGAACGCGACGGCGCCGAACGTGTTGCCGGTACGGAACTCCCACATGCCGGCCAAGAGCTGGGCAAGACCGCCGAAGGCGAAAGCAAGGCTGAGAACCACCGGCAGCGTGTTGGGCATCATCGCGCCCTGGCCGAGGACACCGGCGTTGGCGCAGCTGAGCATGAACGTGGTGGTGGCGAAGGCGGCCAGCCCGAGCGGACCCGGGTCCGCGGGAGTCCAGCCCCCGGCGGCGTGCCCGCCGCCTGCGCCGGGAGTGTTGGCGACGTCGCGCGCTCCGCGCGGAGCGACGTCGTCCTCGTCGTGGCCACGCGATCCTGCTCCCTCGCGGAAGGCTCCCGGACGGTCCGGCCGATCTGCTGCAGACATGCTCCCTCTCCCTCTGTCGATGAGCGTCTCCTCACTCGCGCCTTACCCACTCAACGCGTTCGTAACGCTTCATCGAGCGACGGGACTCAGCGGCGCTTCTTGCGCTTTCGCCGCGCGGCGCCCGGACGCGCCGGGGCGTTGGCCGAAGGCCGATCGGCGGACGGAACCGCCGGCGCCGGAGCCGGAGCGGACACGCCGCGGCGTCCCGGCGGATCGGCGCCGCCGCGGGCCGCCGCCTCGCGCTGCTCCTGCATGCTCGGCCACGGCTCGGCCTGTCCGCTTCGCCAGGCGGGGGGAAGGCCGCTCGGCCAGCGACCCGTGAAGAGGTAGGCGACGGCGAGCAGCCAGAAGGCCTGGATGATCGCGAACTGCCCGCCGATCGGAAGGATCGTCAGCGCGCCCGCGAACATCCCGATGTAGCCGAGGAACCGGGTGAGCAGCCCGACGCGCATGGCGTTCAGCGAGAGCAGGATGAGCGCCAGGCCGAGCAGCACGTGGGTGAGGAAGCCGACCAGGTTGGCGGCGATCAGCTCGCTCGAGGCAAAGGCGCCCTTCGCCTGCAGGGCGTCCCGGGCCGCGGAGTACGTCTGAGCGCCCTGAGAGGCGAAGCGACCGTACTGGCGCGCGGCGTAGCTCTGGACGAGCACGGTCGTGACCGCAAAGCCGACGGCTCCCACGAGCGCGAGCCACTTGATCGGCGGACTGAGCCCGGGACGGCGTGCGCGCGTGGAGCGATACAGGTAGAGCAGCGCCGCGCCGAGGGCGAGGCTTCCGAGCGCTTCGAGGACCGCCGCGGCGAGCAGCGCCGTGGCCTGGTCGTTCTCGTAGAGCAGCGCCCCTACGGAGTTGAGGGGAGCGGAGGTCTGGAGCACGATCTGCGCGATGAACGCCGCGAGCGAGAGGAGGCCCGCCGCCGCCGCGGCGGGCGCCGCCCAGCGCCGCTCGCGCGCCTCGCGGGCCACGGTGTCGGAGGCGCTCACGGGCGCTTCGGCGGCGCTCACGAGTGCTCAGGACCGGCGCCCGGCGGCGTGTTCAGGCGCACCGCTCGGCGCGAGCCCAGCGAGGGCTCACCCCGCGGGCGGGCGGGCACGTAGTCGGGGTCCTCGCGCTCGAGGCGCCGGGCGACGCGCTCGCCGAGGTAGAGCACCAGGTTCAGGCCGGGCTCCATCACCCGGATGAGCGCTTCGAACCGGGCGCGGGTCTTGAGCTGGCGGGGAGTGGGCGGAGCCATCGCGCGCCAGTCTACGCGGGGCCGCCGGGCGCGGTTAGACTCGCCGCCCATGCTGATTCGCGATGTAATGACGGAGTCTGTCGTCTCCGCTCATCCGGGCACCGCGGTGCGTGAGGTGGCCGAGCTCATGCGCGAGCGCAACGTCGGCTCGGTGGTGCTGGTGCGCGACGGTGCGCCCGTCGGCTTCGTGACCGATCGCGACCTCGTGCTGAGCGTGCTCGCCGACGCCCGCGGCGCCGAGGAGAGCGCGGAGCACCATGCCTCCGCTCCCGTCGTGACCGCCGAGCCCGGCATGGGCGTCGAGGAGGCGGCCGAGCTCATGGTGCGCCACGGCATCCGGCGCCTCCCCGTGCTCGACGCCGGTCGGGTGACGGGCATCGTCACCCTTGACGACCTCGCGGCGCGCACGGGCGACCTCGAGCTCGCACAGCACATGACGAGCCAGGTGACTCGCGCCGCGCTGCCGGGCTTCTACTTCCACCAGCGCGGGGAGTAGCTCGCGGTCCCGGCCCGCTAGCATCGAAGGGATGGAAGGCTTCGGAGGACTGTTCGGCGACCCGGAAGAGCTGCAGCGCCGGATGGCGGAGATGGCGGAGCAGATGCAGGGGGCCCAGCGCCTGGCGTGGGCCGACAACGCAATCAAGCTCGCGGTCGACCTCACGGTGGCCGCCGTCAATCGGGTGAACATCCAGGGCACCACGGAGCAGCAGGCCGAGCAGATCCGCTCGGTAATGGCCGTCGTCTTTCCCGAAGCGGTCACGCTCGTGCGCGAGGCGCGCGAGGGTCTGCAGTAGCGCCCGCCTCCTCCTAGGAGGCGCCCTCGATCTCCTCCACCAGCCGGGGCCACTCCTCGCGGCCGCGTTGCCGGCGGCGCCGGCGCCGCAGCACCGCCGGCGGCCCTAACACGATCAGCCCGGCGAGCTCGATGAGCCCGAGCACGGCGCTGATCGGGTCGCTGCCTCCGCCTCCACCGGCGAAGACCCCGAGCGAGATGTCCTCACCCAGCCGCTTGTCGCGATGGTCGTTGGCGCCGAGGAGCCGCAGGCGCCCCCTCCTGCCTCCGGCCGGAGCGAGGCTAAGCCGGCCGGGACGACCGAGCTCGATCTGGGCGGCGGGTACCAGCGTCGCCTCCGGCCCAGGGCCCGTGAGGAGCTCGACGCCGCCGCTCACCGCGCGCAGCGCCACGAGGCGCCCGTCCGCCTCGGCGAGGAAACCGCGGTCGGGCACGTCCGGGTGACGGTCGGGCGAGGCGGCCAGGCGCGCCTGGTAGCGGCGTCGCTCGGCCTCCCGCTGCTCGCGCTCGCGAAGTCGCTTCTGGCGGCGCTCGGCGCGCGTCACGGCGCGGAGGATGCCAGAGCGCGCGGTGGGTGAGCACCCTCCGCTCAGGCCGCGCCGCGAGCCGCCGCGCGGTCGGCGGCGTGCGCCTCGCGCCCGCGGCGCATGACCTCCTTGAACGAGCGGAACCGAAACACGAGCGCGAGCGCCGCGAAGGCGATGAGCAGCGATGAGGCCGCGATGGCGATCTCCTGTCCCACGGAGTAGGCGGCCACCGTGGCGGCGGAGGCCTTCGCGGCGAAGACCTTGAGGAGGATCGCCTGCTGCACCCCCGCGCCGCCGGGCGTGAGCGGCAGCGCGGTGGCGATCGTGTTCGTGGCCTGAACGAGCAGGACGTTTCGTACCGATCCCCCGACGTGGAAGGCCTCGAGCAGCGACCAGTAGGCGGCGAGGCGGAACACGGCCCCGCCGGCCTGGACCGCCGCCATCTCCCGAAGCCACCGCCGCCGGTCGGCGAGGATCGCAAAGCCCTGTCTGACCCCCGCCCAGAACGCCCGCACGCGCGCGGAGAGCAGGGCGAACCCGACCAGACCGAGCACCCCGAGCGCGGTGAGGAGGAACAGCGTGAAGCGCGGGTGCGCGGCGAGGTAGGAGAGGTCGAAGGCCCCGAGCTTCGAGAAGTCGGGCGGCTTGGGGAACACTCCCTGCGTGAACGCGAACCCGAGCGTGATCACCGCCAGCCCGGCATCGAAGACGTGCTCGCAGAGGAAGCTCGAGGTGATCGCGGGGTAGCTCGACCGCGGCACGGAGGTCTTGGTCAGGAACACCTTGATGACCTCTCCGCCGCGGAACGGGATGACGTGGTTGGCCCCGTAGGCGGCGACGTAGGCGCCCCAGATCTGACGCCACTGAAACGGCTCGTCGGGATAGGCGGCGCGCAGCGCGTTGAAGTAAGCCCGCGTGCGCAGCGTGATGTAGACGTGAAAGCAGGCGAGACCGGCGATCAACCAGCCCCACCTCAGGTTGGCGAGGTCGCCGAAGAACTGCCCCGCGCCGTGAAGGAAGGAGCCGATGTCGGCGAGGGGAAGCACGGCGGTCTGAGAGCCTACGCGGCCGACGCGTGCGTCTCGGGCCGGCCGCGGGGAGGCGTGCATTACGCTCAGACGGTGGCTTCGGCGCTCTACGAGCAGACCTGGGGACGCCTGTTCGCGGCGCTGTACGACCGCGGCATGCGCGAGACCGAGGCGGCCGGCCTGCGCGCGCGCCGTGAGCGCCTCCTGGGCGAGGCGCGCGGCCGGGTGCTCGAGCTCGGCGCGGGCACCGGTCTCAACCTCGCGCTCTACCCGCGCTCCGTTCAAGCGCTCGTGCTGAGCGAGCCGAGCCCGCCCATGGCGGCGCGCCTTCGCCGCCGCACCGCACGGGCCGGACGGAGCGTCCAGGTGCTCGAGGCGCCCGCGGAGCGTCTGCCTCTGCCCGACGCGTCCTTCGACACCGTGGTCGCGACGCTCGTGCTGTGCACCGTGAGCGACGTCGAGAGCGCACTGCGCGAGGTGGCGCGCGTGCTGCGCCCCGGCGGCCGCCTGCTCTTCATCGAGCACGTGAGGGCCGAGGACAACGCCCGCCGAGCGCGCTGGCAGGACCGCTTGGAGCGTCCGTGGCGCTTCGTCGCCGCGGGCTGCCACTGCAACCGCGACACACTCGCCCTCCTCGCCGCCTCGCCGCTCGCCGTGGAGCACGTGGAGCGGGACAAGCTGCGCAAGGCGCCGCCGATCGTGCGGCCGCTCCTGCAGGGCTCGGCGGTACGCGCGGCGTGAGCCCAATCGTCGACCCCGCCGTCGAGGCCTACGTGGAGGCGCACTCCTCGCCCCCGCCCGCGCACCTGGCGGCGCTCGCCGCCGAGACCCGCGCGAGCCTGCGCGCGCCCCAGATGCTCACCGGCGCGGTCGAGGGTCGCTTCCTCGAACTGCTCGTGTGGTGCAGCGGCGCGCGGCAGGTGCTCGAGATCGGGACCTACAGCGGCTACTCCGCGCTCGCGATGGCCGCCGGCCTGCCGGCAGGCGGCCGGATCGTCACGTGCGAGATCGACGCCGAGCACGCCGACTTCGCGCGGCGCCACATCGCCCAGAGCCCGCACGCCGAGGCGATCGAGGTCCGGCTCGGACCGGCGCTCGCGACGATCGAGAGCCTCCCCGGGCCGTTCGACCTCGTCTTCATCGATGCGGACAAGGAGAGCTATCCCGACTACTACGAGGCCACGCTCCCCAAGCTCGCCGAGCGCGGACTGCTCGTGATCGACAACACGCTGCGCGGCGGCGGGGTGCTTGCGGCCGACGACACCGACGAGCGCACGCGTGGCATGGCGGCGTTCAACGAACGGGTCCTCTCCGACCCGCGGGTGACGAGCGTGCTCCTCTCCGTCCGCGACGGGGTGACGCTCGTGCGCCGCGCGGGGTGACCGGTGCGGCGTCGGCCGCGGTCACCCCACGGCTCGGCTCGGTTCAGCTCGCTCAGCGGATGACCTCGACGCGAACGCCGAGAGAGGGGACAGCAGCCCACACCGCGTCCGCCGTCAGCGCGCGGGCACCTAACCGCCCGGCCAGCGCGAGGCAGCAGCGGTCGGCCAGCGAGAGGCCGAGGACGCGGGTGCCCGGTCGCAACACCGCGGCATGCTCGGCATCGTCGGCGCTCAGCGGCTCGATCCGCAGCCCTGCCTCGATGAGGTGAGAGCGCACGACCGCGACCTCGGCACCGCGCTGAAGCAGCCGCTGCGCGACCTCCGACCAGTTGACGGCCGAAGCCACTGAGCTACGGATGGCGCTCTCGACACGCTCCGCGCCCGGTTCGTCGAAAAGGAACGCGAGGATTGCGGAGGCGTCGAGAACGACCGCGGTCATTCGGCGGCTTCGCGGTGCGCCTCCTCGCGCCGCTCGGCGATGAGCTCGTCGACGGGGCTCACGCCGGTGGCGAGGTGACGCAGCATGCCGCGAGCCCGCGCCGCAGCGGCGGCCCGGGGCTCGAGCACCAGCCGATCCTCGCTGACGCTCAGCGACAGCTCGTCGCCCGGAGCGATGCCGAGATCACGGCGAACGGCTGCGGGAATCACCACCCGGCCCTGCGGTCCCACCCTCACCACCGATTTCGTACGTGCCATCCGACCAGTGTATGGCACATCGAACGGATGTGTCACTCGGCCTTCGCTGCTCTCCTTGCTCCGCCAGCTCCGGTCAGCGCCGCCAGCACCCGTTCGTCGTGCGTCTTCGCCGTCACCTTCGCCAGGACGTGCGCCACGTTGCCCTCCGGATCGACGATGACCGACAAGCGCTCCACGCCCATGTAGCGTCGCCCGTACATGGACTTCTCGACCCAGGCGCCGTAGGCCTCGGTCACCGCGTGGTCGGCGTCGCAGAGCAGGGGGAACTCGAGCGCGTGCTCGGCGGCGAACGCCGAGAGCCTCTCCACGGGGTCGCGGGAGATCCCCAGAACGACCGCTCGGGCCTCCTCGTACTCCCGCGCGTGGTCGCGCACGCCGCAGGCCTGCGCCGTGCACCCCGGCGTGCCCGCCTTCGGGTAGAAGAAGAGGACGACGGGTCGTTCGCGCAGGTCGGCGAGCGCGACCGGCCGGCCGTCTTGGTCTGGGAGGGTGAAGGCAGGGGCTTCGGTGCCAGGCTCGATCATCAGAATCCTCCTACGGCAGTTTCGTGAGTCCGCTGCTGGAGCCAAGCACGGCGGCGGTCGGCGAGCGCGCGTCGCGGCCTTTTCGACACCAAGCCGCCGCAGAGTCGGCGCTTACTTCAGCAGCCGCGAGAGCCGGCGGTCCTTGAGCAGGCGCCCGTCGGTCTGGCACTTCGGGCAATAGCTCATCACGTAGTCCTCGTAGAAGACCGCCTCGAGGCGGTCGCCGCAGCGCGGGCAGGGCTCACCCTGGCGCCGGTGCACGGCGAGCGGCAGGGGGAGCTTGTCGGGGATGGGCAGCTCGAGCAATTCCTCGTAGTGCGCGAGCGGGCGGCCGAGACCCTCGAGGATCGCGCTGCGCAGGCGCTCGAGCTCGTCGGGCTCGAGGTCGGAGCCCCGCTTAAACGGCGAGAGGCGCGCGGCGTGCAGGATCTCGTCGACCCACGAGCGCCCGATGCCCGCGATCACCTTCTGGTCGCGCAGGAGCCCGTGCAGCGGGCGCGGCGCGTCGAGGAGCGGCCCGAGCTCCGGGGGCGCGGGCCACGCCTCGGGTCCGAGGTCGGCCAGGGCCGGATCCGCGCCGAGGTCGCCCGAGCGCAGGAGCTTGACCCACGCCGCCTGCTTGGTCCCGAACTCGCGCAGGCGCAGCTCGCGCCCGTCGGCGAGGCGCAGGAGGAGGCGCGAGGTGCGGTCGCGCAGCGAGGCGCGCGTGTCGAAGAGCTGCAGCCGCCCGGCGGACATGAGGTGGATCAGCAGGACGAGCTCGCCCTCGAGCTCGACCGTGAGCATCTTGCCGCGGCGGCCCACCGCCGCCACCGCGCGCCCCTCGACCGCGGAGAGCGGCGGGTCGAAGGTCTTCAGCGCGTTGATCCCGGGCGCGAGCGCCGACTCGATCTCCACCCCGCGCACTCCCGCGTCGAGCAGGCGCGCCGTGATCTCCACCTCGGGAAGCTCGGGCACGCCGCTCTCACTCCGCGGCGATGGCCGCCAGCTCGCCGGGGCGCAGCAGCGCGAGCAGCTCGCCCGCGCCGCGCGCGATCCGCAGTCCCGCCACGCCGCCCTTCTTCACGTCGGCCCGGGCGCCCGCGAGGTCGTAGAGGAGCTGAGAGAAGTCGGGCTCGTGACCCACGAGCAGGAGCCGCGCGTCGGCGTCCGCGCCGGCGAGCGCCGCGAGCGCGTCCTCGCGCGTGAAGCCGGCGCTCAGGGGCTCGTGCACCTCGGGCGCGAGGCCGAGCGGCGCGCAGGCCAGGCGCGCGGTCTCGCGGGCGCGCGCCCGCGGGCTCACGAGCGCCGATCCCAGCCCGAGCTCGAGCCGGGAGAGGGCGGCGCCGGCTGCGCGCGCCTGCTCCTCCCCGCGCGCCGTCAGGCGCCGGGAGGCGTCGTCGCGCGCGCCGTGCGGCTCGGCGTCGCCGTGGCGCAGGAGCCAGATCTCGGGGGCCACCGGCCGGCAGGCTAGCGACCCCGAGCCTGCCGCCGGGCCGAGCGGGTAGCGTTCGGCTCTCCGTGAGCACTTCCGTGATCGTCGACACCCCCGAGGAGGCCGCGGAGCTCGAGCGCCCGCCGCTCCTCGTGCGCCGCCCGCTCGAGGCCTACCTCGACTCCCGGGGGCTCGGCTCGGGCTCCTTCGACGCCGAGCGGATCGGCGAGGGTCACTCCAACATCACCTACCTCCTCGCGCGCGAGGACGGCACGGAGTGCGTCCTACGTCGCCCTCCCCGGCCGCCGCTGCCTCCCTCCGCGCACGACGTGCTGCGCGAGGCGCGCCTGCTCAGCGCGGTGCAGGACGCCGCCGTGCGCACCCCGCGGGTGCTCGCGGTGTGCGACGACGAGAGCGTCATCGGGGCGCCGTTCTACGTCATGGAGCGCGTCGAGGGCGACGTGATCACCACCGAGCTGCCCGACGCGCTCGACACCCCGGAGGAGCGGCGGCGCGTCGCCGACGAGCTGATCGACGCGCTCGTGGAGATCCACGCCGTCGACTGGGAGGGTCTCGGGCTCGAGGGATACGGGAAGCCCACGGGCTACCTCGAGCGCCAGCTCCGGCGCTTCGGCGGGCTGTGGGAGCACAACCAGACCCGCGAGGTGCCTGCGCTCGACCGGGTGACCGCGTGGCTCGCCGAGCACCGGCCCGAGTCGGGGCCGGCAACGATCGTCCACGGCGACTATCGCCTCGGCAACACGATGTTCGCAGCGGGCACGCCCGCGCGGCTGAACGCGATCTTCGACTGGGAGCTCGCCACGATCGGCGACCCCCTGGCCGACGTCGGCTACCTCGTGGCCACCTATCCGCAGCCCGGCGACGATCAGGGGACGATCTTCTCGCTGGGCACGGTGACCACGCGAGAGGGCTTTCCCACGCGGGCGGAGCTCATCGCCCGCTACGAGGAGCGCTCGGGGCGCTCCATGCAGGAGGTGCGCTGGTACACGACCCTCGCGCTGTGGAAGTCGGCGGTCTTCCTCGAGGGCTCCTACAAGCGCTTCGTCGCGGGCACCACCGACGATCCGTTCTTCGAGATGCTCGACCGCGGCGTGCCCGAGCTCGCCGAGCGCGCCGAGCGCATCGCTCATGGCGAGTGACCCCGTGCGCCAGGGACTGCTCGTCGACTTCGGCGGCGTGCTCACCACCGACGTCTTCGCCTCCTTCGGAGCCTTCTGCGAGGAAGAGGGCCTGGGCGCCGACACCGTCCGTGACCGGTTCATGAAGGACCCGCACGCGCGCGAGCTGCTCGCCGACCTCGAGACCGGCAAGCTCACCGAGGAGGAGTTCGAGCCGCGGTTCGCCGCCGTGCTCGAGGTCTCCCCCGAGCGCCTGGTCGACCGGCTCTTCGCCCACATGCACCCGGACGAGGCGATGCTCTCCGCGGTCAGGGCGGCCAAGCGCGGCGGGGTGCGCACCGGGCTCATCTCGAACTCGTGGGGGAAGGGACGCTACGACCGCTCGGCGTTTCCCGAGCTCTTCGACGGGTGGGTGATCTCCGGCGAGGAGGGCATCCGCAAGCCCGACCCGACGATGTACTCCCTAGGCGCCGAGCGGATCGGCCTCGAGCCCGCGGCGTGCGTGTTCGTCGACGACCTCCCGTTCAACCTGAAGCCGGCGCGTGAGATCGGGATGGCCACGGTGCTCCACCGCCGGGCCGCAGAGACCGTCCCCGAGCTCGAGCGCCTGCTCGGCGTCGAGCTGACGGACTAGGGCCCTCGCCGCCGTGCGACCGGCGCGGATCCTCGTCGTTCTCATCCTGCTGACGGCTCTCTTCGCCGGCTGCGGCTCGAAGCCACTCGGCGCGAGCGAGTACCGGACGCGCGCGATCGCGATCTGCATCGCGGAGAAGCGGCGCTCGGAGCAGGTGCCCGAGCCGCGCACCCCGTCCGACGTGCCCGCGTTCGTCGCCCAGGGGCTGCGGCTCGTCAAGCCCGCGGTGGCGAAGCTCGCGGCGCTGCGCCCGCCCGAGAGCCTGCGCCCCGACCACGACCGCGTGGTCGACCTGCTCAACCGCCAGCTCGCCCTGATCTCCGACGCGAACGCCAAGCTCCGCGCGCGGGCCGAGCCGCTCGCCACCTTCGCCGCCCTCGAGCCCAAGCTGCGCCCGCTCATGCGCGCCGAGGACGAGCGCTGGGGCGCACTCGGGCTGCCTCAGTGCCGCCATCAGTAGCCGGCCGGACGAACGCCCGCGCCGCGCGCGCACCCGGCTCAGCCCGTGAAGCGAGCGGGCACCCGCCCGATGCGGAACAGGCGCGGATCGGGTCGCCCGACGTTGCCCGCGCGGTCATACACCCGCGAGCGCACCACGTAGCGCCCAGAGGGGAAGGCCCCGCGGACGCGGAGCGCCCAGCGCGTCGTGCCGCGCGCGGTGACGAACAGCGGGCGCCGGCAGCTCTGCGTAGAGGTGAGCCGGCCGTCGGCACGCACGAAGCGGCAGCCCCCGCGGACGAAGACCGACACCGCGAGGCGCACGGAGCGCACCGCTCCCCGGCGCGCGATCGTGCGCGCCGGCACCGAGCCGGCGCAGCCGCCGTCGGCCGCGCTCCCGCGCAGATCGATCGTCCTGCGAGCGCTCCGGAGGCCGCCGAAGCGCAGCGTCGGGCGCGCGCGGTCGCGGCAGGAGGCCAGCGCCACGGGGGCGCCGTTGTTGCCCGCCTCGTCGCGAGCGCGGAGCGAGAACGAGCTGAAGTTGGCGGGCAGGGTGAGATCCCGCGAGAAGCGCCGCCCGCCGCTCACGGGGGAGCCGAGCTTCAAATCGACGGGCTTGCCGCCCACCTCGGCCACGTAGCTCGCCGCCGTGCCGCACAGCCCGTCATCTCCCGGCGAGGTGAATGCGAGCCGGTAGCGGTTGCCGCCGAGGGGAGTCACGGTGAGTCCGCCGGGCGCGGCCGGCGGCGTGCCGTCGGCGTCGTAGTTGCCGGTCTGCTGGGCGTCGTGTCGGAACGACGGCCACTCCCCCTGGCACGAGGGCGCGCCGGGCGCTCCCCACTCGAAGAGGTAGCCCTCGCGCGTGATCTCGGCGATGCGATGGTCATCGCTCAGCGCGGGGGGCGCGAAGAGCCAGCCGCCGGTGACCTTGGGGAAGCCCGGCGCATCCTGGCCGCTCACGCCGTCGTAGGCGTGCAGCAGTCCGAGCGCCGTCCCGGCGAGCACCTGGTTGCTCGCGCCCGGAGCGACCTTGCCGATGTTCGACGCGGAGAGGAACTGGTAGTCGTCGGTGACCTGCGGGAAGGCGGGAAGCTGCCGGTCGGCGATCGGGTCGATCGCGTTGATCACGTGCTCGTAGGGCACGTTCTGCCCGGCGAGCACGAGGTTCGCCGCCTGCGCGAGCGTGATGCCGTACTTCACGACGGCCGGGCCGCTGCCGTCGAGGTTCCCGATCGACGCCGACTCGAAGAGGTTGAGCTGCTGGGGATCCTTTTCCGGGACGTTGGAGGCCGGCCCGGTCGGCCCCTGCGTCAGGTCGCGGATCTTGCGCCCGGCCGGGTCGTAGATCCCGATCGCCCCGCCGGTGGTCGAGACGACGACCCTCTGCTGGCCGCCGAGCCTGGCCAGCGCTGCGTCATGGCCCGGGCCGACGAGCGGCAGCGTCGACTGGATGCCGCCGTTTAGCTTGATCGGCCAGCCGCTCAGCGCGGCCCCGGTCGCGCCGTTGATCGCGTACACGCGCGAGGAGCCGCCGGCCGCCTTGCCCAGCGCGAAGGCGATCGCCCCCGCGAAGCCGCCCTGGAAGTCCGGGCTGTCGGTCGCCCCGTAGTTCTCGTTGGAGGCGACGACGATGTCGTCCTTGCCGTCGCCGTTCAGGTCTCCGATCGCCGGGTCGTTGATCGACTCGGCAAGCACGCGCTTGTCCCCCATCGAGGAGTCCACGAGCTCGAAGGGGAAGTGGGGAACGGAGGATCCGTCGGCGCGGAAGGCGTAGACGTGGCCGTCGAGCGCCGAGGCGACGATGTCGAGCGGCTTGGAGCGGCCCTCGAGGTGGGCGACGGCGGGGCTGGCCAGGAACCCGCACTTGCGGTGGGTCACGGGGAGGCCGGGCAGCGCCTTCTGGCGCTGGTCCTGCCCGCGGCAGAAGTCGGGGTTGATCGAGACGGGGAAGCCGGGACGGAGCTTGCCGTTCGCCTCCCAGACGTAGATATGGGTGCCGGCGGCGTCGATCACCTCGGGGCGCCCGTCGCCGTCGATGTCGGCGACGACGGCGCCGCGCAGCGGCTCGAGCGGCGGCTCGACCCCCGCGGCGCCCAGCGCGCCCGCGTGGGGCGCGGCCTGCGCGAGCGTGCGGGTCCGGACCGGCCAGCCCGGCAGCTCGGAGCCGTCGGGCTCGTAGGCGTGCAGGGTGCCGTCCTCGAGCGGGACGACGAACTCGGGCACGTTGTCGCCGTTCAGGTCGGCGTAGCGGATCGGGGCCTCGCCGCCCGTGCCCAGGCGCTTGGGGTAGCCCGGACGCAGGGTCGGATCGTTGAGCGCGGTGAGGACCTTGCGGTCGATGCCCGGCGTGGCCGACGCGTTGCCGGGCTCGGAGACCACGAGGCGCACCGTGAACTGACCCTTGAACGGGTTGGTGCGGGTGGGGTCGAAGTAGGGTCCCGCCGGGTCGATCGCCGCATCTCGCGCGATCCCCTGCGGGTCGATCGTGCCGAAGTCGGTCACGGTGCCGGTGGCGTCGGCCTCGCGCACGGTCGTGCACGGCCCGTCGCCCTGACCGGTCTGGAAGGTCGGGCAGGTCTCGAGCTTCCAGTGGAAGGCGCCACCCGGGGCGAAGCGGGCGCGCGCGCGCCCCGTTATCCGCACGGAGTTTCCGGTCACGGGCGCATACCAGTCGGGCGAGGCGATCGAGGCCTCGGCGGGGATCTTCTTCTCGTCGATCGCCACGCTCACCGCCCGGCCCACGTCGGCGCGTCCCCAGCCGAAGTGCGAGTCCCATCCCGTGGTGGCGGGATCGGGGACCCCGACCCCGCCCGTGTTGCCGGGAAGAACATCCTCGGCGGTCTGCTCGAGGATCTCGCGCGTCTCGTCGGCGCTCAGGTCGGTGCCGTGCTTCTTGGCCGCGCTGATGACGAGCGCGGCGGCACCGCTGGCCTTGCCGGTGTTGGTCGAGCCGGTCGGCCCCTCCATGGAGATCGAGCTCTTGCCGCCGAACTGGGTGGTGTTGGCGCCGCGGAAGAAGGTGCCCGGAGCGAGGTTGCTCGGCACGGGGATCTTGGCGAAGGTCTGGGTGATCTCGTTGGACTGGCCGAGGCCGACGGTGTCGGGCACGGTGCCCTCGATCAGCATCGTGTGGTTGTAGTTGGCCGGGTAGTTGTGGTTGGCGGTGTTGAGGTCGTCGCCCGAGTAGGTCTGGGTGACGCCCTGCTCGTAGGCGTACTGCGAGGCCCTCTCCGTGAACTTGGAGTGGTAGAGGTTGCCGTCGGCGCCCTCGATGACCTTCGCGCCGATCTTCGTGCCGTAGAAGATCCCGAGGCCGAAGGTGTCGCCGTCGGAGACGAACGTGTCCCACACCCGGACGGGCACGAACTGACACTTGGGACAGACGCCGATCGAGCTCGCTCCCTCGTTGCCCTGCTCGACCGCCTCGGCCGTGCGGCCGGTCCCGTGGTTGGAGGCGGCGAAGTAGCTCGACTGGTCGAAGGGATCGTTGTCGTCGTTGAAGAAGTCCCAGCCCGCGATGTCGTCCACGAACCCGTTGTGGTCGGCGTCGGTGTGGTCGGAGAAGGCGTGGATGAGGTCCTGCGCGGTGATCAGGCCGGTCGGCCCCTTGCGGTCCGGCCAGGTGATGCTCACGCGCGGATCGTCCTTGTAGTCCTCCACGTTGACCGCGCCGTCCCCGTTGAGGTCGTAACTGGCGGCGGCCCGGCCCTGCGCGTCCTCGGGCTTGGGGAGCTCACCCGTGTTGAGGTGCACCTTCAGGCGCAGCCCGGCGTTGTCCCACTTGATCCCGGTATCGAGGATCGCCACGGTGGTTCCCGGGTCGCCGCGCGTCTCCTTCCAGGCGCCCGCGGCGTTGAAGCCGGCGATCTGGAGCTTGCCCCGACGTGGGTCCGACGGGTCGGAGTAGACGGTGCTGGGCGTGCGCCGCGAGGCGAAGCCGAAGAGGTCGAACTGCTCGTCGTAGATGCTCGTCCTGCCACCGTTGTCGGGGTCGTCGGGCTCGGCCGCGTCGTACTCCGGGTCGTTCGGGGTGTTGTTGCGCTGCACGTTGGGGCCGATGAAACCCGGGAGCTGGAGCTGCTGGCTCGTGTCGGGGTCGGTCGGCGCGTCGAAGCCGTGATCGACGGCCGCGAGCGCGGCAGCCGGCAGGACGAGCAGCACGAGGACGAGCGCGGCGAGGAGCAGCGGACGGGAGCGCACGCGCCGAGAGTCTGCCACCTGCGCACCGGATACGCGCCGATCGGCGGCGTCGCGTCTAACCCGCGGCGATCAACGCCACCCCGGCGAGCACGGTGAGGATCCCCACCTCCTGGGTGCGGCGCACGCGCTCGTGCAGCACGAGGCGGGCGAGCAACACGGTGGTGACGGGATAGAGCGAGCCGAGCACGGAGACGACGCTCAGCAGTCCGTGCGTGGTGGCCAGGGCGTAGAGGCCGTTGGCCGAGACGTCGAGCAGGCCGACCACCGCGAGCGCGGGCAGCACCGAGCGCCCGAGGCGCAGCGGCGCGCGGGCACCGAGCACGGCGAGGGCGACGAGCGGCACCGCGCTCGCCCGCGCCACGAGCATCGCCCACGGGACGCTGGCGCTCGCGGCGGAGCGCAGGCCGACGAAGAAGAGCCCGAACCCGAGCGCCGCGACGAGCGCGAGCGCCACGCTCCCCCGCGCCCCGCCCGCGCGCGGGCGCCCGTCGGCTCCGAGCTCGCGGGCGGCGAGCACGACGCCGAGCAGGGCGGCGGCGATGCCGGCGAGCCGCAACGCCCCGGGACGGTCGCCGTCCGCGATCCCCACCGCGAGCGGCACGATGGCGCCCGTGGCAGAGATGGGCGCGACGATGCTCATCGTCCCGGTCGCCAGCGCGCGGTAGAAGGCGCCGAGCGCCACCACCCCCGCGGCGCCTCCGGCCGCCGCGGGCCACAGGTGGACCCAGGCCGGCGCCGCGGCGCCGCTCAGCGCAACGTAGAGGACCACGGGCACGAGGCCGGCGACCTCCGAGACGAGCAGCACCGACGCCACGGCGTGGCGACGCGACTGCAGGCCTCCGAGGAAGTCAGCGAGGCCCCAGCACACCGACGACCCGAGGCCGAGAACGATCGCGAGCAACTCAGCGCCCGGCCGACGACCGCTTGCCGCCGGCCGAACGCGCGCCTTTCAGTCCCGCTTCCCGCGTCCGTAGAGGAGCTTGATCGAGGCTCCGAGCAGCCGCGTCACGCTGCGCCGGTAGGGGAACATGTGGATGTCCTTCTTGGGCGCGATCTTCGTCACGAGCAGCGTCTGCTGCTTGGTGTACTTGCGGATGCCGTCCTCGCCGTGGCGCGTGCCCATCCCCGAGCTCTTCCAGCCGCCCATCGGCAGCTCGAGCGCGAAGTAGTTGAGCATCGCGTCGTTCACGCACACCGCCCCGGCCTCCACCATGCGGGCGATCTCCTCGCCGCGCGCGACGTCCTTGGACCACACCGAGGCCGCGAGGCCGTAGGGCGAGTCGTTGGCCAGGCGCACGGCCTCCTCGGCGTCGCGCACCTTCATGATCGGGAGGGTCGGGCCGAAGGTCTCCTCGGTCATCGCCTTCATCGAGTGGTCGACGTCGACGAGCACGGTCGGCTCGTAGAAGCGGCCGGGGCCGCTGCCCGGCTTGCCCCCGGTGAGCACGCGCGCCCCCTTCTGCGTGGCGTCCTTGACGTGGCCGTCGATCACGTCGAGCTGCGGCGGGAAGATCACCGCCCCGAGGTCGACGACGCCTTCGCGCGTGGGCTGCCCTTGGCGCAGCTTGCGGACCTTGTCGGTCACCTTCTGCACGAACTCGTCGTAGACGGGCTCCTCGACGTAAACGCGCTCGGTCGAGATGCACACCTGGCCGCCGTTGGACATGGAGTAGTAGGTGGCCGCGTTGGCGGCGCGCTCCACGTCGGCGTCGGCGAGCACGATCATCGGGTCCTTGCCGCCGAGCTCGAGGCTCACCGGCGTGAGCGTTTCGGCGGCCCGGGCCAGCACCTTGCGGCCCGTCTTGGTGGAGCCCGTGAACATCACGTGGTCGACGTGATCGACGAGCGCGGCGCCGGTGTCGCCGTCTCCGGTGAGAACCTGGAAGACGTTGGGCGGCGCCCCGCACTCGCGCATCATCTCCTCCATGATGAGCGAGGTGAGGGGAGTGACCTCGCTGGGCTTCAGCACCACCGCGTTGCCGGCGGCCAGGGCGGGGATGCAGTCGCCGAAGGAGTTCGTGAGCGGGAAGTTCCACGGCCCGATGACGCCCACGACGCCGACCGCCTGGTAGCGGACCGTCGCCTTCTTGCCGATCACGAAGGGGTTCGAGGAACGGACCTTGCGGTCGGCGAGGAACTCGGGGGCGTGCTTGGCCCAGAAGCCGAAGGCCGGCGCGACGTAGCCGATCTCGGCGAGCTGCGCGTCCTCGAAGGTCTTGCCGGTCTCCTGCACGATCGAGCGGACGATGCGCTCGGAGTTGTCGAGCACCCACTTCTGCGCGCGGCGAAAGACACGGGCGCGGCCCTCGAAGCCGAGCGCCTGCCAGCCGGGCTGCGCGGCGCGGGCACGGGCGACGGCATTCGCGACCTCCTCGGGCGAATGGTTGACCACCGAGCCGACGGTCTGCCCCGTCGCGGGATTCTCGACCGGGATGTCGCGGGCCTCGGTGTTGATGCCCTCCGGGGCCTCGTCGGCCGCCTCACTCGTGGGGGCCGGCTGCTGCTGGACGCTCGCCATCTCGCTCTCCTGTTCCTGGCTTTGAGGGGAGGCTACCCCGTCGCCGCCCGCCGGTACCCCACCGCCGGTCGCGCCGGCGATGGACTTCTATGCGCAACTTAAAGCCGGAAGGGTGTGTTCTGGGAGCACTGTTCGCTCAGGCGTCGGACCGGGGGGTCACACGGGCGCTGAGCGAGAACCTCATTTGGCCAGGAGGCCCAGATGCGTCCACGATTCTCCCTGCTCGCAGGGCTCGTCGCCGTGCTCGCGCTCGCGCTCGCCCCGTCGGCGTCGTTTGCACGGCACGCCACGCCGCACAAGCTCACGATCAACGTGACCAAGAACCCGATCGATGCGGGCGACACGCTCGACATCTACGGCAAGGTCGCCGCGCCCAACCGGGCCGACCGCACGGTCGTGCTCTATCACCGGCTCCCGAACCAGGGGCGGTTCACGGTCGTCCAGCGGGTCAAGACCGACTCCGCCGGGCTCTACGTGATTCGCCGCGCCGAGGGCGTCGTGAACACCAACCGCTCGTGGTTCGTCACCTCGGGCCGCCTGCGCAGTCGTACGATCAACGAGCGTGTCCGCGCGCTCATCACGCTGAACGCGCCGGCCGGTCATTCGGGCCCGTACCTCACCGGTCCCAAGCACGCCGTGACCTTCACCGGTCACGTCACGCCCAACCACGCCGGCGAGCGGGTCTTCCTGCAGCGTCAGTTCGGCCCGGACGGCAGCCGCTGGGTCACGATCGACGCGGGCCGGATCGGCCGGGGCTCGAACTACTCGATCCGCCACACGTTCCGCGTGCCGGACATGGGCTCGAGCAGCCTCCGCGTCGCCTTCCGGGGCGACCGTCGCAACATCCGGTCGGTCTCGCCTGAGCTCGACGTCGTCGTCACCCAGGCGCAGAACCCGAACCTGACCCTCGCGCCGTCGGCGTACTCGATCAGGTTCGGCCAGAGCGTCACCCTGTCGGGCACCGTCAAGGGTGCTCCGGCCGGCCAGACGGTCACGATCCGGGCGCGCACCTCGGGCGGGAAGTTCCACGACGAGGCAACGGCCAAGACCGACGCGAGCGGGAACTACTCCGCGACCGTCGCCCCCGCGCAGAACACGGTCTACCAGGCCAAGTCGGGCGGCAGGTCCAGCGCCCAGACGTTCGTGGGCGTGCATGACGTGGTCACGGTCAACGTGAGCCCCGGCGGCCCCTACACGGTCGGCGGCACGGCGACCTTCACGGGCGGCGTCGCGCCCTCGAAGGTCGGCCACGTGGTCGAGCTCCAGAAGCGCGACAAGGACGGCGAGTTCCGCACGATCCAGGTCTCGCGCGTGGGCTCGGGCTCGACGTACCGCATCGTGCACCGCTTCGGCTCCGAGGGCGCGAAGACGTTCCGCGTCGTCGTCCCGGGCGGTCCGGTCAACCAGCGCGGCGTGAGCGACTCGGTGTCCCTCACGGTGAGCCCCTCCGCGGCGCAGTAGCCCCAAGCGCTCGTCAACAATCGCGGGCATCCGGCCCCTCGGTCGCTTCGGCGGCCGGGGGGCCGCTTGGTTCCCCGCTCCTGGCTAGAGCTCGATCCGCTCGATCTTCGGGGGGTCGACCGGGCGATCTCCTCCCCCGGTCTTGACTCCCTCGATCGCGTCCACCGCGTCCATGCCCTCGACCACCCGGCCGAAGGCGGTGTGCTTGCCGTCGAGGTGCGGGGTGGCCTGGGCGGTGACCAGGAAGAACTGCGAGCCGTTCGTGTTGGGCCCGGCGTTGGCCATGGCCAGCGTGCCGCGAACGATCTTGTGGTCGTTGATCTCGTCCTCGAAGGTGTAGCCCGGCCCGCCCCGGCCGGTGCCGTCGGGGTCGCCGCCCTGGATCATGAAGTCGGGAATCACCCGGTGGAAGATCACGCCGTCGTAGAAGCCGTCGGTCGCGAGCTTGCGGAAGTTCTCGACGGTCTTCGGCGCGTCCTCGTCGAAGAGCTCGAGGACGATCGGGCCGTGGGTGGTGTGCATCGTCGCTTGCGACATGGCGGCTGCCTTTCTGAGAGGGAGGTCGGAGGCGCCGGCAGGCTAGCCGCCGGCAGGCGCAAGGCGCAGCGTCTCGCCGCGGACCTCGGCTCCGTCCAGCGCCTCCACCACGCGTGCGGCCTCATCCTCGGGGACTTCGAAGAACGAGAAGCGATCGAGCATCCGCACGTTGCGCACCGCCTCCCCGTCGAGCCCGGCGCGGCTCGTGACGAGCTGGACGAGGTCGGCCGGCTCGAGCCCCGCCGCCCGACCGGGCCGGACGATGAGCTTGGCGGTGCGGGGGTCCTCGCCGTTGACCGAGACGTGGGGCTTTGAGTGCCGCGGCGGCTTGGCCTCGACCTTCTGGGGGGCGATCTTCGCGCCCTCCTTCCACGGGGAGATCGCCACGCCGGTGTGGCGCTCGATCGCCTCGAGGTCGCGCTGCTGGCGGCGCTCGTAGAACGTGATCGCCCGCCCCGAGCGCCCGACGCGGCCCGTGCGCCCGATGCGGTGCACGTAGACGTCGGGCGAGATGGGAACGTCGAAGTTGATCACGTGGGTGACCGAGGTAATGTCAAGGCCGCGAGCGGCGACGTCGGTGGCGACGAGGATCGGGAGCCGGCCCGACTTGAACGCGATCATCACCCCGTCGCGCGCGCCCTGGCTCATGTCGCCGTGCAGCGCCTTGACGTTCATCCCCTTGTCGCGCAGCGTACGGAAGAGCTGGTCGCAGCGGATCTTCGTGCGCACGAAGACGATCGCCTGCTCGGGCCGCTCGGACTCGAGCACCCGGACGAGCGCCGCGTTCTTCTCCTTGCCCTCCGCCTCGAGCGAGAACTGCTCGACGGAGTCGACCGTGAGCGTGGCCGACTGCACCTCGACGGTGACCGGGTCGTAGAGGTACTTGTCCGCGAGCCGGCGGATCTCGGGCGGCATCGTGGCCGAGAAGAGCGCGGTCTGGCGGCTGCCCGGAGTCAGCGCGATGATCCTCTCCACGTCTTCGAGAAAGCCGAGGTCGAGCATCTCGTCGGCCTCGTCGAGCACGACGAAGCGGGTGGAGTGGAGCATGAGCGAGCGGCGGGAGATCAGGTCCTTGACGCGACCGACCGTGCCCACCACGACGTGACCGCCGGCCCGGAGCTGGGCCTGCTGGGTGCGGATCGGCGCGCCGCCGAAGACCGCGACGACGTCGATCCCCTTGCGCGCGCCGTAGGTGCGCAGCGCCTGGGTCACCTGGATGCAGAGCTCGCGCGTCGGGGTGAGCACGAGGCCCTGCACCTCAGGCTCCGCGGGGTCGACGTACTGGAGCATCGGCAGGCCGAAGGCCGCGGTCTTGCCCGAGCCGGTCTGCGCCTGGCCGATCACGTCGGAGCCCTCGAGGAGGGAGGGAATGGCCTGCTCCTGGATGGGACTCGGGCTCTCGTAGCCCACGTCGCGCAGGGCGGCGAGGAGGTCGGGCGCGAGGCCGAGGTCAGCGAATGAGGTCATGCGCGGCTCACCTTAGACGGTGGCCGCCCCCGGCTCAGCGCGGATCCACGACGACCCGGCTCCTCACCAAGAAGTCGTGGAGCGCGCGGCGCTGTCCGTCCCATAGCGGCCAGAGGGCGTCAGCGAACCCGACCACCGTACCGGCGACCACCACCCCCGGGAGGTACGTGAGTCCCGGAAAGAGCACCGCCTTGACTAGGAGCTCGCGCAGTAGGGCGAAGGGCCCGGAGATCGGGCTTCCGTCGATGCGTACGACGCGGATGCGCAGGATCCGCTTTCCGACCGTCTGCCCGTCGGTCAGGACCATGATCAGCGGGAAGTAGAACACGGCGAGTGCGACCCAGATGAGATTGCGCGCGAGGATCTCGGAGGGCGCGGGATGCGTGACGGAGACCCGCATGCCGGCCAGCGCCGCGATCCCGAAGGCCGGTACGGCGAGGAGGACACCGTCGACGATCGCCGCCCCCACCCGCTTCGACCACGACGCGAGCGTGTAGAGGCGGCCGTCGTCGGTCTTGAAGCTGGGAACCGGATACAAAATGCTTGCCGAGAACTCTGCAGCGCTCAGGCGAACGGCCGGCGGCGTCCGGCCCAACCGGCGGTTCCGCCGATGATGAGCAGGGCGATGCCCGCCACCGCCGGGACGACCGAGATCCAGTCGAGCATGACCCCGAGCCCCCTGAGCCAGACCGCGAGGCTCTTGCCCACTAGGGCGATCACCGCGCCGAGCGCGGCGAGCGCCACGGCTCCCATCAAAAGGCGGAGACCGATCCGGCTGAAGCGCCCCGCGTCACGGCGCAGCTCTCGATCCGTGGCCATACGCCGCAGTGTTGCCTGCACGCCCAACCGCCAAACCGCTCGTTACCCTCCTCGCCCCGGTCCCCCACGAAGGAGCCCTCCTTGTCCCTCACCGTCGTCGGCTCCATCGCCTTCGATGCCGTAAAGACCCCGTTCGGCGCCCGCGAGAAGATGCTCGGCGGCTCGGCCGTGCACTTCGCGCTCGCCGCCTCCTTTTTTGCCGACGTTCGCATCGTCGGCCCGGTGGGCGACGACTTCGGGGACCCCGAGTACGAGGTGCTCCACGCGCGCGGCGTCAACACCGACGACGTGGAGCACGTCGCGGGCGGGAAGACCTTCTTCTGGGCCGGGGAGTACGGCGAGAACCTGAACGACCGCGAGACGCTCGACACCCAGCTCGGAGTCTTCGGCGAGTTCCAGCCCAAGCTCTCCGACGCCTCGCGTGCGTGCGACGTCCTCTTCCTGGCCAACATCCAGCCCGATCTGCAGCGCGAGGTGCGCGCGCAGTGCGAGGGCGCCCGCTTCGTCGCGCTCGACTCGATGAACCTGTGGATCGAGACCGCGCCGGACTCGCTCAAGGAAACGATCTCCGGGGTCGACGCCGTGATGCTCAACGACGCCGAGCTGCGCCAGCTCACCGGGGAGGCGAGCCTGCTGCGCGCCGCGCGCGAGGTGATCTCCTGGGGACCCGCCGCAGTGGTCTGCAAGCAGGGGGAGTACGGGGCCGCGCTCTTCGATGCCGAGGAATTCTTCGCCCTGCCGGCCTATCCACTCGAGCGCGTGCTCGACCCCACCGGCGCGGGCGACTCGTTCGCCGGGGGGCTCGTGGGCTACGTGGCCGCGCACCCCGGCGAGGAGCTCGACGGCGACATGCTCCGCCGCGCGATGGCCTACGGCACCGCCCTGGGCTCCTTCAACGTGGAGGAGTTCGGCACGGAGCGGATCCAGCGCCTGGGCGGCGAGGAGGTCGCGGCGCGCGTCGCCGACCTCGAGCGGATGACGCGCTTTGCGGACGCCCCCGTGGCCCTGCGGGGGTGAGAAGGACCGCGGAGGGCCGCCCCGGCGGGGCGGCCCTCATGGCGCGGCTACGAAGGGACCTGGATCAGGCCGGCTTCGACGTGTTCAGGAACCGGTCGTTCGGAGTGCGCTTGCGCACGTCGTCGAACTGGTAGAACTGGCCCGGCGTCGCGCCGCGCTGGCCGAACCCGAACCCGGCCTTCTTCAGCGCCGATACCGCGCCGAAGATGTCGCGGAATCCGGCCTGGCCCCGGTTGGGAGCGTCAGCCGTCTCGCGCTGGGAGTACTTGACGAAGATACGGTCGTTCCCGAGCTTGCCCAGGGACTGGCGGGCAAGCGCGCGGTGCACCGACTCGACGCCCATGAACTCGGCCGTGACCCGCGCCAGCGTTCCCTTGCCGGCGTTGCCGAACGCGGCGGTGCCGATGAGGTAGGCGTTCATGAAGACCTGATCGCCGACCTCGAGCGCCTCGAGCAGGTTCTTCTCGCTCGAGAACACCTTGTCCGGAACCCAGATCTTCTTGGTCAGCGCCTTGCCGCCCACGCCGCGCGAGACGAGCACGTTGTAGTGCACGAGCTCCTCGCGCGCCGCCGCCCGCACGTTGCGCTGGGTGACCTCGCCGCCGAACTTGGGCGAGAACGTGATCTTCTCGTTGCCGACCGTGTTGACGATCGTGGCCAGCACCTCGGCCGTCGCCGCGACGTTCAGGATGTTCTTTGGGGTGTTGTCCGAGCGCGTGCTCGCGTTCGCGATGGCCGGGACTCCGAGCAGCCCGAGGCTCCCGATGGTCGCCGCGGCACCGGCCACGATTTGACGCCGGGTGGCCGCCGACTCGTGCGCGTGCTGCTCGTCGATCGTCTTGTAGACGAGGTTGAGACTGTCACTCATGGATATGAGATCTCCTCTGCGGCCTGGCCGCAATCGCTGGCGCCCCGACATCGCCGAGGCGCATCAAGTCGCGTACGACAACGAGAATCCCCCGACTCCCGATGACGTGACACGACCCTGGTTTCCCGCTTTGCGCAACAGGGTGGCAGCCGGATCACTCTGGCGCGCCGGTTGACCGAGCGTGACAAGATGCTCATTCGCAGCTAGCATCGCCTGTCACGTGGACGCGACCTTCCTCTTCATGATGCTGGCCCTCAAGGTGCCGATCGCCGCGCTGATCTGGCTCGTCTGGTGGGCCATCAAGCAGGAGCCCGAGACCGCCGGCGACCCCGGCGACGGCGGAATTAAGCGCGAGCCGCCTCGCCATCCGCGTCCGCCGCGCCCCCGGCGCCCACGCCGGGGCACGCACGGCGACCCTCCGGTGCCGGCACCCGCGCGCGTCCGCTCGCTCGTAGCGCGCGGCCGCCGCGTCGAGCGCTGAAGCATCGCCGCCGCGACCTCGTAGCGACGGGGCTACACGCAGTCCGCCCGCGCTGAGAGACTTCGCCGCGATGCCCCCCGCGCCGTCCTCGGTCCTCTCCGACGGGACGATCCTCCGCCTCGTCGAGGAAGGACGCATCCGCATCGACCCGTGGGACCCGGCGCTCGTGCAGCCCGCCTCGGTGGACCTGCGCCTGGGCGACTCCTTCCGGGTCTTCCACAACCATCGCGCCTCGGCGATCGACCTGCGCGACCCGCCGGCCAACCTCACCGAGGAGGTCGTGCCCCCGGCGGGCGACCCGTTCGTGATCCATCCCGGCGAGTTCTGCCTCGGGCGCACGCTCGAGTGGGTGGAGCTGCCCGACGACGTGGTGGCGCGAATCGAGGGGAAGAGCTCTCTGGGCCGCCTCGGCCTCATCGTCCACGCCACCGCGGGCTTCTGCGATCCGGGCTGGCGGGGGACGCTGACCCTCGAGCTCGCGAACCTCACCCGGATACCGATCAAGCTCTACCCCGAGCTCCCGATCGCCCAGCTCTCCTTCATGACCCTCGACGCCCCCGCGCGGCGCCCGTACGGCTCGGCCGAGCTCGGAAGCCACTACCAGGGCCAGGTCGCGGCGACGGAGAGCCGCTACCGCCGGTAGGATCGCGCGCTCATGCTCCTGCACCTCGCGGCCGGCAGCGTCTCCAAGGTGCCGTTCTACGTGGCCGGCGGCCTGCTCGCGGCGTGGGCCGTGCTCATCGGCGTGCTCGGGGTGAGACGCCCGACCTTTCCCGGCAGCGAGCGCGGCGCGCGCGTGGTGATGGCGCTCAGCGCGCTGCTCGTGGCGGCGGCGATGGTCACCGCGGTCATCACGGGCTAGAAGCCCGCACGGGCAAGGGCGCGATGCCCGAGTGTGCGAATGGAGTACAAAGAGCCTCCAGGAGAGCGCACACAGAGGAGCGGGTATGAGCACGGGGTCCCAGACGCAGAGCGGTGACGGGGCGGGGGTAGCCGAGGGCACGGAGACGCTGAGCGTCACCGACAACCGCACGGGCAAGCGATACGAGCTCCCGATCGAGGACGGGACCGTCAAGACGATGGACCTCCGCCAGATCAAGGTGAGCGAGGACGACTTCGGGCTGATGGGCTACGACCCGGCGTACACGAACACCGCCTCGTGCCGCAGCGCGATCACCTACATCGACGGCGCCGCCGGCGTGCTCGAGCACCGCGGCTACTCGATCGAGCAGCTCTGCGAGCAGTCGACCTATCTCGAGGTCGCCTACCTGCTGATCAAGGGCAAGCTGCCGACGCAGGCCGAGCTCGATCAGTGGACCCATGAGGTGACCATGCACACCTTCGTCCACGAGAACATCAAGGACTTCATGCAGGGGTTCCGCTACGACGCGCACCCCATGGGGATGCTGCTCGCCGCGACGGGGGCGATGTCGACGTTCTACCCCGACGCGAACAAGATCAAGGACGAGGAGAACCGCCATCTTCAGATGGTGCGCCTCCTGGCCAAGATGCCCACGCTCGCCGCCTTCGCCTTCCGCCACAACATGGGCCAGCCCTACGTCTATCCCGACAACGAGCTGACCTACCCGGGCAACTTCCTCTCGATGATGTACAAGATGAGCGAGCTGAAGTACGAGCCCGACCCACGGCTCGAGCGCGCGCTCGACGTGCTCTTCATCCTCCACGCCGATCACGAGCAGAACTGCTCGACCAGCGCGGTGCGCTCCGTCGGCTCCTCCCAGGTGGATCCGTACTCCGCGGTGGCGGCCGGGGTCGCCGCGCTCTACGGTCCGCTGCACGGGGGCGCCAACGAGCAGGCGCTCTCCATGCTCAACCGCATCGGCTCGGTGGAGAAGATCCCCGACTTCCTCGAAGGGGTCAAGAAGGGCGACGAGAAGCTCATGGGCTTCGGGCACCGGGTCTACAAGAACTACGACCCGCGCGCCCGCGTGATCCACAAGCACCTCGACGACGTCTACGAGGTCACCGGCAAGAGCCCCCTGATCGACATCGCCACCGAGCTCGAGAAGCGCGCGCTCGACGACGAGTACTTCACCTCGCGCAAGCTCTACCCCAACGTCGACTTCTACTCCGGCCTCTTCTACGAGGCGCTCGGCCTGCGGGCCGCGATGTTCCCGGTCATGTTCGCCATCGGACGCACGAGCGGCTGGATCGCGCAGTGGCTCGAGATGGTCGACGACAAGGAGCAGAAGATCGCCCGGCCCCGGCAGATCTACACAGGCGAGCGCGAGCTCGACTACACGGCGGTCGGCGAGCGCTGAGAGCGCGTCCGGGGGGCTGTGACCCCCCGCACAGACGTTCGGGTGCCGGCCGCCTACGGTGGCGTTGTGCACCTACGCCTCGAGAATGGAAGCAGCGTGACCATCCGGCCGATCCGGCCGGACGACAAGGTCGCGCTGGCCCTCAGCCACGGGCGGCTCTCGGCCGAGTCGCAGCGGCGGCGCTACCTGGCCCCCAAGCCGCGGCTGTCGAGCGCCGATCTGCGCTACCTGACCGAGATCGACGGGCGCGACCACGTCGCGCTCGTGGCGGTCACCGAGCGCGAGCCGGAGGAGATCGTGGCCGTCGGGCGCTTCGTGAGCCTCCCGGACCGAGAGGGCACCGCCGAATTCGCGATCGTGGTCGGCGACGCCTACCAGGGTCAGGGCCTCGGCCGGGCCCTCGCGGTTGCGCTTGCCGACGCGGCCCGGGCCCGCGGCGTGCGTCGCTTCGCCGCCACCGTCCTGAGCGACAACCACGCGATCCACCGCCTGCTGCAGACGATCGGCAGCCGTCTCGACCTCACCGGGCGCTCCGGCGATGTCGAGGAGCTGCTGGCCGACCTCGCGGCGTAGCCCCCCCGATCTACCCTGCGAGGGTGGCGGGCGACTGGACGGTGACGCTCCGCGTGCGTGGGCGCGTCACGCGCGAGCGCTTCAAGCAACTGGACGCCGCGCTCGGGGCGCTCGAGGCCCGCGCCGGCGAGCTCTCCGGGCGCTCCCGGGCCGAGGTCGTCGACCTCAAGGTCCGGCGGATCGAACCCGTGGGCCAGGTGGTGGGACGCGCGGAGGTGAGCGGTCCCGGGCGGCTGCTGCCCCCGATCCGCGCCGGCGTGGACGTGCGCGGCGACGGCTCGGCCGAGGCGTGGCGCGGGCGCAGTCGGCGCACGGTCCTCGAGCCGACGCACGGCGAGAGGCCCTACGCGGCGCTGCGCAAGGCGCTCCGCGACGCGGGCTGAGTCGGCTTCCCGGCGTTACAGAACGAGCGCGGCGCCGTGGTCGCGCAGCCACGCCTTGTGCTCCCGATAGTCGGGGCAGCACTCGGCGACGAGCCTCCAGAAGCGTGGGGAGTGATCGCGAACCTCCAGGTGACAGGCCTCGTGCCAGACCACGTAGTCGAGCACGGGCTCGGGCGCGAGGAGCAGCAGCCAGTTGAAGCTCATCGCTCCCTCCGGGGAGCAGCTCGCCCACCGCGTGCGCTGCCCCCGGATGGTGAGCCCGGAGTAGGGGCGCCGCAGGGCGCGGCAGGCGGCATCGAGGCGGGGCGCGACCTCGGCGCGCGCGGCGCGCCGGTACCAGCGCTCGAGCGCCCGGCGGTGGTCCTCGGCGGGCACGAGAAGCACATCTTCGCGGCGGTGCACCCGCGTGCGGCCGCGCTCGGGAACGAGGCGGAGATCCGTGCCGAGGTAGGGGACCGTGCCCTGCCGGCTCGCGACCTCCGCGCGGGCGTGGGCCATCCTCCGCTGCTGGCGCTCGATCCACGGCGCCAGCTCCCGCACGGCGGCCGCCGCGGCGCGCTCGGGCGTGGCGCGGGGGAGCACGACCTCGACGCTCGCCTCCTCGTCGACCGTGACGCGCACGCGCCGAGCCCGCGGGGAGCGGCGGATGCGGTAGGCGATCTCGGACATGGCCCGGGGAGGCTAGGGGGAGCACCGGCGCCGGCGCGTGCCGGGCGGGCTATCCTCCAGTAGAGCCGTGTCCGCCCGATCCCCATCTCCGTTCTGCGCACGCGCGAAGCGCCGTGGCCCTCGGCGTGCCCTCGGGCTGTCGCTCCTCGTCGCCGTCGGCGCCGCGCTCGCGCCCGGCAGCGCCGCGGCGGCCGCGCCCCCCGCCTGGGACCACCATCTCATCCAGGCGCTGCCGGGCACCACGCGGACCCCGCCGTCGGTTCGGGCCGCGGGAGCGTATGACCTGCCGCTGCCGCCGTCGCCTTCTTCGCCGCCCCAGTCCCAAGCCGCGCCGCCGAAGCCCGAGGTGCTCTCCAACGAGCGGACCTTCACGCGCTGGGCGCACCCGGCCTCGCGAAGCTACGTCTTCGCAACGCCCGATGCGCACTCCCGCCACGTGAGTCGGCTGCACCTCTACACCGAGGACGGCTTCGACGAGGTCTACGTGCTGCTGCGCACCGCCTACGACTCTCGCGGGCGCGAGTGGGTGCAGCTCCGGCTGCCGCAGCGCCCGAACGGGAGGACCGGGTGGGTCCCGCGCTCGGAGCTCGGGCGCTTTCGCCTCAATCACTTCCAGCTCGTGGTCGACCGCCGCACGCTCCGCGCGACCCTCTTCTACAACGGGCGCCGCCGCTGGCACGCTCCCGTCGGCGTCGGCAAGCGCAGCACCCCCACGCCGGGCGGTCACTTCTGGATCCGCGAGGGCTTCCGCGTGCACGGAGTACCGACCTACGGTCCCTACGCCTTCGGGACCGCGGACTACTCCGTGCTCACCGACTGGCCGGGCGGGGGCGTCGTCGGCATCCACGGAACCGACGAGCCGAAGCTGGTGCCCGGACGCCCCTCGCACGGCTGCATGCGGATGCACAACCGGGACGTGAGCTGGCTCGCGCACCACATGCCGGTCGGCACGCCGCTTCTCATCCGCTGATCGGCGATCCCCCGGTCATGACGAGCTCGACCGAGCGCTCCCGCGCCCGGCTGCCTCCCGGCGTGCGCGCGCCGTTCGAGGTCTACCTCAACGGCGTGCGCCAAGAGGCCGGGCGGGACTACGAGCTGCGCGACGGGACGCTCCTCTTCGGGCGCGCGCTCGCGCAGGAGGGCAAGCTCGGCGCCGGGCGCTGGCTGCTCGGCGCCTTCGGGATCGGAACCTACCGCCGCAACGACACGATCGACGTGCGCTACGAGCTCGACGGGCGCCCGATGGTCGCCCACGCGCTCCCGCTCGAGCCCGACGCCGGGCCCCGGAGCTAGCTCACGGAGGCGCCGACGGGGTCGGCCTCGCGCGCCTGCTCGGAGACCTCCCACGGCTTCTGGAGCTTGAGCGCGGAGAGGATCGCCCGCGTCGCCGGGGAGCGGTTGAGCGTGTAGAAGTGGATGCCGGGCGCGCCCTGGGCGAGCAGCTCGGAGCACTGGAGCGTCGCGTAGGCCACGCCGAGCTCGACGACCGCCTCGGGCTCCTCCCGGCGCTCCTCGAGGGCCGCGACGAACTCGTCGGGGAAGTGCGCCCCGCACATGGCGGTGATCCGCTTGATCTGATCCGCGTTGGTCACCGGCATGATCCCCGGGATGATCGGCACCTCGATCCCCGCCGAGCGCGCGTCCTGCAGAAACCGGAAGTAGGCGGCGTTGTCGAAGAAGAGCTGGGTGATGAGCACCCTGGCGCCGGCGGCCACCTTGTCCTTGAGGCGCTCGAGGTCGGTGGCGCGGTCGGGCGCCTCCTGGTGGACCTCCGGGTAGCACGCGCCGACCACGCAGAAGTCGTAGCCGTCCGAGACCAGTCGCGTGAGCTCCGTGGCGTAGGAGAACCCTCCCTCGGTGGGCACGAAGCACGCCTCTCCCTGCGGCGGGTCGCCGCGCAGCGCGAGCACGTTCTCGATCCCCGCCGCCTGCATCTCGCGCAGCGCGGCGTGCAGGTCCTCCGTGGTCGCTCCCACGCAGGTGAAGTGGGCCATCGCGTCGAGCCCGTGGGTCTCGCGGATCCGCTTGACGATCCCGATCGTCTTCTCCCGCGTGGAGCCGCCGGCTCCCCACGTGACCGAGACGAACGCCGGGTCGAGCGCGCGCAGCGCTTCGAGCGATTTGTAGAGGTTGCGTTCCCCCTCCTCGGTCTTGGGCGGGAAGAACTCGAAGGAGAAGACGGGGCCCTGCCCGCTGGCGATGATCTCGTCGATCCGCATGAGCTCGAAGTCTAGTTCGCGCGCTCCCATCGCTCCGGGTCGCCGGGCAGGCGCCGCACGCGGCCCGTGGCCTCGAGGTGGATGAGATAGCAGAGGGTCTCGGGCAGCCACCAGCCGGCGGTCGCCGGGCTCAGCCCCTCGTCGTGGATGCTCGACACGAGGTCGAACCCGGTGTGCGGGCCGTCCGCGAGCCCGCCGAGCACCGCGTCCAGCCGCTCGTGCACGAGCGCCCGGTTGGCCTCGACGTGGGCGCGCACGTCGGTGAACGGCTTGCCGTGTCCGGCCAGGCACAGGCGGGCGTCGAGGCGGTCGACCGTGTCCAGGGAGGCGAGGAACTCTCCCGCCGGATCCGGGGTCCAGCCGAAGTCGTAGTAGAGCGAGACCCGGCCCAGGAGGTGGTCGCCGGAGACGAGGACCCGCCGCTCGGCCTGGGAGAGGCAGACGTGGGAGGGCGCGTGGCCCGGGGTCTCGTGCACGGAGAAACGGCCGAGGTCGGTCTCGACCTCGACGCCGGGCACCAGGTCGCGGTCGGGGGCGACCACGCGCTGGATGGGCAGGGACTGCCCGCGGCGCGACTCGGCGTAGCGGCGCAGGGGCTCCTCGGGCACGCCGCTCTGGCGCGCGACCTCGAGGCGCCGGGCCAGCGCCTCCTCGGGGTCGGCGGCGCTCCGCGTCGCGTGGGCGTGGTTCGGGTGCATCCAGAGCTCGCACCCGGCGCGCTCGAGGATCGGCGCCGCCTGCCCGTAGTGGTCGGCGTGGGCGTGGGTGCACACGAGCAGGCGGACGTCCTCGATCCGCAGGGCGACCTGCTCGAGCGCGCGCTCGAGCTGGGCGAGCGAGCCCGGCTCGCTCATGCCCGTGTCGATGAGCACGATCCCGTCTCCCGCGGCCAAGGCCCAGGCGTTGCAGTGGGGGACCCCGGGCCAGGGCAGCGGCAGGCGCAGCCGCCACACTCCGGGCAGCACGCGCTCGCCGCGCCCCAGCTCGCGGCGACGAGCGGAGGGAGGCACGAGTGAGGACGATAGCCCGGGGGTAGGGAACCGATTCGGCCCCAGAGCGAGGAGAGGAAGCTGCGATGTCGACCGCCACCGAGTCCAGCCAGAGCGAGGTCACCGAGGTGGCGCGCCGCTATTTCGACGCGGTCGGTCGGCGCGATGTCGAGGCGATGGTCGCCTGCTGGGAGCCGGGCAACGTCGACCGGCTCGTCGGCGACCGCGACCTTCCCGTTCCCGTCGGCGTGCGCGAGTACTTCGGCGAGCTCTTCGGCGCCTTCCCCGACCTCGAGTTCACCGTGCTCTCCACCGCCACGGAGGGCGAGGTCTGCTCCGTGCGCTGGCGGCTCCGGGGCACCTTCGCCGGTCCGGGCACGCTCGAGGGACTCGAGCCCAACGGGGCGCGGCTCGACCTCGAGGGCTGCGACGTCGTGCAGGTGCGGGGCGGTCTGATCCACCACAACGACGCCTACTTCAACGGGGCCGCGATGGTCCGCCAGCTCGGGGTGATGCCGCCCGCGGGCTCGGCCACCGAGCAGCGGATGACCGCGCTCATGAACGGCAGGACGCGGGTGGGCCGGCGCCTGGGCGCCGCCGAGCCCGAGCGCATAGCCGACGGCGTGTGGGTGGTGCGCGGCGGGATCCCCCAGACGATGAACGTCTACCTGCTCGAAGACGACGGGGGCGTCACCGTCTTCGACGCGGGCATCGAGACGATGACGAAGTCGGTCGCCGCCGCCGGCGCGCGGCTCGGGGGGATCAAGCGGGTGGTGCTCGGCCACGCCCACGCCGACCACCGCGGAGTGGCGCCGGGGCTCGGCGTCCCGGTCTTCTGCCATCACGCCGACCGCGCCGACGCCGAGGGCGACGGCGGCGAGCACTACTTCGACTTCTCGAAGCTCGATAAGCCCGCGCGCTGGCTCATGCCGAGGATGCTGCGCTTCTGGGACGGCGGCGCGGTGCCGATCGCCGGCACGGTCGAGGAGGGTGAGGAGCTCGCCGGCTTCCGCGTCGTCCACCTGCCCGGCCACGCGCCGGGGCTGATCGGCCTGTGGCGCGAATCAGACCGCCTCGCGCTCGCGAGCGACTGCTTCTACACGCTCGACCCCCAGACGGGCAGGAAGGGCCACCCCCGGGTGCCCCACGCCGCGTTCAACCAGGACACCGAGCAGGCGCGCGAGAGCATCCGCAAGCTCGCGGCGCTCGAGCCCGCCACCGCGTGGGCCGGGCACGCCGAGCCGCTGCGCGGCGACGTGCGCTCCCAGCTCGAGCAGGCCGCGGCCACCACCTGATCATGGACCTCCAGGCCTCAGCACCCGAGCGTGTCGCCGAGGGCGTGTGGCGCGTGCGCGGCGGCTTCCCCGTAAAGATGATGAACGCCTTCCTGCTCGAGGAGGAGGGCGGCGGCGTGACGGTCTTCGACGCGGGGATCAAGCAGATGGGCCCGGCCCTGCGGGCCGCGGGGGCGGAGCGCGGCGGCATCCGCCGGGTCGTCCTCGGCAACGCCCATGCCGACCACCGCGGCGGCGCCGCGGCGCTCGGCGCGCCGGTCTTCTGCCACGAGCGCGAGGCGCCCGACGTGGCCGGTGACGGCGGCGCGGCCTACTTCGACTACGGCAAGCTCTCCTTCCCTCCCGCCCGGCTCATGACCCGCACGCTCATGGGCTCGTGGGACGGCGGCTCGGTGCCGGTGGCCGGCGCGCTGGCCGAGGGCGACGAGGTGGCCGGGTTCACCGTTCTCGAGCTGCCCGGCCACGGACCGGGCTGCATCGGGCTGTGGCGCGAGTCAGACCGGCTCGTGCTCTCCAACGACTGCTTTGCCCTCTTCGACGTCCAGAGCGGGAAGCCGGGGCGCGCCCGCGTGCCTCATCCCGCGTTCAACTTCTCGACCGAGCAGGCGCGGGCGAGCGTGCGCAAGCTCGCGGCGCTGCGGCCGGCCACCGCGTGGCCCGGGCACTTCGGCCCGCTCACGGGCGACGTCGGCTCGCAGCTCGAGCGCATCGCCGACGCGTAGACGCGAGTGGGGCGCCGCGGCCGCCGGCGCGGGCAGGGAGAACCGCTCGCGGCTCCCACCAGCGACTACGTGGACTCCGAGGGCAACGTGCTCACCCTTCGCGGGGCGCTCTCGCCGGCTACGCGGCGCGAGTACGCCGCGACGCTCGGCGGATCCCCCCTCTCGCGCGAGGACGCGTGGCAGCGCGCGGTGGAGCTTCTCTTCGAGCGCCTCGCGGTGCGCTGGACGGTGGCCGGCCTGGCGATCGAGCGCCAGCAGGAGCTGCTCGGCCGCCTGCGCTTCGCCTCGACGGCGGAGCGGGCGTGGATCCGCGGCGTGCTGCGCGAGCACCTGGCCGAGCACTTCCCCGACCTCGAGGCGCCCTGACCGCGCGCCGGGGCGGGCGGTAGCGTCAGGCCCGTGCGCCGCACCAAGATCGTCGCGACCATCGGACCCGCGTGCCGCGAGCCCGAGGTGCTCGTGCGGATGGTCGCCGCGGGCCTCGACGTCGCCCGCCTGAACTTCTCCCACGGCAGCCGCGAGGAGCACTCCGAGAACGTGGCGCGCCTGCGCCAGGCGGCCGAGCGCGCCGGGCGGCCGGTGGCGATCCTGCAGGACCTGCCCGGACCGAAGCTGCGGATCGGGCCGCTGCGCGAGGACGCCGTCGAGCTGAAGCCCGGTGAGCTCCTCACGCTCGAGTGCGGCGTCGATCGCCCGGGCGACGCGCGCCACATGTCGATGTCGTGGGCCGGCCTGGTGCGGACCGTGGGGGCCGGCGACGTGCTCTACCTCGCCGACGGAGCCGTCCGTCTGCGGGTGGAGGAGGTCCGCACCGCGGAGTGCGAGATCGACACCCTCGTCGAGGTCGGCGGGACGGTCGCCTCCCGCCAGGGACTGAACGTCCCGGGAGCCACCGAGGGGCTCCCCGCGGTACCCGAGGAGGACCTCGCGCTGCTCGCCTTCGGCGAGTCGATCGGGGTCGACCTCGTCGCGCTCTCCTTCGTGCGCGAGCCCGAGGACATCACCGCGGTGCGCGCGCGTACGCGGCTGCCGCTCGTCGCGAAGATCGAGAAGCCCCAGGCCGTCGAGCGCGCGGAGGAGATCGTGCGCGCAGCGGACTGCGTGATGGTCGCCCGCGGCGATCTGGGGATCGAGCTGCCGATCGAGGACGTGCCGGGGGTGCAGAAGAAGATCCTCGCCCTCGCCGGCGCGCTCGCCCGACCGTCGATCACCGCGACGCAGATGCTCGACTCCATGGTCACCTCGAGCCGCCCGACCCGGGCCGAGGTGGCCGACGTGGCCAACGCGATCCTCGACGGAACCGACGCGGTGATGCTCTCGCAGGAGACGGCCATCGGCGCCCATCCGGTGGGAGCGGTGGAGATGATGGCCGCGATCGCCAAGCGCACCGAGCGCTCGCTCCCGTACGAGCGCTGGAACGAGGACCGGGTGCGGCGCGACGCGCGCGATCCGGCCTACACCCTGGCCCACAGCCTCTGCGAGGCGGCGCGCGAGCTGGGGCTCGCGGCGCTCGTCGTGCCCACCCTCTCGGGCCGCTCGGCGCGGCTCGTCTCCGCACACCGCCCGTCCGTGCCGATCTACGCCCTCTCCCCGGGGCGCGAGACCGTGCGCCGTTGCGGGCTCATGTGGGGCGTGCAGGCGGCCTCCATGCGGCGCTTCGAGGTGACCGAGGAGCTCATCGCCGACGCCGCCCGGCGCGTGGTCGAGCTCGGGTGGGTCGCGCGCGGCGAGCGGGTGGCGATCTGCGCCGGGCTGCCGAGTGGGAGGCCGGGCACCACCAGCCTCATCCAGGTGCAGACCGTGTAGCCACCGCTCAGGCGGCGACGCGCGCGTAGAAGGCGGCCTCCTGCTCTCCGAGCTCGGTCTGAGGAGGATCGTCATAGAGCCACTCCCGCGCGATGCGGTGCCAGTTGCCCTCGGCGCGGAGCTGGGAGAGCACCGCGAGCGTGAGCATCTCCATCCGGCGACCGAAGAGATGGTCGGGCGGCAGGGTCTCGTGGCGCATCTGATCGAAGTACTCCGAGCGCGGATCGGACATGTCGATCATCACCTGCGTGGCGATCTCCGGCGTGAGCGCGAGCTCCTGATCCTCCGTGTACCACCACGTCGCGTCGAGGAGCTGCGCCACAAGCCGCTCGGGCTCGAAGCGCTCGGGCCGGGCGATGAACCCGGTCTCGGCGTAGATCCGCTTGAGCTCCTCGCCGTCGCCGGCGATCGCCGCCCGCTGGCAGCGCAGCTCGAGCTCGACCGCGCTGGCCGGCATGGTCTTGAAGAGCCCGAAGTCGAGGAAGGCCACCCGGCCGTCGTCCATGAGCATGAAGTTCCCGGGGTGCGGGTCGCCCGAGAACTGGTGGTGGCGATAGAGGCAGCCGAAGAAGAAGCGAAAGACGATCTCCCCGAGGCGGTCGCGCTCGGGCTGGGGCAGGAGCTTCAGCTCCTCGAAGCCGCGGCCGTGGACGAGCTCGGTGACCATGACCTTCTCGCGGGAAAGGCGTCCGACCACCGCGGGAACGGCGATGAACGGATGGCCGCGGTAGATCCGCGCGAGCGCTCGCTGGTTCTGGGCCTCGAGCTCGTAGTCGAGCTCCTCCCCGATCCGCAGGCGGATCTCCTCGCCGATGGCCTTGACGTCGAGCCCGGGCGCGACCCGCTTCATCAGCCGCAGGATCAGCCCGAGGTTCTGCATGTCGGCGCGCACCGCAGCGGCGACCCCCGGGTACTGGACCTTGACCGCGACCGCGCGACCGTCGGGCAGGGTGGCTCGGTAGACCTGACCGATCGAGGCGGCGGCGACCGGCTCCTCGTCGAAGGTGGCGAAGACCTCCTCGATCGGCTCGTCGAGCTCGGACTCGATGACCCTGCGCATGTCGGCGAAGGAGACCGTGGGCGCCGCGTCGCGCAGGCCCGCGAGCTTGCGCTGGAACTCCTCGCGGTATTCCTCGGGCACGAGACCGACGTCGAGGAACGACATCACCTGCCCGATCTTCATCGCCGCGCCCTTCATCGTCCCCAGGGCGGCGACGATCTGCTCGGCGGCCTCGATGTGGCGCTTCTCGAGCGCGACCTTGCGGTTCTCGGGCGAGCGGCCGATGTTCGCGGCCCGGGTGCCCGCCTGGCGGACGGCCTGCCCGGCGGCGAGGCCGCCGATCTTCGCCGTGCGGCTGACGCGCGAGGTGGGGATCTGATCGCGCGACATGAGCGCTACATGGTAGGCGCCCGGCGGACCTCGCAGACGCCGCGCGGCGGCGCTCAGCCCTCGGCGCGGTGCAGATCGGCCGGCGTGGCGCCCTCGGCCGGACGGGGCTCGACCCGCGAGCCGGGGACGATGTCGTCGGAGCCGTCGGGCCAGCGCACCCACGCCTTGTGGCCGCCGTCGTAGTCGTTCCCGAGCAGGACGAGGGTCGCCGGGTCCCCGAGCGCCGTGCACGGCTCGGAGCCCTCCGGGTCGACCCCGCGCCACACCCGGATGAACGAGTTGTGCTCCCACTCGTCGGCCACCGTGCTCGGATCGGTGTGACCGGGATGGATGTCGGTCTCGGGCGGGAGGGCCATCAGCGTCTCCATGATCGAGCCCTTGAGGTCGGCGTAGCTCGTGCTCCCCGGCGCGCGGACGCCGCCGACGGAGTTCTTGAACAGCGTGTCGCCGGTGAAGACCGCCGAGCCGTCGAGAAGCAGCGAGAGCATCCCCGCCGTGTGGCCGGGCGTGTGCAGCGCGCGCACCTCGAGCTCGCCCACCGCGATCGTCTCACCGGGCTCGAGCTCGCCCGAAGCCAGGGGGACGTGCTCGCGTTCGAGCGGGTGGATCAGCACGGGGGTGCCGGGGTGGCGCTCGAGCACCTGGTCGAGCTCGGCGACGTGATCTCCGTGGTGGTGGGTGAGCAGGACGTGGGTGAGGGTCAGATCGCGCCGCTCGATCGCCTCGAGCAGCGGCGCGACGGGGCCGCCCGCGTCGATGAGCGCGGCCGAGCCGCCGTCGTGGTCGGCGATGAGGTAGGTGTTGGACAGGAAGTCCTCGTTCATGGAGCGCTCGATCAGCATGGGGACGAGGGTACTCGAGGCCCGGCGGCCGGAGGCCGGGGTAGGCTCTCGGGTATGGAGCTAGTCCCAAGGGCGCTGCGCCCCCTTACATCCGGCGCTGCGCGCCGGAACAACCCCCAGGTACCGGTACCGGTATGGAGCTAGTCCATACGTGCTACCGGATCCTGGAGATCGATCGCTCGGTCGCGTTCTACGCGGCGCTGGGCTTCGAGGAGCTCGGGCGGATGCCGATCCGCGACGAGGCCACCAACGTCTTCATGGGCCTCCCGGGCGACGGGGCGCGCCTCGAGCTCACGTGCAACCACGGGCGCAGCGAGCCCTACGAGCTCGGCACGGGCTACAACCACATCGCGGTCACCGTGGAGGAGCTCGACGGCACGCTCGCGCGGCTCGCCGAGCACGGCATCGACCCCGAGAAGCCCCCGTACCGGGTGCGCGAGGGCGGCTCGCGGATCTGCTTCGTGCGCGACCCCGACGGCTACCGGATCGAGCTCATCGAGCGTGGCTGAGGGCGAGCTCGAGCGCCTGGCGGTCATCGACCTGGGCTCGAACTCGTTCCGCCTCGTGGTCTTCAGCGCCGCTCGCGCCGGCTGGTGGCGGCGTACGGACGAGATCTACGACACCGTCCGGATCGGCGCCGGGCTCGGACACTCGGGCAAGCTCGCCAAGGAGCCGATGGCGCGCGCCGTTCGCACCCTCTCGCTCTACGCCCACTTCTGCCGCGCCGCGGGGGTGGCCGAGGACCGCATACGCCCTGTGGCCACGAGCGCCATCCGCGAAGCGACCAACCGGGAAGCGTTCCTGGGCCGCGCCCGCGAGGCGGCGGGGGTCCCGGTGCGCGTGCTCTCGGGCAAGGAGGAGGCCTTCTACGGCTACGTCGCGGCGGTCAACTCGACGACGCTCGGCGACGGCGCGGTGCTCGACCTCGGCGGCGGGAGCCTGCAGCTCGTCGAGGTCCAGGAGCGCCGCGCGACCCACCTCGAGTCCTGGCCGCTCGGCGCGGTGCGGATGACCGAGCGCTTCCTGTCCGATGCCGAGGCCACGAAAAAGGAGCTGAGGACGCTGCGCAAGCACGCCCTGGAGGAGCTCGAGACGGCCGGGTGGCTGCCCGGGACCCAACGGATCGTCGGGCTCGGCGGCACGGTGCGCAACCTCGCCGCGGCCGCCCAGCTCGCCGCCGGCCTGCCCTCCGCCGGCGTGCAGGGCTTCATCCTCGAGGCCGCCGCCCTCGACGCGCTGATCGCCGAGCTGGCCGCTCGTCCCGCCGCCAAGCGCGGCCGGGTGCCGGGCATCAAGCCCGGGCGCGGGGACGTGATCCTCGCGGGGGCGGTCGTGGTGCGGGCGGTGCTGGAGGCGGCGGGCGCCCCGGCGCTCGAGGTGACCGAGGCCGGGCTGCGGGAGGGCGTCTTCCTCTCCGAGCACCTCGCTCCGGCCGACCCGCCGCTCCTCCCCGACGTGCGGGAGGCGAGCGTGCGCAACCTCGCCGCGCGCTACCACGAGGATCTCGCTCACCCCGAGCATGTCGCCCGGCTCGCGCTGCAGATGTGGGACGCCCTCGCCGCCGCGGGAGTCCATCCCGGCGAGGCGGTAGAGCGGCAGCTTCTGCGCGCCGCGGCCCTGCTTCACGACATCGGGATGACCGTCGACTACGACGATCACCACAAGCACTCCCGCTACCTGATCCTCAACGCCGGGCTGCCCGGCTTCAGCCCGCGCGAGGTCGCGCTCGTGGCCCAGATGGCGCGCTACCACCGCAAGGGCGAGCCGGGCTTCGGCGAGTACGCGCCGCTCATGCGGCCCGGGGACGAAGCCCTGCTCAGGCGCTGCGCGGCCCTGCTGCGCTTGGCCGAGCAGTTGGAGCGCAGCCGCGACCATCTCGTGCACGGCGTGGAGCTGCACGCGACGGACGGGCGGGTGCGGCTCTCGATCATCGGCGAGGAGGACGTGAGCATCGCCCGCTGGGGCGCCGCGCGCGAGGCGGAGCTCTTCGCTCGAGCGTTCGGGCGCGTGCTCGAAGTCCGCTGAACCGGCGCTCGCCGGCGCGCCGCGGGGCTAATCTGGATCGCCGATGAACGAGGAAGCCCAAAGCAGAGCGCGCGCGCTCCTCGCGCTGACCGGCCTCCTCGCCCTGCTCGGCCTGGCGGCGCTCACCGCCACCGCGCGGGCCGCCGAGCCGCTGCCGCCGCAGGGCCCATCGCCGCCGGGCGCGAACAACTTCTCCTGCAAGCCGCCGGCGCGCCACCCCTACCCGGTGGTACTCGTCCACGGGACCTTCGGGAACATGCAGAACTCGTGGAACTCGATCGCCCCGGCGCTCGAGCGGCTCGGCTACTGCGTCTTCGCGCTCGACTACGGCAACGGCACGCAGAAGGGCGTCAACGGCGTCGGCGACATCCCCACCTCGGCCGGTCAGCTCGCCACGTTCGTCGAGAAGGTGCGCTCTGCGACCCACGCCCCGAAGGTCTCGATCGTCGGCCACTCGCAGGGCGGGATGATGCCCCGCTACTACATCGAGTTCCTCGGGGGCGCCCGGAAGGTGGACGACCTCGTGGGGCTCTCCCCCTCCAACCACGGCACGACGAATCCCGCCGCTCCGTTCGGCGGCACGAACTGTCCCGCGTGCGTGCAGCAGGTCGCCGGCTCGCCGTTCATGCAGCATCTGAACGCCGGCGACCAGACCCCCGCGCCCGTGACCTACTCGGTGATCGAGACCCGCAACGACGAGGTCGTGACGCCGTATCAGAGCGAGTTCCTGCCCACGGCCGGTACGCAGGGGCGGGTGAGGAACGTCCTGCTGCAGGACCGCTGCCCCACCGACGCCACCGACCACATCGGGATCATCTACGACGGGGTCGCGATCGAGTACATGCTGCGGGCGCTCGGCCGCCCGGGTCCCGTCGACGCCGGCTATCAGCCGGACTGCTCGGGCCGCTCGGTCTCGACGTTCCCCGACTCGAGCTCGGGGAGAGATGCAGGCACCGCCGCCAAGCGGGGTCGCCTGCGCATCGCACGGATCGGCGGCTCGGCCCGCCGCACGCGCGCGCGGCGCCTGTCCGTGCGGGTGCTCTCCAACGCCGCCGGGATGCACGGCGTGGTGGTGACGATCCACCTGGACTCCTCGCGGGGCCCCACGCTCGCTCGCTCGGGCCGCTTCAGCGTCGCGCGCAACCGCGTGGTGAGCGTGCGCTTGGCGCACCCGCTGCGCGCCCGCGGGCGCTACGTGGCGGTGGCGGTGGGCCGTGACGCCGCCGGTCGGCGGGTGGGCGCCGCGCGCTACTTCGGGCTGCGCCGGTAGGCGGCGAAGGGGTCGCCCTCGCGGCGCCCCGGACCCGCCGGCACCACGAGCGGCTCGGCGGGCGCGGTGATCCCGATCTCCTCCTCGAGCTCGAGCTCGGGCGGCTCCATCCCGTCGCACACGAGCCGGAACGAGCCCGTGCCGATCTTCGGGTCGGACTCGAGCGTCAGGCCGGCGATCACGTCGCCCTCCTCCCAGCCCATCCGCTCGATCTCGAACGGGTTCATGCGCACGGTGTGCGGCGGGAAGGGGCACGCGCTGTTGTGCGCCGCCTTGGCCTTGACGATCGCCTCGAAGTTCTTGCCCTCGGCGCTCACGCCCGATCCAGTCTGCCACGGATCCTGCTGAGGAGGGCCTCGATCGTCGGACAGCGCAGGTCGTGGCGGGCGGCCGCGCGCAGCACCGCACCGGGGATGGCGTCGAGCTCGGGCTCCCGGCCGGCGGCGATGTCGCGGTTCATCGAGGAGCCGAGCGTCGCGTGCGCGGCCTCGAGCTCGCCCATCACCGAAGAGGGGTCCACCGGGGCGCCCTCGGCGCGGGCCACGGCGGCGGCCTCGCGCACGCACCGCTCGAGCGCACCCCGGCGCTCGGGGTCCGCGCGGATCGCTCCGAGGCGGAGGTCCCACGCGCTCGTGGTGCACGCGAGCGCGTTCAGCCGCACGAGCTTGCCCCACATCACCTCGGCCTCGGAGTCGAGGATGCGGGCGGGTATGTCCGCCCGCTCGAGCCGGGCGGCGAACTGCTCCGTCGCGGGCCGGCGCGGGGCGAGGTCGACGCGCAGGAACGGGCTGGTCTGGACGACGACTCCGGGCGACGGCCGATCGGACTCGACGCGGATCGCGCCCGCGCACACGCGCTCGGCACCGAAGCGCGCGCGCAGGGCGCTCAGGTGGTCGAGCCCGTTGAGGAGGGGGACCACGAGCGCGGGAGCAGTGGCGATTCGACCCAGCGCCTCCTCGAGCGTGACCGATTTGGTGGCCACGACCAGCGCGCCCGCCGGCTCCTCGAGCTCGGCGAGCGCCCGCGGACGGGCGACGAAGTCGCCGAGCCGCACCGAGCGCACCTCGACGCCGTGCTCGGCGATGCGCGCGGCGGTCTCCTGGCGCGCGACGACGACGACGTCCTCGCCCGCGCGGGCGAGCGCTGCGGCGAGCAACCCGCCCACGCCGCCGGGTCCGAGGACCGCGATCACGGGTCGATGAGCACGCCGGGGTTCAGGAGGCCCTGCGGGTCGAGGGCCGCCTTGGCACCGCGCAGCGCCGCGGCAAAGGGGTCGGGCCGCTGGCGGTCATACCACGGGCGGTGATCACGACCGACCGCGTGGTGGTGGGTGATCGTGCCCCCTCCGGCGAGGATCGCCTCGGCGGCGGCGGCCTTGATCTCCGCCCACTGCTCGAGCTCGGACCCCGCGCGCGCCGGGGCGAGGACCGTGAAGTAGGGCGCCGCCCCGTCCGGGTAGGCGTGGGTGAGCCGACAGGTCACCGACCCCGCGCCGCACACCTTGCCCATCGCGGCGCTCGCCGCCTCGCTCACCTCCCGGCGGAAGTCCTCGAGCTTATCCCAGGTGATCGCCGTCTCGAAGGTCTCCGAGATGACGCCCATCGCCACGAACGTGTCACGCAGGTAGGGAGCCCGCAGAAACGCCTCGCGCCACGAGCCGGCGGATCCGGATCCGCCTCTGCCCGCGCGCGCCTCGGGCTCTCCGTCGTAGTCGACGCACAGCTCGAGCGCGCGCGCGAGCCACGTCTCGACCGGATGGTCGGCCGACTCGAAGCCGAGCAAAAGCAACGCGCCGTCGCCCGCGCCGGCGCCCGTGAGCGCCGCCTCGGCCGCGTCGATCAGCCGGCAGTTCGCCGGGTGCAGGCCGGATTGGGCGAGCGCGCGCACCGCCTCGGCCCCGGCGGCGAAGTCGGCGAAGCGCACGGCGCTCCCGGCCCGGTGGGTCGGGCGGTCCTGCAGGCGCACCCACGCCTCGGTGAGGATCCCGAGCGTGCCCTCCGAGCCGAGCAGCAGGCGATCGGGGCTCGGGCCCGCGCCCGAGCCCGGCAGACGCCGCGACTCCCACGTCCCGCGCGGAGTGAGCGCCCGCACCGACTCGACCAGGTCGTCGATGTGGGTGAGGAGCGTCGCGTAGTGGCCGCCGGCGCGGGTGGCGATCCAGCCCCCGAGCGTCGAGAACTCGAACGACTGGGGGAAGTGGCGCAGGGTCAGCTCGTGGGGGCGCAGCTGATCCTCGAGGCCCGGCCCGGTGACGCCCGCCTGCACGCGCGCCGCGCGCGAGACCCGATCGATCTCGAGCACGCGGTCGAGCCTCTTCATATCGATCGTGAGCACGCCGGCGTAGCTCTCCCCGACCGCCGCCTCCACGCCGCCGACCACGCTCGTGCCCCCGCCGAAGGGGACGACCGCCGCGCCCACCTCCCCCGCCCATTCGAGCAGCGCCGCGACGTCGGCCTCCTCGCGCGGGTGGGCCACGAGGTCGGGCGGGTGCTCGAAGCGCCCGCGGAAGGCGCGCACCACGTCGCGGTAGGAGCGCCCGTAGGCGTGCAGGGCGCGCTCGTACGGGTCTGAGGTGCACAAGGAGGAGAGCGCCGGCGGCGCCGTCAACCGCGGCGCCGGGAGCTCGACGTCCTCGAGCGCGACGGGGCGCTCGGGCTCGGGGGAGCCGAACCCGAGGTGCGCCGCGATCCCCGCCGCGGCGGCCCGGAGCTCCTCGTGGGAGGGCTGCTCGTCCTCATAGCCCCAGCCCCAGTGCTTCAGCCGTCGTGACACTGCCGGCGAGTCTAGGAGCCCGCGGGCGTTAGCCTACCTGAGCATGCGCATCCCACGATCCTTTTTCTTCCTCGTCCTCGTCGCTGCCCTCCTGAGCGGCGCCGCCGGCGGCTGCGGGGCCAAGAGCCAGAGCTCGACCTCCTCCTCCGCGCCCGCGTCCGCTCCCCCGCCCGCGTCACGGCCGGCCGCCCCGAGCGTCCCCGGCCCCGGGCCGAACGAGACCGACCTCAAGGTCAAGCCCGAGATCCCCAAGCCCCAAGCCCCTCCGCCGGGAACGCTCAAGATCGTCGACCTCGTCAAGGGCGCCGGCGCGGTCGCGCGCCCCGGTCAGACCGTCACGGTCAAGTACGTCGGCGTCTCCTACGACACCGGGCGCCAGTTCGACGCCTCGTGGGATCGCGGGCAGCCCTTTCCCTTCCGGCTCGGCGCCGGCATGGTCATCCCGGGCTGGGACAAGGGCGTGAAGGGCATGCGCGTCGGCGGCCGGCGGCAGCTCGTGATCCCGCCCGACCTGGCCTACGGGCCGCAGGGCCAGCCCCCGGTGATCGCTCCGAACGCGACGTTGATCTTCGACATCGACCTGATCAAGGCCCATTAGCCCCGGCTCGACGTGCCGCTCGCTCCCGGACTCCTCGCCCGTGGGCCGTGGCGACCCGAGCAGGTGCGCACAACCTGGCGCGTCCAGCCGTATGAGCCACCCGCCGAGGCGACGCGGGCCGCCGACGCGGCGATCGCCGAGCTCCGCGAGCGCGGATCGCCGAGTCACGACGGCGAGGGGGCGCGCTTGGCCGGCTTCGCCCAGACCGAGGAGGGGCTCGCGCTCGAGCTCCAGCCCGCGCGCTGGGGCCTTCGCCTCGTGCCCGAGCACGCCGCGCAGAGCCTCTCCGCGCTCTGCGCGGTGCGCGCCGCCGACGGCCGGTGGCTGGCCGGACGACGGGCGGCGTGGCTCGCGTCATGGCCCGGACGCTGGGCACTCGGCGCGGGCGGCGCAGTGGAGCCTGACGAGGACCCGGTCGACACGCTCGTGCGCGAACTCGAGGAGGAATGGTCGGTCGCGCCCGAGCGCCTCAGCGTCGAGGCCCTCGCCGCCACGCCTGGCGGCCTCGTGCTGCTCGTGGGGATCGCGTGGCTGTTCGAGGGAGCGGAGGTCACCCGAGACCCCGAGCACGACGAGCACGCCTGGTGGCCGGCCGAGGTGGAGCGCTGGCCCGAGGAGGCCTATTCGCCGCTGCGGCTGATGGGCTCCCTCCTCGCGCAAGCCGGGTGAGCGCGAGCGTCACAATGAGGAGGTGCCCTCGTTTCGCTTCCTGCGCGCGCTCTCCTTCACCCACTCGGGGATCTACCTCGCGCTGCTCTTCTTCTGGCTCGCCCCGGGCTTCAAGTCCGAGACGCTCGTCTTCGGCTGGGCGCACGGGGTGCTCTGGATCGTCATGTCGCTGCTCGTGCTCGAGGCGCTCCGCAAGCGGATCGTGCCGTTCTGGCTCGCGGTGGTGATCGCGGTGATCGGCGGGCTCGGGCCGTTCGCGGGATCGATCGGGTTCGTGGTCGCCGAGCGCCGGCGCGAGCGGCCGCGAGCGGCCGCGACGTGAGGTTTCACACCATGCGAACGGGTAGAGTGACGCTGGCATGGCGGTGAATACGACGGTCCAGGTCGTGATGCCCCCGATGGGGGAGTCGGTCACCGAGGGCACCGTGCTCGAGTGGCACAAGGCGGAGGGCGCGACCGTCGCCGCCGACGAGACCCTCGTCGAGATCTCCACCGACAAGGTCGACGCCGAAGTGCCCGCGCCGGCCGCGGGCACCGTCGTCAAGCTGCACTTCGCCGAGGGTGACACCGTCCACGTGGGCGACGTCCTCGCGGAGATCTCCGCCGACGGCTCCCAGACGCCGCTCGCCACCTCGGTCGGCGACCCCGCCTCCGAGGGCGACTCCGCGACGGGAACCCCTCCTGCCGAAGCCGCGGAAGCCGAGTTCGAGCACACGCGCGGCAACAACGGGAGCGCGGCGAGCACGAGCTCGTCCTCTGCCGAGTCCGACGCTGCCGGGGGGCAGATCGACGTGGTCATGCCGCCCATGGGCGAGTCGGTCTCCGAAGGCACCATCCTCGAGTGGCACAAGGAGGCGGGCGAGTCGATCGAGGCCGACGAGACCCTGGTCGAGATCTCCACCGACAAGGTGGATGCCGAGGTGCCCGCGCCGGCCTCCGGCACCCTGGCCGAGATCCTCGCCGAAGTGGGCGAGACCGTCACCGTCGGGCAGGTGCTCGCGCGCATGAGCGCGAGCACCGCGGGCGCCGCCGGTGGCGACGGCGCTTCGAGCAACGGCGCGCCCACCCCCACGGTCTCCTCCCCCCCGCGACCCGGGGGGGAGGCCCCGCAGGACGCCCCGAGCGCCGGCAACGGCGACGGCGGCCGCGCCGCGTCCCCGGTCGCGCGCCGTGCCGCCGCGGCCGAGGGAGTGGACCTCGGCCGCGTGCAGGGCAGCGGCCCGGGCGGCCGCATCACCAAGGACGACGTGCTCGCCGCGGCGCGCAACGGCGGGGGCGCGAGCGCCACGGCGCCGAGCCCCGCCCCCGCTCCCACCGCGACCGCGCCCCAGCTGATCAAGGGCGGGGCGGCGATGCTCGCTCGCTACATGGACGAGAGCCGGTCGATCCCCACCGCGACCTCGTTCCGGACGCTCACCGTCACCACCCTCGACGCGCGCCGCAGGCAGCTCAAGGCCGCCGGCCAGAAGGTGTCGTTCACCCACCTCGTCGCCTATGCGATCGCGCGCGCCGCGACCGAGGACCTGCCCGTGATGGCTCACCACTTCGCCGAGCTCGACGGCAAGCCTCATCGCGTTGACGACGGCGCGGTCAACCTCGGCCTCGCCGTCGACGTCGAGAAGAAGGACGGCACCAGGACCCTGATGGTGCCGGTCATCCGCGACGCCGGACGCAAGAGCTTCGCCGAGTTCCTCGACGCCTACAACGCGCTCGTCGAGAAGGCGCGCACGAACGCGCTGACCGCCGACGACCTCACGGGCGGCAACATCTCGCTGACCAACCCCGGCGGCATCGGCACGGTCGCCTCCGTCCCACGGCTGATGGTCGGTCAGGGCACGATCGTCGCCACGGGGTCGATCGCCTACCCCGTAGGGCTCGGGCGCGTCGGGGAGGCGATCGGGGCCGAGAAGGTCATGACGATGACCTCGACCTACGACCACCGGATCATCCAGGGCGCCGAGTCCGGGCGCTTCCTCCAGCGCATCGAAGCGTTGCTGCAGGGGGAGGACGAGTTCTACGCGCGGGCCTTCGCCGACCTCGGGGTGGAGTTGCCCGAGCTGGCGCCCCCACCCGAGCCCGCCGCCCCCGGGCCCGCGGCGGGCCTCCCCGGCGCCGGTGAGACCACGCACGCCGCCGCTCCCGACGAGAACCTCCTCCAGGCCGTGCAGGCCGCGACCTCGTTGCTCAAGGCGCATCGGACCTTCGGGCACCTCGCCGCTCGACTCGACCCGCTCGACGCGGAGCCCGTCGGCGATCCGGCGCTCGACCCCGTCCCGCTGGGCCTCACGCCCGAGATCATGGCGCAGATCCCCGCCCGGATCCTCCGGATGCACGTCCCCGGGGCCACGCTGGCCGACGCGCTGCCGCACCTGCGCGAGACCTACTGCGGCACGATCGCCTACGAGATCGAGCACATCGCCTCGCACCGCCAGCGCGTGTGGCTGCGCGAGCGGATCGAGTCGGGCACGTTCCGCAAGCCGCTGCGCCAGGACGAGTCGCGCACGCTCCTGCGCCGCCTCACCGAGGTAGACGCGCTCGAGCGCTTCATGCACAAGGCCTACCTCGGTCAGAAGCAGTTCTCGATCGAGGGCCTCGACATGACCGTGCCCATGATCGACGAGACGATCCAGCTCGCCGCCGCCCAGGGAGCCCACGAGGTCGTGATCGGGATGGCCCACCGCGGTCGCCTGAACGTGCTGGCCCACAACCTGGGCCGCCCCTACGACACGATCTTCGCCGAGTTCGAGGGCGCCTCGACGCTCGAGGCGGTGACCACGATCCCCCAAGGCGGTACGGGCGACGTGAAGTACCACCACGGCGCCGACGGCTCCTACCAGCTCCCCGACGGCGAGTCGGTCATCGTGCGCCTCGAGTCCAACCCGAGCCACCTCGAGTACGTCTCACCCGTGGTGGCGGGCGCGACGCGCGCGGCGCAGACGACGCGGCAGGGTCCCCGCGCGCATCACGACACGAACGCCGCGGTGCCGATCGTTCTGCACGGGGACGCGGCCTTCCCCGGCCAGGGCGTGGTCGCCGAGACCCTGAACCTGCAGGCGATCGACGGCTACCGCGTGGGCGGGACGCTCCACCTCATCCAGAACAACCAGGTCGGCTTCACCACCGACCCCGACGACGCCCGCTCGACGCGCTGGGCCTCCGACCTGGCCAAGGGCTACGACGTCCCGATCATCCACGTCAACGCCGACGACGTGCCCGCGTGCGTGAGCGCCGTGCGCCTGGCCTTCGCCTTCCGCCAGGAGTTCGGGCACGACGTGCTGATCGACCTCATCGGCTACCGCCGCTTCGGCCACAACGAGGCCGACGAGCCGGCCTACACCCAGCCCGAGATGTACCAGAAGATCAAGAAGCATCCTTCGGTGCGCGAGCTCTACGCCCAGCAGCTGATCGGGCAGGGCGCGGTCACCGAGGAAGAGGCGAAGGCGATGAACGACGTGGCGTGGGAGCGCCTCACCCGCGAGCACCAGGACCTGAAGGCCCTCCTCAAGCGCTCCGCGGAACCGCCCGAGCAGCAGACCGGCCAGTACGAGCTCGACCGCACGCCGAGCCCACAGGTGAAGACCGCCGTATCGAGCGAGCGTCTGCGGAGCATCAACGACGAGCTGCTGCGCGTGCCCGAGGACTTCACGGTGCATCCCAAGCTCTCAAAGCAGCTCGATCAGCGACGGGAGGCACTCGGAGCCGAGGGGGGGATCAACTGGGCCCACGCCGAGGCGCTCGCCTTCGCCTCGCTGCTCACCGAGGGCACGCCGATCCGCCTCACGGGGCAGGACGCCGAGCGCGGCACGTTCTCCCAGCGCCACATGGTGCTCCACGACGCCAAGACCGGTCAGGAGTACTGCCCGATCCAGAACCTCCCCGGGGCGCTCGCGCCGATGGAGCTGCACAACTCGCCCCTCTCGGAGATCGCGTGCCTCGGCTTCGAGTACGGCTACTCCCACGAGGGACCCGAGACGCTCGTGCTCTGGGAGGCGCAGTTCGGCGACTTCGTGAACTCTGCCCAGGTCATCATCGACCAGTTCATCGCCTCGGGACTCGCCAAGTGGGGGCAGACCACGCGCCTCACCCTGCTCCTGCCCCACGGCTACGAGGGCTCGGGCCCCGAGCACTCCTCGGCGCGTCTCGAGCGCGTCCTCCAGCTCGCGGCCGAGGGCAACCTGCGCGTGGCCAATCCGACCACGCCAGCGCAGTACTTCCACCTCCTGCGGCGCCAAGCGCGCATCGCCAAGCAGCGTCCGCTGGTGATGATGACGCCGAAGAGCCTTCTGCGTTTGTCCCAGGCGACCAACCGGATCGAACACCTCTCCGAGACGCAGTTCTATCCCGTGCTCGGCGAGCCGCGAGTCGACGAAGAGCGGATCACCCGGCTCGTCCTGTGCACGGGGAAGGTCTACTACGACCTCGTCGGCCATCCTGAGCGCGCGGAGCGTCCCGAGGTCGCCGTGGGGCGGGTCGAGCTGCTCTACCCCTTCCCTCAGGCGCAGATCCTCGAGCTCGTCAAGCGCTACCCGAACTTGCGCGAGGTCGTGTGGGTGCAGGAGGAGCCGCGCAACATGGGCGCTCGCGCGTTCATGTCGCCGCGCCTCATGCAGATCCTGCCCGAGCCGCTCGCCTTCGGCTACATCGGCCGCCCCGAGCGCGCCAGCCCGGGCGAGGGCTACCCCGCCGCCCACGTGCAGGAGCAGAACCGCATCATCTGCACCGCGCTCGACCTCGAGCGGCCGGTGGCGATGTACCCGGCCAAGCTCCCGGGCGAGCGCTAACGGGTTCTAAGAGCCTAGGCGCGCTTCCAGACCGGAGCGCGCTTCTCGGAGAACGCCTGGGCGCCCTCGCGCGCATCCTCGGAGCCGAAGACGGGACCGGCGATCTCGCCCTGGCGCGTCCAGAACTCCTCCTGGGACCAGTCGGGCGACTCGACGAGGATGCGCTTGGTGGCGTCGAGCGCCAGCGGACCGTTGGCGGCGATCTGCGCGGCGAGCGCGAGCGCGTCCTCCACCGCCTCGCCCGGCTCGGAGAGCCGGTTGATGAGGCCGAGCTCGGCGCCGCGCTCGGCGAGCATGGGCTCGCCGGTCAGCGCGAGCTCCATGATCAGGTGATACGGGAGGCGGCCGGGGAGGCGCAGCAGCGCTCCGCCCGCGGCCACCAGAGACCTCTTGACCTCCGGGATCCCGAGGCGCGCGCCTCGGGCGGCGACGATCAGGTCGCACGCGAGCGCGATCTCGAAGCCGCCCGCCACCGCAAAGCCCTCGACGGCGGCGATGAGCGGCTTGCGCGGGGGCTGCTGGGCGATCCCGGCGAAGCCGCGGCCCTCGACGTACGGGCTCTCGCCGCGGACGAAGGCCTTCAGGTCCATTCCCGCGCAGAAGCCGCCGCCCGCGCCGGTGAGCACGCCGACCTGCAGCTCCGGCGTCGCATCGAGCTCCTCCAGGGCCAGGGCCAGACCGTGGGCCAGCGCCGAGTTCACCGCGTTGCGGGCCTCGGGGCGGTTGAGCGTGATGACGAGCGTCGCGGCGCGGCGCTCGCTGAGGACGGCGGTCTGATCGTCGGACATGGCGGTGAGCGTACCCGAGGCCGCTCAGGCGAACAGCGTGAGCGCCGCCTCGCGCTCGCCGCGCAGCACCGCGAGGTCGACCTCCACCCAGTCGAGGCCCCGAGCCTCGGCCAGCACCCGTGCCTGCGGCTTGACCCTCTCGGCGGCGAGCACGCCGCGACAGTCGGCCAGCGCAGGATCGAGCCGGAGGCGCTCGAGGTAGCGCGCGAGCTGCTCGACCGCGTCGATCGTGCCGACGCGCTTGATCTCCACCGCGATCCAGGCGTCCTCGCCGTCGCGGCACATGAGGTCGACCGGCCCGATGTCGGTCGGCCACTCCCGGCGCACGAGGCGAAAGCCCTCTCCGCACCACTCGGGGGCCGCGGCCAGCGCCTCCTGCAGGTGGGCCTCGACGCCGTCCTTCTCGAGCGCCGCGGCCTCCCCCATGTCGTGGGAGACGTCGGAGAGCACCTCGGAGATGTCGATCTCGAGCCGGTCCTCGGTGCTGCCCGCACGCTTGCTCACGACGATCCGCCGCGGCGGATCGCCCTCCTCCTCGATCGCCGTGGGAGGGGTCATCCAGTTCTGGGGCTTGAAGCCACCCGTGTCGGCATGGACCATCACCGACCCGTCCTGCTTGACCATGACGAGCCGCAGCGCCTCGGGCAGCAGCGCGTTCAGGCGACCGGAGTAGCGGACCTCGCAGCGGGCGACGATGAGGCGCATCGGCGGCGCACCGTAGCGCCGGGTGGGGACTTATCTTCCTACGCCGCGGCGCTGGCGTCGGGCAGCGCCCGCGGCTCGGCCGCGAGCACGCGCTCGCGCAGGTCGCGCACCTCGGCGTCATCCTCGAGGGCGAGCGCGCGCTCGCACGCCGCAAGGCAGTCGCGAGCGCGATCGGTGCGCGCGAGCGCATGCGCGTAGCGGGACCACGCCGGGGCCGAATCCGGCGCGAGCTTCGTCGCCGCCTCCCCCGCGGAGACCTCGCCGCCCACGTCGCCGACGAGGTGGAAAGCGAGCGCGAGGTCGAGCAGGCCCTCGAGCGAGGCGCCGATGAGGCGGGCGCGCTCGAGGGCGACCAGAGCGCCGCCGCGATCCCCGCGCCGCAGCTTCAGCCGCCCGACCCGCTCCCACGCCGCGGCCTCGCCCGGCTCGCGCTCTGCCGTGCACTCGGCCGAGTCGAGGGCCTGGGAGAGCGACCCCATGTCCTCGTAGATCCGCGCCGCGAAGCGATGGGGCGCCGGGCGCTCGCCCTCCAGCCGCGTCCAGTCGCGCACCGTGCGCGCGGCGGCGGGGAGGTTGCCGCTCTGCCACAGGGCCACGGTGAGCAGGCGCAGCACGACCGGGTTCTCCGGCTCGGCGTCGCGCGCGTAGATGAGCCGCTTGGCGGCGATCGCCGGCTCGCCCTCGGCCAGCGCGTGCTGGGCGGCCGTGAGGAACCGCTCGACGCGCTCGGCGGCCGGATCGGGCTTGGAGAAGTCGACGAACTGGAGAGAGCCCGCGGGGACGGTCCGGACGCCCACCGAGAACTTGATCCGGGCCCACTGCTGCACGTCCTCGCCGTCGCCCGAGAAGTAGATCCCGGTGACGCTCCCCACGCCCCACTCGGGGTAGGAGAGGCAGCGCGTGTAGCGGTGCACGACCGAGTGGTCGGGCATACGCGACCCGAACGGGTCGTGCTGGGCGCGCTCGGCGGCGTGAGCGCGGGCGTTCTGCTCGGCCTCGTAGGCGCGGCGGCCCTCCTCCTCGCGCGCGCGGCGGGCCGCGGCCGCGGAGACCTTGACGGCGTTGCGCGAGACGCTCCCGCCGCGCGATGACTCGGCCAGGCGCTCGAGCTCGTCGGCCGCCTCGTTGATCGCCTGGAGGTGGCGCTCGTGCTCGTGCCGGCGGCCCGGCGGCGCGATGTCCGGATGCCAGCGCTTGGCCATCCGGCGGCGCGCGAGCTGGACCGCGCGCTGGTCGAACGGCGGATCGAGCTCCAGCAGGAGGAGCGACTGCTCAAGATCCAGCACCCGGGCCATGACCCGCTCACGGTAGCGAGGAATCGGGCGCTCGGAAGGCGGCGAGCGCGTCGGGGGGCTACGCCGCGTGTCTATCCTCGGGGCGTCGTGTCCGCCCAGTACATCTTCTCCATGCATCGCCTCTCGCGGACCTTCCCGCCCGACAAGAAGGTCCTCGAGGACGTATCTCTCTCCTTTTACCCGGGAGCCAAGATCGGCGTGCTCGGCTACAACGGCGCGGGCAAGTCGACCGTCCTGCGGATCATGGCCGGGCGCGACGAGGACTACCGTGGCCAGGCCCAGCTCGCGCCGAACGCGACCGTCGGCCTGCTCGAGCAGGAGCCGCATCTCGACGAGGGCAAGGACGTGCGCGGCAACGTGGAGGAGGGGGTGGCCGAGCTGCGCGGCCTGCTCGACCGCTTCAACGAGCTCTCCATGAACTACTCCGAGGACACGGCGGACGAGTTCGCGCGCCTGCAGGAGGAGATCGACGCGGCCGACGCCTGGAACCTCGACACGATGCTCGACACGGCCATGGACGCCCTGCGCCTGCCGCCCGGCGACTCGCCGGTGACCCACCTCTCCGGTGGTGAGCGCCGCCGCGTCGCCCTCTGCCGCCTGCTGCTGCGCCAGCCCGACCTGCTGCTGCTCGACGAGCCCACGAACCACCTCGACGCCGAGTCGGTCGGCTGGCTCGAGCGCCACCTCCACGACTACGCCGGCACGATCGTCGCGGTCACCCACGACCGCTACTTCCTCGACAACGTCGCCGGGTGGATCCTCGAACTCGACCGCGCCCGCGGGATCCCCTTCGAGGGCAACTACTCGGGCTGGCTCGAGCAGAAGCAGAAGCGCCTGGCCCAGGAGGAGCGCCAGGACTCCGCGCGCAAGCGCACGCTCGCGCGGGAGCTCGAGTGGGTGCGGATGAACGCGAGCGCCCGCCGCGCCAAGCCCAAGGCACGGCTGAACGCCTACGAGTCGCTGCTGGCCGAGGAGCGAAACGCCAAGCTCGACCAGGTGCAGATTCACATCCCGCCCGGCCCGCGCCTCGGCGAGCTCGTGGTCGAGGCCGACGGCGTGCGCAAGGGCTTCGGCGAGAAGCTCCTGATCGACGATCTCTCCTTCAAGCTCCCGCGCGGTGGGATCGTCGGCGTGATCGGCCCCAACGGCGCCGGCAAGACCACGCTCGTCAAGATGATCACCGGCCAGGAGGAGCCCGACGCGGGCGCGCTGCGCGTGGGCGAGACCGTCCAGCTCGCCTACGTCGACCAGAGCCGCGACGCACTCGACCCCGAGAAGACGGTGTGGGAGGAGATCTCCGGGGGCTCGGACCAGATCCAGGTCGGCGAGCGCAAGATGAACTCCCGCGCGTACGTGAGCGGCTTCAACTTCAAGGGCACCGACCAGCAGACCAGGGTCGGCAAGCTCTCGGGCGGGGAGCGCAACCGCGTGCACCTGGCCAAGCTCCTGCGCGAGGGCGGCAACGTGCTCCTCCTGGACGAGCCCACCAACGACCTCGACGTGGACACGCTGCGCGCGCTCGAGGAGGGGCTGCTCGCCTTCCCCGGGTGCGCGATGGTGATCTCCCACGACCGCTGGTTCCTCGATCGCATCGCCACGCACGTTTTGGCCTTCGAGGGGGACTCGCAGGTCCGCTGGTTCGAGGGGAACTTCGAGGCCTACGAGGCCGCTCGACGCGAGCGCCTGGGCGCCGAGGCGGACCGCCCGCACCGGATCTCCTACAAGAAGCTCGTGCGCGCCTGATGGCCGCGCTCTCCATCCGCCACTTCACCGATCCCGGCTGTCCGTGGGCATTCTCGGCCGAGCCGCAGCGCCTCAAGCTGCGCTGGGTCTTCGGCGAGCAGCTCGCGTGGGAGACCCGGATGGTGGTGCTCTCCGAGTCGCCGGCGGACTACGAGGAGAAGGGCTTCACGCCCGAGAAGCAGGCGAGGGCGATGAGCCAGATGCAGCGTCGCTTCGGCATGCCGATCGACCCGCGCGAGCGGCCGCGGATGGACGCCACGGCGCCGGCCTGCCGCGCCGTGGTGGCCGCGCGGCATCACGACCCCGCGCTGGCCGAGGCCCTCCTGCGCCGCCTGCGCGTGCGCACCATGGCCGGCGAGCTGCTCGACGAGCCTGCGACGGTGAGCGGCGCTGGCGCCGACGCGGGGCTCGACCCCTCTGTCCTGGACCGTTGGCTCGAGGAGCCCGAGGTCGACGCAGAGCTCGCCGAGGACAAGGCGCTCGCGCGCGATCCGGCGCCGGCCGCCCTCGCGCTCGACCACAAGCTCGCGCCGAGCGAGGACGGCGGACGGCGCTACACCTGTCCCTCCCTCGAGATCCGCACCCCGGAAGGGGAGCTGCTCGTCGCCCCCGGCTATCAGCCCTTCGAGTCCTACGACGTTTCCCTGGCGAACCTCGCGCCGGAGCTCGAGCGCCGCCCGTTGCCCGAGTCGGTCGAGGAGGCGCTCACGTGGGCCGGGGAGCCACTGGCCACCGCGGAGGTCGCGGCGCTCTGCGGGCTCGAGCCGCCCGCCGCGCGCGAGGCGCTCGCCCGAGTCGCCTCCGAGCGCCCGGTCGGTGCCGACGGATGGTGGTCGCTCGCCGAGGCCCCTTCCCTGCGGAGCGCGGCGTGAGCGACGCCCGCGCGGGCGGCCCGGTGCTCGTCACGGGCTGCTCCACCGGCATCGGCCGAGCCACCGCGCAGCGACTGGCTGGCCGCGGCTTCACCGTCTACGCCACCGCGAGGAAGCCCGAGTCGATCGCCGATCTCGAAGCGGCCGGCTGTCGGCTCCTTCCCCTCGACGTGACCGAGGAGGACTCCATGCGCGCGGCGGTGGCCACCGTCGAGGAAGCCGAGGGGGCGGTCGGAGCGCTCGTCAACAACGCGGGCTACTCCCACGGCGGGGCCGTCGAGGAGGTGCCGCTCGACGAGGTGCGCCGCCAGTTCGAGACGAACGTCTTCGGCCTCGTGCGGATGGCGCAGCTCGTGCTGCCCGCCATGCGTGCCCGCCGCTCGGGCCGCATCGTCAACATCGGCTCGATGGGCGGCAAGCTCACCTTTCCCGGCGGCGGCTTTTACCACGCGACGAAGTACGCGGTGGAGGCGCTGAGCGACGCGCTGCGCTTCGAGGTGCAGGGCTTCGGGATCCAGGTCTCCTTGATCGAACCGGGGCTCATCCGCACGCAGTTCGCCGAGACCGCGGTGAGCAGCGTCGACGGCGCCGGCGACGGCGCCTACGCGCGCTTCAACCGTGCGGTGGCCGCGATGACCGTGGGCGCCTACGAGGGCCCGCTGGCGCGCCTCGGCGGCGGCCCGGAGAGTGTCGCCAAGACGATCGAGCGCGCGCTCACGGCGTCGAGTCCCAAGCCCCGCTATCCCGTCACCCCTTCGGCCCGGCTCATCATGGCCCAGCGCCGGGTCATGCCCGACCGCGTGTGGGACCGCTTCCTGACCACCCAGTACCCGATCCCCGGAAGGGAGGCGACGTGATCCCGCCGATCCATGCTCGCTGCCTGTGCGTCTCCGTCCTCGCCCTCTCGCTCCTCGCCGGCGGTTGCGGCGCCACGAGCGCGAAGGACTTCGCCAAGCAGGGCAACGCCATCTGCACCGACGCCCAAGCCAAGGCGCGCAAGCTTCCGCGCGCGAAAGACCTCGCCGGCGTCGCGGAGCAGTCGCGAGCCGCCCTGGGGATACTGGAGGAGGGCATCGCCCGCTTCCACAAGCTCTCGCCGCCCAGCGACAAGAAGGCCGACTTCGACTCCTACCTGAAGCTGGCCGACCAGCAGGTCGGGCTCACCCGTCAGCTCTCGGCCGCCGCCACCGCCAAGGACCTGCCGAAGATCCAGCAGCTCGCGACGCAAGGGCAGGCGCAGCAGGCCAAGATCCGCCCGCTGTTCCCGCGCCTCGGCTTCACCGCGTGCGGTAGGACGCGTTAGCCGGCGAGCATCGTCTCCAGGAGCGGAGCCAGCGCACGCGCGTCGCGCGCGACGGCGTCGGCGTCCGCCAGCTCACTCTCTGAGAACCGCCCCGTGGCCACCGCCACGCAGCGCACGCCATCGGCGCGGGCGCAGGCGATGTCGCGCGGGGTGTCGCCGATGATCAGGGTGCGCTCACGGGGATGCGGGGCGCCGTCGTGCCCGGCGCGTCGGCGCGCGATCGCCGGCAGGCCCGCTCGGTCCTCGCCGTCGGAGCCGAACGCCCCCTGGCCGCGCGGGAAGAACCGCCCGAGACCGGCGCGCGCGAGCTTGAGCCGCGCCACCGGCTCGAAGTTGCCCGTGAGCAGCGCGAGCGAGACCCCCGGGCGGTGCGCGAGCTCGTCGAGCAGCTCTCCCATCCCCGGCGAGACCGCGCTCGCGAGCTCAGGCGGGCAGAGCTCGGCGTAGGCCCGGCACGCCGCCTCCTCCACCGCGGCGCGGCGATCGTCGATCCGCTCGGCGCTCACGCCGTGCGCGAGCAGGATCCCCCGCGCGATCTCCCCGTCGGTGCGCCCGGACGGGTCGATTCCCCGCAGCGCGCCCGGGTCGCGCACGCCGTGCACCTCGCGCAGGGCCGCGTGGATGGCGTCCCGGTGCGCGTCGCTCGCGCGCAGCAGCAGCGTGCCGTCGATGTCGAAGAGCAGCAGCACGCCGCGCAGGGGGGTCGAGCGCTTCAGCGCAGGTAGGAGGCGCCCGGCGCGAGCCGGCGCGCGAACGCGGCGATCAGGCGCGCGCACCCCTCGACGTCGTCGAGCTGCACCATCTCGACCGGGGAGTGCATGTAGCGCAGGGGAACGGAGACCACGGCGGTGGGAATCCCCGCGCGGGTCAGGTGGACCGCGTCGGCGTCCGTTCCCGTGTAGCGCGCGGAGGAGGTGAGCGTGTACGGAATCGCCTCGGCCTCCGCCGCCTCGATCAGCCCGTCGACCACCCGCGGGTGGAGGGTCGAGCCGCGGGAGATGACCGGACCGGAGCCGAAGGCGTGCTCGCCGAGCTCGTCGGAGTCGACGCCGGGCTGGTCGGTGGCGAAGGTCACGTCGACGACGATGGCCAGGTCGGGTCGCAGGGCGTAGGCGGTGGTCCGCGCCCCGGCGAAGGTGATCTCCTCCTGCGCGGCGGCCACCGCGGCGACGTCGCCCGGGGCGCCGCCCGCCTCGGCGACGAGCCGCGCCGCCTCGTAGGCGACGAAGCACCCGAGCCGGTTGTCCATCGAGCGCGAGACGACGCGGCGACCGAGGAGCTCGAGCGGCTCGCCGGCGATCACGCCGACGTCGCCGATGCGCACGAACGAGCGCGCCTCTTCTCCGTCTTGGGCGCCGATGTCGACATGAAGATCCTTTAGCTCGGGAACGCGCTTGCGGTCCTCCTCCTTGAGCAGGTGGATCGGCTTCTTGCCCACCACGCCCGGCACGGGGCCGTCACGTCCGGCGAGCACCACGCGCTGGCCGATGAGGATCGTCGGGTCCCACCCGCCGACACCGATGAAGCGCAGGTAGCCCTTCTCGTCGACGTGGGAGACCATGATCCCGATCTCGTCGATGTGCCCGAGCACGGCGAGGAGCGGGCCGTCGCCCGTGCCCTTCACGCGCGCGACCGAGGAGCCCACGGTGTCGTGGGAGACCTCCGCGAACGCGCCGGCGGCCTCGCGCCACGCCGCCGCGGCCGAGGCCTCGTAACCCGAGGGACCGGGAGCGGTCAGGAGCTGGTGCAGGACGTCGGGAACCGGCATGCGGCGTGCGAGGGTAGCGGCGCGGCGGCCGGCGCTCAGGCGCTCTGCTTCTCGGCCAGGAGCTGGCGGAGCACGAACTGCAGGATCCCGCCGTGGCGGAAGTACTCCTGCTCCTTGGGAGTGTCGATCCGCACCCTGGCGGTGAACTCCGTCTCGTCGGCCTTGACCGTGACCTCGCGCGGGATCCCCTCCTTCCCGCCGAGCCCGGCGATCGAGAGCTTCTCCTCGCCGCTCAGCCCGAGCGACTCGACGGAATCGCCCTCGGAGAACTGGAGGGGCAGGACGCCCATCCCGACCAGGTTCGAGCGATGGATGCGCTCGAAGCTCTGCGCGATCACCGCCCTGACGCCGAGCAGGTTCGTTCCCTTGGCCGCCCAGTCGCGCGAGGAGCCCGAGCCGTACTCCTTGCCCGCGAGCACCACGAGCGGCGTTTTAGCCTCCGCGTACTTCATCGCCGCGTCGTAGATCGGCATCTCCTCCCCGCCGGGCTGCATCCGGGTGACCCCGCCCTCCGTGCCCGGCGCGAGCAGGTTGCGCAGGCGGATGTTGGCGAAGGTGCCGCGGAGCATCACCTCGTGGTTGCCGCGGCGCGAGCCGTAGGAGTTGAAGTCCTTGGGCTTGACGCCGTGCTCCTGCAGGTAGGCGCCCGCGGGGGAGTCCTTCTTGATCGCCCCGGCCGGAGAGATGTGGTCGGTGGTCACCGAGTCGCCGAGCAGTGCGAGCACGCGCGCGCCCTCGATGTCCTCGAGGGGTGCGGGCTCCTCGGGCATGTCGACGAAGTACGGCGGATGGCGCACGTAGGTCGAGTCCGCGTCCCACTCGAAGCGCTCGCCCTCGGGCACGTCGAGCCCGTTCCAGCGCTCGTCGCCCTCGAAGACCTCGGCGTAGGAGTCCTTGAACATCTCCGAGCGCACCGCCTCCTCGATGGTGCGGCCGACCTCCTCCTCCGAGGGCCAGATGTCCTTGAGGAAGACCTCGTTGCCCTCCTCGTCCTCGCCGAGGGGCTCGTCATAGAGATCGATGTCCAGGGTGCCCGCCAAGGCGTAGGCGACGACGAGCGGCGGGGAGGCGAGGTAGTTCATCTTCACGTCGGGGTTGATGCGCCCCTCGAAGTTGCGGTTGCCCGAGAGCACGGAGCACACCGCGAGGTCCTCGGCCTGCACCGCGTCGGAGATCTCCTCGGGCAGCGGACCCGAGTTGCCGATGCACGTCGTGCAGCCGTAGCCGACGAGGTGGAAGCCGAGCGCCTCGAGCGGCTCGGTCAGCTTCGCGCGCTCGAGGTACTCCGTGACCACCTTGGAGCCGGGAGCGAGCGAGGTCTTGACCCAGGGCTTGGAGCGCAGGCCCTTCTGCACCGCGTTGCGCGCGAGCAGTCCGGCGCCGAGCATGACCGAGGGGTTCGAGGTGTTCGTGCAGCTCGTGATCGCGGCGATCACCACGTGGCCGTGGTCGAGCTCGACCTGGGTGCCGTCGGCCAGCGTGACCTGCGCGGTCGTGCTCACCCGCTCGGCGACCTGGGCGCCGCCGGTGCCCGAGCCCGCGTCGCGCTCGCCGTCGTCCTCGTCCGCGTCGGGGGCCATCGTCGCCGGTGCGTCGCTCGAGGGAAAGGACTCCGCCGAGCCCTCGTCCTCCTCGGTCTCCTTCGAGTCGTCGCCGATCAGGCCCTCGAGCGCCATCCGGAACGACGCCTTGGACTCCGTCAGCGAGACCCGGTCCTGCGGGCGCTTGGGTCCGGCGAGGCTCGGCACCACCTCGCTCAGGTCGAGCTCGAGCGACTCGGAGTAGGTCGGCTCCTCCGAGCTCTCGTCGTGGAAGATCCCCTGCTCGCGCGCGTAGGCCTCGACGAGCTCGATCTGCTCGCGGGGCCGCCCGGAGAACTCGAGGTAGCGCAGGGTCTCCGCGTCGACGGGGAAGATCGCGCACGTCGAGCCGAACTCGGGCGACATGTTGCCGATCGTCGCGCGGTCGGCCAGGGGAAGGTTGGGCAGGCCCTCCCCGTGGAACTCGACGAACTTGCCGACCACCCCGTGCTCGCGAAGCATCTGGGTCACGGTGAGGACGAGGTCGGTCGCGGTCGCGCCCTCGGGCAGCTCACCCGTGAGCCGAAAGCCGACGACCTGCGGGATCAGCATCGACATCGGCTGGCCGAGCATCGCCGCCTCGGCCTCGATGCCGCCGACGCCCCAGCCGAGCACGCCCAGGCCGTTGATCATCGTCGTGTGGGAGTCCGTGCCCACGAGCGTGTCGGGGTAGGCCTGGGTGACTCCGTCTTCCGCCTCCCTGGTGAAGACCACGCGCGCGAGGTACTCGAGGTTGACCTGATGGACGATCCCGGTGTCGGGCGGCACCACGGAGAAGTCGTCGAAGGCGCCCTGGCCCCAGCGCAGGAACGCGTAGCGCTCCTGGTTGCGCTCGAACTCGAGGTCGGCGTTCTTCTGGAAGGCGTCGCGGGAGCCGAAGGCGTCGACCTGGACGGAGTGATCGATCACGAGCTCAGCGGGAACGAGCGGGTTGATCTTCGCCGGCTCGCCGCCCATCTCCGCCATCGCGTCGCGCATAGCCGCGAGGTCGACGATCGCCGGGACGCCGGTGAAGTCCTGCATGACCACGCGCGCGGGCGAGAAGGCGATCTCCTCGCTCGGTTCGTCCTTGGCGTTCCAGCGCGCGAGCGCCTCGATGTCCTCCTTGGTGACCAACTCGCCGTCCTCGTTGCGGAGCATGTTCTCGAGTAGGACCTTGAGCGAGAACGGCAACCGGGCGACGTCGTACTTGGCCTGGAGCGCGTCGAGCCGGAAGATCTCGAGCTCGCGCTCCCCGACCTCGAGCGTGGCTTGGGCATCGAAGCTGTTCAGGGACATGGGCGCTCCTTGAGGCGGTCGGGAGGAGTCGGGGCGATTCTTTCCCGAGTCTCGCAGGGCCAACCGCCCAGGCTGATCTCGGCTACTAGCGCAGCGCGCGCTCCACGGCGGCGCGGAACTCTCCGACGCCCACGGCTCCCTCGAGCCGCGCGGCCACGCGGCCGGAGCGGTCGAAGGTGAAGATCCACGGCTCGCTCTGGAGATGAAACGCGCGCAGCGGCGCGCGGAGCCCCTTCGAGACCTGGTTCTGGGCGTAGACCTCCTGGTGGATGAACTCCGCGCGGCCGGCGAACTCGTGCTGGAGCTCGAGCGCGATGTCGGTGACCGGTCCGCACACCCGCGACTGGCACAGCGCGGGGGTCGAGAAGACGAGGACGACGGGCTTTCGTCCGACGACGTCCTTGAACGAGACGCGGCTCATGTCATCGGGCGGCGTGCGGGTGGTGAGCAGCCGCGCGTTCCCGTGGACCGACGCGCGCGTGTCGGTCGCCACGTCCGGAGCGCGGGCTCCCGGCGCCGGGATCGGAGAGGCGGCGCGGACGGGAATCACCGCGGTGCCGCCGACGAACCGCCCGTCCATCCGGCTGAGCACGAGGGCGACGTAGCGCCCGGGGCGCGAGAACGGCACGTCGGTGGCGAAGATCGCCGCGATGTCGGCGGGATCGGGGTTCGCGCTGCGAAATGCGGGCGCCACGCCGACGGGTTGCGCCGGCGCGAGGAACGGCCCTTCGGCCGGCCGGTTCAGGGCGGGAGCGACGTAGACCGCGCTCGCGGGATAGACCGGCTTGCCGTCGGCCCCGATCAGGGCAAACGCCACCCGCTGGCGCCCGGGCACGTAGGTTCCGCTGGCCAGCCCCACCTGTGGTCCGGCCTTCGCGCCCTGGGCGATCTGGGCGAGGGTGCGGCCCCGGGCGGCCGGGAAGGCGGAGGGGCCGGGGCGCTCGGCGGCGGCGAGGTTGGGGCCTCCCGAGCCCGCCTTCGCCGCCGGCGCGGCGGACTTGGCGCACCCGGCGGCAGGGAGGACCGCGAGCGCGACGAGGGTGACCAGGAGCGGGTCGCGGGCGCGCATGAGCAGCCCATCATGACGCGGTGCCTAACGGTCGGCTCAACGCGGTGAGGCGCGCCGGGCCCGGATCACGTATCGTCTGCCGCATGCGGCGCTTTACGACCGCCCTGATCCTCGCGCTGCTCGCCGGCGTGGCGCTCGCGAGCAGCGCCCAGGCGCACGAGGAGCGCGCCTCCACCTGGCCTACCTATCCCGGCTCGGTGCCCCAGTTCCGCTCCTCCGGCCGGAGCGAGGTGGTGTGCAAGCCCGATTCGCGCGTCCGCATCTTGCACAAGACCCACGGCGCCACCCGGCGCCTCAACCTCCGCCTGCTCAAGCGCTGTCGCTTCCGCGACATCCAGCGCGCGGTCAACCTCGCCCCCAACGGCACCCGCATCCTCATCCTGCCCGGGGTCTACAAGGAGCTCCCGAGCCGGCGCAAGCCCCTGGACGATCCGCGCTGCGCTTCGATGACCACCCAAAGCGCGGACGCGACCGCCGTGCCCAGCTATGACTACCAGCTGCACTGCCCCAACGCCAGGAACCTCATCGCGATCGTGGGCGACACGAACGGCGATCGCCGCTGCGATCGCCACTGCCACCTCCAGATCACCGGGACGGCCCGGCCGCGCGACGTCGTCATCGACGGCGACGGCAAGAAGCTGAACGTCATCCGGGCGGATCGCGCCGACGGCATCTACCTCGGCAACTTCACCGTCCAGTACTCGGACTTCAACAACATCTACGTCCTCGAGACGAGCGGCTTTCACTTCAACCACATCGTCACCCGCTGGAGTCGCGAGTACGGAATCCTCTCCTTCACCTCCGAGGCGGGGCTCTACGAGCACGTCGACGCCTACGGCGCGGGCGACTCGGGCGTCTACCCGGGGTCCGGGCCACAGGGGCGGCCCAGCGAGCAGGCGTGCGAGACCCCCGATCAGCGCCGCACGCACACCTACGGCATCGAGATCCGCAACGTCGACTCCCACGACAACAACCTCGGCTACTCGGGCACGTCGGGCGACTCCGTCTACACGCACGACAACCGCTTCCACCACAACGCCACCGGCATCGCCACGGACTCCTTCGCCGCCGGCCATCCCGGCGCTCCGGAGCACTGCTCGGAGTGGCGCCACAACTACATCTACTCCAACAACTTCCAGATCTTCTCGCCCCAGCACCGGGCGTACTGCCGCAAGCCGAAGTCCGAGCGCTCGCTCAAGGTCGTCTGCTCCTCCTTCCAGGTGCCGCTCGGCACGGGCGCGCTGATCGCGGGCGGCAACGGGAACATCGTGCGCGACAACTACATCTACGACAACTGGCGCTCGGGGTGGCGGCTGTTCTACGTGCCCGCCACCTTCCGCGGAGAGAACGACCCGGCCAAGCAGACCGACACCTCCAACGACAACACCTTCACGAACAACCGCATGGGGGTCTCGCCGGGCGGACGGGTGCTGCCCAACGGCAGCGGCAGCGGCCGCGGGGACTTCTGGTGGGACGGCGAAGGTCACGGCAACTGCTGGACCGGCAACCAGGCCGCGCCGGGCCGCTCGATCACGAGCGAGCCCCCGAGCCTCCCCACGGACTGCGGCGGCCTCCTCTTCACCCCGGGCGATCCGATGCGCATCTCGAGCCAGGCCACCTGCGCGGAATGGGATCCCTCGCAGGACCCCCCGCCCGGGTGCGACTGGGCCGACCTTCCGCCGCGACCCCGGTGAGGCTCGCGCCGAGGGTCGCCGCCGCGTTCGGCGCGACCGCTCTGGCGCTCGGGACGGTGGGATGCGGCGGTGAGTCCGGCGCGCGCGCCGCGTTGAGCTGGACCCGGCCGCCGCTCCTCTTCGTCGCGCCCGGCCTCCCCGGCGACCGGATCCTGACCGGGCAGGCGCGGAACCTCTCCGGGCGCCGGCTCGAGCTGACGCGCGCCGACTTCATCGCGCGGTCGGCCGACGGCCGCCGGGTGCCGGCGCACACCGTGCTGCTCTCGGGCTTCACCCACCGCCTTCCTCCCTACAACCGCGACGACCCGACCTCCCGCTCGATCGAGGAGCGCACCGGTGCCCGGGCCGTCCTCGCTCCGGGGGCCGCGACTCCGCTGACCATCTCCTGGCATCAGCCGCCCGGCGCGCCCGCGCCCGTACGCGTCGAGGTGCGTGGCGCAGCCCTGGCCGTCCCCGCCGACGCCCGCCGACCCTGATCGCCCGCGTGGCCGAGCTCGAAGCGTCGCCCCGGGCGCCGTCGCGTGGGCCGCCTCCGGGGGTTGACGGTGGACCGCGCGAGGCTCAGCCGTCACACTGCTTTCCATGAGCGAGCGAGAGACCCACCAGGACGAGCAGCACGAGATCACCCGCCGCACGCTGATCGGCGGAGCGGCCGCCGTAGGCGCGGCGGCGGCGCTGCCCACCAGCGCCGAGGCGCGTGCACCGCGCCGGCGCTCGCGGCGCACGGGCGGCGCCCGCGCCGACGTCGTCGTAGTCGGCGCCGGCCTCGCGGGACTGACCGCGGCGCGGGCGCTCGTGCACCGCGGGCGCTCGGTGATCGTGCTCGAGGCGCGCAACCGCGTCGGCGGGCGCACGCTCAACCACCACTTCCGCAGCGGCGGCAAGGACAAGGTCATCGAGGTCGGCGGCCAGTGGGTCGGCCCGACGCAGGACCACATCGTCCGCCTGGGCAAGGACATGGGCGTCGGGACCTTCAAGACCTACAACGAGGGCCAGTACATCTACCACCAGAACGGCATGAACTCGCCGTACTCGCCGAACGGCCCGCTCGGCGCGGTGCCGCCCGACTACACCGGTGCCGCCGACGCCGAGCAGGCGCTCATCAAGCTCGACCGGATGGCGGCGCAGATCAACATCGACGCGCCGTACGAGAGTCCGAGCGCGCAGGACTACGACTCGCAGACGTTCGAGACCTGGAAGCAGAACAACACGACCACGGCGGGCGGCAGGACGCTGCTCGACCTCGGGATCGAGTCGGTGTTCGCCGCCGAGCCGCGCGACATCTCGCTGTTGTGGATCCTCTTCTACATCCGGGCGGCAGGCAACGAGCAGAACGTCGGCACCTTCGAACGTCTGATCAACACCGCGGGAGGGGCGCAGGAGAGCCGCTTCCTCGGCGGCTCGCAGCTCGTCTCCCAGCGCCTCGCCCACCGCCTCGGCCGCCGGGTGCACCTGAGCACCCCCGTGCGCCGGATCGTGCAGAGCCGCGGCGGGGTGACCGTGGTCTCCGACAAGCTGACCGTGCGCGCCAAGCAGGTGATCGTCACCGGGCCGCCGGCCCTCACCGCGACGATCGACTACGAGCCCGCGCTGCCCGCCGAGCGCGCGCAGCTCACCCAGCGCTTCCCGCAGGGGACGGTCATCAAGTGCGAGGCGTTCTACGACCACCCGTTCTGGCGTGACGACGGCCTCGCCGGTCAGGCCACGAGCGACACGGGTCCGGTGAAGATCACCTTCGACAACTCGCCGCCCGACGGCAAGCCGGGCGTGCTGCTCGGCTTCATCGAGGGCCAGGAGGCGCGGACCGCCGGGCGCTCGAGCGCGCGCGACCGTCGCGCGGCGGTGCTCGGGAGCTTCGCGCGCTACTACGGCGACAAGGCCCTCCATCCCACCGGCTACGTCGAGATGAACTGGTCCACCGAGCGGTGGACCCGCGGCTGCTACGGCGGGTTCACGCCGCCGGGCGTGCTGCTCGACTACGGGCCCGCGATCCGCGCTCCGATCGGCCGCATCCACTGGGCCGGCTCGGAGACCGCGACGTTCTGGGTCGGCTACATGGACGGCGCGGTGCGCTCAGGCGAGCGCGCCGCGGGCGAGGTGCTACGAGCACTGTGAGCGCCGCGAGCGAGCGCCCGCTCACCCGGCGCACGCTGATCGGCGGGGCCGCGGGAGCGGCCGCCGCCGCCGCGCTCCCCGGGGCCGCGGCGGCGCGCGCCCGGCCTCGGGCGCCCCGGTCCGTCGACGTCGTCGTGGTCGGCGCGGGGCTCGCGGGCCTCACGGCGGCCCGCAACCTCGTCCGCGCCCACAAGCGGGTCGTCGTGCTCGAGGCGCGCGACCGGGTGGGCGGGCGGATCCTCAACGAGTCGCTCGGCGGCGGCAAGGTCGTCGAGGTCGGCGGCCAGTGGGTCGGCCCCGGTCAGGATCGGATCATGGCGCTCGCCCGCGCCGTCGGCGTGCGGAGCTTCAAGACCTACGACCGCGGCACCCAGATCTTCGACTACCGGGGTCGGCGCCAGGAGTTCTCCGGGCTCATCCCGCCCATCCCGCCCGAAGACCAGCAGGAGTTCGTCGGCAAGCTCGCCGAGCTCGAGCAGATGGCCCGGGAGGTGCCGCTCGACCGGCCGGCCTCCGCGCGCCGCGCGCCCGAGTGGGACGGGATGACGGTCGAGACCTGGAAGCTCCAGAACCTCGCTCGGCCCGGTGGCCGCTTCCTGATCGACCTGCTCGTGGAGTCGGTCTTCGCCGTCGAGCCGCGCGACCTCTCCTTTCTGCACTTCCTGTTCTACGGGCACGCGGGCGGCGGGTTCATCAAGCTCGCGTCGACCTCCGGCGGCGCGCAGGACTCCCGCTTCGTGGGTGGCTCCCAGCTCGTCGCCCAGCGCGTCGCGCGGCGCCTGGGTCACCGCGTCGTGCTCGGCGCGGCGGTGTCCTCGCTCGCCCAGCGCGGGGGGCGCGTCCACGTGGAGAGCGCCGCCGGCAGCGTCGTGGCACGGCGCGTCATCGTCGCGCTGCCGCCGACGCTCGCGGGGCGGCTCGACTACCACCCGATCCTCCCCTCCGACCGCGACCAGCTCACCCAGCGGATGCCCCAGGGCTCGGCGATCAAGTGCGAGGCGGTCTACCCCACGCCGTTCTGGCGCGCCCACGGGCAGAGCGGCTACGTCAACTCCGACCGCGAGCCGATCCGGCTCACCTACGACAACTCACCGCCCGACGGGCGCCCGGGCGTGCTGCTCGGCTTCGCGCTGGGCGACGCCGCGCGCCGTCTCTCGCACCTCTCGCCCCGGGCCCGCCGCGCCGAGGTGATCGGCGCCTTCACCCGGTTCTTCGGCTCGCAGGCCGCCCATCCGCTGCGCTACCTCGAGCACGACTGGTCCAAGGAGGAGTTCACCCGCGGCTGCTACGTCGGGTTCATGCCTCCCGGCGTGTGGTCGGAGTACGGCGACGCGCTCCGCCGTCCCGCCGGTCGGATCCACTGGGCGGGCACGGAGACCGCCACGGTGGGCAACGGCTACATGGACGGGGGGGTGCGCTCGGGCGAGCGCGCCGCGCGCGAGGTCCTGCGCTCGCTGTGAGCGGGGTCTAAGCGCGCCGAGGCTTGACGACACCGCTTCCTGGGTACCGCGCCTTCAGCGGCACCAAGGGGAGGGAGACGCTGTTCCTCGTCGAATGCAATGCCTGTAAACCACGGTTGGGAGATCGATGATCGCTCTGGGCCTCATCCTGCTCATCATCGGGCTCGTCGTAAAGAGCCTGCACATCCTGTTCATCATCGGCATCATCCTGCTGGTGGTCGGACTGATCCTCGCCGCGCTCGGCACGATGGGCCGCGCGGTCGGCGGCCGGCGCCACTACTTCTGAGCGCCCCACGTTCGACCTGAGTCTTGAGACGGCGGGGCCTGTAGGCCCCGCCGTCTTTCGTTCGGGCCATGTGAAGAGCCGGTGACGAACCGTCGCATCGCGACGGTCGGTGCTCTACCTTCCTGCGGGTGCGCCGCCCCGTGCTCATCCTCCTCGTGCTGCTCGCCGCGGTTCTTCCCGCCGCCGCCGCGAGCGCCGCCACGTCGCCTCCGGTCAAGCACGTCTTCGTCGTCGTGCTCGAGAACAAGAACCAGGCCAAGACCTTCGCCGCCGACTCCCCGGCGCCCTACCTTGCGCATACGCTGCGCCAGCGCGGGCAGTATCTGCCGAACTACTTCGGCGTCACTCACTTCAGCCTCGGCAACTACATCGCGATGGTGAGCGGCCAGGGGTCCAATCCGCAGACCCAGGCCGACTGCCAGGTCTTCACCGACTTCGCGCCGGGCCTGCCCGGGCCCGACGGGCAGGCGATGGGCCAAGGCTGCGTCTACCCCTCCTCGGTCAAGACGGTGGCCGATCAGCTCGACGAGCGCGGCCTGGGCTGGAAGGGCTACATGGAGGACATGGGCAGGGACCTGGCGCGCGAGCCGGCCACCTGCGGCCATCCGGCCCTGAACACCCAGGACAAGACCCAGACCGCCAAGAAGGACGACCAGTACGCGGCACGGCACAACCCGTTCGTCTACTTCCACTCGATCATCGACCGGCCCGCCTGCGCCGCGAACGACGTGCCGCTCACCCGGCTCGAGGGCGACCTCGCCGCCAACCGGGTCGGGGCCTTCACCTTCATCACCCCCAACCTGTGCCACGACGGGCACGACACCCCCTGCGTGAACGGCGAGCCCGGCGGGCTGAAGAGCCCCGACGCCTTCCTGCGGACCTTGATCCCGAAGATCATCGCCTCCCGCGCCTACCGCGACCGCGGCATGATCATCGTCACCTTCGACGAGTCCGAGAGCGGGGCCGAGGCCTGCTGCAACGAGCCGCAGTTCCCCAACACGGCGAACAACGGCGGCTCTTCGACCGGTCGAGGGGGCGGCAGAGTCGGCGCCGTGATCCTCTCCCCGTTCGTCAAGCCGGGCAGCGTCAACCCCACGCCCTACAACCACTTCGCGCTGCTGCGCAGCGTGGAGGATCTCTTCGGCCTCGCCCACCTTGGCTACGCGGCGCGGGCGGACCTCAAGCCCTTCGGCTCCGACGTCTACAACGCGCCGTCGTGCGCGGAGACGCGGGGGCTCCCCATCGCTCACCGTGGCCGCTACCGGCGCGGGGCGCTCATCCTCTCCGCGCGCGTCTCAGGACGGACGCTCACCGTGCGCATGGGCCACTCGGCGCGTCTCGGCGCCCTCCTCCGCCGTCGCGAGGTGCTTGGTCCGCGCTCGGTCCGGCCGTGCCGTACCTATCGCTTCCGGCTCCCGGCGGATCACGGTAGGCTTGAGCTGCGCGCTCGCCGCCGCGCTCTCGAGCGCCGGGTGATCCGCTTCTAGCCATGTTCCGCCGCCTCGGATTCACCCTGCTCGCGCTGCTCGTGCTCGGCGTCAGCGCCGCGCTCGCTGCGAGCTCGCGTCCCGGCGAGGTGGGACCCAAGACCCGGTTGCAGAACAACGGCCGACTGCTCACCCACGCCCGTGGTGCGCTGGTGGCCCTGGGTAACTTCCCGACCGGGGGGGCGCTCACCTCCGACGGTCGCTTCTACTGGACCGTCTCCACCGGCCGCGGGTTCAACGACGTGCGCATCGTCTCGACGGGGCGCCGGCGCGTCGTGCAGGTCATCGCCGTGCCCGGCGCCTCGGGCGGCATCGCGATCGACTCGCGCCACTCCGTGGCCTACGTCTCCGGCGTGGCGGACTCCAAGCACCTCGACCAGCAGCGGCGAACGCTCTCGGGTCGCGAGGGCGACAACGTGCGGGTCTATCGCTACAACCGTCGCTCGGGACGGGCGCGCTTCGCGGGCCTGCTGCCCGTACCCGCGCCGCCCGGCACCGCCAAGCCGCAGGGCCTCTCGGACAACGCCGACGTCATCTCCTGGCCCGACCGGCTCGCGGTCGCCCCGGACGGACGCACCCTGCTCGTCCCCCTGAACCTCGCCGATCAGGCCGCGATCGTCGACGTGCGCTCCAAGCGGGCGCGCTACGTGCCCACCGGGCGCTTCCCCTACGGCGCGGCGATCACCCGCGACGGGAAGACGGGCCTCGTCTCGAACGAGGTGCCGGGAACGGTCTCGGTGATCGACCTGCGCTCGGGCAGCAAGGTCACCGACCTGCAGGTCGGCGGCCACCTCTCCCATCCGGAGGGCATCGCCGTGGACCCGCGCGCTCCCCGCGCCTACGTGACGATCGCCAACTCCGACCAGGTGGCGGTCATCGACACCCGGCGCCGGACGGTCGCGCGCACGCTGTCCGTGGCCCGTCCCGAAGGCGCGGGCACCTCGCCCGTCGCGGCCACGACGACCCCGGACGGCAGCCAGCTCCTCGTCGCGGAGTCAGGCGCCGACGAGATCGCCGCCTTCACGCTGCCGGTGCGGGCCCGCCGCGGCCATCGCGCGGCGCGTCCCTACCGACTCATCGGACGCATCCCCACCGCTGCCTATCCGGCCGATCTGGCGGTCGACCGCTCGCGCCGGGAGTGCACGCGTCGCCACCACTGCCGCCGCACCGCGGCGCGGCTGCTCTACGTCTCGGGCAAGGGCGTCGGCGTGGGACCCAACCGTCATGGCTCGACGCCGTTCGCCACGACCGACGACAACACCAACTCCTTCCAGTACCTCCCGCTGCTCGTGCGCGGCGCCGCCGGGATCCAGGCGCTGCCGAGCTCCCGCTCCATCGCCCGCCTCACGCGTGCAGCCTCGGCTCAGCTGCATCCGTCCAACGCGCAGCGCCCGCCCGCGGGCACCCCCCTGCGCGCCGGTGGCCCGATCAAGCACGTCTTCTACATCGTGCGCGAGAACCGCACCTACGACCAGGTGCTGGGGGACGACGCGCGCGGCAAGGGCGATCCCTCCCTCACCCTCTTCGGGCGCACGAACACCCCTAACATCCACGCGCTCGTGCAGCGCTTCCCGCTCCTCGACCACGTCTTCGCCAACTCGGAGGCCTCGATCGACGGGCACTTCGTGACGAGCGCGGCCAAGGTCTCGGACTACGTCCACAAGAGCTGGTTTCAGAACTATGCGGCGCGCAAGCGCCCCTACGACTTCATCGACGCGGTTAGCTGGCCGCAGAACCGCTTCCTCTTCGACCAAGCCCAGCGCCAGAACATCTCCTACTTCAACTACGGCGAGGCGATCGCCGGCACGGTGCCCTCGCTGCCCGGAGTGGCGCAGACCACCGATCGCGACCGCGACGCCAACGACACGGCGCAGGTGCAGCAGAAGTTCACGAACTCCGACATCCAGCCGCCCGCGGGCTGCTACCCGAACGACGCCTCGATCGGCACCGACGCGATCGTGGCCAACACGGAGACCTACGACTCCTCGCTGCCCCTGGGCGCGCCGCCCAACGCCGAGTCGCGCTTCTCCTGCTTCCAGCGGCGCTTCACCTCCCAGGATCTCGCGGGCAACGTGCCGTCGTTCAACTATCTCGTCCTGCCCAACGACCACACGAACGGCACCACGCCCGGGCGGCGCACGCCGCGCGCCATGGTGGCCGAGAACGACTATGCCCTCGGCCAGATCGTCGATCAGATCTCGCACTCGCGCGTGTGGAAGTCCTCGGCGATCTTCGTGGTCGAGGACGACTCGCAGGACGGCTCGGATCACATCGACGCCCACCGCACGGTCGGCGCGGTCATCTCGCCCTTCGCCAAGTCCGGAGCGGTCATCCACACCCGCTACGACCAGCTCTCGCTCATCCGCTCGCTCGAGCTGATCCTCGGGATGAAGCCGCTCGGGCTCTTCGACAACCTGGCCACCCCGATGTACGACGCGTTCAACCCGACGCCGAGCAACGACGCGCCCTACAGCGCCCTATCTCCGAACTTCAACCTCGTCGAGCGCAACGGCCCGGCCGCGCCGGGCGCCAAGGTCTCGAAGTCGCTGAACCTCCAGCAGCCCGATCACGTCTCCCAGCGCGCCCTCGACCAGCTGCTCTGGCAGTCCGTGCACGGCGCGCACTCGCAGCCGCCGCCGCCGGGACCGAACGCGACGCCCGAGCGCTGATCGCGCCCGGCCGCCGGCGCGCCGCGCTCGTGCGCAGGCTAGGTTTGTCGGACATGTCCAAGCGCTCGCTCATAGTCGCGGCCGTCGTGCTGCTCTGCGTCGCGGCCGGGAGCGCGCTCGCGCTCGGCAGCGGCAACGGGCGGCCGCGCCTCCCGGCTCACCGCCCGGTGCTCGCTCGCGTGCCTCACCACGTCGCCGTGGCGCAGGCGCCCGCGCTGGCGCCGCACCCGCGCGCGGTCGAGCCGGTCGCGGGCATGGGCGGCCCCGCCCCGGTCGATTCCTCCTCCTCCGCCGGCGGCTCGGCGGCCGGTGGCGGTCCAAGCGGGTCGCGCGCCTCGCCTGCCCCGTCGCAGCCCTCCAACGCCCAGTACCGGGCGCTCAGCCAGGAGAGCACGTTCTCCGATCTCCGTATCCAGATCGGCGAGGCCAGCGCCCAGTTCGTCGCCGGCGCCGGCGGGCTCGTCTTTCCCATCCAACCCGTTTCGATCGCCTCCCCGCCGTCCACATGGTCGCTCGACCAGGGCGTCGACATCTCCACGCAGGGCCGCGCGTGCGGGCCCGGCGCGGTGGAGGTCGCGATGACCGACGGACGGATCGTCCAGGAGGGGATCTCGGGCTTCGGACCCGCCGCGCCGGTGCTGCAGGTTTCCTCCGGGCCGCTCGCCGGGCGCTTCATCTACTACGGGCACGCGCTCCCCGCCCTCGTGCCCGTGGGCGCAGTCGTGCGCGCCGGCCAGCCGATCGCGGAGATCGGCTGCGGGCGGGTGGGGCTCTCCTCCGGTCCGCACCTCGAGATCGGCGTGAGCGTCAAGGGCGGCCCGACCTGCTGCCCCGGCGGCGCGCAGACCGCTCCCGCGATGGAGCGGCTGCTGCTGAGCGTCTACGGTCGGCGGCGCTAGCCGGGCGCCTCCCAAGCCGAAGGCTCTCTCTACGCCGCCTCGATCCGGTCGTTCCGCACCGCTCTGCGACGGATGAGCCAGTGCACCAGGAGTGGCAGCAGCGAGGCGCCGAGGATGCCGAGGGTGATGAGGAGAGCGTGGTGGTTGACATCGAACAGACCGCCGAGCAGGTAGCCGCTCGTCGCGACGACCACGGCCCACGCGAGCGCCCCGACGAGGTTGAAGGCGGCGAACGTCGCGATCGGCATCGCCGCGACTCCGGCCGCCGGGCTGGAGAGCGTGCGCACGAACGGGACGAAACGGGCGATCACGACCGTGCGCGACCCGAAGCGCCGGAAGTATTCGTGCGTGCGCTCGAGATGACGGCGCTTGTAGACTCGCCCGTCCGGGCGCTCGAGAAGCCGCGCGCCCATCACCCGGCCCAGAACGTATCCGGCCTGGCCGCCGGCGATGGCGCCGACCGCCGCCGCTGCGATCACGAACCGCAGCTCGGGGTGAGGTTGGCTCGGACGGCTGACGTGACTATAGGCGCCGGCGAGGATGGTGAGCGTCTCGCCGGGGAGCACGAGCCCGAGGACGAGCCCGGTCTCCAGGAACAGGATCACTCCGATCCCGATCACGCCGTAGACGGCGAGGAGGTGCGGCGCGCTCAGCACGAGTTTCAGCCGGCGGACTGCGAAGCGCGGATCAGGCGACCCTACACAGCGGAAGCGGGGCGGAGCGAGTCCCACTTGGGCAACTCCGTGGCAACCGACAGACGGCACCACGATGGCGGTGCCGAAGACGGGAGCGACGGGACTCGAACCCGCGACCTCCGGCGTGACAGGCCGGCGCTCTAACCAAACTGAGCTACGCCCCCGAGAAGCGGCTCCTGAGTATGGCAAGGCTCCGGCGGAGAGCGCGGTTGCCCGCGGCACCGCGCGGGTACCCCGGGGAGATGCCAGCCTCTCTCGAGATCACCCCGCCCTCCGGTCCGCCCGAGCAGCCGATGCCGGGAGGACCGCCCGGCCCGAGCGTGCCCGACCCGGTGCCGTCCCCCGTGCCCGACCCCGGGGGACCCGGCGTACCCGCGCCTTCGCCGCCCTCTCAGCCCGACATCCCCGCGCCGGATGCCCCGTCTCCCGACCCGAAGGGCCCGGAGACGCCGGACCCGGTGCCCACGCCGCAGCCGAGCCCCGGCGCGCCCGACGTTCCCTCGATCTAGCCGGCCGCCCCTACGAGGTTCCGGCGCCCTGCTCCTCGTCCGTGCCGACGTTGGCGTCGTCTGAGCCGGTCGAACGGTCCTCCCCGCCGGCGGCCGGCGTGTCCTTGAAGTCGGACCGAGGGGAGGATTCCGAGAGGCGCTCTTTGACCTCCTCGGCCGGCGGCGGCGAGGCGGCCTGCGCGCCCTCTCCCGGCCCGTGGAGGAGGTTCTGCACGTCGCGCACGCCCGAGACCTTGCGCGCCTCGTCCTCGAGCCGGGTGGGCAGCTCGGCGTCGCTCACCTGGCCGCGGAGCGTGACCACGCCGTTGACGGCGTTCACGTCGATGTCGCCCTTGGGCACCGACTGGTCGCGGAAGAGCGCGGTCGTCACCCGGTCGGTCAGCGTCGCGTCGTTGTCCACGGCGGTCTGGGCGCTTGGAGCGGCGGCGGCGGGAGCGGACTGAGCGGGAGCGCTCGCCTTTCCCTGCGCGCGGCGGCGGGCAAGGAGCGCGACCGCGCCGCCCACCGCGAGCGCGGGGCCCGCGAGCTTGGCCAGCGACCCCGAGTCGACGCGCTCCGCGGCCGTGCTCGAGCGGACGGTGACCGGCACGGAGCCGACGAGCTCCCCGACCGCGGCGAAAGCGTTGGCGAAGCGCTCGGCGCGCTGGTCGGAGGGCTGCTCGAGGGTGATCTTCACGACGGGGCTCCTTGTGGACGGTTCGGGGGCTCCCGCTTCGCTACCCGTTGAGCGCCCAACGGAATCGCACGCGGCCTCGTTCCGGGCTAGGCTCTCGGGTGCGATGGGCGTCACCGCGCCGCCGCCGGTCTCGACCAATCCGCTGAGGCGGGTCAGCGATGACTTGCGCGCCGAGCGTCGCAACCGGGTCGCGCCACCACCGGGTCCGACCCACTTCAGCATGAGCCGCACCCGGGGGTTCGTGCGCAACCCGCTGCCGATCCTGCTCGAGGCCTACGAGCGCTACGGGCCCGTGTTCACCGTGCGCCTGCTGCATGCCCCGGCGATCTTCATGATCGGACCGGCCGCCAACCACTACGTGACCGTCTCGCACCCGGAGAACTTCTCCTGGCGAGAGGGCGGCATGCGCGACCTGATCCCGTTGCTCGGCGACGGGCTGCTCACCACCGACGGGGAGACCCACGGCAGCGCGCGACGGATCATGCTCCCCGCCTTTCACCGCGAGCGCACGCTATCCGCCGGAGAGACGATGCTCGCGGAGGCCGAGAGAGCGCTCGAGCGGTGGACCGTGGGCCAGCGTCTCGACATCTATCGCTGGACGCGCGAGCTCGCCCTGCGCATCGCGCTGCGCGCCCTCTTCGGTTTCGATCCCGACAAGGACGACCCGGGCGGTGAGCTCGCGCACGAGTTCGAGATCGGCCTGGGCTACCACGGCCGCGACTACCTCCTCCAGATCCTGCGCGGCCCCCGAACGCCGTGGGCGCGGATGCACCTCGCGCGCCGGCGCATCGACGCGGTGATCTTCGCGGAGATCGCGCGGCGCCGCGCCGAGCCGGCGGGCGAGCGCAGCGACCTGCTCTCCCTCCTGCTCGAGGCGCGCGAGGAGGACGGCGCCCTGCTCACCGACCTCCAGGTGCGCGACCAGGTCATGACGCTGCTCTTCGCCGGCCACGACACGACCACCGCCACGGTCACCTTCATGCTCTACGAGCTCGCCCGCCACCCGCACGAGCTCGTGCGGCTCCTCGATGAGCAGGACCGCGTGCTCGACGGTCGGGGTCCCACGCCGGCGGAGCTCGCCGGCGGCCTGCCGCGCCTGGAGGCCGCGCTCGACGAGACTCTGCGCCTCTATCCCCCCGCCTGGGTCGGCCCGCGACGCGCCGTGCAGAGCTTTGAGTTCGCGGAGCACACCGTGCCGGCCGGGATGCTCGTCAACTATTCCTCGTGGGTAAGTCACCGGCTGCCCGAGGTCTTCCCCGACCCCGAGGCCTTCGTGCCCGACCGCTTCACGCCGGAGAACCGCGCGCGGCTCCCGAAGGGCGCCTACGTGCCCTTCGGCGCCGGGTCGCGCATCTGCATCGGGATGCGCTTCGGCCAGCTCGAGACCAAGGCGCTCCTGACGCTCATCCTCCAGCGCTTCCGGCTCGAGCTCGCCCCGGTCGCGAGATGACCGTCCACCCGACACCCACGCTCGGTCCGCGCGACGGGATGCCGATGGTCGTGCGCGAGCGGCGGAGCTGAGGCGACTAGTAGGGCCTGCTCTTCTCGTGCGGGCCGAGCTGCTCGTTGGCGCGCTTGACGAGCCCGAGCGCATACTTCAAAAAGAAGCGGCCGTTCTCCGCATCTCCCCGATGGCACTTACCGCCCGAGAGACCCGGGTTGCCGATCCACAGGAAGCCGTCGGCGAGGGGGCTCGTGGTCTTGGTGGTGGGGCGCGGCCCCAGGCCGGGACCGGACGGGTTGCAGAGCACCTCGTTGCCGTAGCGCACGCGGCTGTGGGGCCGGAGCGGGCCCCGCCCGTTCACCGCGGTGGAGACGACGAAGTGCTTGCCGTGCACGAGGGCAGAGACCTTCTTGCCGTAGGCGACCTCGGTGGAGGTCCAGTCGAAGTGGGTCGAGTTCAGGAAGAACCCCCGGATCGAGCGGATGTCGACGCGGTTGAGCAAGCGCGCGACCGTTCTCACCGAGAGCGCGTCGGCGGCGCCAGCATCGATGTACACCACCGTGTGCGGGAGCGCCGAGAGCTTCTTGACGCCGTAGCGGAGCTCCGCGATCCGGACGTCGAGCCCGTGTCGGCTCAGCCACCTCACGGAGATGAGCGAGTCGAACTCGTAGAAGAGCACCATCGGAGTGCGGCCGACCCCCCGGGCGAAGGCATCCATCCAGCGCCGGTAGGCGCTCTGCTCACCGGGTCCGTCGGCCTGGTTCCCGCAGCGGGCGTGCGTGAGCCGGTAGACCGATGCGGTGGGCACCGTAGCTGGCTTCTCCGCGCGGACCCGACACAGGAACTTGCGCACGTTCTTCAGCACGTCGGCGGGGCTGCCGTTGCCGGTGAAGCGGGTGAAACGCTTGTTCTCGGGCTGATCGGCGATCTTGCGCAACGAGGGGTGGCGCCTCAGGTCGGGGATCGCGAGGCCCTTCTTGTGATCGACGAAGAAGCGTGCGCCCGAGAGCGGGTTCGTCGAGAACAGGCCGTGCGCAAGCATCGGCAGAGCCAGCGGGTTGCTCGAGTCGCGCTGCGCCGAGAAGTCGCCGCTCGGGCAGCCGTCGGAGGCGGCGGCGACCGAAGTCGGCGCCACGCACAGTGCGGCGACGACGATGAGCAAGAGGCGGAAGCGGCGGACGGTCATCGGGGCTCCGGGGCTAGAGAGTGCGAGGAGAAGTCTCTACCCGGGAGAGACCCCCGATGCGGCGAGAATACCGCTCTATCTCCCGGTTCCGCAGTAGTCGGGCGCGCGCGTGCAAGGAAGCGTGCAGCGAAAAGGGTTCTGCGCTCGCGACCGACGTCCGGGGCGTATGCCGCCCGTTTCCCGCGCGCCAAGTCGTCTGCCGGTGCCGGCCCTCGTGTTCCTCATGCTCGCCCTCGTCGCGTTCTGCGCTCAGGCAGGCACGGCGCGCGCCGCGGGTTCGAGCGGCGGCGCGACGGCGCCCGCAGGCGGTTCCGCCATCCTCCCGAGTGGTCCTCCGGGCAGCTCGGGCGGAGCGAGCGCGCAGATCGCCGTGCCCCGGATCGCCGTGCCCCAGGTCCGTTCCTCGGGCCCCTCGGGCGGCGCCAACGCCCACGCCGTGCCACCGCGACGCCGCTCCCGCCGTCGCGCTCGCCGCAGGAGACCGGCGACCCCGGGACGCTCCTCGCGCCCGGCGATCACCCCCAGCGCGGGAGGGATCCCCGCGAGCTACGCGCGCCTCTATCGGGCCGCCGGCGCGCGCTACGCCGTCGACTGGCGCGTGCTGGCCGCGATCGGCGCGATCGAGTCAGACCACGGCCGCTCCGCGGCGCCGGGGGTCGCCGCGGGGCTCAACTTCGCCCATTGCTGCGCCGGGCCGATGCAGCTCTGCGCGGTGCGCGCCTGCGGCAACGTCTGGCAGACCTACGCCTTCGACGCCAACGGCGACGGCTCGGCGTCGGTCTACGACCCCGCGGACGCTATCTACGCGGCCGCCGCCCTCCTGCGCGACCTGCGCGGGCAGGTGGGCGCACGCGCGGATCTGCTCCTCGCCGCCTACAACGCGGGACCGGGGGCGGTGGCGCACTATCACGGCGTGCCGCCCTACCCGGAGACGAAGGCCTACGTCAGCGCGGGGCTCGCCTACATCGCCGGGCTATAGGGCGGGCAAGTATCCCTTCCGTGTATAGGCACGGCTAGGGTATGGCGGCACGGCAAGCAGGCGGCGTCAGGTCACGGGGCCGAATCGCACGGGGTCGAAGACCATGACCTCAGCAAGCTTGGAGAAATCGCCGGGGTTGTCTTGCAGGACGTTGACGCCGTGATATTGGGCCGTGGCGGCAATAAGCGCGTCTGCAAGTCCTACGCGGTGATAGCCCGGCGAAATGTCCGCTAATTCGCGCAGGGCGCTCACTGCGGCGTCTGCGATGGTCTGGGTTAGTGCTAGTTCTCGCAGGCCGACGCTAAACAGCCGATCGCGGCGCTTGAACTCTTCGACCTCCTGCGCATCGTGGAGCCATTCGAGCCGAATGACCGGTGATCCCAGAATCTGGCCTTCGCGAAGCGCGTCACCGAAAGCGGTTCTGAGGTTCAGAGGGGCACGGCGCACCTTTGACCAAACGTTGGTATCCGCAATCAGCGGGAGGTCGCCAAACACGCGGCAGTTAGCGCCGCCTGCGGCTAAGGTCTACTCCCAAGCTTCGCGGCGGATGCGCTCCGCGCGGCCTGGTTCGTCAGGAAGGGCCAGCGCCCATTCGAGTAGTTCTTCCGCTACGGACTCGCGAGCTGCCTCGATCTTGGCATCCCGGAGAATGGACATGAGGTCGGGGGTGCGCATGTTCCATTCCCACCCGCCAGGCGAGAACTTCATCGAGCCAGCCGGGACCTGCTGCTCGGGGACGTCTTGTTGCTCAAGTGTCGCGTCCATTTTTCTCCCCCCCTGTCTCATCGGTAGCGGGCATCAGTTTCTTCAAGTCTCGGATGGGTCCTACGTCCTGACCGTATCGGTCAATTGCCTCCTGGAGCATCCCGACCAGCAGAGCAGCTTGCTCCCATGTCGTGACGACTCGTACAGCCATTGCCGCCTCTTCGCTGCTTCCATAACCGAAGTCGACCGACAGGTCCAGCGCCGTTCCGGCGACGTTGACCGTGTTGGCGTATACGAGCGGAACCCTGGGTGTTGGGGAATCAGCAGCCACAGGCAGACGTATACTCGCAGGAGCCGATGGCAAAGCGCGCTGAGACCGAGCAAACGCCCAAGGGGCTTGAGGTTCCGCTTCCCAAGCGCGGCGAGTTCTTCGCCAATCTCAAGAAGATCGTTGGCGGCAAGCCAACGCCGGCTCCTAAGCCCAACAAGCCGTAGCTCAGAGCACTTCGCCGGTAGCGGCGCGGTGCAGCAGCAGCTTGAACATCGGCTGCCCGCGGTGGTTGTAGCGCCACGCAAACTCGTCCAAATAGGACTGAAGCCACTTGGTCGAGACCGCGTGGTAGGTGCCGGAGACGCCGCGCTTGAGGTTCGAGAAGAACCCCTCAATCGTCTGGGTGTGGACGTTGCCGCTGACGTAGACCTTCTCGGAATGCCGGATGCGATGGTGGCCCGCGTAGGAGCCCTCCAGGCCGTTGTAGGAAGGCCATTCGTCGGTGAAGATGGTGGAGCCGGGCAGCACGTACTTCACGACGCGCGGTTGCAGCGTCGCGGCCTTCCTGCTCGGCACCACGTCGGCGCGCACCCGGCCGCCGCGCTCGACCATCGCGAACACGGTCTTCTTCTTGTCCTGCTTCCAGCGGCCACCCGCACCACTCAGGTCCGTCTCGCCCTCACGAGCGAACTTCGCAACGTCGCCTTGGCGCGGCCTTCCGCCCCATGCGGTTTCGTCCACTTCGACCTCACCGGAGAGCGGCGCGTCGTCCTGCTTCATGAGGCCGTTGCGAATGCGGTTAGCCATCCGCCACGCCGTCTTGTAGGTCACGCCCAGCTCGCGCTCAAGCTGCTTGGCCGACAGACCACAGCGAGTGCTAGTCATGAGATGGATCGCGTAGAACCAGAGATGCAGCGACGTGGACGACCCCTCAAAGATCGTCCCCGCAGTCGGCTGGACGTGCTGCCCACAAGCGGTGCATGTCCACGTCTGACGACGCTGCTTGGTTGCGTAGCGCTTGAACGCGCGCACCTGATGGCACTTCGGGCAATGCGCGTGCTTGCCGTCCTCAGACAGACGGTTGCGCCACAGCCATTCCAGGCACGCGTCGTCGTCCTTGAACTCGCGCATGAACTCCATGAGCGAGTAGGACGACTCCGAGGACTTCGCTCGGACGGGGTTCTGTCGGTCAACGGGAGGCACACATGAAGCGTATCACAACCTATACATGGAAGGGATAGTTGCCTAGGGCGCTATACCTCGGGGCGTGGTCTCGAGGGAGGAGCGACGCAAAGCGGCCGAGCACCGGCGGCGCGTGGTGCGCCGGCAGCGTCGCGGGCTGGCGCTGGCCCTGCTCCTCGTGCTCGCCGCCGTCGCGACGATCGTGGCGACGAGCGCCGGACGGAAGGGCGGCGCACGCGCCTCGGCGGGCGCGCGGGCGCCTGTGCGGGCGCGGCCCCGGCCGCCCGCGGTGGACCGCGTGCTCGGCTACACCGATTACGTGCTCGCGGGCTCGCCCCGCCGCCGCGAGGTGGCCCTGACCTTCGACGACGGCCCGGGTCCGTACACGGCCAAGGTCCTCGCCATCCTCCGCCGCACGCACACCGACGCGACCTTCTTCCCCGTCGGGCGTCCCATCGCGGCCTTTCCACGCGGGCTGGCCGGAGTTGGACAAGCCGGGTTCCCGGTCGGCGACCACACGATGACCCACCCCTTGATGGGTCACCTGGGAGCGGGCGCTCAGGCCGGCGAGATCGACGGCCAGGCCCGGCTCCTCACCCGTCACGAGATCGCCTATCCGCGCTTCTTCCGACCGCCCGACGGGTCCTTCGACGGGACGACGAGGGCGCTCCTGCAACGTCGCAGGATGCTGATGGTGCTGTGGTCGGTGAACCCGGAGGACTACTTCCGGCCGGGCGTCGCGCAGATCGTGGGGCGGGTGATGAGAGGCGCGCGCCCGGGAGCCATCGTCCTCATGCACGACGGCGGGGGAGATCGCTCGCAGACCGTCGCGGCGCTCCCCACGATCATCCGCCGGCTCCGCGCCCGGGGGCTGACGCCGGTCTCGATCCCGCGGCTGCTGCAGGACGATCCCCCTCCCCATCACCAGCCCCCACCGCCCAACCTGGCGGGCGTGTGAGGGGAGAGGTCGTCGAGCACGGTCCCGCACCCGGCAGTGGGCGGTCCCGGGCTCGAACCGGGGACCTCCTGCTTGTAAGGCGTGAGCAACGATCAACGCTTTCCCTGCAAACATCCGGGTTTGCTGCGACTTCAGCAAATGTCGTGACATCGGATGTGCGCGGATGTCGGCGGATATGGGCAGCAAAACGCGGCTGCTGCCCAATGGAAACGTTCAGCGCCAGGCCGCCCAGCTTGAGCGTGCGAGGCCGTCATGTGCAGAACCGTTGAGGGCCCCGGCGTCCTGCTAGGCCCTCAACGTTCTTCTTCCCCTCCGCTTAGGTCGGTCTGCGCGGTTAGGCGTGCTAGCCAGTGCCACCGTCGTTGCTGGCGGCCTCGCGCTTGGGGGACCGTAACTTTTTGTTGTTGCGGGGCTCTTCTTGTCTAGCGGCTCGCTCTCTGGCCAACCTTTGGGGATGCGGGGTGTTTGCCGATAAGAAGGAGTCGGTCTTCGTCACAGCGATGTCGCCTTTGATTTGGCGGCTGGGGAGGTTGTTATGAGCAGGATTCGTGGTTGGGCAGTTGGAGCGGTCGCGTTGGGCGCGCTCGCTTTCGGTGGGGCGGCTATCGCTGATGCTCATGGGCAGCATCACCGTTCCCACAAGGCCAAGGCCAAGGACGTGCGTGTTGATCGCCGGGACCGTCACGTCGATGCGGCTGATCGCTCGAAGGACAAGGCCGATAAGCACAGCGACAGCGTTGATCGCCAGCAGGATCAGGTCAACCCGCCGAGCGCAGCGGAAGAGCAGCAGGAAGCCGCCGATGCTCAGAGCGAGTCGGCTGACGCGAGCAACGAGGCCACTGACGACAACAACGAGGCGGCCGACGCGAACAGCGAGGCGGCGGACGATTCGGCTCAGGGCGACTCGCAGGACGCCGCCCAGGAGCAGAACCAGGCCGCGGAGGATCAGTCCTCCGCTTCTGCCGAGGATCAGCAGGCCAACGAGGACCAGAACGAGGCCGCTGAGGACAGCACGATGGAGCAGGACAGCAGCGCCACTACCGGCGACTAGACCGGGCAACCGGGGTTCCCGCGGCGAAGTGGGCCGCGGGGACGCCTGCCCGCTCTACCCTCCCCTTTCAGCGAAGATGCGAACGCCTTCCCCCCGTTGCTCTGCGAGCCGTGTTCACCCTGGCGCCGCGCGGTGTGGGGGTTTCGAGGTCTGCGGCGCGCGGCGCCGCACGCGCCCCGGTTCGCGGGAGCTGGTGCCCCGGGCTGTGTTTGAGCGGGAGTTCGCCGCGCTGCTCGAGGAGGCTCTGATCGATGGCTTTGCTCAGCGACTCCTACGGTCAGTACGAGTGGTGGTGACGGCGATGACGCCGTTGCGAGTCGCACGGTGGGCGGCGAGCGAGCCTGGGGAGAGCCGCGCCCCTGTGCATGGCAACCTAGTGCCGGGTCTTTGTGGAGCGGCCCCGCCGAGAGAACGGATTTGCCGATGACGGCTCACCGCCAGTCAAGGGGTTTGGGTGTTCGTCCGCTGCTCTCCTCGGTGTTTCTGCGCGCGCAGAGCGACGAGCGCTTGAGCGTGTTGGCGAGGGGCGGCAATCGGCACGCGTTCGCGGTGATCTTTGAGCGCTACGCGAGCGAGCTGCGCGCTCACGCCGCCCGTGTGGTGCGCCCGGATCGCGCTGAGGATGTGGTGCAGCAGGCGATGCTCGCCTCCTGGTCGGCGCTTCTCGACGGCGCCGAGGTGCGTGAGGTGCGGGCGTGGCTTCATCGCATCGTGCACAACGCGGCGCTGAGCACGATCACAAAGCGCGGCTATGACGAGGTTGAGATTCCCGAGTCAACCGCGGCGCCCACACTGACTGAAGAGCTGGCTGCCGGGCGCCTCTCGGTCGCTGAAGCGCTGGCCGCGCTCGCGCGGCTACCCGAGAGCCAGCGCGCGGCGCTCACCCTCACTGCTGTCGAAGGCCACAGCGGCAGTCATGCCGCTCAAGCGATGGGCCTGAGCGAAAACGCGTTTCGCCAACTCGTGTATCGCGCGCGCTCAGGCGTGCGCTCGGCGATCAGCACCATCACCCCGCTACCGCTACTCAACTGGGCTGAAGGCGGGGCGGGAGCACCGGAAGCGGTCGGGCTTGGCCTCGGCAGCCTCGCAACCACCGCCAAAATTGCCGCCGCTGTCATCGCAGTGACCGGCGCGAGCATCGAACTTACCGCCCGACCCCACACCCACGCCCACAGCAGCGCCACCCACGCGAACGACACCACTCTCCAGCCCGGGCGTGCTCGCCACGCGCAAGATCAGGCGAGCGTCCTCGTCCCCCGCGCTGGCGCACGCGAGAGCCGTCATTCGCAGACGCGGCGGCTCCGGCTCGCCGCGGGCCAGCAACCCGCCGCGAGCAGCCACCCCGAACACCCTCAGGTTGCAAGCCACCAGGGCAACCAAGGAAACGGCGCGAGACGGCTCTCAAACCGCCCAGTAAGCGACAGCACCCCGAGCCCTCAGCCCCGGGCCCCACAGCAGTCATCCCCCAGCAACGGAACTCACAGCCGAACTAGCGACAGCGGAGAGCAAACACAACCGAGTGGGGCCCCCACCCCACAGGACAACGGGACGCCCGACAGCAGCGATCAATCGAGCGGCGCCCCCACCCCACAGGACACTGCAACGCCCGACAACACCGTCGGACCTTGAACCTGTTTCAGAACGCGCGGAGGGTCTGTCGGGGATCTCGTGGAGAAGCTCGCTCTGCCGCAGCCGAAGGTTTCCAACCACCTTGCGTTTGTGCAGACTCGACGTGACCATCGCACCGTCTACTACCGCCTAGCCGATGAGCGCGTAGGGACCGTGATCGCGCTTGCGCGTTCCCTGTTGCATGACAACGAGGATCACGTCGCGGCGTGCGGGAAGATCGACGGGAAAGGCTGCTAGATGAGCGAGGACTTTGCGAGAACCGGCGCGGCTGGAGTCGCTGTGGCTGCGCTGGCGGTCGCATGTTGCGCCGGACTGCCAATCCTCGGTGCGGCCATCGGCGGCCTGGCGACAGGAGCGGTGTTGGGCATCGTCGCGGGCGTCGCGGTGACCATCTTGCTCGTCGTGCTGGTCGCCGTGAGAGTGCGTAGACGTAGGTCGGAAGCTCGCCGGGGGGTGCGTCTGCCGTGAAGGTCGAACTCTTGTACTTCGACGGCTGCCCGAGTCACGACGCGCTGCTTCCCCGCGTCAGGGAGCTGCTCGCCCGCGTGGGCGACGGCGGCGAGATCGAGCTACGCCGCGTCGAGTCCATTGAAGACGCCGAGCGGGAACGATTCCTTGGGTCGCCCACGCTGCGAATCAACGGGGTGGACGTTGACCCGTCGGCCTCGGCGCACGAGGACTACGGGATCAAGTGCCGCCTGTACGCGACGCCCGAAGGTCGTGGCCCGCTGCCTGCCCATGAGTGGATCGTCGCGGCGATGAACCGCGCGACGAACTAGGACCGGGACGGACCGACGATGGCGACGAGAATCGAGCTTGGGCAACTCCAAGAGTTGCTCGACCAGAACGCGCAGCTTGTCGAGGTCTTGCCCTCCCAGGAGTACGAGGAAGAACACATCCCCGGCGCGGTGAACATCCCGCTAAAAGAACTCAACGCGGAGACAACCGCGATCCTTCGCAAGCACGATCCGGTCATCGTCTACTGCTTCGATTACCTCTGAGACATGTCACCGCGAGCCGCGTGTCGGCTCGAAACGCTCGGTTTTGAGCGCGTGTACGACTTCGTGCCGGGGAAGGTCGATTGGGTCGCGCACGACCTGCCGACCGAAGGCCGCGGTCCAGCGGACGCCCGGATAGGAGGACTCATCCGCAACGACGTAGCCACCTGCAGGTTGAACGACCGGATGGGTGATATGCGGGGGAAAGTCGAGCAGTCGCCATACGGCTTCGGCCTCGTTGCCTCGGACGGCATCCTGCTCGGTCGGCTACGCAAGAGAGTGTTGGAAGGCGACCCGAGCCGGACCGCCGAGCAAGTCATGGAGGCGGGTCCATCCACCGTCCGCCCCGATGCGGCGATCCCGAAAATACGGGAGCAAATGCAACGCAACAACCTGAAAACGGTCGTCGCGTCAACGCCGGAGGGGAAGCTCCTCGGGATAGTGCGCCGCCGGGACCTGTCCGACTAGTCACGACGAGGCGTAGCTCGCTCGGTCCAGTTCCGCGACAAGCCCGGTGATGCGCTGCGCGATGTCGTCCCGGGATGGCGCGGACCTCCTCGACGGGTCGCCCTTTGGGGTCGGGTGGGTCCCAATCGATGTATCGCTTGCCTGGTATGTAGGGGCAGGCGTCGCTCGCAGCCCATCGTGACGACGACATCCGCCCAACGGGCGAGGTCGTCGGTGAGGGGTTGGGGTACTCGGTCTGAGAGGTCCAGTCCGATCTCTCGCGATCGACGCACGCGAGACATCTCCGGGTTCTTGATCGACGCGCACCCCCGCAGCCGATACCGACTCGGGCGGGCGCTGGACAAGAAGTCGGCGCCTCACGCGACGCGCAGCTTTCCGGTCGTGACCGTCGCCCCAAGGACGCGGCACACTGCCTGCCGGAGAGTGGATCGGCGACGCCCTACGCCGAGCGACCCGCCAGGTGCAGATCGACACTTGACGCGGCGGCAAGGCACCTGAGCCGATTGCCGGTCCGGCGAGCCGTTACGAGGCCAGCCGAGTCTTCTCGTCCTTACTGGACGAGGTGAACGCGCCGCTCGCGTACAAGGACCAGCAGATGGGTCATAAGGCCCCAGGGCTCGCAGACGCGTACGACCGACCGTTCAAGCGGCAACGAGACATCGGGAAACGGATGGACGCCCTCGTCCTCGGACGCCGACGCGGACACAGACCCCCCCGAAGCACTCGACGGTTCGACTTGAATGGGCACCATTGGGCAGCATTTGTCAATCCAGGCGACCGCGGGCACGCTCGCTGCAGTCCGCGAATACCTGCGAAGTACCGTGTTGCAGGGTTTCCCGGCAGTGGGCGGTCCCGGGCTCGAACCGGGGACCTCCTGCTTGTAAGGCAGGCGCGGTGGGGTGAAGTTGGCGGATATAGACGCTGTTTGCGTTGTATTGGTGGCCCTCAGTTTCGCTTGAATGGGCCGAGTGGGGAACATGCTGGGGAACACGGGCTGTTAGGCTGACGGCGTGAACGAGAAGCAGGAGGTCGCGGCGAACGGGCATCTGCAGGTGATCGGTGCTCGTGGCAATCGGCGTTGGCGTGCCTTTTGGTGGGACGCTGATGGGAAGCATTCTCGGGTGTTGGGCAAGGCGTGGGTGCAGAGCTCGGGCAAGCGCTCTTCGCGCGGCGCCGTGATCTGGCATGCGGCGGACGGCCCCAAGCCGGACTCCTCCTATCTCACGCCGAAGGACGCGGCTGGGGAGCTGCGGCGCCTGCTCGAACGTGACACGGCGCGGCGTCCGACGCCGCGCTCGCCGCAAGGGGGGTTTGTCACGTTTGCCGACGCGGCGGAGGCGTGGCTCGAGCATGGGGAGCGCAAGCGCAACCTCAAGCGCTCGACCTTGCGTGACTACCGCCAGGTGCTCGACGCCTACCTTCTGCCGGCCCCGGTGGAAGGCGAGCACGCCGAGACGCCTTACGGACGAGCGGCGTTCGCCGCGATACCGCTGCGTGATCTGCGTGCCGCTGACGTGAAGGCGTGGTATGACCGCCTCCCCTACGCCCGCACGACCGAGAAGCTGCTGATGGTCGTGCGCGCGATCTTTGCGCACGGCCGGTCGCGGGGATGGATCGAGCAGGATCCGACCGCGTCGATCGAGCGCCAGCAGGTGCGCTACTCCGGCGACTACGACTTCTACAGCCGCGAGGAGATCGACGCGTTGGTGCGCGCCGCCACCTCCGAGCAGGACGCCGCCGTGTACCTGACCGCGGCGATGACCGGGCTCCGTCGCGGGGAGCTGATCGCTCTGCGCTGGCGCGACGTCGATTTCCCCGGCCAGGCGATCCGCGTGCGCGCCAACTACAGCTTCGGTCAGCTCGTGACCCCCAAGTCTGGGAAGGTCAGAAGCGTCCCGATGGTCGCCGAGGTCGCTCAGGCGCTGGCGCGGCTCGGCCAGCGCGAGCACTTCACCGGCGAGCAGGACCCGGTGTTCGTCGGCCAGGCGGGGCAGCACATGGACGCGAGCGCGCTGCGTCGCCGCTACGCCGAGGCCGTCAAGTGTGCCGGGCTGAGAGCGCTGCCGTTTCACTCGCTGCGCCACTACTTCGGGTCGATGGCCGTTAACCGCGCCACGCTCGTCCAAGTCCAGGCGTGGATGGGACACGCCCACATTCAGACCACGGTGCGCTACCTGCACGCCAAGAGTCAAGCCGACGACGCCGTGTTGCTCGCCGCCGCGTTCACGGGTAGCGCACCGGGTGCGGACACCGTCGAGCCTTCTGCGTCGGCGCGCCGGGCGTCATGACGGAGGTCCGGTTTCTGCTCTTCACGGCCGAGACCGAGGAGCACCTGACCCGAGCGAGCGCCAACGAGATCCGCCAACTGCTCGCCAACCCTCACGTGACCGCGACAAACTCACGCGGGGTGAGTCTCACGAGCCCGGCGCTCCGCTCCCTTCTCATCGGCCGTACCGATGGCGGCCGCTACCTCACCGTCGTGATCGAGGCCACGCTCGATCCCACCACCTGGCTGCCCGTCACCGCCTGGGAATCGACGGCCGGCGAGCGTAAGATGCTCGAAGACAGCTGATGAGCGCAGAGGAGTACACCAACATCGAAGCCCACGACGGCCGACCCGTCGGTCTCAAAGTCCAGCTCGACTTCTCCCCCGAAGAGGCGAAGCGCGTCACCGAACTCGCCGCGCAGGCTGGCCTCCCCCTCACGCGGTACCTCAAGCGACTCGCCGAAGACGCGGCCACCGCCCGCGCCCGCTGAGAACCGCGGCGACGCCGCGCTCGGCGAACCCACGCGCGGCTGAGGCGCCGCCGAGGTTCACGCTCGTGAGGACTCATACGCAGACCGTGCCCGCTCGGGCGTGATACGAAGGGAGCTCGCAACATCGCTCCATGAGGCGCCTTGAGCGGTCGCGGAGCGGGCGAGACGACCGGCGATGTCGTCGAGCTCCTCGATTGAGGCTCGTACTTCGGCGAGCGCCCAGAGAGCTTGGTCGGACGCCGGCGCGCCTGGATCGATAGCGGCTACGGGTCGTCCCGCGCGGCGCCTGAGCTCCGCCTCGACGAGGCGCCCGAGGTAGGCCGAGACAGAGACGCCGCACGCGAGCGCGGCCTGGCGAAACGCAAGCCACTCGCCCTCGTCGACGGCGACACGAGCGACCTGACCAGCGGACGGCACAGCGTTGACGATGCTACATGTTGTACCTTGGTGCAAGTGTGTGAGAAGTTTTCCTTCGCGGGTAGCGCAGCCACCAACGGGCCGTCCTTGCCAACCACGGTCGCGCTGCCACGAGAAGGAGCGACCCGGAAGGCCGCGGGTTGTCGATCATCTAGATCGACAACTCAACGAAGAGGACGCCGGAGTTGGCTATGCGATGGTCAGGAACCGCGGCAGCAGAGCGGACCGGACGCGTGGCGAGGCCGCGTCAGGTTGTGGGTGCGACAGGCCCCGCGCCGAGGCCCCGCGCCGGCTGGGCACGCCGTCGCCGGCTGACATCGGCGCTCTGCGGCAACCGACCCAACCAAGTCTTCTAACTGCCGTGATGCGCGGGCCTCGAGCTGGTCAAGCGGCGACCAAGACGCCTCACGGGCCGCCACGTCACTGCTTGGCGAGATCGCTCGGCTCATCGACGCCGAGCGCGCGCAAGATCTGCGGGTGTTCGGCCAGGTAGCGGTCGAGGTCGTCGTGCACGCGCGCGGCGTCGCTGTCAGGAAGCTCCGCGAGGCGGCCGCAGAGGTCGAGACCCAGCAGGTGCGCGTGCTCGGGCAGCGCCGCACGGAGCTGCTGGATCGCCGTGAACACCGAGTAGTGCTCCTTAACGGTCTGGCCGATGCGCGCGAACGCCTCCTCGCCAGCGGCGCGGCGCAGCACGAGCATGGTCCGGATCATCCCCCCGCGGTCGCCGGCGTCTTGGACCGCGAGCGCGGCGAGCGATCCGATGCCGGCGACGTCCTGCCCGACCAGCGATTCGATCACTTGGCCGATCGTCGCCAAAGGTTCCGAGAACAGCCCGGCGTCCTCACGCGCCTGGTCAAGCCGAGCGTCGGTGGCGTCGCGCACGGGGCGAGCGAAGTCCTCTAGCTCAAACGCGCCCGCGTCGCGCAGCTCGAGGACCGCGTCGCGAGCGCGGACCCCATCGGGCAGCCAGGGCTCGTTGCCGGCCAGACCCTCACGCTTGGCGCGATCAAGGCCGGCGGCCTGCTCGAGCAGCGTCTCCCAGCGCGGGCGCGTCACCGTCGGCGTCCTCCCCGTCCGGCTCCCACTCGTGCTCACCGCCGAGGCCGAGCACGCAGAACAGCCACAGCAGCTCGCGCAGATCGCCGCGCCCGCCCGGCAAGCGCCGTCGCATCAGCGCTAGCGCCGGCGAGGAATCGCGCAGGCTCGTGGCGCGCACGATCACGTCCGCGGCCGGCGCTCATGCACGAGCGCGAGGCGCCGGACGCGGAGCTCACCGCGCGGGTGCTCTCGGCGATCGCCGACGAGTACGCGCGGCTCGTGCTCATCGACCCCGCCCGGTTCACTCCGGAGCGGCTGCTCGAGCACGCACGCTGGTGCGTCGATCAGGTGGCCGTATAGCGGGGCTAAACGGTCGCCAAAGCCAACCGGCGCGGCGGCCTGCGGGACTTGCGGTCATACATCGCGATCGGCACGCCGGAGAACGCCGGCCGCCGTCGACGAGCACAGCGCCGAGCTCATGACCGGCGGGAGCGGGCCATCGTCCCGGAGTCCGGGCATGCTCACTACTCGATCGACCCGCTCGATCACCGCGTCGAGGTCCCGCTCGGTATCGAGCCCGGGGCAGAGGACGACGAACTCGTCTCCGGCGATCCTGGGCACGGTGTCGGTGCTGCGCGTGGCCTCCCGCAGGCGCTCGGCGACCTCGCACAAACACCCGGTCGCCTACCTCGTGACCCCAAGGTCGTTGACGAGCTTGAAGTCATCGACGTCGCAGAAGAGGACTCCGACGTGGCCACCCTCGCGGCGGTCCGCATTGTGCTTGCGCAGCTCGAGATGCGCCGACGCCTGGCGAGCCAACGCTACCAGCGCCATCTCCTCCCGTTCACCTAGCTCGCGCGGCTCGGAACCAACGACGCAGACGACGCCGATGGGCTGACCCGACACCACGATCGCGGCGCCCGCGTAGAACCCCACGAACGGCGGTCCCTCGACGAGAGGATGAGAACACCAGCGCTCGCTCTCCGAGGTATCGGACAGGCTCAGCAGACCGCCGTCGGTGGCGATGGTCGCCGCGCAGAAGGAGATGTCCGCCGAGACGCTCGTGCCCTGACCACCGGCGACGCCGACGATGGACTTGGTCCAGTGCCTCTCGTCATCGACGAAGTTGACCGCCGCGATCGGGCTCTGGCAGCAGGCCGTGGCCAGACGGGCGATGTCGTCGTAGGCCATCTCGGCAGGGGTGTCGAGGATCGCGAGGTCGCGCAGGACGGCCACCCGGCGCCGGTCCCGCACCACGTCGCTTGTCGTGTGATCCATGGCGAACTCATCGACCGGGTGCCGCGACACCCCCTCCCCGATTCGGGGTAGGAGCGCGGAATGCGCTCTGCGGCTACCGCGTCACTGCCCGGCTTGCTCGAACGCCGCGCCCACCACGGCCTGGGCCGTAGCGCCGTACGGCGGTGCGAAGGCCTCGATGAGGTCGCCCTCACCGCGTACGAACACCCCGCGCGGGTTGGAGAACTCGCGGAAGCCCTCGATGCCGTGATGGCGGCCCGTGCCGCTCTGCCCCACGCCGCCGAAGGGGAGCGACGGCAGCGCCCCATGCACCGCGGCCGCGTTGACGCACGCGCCGCCCGAGGTCGTGCGTCGCAGCACGTCGTCCGCCACCCCCTCGTCCTTCGAGAAGACGTACAGAGCGAGCGGACGCTCGCCCGCGTTAACGTGCCCGATGGCCTCGTCGAGCTTGTCGTAGGCCTTGACCGGCAGGATCGGGCCGAAGATCTCCTCCTGCATGAGAGCGAGGTCGTCGGGGGGATCGAGCACGAGCGACATCGGCAGCTGACGCGTGCCGGAGTCGACCTCACCGCCCTCCTCGAGCGGCCGCACGTCACAGCCGCGTGACTGGGCGTCCTCGATCAGGTTTTGGATCCGCTCGAGGTGGCGCTCGGTGATGATGCCGGTGTTGTTCTCTGAGTCGTAGAAGCTCGGCATGTTCTCGCGCACGTGCTCCTTCGCGAGGCGGGCGAAGTCGTCCATCCGCTCTCGCGGCACCAGGCAGTAGTCGACCGAGATGCACATCTGGCCGTTCTTGAGCGCCTTCGTGCCGAGCACCTGCTTGATCGACTCGGCGTCGATCGAGTCGTCGGTGAGGATCGCCGGGCACTTGCCGCCCAGCTCCAGCGTCACCGGCACGAGCTGCTCGGCGGCAGTCATCGCGATCTGGCGGCCGATCTCGGGGCTGCCGGTGTAGAGCAGGTGATCCCAGCGCACGCGCGTGAACGCCTTGGCCAGCTCCACGCCCCCGACGGCCACGTCCACGCGGTCCGAGTCGAACGTCGCCCGGATCATGTCGCGCAGCAACTCCGAGCACGCCGGCGAATGCTCCGAGGGCTTCAACACCACCCGGTTGCCCGCCGCGAGCATCTCGACGAGCGGGCCGAGAGATAGGTCGAACGGGAAGTTCCACGGGCTGATGTTCCCGACGACTCCCTTGGGCTGGGGCGCCACGAACGCACGCCCGCTGCCGTAAAGCGCAGGATCCGAGTAGCGAGGCTCCGGCGCCATCCACGTCCCAAGCTGCTCGGCCACGTACGCGGCGCGCCCGGCGACACCCAGCACCTCGATCAGATCGGTGGCGAGCGTGGGATGCACGCCGAAGTCCGAGCTCATCGCCTCTTCGATCTGCGTGCGATGGCCCATGACCATGCCCGCCAGCGCCATCAGCAGCGCCTGGCGCTCCTCGAGCGACGGGAAGGGATCGGCCAGGAACGCTGCCCGCTGGCGCTCGACAATCTCTCCCAGCTCGTCGATGGCGGCGGCGTCGCCGGCCCCGGTCGTGGTGCCGTTCTCGATGGTCGACATGCGCTCTCTCCCCTGCTCGATTGCCTCCGAGACGACGATACTCCGCGGGCCGCGCAGCCGCGTAGGCATGATGTGGGAGTGTCTCTCGCCGTCGACGCCCCGGCCGTGCCCGCGTCCGGCCACCCCGACTTCGACGTGGCGGTCAGGAGGCCGCGAGTTCGAGCCGGAACGGGATCGCGTCGGTACAAGGCCTTGGAGCGGGCCGGTGGAACGTCGAGGTCGCGGAGCTCCCGACCTCGAGGGAGTCGAGCACCACGCCCTCCATGCGCAGTGACGGCACCCGGCGCATCGCGCGACAGACCGGGCATGGGAGGCCGCCCCTCCCCCCTTTGACCTTCCCGCGTCCGGCGCATCCGCAGCGATCCCATCCGGTGATCGTCACTCGAACGTCGAGGAGCTCGAGCACGGGCCGCCGCTCTCTCGGAGCCATCCCGCCGAGACGCTCACGAGCCGAGGAGGCCAGGCCCTAGAGTCGCCGCATCCGGTCGGTGTGAGCCGCCGTCTCTCCGCGCCACTCCTCGTGCCGGGCTCGGTGCGCGAGCAGCACCCGCTCTCGCGCCTCCAGCTCGTCGACCGCCGACTTGAAGCCGGCCGCGTCCACCCCAGCTCTCAGTGCGTGCGCGACTCGCCCCGTACGTGCCTGTTTGAGAGTGGCGAGCTTCTCGTCGATCGTTGCGAGCTGCTCGAGCTGCGTACTGGCCTCGACGCTACGCAGGCCGAGGTAGTCCTCGGCCATCTGCAGCAGTCGCTTGGGTTCGGAGAGCAGTCCGACGACCTCAGCCCAGACCGCTTCCTCGACTTGGTCCGCATTAACCGCGTGGTCGGCGCAGCGAGGGCGAGCTTCCGGTCGTGCGCCGGCGCAGCGGTAGACGCGTGATGCTCGGTCTTTGCGCCAAATGCCGTGGAGTGGCGCGCCGCACATTCCGTGGAGGATCCCGCGCGAGAAGAGGTACTGGCGCTCCCGATCTGCGCGCCTGGGTCCGGTGCTGCTCGCCCTCAGTGCATCGAGAAGTGCGGCATGGCGTTCTGCATCGAGCACAGCGGGGATCTGCATCTCGATCTCACCCCCCGCGCTGGAGTAGCTCCAGGCCCACCGATCACCGGAGAGAGCGCGGCTGTCCACGTCGAATGCCCATCGTCGACAATCAGCGAGGTGGCGTGCCTCAACACGGTGGCCTCGGGCTCAGAGCGCCAGTCTCCGACGACCACTTGCCGCGGCTCCGAGCGTGTATCCGAACGGGGGCGGCCCACCGGGCCACTCGCCCGCTCGGGCCCGTGCCCGCAGGCCGGCGGTCGTCCGCTCCATGATCATGTCGCGGCTCGAATTCCGCCGCGCCGCTGAGCAGCGTGCGCAGGAAGCGCCCAGAGGGCGTCGAGGAGTCGAGTGACTCCGCGACCGACACGAACGCGATCCCAAGATCGTCTAGCTCTCCCAGCGCGGCAGCGAGGTGGCGGTTGGACCGTCCGAAGCGGTCGAGCTTGGCTACGAGCACGGCGTCGATCTCTTGCCGCCGGCAAGCAGCTAGGAGACGGTCGAGGGCCGGCCGCAACGCGATCGACCTGCGCACCCGCCTCAGCGCAGGACGATGAAATCCACCGCAGCCGTCCGCCCCGAGCAACCGGCGCGCGCGGGGAGAGGCACCGACATTTGCGCAGGGAGATCGGGTAGCGCCGCTTGGGACACGCCGTCGAGAGGAGCCGTGATGTCCGCCGCGCCAACGCACGCCGCACGGAGGTCCCCCGCCGCCGGCGACGTCGACGGCCCGCGCCGCTCGCTGCTCGCTGCTCGCCGGCGTCCTGATGGCATCGGCGTCGCCGGGTTCATCGACGAGACCGTCTTTCACCAGCTCCTCCACTGGCATCACTTCTACGACAAGTCGACGCCAAGCTGGGGCCTGATCTCCGACGGCCTGTTTCACGCCGCAAGCTGGTTTTGCATGATCGCCGGCCTGTTCGTCTTCGCCGACCTTCGCCGTCGCGGCGCGTGGCGGGCGACGTGGCGTGGCAGGCAGCCTGGTTCTGCTTCGGACTCGGCGGCTTTCAGCTCTACGACGGCACGATCCAGCACAAGTGGTGGCACCTGCACCAAGTCCGCTACCACGTCGCCATGCTCCGTGCCTTCAGTCTGAGAAACCGGAGCGCTTCGATGTCTGATCGTCGCTTTGCGGGTCTGATCGCATCAGATCTGCGTCCTGGAGGATCTGGCGCGCCATCTGCGCCAGCTTGAGGTTGCGCCGGCGGGCGGCGCGCTGGATGCGCCGGAACGCCTCAGGCTCGGAGATCCCCATCCCTTCGATCAGGACAGCCTTGGCGCGTTCGACGAGCTTGCGGTCATCGAGCGCCTGCCGGGCCTGGCTGACCTCTGCCTCGAGGCTGATGTACTCGCTGTGGCGTGCGGCGGCGAGCTTGATCGCGGCGGCCAGCTCGCGGCCGTTGACGGGCTTGGCGAGGTAGGCGCTGACCCCGGTGGCGATCGAGCGTTCGATCAGCTTCGGGTCCTCGACGCCGGTGATGACGACCACCGGGCGGCGAAGTCCCTGCGCGGCGAGCTCCGCGGCAGCCGTAAGCCCGTCCATGACCGGCATGTCGATGTCAAACAGGTACAGGTCTGGCGGCTGAGCCTGCGCCAGGGCGATCGCCTGCGCTCCGTCGCCGGCGGGGCCGATCGGCTCGTGGCCGAGCGCGGCGACGCGCTGGCCGAGCGCGAGCCCGATGACGGGGTCGTCCTCGGCAATCAGGATCCGCATCCGCCCGCCGGATCAAAGCCCACCTGCGCCTCGGTGCTCCCCTCGGCCGTGCGGTGCAGCGTGAACGAGCCTCGCAGGCCCTGATCGACGATCCGCTGCACCAGTTGCAGCCCCAGCCCGCTGGGTGTGCCGTTCGGTCCGTCGCCGTGGTCTGTGACGGCCAGCCGCAGGCCGCGGTGCAGGTGCAGCTCAACGTCAATTGGGGGGCGGCCGTGCTGGACGGCGTTGGCGATCAGCTCGTGGGCCACGATCCCGAATTGTTGCGCGCAGGTCGCGTCCAGAGGGTGATCCACCGCGTCCACGCGAGCCTGCGGAGCAACGCCATGCGCGACCAGCTCGAGCAGCGAGGCGGCCGAGACATCTGCTCCCCGTTGCTCGGCGAGCAGCCGGTGGACGAGCGCGATCGCACGGATCCGCTCGGCGGTCTCGTCAAAGCGCCGGCCGTCGTCGCCGGGCGGACGGCCGAGCAGCAGAAGGTCTGCCACGGTCTGCAGGCTGTTCTTGACGCGGTGGTGGGCCTCGGCGAGCAGCAGGCGCTCCAACTCAGCGCGCTCGTGCAGCTCCGCGCGTGCCGTCGCACCACGGCGGGTGAGATCGGCGAGCGCCACCGCGAGCATCGCCGCTCCGGCCAGCAGCACGACGCGTAGCGTGATCTGCGCACTGCCGAGAGAACTGGTCGCTACCGAGCTGATTACGATCAGCTCGGCCACCGCTAGGACCAGCCAGGCGATGCGACGGATCCCGGAGTGGATGGTGGCCAGGAACGGAACGATCAGGAACAGCAGCAGGTCGAGATCCGAACGGGCGCCGGCCACGATCACCACGACCGCCGTGAGCGCGAGCAGCCCCACAGACCACACGGTCAGGATCGCCTCCCCCTTCCGCGGGGCGGCCCACCACCGCCCGGGGACGAGCAGCATCAACCAGTTGGCCGCTGCGGCGGTGCCGATCAGGGCAACCAGCAGCCACCGGTGACGCGCGGGAAGCCCAAGCGCGAGGGCTGCCAGCACGGCGATGATCGAGAACCATCCCAGCCATACGCCCGCCCGCAGCCCTGCGGGTCGAACCTCCAGCTCATCGGCCGCGTGACGCTGTGACGCTGCTGGCCGGTCCATCGTCACAGCCTAGAACGAGGATCGGTAGCATTCGCCGTGGCGTGATCCACGGTTGATCACGCCTGAGGTCACGATCGCCTCGCTTCGTACTTGCTTTGCTCGAAGGAGGCTAGATCGTGAACACCTGCTCCATCCACTTCTCAGGCTTCGACGCCCGAGCCCAGCGCGGCTCGATTTGCTGGGCGCTGTTCCTGGACTGGAACATCCGCGATGTGCTCTTCACCGAGCGCAGCGACACCCTGCGGATCATCTTCAACGGCCCTCCGGCTCCGGCCACGTGGGCGGATCTCCTCACCGACGCAGGATTCCCGCCGCCCTCCTTTGACATGGTCGAGCCCTCGGCTGGCAAGCCGCTCGCGGCCTGACGCCTCGACGCCGGCAGATCAATGGCTGCGCGATGGCGAGCGTCCGAGGACGCCGAGCTTGCTCGTCTGTACGACCACGGACTGCCGCTGCGCGTGATCGCCGAGCGCCTGAACCGCTCGGAGGAAGCGCTCACCGCGCGACGTATGCTGCTGGGCATCGCCCCGCGCCGAGCGCCGGTGACGTGGTCGGCGCAGCAGGACCGGCTCATCGTTCTCGCCGCGCGGGCCGGGGCCTCCGCCGCCGGCATCGCCCGCCAGCAAGGCCGCTCGGTGGAACAGATCCGCGCCCGCCGGGCGCAACTGCTCGGCGGGCGAACCTCCGCCCGCCGCTACCAGCCGTGGGAGGACGAGGCGATCAGGACCGCTTGGTCGGAGACCCTTGATCTCGACGGCCTAGCGCTGCGGCTGGGACGGACACCCGACACGCTGCGGCTACGCGCCCGAGCGCTGGGACTGCACGCTCCCGCGCCGCGCCGGCGCTGGAGCGCAGCCGAGGACCACGCCCTGCGTGACGGATACAGCGCCGGCCTCAGCTGCCATCAGATCAACCGCCTGAAGCTCCCCCACCGCAGCCCCGAGGCGATTGCCGCGCGCGCCCGAAAGCTCGGCCTGACCAGCTACGCGAGGACGTGGAGCCCGCAGGACGACCGGCGGTTGAAGATCCTGCTCGCCCAGCGAACGCCACTCGAACAGATCGCGGTCGCACTAACCCGAACCCCCGACGCCATCCGCCAACGCGCGCGCAAGCTCGACCTGCCGATCACCGCTAGGCGCCGGCACACACGAAACGGCCGTCGCTGGAATCATCGTGAAGACGAGATCCTCCGAGCGCATCCCGGTGCTCACCCGAGTCTGCTGTCAACGCTCCTGAATCGCTCCGACCATTCCATCCGCCAGCGCCAGCGCAGCCTCGGCCTTCGGACGGGCAGCCGCTCCCCACACAATGCGCCCACGGGCGGTTCCGATTTCTCCCCCGCCGAGGATCGACTGGTGCGCCGCGAGCTGCTCACCCCTGAGCCACCCAAAGCGGCACGGCTGCTGGCCATCTCAGCCCGCCTCGCGCGCTCGCCCAGCGAGCTGCAACGCCGCCGCCGTGAGCTCCAACGCTCGCTTGCCGCTCCAGATGACGCTGGTGGCCCTCGCCGAGATCAACTGAGCCGCGCATCGTGATCTTCCCGTTCGCCGCCGTTTCGGGCCTGGCGCCAGTCCATCAGGCGTATCTGCTGCAGGCGCGCCAGATGCAAGCGCTGTCCTTCGCGGTGCACATCCCGCTGGTGTGCTTCGGGATAGCGTTCCCGGCGCTGATCCTCTTTGTCGAGTGGCTGCACCTGCGGACCGGAGATCGCCTGTACCTCACCCTCGCGCGACGGTGGACGCGGATCATGGTCGCGCTGTTCGCCATCGGGGTGATCACCGGCACCGTGCTGTCGTTCGAGATGGGGATGCTGTGGCCGAACTTCACCGCCACCTTCGGTGGGGTGTTCGGGCTTGGCTTCGCGATCGAGGGCTTCTCGTTCTTCATGGAGGCGATCTTCATCGGGATCTATGTCTACGGGTGGAACCGCCTCTCCCCGCGGGCGCACCTGCTCAGCGGTATCCCGATCGCGATTACCGGCTTCACCGGCTCGTTCATGGTTATCGCGGTGAACGGCTGGATGAACCATCCCAGCGGCTTTCACCTCCGAAACGGCCACGTCGTCGATGCTCACCCTGTCGCGGCGCTGTTCGGCAACCCGTACTTCTGGCACGAGCTGCTGCACATGTACCTGGCCGGCTACATGGTCACCGGGTTCGTGCTCGCCGGCGCCTACGCCCTCGGCCGGCTGCGGGGGCGGTGGGGACGCTATGAACGCACCGCCCTGGCGATCCCGCTGACCATCGCCGCGCTGGTCTCACCCGTCCAGATCCTCGTCGGTGACTGGAACGGGCGCGAGGTCGCCCGGTATCAGCCGATCAAGCTTGCCGCGCTGGAGGGACTGGCGCACACCGAGCGCGGTGCGCCGGTTCACGTGCTCGGCTGGTACACCCAGGGACAGATCAAGTACGGCATCCCGATCCCCAAGGCGCTCTCGCTGCTCGCCTTTCATGATCCCAACGCCCGCGTGACCGGCCTGGATGCCGTCCCACCGGGGCAACGTCCTCCGGTAAACGTCGTCCGGGGGGCGTTTCAGACGATGGTCGGCATCGGCACCCTGCTGGCACTGCTCGCAGTCGCATTCCTGTGGGTCCGCATGCGACACAAACGCCTGCCCCATTCGCGGTGGTTCTACATGGCGGTTGCCGCCGCCGGACCGCTGTCGGTGGTGGCGCTGATTGCCGGCTGGGTCACCACCGAGGTCGGCCGCCAACCATGGGTCGTCTACCACGTAATGCGCACCGCCCAGGCCGTCACCGGGGCGAGCGGCATCCCGATCGGATACGGCACGCTCGTCGTCATCTACCTGGACGTTGGCGCGGGCGTGGTGTGGATCCTGGGGCGTCTGGCGCGCGCCCCCCTCGACCTTCCCGGCCACCCGCAGCCCACGAGCGGCCCGGCCGCCGCCTGATCCGATGCACCTCTACACGCTCCCGCTGATCTTCGCCCTGATCGGACTCGCGCTCTACGTCGTGCTTGCCGGCGCGGATTTCGGTGCCGGCGTCTGGCAGCTGGGCTCCGGATCAGGCCCCACGGGAACGCGTCTGCGCGACTTCGCTCACCACGCCATGGCGCCGGTATGGGAAGCCAACCACGTCTGGCTCATCTTCGTGCTCACCGTCACCTGGACCGCGTATCCCACCGCGTTCGCCTCGATCGCCACCACCCTCACCGTGCCGCTGTTCATCGCGCTCGTCGGGATCATCATCCGCGGCGCGGCCTACGCGTTGCGCGCGGGTACCTCCGCGCCCCGCGAGCTGCGGGCGGTCGATGCCGCCAGCTCGCTCTCCTCGCTGCTCTCGCCCTTCGCGCTCGGCGCCGCCATCGGCGGGATCGCCTCACGCCGAGTCCCGGTCGGCAACGCGACCGGCAACCTCATCACCAGCTGGCTGAATCCCACCTCCATCCTCATCGGGACTCTCGCCGTCGCCACCTGTGCCTACCTCGCCGCCGTCTATCTCGCCGCCGACGCCGCCCGTCACAAAGACGACGAACTCGCACAGCGGTTCCGCGCGCGGGCACTCGGTGCCGGACTGCTCGCGGGAGCGCTCGCGCTCGCCGGCCTCGTGATCCTGCGCACGGACGCTCGCCCGCTCGCTGACCGCCTGCTCGCCGGTCCGGCCACGGCAGCGCTTGCCGTGTCGATCGTGGGCGGTCTCACCACGCTCGTTCTCGTGGCTCGCCGGCGCTTCGAGCCGGCCCGCTACACCGCCGCGCTGGCCGTTGCCGCGATCATCGCCGGCTGGGCGATCGCACAGCAACCAGACCTGCTTCCCGGGCTCACCATCCACCAAGCCGCCGCCTCCCACGACACCCTCGTCGCCATCACTGTGGCCATCGTCGCTGGGGGACTGCTGCTCTTTCCCTCCCTCGCGCTGCTGTTCCGGCTCACCCTCGGGGGCAGACTCGGCCACGCAGACAACTCGGCCGCCTCCCCCGCTAACGTCCAGCCCCCGATCCTCTCGGCGGCCAGCCCAGGGATTTACGCTCGCCTCGCCGCCGCACTGCTGCTCATCGGGGTCGGAATGCTCACCGTGGCCGATGCCGGCTGGGCGCACGCCCTCGGGGTCCTCGCCCTGCTCGCCTTCATCGTGGTCGGCTTCCTCGCCGCCACCCCAGCCCAGATCGCCGCTGAGCAACACAAGACCCCAGACGCGTAGGCCGAAGCGCCTGTTACGTCGCTGCGCCCGCGGGCAGGTACGGACCCGAACGGTGATTAGCAGATGCTTGGGCGCCCGCTCACCGGGTACAGACCCAGTGAAGGAGCAACAGCGCCCCGGCCACCGAGTCGCAGCAGGCGCTCCAGGAGCAACGGCGCCCGGTGCTCGTGCACGCGCGGCTCGATGAGTCGGTGCAGAAGATCATGTTCGCCGACGGTCACTGGGCCCGTGCCGAGGGCAGCCAGGCGGTGATCGACGAGAGCGACGGCCCCAAAACAGGCCGCTCCCGCACCGGCACTCGTCCTCGGGCGGCTCGCGCCGGGCGGACTAGCCTCGGCCTCATGCGACGACGCCTTTTTGTCGAGGCGGGCTAGATCGTCGCGGCCTCTGCGGCTTCTGATGGGGGCTCGGCGAGTCTCAGGTGCCGGTGGTCGCCTTCGGCGTGTTTTTGCTGGTACATGTCGGCGTCGGCTCGGCGGAGGATCTCGGCGGGGTCGCTGTCGCCGGCTGCGAGCTGTGCGTGTCCGACGCTGGCGCAGACACCGCCTGCCTTAAGCGAGTGCCTGATGGCGTCGGCGAGCGCGGCGATCTCCTGGCTGCGGGTTTCTGTGATCACGACGACGAACTCGTCGCCGCCGAGGCGGGCGGCGCAGTCGCTGCGGCGCACCCTTCGCGAGAGGAGGTCAGCAGCTTGGCACAGGAGCCGGTCACCGGCGGCGTGGCCGTGGCGGTCGTTGACGAGCTTGAGCTCGTCGAGGTCGAGGGAGATGACGCCGAGCGGCCGACCGTAACGGCGGGCGCGTTCCCACTCGATCGCGAGGCGATGCTCGAGGGCGAGGCGGTTCGGCAACCCGGTGAGCGGATCTGACAGCGCGGCGTGCTCCGCGATGCGTGCCCGCCGCCGCTCACGGCGGAACATGAGCATCATCCCGACCAGCAGAGTGAGGATGAGCGCGAAGAGCGGTGTGGGCACGCTCATCATGAATCGATCGGCCACCGCGAGGAGACTTGCGAGCTCGGAACCCGCGTCGCGGGAGCGCGCGGGCGAAAGGACCCGGGGCGCGGGCCTCGGCGCCATCGATCCGGCGAAGCGTTCCGCGAGCGCCGCTGCTGCTGCGCCGGCGCGCCTCGACGCGCTGGCGGCGACTCGCTCGGCCTCGAGGTGACGCGCCCCGGTGGAGGCGTGATACGCCCGAATAGCTCTGAGCGACTCCGACGGCCGCGCGGCGAGCGGCGGTGACCCGGCCGGGCGTGGAGTCTCCGCGACGGTCGCGGTGGATCGCGCGTCGGGGTCCCAGAGCGGCGGTACGAGAACCGCCAGAGGCGAAGGCACCGGCGCTGAGAGCAACGTAAGTCGCAGCAGGTTGGGCGGCCGCGAGGGCAGAGCGCACAGCGGACCGGGAGGGGAGGGCCGCCGGAGCCTGGGGATCTTGGGGGAGGCGAGCGGGAGAGCGCCGGTGTGCGGCACCGCCGGGGATGGCGCAGGCGACGCGACGGGTGCCGAAGGCTCCTCAGGCGCGGGGGCCGGCGGCGGGAGTGTCGCCGACCGGGCGCCGCCGACGACGCTTGGAGGTGGCGGCATCGGCGCGGCGACCGCACGGCCCGGAAGCGCTCCCGCGGCGAGCGCCGCGAAGACGATCACGGCAGCTCGCACGCATTGGCGGCCAGCCGGATGCGCACATCGGCGCGACGTGGTGGGATGAGAGGGAGTCACTGGACTCGAGGAAGCACTCGCTCGCCGTCAAGCGGCGCGCGGTCCCCCTATAACGCTGGGAGCGCCGGTGAGGAGCGCCAACCGGCGTCAACCTGGACAGATGTTCGATGTCCGATAGGAGTTCAGTCCTCCCCAACCGCCCCGGAGGGGGGTGCCGAGGCTGCCGTGCACGGTTACACCACCGCCTTCTACTGGTCGGCTTCGATCTTAGATGGGCGCCGTCGTGTGCGGATTACTGCTGCGTCCCAAGGATTACTGCTGCGTCCCAAGGAGGAGAGGCGGGCGGTGGTGGGCAAGCCCGCGCTCGCCACTGAGCGGAAAGTCCGCCAGTACCGTCACCGCGGCTCGACGCGCGTGGCGGCGGGGAGGGCGTCAGGCTCTGCCGCCGGAGCGGTCGCGCGCCGGCGCGGCCCGCCAGCAGCCCCCCGAGGTTCGACACGGTGAAGGGCGCGACGAAGTCGAGTCCGCAGCGCAGCCAGGTCGCCGCGGTCGCCCGACCGGCGAGGATCAATCCGAGCTGGTTGATCGTGCAGAGCAGAAGCCCGACGACCAGCGAGAGGAGGACCGTGCGGCGGAGGTGGTGCGGGCGCGCAGTAGCCGAGGGCCTCAGGCCAGCCGCCCGTGCGGCGCGCGTCATCGGCTCCTCTCGATCCCCCACGCTGCTCAGGAGATGGAGAGAGTTCAAATAGAGGGTTCGTTGGGGGAGGAAAGGTGGTTGAGAAGGAACTGGAGCAAGACGCGGAAGCGGCGAGGCGTTCTTTAGGGCGAGGCCGAGCGGCCGAACCGAGCCAACTGACATTCAGATGATTTGCCGTCGCGTACGGATCCATCCTGGCCAGCGGCGGTCCGAGGGACGATACGCGTAGCACGAGCGCCGTGTCGGTGAGCGTTAGCGGATCCCGTCGAGCAGCGTCTCTCTCCGTCTGACCGACGCCCCCTCCCCTCGATCCCGCACCGCTCGTCGCCGCCGTCAACCCCACCACGACAGCTGCCAGCGCGACGAGCCAACAGGCGGTAAGCAGACCCTCCGGAGCACGCATCGAAAGCTAGACGGATCGCTCAAGCGCAATGAAGCTCAGCTTTCCCGCCGGACCCCGTCGGCGCAGTTGAGGCAATCAGCACCGCGACGCCGCAGGAGTGGCAGCGGTGGGAGTAGGGGACGAACACAGGGACGCGGGGAACACGGCTAGGGAACAGGCGGGCCGGATTCCTCCTTCCAGATCGCTGCCAAACATTCCCTAAGCTGGCCTTTCCCGAGTGGGCGGTCCCGGGCTCGAACCGGGGACCTCCTGCTTGTAAGGCAGGCGCTCTGACCAGCTGAGCTAACCGCCCGGAGCGGAGATGATCGCATCGATCGTGCTGAACGCGCGGGGTGCCGGCGAAACGCTCAGCGCGCCGCGAGGCTGCGCCGCGCCTGTCGCTCTGCCTGCGCGGTGGCAAGCGCGAGCAGCCGGCGCTCCTGCGCACGTGCCGGCGCGAGCAGCGCCGCGCGAGCGCGTGACCGAGCCGCCGTCGCGGCGGTCGGTCGCAGCCGGCGCGCGACATTCGTCGCCGCCTGCGAGAGGACCTCTGGCAGCTTGCTCCTCGCCTGCCGGCGCGCCTGCGCGGCGGCTCGGGAGCGCGCCTGCGGGGCGGCGGACGGCCCGGGCGCCACGCATGCGCGACCGCGCGCGGTGACCGTCTCGCGCACGCGTGCGTGCGGCGCCACCTGCGCCTGGCCGCTGACCGTTCCGCGGCGGGTGACGGAGAAGATGCGTCGGGCGCCTGAGGGGGAGCGCACCACCACCCGCGCCGTCGCTTGGGTCGGAAGGGTCACTCGGGCCGCTTCGACGACGGCCACCATGCGGGTACCCGACGCCTTCGCCGAGGCGAAGCGGCACACCGAATGTTGCAAACCGAGGCGTCCCTCACCGCCGTCACTCGGGGCGCGACGCCCGCCGCTCGATGCCAGCGCGAGACCTCCGACGAGGAGGATGCCGATCACGCTGAACATGGCGGCGACGGGAACGCGCCGCGCGCGGTCGAGGGCGGAGCGCACGAACGAGCGGCTACCCGCTCGACCGGCCGAGCAAGCCGGCGCGACGCGTGCGCTCCCGGCGCCGAGCGCCGACCGTCACCCGGACGGTCGAAGCGCTCGGCAACCGAGGCGAATCAGCCCTGTCCGCTCGTGCCGGTCGTCGAACCGGTGCCCGTCGAGCCCGCGGAGGAGCTCGGAGCGGGCGCCGCCGCGGTGCCGCTCGACGGGGTCTGCGCGGCGGTCGAAGCCGCCGTGGGGGTCGCGGGGGTACCCGTGACCGTTGTGCCCGTTGACGGCGCGGCGGAGGCCGCACCGGCGCCCGACGCCGCCGCGCTCGGCGTCGACGCGGCGCCCGTGCTGGCGCTCGGAGTCGGCGCGGTGGCCGGCGTGCTCGCCACCGGCGTCGCCGGCGCAGGCGTCGGGGCCGGCGCGCTCACCTGCGAACCCGAGCCCGACGGCGCGGGAGCCGGCGAGCTCTGCGTCGTGCCCGCGGAGCCGCTCGCCTCCGTCGTGCCGTGGCCCCCGGTCGGGGCCGTCGACTGTCCGCCCGTGGAGGCAGACGGCGAAGGCGCCGAGGAGGACTGCTCGCGCGGGGCGGACGCCGCGGCCTTCGGGGCGCTCGCCTGGGTGCGAGTGGTGGACGACGGGGCGGAGTGCGTCGAGGTCGAGCGCTGGCTCGGCGCCGAGTACGCCGGGGTCGACCGCTCGCTCGAGGTGGCGCGCGGCCTGTAGGACGACGACGTCGAGCGCTCGCTCGTCCTCGACGAGGAGGAGTACGACGGGGTCGAGCGCTCCTGCGCCGGAGCCGAATAGGTCCGGCTCGGGTAACTCGAGCCGCCCGATGAGGCGCCCGTCCCGGCCGAGCTCGCCGACGAAGTGGCGTAGGTCCGATGGGGGGCGTAGTAGTAGGAGCGCCGGTAGGTCCTGCGCGAGCGGTAGCTCCTCACCGACGCGCTCTGGACGTGCACCGAGCTCGCCCGCGCGCGGGCGTGCCCGCGAAGCCGGTCGAGCGGAACGTGCACGACGACGAAGCCCGAACGGGGAGCGCCGTTGAACCAGCCGGCGCCACCGCCCGGGTTGGCGTAGGACGTGCCGAAGAAGCGGCCGTTAATCGACATGTAGACGTGCCCGGGGTTCGCGTAGATCGTCACCGCGCCGGCCCCGGGGGAGCCCCAGTTCATGAAGCCGCCCGAGACGAGCGGCGCGTTGAGCAGTCCGGCGGAGTGAAGCACGGCGGACACGGCGCCCGAGCAGTCGTACGGACCGCTGAACGAACCGTTGTGTCCTCCGCCCCACGAGTAGGCGTAGTGGTGACTGTCGATCGCGCTCGCGGCGGCGATCATCGTCGCGATCAGGTCGCCGCCCGATCCCATGGGACCGCCGAAGCTCACCGGCGAGCCGCTCTGGGCCGGCGCCTTGGGCGCCGCCTCCGCGTGCCGGGTGGGCGGCGCGGGGTGCGAGGCCGGCGCGTCGCTGCGCGCAGGGGGCGAGGCCGGCGCGTGGCTGCGCGCGGGCCGCTGTGCGTGGTGTGCCGCGTGGGCGTCCGGCTTGGCCTTCGGCGCGGGCCGGGTCTGCGGGTGCTCGGCGCGCGCGGCGACGCGCGGCGCCGGAGTGCTCGCCTCCGGGAGACGGCGGGTCACCTCGGCGTTGACCGTGCGCGTCGGTGTGCTCGACGCGCTGGACGAGCGGGGGGTGGCCCCGCCGGCAGCGGCCGCCGGCCCGCCGATCTGCACCTTGGAGTGAAAGAGCGTCACCCAGGTCTTCAGATCCACCTGGCCCGTGGCCGGGAGCCCCTCGCGGGACTGGAACGCACGCACGGCGGCGCGGGTCTGGGGCCCGAAGATCCCGTCGTCGGGAATGCGCACCGCGCGCTGAACCGCGGCGACCGCCCATCCGTTCGAGCCAAAGGCCGCCAGCACGGGCATGGTCTGGGGCGCGGCCTGCGGCAGGCCCTGCCCGGCGCCGGCCGAGCGGGCGCCGGAGTTGGCGTCGGCCTCGGCGGCGGCGAGTCCCGGCAGGACGGGGCCGGCGACGACGGCCGCGCTGAGCGCAAGGGAGGCACCCTTGCGCCGCGGGGCGTTGCGGCGGGTGATGGCGGCGAGCTCGCGGCGATGAAGCGAGCGGGCGAGCGACGCCTCCCAGAGGGGGTTCGAGGCGAGGTCGCGCTCGGACACGGACCAGTCAACGGCGGCAGGTGATGGGCGCAAGGCCAGGCTCCTGTTTCGGGGGTCGACGCCTGCGGGGTTAGCTGACGGGCTCGCGCGGGAAAGACCGCGCTACATCACCGGACGGCGATGATTCGCCCCAGCGGCACAAGGGCCGCATGGTTCCCCCGCTCCCTCACCGCGGACGGTGAAGGGATTAGGCGGCTTGGCGGGGCGGACTGTAGCGCCTCTGCGCTACGCGCGTCTACCCCTGTGCGGCGGCGGGGGTCAAGGCGTCTGACCGCGCGCCTGGCGGTAGGCATCCGAAAATGCCCTGGAATACGCGCGGTGAGCGCCGATGCGCCTTCCCTCGGCGTAGCCAGCGGAGTAGCCTGCGCGCGCTCCGCGGGGGGCGGCGCCGGCGTGCGTCGCCTTGACCTCCGCCGGCGCCGATCTGCCCGTGCCCCCGTGTCCGATGGCGTAGCCCGCCGCCGCGACAACGAGCACGAGCAGCGCCGTGACCCCGATCCTCAGCACTGCACGGGCCCGTGATAGCTGGGCGGCGGTGGCGGGGCGTTCTGGCAGTCGGGGTTCGAGTGCAACAGCTTGCGCCCCTGCGGCGTGTCGACGGAAGGCGAGGGGCGCGGCGAGGTCGCTCGGGGGGTCGAAGCCGCGGGCGGCGAGGGGAACGGCGAGGGGGACTGCGAGGGAGACTGCGAGGGAGACGAACGGCCCGACGGGGTTCCAGCAGCGGGAAGACGCGCGGGCGGACTGGGCGCGCGGGCGCGGGCCGCCGCGAGGGCCTTCGCGCGTCCGGCGCGCTCACCGGCGGCGGTGCCCGCGCGGTTCCCCTCGGCCATCCCGTCGGCCATCCCGCGACGACGACCGGCCGCGAAGTCGTCGGTCCGGCCTGCGGGCGCCGGACCGGTGGCAGCCCGTGGTGAGGCTGCGGGGCGGGTGAAGCGGCCCACGGCGAACCCCGTCGCGGCAAAGGCGCACACGAGCACGGCGATCAGGCTGGCAAGGGTGAGACGGCGAAGGGTCACGGCCGCTCCACGGTAGCCGCCGGTCCCGACGCGTCGCCGGGGCGAAGGCGACGCCGGGGCGGATCAGCTCAGCTCGGCATGGCGTAGATCGTCCCGCCGCGTTCGAGCACCCGCTTGGCGGCCAGGGGCTGCACCGCGGGCCCCTGCTCCACCGCTCCGGTGCGCGCGTTGAAGACCGACCCGTGGCACGGGCAGTACAGCGCGCCGCCCTGGTAGGTGACCGCGCAGCCCGCGTGCGGGCACACCGCGCTCAGCGCGCTCAGGTTGCCGCTGCGGTCGCGCACGACGATGTCGGCCTGCCCGTCCCGCGGGTCGCGGTAGGTGGCGGCCTGACCGGGCGCGAGGCTCCGGGAGGGGCCGAGGCGCACGGCTCCACGGGGCGCAGCCGGGGCGCCGCGGGTCGCCGGGTGATGACGGACCTCGAGCGGCGCGTGGTCGGGCGCCCCGCGCGGCGCGGCGGGAGCGGCACCGGACGCGAGTGAACCGAGGCCGCTCCCGCCGCGGTAGCGGCCCTTCGCGGCCGCCGCGAGTCCGCCGAGGACGCCGGTCGCTACCCCGGCGGCGGCGAGCGCCTGGCCGATCACCGTCCGCCGGCTCAGCGCCGCGCCGGCCGGGACCCGGGCGCCGGGACGGCGAGGATCGCGCGCGGCCCGCTTCGTTCGCCCGCGTCGGCGCTGCACGAGCTCGTGCAGGCGGTGATCGAGCGCGGGTTGTCCCGCCGCGCCCGCGAGCACGAAGGGCAGCCACGCGAAGACGAAGACGATGTCCGAGCCGAGGAAGTACGGCGAGGTCTTCCAGCTCGCGGTGAGAAAGAGCAAACCGTTGAGCGCCAGGCCGGCTCCCGCCGCCCCGCGCGTGAAGAGCCCGGCGGTGACGAGGAGCCCGACGGCGATCTCGAGGAGCGCGACCCCCACGCCGGCGACCCTGGGGAACGGCAGCGCGAAGGCGTGCAGTACGAAGCCGCCGGGCGTGCCGCTGGCAAACGCGCGAAGCTGGCCGCCGATGTAGGTCGGCGCGCCCGGGTGCAGGAAGCCGGGATCGCTCAGCTTCTGCATCCCGCCGTAGACGAAGGTCATCCCGAGGAAGACCCGGAGCGGAAGCAGAGCCGTGGCAGGGGTAAGCGCGCGCAGGCGAGGCATGTGGAGCATTATCGGTCGCCGGACTGAGGCCCGGCTGAACCGGGGCTGAGAGAACGCTCAGGCACAGAACGGTACGGAGGCGGCGTACGGTTCATGACTCACTCCGTTTGACGCCGCACGCCCCTCGACGACAGGAGACCTCGTGAAGAAGCTGCTCGAACTGCTCGTGTGCATTCTCCACCCCCTCGCGGTGGTGCTCGGCTGGATCGATCTGGCGACCCGCCGCCGTGACCTCACCGCCGCGGGCAAGGCCGCATGGGGCCTGGCCATGCTCGTGCCCGCCGCCCCGTTCCTCTACGTCCTCACGGGCGGACGCTTCTGGTGAAAGGCACCCGAGCATGACTGTCGGCGGCCTCCCTGGCCTTGGAACCCGGCGAGCAAGGGTCACCGTCCGCCGGCGCCCTACCGGACTCGGCGACCCGAGGAGCGTCGCCTCAAGGGGTGGGAACCGATCGCCTCGCTGAGTCGGCGAAAACCACGGAGCGTCAGCACCAGCAGTGCCACGGCCGCGAGCACCGTGACGATCGCCACCACGACCGCCGCAACGAGCTGGTGCACCAGGGCAAGCACCACCGAGGTCACCAGACCGGCCAAGAGCCCTGAGATCATCTTGATCATTGCCTACTCACTCACGGTGGACGCGTGTATCCCATGCGCTTCGGCCGCGCCCGCCGCGGGGCCGGGCGAGGGGTTCTCCCGCTGGTCGAGGATCTCGGAGACGATGACCTGAATCGAGCCCGCGACGGGAATGGCGGCCAGGGCGCCGAGGATGCCCGCGACCTCCGTGCCCACGAGGATGGCGACGAGCACGGCGAGGGCTGAGAGCTTGAGCGCGCGGCCATAGATGAGCGGGCGCAGGCTGTGGCCCTCGACCACGTGGTAGAGGGCCATGAGCGCGAAGACGACTCCGCCGGCGATCGGACCGGTGCTCAGCGCGACGAGGCTGAGCAGCGCGGTGACGAGCGCGGGACCGAGGTAGGGAATGAGCTCGATGACGAGCGTGAAGAGCCCCAGTGGGATCGCGTAGGGCACCCCGACAATGAGCAGCAGGACGGTGGCGAAGACTCCCGCGAGAAAGCTCGCCAGCAGATTCCCGGTGACGAAGCCGCCGACGGACCTGTAGACGCCGGCGCCGATCCGCTCCGCGCGCGGCCGGTTGGCTGCGGGGATCAGCCTGAGGCTGTGGGCTCGCCACTCGGGCCCCTCGAGCAGCATGAAGAGCGTCAGGAACGCGATGATCACCAGGCCACCGACCCCGGTGGCGACGCCCTTGGCCACGCCGAGAGCAGGCGTCGCGGCGCCCGAGAGTCCCCCGCCACCACCCTGGCTCATGGTCGCCTTGCGCACTTCCTCGACCACGTGGTACTTGCGCTCGAGGAAGCCGAGCGGCCCCTGCCCCTTGGTCAGATCGCCCACGAGGCCGGGGAGCGCCTTGACGAAGTGGTTGACCTCGGTCACCAGAGGAGTGATGAACACCACCGCGAGCACCGCGACGATGCTCACCGTGGCCGCATAGACGGCCGCGACGGCCGGGCCGCGCCCCAGTCCTCTCCGCCCGAAGAACTCGACGGCCGGGTTGAGCGCCAGGGCCAGGAAGAGGGCGATCGCGATCAGGGTGAGCGCCGACTGGGCGAGCACGAGGAAGCCGAGCGCAGCAGCCACTGCGAGCACGATCCCGAGCCCGACGAAGATCGAGCGGGGGCGCAGCGCCACCACTCGCTCGGGCGCCGGGGACGAGCGAGCAGGGGATGGTGGGCTCGGGGGAGCGGGCGCGTCGTTCACGCGCGTCCGCTCCCCCGGCCCGCAGCGGCCAGCGGGAATCTCATGGCCGCCGGGCTCACCGCTACTTCTTGTCTCGGTCGAGCAGGTTCTTGGCCTTGTCGGCGGCCTTGTCGACGCCGTCCTTGACCGACGCCTTGGCCTGGTCTCCCTTGCCTTCGTTCTTGAGGCTCTCCTCGCCGGTGAGGCTGCCGGCGGCCTCCTTGACGCGGCCCTTTCCTTCGTCTGCGTGCTTGTCGGCCATGGGTCCTTCCTTGGGGATTGGGGGTTGGGTTGGGTGAGATGACGCTCAGCGTGCTGCGCGCCCGTCCTGAGGGGAGAGGCGCTGTTGGAGCTCGCCGAGGTCGAGCTCGCCGCGCCGGAGGGCGCTGAGCGCGGCAAAGACGGCGGCACCGATGAGGCAGAGGATGGCGTCGCCGAAGCCGAGGGCGGCCCAGGTGGCGACGGAGAGGAAGCCGATGAGGGCGGAGAACTGGTGGGGGGTCATGAGAAGTCCCTTCTCGTCTGGGGGTCGTATCCGGTCGCCGTCACGTCGACGGGTAGGTCGGGAAGCTCATGAGCCGCGTGGCACCCGTTCCGCGGGCGGCTACTGGACCCGCGAAGAGTCGGAGTCCTCTTCGTCATCGCCGGGGAAGTGCATGTCGTTGATCTCGACGTTGACCTCCGTGACGCTCAATCCGGTCATGCCCTCGACGCGCCGCACCACGTTGTCGCGAATCTCCTTGGCGACCCGCGGAATCGACTCGCCGTATTCGACGACCACCTTCACGTCGGCGGCCGCCTCGCGCTCGCCGACCTCCACCGAGACCCCCTGGGTGCGCGAGTCGCCGATCCCCACCCGCTGGGTTACCGAGCCCACCGCGCGGCTCGCGCCGCCGCCCACGTCATAGACGCCGGCGACCTCGCGGACGGCGATGCCGGCGATCTTGGTTACGACCGAATCCGCGATCGTGGTCCTGCCGCGGTCACTGCTCAAGGGCTCGCTGCCGCGCTGGGCGACGTCGGTCGACTTGGCGCCTTCACCGGCGGACTGGCTCGAAGCAGACTGCTTCTCGGTCTCGGGCATGGGCTGACTCCTGATGGGATCGGTTAATCGAGCCCAGCGCTCCAGGGGCTCCGTTCACCCCTTTAGACCGGGCCGCCCGAGAAAAGTTCTGCGCCGGCTACTCGCTCTCCTCGAGATCCTCGACGGAGACCAGGACACGGGCGCTCTCGACTCCGGCGACGCGCATCAACGCTTCGCTCACGCGCGTGCGCACCGCCTCCGCCACCGGCGCCAGCGTCGGCCCATAGGCGACCACGAGTCGCACCCTCACCGTGACCGGCTCGCCCTCTGGCCCGTCGTCGGCCACCGCCGAGGCGAAGGAGACATCGCTCACCGAGCGCGCCGCCTCGCGAGCGAGACGCGCGATGACCCGGTTACCCACGCGCGTGCGGCCGCGCTCCTCACCGGGGAGGCCCACGCTGCCCAACTGCGTGCGTATGCGCGCGATGACCCGGCGCGCGAGGTCAACCGGTACCAGCACCGGCTCGTCGGCCAGGCCACGCACCTGCCGCCACGCCTCGCGTACTCGCTCCAGCGCGGGCAGGCAGTACGGACAGATCGACTGATGCGCCGGGTCCCGAGGTTCGAGATCCTCGGTGACCTGTTCGATCAGCTCGGCCAACCGCGCGCCGCACGGGAGGCGCTCCGCATAGCCATCGAGATTCATCGCCCCACCTCCTCTACGACGCCGAGCCGAGCGCGATGAACGCGCCCCTTGACCGCCGCCACCGTGACGCCCAGCACCTGCGCGATCTCCGCATAAGACAAACCCTCGAATTCCCGCAGCACCAGCGCCGCGCGCTGCTCGCCGGGCAACGACCGCATGGCCTCGGCGACCGCGTGCCATCGCTCGCGGCGCTCAGCGATCTCAGCGGGGTCGCCGGCCCCGTCCAGCATAGGTTCCGTGAGCCGCTCCCAGGGCCGGTAGGAGCAGCGCGCGTTCAAACACCGATTGATGACGATGCGATAGAGCCACGTCGAGAAGGCGCTCTCCTCACGAAACCTCGCCAGCTTCTGCCACGCCACCACGAACGCCTCCTGCGTGGCGTCCTCGGCGTCGGCGCGCGAAGCGAGCATCCGCAACGCCACGCGATACATCGGCAGCTCATAACGACGCACCAGCACCTCGAACGCTTCGACGTCGCCCGCGCGCGCAGCGCCGACCAACACCTCATCACGCGCCCTGACTACCAACCGCTCTCCTCTTGGATCAGCTTTGGCCGCCCTCAACCGGTCAACGGGTTAAGTACCCCCAGGGGGAATCGAACCCCCGCTACAGGCGTGAAAGGCCTGCGTGCTAACCGCTACACCATGGGGGCGAGGGACCGGGGCAGATGGTAGAGCGGGCAGCTGGGCCGTTTCCCGGGCCGCCGCGGCTTGCGAGAATGCTGCCGCGCCCCTAACTCAACTGGTCAGAGTTCCGGTCTTTTAAACCGGCGGTCCGGGTTCGAGTCCCGGGGGGCGCACTGCGGAGGGAGCAAGCTCCCCCTTCCCGCTCGCCGTACGGAACGGCATACTCCCGCGGGTGAGTCCGGATACTTGGGCCGACGCGGGGCGGCGCGCGCGTCGGGGTGCGCTGCGTCCCCTGCGACGTGCGCAGTGGCTTCCGCCGCTTGCGGCCACGCTCGCCGGCGTGGTGGGAGTGACGAACCTCGCTTCGGGGATCACGCCGAGCCTGCCTGGGCGCCTACGCGACCTGCTCGACGACAGGCCGGTCACGCTCATCCCCTTGGCGCACGCGCTCGAGCTGCCGATCGGCGCGAGCCTCGTGATCCTGGCGCTCTACCTGCTGCGCCGCCGGCGCGGGGCATGGGCGCTGACCGTCGCAATCCTCTTCGCGGTCGGGGTGCTCGACGCGGTCAAGGGCAACGACGTCGGGGAGGGCCTCTTCACGTGGGTGCTGGGCGGGGTGCTCATCTGGCAGCGCGAGGCGTTCTACGTCCGCCACGATCGCGTGGCGCTGCGAGCGGCGCTGTGGCGCGTGCCGCTCGCGATGGCGGTCGCGCTCGGCGTCGCGCTCCTCGCCGTGTGGGCGGGATCGCGCTCGCTCACCCCGCACGTCGGCACCCACCGGGCGTGGCACGAGGCGCGCCACCTCCTGACCCTCAAGAGCTCGGCCATCCACTTCCACCACGCGTTCACCTGGGTCCCGTTCAGCGTGCACCTCCTCGCCGTGGCGACGATCCTGCTCGCCTTCTGGTTCCTGCTGCGCCCGCTGGCCGGTCCCCGGGAGCTGCCGGGCTCGCGGGCGCGGCGTCTGGCCCGCAACCTGGTCGAGCGCCACGGCGCCGACACGCTGAGCTACTTCAAGCTCCGCCAGGACAAGCACTACCTGTTCTCCTCGGATGAGCGGGCGTTCGTCGGCTACCAGATCGAGGGAGGCACGCTGCTCATCTCCGCCGATCCGGTCGGGCCCGAGGACGCGCTGCCCGGGCTCGTGCGCGAGATATTCGGGTGGGCCGAGGTCCGCGGGCTAAAGGTCGGCTTCATCAACGCGAGCGAGCAGATGCGGGCGCTCGGCCGGGCGGCGGGGCTGCGTTCGTTCTACTTCGGCGCCGAGGCGATGCTCGACGTCGAGCGCTTCTCGCTCGAGGGCCGGCCGATCCGCAAGGTGCGCCAGTCGGTGACCCGGATGACCAAGGCGGGGTACCGAGCCGAGCTTGTCGCGGTCGGCGAGCTCGACTCGGAGACGCGCCGGGAGATCGAGGGTGTCTCCGACCGCTGGCGCGGCAAGCACGCCGAGCGCGGCTTCTCCATGTGCATGGACTCCGTGGCCGGCGGCCACGAGCCCGACAGCCTCCTGGTCATCGCGCGCGATGCCACCGGCACCCTGCGTGGGTTCGTGCACTTCGTGCCGGCCTTCGGTCGCCCCGCCGCGTCGCTCAGCGCCATGCGCCGCGAGCGCGACACGCCGAACGGGCTCATGGAGTTCCTCGTTGTGCGCTCCATCGAGCTCATGCGCGAGCGCGGGGTGCGCGAGCTCTCGCTGAACTTCGCCGCCTTCGCGCGCTGGATGCACGCGCCGGCCAACGCCCGCGAGCGCCTGCTCGGCCGACTCTGCAAGCCGCTCAACCCGTTCTTCCAGATCGAGAGCCTCTACCGCTTCAACGCGAAGTTCTTCCCGCGCTGGGAGCCGCGCTATCTGCTCTACGAGGGCCGCTTCGGACTGCTTCCCACGGGGATCCCGGCGCTCATCGTCGAAGGCCAGCTTCCGCGGCCCCGTCTCGGGCGCCCCCGCCGGCGGGTACAGGGCGGGTCGGCGCCTGCGCCGGCGGCGGCGCGCTAAGCGCGCGCTAAGAACCTTCGGCGCTTACCGCCACCGCCTCGATCTCCACGAGCAGCCGCGGATCGATGAGCGCCGCGACCGCGACCATGGACGTGGCCGGTCGAATCGCTCCGAGCACCTCGCGATGCGCGCGAGCCGCCTCCTCCCAGCGCTCGACCTCGGTCAGGTAGATCCGGGTCTGCGCCACGTCGGCCAGGGAGGCCCGCGCCTGGGCGAGCGCGCCCTCGACCCGTCGCAGCGCCTCGCACGCCTGCTCGTAGACCGAGCCGGCGCCGATGACATAGCCCTCCTCGGCCATCGCCGTGCAGCCCGAGACGAAGACGAGCGTTCCCGCCCGCACCACGCGGGAGTAGCCCACGCGCTCCTCGAACGGTCCACCCGAGGAGAAGCGCTCGAGGATCGGAGTCTGTTTCACAAGTAGGCGGGTGCGTCGGGGTGGTCGTATCGTGGATGCCGGGCGCCGCACGTGACCGGAGTCGATGCAGCGCATCGGCGAGGATCACGGGGGGCGACCCGGCCGCGAGACGGCCGCATCCGGCGCGACCGACTTTGTGGAACAGGCTCTCAATGCCGGAAGTGGCGACGGCTCGTGAAGACCATCGCGATGCCCGCGCGGTCGGCGGCCTCCACTACGTCGGGGTCGCGGATCGAGCCGCCGGGCTGGATGATCGCGGTGACTCCAGCCTCGATCGCGAGCTCCGGTCCGTCGGCGAAGGGGAAGTAGGCGTCGGAGGCGAGCGCCGAGCCCGCGAGCGAGGCGCCGTTGGCCTTCTCGAGGGCGAGGCGCACGGAGTCGACTCGGCTCATCTGGCCCGCGCCGATGCCCACCGTGGCCAGGTCACGCGAGAGCACGATCGCGTTGGAGCGCACGTGCTTGCAGACCTTCCAGGCGAAGAGCATCTCGCTCCACTCGCGGTCGGTCGGTCGGCGCTCGGTGACGACCTGCATCTCCGAGCGGTCCTCGAGGTCGAGGTCGCGGTCCTGCACGAGCAGGCCGCCGACGACCTGACGCAGTTCGCGCTCGGAGAGGTTCATCGTGCGCCGCTCGTTGTCCTCGAGCACCCGCACGTTCGGCTTGCTCGCGAGCGCCGCGAGGGCCTCGGGCGTGTACTCCGGCGCGAAGACGACCTCGACGAACTGGCCGAGCAACTCCTGCGCGAGCGCTTCGTCGACCGGGCGGTTGAGGCAGATCACCCCGCCAAAGGCGCTCTGGGGGTCGCCGGCGAAGGCGCGCCGGTAGGCCTCGAGCGCGTCGGCGCCCACCGCCGAGCCGCACGGGTTGTTGTGCTTGACGATCACGCACGCGGGCACGCGAAACTCGCGCACCACGAGGCGCGCCGAGTCGAGGTCGAGCAGGTTGTTGAAGGAGAGCTCCTTGCCCTGGAGCTGGCTCACCATCGAGAGCACGTGCATGCGCGCGCCGACCTGGGCGTAGAACGCCGCCCGCTGATGCGGGTTCTCCCCGTAGGAGAGGTCGAGGACCTTCTCGAAGGCGCGCACGAAGAGCGGCGGGAAGTCGTCCTCGCGCTCGGCGAACCAGCGCGCGATCGCGGTGTCGTAGCGCGCGGTGTAGGAGAAAGCCTCGGCGGCGAGGCTGGCGCGCGTGGCGAACGAGAGTCGCCCTTGGCCGTCGCGCAGCTCGGCGAGGATCGCATCGTAGCTCTCGGGGCCGACCACTGCGGCGGCGTAGGCGTGGTTCTTGGCCGCTGCGCGGATCATCGCCGGGCCGCCGATGTCGATCATCTCGACGACCTCGGCCTCGTCGGCTCCGCGGCGGCCCGCGGTGCGCTCGAACGGGTAGAGGTTCACGCAGACGAGATCGACCCACTCGATCTCCTGCGCCTGCGCGGCCTCGGCGTGCTCCGGATCGTCGCGCACGCCCAGCAGCCCGGCGTAGAGCTTGGGATGGAGCGTCTTGACCCGCCCGTCCATGATCTCGGGGAAGCCGGTGAAGTCGGCGATCGCGCGCGTGGCCACCTCCGCCTGGGCCAGCACCTGGGCGGTGCCTCCCGTGGAGATGATCTCGACTCCCAGCTCGGCGAGCCCACGGGCGAAGTCGACGACGCCGGTCTTGTCCGAGACGGAGATCAGCGCGCGACGAACGGCGATCTCGCCGGGCTGCGCCGGCGGCGCGGAGAGCTCGGTCGCGTCCCCCATGCGCGCGAGCATACGCGAGGCCGGTCCGCGAAGGCGCCGTCGCGGCTCGGGACTCAACCCCCGGCGAGAACCCGCCGCGGATGCGCAGGATCGAGCGCGACCGCGCGCTTGGCGATCAACCGCACGGCCTCGGGGAGAAGCTCGTGCTCGATGGGATGCAGCGCCCGCAGGACCTCGTCCGCGTGGCGGGCGTCCGGCAGCTCGACGGCGCGCTGGAGGATGATCGCTCCGGTGTCGACGCCCTCGTCCACGAAGTGGACGGTGACCCCGAAGACCTTGACCCCGTAGGCGAGCGCCTGCTCGACCGCGCGCAACCCGGGGAAGGCCGGCAGCAGCGCGGGGTGGACGTTGATCACCGCCTGCGGGAAGCGGGCGAGGAACGGAGGGGAGAGGAGCTCCATCCACCCCGCGAGCACGACGAGCTCGATCTCGCGCGCGCGCAGCCAGTCGGCCAGTGCCTTGTCGCGAGCGCGCCGGTCGGTGAACTCGCGCGCGGGGAAGACCCGCGACTCGACCGCGCGCGCCGAAGCGCGCTCGAGGGCGCGAACGCCCGGCGCGCTCGCGCCCACCGCCGCGACCTCGATCCCGTCGCGGCCGTGCACGGTGTCGAGCAGGGCCTGGAGGTTCGTCCCGTCGCCCGAGACGAGGACCGCGACCCGAAACGCCCCGCTCACGCCGGCTCGAGCTTGGGGAAGCGCCCGCCCGTGGAGCGGAGCGTCCCGGCCTCGAGCAGCGCGTCGACCCGCTCGAGCACCTCTCCACCCGTGAGGTGCGCGAAGGTGCCGTAGGGCGCGAGGCCGTCGTAGGAGTGCTCGCGAATGACCTTGGAGCGCCCGCCGCGGAGGATCTCGACCGCGCGCGTGCGCCCGACGGAGGGTGCGGCGGCCTCCACCACCCGCACGATCGCCTCGTCGAGCCCCGCGCCGTTGCCGGCACTCGCTTCACCCGCGCCCGGCGACCCGCGCCTTGACGCCACCGTCACCGGTGCCTCCGGCACGACCTCGGGGCGGCAGACGTCACAGCACGGGACCTCGGGCTCCGCGGCGGGCTCGGCGCGGTCGCCGAAGTGGCGCAGGATCGCGCGCCGCCGGCACGCACGGCCCTCGACGAACTCCCACACCGCCCGGTACTGGCGCCAGCGCACGCGCTCGGCCTCGCCCGCCGAGGTCCGGCACGCGGCGAGGGCGCGGGCGTCCCACTCGGCGGCGACCCTCCCGGCGGCGCGGTCGGGTGGCGAGGGCGTCGGGCGCACGAGGCCGGCTCGCGCGAGGTGGCCGACGATCGCCCGCGTCTGCTCCTCGCCCACCCCGGCCACTCCGGCGACCTCCGCGAGGCTGAGGTCGTAGCGACCGTCCTCCGCACGCCGCCGCAGGCGCTCGGCGACCTTGCCGAAGGCCGCGTCGTCGAGGGCCGAGCGCTGGATGAAGAAGACGTGCAGTCCCTTGTCGCGCTGCTCGGCGAAGAGCAGGCAGCGCGCGGGCACCCCGTCGCGGCCCGCGCGGCCGGCCTCCTGGTAGAAGGCCTCGACCGAACCGGGCACCGTCTCGTGGCACACGGTCCTCACGTCGGCCTTGTCCACTCCCATCCCGAAGGCGTTGGTGGCCACGACCACACGCACCTCGCCGCCCATGAACCGGCGCTGCACCTCGGCGCGCGACTCGCGCCCGAGCCCCGCGTGGTAGCCGAGAACCTCCTCCCCGAGCGCGCTCGTGAGCTCGCGAGCGAGCGCGTCGGTGCCCGCGCGGGTGCCGGCGTAGACGATCGCCGGGAGGGCGCCGGGCTCCGCGAGCGCGGCGGCTATGCGCTTGTGCTTCTCGGCCTTGGTGCGGCAGGGCACGACGGCCAGGGTGAGGTTCGGGCGGTCGAACCCGGTGGTGACGCGCACGGGGTCGCGCAGGCGCAGCCGCCCGACGATGTCGCTTGCGACCTGCGGAGTCGCCGTCGCCGTGGCGGCGACGATCGAGCGGGCGCCGAGGTAGCGCGCGGCGTCGGCGAGGCGGAAGTAGTCCGGGCGGAAGTCATGGCCCCACTGCGAGACGCAGTGCGCCTCGTCGACGACGAAGAGACCGATGCTCGCTTGCCGCAACTGCTCGACGAAGCCCGGGGAGGCGAAGCGCTCGGGGGCGACGTAGAGCAACCGCAGCTCGCCGGCCGCCGCGCGCGCGAGGGTCGAGCGGTTCTCCGCCGCTCCGCGCTGCGCGTTGACCAGAGCGACCCGGCCGGGCGCGATGCGCTCGAGCGCCTCGACCTGGTCCTGCATGAGCGAGACGAGCGGCGAGACCACGAGCGTGAGGTCTTCGCGCATGAGCGCGGGGAGTTGGTAGCAGAGCGACTTGCCCGAGCCCGTGGGCATGACCACGAGCACGTCGCGGTCGGCGAGCGCGGCGTCGACCACCTCGGACTGCCCGCGGCGAAAGTCCTCGAAGCCGAAGTTACGACGCAGTGCCTCGCGCGGATCCATGAGCAACGGACGTTAGCGGCGACGGCGGCAGTTCTCGGACCTCCGCGCGTGTCTTGTCACAGGTGCGCCGCCGAGCTCAGGCGCGCACGAGTGGGAGCTCCTCCTCGAGGGCGAACTTGCCGTTGGCCTCCTCCGTGCGCGCGAGCGGATACTCGCCCGTGAAGCAAGCATCGCAATGGGTCTCGCGCTCGGCGCCCACCGCGCGATAGACGCCCTCGAGCGAGAGGTAGTGCAGCGAATCGCAGCCGAGCTCGGCGGCCACCTCCTCCACCGTGCGCCCGTGGGCGATCATCTCCTCGCGCGTGGACATGTCGACCCCGTAGTGGCAGGGGTGCTGGATCGGCGGGGCGGAGATCCGCATGTGCACCTCGGCGGCGCCCGCGTCGCGCAGCATCTGCACGATCTGGCGGGTGGTGTTGCCGCGCACGATCGAGTCGTCGACGACGACGAGGCGCTGGCCGCCGACCACCTCGGGGAGGGGGTTGAACTTGAGGCGCAGGCCGTGCTTGCGCAGCGCCTGCCCGGGCTGGATGAAGGTGCGGGCGACGTAGCGGTTCTTGACGAAGCCGTCGTCCTGGGGCAGCCCGCTGGCGCGCGCAAGCCCGCGCGCCGCGGCGTTGCCGGAGTCGGGCACCGCGATCACCATGTCGGCCTCGACCGGCGCCTCGCGCCAGAGCTCCTCCCCCATGCGCCCGCGCGCGACCTGCAGCACCGTGCCGTTCATGCGCGAGTCGGGCCGCGCGAAGTAGATGTACTCGAACAGGCAGAACGCGCGGCGCTCGCCCTCCACCGCCATGCGCGAGCCGATCCCATGCTCGTCGAGCACGATGACCTCCCCGGGCTCCACGTCGCGCAGGTGTCGCGCGCCGATGATGTCGAGCGCGCAGGATTCGCTGGCCACGCAGTAGCGCTCGCCGAGTTGGCCGAGCGTCAGCGGGCGCAGGCCGTGAGGATCGCGGAAGGCCACGACCTTCTCACGCGTCATGACGACGGTGGAGAAGGCGCCCTGCAGGCGGGGCAGCACGTCGGCCACCGCGTCCTCGATCCGCTCCGCGGGGTGGGTGGAGAGCAGCGCGGCGATGATCTCCGAGTCCGAGGTGGAGCGGAAGGAGACGCCCTGCTCGCGCAGCTCGGAGTGCAACTCGACGGCGTTGATCAGGTTGCCGTTGTGGGCGAGGGCGAGCTCGCGCCGGTCGGAGCGATAGACGGGCTGGGCGTTCTCCCATGCGGAGGAGCCGGTGGTCGAGTAGCGCACGTGCGCGACCGCCATCTCGCCCGGGAGCGCGCGGAGCTTCTGCTCGTCGAAGACCTGGGAAACCAGCCCGAGGTCGCGCAGGGTCATGATGTTGCCGCCGACCTCGGCGGTGGCGATCCCCGCCGACTCCTGCCCGCGGTGCTGGAGGGCGAAGAGCCCGAAGTAGGCGAGGCGCGCGACGTCCTGCTCGGGCGCGTAGAGGCCGAAGACGCCGCACTCGTCGCGCGGTCCGTCGCGCTGGTCGAGGCTGTGTGGCATTTCAGGCGGAAGGAGGAGCTTCCGACGCGGAGCGGCTCGGCCGGGAGGGGCACGCCACGAGGATTCGAGCCTAGCAGCGGGGCCGGGCGCCGCTGACCTGAGCGGCGCCCGGCCCCGCTCAGGCGGAAGGAGTGCCGCTCACCGCCGGAGCCGGCTCCCGGACCCCCAGCTCGCCTTCGCCCGCCTCGGCTCGGGGCCGACCGAGCGCCGAGGGCCACCACAGCCGGCGGTCGAGCATGAACCCCAGCGCGGGCACGAGGACGGAGCGCACCAGGAAGGTGTCGAGCAGGACGCCGAGCGCGATCGCGAAGCCGATCTCGGTGAGCGGGACGAGGGGCAGCACGGCGAGCGTGCTGAACGTACCCGCGAGAACCACCCCGGCCGAGGTGATCACCGCGCCGGTCACCGCGATGCCGCGCAGCATCCCCTGCTGGGTCCCCCGCGTCAGGGTCTCCTCCCGCACCCGGGCCATCAGGAAGATGTTGTAGTCGACGCCGAGCGCGACGAGGAAGATGAACGCGAAGAGCGGCAGCGAGGGGTCCGAGCCCGGGAAGCTGAAGACCCATTTGAACACGACGGCCGAGAGCCCGAGCGTGGCGCCGTAGGAGAGCACCACCGTGGCGACGAGCACGAGCGGACCGACGACCGCGCGCAGCAGCGCCATGAGGATGAGCAGGACCACGACCAGCACGATCGGCGGTATGACCTTCGAGTCGCGCCCGGAGGCGCGGCGCAGGTCGCGCTCGATCGCCGTTCCCCCGCCGACGAGCACGTCCGGGCCGCCCGCCGCCCGGGCCGTCTGGCGCAGCCGGTCGATCCGCTTGAAGGCGGTCTGCGAGTAGGGGTCGTCGCGCAGCGTGACGCTGAGGTGCACCCCGGAAGCAGCCTGTTCCACGGGCTGGACGGCGGCCACGCCGGGGCTGCCCGCCAGCGCGCGGGCGACGGCGGGCGCGGCGCCGGCCCGCGGCACGACCACGTCCGTGGTGGCCGAGGCCCCGGCCGGGAAGTGCGCGGCCAGGAGCTTCTGCCCCTGCACGGACTCGACCTCGCCGCGGAACTGGTTGCCCTGGGTGAGCCCGGTGTTGAACTGGGTGAGCCCGAGGCAGAAGAGCAACAGAAGCAACCCCACCCCGATGCCCACGCGGGCCGGTCGGGCGGCCACGCGCTCGCCGACCCGCCGCCAGACGCCGTGGGTCTCGTCCGCGCCGATCTCGCCGACGCGCGGCACGAACGGCCAGAACGCGCGGCGGCCACTGATCACGAGCAGCGCGGGCAGGATGGTGAGCATCGCCACCATCGCGAGCGCGACGCCCATCGCCCCGATCGGCCCGAGGCCCGCGATGCCGTTGACCTCGGCGAGGGTGAGGCAGAGCAGGGCGGCGATCACGGTCAGACCCGAGGCGAGGATCGCCGGGCCGGCCGAGCGCAGCGCGACCCGCATCGCCTCGTGCTTGTCCTCGTGGCGGCGCAGCTCCTCGCGATAGCGGGCCACGAGCAGGAGCGCGTAGTCGGTGCCCGCCCCGAAGACGAGCACGCCGAGGATGCCCGAGGACTGCCCGTTGACCGTCACCCCGGCCTTGGCGATCGCGTAGCCGAGGCCGCGCGACATGACCTCCGCGGTCATGACGCAGAAGAAGGGGATGAACCAGAAGATCGGGCTGCGGTAGATGGCGATGAGCAGCACGAAGACGAGCAGCGCGGTGGCGAGGAGCAAGGTCCCGTTGATCGAGCTGAAGACCTTGATCGCGTCGGCGGAGAATCCGGCGGGTCCGGTCACCCGGATCTGGAGCCCGGCCGCGGGGCGGTCGAGCCGCGCGCGGAGCGCCTTGGCGGCCGCCGAGAGCGTCTTGCCCTCGGTGGCCGCGATGCGCGGGACGAGCAGGGCGGTCGTGTCATCGCGCGAGATCACCGGCGGGCGCGAGGGGACGACGTCGCGGATCGGTCGGGTGCGCAGCGAGGCGGCGTCGGCGCGCAGACGAGCGCGGTCGGCCGGGGTCAGGCCACCGGGACGGTGGTAGACCGCGATCGCGGCCACCTGGTTGCCCGACGGATAGCGCTTGAGCTGGTTCAGCGCCTTGACCGACTCGGCCTTGCCGGGCAGGAACGAGGCGTTGTCGTTCTTCTGGACGCCCTCGAACTTCGCCGCCCCGAGCCCGGAGACGAAGACGAGTGCGAGCCAGAGGGCGACCACGAACCACTTCGCCCGCCGACCGCCCGCGAGGGAGAGGAGCAGCGCCATCTCTAGAGAAAGCGTGCCAGGCCGCCGGCACGCGCGGCGGTCAGGTCGGCGACCGGTACGTCAAGCCCGCCGGCGTGCGTGGCAATCCGCAGCGCCGCGCCCTCCACGCGCCCGATGACGCGGGCGCCCGGGAGCGCCTCCAGCGACTCGCGGTCCCCCGAGAGGACGAAGCCGGTGCCCGGCGCCTCGGCGAAGAGCTCGGGGAGCGCCAGGGGCGCGTCGAGCACCGCGCCGAGTCCTCCCGCCACGCAGCACTCGGCGAGGGCGACGGCCAGGCCGCCCTCGGCGATGTCGTGCGCGCTGCGCACGCTCCCGCCGCTCACCGCGCCGCGCACCGCCTCGTGCGCGTCGCGCACGGCAGAGGGGTCGAGCTCGGGCAGCGGGCCGGCGGGGGCCTCGCCGCGCAGCTTGGAGAGCTCGGAGCCGGCAAGGGCGGGCCCGAAGGGTCCGAGAAGCGCGATCGCGTCTCCTTCGCGCTCGAAGCCGAGCCGGCCCGCCCGGGCGGCGTCGGGAAGCCGGCCGACCATCCCGACCACCGGCGTGGGAAGGATCGGCCCGGCGGGACCCTCGTTGTAGAGGGAGACGTTGCCGCCCACGACCGGCACGCCGAGCGCCTCGCACGCCCCGGCGATGCCCTCGACCGCGCGCGCGAGCTGCCAGGCGATGTGCGGCTTCTCCGGATTGCCGAAGTTCAGGCAGTTCGTGAGCCCGAGCGGCTGGGCGCCGACGCACGCGAGGTTGGCGGCGCATTCGTAGACGGCCTCGGCCGCTCCCCGCTCCGGGTCGCAGGCCACGCGCCGTCCGTTGCCGTCGATCGAGACCGCGAGCGCCGCGCCGCCGGGCAGGAGGAGCACGGCGGCGTCGGCCTCCTCCGGGCGGCGGACCGTGCGCGACTGCACGAGGTGGTCGTACTGCTCGAAGACCGGGCGACGGGAGGCGATGTTGGGCGAGGCGAGGAGCGCGAGCAGGGTCTCGGCAGGGTCAGCGTCCACGCTCAGCGCCGCCGGGGCGCCGGCGTAGAGCGGCCGCGGGGGCGGCGCGGGCTCGAGGTCGTAGAGCGGGCAGTCGTCGACGAGCGCCTCGACGGGCAGGTCGCCGAGCACCTCATCGCCGGCCAGCACGCGCAGGCGCCCCGTGTCGGTGACCTCCCCAATCGACCGGGCGCCGGTCTCCCAGCGCGCGCAGACCTCGAGCACCTCGTCCAACCGCGCCGGCTCGACGACGCAGAGCATCCGCTCCTGCGACTCGGAGACCATGATCTCGAACGGCTCCATGTCGGCCTCGCGCAGCGGCACGCGCGCGACGTCGAGGTCGAGTCCGAGGCCGCCCTTGCTCGCCATCTCCGACGCCGAGGAGGTGAGGCCCGCCGCCCCGAGGTCCTGCAGCGAGACGAGCAGCCCGCGCTCGAGCAGCTCGAGCGAGCACTCGAGAAGCTTCTTCTCGGCGAAGGGATCGCCGATCTGCACGGTCGGGCGCTTGGCGGCGTCGGCCTCGCCGAGCTCGGCGGAGGCGAGCACGGAGGCGCCGCCGATCCCGTCCCGGCCGGTGAGCGCGCCGAAGAGCACGACGAGATTGCCCGGGCCGTTGGCGGCGGAGCGGATCAAACGCTCGCGCGGGGCGAGGCCGAGGCACATCGCGTTGACGAGACAGCTCTGCTCGTAGGCCGGCTCGAAGTAGATCTCGCCGCCGACGGTGGGCACACCGATCGAGTTGCCGTAGTGCCCGATGCCCGCGACCGCGCGGTCGAGCAGGTAGCGCGAGCGGCTCGAGCTCGGCTCGCCGAAGCGCAACGAGTCGAGGATGGCGATCGGGCGCGCCCCGACCGCGAAGACGTCGCGGAGGATCCCTCCCACTCCCGTCGCCGCGCCCTGGAAGGGCTCGACCGCGCTCGGATGGTTGTGGGACTCGACCTTGAAGGCCACCGCGAGCCCTCCACCCACGTCGACCGCGCCCGCGTTCTCCCCCGGGCCCATGATCACGCGCGAGCCCTCGGTGGGCAGCCGACCGAGGAGCTTCTTCGAGTGCTTGTAGGCGCAGTGCTCGGACCACATGAGCGAGAACATCGCGAGCTCGACGCCGTTGGGCTCGCGCGCCAGCTTGGCGACGATGAGCTCGTACTCGGCGTCGGTGAGGCCGAGCTCGCGGTGGCGCGCCGGCGCCTCAGGCGGGCTGGAGCTGCTCAACGTGCTCGCGCAGGGACTCAAAGAGGCACAGACCGTCGGCCGAGCCCGTGAGCGGGTCGACCGCATGCTCGGGATGTGGCATCAGTCCGAAGACGTTGCCCGCCTCGTTCGCCACCCCCGCGACATCGCCCACCGACCCGTTGGGGTTGTGTCCGGGCGCGTAGCGGAGGATGATCTGCTCGTGTGCTTCGAGGCGCTCGAGTACGTCGGCTGGCGCGTGAAAGCGGCCCGAGGTGTGCTTCACCGGGATCGACAGCCGCTGGCCCGGTGCGCAGGCGCGGGTGAACGGGCTCCCGGCGTTCACGACCTCGAGCTCGATCTGGCGGCAGACGAAGCGCAGCGACACGTTGGGCAGGAGCGCTCCGGGCAGCAGCCGCGCCTCGCAGAGCACCTGGAAGCCGTTGCAGATCCCGAGCACGGGGCCGCCCGCGCGGGCGAACTCGGCGACGGACTCCATGACCGGCGAGAGGCTCGCGATCGCGCCCACGCGTAGGTAGTCCCCGTAGGAGAACCCGCCGGGAACGATCACCGCGTCGACGCCGCGCAGGTCGCGCTCGCCGTGCCAGAGAATCTCGGCCTCGCCCACGCGCTCAGCGGCGAGCAGGGCGTCGACCTCGTCGCACGAGCCGGGGAAGCGCACCACCCCGAGCTTCACGAAAGCGCCCTCTCGACGTCCTCGGGGCCCGCGGTTGGGTCGGGCGGCGCGGCGGCGGTGGCGCCCGGCCCCGCCGGCGCGCTCGCACCGGCCTCCTCGATCTCGTAGTCCTCGATCAGCGGGTTGGCCAGCAGGCGCTCGCAGAGCTCGGGCAGGCGGCCGGGATCCTCCACGTCGAGCTCGACGAGCCGGCCGACGTGCACGTGGGCCACGCCCTCGAAGCCGAGCGCGGGGAGCGCACGCTCGACCGCCTGGCCCTGGGGGTCGAGGATCCCCTCCTTGGGGCGGATGAGCACCCGGGCGCGCATCAGGACGCGGTTCCCGTGCGCTCCAGCCACGCCGCGAACGGCTCGCCCGTGACGAGCTCGTAGGCCTGCACGTACTTCTCGCGCGTGGCGGCGACCACCTCGTCGGGGATCGGGGGCGCTGGCGGGGCCTTGTCCCATCCCGTGCTCCCCGCCCAGTCGCGCACGTACTGCTTGTCGAAGCTCGGCTGCCCGCGGCCGGGCTCATAGCCCTCGAGCGGCCAGAACCGCGAGGAGTCGGGCGTGCATATCTCGTCGCCGAGGACGAGGGCACCGGAGGCGTCCCTTCCGAACTCGAACTTCGTGTCGGCGAGGATGATCCCGCGCGCCCGCGCGTGCTCGGCGGCATGGGCGTAGAGCGCGAGGGAGACCTCGCGGAGCTCCTCCGCCTCCGAGCGCGAGCCGAGCAGCTCGCCGGCGCGCTCGAGGTCGATCGTCTCGTCGTGGCCGACCTCCGCCTTGGTCGAGGGGGTGAAGATCGGCTCGGGAAGCTGCTCGGACTCCCGCAGTCCGACCGGGAGCGGGATGCCGCTCACTCCTCCCGTCCGCTGATAGTCCTTCCAGCCCGAGCCGGTGATGTAGCCGCGCACCACGCACTCCACGGGAAGCATCTCGAGCCGCTCGACGAGCAGCGCGCGCCCGCGCGCCTCGGGCGGCACGCCGTCGGCGATCGAGCGCAGGTGGTTGGGGATGATGGCCCGCGTGCGCTCGAACCAGAAGGCCGAGAGCCCGGCGAGGACCTTGCCCTTGTCGGGGATCGGCGTGGGGTGCACCACGTCGTAGGTCGAGATCCGATCCGAGGCGACCATCAGCACCCGGTCGCCCGCCTCGTACATCTCGCGGACCTTCCCCGAGGAGAGGAGAGGGAGGTCGGCCAGCGAGCTCACGCGCGGCGATGCTACCAGCGAGCGCGGGGGCGATTATGGTGAGTGCCGTGCCGCGCTATGCCCTCTCCGCGGTCGGCCGCGACCGACCCGGAATCGTCGCCGGGGTGACCGGCGCGCTGCTCGCGCACGAGGTCAACATCGAGGACTCGCAGATGGCCGTGCTGGGCGGGCACTTTGCGATGATGCTCGTGCTCGCGGCGCCCGAGGACGGTGACGAGCGGGCGCTGCGGGAGCGGCTCGACGGCGCTGCCGCGGAGCTCGGGCTCGCCTCGCTCGTGCTCGAGGAGCTCGCGGCCGACGCGGCCACCTCGCCTGAGGCGACCCACGTGGTGAGCGTCTACGGCATCGACCACCCCGGCATAGTCCACGCCGTCACCGCCGCGCTCGCCGAGGCCGGCAGCTCGATCACCGATCTGCGCACCCAGCTCGCGGGCGCAGACGAGACGCCCCTCTACGCCATGCTGATCGAGGTGGCGGGCCCCGCGCCCGACGCCGATCGCCTCGGGGCGCTGGCGCGCGAGCAGGGAGTCGAGCTCAGCGTGCGCGAGCTCGACCGGGACGCGTTGTAGCGGCGTGGCGGTCCGTGACGTCCTGCGCTACCCGCATCCGGCGCTCAAGCGCACCGCCCGAGCGCTCGATTCCGCCCGGGAGCGCGAGGAGATCGCGCGGGTCGCCGCCGACCTGCTCGACACTATGCGCGCGAACCCCGGCTGCGTCGGCGTGGCCGCCCCCCAGCTCGGCGAACCCGTGCGGATGCTCGTGGTCGACGTCACCGGCCACCGCAAGGCCACCGCGGCGCACGGCCTCCTGCTGCTCGTCAACCCGCGGATCACCGGCGAGAAGGAGACCGAGGTCGCGCGCGAGGGCTGTCTGAGCATTCCCGAGCTCACCGCCAACGTCCGGCGCGCGGTGCGCGTCGAAGTCGAAGCGGAGGACCCCGACGGCGCGCCCGTGCGCCTGCGCACGGAGGGCTTCGAGGCGCGCTGCCTACTGCACGAGGTCGACCACCTCGACGGCCTGCTGTTCCTCGACCGCGTCGACTCGCTCGTGGACGACGTCTTTCGCCGCCAGCGGCGCTCGAGCTCAAAGAGCTGAGGGGCCGGCCCGCCGGCGGGCGAGCCGACCCCTGCCTACGACTCAGCGACGCGCCGGTGCGGCCCTTCCGCGCGCGCCGAGGACCACTCGGTAGACGAGCAGCAGCAGCAGCGCGCCCGCGATCGCGACGACCCACGTCTTCAGGTCGAAGAACTGCTTGCCCGAGCCGAAGCCGATGGCCTTGGCGATGTAGCCGCCGACGATCGCGCCGACGATGCCGATGATGATCGTGACGATGATTCCCCCCGGATCATCGCCCGGCATGATCAGCTTGGCGATCGCCCCGGCGATGAGCCCGAGGACGATCCATCCGATGATTCCCATTGCAACCTCCGTGCGGCAGCGAGCCGCGGTGGTGGACGTAGAGGTACCACCGCGTCGTATACCCGGAGAACGGCCCTCTGACTCAGGCGATCCCCTCCAGACGCCCCACGATCTCTCGAGCATGGCGGGTGAAGTGGCTCGAGTCGAAGACCGCGTCGAGGTCGAGGTCGGGCTGCTCGCGCGCGAGCAGATCGCGTAGCGGCGTGCGCTCGTCCCAGGCGCGCTGGGCGAGCCTCTGCGCGATCCGGTAGGCCTCGTCCCGGCTCATTCCCCGCTCGACGAGCGCGAGGAGCACGCGCTGGGAGAAGAGGGCTCCGTGGGTGAGCTCGAGGTTCTCCTCCATCCGCTCGGCGTCGATCGTCATGCCGTCCACGAGGGCGACCGCGCGGTGCTGGATGTGGTCGAGCAGGATCGTCGAGTCGGGCAGGATCACCCGCTCGACCGAGGAGTGGGAGATGTCGCGCTCGTGCCACAGGGCGACGTCCTCGAGCGCCGCCTGGGAGTTGGCGCGCAGCACGCGGGCGAGGCCCGAGATCTGCTCCGACTTGATCGGATTGCGCTTGTGGGGCATCGCGCTCGAGCCCTTCTGGCCGGGGCGAAAGGGCTCCTGGACCTCGCGCACCTCCGTGCGCTGGAGGTGGCGTATCTCCGTGGCGAGACGCTCGAGCCCGGCCCCGGCGAGCGCTATCGCGCCCAGCAGCTCGGCGTGGCGATCACGGGCGACGACCTGGGTGGAGACCGGCTCGGCGTCGAGCTCGAGGCGCGCGAGCACGCGCGCCTCGAACCCGGGGGAGGTGGCGGCGTAGGTGCCCACCGCGCCCGATACGGCGCCCACCGCCGCCTGGTCGAAGGCGCGCTCGAGGCGGAGCACGTTGCGGTGAGCCTCGAAGGCGAAACCGGCGAGCTTGACCCCGAAGGTGGTCGGCTCGGCGTGCACGCCGTGGGTGCGGCCGACGCAGACGGTGTCCGCGTGCTCGCGCGCGCGGCCGGCGAGCGCGGCGCTCAGGGCCCGCGCGCCGGGCACGATGATCTCGCCGGCGCGGCGGAGCTGCAGCGCGAGCGCGGTGTCGAGCACATCGCTCGAGGTCAGGCCGAAGTGGATCCAGCGCCCGGCGCCGCCGGCCGACTCCGAGAGCACGTCGACGAAGGCGGCCACGTCGTGGTCGGTCGTCTTCTCGCGCTCGTCGACCGCCTCCACGGTGAAGGAGGCGCCCCGGATCGCCTCGAGCTCCTCGGCGCTCGGGCCCTCCATCTCCGCGCACGCCGCGACCTCGACCCGGCGCCACGCCTCCATCCGCGCCGCGTCGGTCCAGACGGCGCCTATCTCCGGGCGGGTGTAGCGGGCGATCATCGCCCGGGCACTATGCCAGCCGTCAGGGCCGGTGCAGCCTCAGGCGAAAGACCTTCTGGGCGCGATTGCCGCTCGTGTCCCGCGCGCGCACGACGGCTCGGAGCGCGAGGTTGTGGTGGCGCCGCACCAGCTTCGGGGTGATGCGCGCCAGCCGCACAACGATCCGGCGGGCGCGCCCGTTCCGGATAACGACCGTCACCCGGGCGAGCGTGTAGCGGCGAGCCCGGGCCCTCCCGACGCGAACGCGGTTCGCGGTCTGGAGCACAAAAGTCACGCGACAGCCCTTGGCCTCGTTGCGGCAGGCGAGGAAGAGCGCGACGCGCCGGCCGCTGCGCAGGAGGAGGGTCCCCGGGCGCTCGCTGAGGCGAGGCGGTGTCTTGTCGGCCGGCGGGGGCACCGTGGCCGGCGGCTGGGCGCCCGTGTCGACGTTCTCGCAGTCCGCCGCGGGCCGGTCGGTCGGGTCCGCGGTCACCGTGTCGACTCCTGCGCCGCACGTGATCGTCTCCGCGTTGGCGTCGCGGGCGAGGATCCTGTCGTCGCCCGCGCCGGCGTCGAACGTGTCGATGTCGGCGTCGCCCGTCAGCGTGTCGTTCCCGGCGCCCGCGACGAGCACGTCGATGCCCGGTCCGCCGTTCAGCGTGTCGTTGCCCGTGGAGCCCAGAAGCACGTCGTTGCCCCCGGCGCCGTTCAGCGTGTCGTTGCCGGGCGGCCCCGGGTCAGCGCCGGCCGTGCCGGGCGGGACGGCGCCGACGATGGTGTTCGGGCCGTCGTTGCCGGTGAGCGTGTCGTCTCCGTTCGAGCCGACGAGGTTCTCGACGGTGGAGTCGATCGTGTCGCTCTCGGTCGAGCCCTTCGCTCCGTTGTTAGTCGTGGTCGTGCCGGGGTTGGCGAGCGTCGCCGTCACCCCGGTCGTGCGGCGGATGCCGGCCTGCGCCACCGAGGCGTACACCGCGAAGTCGGTGCCGGCGCCGCCGCTGAGCGTGTCGTTGCCCGTGCCGCTTACGAGCCGGTCGTCCCCCGCGTCGCCGTTCAGCGTCGTCGCGCCGTTGCCGCCGACGAGCGTGTCGTTGCCCTCGCCCCCGTTGACCGTCCCGTCGTCGCCGGCGAGCAGGGTGTCGTTGCCGCCCAGGCCGTTGATCGTGTCGGTGCCGGCCGGACCGGGATCAACGCCGGGCGTGCCGGCGGGCGCTGCGCCGGCGATCGTGTTGTCGGCGCCGTTGCCGGTGAGCGTGTCGTTGCCGCCTGAGCCGACGAGGTTCTCGATGTCGTCGTGGACCGTGTCGGACTCGGAGGTGCCGTTCTCGCCCCCCTTCGCGGTCTGGCCCGGATCGGCGAGCGCAGCCGTCACCCCCTCGCTCCCGCGGGTGATCCCGACCTGCTTCACCGAGGCGTAGACGAGGAAGTCGGTGCCGGCCCCGCCATTGACGTCGTCGTTGCCGAGGCCCGAGACGAGGTTGTCGTTGCCCGCGTCGCCGTTGAGGGTGGTGGTCGTCCCGCGATCGCTGCCGCCCACGAGGGTGTCGTTGCCGTCGCCGCCGTTCGCGGTGCCGTTGCCGACGGTCGCGAGCGTGTCGTCGCCGCCCAGGCCGTTGATCGTGTCGGTGCCCGTGAAGGTGGGAGCGTCCACGCCCGGGGTTCCGGGTGGTGCCGTCCCCGCGATCGTGTTCGGTCCGTCGTTGCCGGTCAGCGTGTCGCTGAAGTTCGTGCCCACGAGGCCCTCAACGTCGGAGGCGATCGAGTCGTTCTCCCCCGTCTGGCCGTTCGTCGTGGTCGGCGGCGCTCCGAGGGTCGGCAGCGTGGCGGTCACCCCCGTCGTCCGGTTGATGCTCGCGGCGCCGATCGAGACGTACGCGACCGTGTCGGTGCCCGCGCCTCCGTTGAAGACGTCGTTCTCCGTGCCGCCGACCAGCGTGTCGTTGCCGTCGCCGCCGTTGATCGTTCCCGTCGGGGGACTCGAGCCCCGCTGATCACGCCGGTGTCGTTGCCGTCGCCGAGGTTCTCCACTAGCGAGGCTGCCCCGGGGACCAGGCACAGGAAGCCCTTGGGCAGGCCGCCGGCCGGCGGCGTCGGCTGACAGGCGAGCGTGGTCGCGGGATCCGAGGACCTCGTGACCGTTACCCCGGCGTTTTGATCGCCCACGAAGTAGGTGTCTGGAGGCGTCTGCTGCTTGACGATCACCGCGGTGTTGGTCTCGCCGGGCGCCGCGTCGAAGGTGAGCGGGTGCCCTTGACGGTGATCGTCGCGGCCTGCGCCGCCGCGGGCACGACGAAGAGGAGGACCAGGGACAGGAGGCAGGAGCAGGAAGCGGGGCACGCCGTCCAAGGTAGCCGGCGCGGCGCGCGGACGCGCCGCTGTCTACGCGCCCAGGATCCGCGCCGCGAGCACGGCGGCGTTGCGCGCGCTGTCCACCCCGACGCAGGCCACGGGCACGCCCGGCGGCATCTGGGCGATCGCCAGCAGCGCGTCGAGGCCTCCGGCGATCGAGGTGCGGCTCGTGAGCGGCACGCCGATCACCGGTAGGTCGGTGTGGGCCGCCACCACCCCGGGCAGCGCGGCGGCGAGGCCGGCCCCCGCGATGATCGCCCGCAGACCCCGCATGCGGGCGTTCTTCGAGTACTCGGCAACCTGCTCGGGATCCCGATGTGCCGACATCACGCGAATCTCGTGCAGGATCCCGCGGTCGGTGAGCTCGTCGCCGGCCTTCTGCATGGTCTCCATGTCGCTCTTGGAGCCCATGACGATGCCCACGCGCGGCGCGTCGACCTCGAGGCCCTCGAGCTCCTCCTCGACCTGCACCTCGGCGAGGGGAAGGGCTGCCGGACGCTCGCTCACGAGGCGGCGGCGGCGATGTCGCGGCGAAGCTGCATGCCCTCGAAGTGCACCATGTCGGCGGCAGCATACGCGGCCTCGCGGGCGACGGCGACGTCCGGGCCGAGGGCGGTGAGGCCGAGCACCCGACCGCCGGCGGTGAGGATCCGGCCGGCGCTTCCCGCGGTGCCGGCGTGGGTCACCTCGACCGCCGGGTCGAGCTCGTCGAGCCCCGAGATCTCCTCGCCGCTCGAGGAGGACTCGGGGTAGCCCGCGGAGGCGAGCACCACGGTCACCGCCGCCTCCGGGCGCCACGCGAGCTCGACGCCGCCCAGCCCGCCGCGACGCGTGCAGCGCTCGAGCAGATCGAGCAGGTCGGTCTGCAGGCGCGGCAGCACGGCCTGGGTCTCGGGGTCGCCGAAGCGGACGTTGAACTCGAGCACCCTGGCCCCCGCGGCGCCGAGCATGAGCCCGGCGTAGAGCACGCCGTGGAACGGGGTGCCACGCCGGGCGAGCTCGTCGAGGACGGGCTGGTGGACCTGCGCGCAGAGCTCGGCCGCCCGGCGAGCGTCGATCTCGGCCACGGGGGAGAAGGCCCCCATCCCGCCGGTGTTCGGTCCCAAGTCGCCGTCGCCGATCCGCTTGAAGTCGCGCGCCGGCGCGAGTGGCACCGCGCGCTCGCCGTCGCAGAGGGCGAGCAGCGAGAGCTCGTCTCCGTCCAGGAGCTCCTCCACGACCACGCGCTCAGTTCCGTGGCGACGCTCGACGAGAAAGGCGTGCAGCGCCTCTCGCGCCTCCCTCTCGTCGGCGGCGATCACCACGCCCTTGCCCGCGGCCAGGCCGTCGGCCTTGATCACGGCGGGGTAGGAGTCGATCGCCCGCAGGCCGCCCTCGACGTCCGCCACCACCGCATGGGCCGCCGTGGGGATCCCGGCCGCCGCCATCACCTCCTTGGAGAACGCCTTGGAGCCCTCGAGCCGCGCGGCGGCGGCCGAGGGCCCGAAGCAGGCGATCCCCTCCGCCGCCAGCGCGTCGGCCACGCCGGCGACGAGCGCCACCTCGGGCCCGACGACGACGAGATCGATGTCGAGCTCGCGCGCCGCGCGCACGAGGCCTTCGACGTCGTCGACCGCGACGTCGATGAGCTCGGCGTCCGCGCCGATGCCCGCGTTGCCGGGAGCGCAGAGCACGTCGGGTCTTCGCGGCGAGCGACGGAGGGACCGGACGAGCGCGTGCTCACGGCCGCCCGCGCCGACCACGAGGACCCTCACGCCGAGAGACCGCTCGGCTTCGCCTCGCTCCCGGCCTCACATCTCCGCTTCGTGAGTGCGCTGAGCGCTCCGATGTTCGGCCACGTCAGCACCTACAGCGCCGAGATGAAGTCGTCGATCGGTATCGCCGTCAGCGTCTCGTACTTCGCCGTGCCGCGCGAGCCGAGCTCGAGCGAGACCCGCGCGATCGTCGTCTCGTCGGGCGCCTCGACGATGTTGATGAAGTCGAACCGCCCGAGCGTGCACCACTGCCCCTTGACGGTCGCACCGAGCTGCTCGATCTCCCGGTTGACCTCGCGGATGCGCTGCGGGTTGTTCTTGATGGTCTGCACGCCCTCGGGCGTGAGGGTCGAGAGCATGATGTAGGTGGGCATGGTGCTCGGCGGCCTCCCCTTCGTCGCGGTCCTTGGCAGGGGTTCTACCCGATTTCGCTGGTACTTCCGCCCGCGATGCGTCAACATCGGGGCAGGGGAGGACTCGGCGGGAAGCCGACGTCCGAGCCGGTCCAACCGTCCACTGGGGAGATCTCGTGAAGAACCGCATCGCCTGGCTCGTCGGGAGCGTCGCTGCGCTCCTGCTCGCCGGGCCGCCCGCCGCGCAGGCCGCCGACGTCGCGGCCAGCCGCTCCTGCTACGTCTACGACGGTTCTCGGCGTCCGCTGGTCATAGGCGGTACGAAATTCGCCCCGAACCACGTCGTGGATTTCCACGCCGGCACGCGCCTGCTCGCCCGGGACATGACGGACGAGCAGGGCAGGGTGTTCCATACGTTCACCGTCGGCGAGCTCTACCGCGGGCACCTCTCGCAGCGCGTCACGGTTTCCGTGAGCGACGGAGCCACCTCCGCGAGCACGTCGTTCGGGATCGAGCGCTTCGACGCCGTGATCGCGCCGAGCTCGGGCTCGCCCGCGCGGGCGGTGCGGGTCTCCCTGTTCGGCTGGGGGAGCTCGACGCTCTACCTCCACTACGTGCCGCCGCACGCTCGTCGGGCGGTGCGGACCGTGCGCCTCGGCCGCACCCATGGCGTAAGCGACGGATGCGGCCACCTGGTCGTCCGCCTACCGCACCTCTACCCGTTCCGCCCGCGCGCGGGCACATGGACGCTGCAGTTCGACACACGTCGGGGCTACAGCTCGCGGAGCGTCCCGCGCATCGGCTACCGCTCGCGGATCTTCGTACGCTGAGCGCCTTCCCCTACGCCGCGGCCGCGGCCGCGGCCGCGGCCGGCACGGGCGCGGGCGCCTTGGCGAAGGTCAGCTCCCCGCCCTCGGCGCCGACGAGCACGGTGTCGCCGGGCCGGAAGCGGCCCTCGAGGATCGCCAGCGCCAGCGGATCGACCAGCTTCTTCTGGATCACCCGCTTGAGCGGACGCGCGCCGTAGGTCGGGTCGTAGCCCAGGTTGCCGACCAGCGTGCGCGCCTCTTCGCTCAGCCCGATCTCGATCTCGCGCTCCCGCACCCGGCGCACGAGGCGCTCGACCTGCAGGGTGACGATCTCGCCGATCTCCGCCCGGGTGAGCGAAGCGAACTCGACGATGTCGTCCAGCCGGTTGACGAACTCGGGGCGGAAGTGCGCCTCGACTCCCTCCCGGCCGCCCGGGATGTTCGAGGTCATGATGAGCACGACGTTCTTGAAGTCGACCGTCCGGCCCTGCCCGTCGGTCAGGCGCCCGTCGTCCATGACCTGGAGCAGGGCGTTGAACACGTCGGGGTGGGCCTTCTCGACCTCGTCGAGCAGCACCACGGAGTAGGGCCGGCGGCGCACCGCCTCGGTGAGCTGGCCGCCCTCCTCGTAGCCGACGTAGCCCGGAGGCGCGCCGACGAGCCGCGAGACGGAGTGCTTCTCCATGTACTCCGACATGTCGATGCGGATCATCGCGTCCTGCGAGTCGAACATGAACTCGGCGAGGGCGCGGGCGAGCTCGGTCTTCCCCACGCCGGTGGGGCCGAGGAAGAGGAAGGTGCCGATGGGCCGGTCGGGATCCTGCAGGCCGGCGCGTGAGCGGCGCAGCGCGGCGGAGACCGCCTCGACCGCCTCCTCCTGACCGATCACCCGCTGGTGCAGGCGCTCCTCCATGTGCATGAGCTTCTCGATCTCGCCCTCCATGAGGCGCGAGACGGGGATGCCCGTCCACGTGCCGACGACCTCGGCGATGTCCTCGGAGTCGACCTCCTCCTTGAGAAAGCGGGTCGGGCCCCGCTCGGCGCCCGAGGACTCCGCCTCCTCGAGCTGGCGCTCGAGCGCGGGAATCTCGCCGAAGCGCAGCTCGCCCGCGCGCTGCAGGTCGCCCTCGCGCGTGACCCGCTCGAGCTCGCGGCGCGCCTGCTCGAGCTGCTCGGCGATGTGCCCGGCGCCCTGCAGGAGCTCCTTCTCGCGCTGCCACTCGGCGGTCATCGCCGCCGAGCGCTCGCGCTCCTCGGCCAGCTCGCGCTCGATCGCCTCACGCCGCGCCACGGTGGCCGGGTCCTCGTCGTCCTTGAGCGCCTCGCGCTCGATCTCGAGCTGGACGATGCGGCGGTCGACCTCGTCGATCTCCGTGGGCTTGGAGTCGATCTCGATCCGCAGACGCGAGGAGGCCTCGTCGAGCAGGTCGATCGCCTTGTCGGGCAGGAAGCGGTCGGCGATGTAGCGGTGAGAGAGCGTGGCCGCGGCGATGATCGCGGTGTCCTGGATGCGCACGCCGTGGTGGGCCTCGTAGGTGCCCTTGAGCCCGCGGAGGATCGCGATCGTGTCCTCCACGGAGGGCTCGCCGACCAGCACGGGCTGGAAGCGGCGCTCGAGCGCCGGGTCCTTCTCGATGTGCTTGCGGTACTCGTCGAGCGTGGTGGCTCCGACGGCCCTCAGCTCGCCGCGCGCGAGCATGGGCTTGAGGAGGTTGGCAGCGTCGACGGCGCCCTCCGCGGCGCCCGCGCCGACGATCGTGTGCAGCTCGTCGATGAAGAGGATGACCTGGCCGTCGGCGTCGGCGATCTCCTTGAGCACCGCCTTGAGCCGGTCCTCGAACTCGCCGCGGTACTTCGCGCCCGCTACGAGCGCGCCGATGTCGAGGGCGACCACGCGCCGGTCGCGCAGGCCCTCGGGCACGTCGCCCGAGACCACGCGCTGGGCGAGGCCCTCGGCGATCGCGGTCTTGCCCACGCCGGGCTCGCCGATCAGGACGGGGTTGTTCTTCGTGCGCCGGGAGAGGACCTGGACGACGCGACGGATCTCGTCGTCGCGGCCGATGACCGGGTCGAGCTTGCCGTCGCGCGCGGCCTCGGTGAGGTCGCGCCCGAACTTCTCGAGCGCCTGGAACTTGTCCTCGGGGTTCTGGTCGGTAACGCGGTGCGGCCCGCGCACCTCGGCGACGGCCTGGTGCAGGCGCTCGGTGCTCGCGCCGTGGGCCCGGAGCACGTCGCCCGCGGGAGAGGACTGGGCGGCGGCGAGGGCGAGCAGGAGATGCTCGGCGGAGACGTACTCGTCCCGGAGCTCGCGGGCCTGGCGCTCGGCGTCGCGGAGCACCTGCCCGAGCTCGTTCGAGGCTGCGCTCGCCTCGGCACCCGGGCCGCTCAGGGTGGGCAGACGGTCGAGGGCCTGGTTGAGGTCGGCCCGGACGGCGGGGGCGGGGGCTCCGAGCTTCTGGAGCACGGGGGCGACCACGCCGCCGTCCTGCTCGAGCAGGACGGAGAGCAGGTGCTCCGGCGTGACCTGTGGGTTTCGGCGCTCGTCGGCCAGCCGCTGGGCGGCCTGAAGCGCCTCCTGGGACTTGATCGTCAAGCGGTCTGGGTTCATGGATCTCAGTGTACCTGACTAAGATTTGCGACGCAAGCCCTCGTCCCTCGCGCCGCTACGATCGCGGTCATGAGCGACGACGGGCTGGCGGCGAGCCTCGAGAAGATGCGCGATGCGGGTGTCCCCGAGATCGCGGCCCGAAACTTCTCCTTCTACTACGAGCAGCTCGCGGCGGGCGAATCGGGGTTCGTCGCCGAGGCCGAGATCGAGCCCGCTCAGGGCGTGCCGGACGCAGGCAACCTCCCCACGGACCGAGCGAGCGAGGCCGAGGCCCTGAACCGCGCGGTGGTGATCAAGCTGAACGGCGGCCTGGGGACGAGCATGGGGATGACCCGCGCGAAGTCGCTGCTGCCGGTCAAGGACGGTCTCTCCTTCCTCGACATCACCGTGCGACAGATCCTCGCCCTGCGCGAGCGCCACGGCGTGCGGCTGCCGCTCGTGCTCATGAACTCGTTCTCCACGCGCGAGGACTCACTGGCCGCGCTCAGGCAACACCCCGAGCTCCCCTCCGACGTGCCGCCCGACTTCGGCCAGAACCAGGAGCCCAAGATCCGCTCCGAGGATCTGCGACCCGTGGAGTGGCCCGCCGATCCGCGGCTCGAGTGGTGCCCCCCCGGGCACGGCGACGTCTACACCGCGCTGCTCACCTCGGGCATGCTGGGCGCGCTGCTCGAGCGCGGCTACCGCTATGCGTTCATCGCCAACGCCGACAACCTCGGCGCCGTGCTCGACCCGCGGATCCTCGGTTGGTTCGCGCGCGAGGAGATGCCCTTCCTGATGGAGGTCGCCGACCGCACCGAGGCCGACCGCAAGGGCGGGCACATCTGCCGCGACCGCGCGAGCGGGCGCCTGCTGCTGCGCGAATCGGCCCAGACGCGCGAGGAGGACCAGGACGCCTTTCAGGACGTCGCCCGGCACGGCTACTTCAACACGAACAACCTCATGGTCGACCTGGAGACCCTGCGCGCCGTGATGACCGCGCGCGACGGCGTGCTCGGGCTGCCGATGATCCGCAACGCCAAGACCGTCGACCCGAGCGACTCCTCCTCACCCGCGGTGATCCAGCTCGAGACCGCGATGGGCGCGGCGATCGGCGTGTTCGACGGGGCGCGCGCGGTGCGTGTCGGCCGCGAGCGCTTCGCTCCCGTGAAGACGACGAACGACCTGCTCGTGCTGCGCTCCGACGTCTACGAGCTCACGGAAGAGGCGCGCGTCGTCGTGTCCGCGCGCCGGGCGCGCCGCGACGCTCCCTACGTCGATCTCGACCCCGCGTACTTCAAGCTGCTGCCGCACTTCGACGCGCGGTTTGCCGATGGGCCGCCGTCGCTCGTCGACTGCGAGCGCTTCGTCGTGCGCGGCGACGTGCGCTTCGGGCGCGAGGTCGTCGTCCGGGGCGCGGTCGAGGTGGCCGGCGGCGACGAGGAGCAGCTCCCGATCCCGGACGGGACGGAGCTGGAGGGCGACTCAGCCGAGGTGGAAGGCACCTAGGATCCTCGGCATGAGCACGCGCGCCCCGCCCTTCACCCCTCCCTTCGGGCCCGAGCACGAGGAGCTGCGCGAGTCGCTGCGGCGCTTCGTCGCGCGCGAGCTCGCGCCGCACGCGACCGAGTGGGAGCGCTCGACGTTCCCCGACGCGGTGTTCGAAGCGATGGCCGCCCACGGCTTCCTCGGCCTGAAGTACCCGGAGGAGCTCGGGGGCGAGGGGGGTGACTTCCTCCACGAAGCCGTGCTCGTCGAGGAGCTCGCGCGCTGCGGGTCCGGAGGCGTCGCGGCCGGGATCGGCGCCCACTGCGAGATCGCCACCCCGCCGATCTGGAAGTTCGGCACCGAGGACCAGAAGCAGCGCTACCTCGTGCCCGCGGTTCGCGGCGAGCTCATCGGGGCGCTGGCGATCACCGAGCCCGACGCCGGCTCGGACGTCGCCTCGGCGCGGACACGCGCCGCGCGCGTCGACGGCGGCTGGCTCGTCAACGGCGAGAAGAGCTACATCACGAACGGAGTTCGCGCCGGCTTCTACGTCACCGCAGTCAAGACGACCAACGAGGGCGGCCACCACGGCATGTCGTTCCTCATCGTCGAGAAGCAGGAGGCGATCGAGACCGCCGCGCTGAAGAAGATGGGCTGGCACGCGTCGGACACCGCCACCGTCACCTTCCGCGACGCCTTCGTGCCCGAGGAGAACCTCCTCGGGCAGCTCGACGAGGGCTTCAAGTTGATCATGGCCAACTTCCAGTGGGAGCGCCTTACGATGTCGCTCGGGTCGGTGGCCGCAATGCAGGTCGTGTTCGAGAAGACGCTGGATTTCGCGCGCGAGCGCCGGGCCTTCGGCCGCTCGGTCGGCCGCTTCCAGGTCATCCGCCACAAGCTCGCGGACATCGCGACGAGCATCCACACCTCGCGCTGCTTGACCTACGACGCGCTGCGGCGCTTTCACGCCGGCGAGGACGCCACGCTGCCGGTGACGATGGCCAAGCTCGTCACTCAGCGCGCGGCGGTCGACGTGATGGACGAGTGCCTCCAGATACACGGCGGCGCCGGCTACATGGAGGAGTACGGGATCGAGCGCGCCTACCGGGACGCGCGGCTGGGACCGATCGGCGGGGGCACCGACGAGATCATGCGCGAGGTCGTCGGCCGCTCGCTTCCGCTGTGATGAGGGGCCCCTGGGTGAGGCGGACCTACGCACCGGGCCGCTCGAAGCGCACGATGGCGCCCGGGCGCGCGTAGGGCACGATCTCCGCCTTGAGGGCGGAGCGCACCCGCTCGAGGCGCTGCACCTCAGCGGAGAGCTCCCGAGCTCGGTGCTCGAGCGCGTGCACGCGGCGCTCGGTCCGGGCCAGCTTCTCCTCGAGCTCGATCACCCTCTCGACGCCCGCGAGGTTCAGCCCGAGCTCCGTCGTCATCTCCTGGATGCGGCGCAGACGCTCGACGTCCTGATGGGAGTAGAGGCGGGTTCCCTTGGGGGAGCGCTTGGGCTCGATCAGCCCGCGCTGCTCGTACATCCGCAGCGTCTGGGGGTGCATCTCGGCGAGCTCGGCGGCGACGGAGATCATGAACACCCCGCGGTCGTCGGAGACCTCGACCCGGGCACGCACGCGCCGGCTGGCCATCACGAGTCGCCGCCCGAGGCCCCGGCCGCCGTGAAGAGCCGGGCGCGCGGATCCCCGTTCATCACCTTGGAGAGCTCGTCGACCGCGGCCTCCTGCTGGGGGGAGAGCGTCGCCGGCACGTCGATCACGAAGCGGTAGTGGATGTCGCCCCGCCCCGAGCTCCCGAGCTTCGGCGGCCCCTCGCCGCGCAGCCGCTGCACGGTGCCGTGCTTGGTCCCGGCCGGGACCCGCAGGCGCTTTGAGCCGTGGAGGGTGGGCACCTCGACCGTCGCGCCGCGGATCGCCTCCGGGATCGTGAGCGGCACCTCCACCGCGACGTTCTCGCCGTCGCGCTTGAACACCGGGGAGTCCCCGACGCGGGTGACGACGTAGAGGTCGCCGGGCTCGCCGCCGTTTGATCCGGGCTCGCCCTTGCCCGAGAGCCGCACGCGGCTGCCCTCCCGGACTCCCGCGGGGATGTTCACGCGAAAGCGCTTGATGGTCCGCGTCGCTCCCGAGCCGTGGCAGGTGGGGCAGGGGGTCTCGATCACGGTGCCGGTGCCGGCACAGCGCGAGCACGGGGTGGAGATCGAGAAGAGCCCTTGGCCCTGGGCCTCGACGCCACGCCCCTGGCAGACGGGACAGACCCTGGGCCGGGTCCCGGGCTTGGCCCCCGTGCCGTGGCAGGTGAGACACGGCGAGGAGGTCGGCACGGCGATCGGCACCTGCGCGCCGTCGACGGCCTGGGCGAAGGAGATGGGCACCTCGGTCTCGAGGTCGCGTCCGCGCTGGGGGCGGGGCCGCGCTCCCCCGCCGCCTCCTCCGGCCGGGCCGCCGGCCCCCCCCGCCCGGCCCGCGGCGCCTCCGAAGAGATTGGAGAGGATGTCGCCGAAGGACCCTCCGAACGCGCTCGGGTCGAAGCCGCCGCCCGGGCCGGCCGCGAAGGGGCCGGTGCCCCGGTCGTAGTGCCCGCGCTTCTCGGCGTCCCCCAACACGTCGTAGGCGGCCTGGATCTGCTTAAAGCGCTCCTCGGCCGCCGCGTCGCCCGGGTTGCGATCGGGGTGATACTGGCGCACCAGCTTGCGATGGGCCTTCTTGATCTCCTCGGGCGAAGCGCCCTTGGCGACGCCGAGGGTTGCGTAGAGGTCGGGGCGACTCGCGGCCATGACGCGCTGCTCCTACGCGGCGACCACGACGCGCGCGGGCCGCAGCACGAGCTCGCCGTGACGGTAGCCCTGCTGGTAGACGTCGGCCACCGTGCCCGGCTCGGCGCCCTCGACGGGTTGCTGGGTGATCGCCTCGTGCTCCTGGGGATCGAAGCGCTCGCCCTGGGGCGAGAAGGGCTCGATGCCCACCCGCGCGAGCGCGGCGACGAGCTCGACCTGGACGAGCTTGACGCCCGGGCCGAGATGCTCGTCGCTCGAGTCTCCGTCCGCGGCAGCGAGCGCTCTGCCGAGGTTGTCGAGAGCGGGAAGCAGCTCGCGCGCGAGCCGGGCGACGCCGCGGGCCTCCGCGGCGCGCAGGTCACGCGCGGAGCGCTTGCGGTAGTTCTCGAAGTCGGCCTGGGTGCGCTGCGCGAGCGCGAGGTACTCGTCGCGCTCGCGCTCGAGCTCGCTCGCCTCGGGCTCCTCCTCGGCGGCCGGCGCCTCCGTCTCCTCGGGCGCCGGCTCGGCGGAGGAGACGGGCTCGTCCGGAGCGGCCGGGGCGGAGACCGGCGCCGGGACGCCGGTCTCCTCCTCGACGGGCTGGGGATGCGTGGAGTCCTCGCGCATCGCTAGCGGCCCTCGTCCACGACCTCGGCGTCGACGACGTCCTCCTCGGCGTGCGCGCCGTTGGCCGCCTTGGCGCCGGCGCCGTCGGGCTCGTGGGCTCCCTGCTCCTGGGCGCGCTGGTACATCGCCTCGGAGACCGCGTGGAAGGCCGTCTGCAGCGCTTCGGTCTTTCCGGTGATCGCCGCGGCGTCCTCCGAGGTGAGCGACTCGCGCACGTCCTTGATCGCGGCCTCGATCTGCTCCTTGGAGGAGGAGTCGACCTGGTCGCCCAGGTCGACGAGCTGCTTCTCGGCCTGGTAGGCCGCGTTCTCGCCGCCGTTCCGAGCCTCGGCGAGCTCGCGCTGACGGCGGTCGTCCTCGGCGTGGGCCTCGGCGTCGCCGACCATCCGCTTGATCTCGTCCTCCGAGAGCCCGGAACCCGAGCGGATCTCGATCTTCTGCTCCTTGTTCGTCCCCAGGTCCTTGGCGGAGACGTTGAGGATGCCGTTGGCGTCCATGTCGAACGCGACCTCGACCTGCGGGATGCCGCGCGGCGCCGGCGGGATGCCGGTGAGCTGGAACTTGCCGAGCGACTTGTTGTAGCTCGCCATCTCGCGCTCGCCCTGGAGGACGTGGATCTCCACGCTCGGCTGGTTGTCCTCCGCGGTGGAGAACACCTCCGACTTGCGCGTGGGGATCGTCGTGTTGCGCTCGATGAGCTTTGTCATGACGCCGCCCTTGGTCTCGATGCCGAGGGTGAGCGGGGTGACGTCGAGCAGGAGGACGTCCTTGACGTCGCCCGCGAGCACGCCGGCCTGGATGGCGGCGCCGACGGCGACGACCTCGTCGGGGTTGACTCCGCGGTGGGGGTCCTGACCCGTGAGCTCCTTGACCTTCTCCTGCACGGCGGGCATGCGCGTCATGCCGCCGACCATCACGACGTGGTCGATCTTGGCGGCGCCCTTCTCCTTGGCGTCGTCGAGCGCCTGGCGCACCGGCACGACCGTGCGGTCGAGCAGAGCGGCCGTGAGCTCGGTCAGCTTGGCGCGGGAGAGCCGGGTGTCGAGGTGCTTCGGGCCGCTCTGGTCGGCGGTGATGAACGGCAGGTTGATCTGGGTCTCCTGCGTGGTGGAGAGCTCGATCTTGGCCTTCTCCGCCGCCTCGTAGAGCCGCTGAAGGGCCATGGCGTCGGCACTGAGGTCGATGGCCTGCGACTTCTTGAACTCCGAGACGAGCCAGTCGACGATCGCCTTGTCGAAGTTGTCGCCGCCGAGGTGGTTGTCTCCTGCGGTCGACTTGACCTCGAACACGCCGTCGGCGATTTCGAGGACGGAGACGTCGAAGGTGCCGCCGCCGAGGTCGAAGACGAGGATCGTCTGGTCGGTCTCCTTGTCGAGGCCGTAGGCCAGCGCGGCGGCGGTCGGCTCGTTGATGATGCGCTTGACGTCGAGGCCGGCGACCTTGCCGGCGTCCTTCGTGGCCTGGCGCTGGTCGTCGTTGAAGTACGCGGGGACGGTGATGACCGCCGAGTCGACCGTGTCGCCCAGATAGGCCTCGGCGTCGGCCTTGAGCTTTTGCAGGATCATCGCGGAGATCTCGGGCGGGGAGTACTGCTTGCCGCCCGCATCCACGCGGGCGTCGCCGCCCGGGCCCGCGACGACCTTGTAGGGAACGATCGACTCCTCCTCGCGCACCTCGGCCTCCTTGCGGCCCATGAAGCGCTTGATCGAGAAGACGGTGTTGGTGGGGTTGGTGACGGCCTGGCGCTTGGCGACGGTGCCCACGAGCCGCTCGCCGCCCTGCGTGAACGCGACGACGGACGGCGTGGTACGCCCGCCCTCGGCGTTCTCCACGACGGTCGGCTCGCCGCCCTCGAGGACGGCCATGCAGGAGTTCGTGGTCCCCAGGTCGATTCCGATTGTCTTGCCCATATGCGGGTCTCCTTACTCGATGTGCTACAAAGAAATCTGCGTGCGACTGTAGCAGATCTGCGCAGGGGGCAAGCGCGCGTTCCCGCAAGCGCGCCCTTGAAATCGAAACGCGCCGCTCGGCGGAAGGATCGAAGGGGCCAGAGCCCTTTCGATGCTTCACCGCCGCGGCGGTGCGACCGCGCACGCGCCAACGGGCGCCCGGAGGGGCGCCCGTATCGCCTCTCCAGTCTTGGTGGGCGAACCGCACGCGCCGGTGCGGAGGACCAGCAGCACGTCTGCGAGCCGGAACGCTGCCAGCCCGTTACCGACGGCGCACCAGGACAGGGCGCACGGAGGCATTCGACGTCGGACCGGAGAACCACGGCAGGAAGAGCGAGACGAACACGAGCAGCGCGCCGCCGTCCGTGAACGCCGTGCCGAGTTACCGGCGCGCTCGTCTCACGACCGTCCGTGCACCGTTGCCTGGGTGACGGTCCGTGGACGTTCGCCCGCGGCGGAGCCTCGATCGCCGTCATGCCCGCCGGCTCGGGCACCCCCGCCGCAGCGCGCACGAGGGACAGTCGGGCACGCGGGCGTGGCAGGTGCGCCGGCCGTGGCGCAGCAGGTTGACGTGGAGCTCGAGCTCCTGTCCGCGCGGGGTGAGCGCGGTCATCGCGTCGTGGAGCTCATCGAAGCCGGCGCCGGGACGAAGCAGCCCGAGGCGCGTCGCGACCCGCGAAACGTGGGTGTCGACCGGCACGTCGCGCAGGCCGAAGGAGAAGAGCAGCACGCAGGCGGCGGTCTTGCGGCCGACGCCGGGCAACCCGCAGAGGTACTTCCTCCCTTCCTCGACCGGTGCCTCGGTGAGCCAGTCGAGCGCCACCGGTTCGCCGATCGCGCGCAGGATCGCCTGGATCCGAACCGACTTGACCTTCGAGATCCCACCCGGACGGATCGCCTCCTCCACCTCCTCCACGGGCGCGTCGCGCACGGCCGTCCAGAACTCGAAGCGCTCGCGCAGGCGCACGAAGGCCACGTCGCGGTTGCGGTCGTTCGTGCTCTGGGAGAGCACGGTGAGGATCAGCTCGTCGAGTGGACGCCGATGCGGCGGGAGGGTCGGGATCCCGTAGACCGCGCGCAGGCGGTCGCGCACGGCCCGCACGCGCGGGCGCGTCGGCGGCACCCACGCCGGCGACGCCCGGCCGCGGCTCACGCCGGGGCGCCCCACCGCTCCTCGGCGCTCGCGGCCGCCGCGGCGAGCGCCTCGCGCAATCCCGCCGCCACCGCGGGCGGGTAGTAGCCCGTGCGCTCGAGGTGGGCGAGTAGGACGCCCGTGAGCACGCCGATCGCGACCGCCGGGGAGGAGACCCCGGCCAGGTCGGCTCGATGCTGCCCGCGCAGGATGGCGCCTGCGCCCCCGGCCTCGAGCGTGAGAACCACCATCCGCGCGCCCGCCTTGAGCAGCGCGAGGGCCGCCCGATCGGGATCGGGCTCCCCCGTCAGGAGCTCGGCGTCGGCCCGGGTGGCGCACACGAGGAGAGCGCCCGGGACGCACGCGTTGGCGCTGGCCGCCGCGTCGGCCACCGACCGCCAGCGCCGCGGGCTGAGCTGCGGGGCGAAGAGCACCGGCTTCTCCGCCGCAAGCGCCCGCTCGCGAGCCGCCATCGTGACCGCGCGCTCGTCCTGGCCCACGAGTGTGCTCGAGCCCAGGACGAGTGCGTCGCACCTCTCCACCGCCTGCTCGAGCCCCCCGGCCACGGCGGCCATCGTGCGGCCGATCGGCTCGCCGTAGAGCTGCACGTCGGGCTCGCCGTCCGCTTGGCAATGGACCACGGCCAGCGCGGTCTGCGCGCCGGAAACGAGCTGAAACCAGCTCGCATCGACATCGGCGGCGGCGAGACGATCTCTCAGCCACCGCCCCCAGGGATCGTCGCCTGCTCCGCCCCCGAGGGCGACCGAGGCACCGTGCCGTGCCGCGGTGAGCGCGATGCCCAGGGCCGCGCCGCCGAGACGTGGCACGAACGCCTCGCCGGGCGACCCGTGGGCGGCCCGGCGCTCGCACACGAGCTCCACGAACGCTTCTCCCAGGCAGAGCGCGGGCATCGGACGAGGACCCTAACGGCGCGCTGGGAGCGGGCTATGGTTCGCCGCCGCGTGGCGGCCTTGGAGCACCTGGACGAGCTCGACGGCCTTCCCGTCTTCTGGCGTCACGCCGACGCGCCCGGCGGGGCGAGCGTCGTTCCCGCGCTCTATCTCCACGGCGTGCCCACGAGCTCGGACGACTGGGAGCCGTTCCTCGCCGCCCACGGCGGCCTCGCACCCGACCTCCCCGGTTTCGGGCGCTCGGGCAAGCCCGCCCACTTCGCCTACGGGATCGAGGGCTACGCGGACTGGCTCGAAGCGTTTCTCCCCCATGCCGGGGTGGAGGGAGAGCTCGACCTCGTCGTGCACGACTGGGGCGCCGTCGGGCTGGCCTTCGCCCAGCGCCATCCCGAGCGGATCCGCCGGCTCGTGATCCTCAACGCGGTGCCTTTCCTCGAGGGCTACCGCTGGCACTGGATCGCGCGCCTCTGGCGCCGGCGGATACTCGGCGAGCTCGCCATGGGCGCCATGAGCTCGTGGGCCCTGGGGCGCCTCTCCCGCGCGGCGCGCCCGGACGGCGAGCCGCTGCCCGCGGCGATGCTCGAGCGGGTGTGGTCGCAGTTCGACTACGGGACCCAGCGGGCGATCCTGCGGCTGTATCGCGGCGCCCCCGAGGACCACCTCGAACGGGCCGGAAAGAGGTTATGTGACCTTCGCGGGCCCGCGCTGGTAGCGTGGGGAGCGCGGGATCCGTACATCGATCCCGCCTTCGCCGAGCGCTATGGCGCGCGCCTGCCGCAGGCGACCGTGGAGCTTCTCCCGGATGCCGGGCACTGGCCGTGGCTCGACCGACCGGAACTGGTCGATCGGGTCGGTGCGTTCCTGCGCGCGCCGTAGAGCAGCGGAGCGACCCAGCCGCCACCGACGCGCCCCGCCCGGGCGCACGCACACCGCAGGGGGACCCTCGATGACCATCCACACCCGCTGCCGGCTCGCGCCGGCAGCGACCTCGCGACGCCTGCGACCGGCCGGAGCGCTGCTGCTCGCCGCGCTCCTCCTGGCCCTTGCCGCCGCGCCCAGTGTCGCGCCCGCCGCACACCGCCACCGCGCCGCCATCGGGGACCGGGTGGAGCGGGCGATCGCGCGGGGCATCAACCGCTTCCGAGCGCAGCACGGGCTGGCTCCCGTGCGCCTCGACCGGCGCCTCTCGCTCGCCTCGCGGCGCCACTCCCTGAGCATGGCTCGCGGTCACTACTTCGCCCATGACTCCTCGGGCGGTCCGTGGAGCAACCGCGTGCGCGCGGCGAGCCACGCCGACGAGGTCGGCGAGGTGCTCGCCTACCTCCGCGGCGCCTCGCCGCGCCGCCAGCCCGGAGCGGTCGTCTCCTTGTGGATCAACTCGCCGCCGCACCGCGCCGTGATGCTCACGCCGGGCTTCCGGCGCCTCGGCGTCGGGCGCGCGCGCTCGGGCCGGACGACGTTCTTCACCGCGGACTTCGCCTCCGGTCGCTGACAGCGCGCCGCACCTCCTACCCTCCGGCGATGCGGCGGGCCGCCCTCGCTTCGTGGCTCCTGGCTCCCGTCGCGCTCGCCGTCCTGGGTGCGGCGGGGTATCTCCTCCTCCAGCCCGCGAGCGTCGACCTCGCCGCGCACACCTACCGCGCGGGGCTGTTCGACCGCGAGGGCTTCACGCTGTGGGACAACGCCTGGTACGGCGGCCACCACGTGCCGGGCTACAGCGTCCTCTTCCCTCCTGTCGCCGCGGCGCTCGGTCCGCGCCTGGCCGGGGCGCTCAGCGCGGTGGGGAGCGCCGGCCTGTTCGCGGCGCTCGTGCACGGACATTTCGGGCGCGCCGCCCGGGTGGGAGCCGCGTGGCTCGGGCTCGGGACCCTGACCGTGCTGCTCAGCGGACGCCTGGCGTTCGGCTTCGGCCTGGCGCTCGGGCTCGCCGCCCTGCTCGCGCTGCAGCGCGGGCGGCGCAACCTGGCCGGGGCGCTCGCCGTGGCCTGCTCGCTCGGGAGCCCAGTGGCCGGGCTCTTCCTCGCGCTCGCGGGTGCGGCGCTCGCCGCCCGGCCGCCACGGCGGCGCGACGGTGTCACGCTCGCTCTCGCCGCGCTCGCGCCCGTGCTCGCGCTGGCGCTCGCCTTCCCCGAGGGTGGAACGGAGCCCTTCAGATTCTCCGCCTTCTACCCCGTCGTGCTCTTCGCCGGGCTCCTGCTCCTGATCCTTCCCGCGCGGGAGGGGGCGCTGCGCGTCGGGCTACTGCTCTACGTCCTGGCCGCGCTCGCGTCGTTCGCGATTCCCACCCCGGTGGGCGGGAACGTCACGCGCCTGGGAGCGCTCGTCGCCGGCCCGCTGGCCGCGTGCCTGCTGTGGGAGCGCCGGCGCGGCCTGCTCGCGCTCTGCGCGCTGCCGCTGCTCGCCTTCCAGTTCGCGCCCGCCGTGCGGGACGTCTTAGAGGTCAGAGGCGATCCCTCCGTCGGGCGCGCGTACTACTCGCCCCTGCTGGCCTTCCTCGCCCGCCAGGCGGGTCCGCCCGCGCGGCTGGAGATCCCCTTCACCCGGAGCCACTGGGAGGCCGCGTGGGTGGCTCCGCACGTGGCGCTGGCGCGAGGCTGGGAGCGCCAGCTCGACGTGAGCTACGACGGACTCTTCTACCGCTCGCCGCTGCTCCCCGGCACCTACCGCGCGTGGCTGAGCGACCTCGGGGTGCGCTGGATCGCCCTGCCCGACGTTCCCCTGGACTCGAGCGGGCGCGAAGAGGCGCGGCTTCTCCGCGCCGGGCTGCCGTGGCTGCGTCCCGCGTGGAGCGGGGAGCACTGGCGCGTGTGGGAGGTCCGCGACCCCGGGGCGCTCGCGCGCGGGCCGGCGAGCGTCACGCGGTTGGCCCCTGAGGAGGTCGACCTTGCGGTGAAGCACCCGGGTCGAGTCGTCCTCCAGGTGCGCTTCACGCCCTACTGGGCGCTCGGGGCCGGCGCGGGGTGCGTGGGTCGCGCACCCGGCGGCTGGACCGCGCTCACGGCCCGCACAAGCGGGACCTACCGGCTTCTCACCCGCTTCTCGCCGGGCCGGGTCGGAGCCCGCGGCGCGCGCTGCGACTAACGCTGCGCCAACAGTTTCGGCCGCTTGGCGCGGATAGCATGGCCCGCCTCTCATGAAGCGCTCCCTCCGCTCGATCGAGACCCGGCTTCTCCCGTGCGGCGGGCTCGACGCCGGCCGCCAGGTCCTCCTCTTCGCCGCGGCCTACATGGGCTATCGCATCGCCCGCGGAGTGGTCGCCGGTCACGAGAACACCGCCTCGTGGAACGCGACGAAGGTCATCTTCCTCGAGATGAAGCTCCACTTCTTCGTCGAGCCGGCGGTGCAGGCGTGGTCCTCGGCGCACCACGGGGTGATCGCCGTCGCGAGCTGGCTCTATCTGAACTCCCAGTTCTCGGTGACCTTCGGAGTCCTCTTCTTCCTCTACCTCTTCCGCAACGAGTCCTACTACTTCGTGCGCAACATGTTCATGATCGCGATGAGCGTCGCGCTCGTCGGCTACGTCGTCTATCCGACGGCCCCGCCGCGGCTCATGAGCCAATGGGGCTTCAGCGACTCGGTGGCCAACTACACGGGCGTCTCGGAGTCGCAGGGAACCGTGAGCGCGCTGACCAACCTCTACGCCGCCGTTCCCTCCATGCACGTCGCCTTCGCGCTCATGATCGGCTGGCCGCTCGCCCGGCTCGTGCGCTCGCGCACCCTGCGGGTCTTCTGGGCGCTCTACCCGCTCCTCATCACCTTCGTGGTCGTCGCGACCGGCAACCACTTCATCCTCGACGCCGTGCTCGGAGCGCTCACCGCGGCGATCTCGGCGAGCTTCGCGCATCGGCTCCTGGCCCGCGCGCGCCCGGCGGCCTGGGCGTTCAGCCCGGCGCCCGCCGAGGCCGCCGCCTGATGGCGCCGCCGGAGACGACGCGCCCGCGTGCCCCACGCGGGCGCCGCACCGGCCGCGACGGGAGCGCTCCGGCCCGCTCGGGGGCGATGCGCAACCGGCTCATCGAGTCGCGCCTCACGCCCAACGCGATCTCGCTCACCGGCTTCACGCTGAACCTGCTGGCCGCCGGGCTCGTGGTCGGACGGCTCTTCTTCCTGGCCGGCGTCGCCTTCATCGTGGGTTCGATCATGGACACCCTCGACGGCCGCTACTCGCGCATGTCGGGCAAGGGCACGCCGTTCGGCGCCTTCCTCGACTCGACGCTCGACCGCCTCGAGGAGGGGATCGTCCTCACCGCGGTGGCCGCGTACTTCGCCGCGCGCGGCAACGAGGTCGCGGTGGCCGCGGTGGTAGCCGCGGTGCTCGCCTCGTTGATGGTCTCCTACACCCGGGCGCGCGCCGAGGCGCTCGGGGTCGAGTGCAAGGTCGGGCTCGCCACGCGGGCCGTGCGGGTGGTCATCCTCTCCGCGGGCCTCGTCTTCGCCAAAGGCGCCTCGCTCGGCCACTTCGAGCTGCTGGCTCCCGCCGTTTACGTGCTCGCCGCATTGGCGATCCTTACAGTGGGTCAGCGCATCGCGCACGTGCGCCGCGAGCTCCGCACGCTCTCGGCGTAGGTCGGCCCCCAGCGGCGAGCTGTAACCGCGCTCCGCGCGCGGGGTCCTCTTCTCCGCGCCTGTCCCCCGAAGGAGGCTTCACCATCGTGACCAAGACCAAGACCAACGCCAACGGCAACGGCTCCGCCCAGGGCAACGGCGCGTCCCACTACCAGTCCGAGAAGGTGCGGGTGGCGATCATCGGCGTGGGCAACTGCGCCTCGTCGTTCGTGCAGGGCGTCCAGCACTACCGCGACGCCGAGCCGGCCGAGTCCGTGCCCGGGCTCATGCACGTCGATCTCGGCGGGTACCACGTGCGCGACATCGAGTTCACCGCCGCCTTCGACGTCGACGCCGACAAGGTCGGCAAGGATCTCGGCGAGGCGATCTGGGCCGGGCAGAACAACACGCTGAAGTTCGCCGAGGTCGGTCCGCTCGGGGTGCCGGTGCACCGCGGAATGACCCACGACGGACTCGGCAAGTACCTCTCCCAGCGGATCGAGAAGGCACCCGGCCCGACGGCGGACATCGCCCAGATCCTCAAGGACACGCACACCGACGTGGTCGTCTCCTACCTCCCCGTCGGCTCCGAGCAGGCGACGAAGTGGTACGTCGAGCACGTGCTCGAGGCGGGCTGCGGGTTCGTGAACTGCATCCCCGTGTTCATCGCGCGCGAGGACTACTGGGACGGGCGCTTTCGCAAGGCGCGCCTGCCCATCGTGGGCGACGACATCAAGTCCCAGGTCGGGGCGACGATCGTGCACCGCACCCTCGCCCGGCTCTTCGCCGACCGCGGGGTGAAGATGCTGCGCACCTCCCAGCTCAACGTGGGCGGCAACATGGACTTCTTCAACATGCTCGAGCGCGAGCGCCTCGAGTCCAAGAAGATCTCCAAGACGAACGCGGTCACCTCGATCATGGACCACGAGCTGCCGGCCGACGACGTCTACATCGGCCCGAGCGACTACGTGCCGTGGCTCACCGACCGCAAGTGGGCGCACATCCGCGTGGAGGGCCAGGCCTTCGGCGACGTGCCGCTGAACCTCGAGATGAAGCTCGAGGTGTGGGACTCGCCCAACTCGGCGGGAATCGTCATCGATGCGGTGCGCTGCTGCAAGCTCGCGCTGAACCATGGAGTCGGCGGCCAGCTCGACGGGCCGAGCTCCTATTTCATGAAGTCCCCGCACAACCAGCGCCCCGACGACCAGGCGCGCGAGGCCACCGAGAAGTTCATCGAGGAGCACTCCGGTCTGTCCCGAACGGCACCCAGCGGCGCGCCGACTCCCGAGCCGGAGACCACCGCATAGCCTGGCTCGGCCGGGGGCAGCGGCTCGCGGGCGAGAAGGTCGTCCTCGAGCCGCTCCGCGCCGAGCACGAGGAGGAGATGGCCGCGGCGGCGGCGTTCCCGGAGGTGTGGGAGTGGGTCGACCATCCGGGCCATGAGCCCGAAGGGTTCGCGCGCTGGTTCGAGGCGGCTCTCGACGCCGCGGCGGAGGGCAGCGAGTCTCCCTTCGCGACGCTCGACGCACGCACCGGATCGCTGCTCGGCTCCACCCGCTTCCTCGAGCTCCGTCCCGAGCACCGCGGCCTGGAGATCGGCTGGACGTGGCTCACGCCTTCGGCCTGGCGCACCGGCGCGAACGTCGAGGCCAAGCTCTTGATGCTGGAGCACGCCTTCGAGCGGATGGGCTGCGCGCGCGTGGAGCTCAAGACCGACGCGCGCAACGCGCGCTCGCGCGGCGCGATGGCAGCGCTGCCGGCGCAGTTCGAGGGGATCCACCGCAAGCACCGGCTTCTTCACGACGGCTCCTACCGCGACTCGGCGTGGCACAGCGTGATCGACGACGAGTGGCCCGCCGTGCGGGCCAACCTGGAGCGACGGCTCGGGCGCTAGCGGCGGACTAGCGTCGCTCGCGCGCCAGGCGCCCCAGGCGGCGCGAGGCCCCGCGCGAGCCGAGCGCGTGGCCGCCGACCGCAACCCCCCACGGCACGAGCAGGAGGCCGGGCCAGAAGGGTCCCGCTCCCAGCAGCTCCCAGACGCCGACGGAGCCCACCCCCGCCGCGGCGTAGGAGGCGGCATGGGCGCGGAAGAGCGCCCGCTGGGCTCGGTCGACGTTCGCGGCGAGGTGGCGCACCGGGCGCCGCGGCAGGTCGGCGAGGAGCGGGGCGAGCTCGCGTCGCGTCCGCGCCGCGTAGGCGTGGACGACGCGCTCCTCGAGCTCCTCCCCGCTCAGCCGTCCGGCGGCGAAGTGACGACGCAGGCGCCCGGCGGCCTGCTCGCGCTCGGCGTCGGAGACTCGGGGCGAGCGGGAGGGCAGACGCGCGGCGACGGCGAGCGACATGCCCCCAGTATGCCCTGCTCGCGCCGGTGCTCGGCCTGCTTCTATCCTCGCTGGGGTGCCGGAGGAGCGCCTGACCGTCGCCCACGTCACCCCCTACGCGTGGGAGGCGCCGCATGAGCTGAGCGCCCAGGTCGACGGGCTCTCGCGCGAGCTCGCCCGCCGCGGGCATCGCGTGCTGGTGGTGGCGCCGTCGCACTCCAGCGAGCTCGTGCGCGAGTCGCGGCGCGCGATTCGCGGCGCGCGCGAGGACCCGGACGCGCTCTTCTCCGACGGGGCTCCCCGCGTGCTCGGCGTGGGCGAGGTGCTCTCGCTGGGGCCGGGGCGCCGCCGGAGCGCCAGCCTGCCGCTCGACGTCGCGCGCACGATCGAGGAGCTGCTCGCCGTGACTCCGCTCGATGTGCTCCACGTCCACGAGCCCTTCGCGCCGAGCGCACCGAGCGCGGCGCTTCGCCACTCCCGGGCGCTCAACGTGGGCACCTTCCACGCCCCGACCGAGCGGGTGCTCTCCACGCAGCTCGCGCGCCGGGTCGTCGCCAAACTGCTCGGCCGCCTCGACGCGCGCACCGCTTCCTACGCGGCGACCCGCGAGCTCATGCAGCGCTTCTTTCCCGCCGCCTACCGGGTGGTCGGGCCCGCGCTGGACGCTCCGGCGCGCGCCCCCGAGACCACGACCTTCGCCTTCCTCGACGAGGAGGAGCGACCGGCCCTGCGGCTCTTCCTGCGCGCCCTGCGCCGGCTCCCCCGCGAGCTCAATTGGAACGCGGTCGTCCACACCCGGCGGGGCGGCGCTCCCTCGGGCGCCCTGCGGGAGTCGCTACGGGAGCGCGTGCGCTTCGTCGGCGCGAACGGCGAGGCGGACGCGGGCGACGCCTCCGCGGTGCTCGCCGGCGCGCTCGTCGCCGTGAGCGCCTCCTCGGGCGTCGCGCCCGCTCCCGGCACGCTGCTCCGCGCGCTCGCCGCCGGCGCGGTGCCGGTCGCCGCGCGCATCCCCGTCTACGAGGAGATCCTCGGCGAGGGCGAGCGCGGGCTGCTCTTCGAGCCCGGCGACGTCGAGACGCTCGCCGCTCAGCTCACCCGTCTGGCCGAGGACGGCGAGCTGCGAGGCCGCCTGAGCGCGGCGGCCGACCCCCTGCGCTCCTCCCTCTCCTTCGCTCGCCTCGCCGACGACTTCGAGGAGGTCTACACGGAGCTCGTCGAGCGCCGTCACGATGACCGCGAGCAGCCCGCGGTCCGCGCGCGGCTGCGCCGGCGCGAACTCGTCGACGTCGACCTCCACATGCACACCGATCACTCGCACGACTGTGCCACGCCCGTCGAGGTGCTGCTCGCGCAGGCCCGCACGCGCGGGCTCGGCGCGATCGCGGTGACCGACCACAACGAGGTCTCGGGCGCGCTCGAGGCGCGCGCCAAAGCGGATGGGGTCAAGGTCATCGTCGGCGAGGAGGTCAAGACCGCCGACCAGGGGGAGGTGATCGGCCTCTTCATCGAGGAGAAGATCCCGCGCGGGCTCTCGCTCGCGGAGACGATCGCCGAGATCAAGCGCCAGGGGGGCCTCGTCTACGTGCCCCATCCCTTCGACCGCCTGCACTCCGTGCCCGACTACGAGCACCTGCTCGGGGTGATCGAGGACATCGACGCGATCGAGGTCTTCAACCCGCGGGTGGCGATCAACGAGTTCAACGAGGAGGCGGTGCGCTTCGCCGCCAAGTACCGGATCCCCGCCGGCGCGGGCTCCGACGCGCACGTCGCCCAGGGGCTCGGCTCGGTGAGGATCCGCATGCGCGACTTCGACGGGCCCGAGGAGTTCCTCGAGTCGCTGCGCGAGGCGGACATCATCCGCCGCCCGGCGAGCCTGCTCTACGTGCAGGCGCTGAAGTTCCTGCAGACCACGGCCATGCCTCCCCCGGCCCGCCGGGCCTCCCGCGAGCGACGGGTGCGCCGGGCGGCGCGCAAGTCCTGATGCACCGGCAAGGACACTCCTCCCAGCCGTCCAATCTCAGCGGCGTGCCCGTGACCGACGACGAGATCAGAGAGAAGTACCTCGAGCGGGCGATCCGGGAGATCAACGGGCTCGCGCGCGAGCTCCAGGCCTGTGAGCTCTGCCCGCGCGGCAACTTCTCCCCCGTGCTCGGCTCGGGGCACCCCCAGGCCGACGTCATGCTGCTCAAGCACGCCCCGCGGCCGGCGGAGGTCGAGGAGGGCGTGGCCTTCTACGGACGCTCGGGCAACGCGGTGATGAAGTCGCTGGCGCGGCTGCGCATCGACCCGCTCGTGGTCTACGGAACCCTGTGCGTGAAGTGTCCCGTGCCCGACCCCGCGCTCGCCGACCCCGCCTGCGTCGCCCGCCTGGCCGAGGAGATCGCGATCGTGCAGCCCAAGATTGTGGTGGTCATGGGCCCCGACGCCCTCGAGGCGCTGGGCGACGTCTGCCTGCCGCTCTCCCGGCCGCTCGAGCCCCGTTTGGGCGAGGTGCAGTCGCTCACCCCGTCGATCGACGCGCTCTACGTGCCCAACGTCGACGAGGCGCTCGACGAGGAGCCCGCCAAGCGGGAGTTCTGGCGCGCGTTCCAAGTGCTCGGGCGCTGGTACGCGGACCTGCCGCCGTACTAAGCGACAGCGCGGCCCCGGAGTCCTCACCGGGCGGTGGCGGCCCGATTTTTGCCGCGCCGCCCGCGGCACCCGAACGTCCGTGCACCGTTGTCTGGGTGACGGTGCGTGGACGTTCGCTCTTTCCAGCCGGGCGTACCGCGGCCTCTATGCCAGCGCCATCATCACGGCTCGAGGACGATCTTCCCGAGCTTGCCGCCGTCCGCGAAGCGTTCGTAGGCCTCGTGCACCGCGTCCAGTGCGAAGGTCTCCGCGACGGGCACGCGGACCACGCCGGCCTCGACCGCGGGGAGCACCTCGCGCTCGACCGCGCGGGCGGTGAGGGCCTTCTCCTCCAGCGGGCGCGCGCGCAGCGTGGAGGCGAGGATCCGGCCGCGCTTGGCCATCAGCGCGGCGAGGTTCAGCTCGCCCTTGGCGCCGGCGCCGATCCCGATCACCACGATGCGTCCGCCGGTGGACAGCGCACCGACGTTCTCGCCGAGGTTGATCGCGCCGACGAGCTCGAGGATCACGTCGAACTCTCCGTGCTCGCCGAAGCTCTCGGGCGCGATGACCTCCGCTCCGAGCGCGGCGACGGGGACCCGTGAGTCCTCGGAGCGGACCGTGGCGGTGACCCGGGCGCCCGCCGCGCGCGCGAGCTGGATCGCCGCGGTGCCCACCCCGCCGGCGCCGCCGTGGACGAGCAGCCGCTCCCCGGCGCGCAGGCCGGCCTGGGTGAAGAGAGCGTCGTGCGCGGTGGTGAACACCTCGGGGAACCCGCCGGCGGCGGCCCAGTCGAGCGACTCGGGAACCCGCATGAGGATGCGCTCGTGGACCACGCAGAGCTCGGCCTGGCCACCGCCCGCGACGATCGACATGACCCGGTCTCCCTCGGCGAAGCGCGCCGCGCCGGGCCCGAGCGCGACGACCTCTCCGGCGAGCTCGAGGCCGGGGATGTCCGGCGGCGCGCCGGCCGGGGCGGGGTAGCGCCCGCGGCGCTGGAGCATGTCGGCGCCGTTCAGGCCGGCGGCGCGGACGCGGACGAGCGCCTCCCCGGCGCCGGGCTCGGGATCGGGGTGCTCCGCGACGAGGACCTCGCCGTCGCGGATCGTGGCGGCGCGCATGAGCGCGAGTCTATTCGTGGCGCGCGTGCGGTCGTTTGCGCCTGCACACGAGCGGAAACGATGAGGCTCGAAGCGTGGGGCGGTCCCCGCCCGCGCCCGCGCGCGTCAGTCGCGGCGTCCCCCGGCCGTTGGTTCATCATGCGCTCCATGCCCGATCTCACCGCCCTCCTCTCCCTTCCTCCCATCTGGCGCGAGAGCCGGTTCGGCGGCGAGCTCGCGGCGCTCCGCCGCGACCCGGTGCTGCAGGGCCGCGGGATTCCCCACGGAGACGGCTCGCCGGTGCTGCTCGTGCCGGGCTACCTCGCCGGCGATTCCTCCCTGGCGACGATGACCGCCTGGCTGCGGCGCCTCGGCTACCGCACGAGCCGCGCCGGCATCCGCCTGAACACCGGCTGCTCCACCGCGTCGATCAACCGCTTGGAGGAGCGCCTCGAGCGCCTGGCCGACCGCTACGGGCGCCGGGTGGCGATCGTGGGGCAGAGCCGCGGCGGCACCTTCGCCCGCGCCCTGGCCCAGCGCCGCCCCGACCTGGTGAGCGGCGTCGCGTGCCTCGGCTCTCCGATGACCGACCCGCTGGCGATCCACCCGCTCGTGCGGCTGAACGTGCAGGTCGTGGGGCGCCTCGGCGGCCTCGGCCTGCCCGGCCTCTTCACGCCCGAGTGCTTCGACGGCGAGTGCTGCGCCGAGCTGCGCGAGTCGGCCGAGCGACCCTTCCCCGCCGAGGTCGGCTTCCTCTCGATCTACTCCCGCTCGGACGGGATCGTCCGCTGGCGCTCGTGCCTCGACCCCGCCGCCGAAGCCGTCGAGGTCGACTCGAGCCACTGCGGGATGAGCGTGCACCGCGACGTGTACCGCGTGGTGGCGCCGGCGCTCGCGCGCTTCGCCGCCCCCGCCGCGACGAGCGGCGCCGCGGCGATTCGGGCGGCGTAGGCCGCTCGCGGGCTAGCCCGACACCCGCTCCGGCACCGCCACGCACTCGATGCAAGTCGGGCGGCATGCCGCTGCCTGCTGTGGCGGGTTCCCGTTACCGCCCCCTACCGCTCGGTACCCCTACGTATTGCGCGTTTTGGTACCCGGATTGGTACCCGACACTCTCCTTCCCACTACTCCGGCGTTTGTGCCGTCTAGTTATCCGTCCAGAAGTCGCGCCAAGGCAACTGGCCTATATCAACGCCTTCCAGCCACCGCACGATGTCGTTCGGACCATGGGTGCGGCCATCCTCAGCCAGTAGGGCTGTCCGAACACCAAACTCCTGGAGCCCGAATTGCAGCATGTCCGCCTGAGCCGGCCCGTTTCCGATGATGTGGCGCTTCACGGCAAGAACCGCAAAGCGCTGGCCCTGCTCATGCACCAGGGCGACCTGACCTTTCATGACTGCTCCTCTCTACGCGAGTTCGTGGCCGATGGCCGCGACGAATAGTCCGGCGACGACATGTGGCAGGCCCAGAGCGGCAGCCTCACGTCCGGTGAACGTCTGTAGCGCGGCGAGCGCCACCGCTCCTACGACGAAGCCCAGGGCGGCTTTTTCCTGCTGCGGATTCACGGCTTACTCCTTGGTTTGGTCGGTACCCCGCTGATCGGGGAATCTCAGCGAGGATTGAAGACCACGAGTCGGACGGAAACGTCCCATGTTGCGTCATGGGATCCGTCGTGGCGTCATGCTCGCCCAATAGGCTGCGCCCACGCGAACGTCGAATCTCGCCTCAGGAGGGCGCCATGGACAAGCTTGAGGTCTCAAACGCAGAGCTACGCACCGTGCGCGACGCTATGCGCGGTCTCAATCAGATGGTGGACGCTCTCGAAAGCGGGGAGTCGGAAAAGTTCGTGCTGACCCAGCGAAACCAGATGCGCGCCGTCGTGGTTTCCCTCGACCACTTCACGCGGCTTCGTGCGTGCCTAGGCGACGGCTCGCTCGGAGGCGTTGCCTAGCGGATCGCCCCCCGGTCCCCGGCGTCCACGAGAGCCGTCAGCGCGTTGGCATCGCTGGTCTTGGGCACGTGGTGCACGTAGCCCATGGTCGTGCTGATGTTGGCGTGCCCCATGTAGCCCTGCACCTTGGGCAGGTCCCACACCTTCACGGCAAGGGTGCCGAACGTGTGGCGCAGGTCGTGGAAGGTCATTGGCGTCTCGGCTTCGCGCTTGTGGCCCAGCGCGGCGGGCGCCGAGCGCCTTGTAGAACCGGGGTGGCGGCCAACATGCGCGCCGCCCCGCTCCCCGGTCCACATGCTGTACTCGGCCCAGCCATCAACCACTGTGCTCACGCCTGCTCCTTCGCGTTCGTGGGCCACGCCCCGATGGGCTAGGCCGCGGGAGCGAACGACACCACACGCCGCGCCGATGAAAATGAGGCTCAGTAACGCGCGGGATCGTGCGCGCGCGTAGCTCTACGTACCAACGCGTGCGCGACGGCGGCGTGTGGTGGCCACCCGTGGCCGACTTGGCAGCGGGGCGCTAGTGGATCAGTTCGTACGCCTGCCTGATCAGGCCCTTCAGTTCAGCCAGCTGATCGGCAGTACGCAGTACGTACTCGGTATCGCCCATCCCGTAGTGGCCGACCTCGCGCACGTCGCGCATGAACTCGTCGTTCCACGGTGCGGCTTGATTTGGAGGCGTCGCCAAGTAGATCCAAATTTTCTGTTTCTGAACTTCAGCGGTCACGAATGACCGTTCCTTAGCGCCTGCGAAATAGCCCACGTAGAACTTTCGGATGCGCCGCGTCACGTCGCCCCCTAGTCCAAGCACGAAGTCATCTACTTGCTGAAACAGATCGACGACGGCCGCGGGCTTGCTCGCCGTGTGGTGATCCAACCCGTAACCATCGCTCTTGCCGCCTTTCGCCTTGGGCTGAGGATGAGCCGGCGACTGCTTGGCACCTTTGCCCGGGCTGCTTGCAGGGGCCGTGCCACCCGCCAGGATGCGCACAAGGCTGTCCCGCAGCCGGTCCTGCGCGATCTTTGGCTGGCCGAGCTTGCTGTCCAACGCTGACGTGAGCACTGACGGCGTGCTGCTCGCCAACTCCGCGAGCGCCACACGCACCCGAGAATCGGTAAACACTCGTTCGCCCCAGTCGTCAAGGCGGCCTTCCTCAACTGCCTTTCGGCTAATGAGTTCCAGGTCTCCAGCCTGCCCGGCGCCGTTGGCCTCCTCGGCCAGGTCGACTTCGAACAAGAGCTTGTCCGCCATGCCAACTGGCTCGTTCGTCTTGTAAATCCGAAACCTGAGTCCGTTCGTCAACACACACCAGACCACACCCTCGTTGTTGGCGTAGTTCACGGTTTGCGCAATGAACTGCTTGTCATCCAGGCTCTTGGTGATGCCCTTGGCCTCGACGAACAGGCGAGGATGGCCAGCAATTTTGAGGGCGTAATCCAGCGCCGTCCCGTCGTACACCCGATATTCGCGATCTACCACATCTAAGTCGGTGAGATTCCAACCCAGCGACGCCAGAAGCGGTTCGATCAGCAGTGCTCGCGTATTCGCTTCGTTACCCGAGCCAGACGCTTCAAGTTGCGCCGCTGTTTCGCGTGCTTGCTCGATCGCTGCGGCGACGCTCATGCGCAGAGCCTACGGGATTTTCTCGGTACCCCGCTGGTACCCACCCGTGACACACGCCAGCTGGCAGAAACCAGAAAGCGCTGCAAATGGGCGGTGTAGCTCTACGCCCGCTCCAGCACCGCCACGCACTCGATGTGCGGCGTCTGGGGGAACATGTCGACGGGGCGCACGCGGCGCAGCGCGTAGCCCGCCTCGACGAGCTGGGCGGCGTTGGGGGCGAGCGTCGTCGGGTTGCAGGAGATGTAGACGATGCGCTTGGGAGCGGTCTCGATGATCCGCCGCACGACCTTGGGCGAGAGGCCGGCGCGGGGAGGATCGACGACGAGGACGTCGGGGCGGCCCGCCTCGGCGGCCAGCTCGCGCAGCGCCAGGCGCACGTCGCCGGCGAAGAAGTGCACCCGCTCGATCTCGTTGAGCTTCGCGTTGGCGATCGCGTCTCCTACCGCGGACTCGACGATCTCGAGCCCCCACAGCTCGCCCGCGCGGGGAGCGAGCGTCAGCCCCACCGTGCCGATGCCGGAGAAGAGGTCATACACGCGCTCGTAGCCCTCGAGCGCCGCGTACTCGGCCGCGACGGCGTAGAGCTGCTCGGCCATCTCGGTGTTGGTCTGAAAGAACGCCTGGGCGGAGATCCTCACCTGCAAGCCGCCGAGCTCCTCCTCGAGGTAGTCCGAGCCGGCGACCAGGTCGGTCTCGCCGGCCGAGGTCGTCTCGCCGAGCGCGTCAGTGCGGGTCCACAAGAGCCCGTCGCACTCGACCGCGCCCACGAGCGCGTCGGCGTCGAGCTCCCCCGGCGCGGTGATGAGGCGCACCTGGATCTGCCCGGTGCGCCGCCCCTCGCGGACGACGAGGTTGCGCAGAAAGCCCTCGCCCGTGCGGCGGTCGTAGGCGAGAAGACCGTGCTCGCGGCAGAACGCGACGACCTGCTCGCGCGCGAGGTTGGAGCGCTCCGAGGCGAGCAGGCAATCCTCGATGGGAACGATCTCGTGCCAGCGGCCCGGGGCGTGGAAGCCGCAGAGGAGCTCACCGCCGGCGCCCGTGCCGAAGGAGTACTCGAGCTTGTTGCGGTAGCGCCACTGCTCCACGGCGGGCACCATCGGCTCGAGCACGAAGCCGTCGAGGTGCCCGATCCGGCGCAGGGCCTCCTCCACCTGCTCCTGCTTGACGGCGAGCTGGCGCTCGTAGGGAAGGATCTGCCACGGCGCGCCCGGGTGCTCGGCGCGCGGGGCGATGCGGTCGGGGCCGGAAGTGAGAATCTCCTCCGCCCGCGCCTCGGCGTAGGCGCGCTTGGCCTTGGTCACCCGCGCGCGCACGCGATCGCCGGGGACTCCCCCGGCCACGAAGACGACGTAGCCCTCCCGGCGGGCGACCCCGTTGCCGCCGAAGGCCAACCCCTCGACGCTCAGCTCGAGCTCATCGCCCGGGGACGGGCGCGCGGCGCGCGGAGGAGGAGAGACGCCCATGCCCCCAGCATGGCACGGCCCGCGAGCTACTTCTCGAGCGCCTTCTCGATCGCACCGAGCACCGACTTGCGGTTCGCGTGCTTGCGCTCGTAGTCGCGGACCTTGCGGAGCTCGGGCGGGGTGAGCGTGTCCAGGCGGTCGCCCACCTGCGCGGCGGTGAGATCGTCGTAGCCGAGGACGGGGAACGAGGTGCCCACCCCGACGGTGCGCCGCGCGCGGTCGGCCTCGCGCAGCACCCGGTCGGCCGGGGGAAGGTTGCGCGCCCGCGCGGCGGTCTGGGTGACCCGCTGGCGTGCGTCGGAGGCGGCGGACTCGAGCGCGCGCGGGCCGAGGCCGGCGATCTGCTCGACGTCGGAAAGGAAGTCCTCGGTCTGCTTGCGCCCGCGGCGTACGAGCTCGGCGACGAGCTCCTCGGCGTCGTGGCGCGTCATGCGTCCGCGCTGCACCGCGTCATCGACGGTGTCCTGGATGCGCTCACGGGAGAGCATGACGAGGTTGAGCGAGGCCTGAGCGCCGCGGGCCAGAGCCTCGCGGACGTCGGACCCGCCTTGGCTCGCCGAGCTCTGCGCGTCATCCGCCGTGGCTCGCGCGCTCGCGGTGCTTTGCGGCGCCGCCGGCGTGCGCTCGCCGGCCGCGCTGCGGCGCGGCCGAGCCCTCGCGCGCGCCGAGCCCGTGCCCTTCGCCGCACCGGCCTTGGCCCCGGTGCGCTTCTTGCCCTTGGCGGCGCCGGACGCCGACGCGCTCGCGCCACTCGACTTGCGCGCCACCGGAGAGGAGCGGTTGGTCTTCGCGCCCGACGCCTTGCTCCGGCCTTGCTGGGATCTGTTCGACTTGGGCTGTGGCACCGCTCGTTCCCCTTAATACGAAAACGCGGGCGAGGCTACAGCAATCGCCCCGGTGTCAGACCGGCAGGCGCTCGGCGGGAGGCGCGCCGCACACCTGGTCGCGCCCGCCCTCCTTGGCGCGATAGAGAGCCGCGTCGGCGCGCGCGAGGAGCTCGTCGGGCTCCTCCCCGGCCCAGTTCGCCCATCCCACGCTGATCGTCAGCGCGAGGCGCCGCTCGCCTCCCTCCACTGGGCTGGCGGCCACGGCCGCGCGCAGCTTCTCGCACGCCGCCTGGGCGCCGTCGCCGTCCACGTCGGGCAGGAGCACGAGGAACTCGTCTCCCCCGTAGCGGCCGGCGTAGTCCTCCTCGCGCAGATGGGCGTGCAGGCACTGGGCAATCCGGGCGAGCGCCGCGTCGCCCATCGCGTGGCCGAGGACGTCGTTCACGCCCTTGAAGCGATCGAGGTCGACGAGCGCGATCGAGAGCCGGCGCTGGTGGCGACGAGCGCTCGCGACGAGGCCCGAGAGCTGCCGGCCGAGGAACTTTCGGTTGTACAGACCGGTGACCTCGTCGACGAACGCCAGGGCGGGTAGCTCCACCGCCCACTTGCGCAGCATCTCGCGGAGCTCCTTGCTCTCTCCGGCCGCGCGCACGCGGGTGACGAGCTCGGCGTGGTCGTCGAGGTCGCGCAGAATGTCGTTGGCGCCGAGCCGCAGCGCCTCGAGCGCTTCGTCGAGCTCGAGGTCCGCGTCCACGACGACCACGGAGATGCGCGCGAGGTCGGGATCCTCCTGCACAACGCTGAGCGGGCCGAGCCACTCCCGCCCACGGAACGCCCACTCGAGCAGCACAACGTCCGGGCGCGCTCGCCGGCACGCGGTCACGAGATCCTCCGCGTGGTCGACCTCGACGACCTCGCAGAGCATCCGCTCGAGCACGGCGCGCACCCGGGCGCGCGCGACGGCGGATGCATGCACGAGAAGGACCTTCATCGCTCTCGCATACCCGCGCAACGCCGCGATCCATGCACGCCGGCGGGGCGGCACGGCGCCGGCCATAACGCAGGAATTCGTTCCCGCGCGCGGTAAAGCCGCAGGGCGATGTTCAGCTTTACGTCGAGAAGCTGCATGGTTTCGCCCTTCGGACGGCAGGCCGGCGCCCGGGGAGGACGCTTCCCGCCGTCTGCTGGACGGGAGGGAGAACCCATGATCGAAGTACTCGGGCCGCGGCGCGTGCCGGAGGAGGCCATGCCTGAAGAGGAAGCGAACCGTGTGCTCGCGCAGCTGCTCGGCCACATCGTCCACTCGGTGGGGGCGCAACGCGGCGCGATCCTCCTGCTCGAGGACGAAGAGTCGCCGCAGCTCCTGAGCGTCGGCGAGGCGGGATCCGACGACGATGCGATCGCCGAGATGGAGCGGGCGATGTGCGCGGCAACCCTTCGCCACGGGCGGCCGCTCATGCTCGACGACGCGCGATCGCTCGATCCCGCGGCGAGCTTCGGGGCCGGCTGGCCGGCCTACGCCGGCGTGGCGGCGCCCGTGCCCGGCCCGGACGGGCCCGCGGGCGCGCTCGCCGCACTGGGAGTGCGCCCGGACTGGCTCCCCGGCGCGCGCGAGATCGAGCTCCTGGTGATCGGTGCCAAGCTGCTCACCCGGGCGCTGCGGGCGCTCGTGGCGCCGGTCTCCGTCTCGGGCCAGGTCGGCCAACTCCAGGCCGAGCTCGCCGCCTACGACGAGGAGACCCACGAGCACTGCCGGGAGGTGGGCGACCTGGCCTGTGCGGTCGGGCGTGCCTTCGACCTGGATCCCTTCGCGCTCGCCGAGCTGCTGTTCGCGGCCGAGCTCCACGACCTGGGCAAGAGCGCCCTCCCGCGCGCGATCCTGCGCAAGCGCGGCCCGCTCGACGAGGCGGAGTGGGATCACGTGCGCCGCCACCCGGGGCTCGGCGCGGAGATGCTCGCCGGCGTGCCGGGGCTCGCTCCCGTCGGCTGGGTCGTCCAGCACCACCACGAGCGCTGGGACGGCACGGGCTACCCCCACGGCCTCGCGCGCGAGCGCATCCCGCTCGCCAGCCGCATCGTCGCCGCGTGCGACGCCTATCTGGCGATGGTGCGCGACCGCCCGTACCGACCCGCCCGCTCCGAGCGCTCGGCGATCGCCGAGCTGCACGCCGGAGCGGGCACCCAGTGGGACCCCCACGTCGTCGAGGCCCTCGTCGCCACGCTCCACGACACGGCGCTCTGAGCGCTCAGACAAAGAGCTCGAACAGCGCCTTCTGCGCGTGGCGACGGTTCTCGGCCTGGTCCCAAATCCGCTGGCGGGGCCCGTAGAGCACCTCGGCGGTGATCTCCTCCCCCGGGTGGGCGGGCAGGCAGTGCAGCGCGAAGGCGCCGGGCGCGGCCCGGTCGAGCAGGGCGTCGTCGAGCCGGTAGGGCGCGAGAGCGGCGCGGCGCTCGGCGGCGCGCTCCTCGTCGCCCATACTCACCCACACGTCCGCGTAGACCGCGTGCGCGCCCTCCACGGCCTCGACCGGGTCGTGCGTGAGCAGTGCCGCGCCGCTCTCGGGCTCGAGCTCGTAACCCGGAGGGCTCGCGACCCGCACCTCCACTCCGGCCCGGGCGCCGAGGAGGGCGAGCGAGCGCGCGACGTTGTTGCCGTCGCCGACGTAGGCCAGGCGCGCGCCGGCGAGCGAGCCACGGGCCTCGTGCAGCGTGAGCAGGTCGGCGAGCGCCTGGCAGGGATGGTGCCGAGCGGTAAGGAGGTTGACGACCGGCACGCCCGCGTGGACGGCGAGCTCCTCCACGAGCGCGTCGGGGCCCGTGCGGATGCCGATCGCCGCGACGTGGCGTGAGAGCACGAGCGCGGTGTCGCGCACCGATTCCCCGCGCGCAAGCTGGAGCTCGTCGCGGCGCAGCACGACCGGATGGCCGCCGAGCTCGACGACCCCCGCCTCGCAGGAGAGCCGCGTGCGCGTGGACGGCTTCTCGAAGATGAGCGCGACGCTCCGTCCGGCGAGCGCGCGGGAGGCGTGCGGAGCAGCCTTCAGCTCGCCCGCGCGGGTGATCAATGCTTCGAGCTCGGCCCGAGAGAGCTCGGCTCCCGTGAGGAGGTGGCGCGGCAAGTCGGGAAGTGTACGGTCGCACCCGTGGCGCTTCGGGTGCTGAGCTGGAACCTCTACCACGGCCGCGCGGTGCCGCCCGCGGGGCGAGCGCTGCTCGGGGAGTACGCCCGCGCGATCGCGGGCTGGGAGTGGGACGTCGCGCTCCTGCAGGAGGTGCTGCCCTGGTGGCCGCCCGCGCTGGCCCGCGCCGCTCGAGCCGAGCAGCGCACCGCGCTGACCTCGCGCAACGCGGGGCTCGCGCTGCGCCGGGCGATCGCCGTGCGCGCCCCCGACCTCATCAAGTCAAACGCCGGCGGCGCCAACGCGATCCTCGTGCGCGGGCCGATCCGCGCCCACGCGCGCCGCCGGGTGTGCTCCTGGCCCGAGCGCCGGATCGTGCACGCCGTGCAGCTCGCCGACGGGACCTGGGTCGGCAACCTCCACGCCACCGTCCACGACGACACGGGCGCGCGGCGCGACATCGCCCGGGCGGCGCACGCCGTGCTCTCCTGGGCGGGAGGAGCGCCCGCGATCCTCGGCGGGGATCTTAACGTGCGGGATCCCTCGCCGCCCGGACTCGTCCCCGCCGGAGGCCACGGGGTCGACCACGTCTTCGCTCGCGGCCTACATGCGACCGGGGGCGTCGAGGTGCCCGCGCGCGGGCCCCTCTCCGACCACGCCCCGGTGCTCGTCGAGCTCGAGCTCAGCCCGGGCTGAGATCTTCGCTGCCGGTGCGCAGGCCGAATCCGCGCAGCACGAGCAGCGCCTTCTCGCCGAGGCCCCCGCGCGAGGGCAGCACGCCGAGCTGGCGCGCCGCGTCGTAGAGGTCGAAGAAGTTGCGCACGCGCAGGAGCTGGCCGCGGGAGACCTCGCAGTAGAAGACGCAGTGGAGCACCACGAAGCGACGGGTGGGCGGGATCCCGCTCACGCTGCCGCGGTGGGTTCCGATGAGCTTGGAGGGCGCGGCGAGGTAGCGCCCGTCGTCGAGGCGGGCCCCGGCGCGCTCGAGGCGCGCGTCGGGAAAGGCGCTCCAAAGCCGCTGGGCGTGACTACCGAGGGCGGCGACGCCCTCGAGCGGCTGCGCGGTGAGCGGGTCCTCGTAGTGAAAGCCGGGCGCGCACAGCGGCTCGAAGCAGTCGCGGCGGTGGCTCGACCACGCCGCCTCCCAGGCGTCGACGAGCTCCTGGGCGCTCACCGCCCGCCCGGCGCGGTGGAGGCGAGGGGAGCGGCCGGCGCGTCGAGCTCGGCCATTCCCGCGCTGGGGGAGGAGCCCTCGGCGTAGAGGCGGCGGGGGATGCGACCCGCGCCGCGCGCAAGGCGCCCGGCCTGCACCGCGCCCCCGATCGCCCGCGCCATCGCGACGGGATCCTGAGCGCGCGAGATCGCGCTCGCGCACAGCACCGCGTCGCAGCCGAGCTCCATCGCCAGCGCGGCGTCCGAAGCGGTGCCCACGCCGGCGTCGAGCACCACCGGCACCCCCGCCCGCTCGCGGATGATCGCGAGGTTGTACGGGTTGCGGATGCCCATCCCGCTCCCGATGGGCGAGCCGAGGGGCATCACCGCCGCGCAGCCGACGTCCTCGAGGCGGCGGGCGAGCACCGGGTCGTCGGTGGTGTAGGGGAGGACCACGAAGCCGTCGTCGACGAGGACCTCGGCGGCCTCCAGCAGCTCGGGTGCGTCGGGGAGCAGCGTCTGCTCGTCGCCGATCACCTCGAGCTTGACCCAGTCGGTCTCGAACGCCTCGCGTGCGAGCTGTGCGGTGAGCACCGCGTCGCGCGCGGTGAAGCAGCCCGCGGTGTTGGGAAGCACAAGCACCCCCGCGTCGGCGAGCACGTCGAGCAGCGAGCCGCGCTGGGCGAGGTCGATCCGGCGCAGCGCCACGGTGGCGATCTCGGCCCCGCTCGCGCGGAGCGCCGCGGCCATGAGCTCGAGGCTCGAGAAGCCGCCCGTGCCCAGCAGCAGCCGCGAGTGAAACGAACGACCGCCGATGAGGAGGGGATCCTCGCCGCTCACGCCGCTCATCCTCCCTGGGTCGCGGAGAGGACCTCGAGGCGCGCGCCGGCGCGCAGCCGCGTCTGCTCCCAGCGCCCGCGCGGAAGCACCTCGCGATCGACGGCGACGGCCACGCCGCGTGAGGCGGTGCTCACCTCGAGCAGGGCGAGCACGCTCGCGACCGTCGCTTCCTCGGCCACCTCGCGGGGAGCTCCGTTGAGATGGATCGTCATGCCGCGACCCCGGCCGGCAGGCGGGCGAAGCGCTCGGGACCGAGCCCGCGCGCCACGCCCGTGAGCTCCTCCCCGAGGAGGGCGGCGGCGAGAATCTCGCCGGTGATGGGAGCGAGCAGCACTCCGTTGCGGTAGTGGCCGGTCGCCCAGAAGAGGTTCTCGAGCGCGCTCGGGCCGAGCACCGGGGCGTTGTCGGGGGTGCCCGGACGCAGGCCGGCCTGCGCCTCCTCGAGCACCCACTCCTCCACGCCCGGCAGGATCTCGCGCGCGGCGCGCAGCAGCTCGAAGACCCCGCCCGCGGTCATCTCCGTGCTCCACCCCTGCTCCTCGACGGTCGCGCCGAGCACGTAGCGCCCGTCGCCGCGGGGCACGAGGTAGCCGTCCTCCATCCGGAGCACACGGCCGAGCAGCCCGGGTCCGGCGGGGTCACGCAGGCGCAGGATCTGCCCCTTGACCGGGCGCACGGGAACGACGGCGGCCGCCGGCAGCCCGGTCAGCTCGCCGGACCAGGGCCCCGCGGCCAGGACGACCCGGTCGGCGAGGAGCTCCTGGCCATCCCCGAGCTCGACGCCCTCGACCCGCTCGCCGCGCACGAGCAGTCCGCGCACCTCGGCGTGAGCCCGGACGTGACCGTCGGAGCGCGCTATCGCCTCGGCCAGCGCGCGCGTGAGCCGGCGCGGATCGATCGCGTGGTCGTCGGGCACGTCGAGCGCGAGGCGCAGCGTGGGGGCCAGCGCCGGCTCGCGGCGTCGCGCCTCGCTCGGTCGCAGCCGCTCGGCGCGCAGGCCGAGCGCGAGTCGCACCTCGAGCTCGCGCTCGAGCGCCTCGGCCTCGTCCCGGTCGCGCGCGACCATGAGCGAGCCGCAGCGCAGGAGCCCCGGGTCGCGCCCGCCCGAGGAGCGCGCGAGCTCTGCGCACCACCCGGGGTAGAGCTCGGCCGAGGCGAGGTTCAGCTCGAGCAGGGCCTCCTCCCCGCGCGCGGCCTCGGCGGTGGGGGCGAGCATGCCCGCGGCGACGCGAGAGGTGGCTCCGCCCGGCTCGCCGCGCTCGAGGACGATCGTGCGCAGGCCGCGGCGCAGCGAGGAGAACGCGACCGAGAGGCCGGCCACGCCGCCGCCGACTACGGCGACGTCCCAGCTCTCGTGCTTTGCGTGCTCCAAGTGTCCTCCCTGCGCCGGCATTACCCGGGTCAGGTGCTGACGGTCGGCGGCGGTGTCCGCCCTCTCAGCCCACCGTGGGCTCCCGTGCCGGTCATGCTAGCGCCCCGCCGCTGCCAGACTGTCGGCCTCATGCCCCCGCTGCTCGACCGCCGCGCGCGTCTCGCGGCCGCCCGCCTGTACCTCGTCTGCCCCGCGAGCTTCGCGCCGCATCTCGGTGCCGCGCTCGCCGGTGGGGTGGAAGTCGTGCAGCTCCGCGACAAGGCGCTCGACGACGAGGCGCTGCTCCTCGCCGCGCGCGAGTTTCGCTCCGCATGCGACGAGTTCGGCGCGCTCTTCGTCTTGAACGACCGCCCTGATCTCGCCCTCGCCGCGCGGGCCGACGGCGTGCACGTCGGGCAGGACGACGCGTCGGTGAGCCACGCGCGTGCCGCGGTCGGCTCCGAGCGGCTCGTGGGCCTCTCGACGCACTCGCGCGCCCAGGTCGACGCGGCCGCGGAAGCGGACGTGGACTACTTCGCGGTCGGCCCGGTGCACGCGACGCCCACCAAGCCCGGGCGTCCGGCGGTGGGCCTCGAGCCCGTGCGCCACGCCGCGGCACGCGCGCGCGTGCCGTTCTTCGCGATCGGCGGCCTGCACGCCGGGAACGTCGCGGAGGTGCTCCGGGCCGGAGGCGAGCGCGTGGTGGTGGTGCGCGCGATCGTCGAGGCTGCCGACCCCGCGGCGGCGGCGCGCGCCCTGCGCGGCGCCCTGTCCTCCCCAGAGCTCGCGATGGGAGCCGGCGTTGGGCCAGCGTAGTCGCAAGCGCGCGCGCGCCTCGGCGCCCCGGCCGAAGCCCGCCGCGCGGCCCGCGCAGGCGCCCACGCCGGCTCCCCCGATCCCTCCGGCCGGGGAGGGCTCGCCACCGACGAGCGGCCGCAGCGAGGCCAGGGAGAGCGCCGCCCGTGCCTCGCTCGAGCCGCTCGGCGCGGGGGAGCGTCCCGGCGCGGTCACCGTGGCCGCCGTGGTCGCCGCCGTCGCGGTGCCGGCCAACGCGGTCGCGGCGTTCACCGTGCACCTGAGCGGCACGGGAAAGGCCAGCGTCCCCTTCGTGATCCTCCAGTCGGCGGTGCTCGTGGCCGTCTCGGTGGGAATGTGGCGCGCGCGCTACTGGGCCGTGATCACCTTCGAGGCGCTGCTCGGTATCCAGGTCCTCACCCTGGCGCTCGCGCTGACCAAGGCGAGCTTTGACAAGACGAGCCACATCCTGGTCGCGCTCGGCGCCTTCGTCCTCCTGCTCGCCCTCGGCTATCTCTTCTACAAGCTCGTCCGCGCGATGGCGCGCATACAGATGCCCGAGCGCCGCCGCCCGCCGGCGTGAGCATCGACTTCGAGCGTGAGGGGCTCCTCGACGGGCTCGAGGACGAGGCCGCGCGCGCCTCGCGCCGGCGCCTGCTCGAGGACCTCGCGGCCGACGGCGTTGCCCTCGACGAACTCAGGTCGGCGGTGGTCGAGGAGCGGCTCACGCTGCTGCCCGTCGAGCGCGTGCTGAGCACGCCGGGCGCGCGCTACACCGCCGAGGAGGTCGCCGAGCGCTCGAGAACCTCGCTCGAGCACCTGCTGGGCTTTCGTCGTGCGCTCGGCCTGTCGATCCCCGAAGCCGACGAGCGGCTGTTCACCGAGGACGACGTCCACGCCGCCGAGCTCGACCACCGCTTCGAGGAGGCCGGACTGCCCTCGGAGGGACGCCTGGAGGTGGCGCGCGTCGTCGGCCGCGCCATGGCCGACGTGGCCGGCGCGATGCGCGACCTGACCGCGGAGACCTTCGCCCGCCCGGGGGACACGGAGCTCGGGCTCGGGCTGCGCTACGCGGAGTCCGCGCGGGCGAGCGTTCCCGCAGTGGGCCCGCTGCTCGAATACGTGCTGAGCGCCCACCTGCGCGACCAGGTCCGCCAGGAGGTGATCGCCCAGGCCGACCTCGCCTCCGGCCACGTGCGCGGCTCGGTCAAGGTCGCGGTGTGCTTCGCGGACCTCGTCGGGTTCACCCGCCTGGGCGAGAGCGTGGAGCACGACGAGCTCGAGGAGGTGATCGCGCGCCTCGGGACGCTCGCCGCCGAGGTCGCCGAGCCGCCCGTGCGGCTCGTGAAGATGATCGGCGACGCGGCGATGCTCGTCTCTCGCGATCCCGCCGCCCTCGTGGAGGCCGCGCTCGCGCTCGTGGAAGGCGCCGAGGCGGAGGGCGAGGGGTTCCCGCAGCTGCGCGCCGGCCTCGCTCTCGGCGAGGCCCTCAGCCGGGGCGGGGACTTCTACGGGCGCCCGGTCAACCTCGCGAGCCGCCTGACCGGCATCGCCCGGCGCGGCAGCGTGCTCGCCGCCGAGGAGGTTTCGGACGAGCTCGCGGACGCCTACCGCTTCTCCTTCGCGGGGCGCAAGCGCATCAAGGGACTGCAGGGGGAGGCCGCCGTCTTTCGCGTGCGCCGGCGGCCCTCCGAGCGGGACGAGGGAGCTGACGGGGTCCGGTAGGCTCCCCCGCCGCATGGCCGACTCCTCCTACGACTGCGTCGTCATCGGCTCGGGCCCCGGCGGGTACGTCGCCGCGATCCGCGCCGCCCAGCTCGGCATGAAGACCGCGGTCGTCGAGAAGGACAGGGTCGGCGGGCGCTGCCTGAACTACGCGTGCATCCCCGCCAAGGCGGTGCTGCGCGTGGCCGACGTCCTCCTGGAGATTCAGGACGCGGCGGAGTACGGCATCGCCGTCGATGGATATGCGGTGGACTTTCCCAAGGTCGTCGAGCGTCGGCGCAAGGTCGTCTCCACCCTGACCGGCGGGGTGAGCGGGCTCTTCAAGAAGAACGAGATCGAGGTGATCGAGGGCCACGCCGCGGTGACCGACGAGGGCAACGTCAAGGTGGGCGGCAACTTCGACGGCACAGAGATTCAGGCCGGCACCGTGGTGCTCGCCACCGGATCGGTGAAGAACGCCCTGCCCGGCACGACGTTCGGGGCCCGGGTCATCGGCACGGAGGAGGCGTGGGGCCTCGAGGAGCTGCCGCGCTCCCTGGCGGTCGTGGGCGCCGGGGCCTCGGGCGCCGAGATCGCCTCGGCCTACGCGCGGCTGGGGGTCGAGGTCACCCTCTTCGAGGCGCTCGACCGTGTGCTCCCCACCGAAGATGCCGACATCTCCAAGGCCGCGGGGCGCGGCTTGCAGAAGCAGGGGATGAAGATCCACACGGGCACGCTGGTGGAGAACGTCGAGGCGGGCGAGTCGAGCGTGAAGTTCACCCACGGCGGCGAGTCCGCCGAGGTCGACTACCTGTGCATCGCCGCCGGGCGCGGGGCCGACGTCGAGGGGCTCGGCCTCGAGGAGGCCGGGGTGAAGCTCGGCGAACGGGGGCTCGTCGAGGTCGACGGCGCCATGCGCACCTCGGTGGCCGGCGTCTACGCGATCGGCGACCTGGTTCCAGGGCCGGCGCTCGCGCACAAGGCCTCCGACGAGGGGGTCATCGCGGTGGAGGACGCCGCCGGGCTCTCCACCCATCCCCTCTCCTACATCGACATCCCGCGCGCGACGTTCTGCACGCCGAACGTCGCCTCGTTCGGGCTGACCGAGGAGCAGGCACGCGCGGCCGACTACGACGTCGTAGTCGGCAAGGTGCAGTACGGGGCGGTGGGCGCGGGCGCGATCTACGGCGACCGCACGGGCGTGGTGAAGATCGTCGGCGAGAAGCGCTACGGCGAGCTGCTCGGCGGCCACATCGTCGGCGCCAAGGCCACCGAGCTGATCCAGGAGCTCGTGAACACCCGCGCGCTCGAGGGCGGGTTCTCCGAGGTGGCGCGGATCGTCCACGGCCACCCCACGCTCTCCGAAGCGCTCATGGAGGCCGCTCGCGCCGCCGACGGGTGGCTCATCCACGGGTGAGCCTCGAGCTGACCCGCCACCCCGGCGGCGAGGACGAGCCGCCCGTGCAGCCGCTGTTCCTCTACGACCTCGCGAGTCCCGCGAGCTACCTGGCCGCCGAGCGGGTGCTCCACGCGCTGCCGGTGCTCGCGGAGTGGCAGCCCGTGCACCTGCCCGAGATCGGGGCGGAGAAGCTCGACTTCTCCGCGCTCGAGCGGCGCGCCGCGGCGCAGGGCCTGCAACCCGTGCGCTGGCCGCGCGCCTGGCCGCCCGACTCCGCCCGCACGATGCGCGCAGCGATCTACGCCAAGCAGATCGGCCGCGCGGTCGCCTTCTCCCAGGCGGCGTTCCGGCAGGCGTTCGCAGGCGGACGCGATCTCGCTGACCCGGACACCATGCTGATCGCCGGCGCGGCGTGCGAGATGCACCCGACCGCGCTACTCAAGTCAGCCGAGCTGCGCTCGGTGCGCACCGCGCTCGCGCGGGCCACGGAGGCCGCGCGCGCGGCGGGGGTCGTCAGCCTGCCGGCGATCCAGCTCCCGAGCGGCGTGGTCTTCCAGGGCGAAGACGCGCTCGAAGCCGCGGCCGGAGCGCTCGCCGCGGCGTGAGGGCCAACCGCGCCTACCGGCTCATCGTCAACCGCGGGAGCCGGCGCCCCGCCTGGCTGGCCGGCGGAGATCGACTCGATCGCGTGGAGGTCGTCGCCGTCGAGGAGGGCGAGGTGGCCTTCCTATGGGAGCTCCCCGCCGCCCGGGCGGCCCGGCTCGTGCGCGCGCTGCGCACCGACCTGGCGCAGATGGAGGCCGAGGAGTTCGCCGCGGCGTGGCGCGAGGAGCCCTGAGCGCCGCTACCTCTCGCTCCCCTCGAGCAGCACCCGGACGACCGCCTCGGGGTCGTCCCACACCGGGATGTGGCCGCAGTCGCGCAGGATCACCGTCCGGGAGGCGCCCTCGAGGCGGTGGCGCGCAACGAGGCGGTCGAGCTCTCCCCAGGCGACCGTGACCGGGATCCGGAGGGAGGTGGCGTCGAGGAAGCGGCCCTGGCGCATCGCCGCGTTGACGGCCTCGAAGCCCGGGGCGCGCGCGTAGGCGGAGACCAGACGGCGCGCCGCGGGTGCCGGCACGCGCTCGGGGTGGCCGACCGTGCTCGCCAGCACCCGGCGGCGTCCGGCCGCGCTCGAGGCGAGCAGGAGCAGGAGGGGCAGCGTCGTGCGGGCGAGCCGGTGGGCGAGCGCTCCGTTGGGGGCGAGCGGCTCGGGCCACAGGCCGGCGGGCGAGAGCGCGCTCACCGAGCGGGCGGCGCCGCGCGCCCCGAGCTCGAGCGCGATCCAGCCGCCGAGGGAGTTGCCCGCCGCGTGGGCGCTCTCGATGCCCAGGCCGCGCAGGAAGGCCTCGACCGCGCCGGCGAGCGCCGCGGGGGTGGGCAGGGTGCTCGCGGGCAACGGCGGCGAGGAACCGAACCCGGGCAGATCCAGCGCGATCACGTCGCGGTGGGCGGCGAGGGCGTCGAGGATGGGCTCCCACATCTGCCACTCCCCGCCCAGGGGATGGAGGAGGACGAGAGGCTCCCCTGCGCCCCGGCGCTCGTGGCTGAGCTCCATCCTCGCCGGGCTACCCGGCCCGCGCGGCTCTGAACACCACAGGCGAGCGCCCGGGCGCCGGGTGCTAGCTTCCGAGCCGTGAGCAACCGCACCCTCACCGGCGCCATCGCCGCCGGACGCACGCTTCTCGGTCTCGCGCTGCTCGCGGCGCCCCAGAAGGCGGCCCGCGGGTGGCTCGGTGGCGAGATCGACCGCCCGGGGGCCGTCGTCCTCTGTCGCGGGCTCGGAGGACGCGACGTGAGCCTCGGGGCCGGCACGCTGCTCGCCCTGCGCGACGGTGGGCCCTACCGCGTCTGGCTCCAGGCCGCCGTCCTCGCCGACGCGGTCGACGTCCTCGCCACCCTGGCGGCGGGCGGGAGCATCCCCCGCAACGGCCGACTCGGCACCGTCGCCCTGGCGGGCGGCTCCGCCGCCCTTTGCGCGTGGCTCGCGCGTGAGGCCGACTGACCCGATGGCCCGATGCCGGGCGCCGCCCCGGCTGATCCAAGTCCGGCGGCCGAGCGCATCATGGCCTGAGATGGTTCCAGGGCACCAGTCGAGCTCCCGCCTCTCGCGCCGGTGAGGATCGCCGTCGTCGGGGCGGGCGTCTCGGGACTGCTCGCCGCCCACCTCCTTCACCCCGAGCACGAGATCGCGGTCTTCGAGGCGAACGACTACCTCGGGGGCCACACCAACACCATTCGCGTGGACACCGCGGAGGCCACCTATCACGTGGACACGGGGTTCATCGTCTTCAACGACCGCAACTACCCGGGCTTCGAGAAGTTGCTCGCCGAGCTCGGAGTCGCCTCGCAGCCGACGACGATGAGCTTCTCGGTCAAGGGAGAGCCCGAGGACTTCGAGTACAACGGCAACTCGCTGAACGGCCTCTTCGCCCAGCGCGCGAACCTGGCGCGCCCCGCCTTCTACCGCATGATGGGCGACCTCCTGCGCTTCAACCGCGAGGTGGTCGCGCTCGTGGAGCAGGGCGACGACGACGTCTCGCTCGGGCACTTCCTCGAAACCGGAGGTTACGGGCGCGACTTCATCGACCGGCTCATCGTTCCCCAGGCCTCGGCGGTCTGGTCGGCCGATCCCGCGCAGATGTGGGCGTTTCCCGTGCGCTTCCTCGCGCAGTTCTTCGCCAACCACGGGATGCTCGGGCTGCGCGGGCGCCCGCAGTGGAGGACGATCGTCGGGGGCTCGCGCTCCTACGTCGAGGCCATCGTCGCGCCGTTCCGCGACCGGGTCCGGCTCGCGACGCCCGTCGAGTCGATCCTGCGCCACCCCGATCACGTCGAGCTCACGCCGCGCGGCGGCGAGCCCGAGCGCTTCGACGAGGTGGTGATCGCCACCCACTCCGACCAGGCGCTCGCGCTGCTCGCCGACGCCTCCGAGCAGGAGCACGAGGTGCTGGGGACGATCGCCTACCAGCACAACGAGGCCGTGCTCCACACCGACCGCTCGCTGCTCCCCCGGCGCCGGCGGGCGTGGGCGGCCTGGAACTACCACCTGCTGCCCGAGCCGATCGGCCGCACGACCGTCACCTACCACATGAACACGCTGCAGCGGCTGAGCGCCGAGGAGGAGTTCTGCGTGACGCTCAACCGCACAGAGGCGATCGACCCCGCGAAGATCATCCGCCGGATCTCCTACGCCCATCCGGTCTTCACCCCTAGCGGGGTGGCCGCCCAGGGCGAGCACGCGAGCATCAGCGGGGTCAACCGGACGCACTTCTGCGGCGCCTACTGGGGCTGGGGTTTCCACGAGGACGGCGTGAGAAGCGCCGAGCGCGCCGTCGAGCGCCTGCGCGCGGCGAGGGTGCCGGCGTGAGCGCGAGCTGCCTGTACGAGGGGAGGGTGCGCCACCGCCGCTTCGGCGACGTGGAGCGCGAGTTCTCCAACGAGCTGTTCATGACCTACCTCGATCTGGACGAGCTGCCCGAGGTGCTCGACGCGGCGCGGCTGTGGTCCGCCCGCCGCCCGGCGCCCGCGTGGTTTCGGCGCGAGGACTTCCTCGGAGATCCGAGCGTCCGGCTCGCCGACGCGGCCCGTGACCTCGTGCAGGAGCGCACGGGCACGCGACCGCAGGGGCCGGTCCGCCTCCTCGCCCACGTGCGCCAGTTCGGCCACTGCTTCAACCCCGTCACCTTCCTCTACTGCTTCGCCCCGGGCGGCGAGCGGCTCGAGGCCGTGGTGGCCGAGGTCACCAACACCCCGTGGGGCGAGCGCCACGCCTACGTCCTGCGCGGCGACTCGGCGCCGGGAGCGAGCGCCGTCGTGCGCGCGCACTTCGAGAAGGCGATGCACGTCTCGCCGTTCATGGGGATGGACCACGCTTACGAGATCAGCCTCGCAGCACCCGGCCAGCAGCTCTCGGTGCACATCGCGAGCCACCGCGCCGGCGAGCTCGCCTTCGACGCGACGCTCTCGCTGCGCCGGCGAGAGATGAGCGGGCCGGCGCTCGACCGCGCGCTCCTGCGCCGACCGGCGATGTCGCTGCGCGTGCTCGCCGGCATCTACGGCCAGGCGCTGCGGCTCAAGCTGCGCGGCGCGCCGCTCTTCGGCCATCCGGGACCGGCGCCGGGCGCGCCGGCGGGAGCGGCGCGATGATCGACCGCGTCTCCCGCGCGCTGGTCTCGGGGCTCCTGCGCCCGCGGGTGCGTCGCGGCCGACTCGAGATCCGCGAGGGGGGAGAGCTCCACGCCTTCGGCCCCAAGGACGGCTTGCCGCTCGCCCGCGTCGAGGCCGCCTCCCCGCGCTTCTGGCGTGCCCTTCTGCGCGGAAGCCTGGGACTGGCGGAGTCCTACCGCGAGGGGCTGTGGAGCACCCCGGACCTCGTCGCGGTCGTCCGGGTCGCGGCTCTGAACGCGCACGAGATCGACGCCGTGCGCGAGCGCTTCAGGTTCCTCCTGCGGCCGCTAAAGCAGATCACAAGACGCGTGAGCCTGCCGACGATCTCCCGCAGCCGGCGGCAGATCGCCGCCCACTACGACCTCGGCAACGACCTCTTCGCGCTCTTCCTCGACGAGACGATGATGTACTCCTGCGCGCTGTTCGAATCGCCGTCGGCGACGCTCCACGAGGCCTCGGTCGCCAAGCTCGAGCACGTCTGCACGAAGCTTGCGCTCGGTCCCGACGACCACCTGCTCGAGATCGGCACGGGCTGGGGCGGGATGGCGCTGCACGCGGCCGCGCGCTTCGGCTGCCGGGTGACGACGACCACGATCTCGCGCGAGCAGCACGACTTCGCCGTGGAGCGGATCCGCGCCGCCGGCCTCGAGGATCGCGTGACCGTCCTCATGCAGGACTATCGCGAGCTCGAGGGCAAGTTCGACAAGCTCGTCTCGATCGAGATGGTGGAGGCCGTCGGCTGGCAGTACTTCGACGCGTTCTTCGCCAAGTGCAGCGACCTGCTCGCGCCCGAGGGCGTGATGCTGCTGCAGGCGATCACCATGGACGACCGCGCCTACGAGGCCGAGAAGAACTCGAAGAGCTTCATCAACACCTACATCTTCCCCGGCGGCTGCCTCCCCTCGCTCGGGGCGATCTCGAGCTCCGTGGCCCGGCGGACCGACCTGCGCCCCGTCCACCTCGAGGACATCTCGGGGCACTACGCCGAGACGCTCCACCGCTGGCGCGAGCGCTTCGAGGCCAACGCCGAGCGGGCGGCGGAGCTCGGCTACGACGAGCCGTTTCGGCGGATGTGGGAGTTCTACTTCTGCTACTGCGAGGCCGGCTTCCTCGAGCGGCGCATCGCCGACGTGCAGCTCATGCTCGCCAAGCCCGAGTTCCGCGCCGAGCCGCTGCTGCCGCTCGGCCTCGGCGAGATGGACGCCGAGGGCGACGACGCCGAGCGCGCCGCCGCCTGAGGCCGCCACGGCCATGGTGACCCTCGCCTTCGACCTGTCGCCCGGCTGACCGCTTTCCCGGCTCGCCCTCACCCCCGCGGCGTGCGGCTGAACATCCGCGCGGAGACCGCGTCCAGGAGCGTCGCCGGGCCGTGCGCAGCGCGCTTGGCCCACGCGCTCTTGCCGCCCGGGCCGAGCACCGTCTCGTCGGCCTCGATCGCTCCGAGCACCCGGCGGGCCCACTCCTCGGGTGAGACGCGATCCCACCCCGAGGTGTCCATGTGGCGCCCGTAGACCTCCTCGGTCTCGGCGAGCATCTCGGTCTCCACGCCCGGGGTGACGAGGTGCAGCGTGCTCACGCCCGTGCCGCGCAGCTCGCGCCGTAGCGAGTCGGTGAGCGCGACCACCCCCGCCTTGGACGCGGCGTATGTGGTGGCGCCCGGGAAGGAGGCGTAGCCGCTGATCGAGGCGTTGTTGACCACCTTGCCGGTCCGGCGCGCGAGCATCCCCGGCAGCACGCGGTGGGTGAGGTGCGCGACCGCGACGAGGTTGACCTGGAACATCGCGTAGACGGCGTCCATCTCCTGCTCCTCGAGCAGGCCGCCGGTCATGAGCCCGGCGTTGTTGACGAGCAGGTCGATCCCGCCGAGCTCGGCGCCGAGCTCCTCGCAGCTCGCGTCGATCGCCGCACGGGAGGAGAGATCCATCCGCACCGGCCTCACCTCGCGCGCGCCGCCCGGGGCCGCGTCGATCGGCGCGTAGCGGTCGAGCTCACGCACGCCGGCGAGCAGGCGCACCGGGCGGGCGGCCAGCGCGCGGGCGATCGCCAGACCGACGCCGCGGTTGGCGCCGGTGACGAGGCAGGTGGCGCCGTCTAGCTTCACCACCACGACGCTACCTGACCCGGCCCGTCGGTAGAGTGCCCGGACAGTGGCCAAGGAGGCGGCGCAGGCGCAGAGCACGGGCCGGGAGGACCTGCCGGCGCCAGAGCTCGCGCGCGAGTGGCTCGGGGCCATGACGCTGATCCGCCGCTTCGAGGAGCGCGCGGGCGAGATGTACGCGAAAGCCAAGGTCGGCGGCTTCCTGCACCTGGCGATCGGCGAAGAGGCGACGATCGTCGGCGCGGTGCGCGCCATGCGCGCGTCGGACTACCTCATCTCGACCTACCGCTCACACGGCCATGCCCTGTCGCGGGGCACGAGCCCCGACGCGGTCATGGCCGAGCTCTTCGGGCGTCAGACCGGGTGCTCGAAGGGCCGCGGCGGCTCCATGCACATGTTCGACCTCGAGAAGCGCTTCATGGGCGGCTACGGGATCGTGGGCGGCAACCTGCCGATCGCCGCCGGGTTCGGCCTCTCCTCCGACTACCGCGAGACGGAGGACGTCACGCTCTGCGTGTTCGGCGACGGCGCCTCGAACCAGGGCACGTTCGGCGAGACGATGAACCTCGCGGCGCTGTGGAAGCTTCCCGTGGTCTTCATGGTCACGAACAACCAGTTCGGCATGGGAACCTCGCTCGAGCGCCACTCCGCGGTGACCGACCTGCAGCGCAAGGGTGAGGGCTTCGGAGTGCCCGGCATGCGTTGCGACGGGATGGACGTCGTCGACACCCACGCGGCGATCGGCGAGGCGCTGCGCCGCGCGCGCGAGGAGCGCCAGCCCGTGCTCGTCGAGGCGATCACCTACCGCTTCCGCGGCCACTCCATGGCCGATCCGGAGGAGTACCGCACGAAGGAGCAGGTGGCCGAGTGGCGCGAGCGCGACCCGCTCACGCTCTTCGCCGACCGGCTGATCGAGGCCGGCGTGCTCGACTCCGAGGAGGTCGAGCGCCTCGACGCCGAGGCCGTCGCGCGCGTGGACGAGGCGGTGGCCTTCGCCGACTCCTCGCCGTTCCCCCCGCCCGAGTCGCTCTACGACGACGTCTACGCGCTCGGGAGCCAGGTGCGCGGCTGGTACTCCGTCGACGTGCGGGGAGCGGGGATCCACAAGGGCGAGGACGAGCGAGAGATGAGCCGGAGCGACGTGCCGGGCGTCGAGGCCTACGAGCGCCACGCCTCGGGAAGCGGATCGGCCCAGGGGGCCGGCCCTTCCGACGTGGCGCAGGACACGGACACCGCCGCCGGTCCGCAGGAGGCCGGCTCCTGATGGCGATCATGCGCTATCGGGAGGCGCTCAACGGCGCTCTGCGCGAGGAGATGCAGCGCGACGAGTCCGTGATGCTCATGGGCGAGGACATCGGGGTCTTCAACGGCGCCTTCAAGGTCACCGCCGGCCTGCTAGAGGAGTTCGGCGAGAAGCGTGTGCGCGACACGCCGATCTCGGAGAACACGATCGTCGGGATGGGCGTCGGGGCGGCGATGACCGGCCTACGGCCCGTGGTCGAGCTCATGACGATCAACTTCTCGCTGCTCGCCCTGGACCAGATCGTCAACCACGCCGCCCACATCCACTACATGTTCGGCGGCCAGGTGAGCGTGCCGCTCGTCGTGCGGATGCCCCAGGGCGCCGGGCACCAGCTCGGCCCCACGCACTCGCACTGCTTCGAGGGGATGTTCCTGCAGGTGCCCGGCCTGCTCGTTGCCGTCCCCTCCACCGCGGCCGACGCCAAGGGTCTGCTCAAGGCGGCGATCCGCGAGAACAACCCGGTGGTGTTCATCGAGCACGAGTACCTCTACGGGCAGCGCGGCGAGGTGCCCGACGAGGAGGACCACATCGTCGACTTCGGCCAGGCTGCCGTGCGCCGGGAGGGAGGCGACGTGACCCTCGTGGGCATCTCGCGGATGGCGCTCGTGGCCGAGAAGGCCGCGGCCAAGCTCGCCGACGAGCACGATGTGGAGGCCGAGGTGATCGATCCCCGGACGCTCCGTCCGCTCGACCTCGACACGATCGTCGCCTCGGTGAAGAAGACCAACCGCTGCGTGGTGGTGGAGGAAGGGTGGCCGCACGGAGGCGTCGGCGCCAACCTCGCCGCCCTCATCCAGGAGCAGGCCTTCGACTACCTCGACGCGCCGATCGGCCGGGTGGCCGGCGCGGATGTGCCGATGCCCTACTCCAAGCCGCTCGAGCAGATCGCCTTCCCGCACGAGCCACAGGTCATCAGCGCGGTGCTCGACCTCTTCTGATGAAGGGCGGCGGAGAGAGCACCTTTGGCGCCGATGCGCACGTCTCCGAGCGCAGGTTCGAGGCGGTCATCCACTCCATCGACGACGCCGTCGTCGCCGGTGACGCCCAGAGCAACATCGTGTTCTGGAACCGCGGCGCCGAGAAGGTCTTCGGCTGGACGGAGGAGGAGGCGATCGGCTCGCCGCTGACCATGCTCATGCCCGAGCGCTTCCGCGAGGCGCACCTGGCCGGGATGCGCCGCCTGCTCGACAGCGGCGAGCCGCACATCATCGGCACCACGGTCACCCTCGACGCGCTGCGCAACGACGGCACGGAGTTCCCCATGGAGCTGACCCTGGGGCGCTGGGTCGACGAGGAGCGCGAGTACTTCACGGGAGTCATCCACGACGTCAGCGAGCGCGAGCGCGGCGAGCGCTACCTCGCCACCCAGCTCGCGGTGACGGGCATCCTCGTCGAGGCCGAGACGGACGACCCAGGCGTGATACCGCGGCTGCTCTCGACGTTCGCGAGCGCCATGGGCTGGCAGGTCGGCGAGCTCTGGCTCCTCGACGAGAAGGCGGGCGTCCTGCGCCTGGAGAGCGCCTGGCACGAGGACGAGGGCGCCACACGAGCGTTTCGAGACGCCAGCGCCGCGCTGGCGCCCGGGCGCGGAGAGGGCCTGGCCGGCGCGGTCTGGGAGCAGGGCGCGCCCGTCCACGTGCCCGACTTCTCCGCCGACTCGCGGCTCCTGCGCCAGGCGGAGGCCGCCGCCGTGGGGCTGCACGGGGCGATCGGGCTGCCCGTGCTCGCCGGGGGCTTGCTCAGCGGCGTGCTCACCTTCTACTCCGGGGACGTCGGACAGTTCGACGAGGGCCTCGTGGTCATGATGGAGACGCTGAGCCGGCAGCTCGGGCTGTTCTTCCGGCGCACACGGGCAGAGCGCGCGCTCGCGGCGGCCACCGCCGAGCTGCGCCAGCACGCGGAGGAGCTCGAGCGCTCCAACGCCGACCTCGAGCAGTTCGCCTACGTCGCCTCGCACGACCTCTCCGAGCCGTTGCGCACGATCTCGGGCTTCGTGCAGCTCCTCTCGAGCCGCTACCGCGGGCAGCTCGACGACCAGGCCGACCAGTTCATCGACTACGTCGTGGACGGAGCGGCGCGGATGCGCGCGCTGATCGACGGACTCCTGCTCTATTCCCGTGCGAGCAGCATGGAGCAGGACCGCCGCCCCGTGCCGCTCGCGCAGACGGTCGCTCGGGTGCGTTCCTCGCTCGGTCCCGCGCTGCTGGAGAGCGGCGGGGAGATCGTCGCGGAGGAGCTGCCCGAGGTCGTGGCCGACCCCACCCAGCTCGAGCAGATCCTGCAGAACCTGATCGCCAACGCGCTCAAGTTCCGCGGCGCGGATCCGCCCGAGGTGCGCGTGCTGGCGGCGCGGGAGCCCGGCGCCTGGCGCGTGACCGTGCAGGACAACGGCATGGGGATCGAGGAGCGCCACGTGGAGAAGGCCTTCCAGATGTTCGGGCGCCTGAACGCGCGCGAGGCCTACGCCGGCACGGGCATCGGCCTCGCGGTGTGCAAGCGCGTGGTCGAGCGCCACGGCGGACGGATCTGGCTCGAGTCCGAGGTCGGGCGCGGAAGCGCCTTTCACTTCACGCTCGCCGACGTCGAGGCCCGCGACGCCGCGGAGGAGGTGGCGCGATGAGCGACGTGGTGATGCCGCGGCTGTCGGACTCCATGGAGGAGGGGACGGTCATCAAGTGGCTCAAGGCCGACGGCGACGAGGTCGCTCGCGGCGACGAGCTGGTCGAGATCGAGACCGACAAGGCGAACATGACCTACGAGGCCGATGCGGGCGGCGTCCTCTCGATCGTGGCTTCCGAGGGCGACACCCTGGCGATCGGCGAGGTCATCGCGCGGCTGGGAGGAGAGGGCGCAGACACCTCCGGCGCGGCACCGGAGGAATCCCCTGCCGCCCCGGAGCCCGCCGAGGAGCCCGCGCCCCGCCCGGCCGAGGCCCCCGCCGCGGCGCCTGCCTCCGCCGCACCAGATGAGCCGAACGGACGCATGAAGGCCTCTCCCGTCGCCCGCCGCATGGCCCGCGACCAGGGAGTTGACCTCGGGCAGCTGCAGGGCAGCGGCCCGGGCGGGCGGATCGTCAAGGCCGACGTCGAGGCGCGCGTCCGGGACGGCGGCGCCGGCGCCCCGGCCCCGGCCGAGCCCCCGGACGGCGCCGTGGCCGCGCCGGCCCCCGCCGCGAGCGGCGCGGGCGCGGCGCCCGCCACGGGCAAGGGCGAGGTCAGGACGGAGGAGCTCTCGCGCACCCAGGCGCTTATCGCCCGCCGCATGGCCGAGGCCAAGGCCACCGTGCCGGAGTTCACGCTCACCGCCGAGGTGGACATGGAGCAGGCCGCCGCGCTGCGCGAGGAGCTCAAGGCCGTGGGCGCCGACGGGCCGGTCCCCTCGTTCAACGATCTGATCGTCAAGGCCTGCGCCCGCGCGCTGCGCGAGCACCCACGCGCCAACGGCGCCTACCGCGACGGGCGCTTCGAGCTCTACGACCGCGTGAACGTCGGCGTGGCGGTCGCGGGCGACGACGCGCTCGTCGTGCCCACCGTCTTCGACGCCGACCGCCGCTCGCTCGGCGAGATCGCCCGCGAGACGCGGGGGCTGGCCGAGCGCGTGCGCGAGCGCTCGATCACCCCGCCCGAGCTCTCGGGCGGCACGTTCACGGTCTCGAACCTCGGGATGTTCGGGGTGAGCGACTTCACCGCGGTGATCAACCCGCCGCAGGCGGCGATCCTCGCGGTCGGCGCGATCCGCGAGGTGCCGGTCGTGAGCGACGGGGAGATCGTCCCCGGCCGGCGGATGAACGTCACCCTCGCCTGCGACCACCGCATCCTCTACGGCGCCGACGCGGCGAAGTTCCTCGGCCGCATCCGCGAGCTGCTCGAGCACCCGGTCGCGCTCGCGCTGTAGCGCGCGGGCGGCGCGGTAGTCCAAACGATTGATCCCTCTCGAACCGGTCGGGTTCGGGGACGGAGGTGTTTGCCGCTGAGGCTACCCCCGGGTACCGCATGTGGTACCCCCGGGGGTAGCCCCGACCACTAATACCCGCCGCGCGGCGCCCAGCTCGCGTTCGGCTCGTGCCCGTTGAGCACGATCGTCGGCTCCTTCGTGTCGAGGTGGACGAGCACGCACAGCGGTCGCTCGCCGTCGCGCGCGGGCACGCACGTGCGATAGAGCTGGCCGCCGACCACCCGGATCGTGTCCGCCTGCGCCGCGTTGGCGCGGTAGGCCACCGGCGCCCGCGTCAGCACGTACTCGTGGGCCAGGCCCACCGCGAGCCGCGAGGCGCGCGCCTCGCGCACCACGGCGCCGTGATGGTGCACGGCGCCGGCGAGGATGGCGGCCGCGACCCCTCCGAGCAACGCGGTGCCGGCGTAGTCGAAGGCCACCACGCGCGGAAGGTCGCGCCGGCGCGAGCGCACGAGGCGCCCGAGCAGCGGTCCGAGCAGGGCGACCGCGGCCAGGTTGAGAAAGCCCGAGAGCAGCAGCGCAGGCGCCATCCCAGTGCGCTCCCCCGAGAGCGGCCAGAGGTGGATGAGCAGGCCGTCGAGCAGCGTGAACAGCGCAAAGCCGGGCCAGAGCCAGGCTCCGCGCATCCGCCAGCGCAGCCGCGAGAGCCACATCCGCTCCATCGCTCGCGAAGGGTAGTGACGCGCGGGCCCGGCCTTGAGACAATGGTGGGGATGGATGCGCCCGCCGAGCTCTGGACCTGCCGCCTCGGCCCAGTCGAGTATCGCGCCGCCACCGCACTGCAGGAGGCGCTGCGCGCGGCGCGCCAGGCGGGCGCGCTGCCCGACCTGCTGCTGCTCCTCGAGCATCCGGCGGTCTATACGCGCGGGCGTCGCTCGGATCAGAGCGAGCTCCCGATGGGAGAGGCGTGGTATCTCGGGCAGGGGATCGACGTGGTCCAGAGCGACCGCGGGGGCAAGCTCACCTACCACGGTCCGGGGCAGCTCGTGGGCTACCCGATCATGGGAACGAGCGACGTGGTGGAGTTCCTGCGCCGGATGGAGCAGGCGATGATCGCCGCCCTGGCCGACGCGGGTGTCGCCGCGCAGATGCGCGAGGGTCTGACCGGCGTGTGGGTCGGCGAGCGCAAGATCGCCTCGATCGGCGTGCACGTCTCGCGCGGGATCACCACGCACGGCTTCGCGGTCAACGTGGAGAACGACCTCCAGCCCTTCGAGTGGGTCGTCCCGTGCGGGCTCGAGGGGGTGCGGATGACCTCGGTGATCCGGGAGACCGGGGGAGGTGCCGGCGCGCTACCCGAGTTTCGCGAGCGAATGGCCGAGCGCTTCGCCGAGGCGCACGGGCGCCGGGCGCTCCGGGTGAGCCCCGCGCACCTGCAGAGCGCCCTCGGCGCCTCGATACCCTTGCCCGTGTGAGCACGACGGAGCCGCGCGAGCACGTCACCCGCTCGCGCGCCAACCCGGGCGGGATGGACGTGCGGCGCGTCCTCGGCGCCCAGACCGAGCCCTTCCGCGGGCGCAAGCCGCCGTGGTTCAAGGTCCCCGCGCCCGGCGGGGAGCGCTACCGCGAGCTCGACGAGCTCATCCGGGCCGAGGGCCTGCACACCGTGTGTCAGGAGGCCGCCTGCCCGAACGTCGGCGAGTGCTGGTCGCGCGGCACCGCGACGTTCATGATCCTCGGCGACACCTGCACGCGGCGCTGCGGGTTCTGCAACGTCAAGACCGGGAAGCCGACGTGGAACGACCCGCTCGAGCCCGCCCGCGTGGCGCGCTCGGTGGCGCGGATGGGGCTGCGCCACGCGGTCATCACCTCCGTGGACCGCGACGACCTGCCCGACTACGGCGCGAGCGCGTTCGTCGGGGTGATCCGGCAGATCCGCCGCCAGGCTCCCGAGTGCCAGGTCGAGATCCTCACCCCCGACTTCCGCGGCGCCGAGATGCCGCTGGCCAAGGTCATCGCCGAGCGCCCCGACGTCTTCAACCACAACGTCGAGGTCGTGCCCCGGCTCTATCCCGTCGCGCGGCGCGGCTCGCGCTGGGAGCGATCCTGCCGCGTGCTGCGAAACGCCAAGGAGATGGGTGGCGAGGCGCTCGTCACGAAGTCCGGGCTCATGGTCGGCCTCGGCGAGACCCACGAGGAGATGGTCGAGGCCTTCGGGATGCTGCGCGAGCACGGCGTCCAGGTGCTCACCGTGGGGCAGTACCTGCGGCCCACCGAGCGTCACCTGCCGATCGTCCGCTACTGGCACCCCGAGGAGTTCGCCGCGCTCGAGCGGGCCGCCTACGCCCTCGGCTTCGACCACATCGCCGCCGGCCCGCTCGTGCGCTCGAGCTACCACGCCGACCAGCACGTCCCCCAGGACCGCCCCGGCGTCGGGCCGCTCGCGGCCGCACCCGCAACCTGATCCGGCCCCAGGCATGGAGCTCGAGGAGGCGGTCAGGACCCGCCGGACGCACAAGGCCTACGGCCCTGAGCCCGTCGGCTCCGCCACGCTCGCCGAGCTGCTCGAGCTCGCCCGCTGGGCGCCGAACCACAACCTCACGAACCCGTGGCGCTTCCGGGTGCTGGGAGCGGACGCGCTCGCGGCGCTCAAAGAGGCGGCCGGACCGGAGGCGGCGGGCAAGCTCGACCGGGCTCCGACGCTCGTGGCGGTCTCCGTGCTGCGCAGCGGCGATCCGGTGCAGGATCAAGAGGACCTGTGCGCGACGGCCTGCGCGGCCTACATCGTCCTGCTCGCCGCGCACGGGCGGGGGCTCGCGGGCTACTGGCGCACTCCGGCGGTGCTGCGCGAGCCGGCAGGGCGGGGCGCCCTGGGCGTCGGGCCGGAGGAGACGGTGCTGGGCCTGCTCTACCTCGGCTCACCGCGCCAGGAGCGCCCCGCGCCCGAGCGCGCCCCAGTGGACCGCTACGTGCTCTGGCTTCACTAGGGTCCGAAGGACGAGTGTTCCCCCTCAAGGACAACATCCCGACCGACCGGTTCCCGATCGTGACCGTGGCCCTCATCGTGGCCAATACGCTCATGTACTTCCTCTTCCAGAAGGGCGGGATCCTCCACGGGCCGAGCAACGCCAACGTCGTGCACTACGGCGCGATCCCCTATGAGCTGAGCCACCCGGGCCGGCACTGCGAGCTCGCCGCCGGCCATCTGGCATGCGAGGGTCAGCCCGGTGTCTCGGGGACCGCCGACCCCCAGCCCTCGACCTACCTCACCGTGCTCACCTCGATGTTCATGCACGGCTCGATCCTCCACCTCGCCGGCAACATGCTCTTCCTGTGGATCTTCGGCAACAACATCGAGGACGCGATGGGCCGCGCGAAGTTCCTCGCCTTCTACCTGCTCGGAGGGGTCGCGGCCCTCGCGCTGCAGACCCTGGTGGGCCCGGGCGCCGCGGTGCCCACGGTCGGCGCCTCGGGGGCGATCGCCGCGGTGCTCGGCGGCTACGTGCTGCTCTACCCGCGCGCGCGGGTGGTGACGGTGATCTTCCTCGTGATCTTCTTCACCGTGCTCGAGCTGCCCGCGCTCGTGGTCCTCGGGCTGTGGTTCGTGCAGCAGGCGGTCTTCGGGGCCACCAACCTCACCGACCCCACGGGCGGCGGGGGCGGCGTGGCGTACTTCGCCCACATCGGCGGCTTCCTCTTCGGCCTGCTCGTCATCCGTGCGATCGCGCGCGCCAAGCCCATGCCCCCGCGGGTCACGGTCTCCTGATGCGCCAAGTCGTGCTCGTCGTCGCCCTGCTCTTCATCGGAGTCTTCGCCTTTTTGACCATCCGGGTGATCGCCGAGCACGGCTTCGACGTGCTCGTCGGCTTCTCCATCCTCGTGCTCGCGCTGTTCTCCTTCGGGATCGTCGGGGCGCTGCTCAACCCGCCCGACGACTAGGAATGGCGACCCTGCTCCAGGGAGGGCGGCGCCGCGAGCGGCGCGGGGTTCGCCCGGCGGTCGGCGGCGCGGCGCTGTTAACTGCCCTCGTGCTCCTGCTCGCCGTCCTGAGCGGAACGGCGGGAGGGCCATCGCCTCACCACGCGGCCACCGGCGGCGCGGCGGCCGGCAAGACGCTCACGTTCGCGCACCGGCCGGTACCCCGACCCTACGCCGCCCTGCCCGCGCCGGCGCGCGAGCGCGTCGATCCGCACCTGCGCCAAGCGCCACGGAGCGGGCTCCTCTTCGACGTGCGCACGGGTCGGGTGCTGTGGTCCTACCGGCCCGACCGTGTCCTCCCGATCGCCAGCGTGACGAAGATGATGACGGCGATCCTCGTGGTCGCCCACGTGCCGCGACGCGGCCGCGTGCTCATCACCCGCCAGGCGCTGAACTTTCGGGGCTCGGCCGTCGGCGTGCTCCCGCTCGGGCGCCGGATCGACGTGGAGACCATCCTCGCCGGCCTGCTGCTGCCCTCGGGCAACGACGCCGCCCGCGCGCTGGCCGGGCGCGTCGCGGGGAGCATCCCCGCCTTCGTGCGGCTCATGAACGCCGAAGCGAGGAAGCTCCGCCTGCGCTGCACCCACTTCACCTCTCCCGACGGCTTCGAGGACCGCGGCAACCACTCATGCGCCGCCGACCTCGCGGTGCTGACCCGAGAGCTGCTGGCCCAGCCGCGCTTGGCGCGGATCGTCCGCGAGCGCAAGGCGATCCTGCCCTTCCCCATCCGCACGGGCCGCCTCGAGCTCTTCAACAACAACCCGCTGCTGCTCGCGCGCTACCCCGGGACCGACGGGGTGAAGACGGGCTTCACCGACCGGGCGGGACGCTGCCTCGTCGCCGCCGCGCACCGGGGGCGCACCCGACTCGCGGTCGTGCTGCTCCACTCGCCCGACCCGGGCGCGCAGGCGACCCGGCTGCTCGACGCCGGCTTCCGGGCGGCGCGCCGGCTGCGGTGAGGGCACCTCAGCGCTCGGCCGCACCGGTCCACTCCTCGGCGCTCCATCCGAGGACGATCCGCCCCAGGTAGGCGAACGCGAGAAGGCTGAGCGCGGCCGCGAGGATGCGCACGGAGAGGCTGGGGAGCTCGAAGCCGAGGTCGAGCGCCACCGCCCCGAGGCCCAGCAGCCCCGCGACCCAGCGCGGCGCGAGCCGGGTGCGCCACAGCCCCGCCCCGAGTACGCAGATCCCCAGCGCGGGCAGCGCGGCGGCGAGCAGGATGGGAACGAAGCCCGGTGAGAACTCGATCCGGTGCAGCAACGCCACCATGGGCCCCCGCTCCGCGCCTCCCTTGACCATCTGCCACTCGACGAGACCGAGGGCGATCTGGACGGCGACCGGCATCGCCCCGGCCAGCGCAAGCCCCCCTCCGACGAGCGCGAGCCGGGGCGCCCGCTCGCGCAGCATGTGCACGAGGCCGAGCAGCGCGGGCACGAGCAGAACGAGCGAGACGAGCGCGATCAGGTTCGCGACGATGAACCGGTCGGGATGGGCGGCGACGCTCGCGACCTGTTCGCCGAGGTCGGAGCGGTTGGCCGGGAGGATCAAGGCCGTCGCGAGCGAGAGCGCCGCCGAGGCGATCATGCTCAGGCCGACGAGCCGGCGGCGGCGCTCAGAAGGCGAGGAGGGCACGGATCGTGGCGGCGGTTTCGATGGGCGACGCGTGAGTTGGCAAGAGGTAAGGCGACGGCCGAGCGACAGGAAGCGCTCGCCGCACGTCGCACTGGCGCCTGTGACGCGTCCCCGCATCGTCCCTCATGTCGCTCCCCCGAGCAGCCCTCCTCACCCTCGCCCTCACCCTGGAGCTCCTCGCGCCGCCCGCGCCGGCGTCGGCGGCCTTCTCCGTCGCCACACAGTCCAGCCCGAGCTTCGGGCTCACCCTCGACGGAACCGACCAGACCGGGGTCTCGACCCTCGTCGTGCGCGTGACCCAGACGGACGCGGGCGCGAACGGCAAGACCGGCTGGAACCTCACGATCGACTCCACGCCCCTCCAGAGCGCGGGCGGCGCGCAGCTCGCCCCCGACGCGACCTCGCTCGTCTCGGGTGGCTACACGTGCGCCGTCGGCCCCTGCACCAACCCGACGAACACGGTGCCACCGCCCGTGCCCATCCCCGCCGGCTCTCCCCCGCCGCCGGCGGTCAAGGTCTTCAACGCGGCGAAGAACACCGGGGTCGGCGTCTTCGACGTCACTGGCAACCTCCAGACCTCGGTGCGGGCCCACGCCGATGCGGGCACCTACACGAGCACGATGACCGTCGCGCTCGTGCGGGGCCTGTAGGCGAGAGAGGGGGCTCAAGGTCGCGCCGGGTGCGACCGATTATGGGGCTAGGCGACGAGCTCCCGCTCGCGCAGCCCCTTTCGAACCCCAGGAGTCTCGATGTCACTTCGCACCCGTACGCTGGGCTTCCTCAGCGCCGCCCTGCTCACGCTCGGCGCCCCGGCCGCGGCCTCCGCGGCCACCTCCACCGCCACCGCCACCGTCTCCGGAGGCTCGCTGAGCCTCACGACCACCGCGACGCCGTCGTTCGGCGTCACCTTGGACGGCACGGACCAGACGGGCACCTACACCGTGCCCTCCACGGTCACCGACTCCCGCGGCACCGGTGCCGGGTGGAACCTGACGCTCACCTCCACGCAGTTCTCGACCGGCGGCAGCACGCCGAGCACCCTCTCGACGGGCGCTTCCTCGCTCACGAGCGTGACCAACGCCTGCGTCCCGGGCACCACGTGCACGGCCCCCACCAACTCCGTCACCTACCCGGTCGCCGTTCCCGCCGGAACGACCGCGCCCACCGCGGTGAAGTACTTCAACGCGGCGACGAGCACCGGCAAGGGGAAGTTCAACAACACCCCGAGCGTGAACGTCTCGGTCCCCGCCAACAGCGACGCCGGCACCTACTCGAGCACGCTCACGCTCGCCGCGGTCTCCGGTCCGTAACCGTTCCCCCGCTCGGACGATGAACCGAGCAACCCAGCACTCCACGGCCCCGGGCCGCGCGGCGTCACGCCGCGCGGTCCTCGTGCTGTGCGGCCTCGCGCTGGCGCTGGGGCTCTCTCCCGCCGTCTCGGGCGCCCGCTCTGCCGGTCCTTCTTTCGGCCTCAACCCCCAGGGAGCGACCGGCTCACAGCGCTACTTCGTGCTCCATGCCCGACCGGGCCAGATCCTGACCCGACGGATCGAAGTGGTCAACGTCGGGCACCGAACCGGCTCCGTGCTTCTCTACGCGGTCGACGCGACGACGGGGCAGACCACCGGCGCCGTGTATCAGGGAGCGGACGTGGCCCGGCGCGACGCCGGCGCCTGGATGGCGCTCGGGCGGCGCGAGATCCGTCTCGGCCCCGGCCGGTCCGAGCTCGTGAGCGTGCGTGTCCGCGTTCCGCGTTTTGCGGCCCCCGGAACGCACCTCGGGGGCATCGTCGCCGAGAACAAGACGCTCGGGGGAGGCAGGCCGGTGCGCCGCGGACGCGGCTCGTTCCGCATCCGAATCCGCGACCTGACGGTGAGCGCCGTACAGGTGGAGGTTCCCGGACCGCGGATGGCGCAGATGGCCCTCACCGGCGTCGTCCGGGCCGGCGGCTCTCCCGGCGGGCACCAGACCGTGCTCGTCGGCCTGCGCAACACGGGCAACACGCTGCTCAAGCCGACCCTCTCCGTCCTCCTGCGCGACAACTCGGGCCGGGTGCTCCAGCAGACGCGCGCCAAGCTCGACACCTTCGTTCCGCGCACGGAGATCCTCTACCCGGTGCCGGTGATGCATCACGCGCTGCGCCCGGGTCACTACACCGCCGAGCTCGCCGTGGACAACGGCCGCGGCCAGCTCGTCCGCGCCCGCACGCCGTTCGAGATCTCCTCCAAGCAGGTCAAGCAGGTCTTCGGCGCGAGCTCGCCGCTGGCCCAGTCGGGCGGCGGGAGCTCGGTCGGGAAGTACATCCCGTGGGCGCTCGTTGTCGCGCTCGCCGGAGTGGCGGGCGTGCTGTACCGTCGCCAGCGCCGGAGCTCCCGCCCCGGTGCGAGCGACACCGCAGGTTAGCCCCCGAGCGCTTCGGGAGAGGCCGGCACGTCGACGGCGTGTTGTGAGAGCACGGCGAGGGGAGCTATGTCGAGGGCGCGCTCGTGGGTGCAGGCAAGCACCACGTAGGCGGCGGCTCCATCCTCGTGGGCGCGCAGCCAGTTCCGGGCCGTCACGCACCAGCGGTCGCCCGGCACCAAGCCGGGGAAGCGGTAGGGCGGGACCGGGGTCGTCAGGTCGTTGCCCAGACGGCGCTGGTGCTCGAGGAACTCCTCCGTGACCACCGCGCAGATCGTGTGGCTGCCTCGATCCTCGGGCGCGGTGCGACAGCTCCCGTCCCGGTAGAAGCCGGTGAGAGGGTCGGTGCCGCAGGACTCGAGGGGGCCGCCCAGCACGTTGCGATCGCTCACGGGTTGAGTATCCCAAGCCGCCCCGTCTGGCCGGTCGAGCGCCGAGCGCCGTCCGAAGCCTGGCCGATGGAGCCAGCCGGGATCGAACCGGCGACCTCCTGCTTGCAAAGCAGGCGCTCTCCCAGCTGAGCTATGGCCCCTCAGGGCGCGAGTCTAGGGGCGGGGCGTCACCGTGGCGCCCCGCCCCGACCGACTCGAGATCAGCTCAGGCTCAGCTGAACGGGACGATCGTGATCGACGTGCTGGCGTTCGAGCCGGCCGCGCCGGCGGTGCCGTTGACGGTCGCGGTCGCGCGGAGGTGATGGGCACGCGCGCGGGAGAGCAGGACCTGACCCGTGCGGTTGAGCGAGAGGTGCACGATGCCGCCGTTGTTGGGTGTGGCCGTGAACGACGAGCGACGCGCGATCACCCGGCCCGAGGCGGTGATCGTCAGGCTGCCGGAGCACGTGCTGGCTCCGAAGCATCCGACGAAGACCCCGAGGACGTGCGAGGGCGACGTGAAGGCCGTGTGGCCGAAGAGTGCCACCCGCGAGAGGGTCGTCTGGGTCGTGAAGGTCCGGTCGAGGCCGAAGGCCTTCTTGTTCTGGGTGTTCGTCGCCATGATCCGGTAGTGGTAGGTGGTGCCCGGGGCCAGCCCGGTCACGTTGCGCGCCGCGGCGACGGGCGCCGTGCCCGCGCCGGCGCTTCCCGCTGACGACGTGCTCCCGTAGGCCGTCGTGGTGCCGTACTGGAACACGTAGGTGGTCGCAGTACCGTTCGGGTTGACAGTGCCGTTGAGCGTCGCCAGGTTCTGGCTCACGTTGGTGGCGTCGCCGGTCGTCGCGGTGGGAGTGGCGCTCGGGGCGCCGATCGCCGAGCCGAGCGGGGTGAGTGCCCCGGCCGCCAAGATTCCCAAGGCCGATACGGCCAGGATGAGCATTCTTCTCATGGTGTGTCCTCCGGTGGTAAGTGTCCCTTGCCCATCGGACCCGCGCCGGCAGGGAAAGTTGCGGCTCGGCGGCGGGAGTGCCCTGGCTTCCGCGCGGGTAGGGGGTCTTCGAGCGGAGGGACACGAACGTGCCGGCCACCTGACCGGTTGCCACGCGGACCAAGGGAGAGGCGATGACCGACGACGCAGCGACGGCCGATAAGCCGACGACTACGCCCCAGACCGACGACGGCGTGGGCGACCGGCAGGCGCCTGACAAGTCCCCGCGCACCGCCAACCAGGAGGACGGCCGGGTCACGAGGCGAGCCGAGGTCTCCAACCTCGAGATCGTCCACCACTACTTCGGCCGCGCCGCCGACCGGCTCGAGCTCTCCGACGACATCCGCGCGGTCATGCTCTCCGCCTATCGCGAGGTGCAGGTGCAGGTTCCGGTCAGGCTCGCCGACGGGCGCATCCACGTCTACTCGGGCTACCGCGTGCAGCACAACGGCGCCCGCGGCCCCTACAAGGGCGGCATGCGCTACCACCCCGAGGTCGACCTCGACGAGGTGCGCGCCCTGGCCGCGCTCATGACGTGGAAGACCGCCATCGTGAACATCCCGTTCGGGGGCGCCAAGGGCGGCATCAACGCTCCGGCCGACAAGGTCGAGCGTCACGAGCTGCAGACGATCACGCGCTCGTTCATGTCGAAGATCGACAAGGTGCTCGGGCCCACGCGCGACATCCCCGCGCCCGACGTGGGCACGAACGCGCAGGTGATGGCGTGGATGATGGACGAGTACGGCAAGACCCACGGCCACACGCCGGCGTGCGTGACGGGCAAGCCGATCGCGCTCGAGGGCTCCTACGGGCGCGAGTCGGCCACCGGCCGCGGCCTCGTCTACATGTTCCGCGAGGCCGCCCCGCAGCTCGGGCTCAGGCCCGAGGAGACGCGCGTCGTGGTCCAGGGCTTTGGCAACGTGGGCGCGTGGGCCGCCCGGCTCATGCAGGAGCTCGGGTGCCGGATCGTCGGCGTCTCGGACGCCAACGGCTCCCTGCAGTCCGAGGCGGGCATCGACGCGAAGGCGCTGCACGAGCACCTGCAGGAGGGGGGGAGATCCAACGACTTCGAGGGCGAGGGCGTCGAGTCGATCAGCGCCGAGGAGCTCATAGAGCTCGAGTGCGAGGTCTTCATCCCCGCGGCGCTCGGCGGGATGATCCACGCCGACAACGCCGACCTGCTCAAGTGCAAGCTCGTGATCGAGGGGGCGAACTCGCCGACCACCCCCAAGGCTGACGAGATCCTCAACGACAAGGGGATCTTCCTCATCCCCGACGTGATGGCCAACGCCGGCGGCGTCGTCGTCTCCTACTTCGAGTGGGTGCAGAACCTCCAGCACTTCCGCTGGGACGAGCGGGAGGTCAACGACAAGCTCGGGGGGGTCATGCGCCGCGCCTACCGGCAGGTGAAGGAGCGCTGCGCGGACGACGTGCCCCCGCGGGTGGCCGCCTACGAGGTAGGAATCGAGCGCGTCGTCGAGGCGGCGCAGACACGCGGCTACATCTGATCGGGCTCCTGCCCGATGGCCGGCGGCTCCGTCGCCTCGGGCTCGAGGTCGGTTCCCGGCTCGAGGTTGGCCTCGGGCTCCTCGGTGCTCTCCGGCTCGCGGCGCGTGGAGCCGAGCGCGTCGCGCTCCTGGGCGGCGATCTCGTCGGGATCGCCGCCGCGGCGGCGCTTGAGCTCGAGGTGCTCCCGTATGGCATCGCCGAGCTGGTCCACGGGAACCGATCCTACTCGGCGCTCCCCACGCCGACCGGCGCGAGGTCGCCCCGGACGGTGCGGTTCTTCCCCGTGCGCTTGGCCTCGTAGAGCGCTCGGTCGGCGGCGTCGATCAGATCCTCCTTACGGGCCTCTTGCGCGGAGGCGACGCCGATCGACGCGGTCACGGCGATGCGCCCGGCGCCGTCGACGAGCGGTACCTCGAGCTGCTCGATCGCGATGCGTACGCGCTCGGCGAGCCGGTAGGCGCCCTCCAGGTCGGTCTCGGGGAGCGTGACCGCGAGCTCCTCTCCCCCGTAGCGGGCGGGCTCCTCGATCTCGCGGCACGACTCGCGCAGCACGCGGGCGACCGCACGCAGGACGGCGTCTCCCTGCTGGTGCCCGTAGGTGTCGTTCACCCGCTTGAAGTTGTCGACGTCGAGCAGCACGAGGCCGACGTCGTGGTCAAAGCGTCGCGCGCGCTCGAGCTCGATGCTCGTCACCTCCTGGAAGCGACGGTGGTTGGAGAGGCCGGTGAGCTCGTCGGTGATCGCCTGGCGGCGCACATGCTCGTGCAGCGTGACGTTCTCGAGCGAGACCGCCGCCTGCCCGGCTAGGGAGGAGAGGATCTCGCGCTCCTCCGGATCGAACGACGGCCCTCGCCGCACCACCGTGAGGATGCCCTGCAGCCGCTCCTCGCCGTCGGCCGCCCCGAGCGGAATGGCCAGCGCACGGGAATCCCCCACCGCTTCCTCCGCGGTGTCGCCGCTGCGCAGCGTCGCGCGCTCGGCAGCGTGCACCGCGTCCTCGAAGCCCTCGAGCGAGCCGATGCGCGCCTGCTCGACGAGGCCGCCGTCCTCGGGCCGCGCCGTCGCGCGGCCGCCCGCGCCGCCGACCGCGTCGACCGCGGTGCGGATGCTCAACTCGAGCAGCGCGCGCCGATCGAGGTTCGAGGCGAAGGACTCGCCGATGCGGCGGATCGACTCGCGCAGGCGCGCGCGCTCCTGGCGCAGCTCATCGAGGCGGCGCTCGAGCTCGCTCGACATGCGGTTGAACTCACGGCCGAGGGCCGCGAACTCGTCGCGGCCCTCGGCGGGGACGGGGGTCGAGAAGTCGCCGCTGCCCAGCCGCTGCGCGGCCTTGAGAAACCGGGTGACCTGTCCCTGCAGCGCCCGCGAGACGAGCAGGGCGAAGAGGAGGGAGAGTAGGAGGAAGCCGACGAGCAGGGCGACGGCGGCCGTGCGGCTCGAGCCCGAGGCGGCGCTCGTCGCGCGCGAGTCCGTGAGGACAGAGACGCGGATGGGAGGTCCGCCCGGGTCGGGCGCGTCGAATGAGGCGACGCGGTAGGCGTGGTGGCGCAGCTCGATCCCGCCCCGGCGCGGAAGATCGCGGTCCGAGGCGCCCGGCAGCGTGCTCGCCTCCACGCGCGCGCCGCGCCTGACGACCACGCCCACCCCCTCCGCGCTCAGCTCGCGCGCGAAGCGCTTGGGGTCGAGCGCCCCGGCGATCACGCGCGCGGGCGGCGCGCCCGAGGCGAAGGTGATCGACTTGGCCGCGGCGGCGACCGCGGCCGGGTCGCCGAGTCGGAGGGTGCTCCTCCCTCCACGGGCTATCTCGAGCCGCACGAGCTGCTCGCGACCGAGCAGGGCGACCGCGCGCCGACGCAGGGCAGCGGGGTTGGAGGCGGTGAGCCCTCCGGCGATCTGGGGGTCGGCGGCGATGCGGTCCGCCGCGAGCCGCGCGCGATCGGAGGCGTCGCGATAGCGGTGGATCGCGTCGCTCGCGAACGCGCCGGACCGGGCGTCGGCTTTCCCCGCCTGGCTGTCCTCGATCAGCCGGAAGACGACGACCCCGACGGCCACCATCGTCAGCACGACGATGAGCACGAAGAAGAGGGTGAGTCGCGTCCGAAAGCTCATGGTGGGCCGCCCCCGCGGGTTGCGAGCGTACTCCGCGCGCAGATCAGTCCCTGGCTACACTGCTTCGCGCCCGGCGCGCGCAACCCTCTGTGAGCGCGTCGTCGCGGGGCTATAGCTCAGTATGGGAGAGCGCCTGGATCGCACCCAGGAGGTCGCCGGTTCGAGCCCGGCTAGCTCCATTAGAAGAATCCCCGCAAGCGGCATCAATCCGCACGGTGCTTATCAGGTGAGTGAGCTCTCTCATGGTCGGCGCGGTTCCTCTGGTGCCCGTTGGTGCCCATTCAGAGCCGTTAGATGCGCCGCCTCAACTGAGCCCGTGATGCGTCTGGGCGGGGAACCCAAGGCCCAGATTGCCGCGAATCAAATACGGTCCGCGAGTCCTCCAAACCGCCAGGTCAGACGCGCCCGGCTAGAAACGACCCTCGTCCTGTGACCCGCCTCGAAGACCTCACCGCTGGCGTTCGCCTCACGGGCGTAATCCCGGGCCAGAATGTGTCGGTCCTTGCCGTGCAGCAGCACGGGGCCGACGCGCTCGAGCTCACGTACAAGACCGCGGAGGGCGACCTCGGTCAGCGCGTCCTCGGTCGCGATGCCGAAGAGAAGCTCGTGGTCGTGAGCGCCGAGGCACGCCCTCTCGATGCCGTTGCTGCCGAGTTCAAGCTCGTCGCCGAATGTCAGCGGATCAAGCTCGCAGGTCTGTCAGATCCGATGCTCGCGGTCACCACGAGCGACATTCAGCCGCTGCCCCATCAGCTGCGTGCGGTTTACGGCGAGTTGTTGCCGCGCACGCCGCTGCGGTTCCTCCTTGCCGACGACCCCGGGGCGGGGAAGACGATCATGGCGGGGCTCTACATCAAGGAGCTGATCCTCAGGGAGGACGTCAAGCGTTGTCTGATCGTCGCCCCAGGCGGGCTTGTCGATCAGTGGCAGGACGAGCTGTACCTGAAGTTTGGGCTCGCCTTTGAGATCTTCACGCCGCAGCTCGGGGAGACGGTGTTCGGGGCCTCGGCATTCGAGCAGCACCCGTTGCTGATCGCGCGGATGGATCAGCTCGCGCGCAACGAGGACCTGTTGGCCGAGCTCGCGAAGTCCGAGTGGGATCTCGTCGTCGTAGACGAGGCTCATCGCATGGGCGCGCACTACTTCGGCGGCAAGCTGGAGAAGACCAAACGCTTCCAGCTAGGCGAGCAGCTTGGTGAGGTCGCGCGCCACTTGCTGCTGATGACGGCGACGCCCCACAGCGGCAAGGAGGACGACTTCCAGCTCTTTCTTACGCTGCTGGATCGCGACCGTTTCGAGGGCAAGTACCAAGCGAAGGTCCATGCCGCCGACACCTCGGGTGTGATGCGACGGATGGTCAAGGAAGACCTGCTTACCTTTGACGGCAAGCCGCTGTTCACCGAGCGGATCGCCGAAACCGTCCCGTACGAGCTCAGCGAGCTCGAGCAGGACCTCTACGAGCAGGTCACGACCTACGTCCGCGAGGGGATGAACCGCGCGGAGAAACTCGACGGCAAGCGCCGCAACACGGTCGGCTTCGCCCTCACCGTGCTGCAGCGGCGGCTGGCATCGAGCCCAGAAGCGATCTACCGCTCCCTCGAGCGTCGTGTCGCCCGCCTTGAGCGCCGTAAGCAGGAGCTCCTGGACGGCACGGCGATCGCCGAACCGAATGCGACGGACTTCATCGGCGAGGACGAGTTCGACGACGACGAGTTCTCCGCCGGGGAGCTCGAGAGCATCGAGGATGAGCTCGTTGACGCGGCAACTGCCGCGCGCACTGTCGAGGAACTCGATGCCGAGTTGCTTGAGCTGGGCGACCTCGTTGAGGCTGCGGCGCGGGTGCGTGCGTCGGACACCGACCGCAAGTGGTCAGAGCTGCGCACGATCCTTGAGGACAACACGCTTGCCGTGGCGGGCGGGTCTGGTTCCGGTGAGGAGCGGCGCAAGCTCATCGTTTTCACCGAGCATCGCGACACTTTGGACTACCTAGCTCGCAGGATCGGGTCGCTCCTGGGTCGGCCCGAGGCCGTCCAAGCGATCCATGGCGGCGTGCGCCGTGCCCAGCGCCGCCAGATCACCGAAGAGTTCACACACAACTCGGCCTGCCAGGTGCTGCTCGCCACCGATGCTGCGGGGGAGGGCCTGAACCTTCAGGCCGCGCATCTGATGGTCAACTACGACCTTCCGTGGAACCCAAACCGGATCGAGCAGCGTTTCGGGCGGATCCACCGCATCGGCCAGACGGAGGTCTGCCGACTTTGGAACCTGGTCGCCGACAACACCCGCGAGGGCGACGTCTTCAAGCGCTTGTTGCTGAAGATCGAGGAACAGCGCAAGGCTTATGGCGGCAAGGTGTTCGACGTGCTCGGGACGGCGTTTGGCGAGACGCCATTGCGCACCCTGCTTATGGAGGCCATCCGCTACGGCGAGATGCCCGAGACGCGCGCGAAGATGGAGGAGGTCATCGACGCCAGCGTCGCGCACGGGATCGACGAGCTGTTGGCCGAGCGTGCCCTCGCCACCGACGCGATGCAGCAGGCGGACATCGCGAAGCTGCGCACACTGATGGACGAGGCACGGGCCCGACGCCTGCAGCCCCACTACATCGAGGGCGCATTCCGGGCAGCCTTCACTCGTCTAGGCGGCAAGATCCGCCGCCGCGAACAGGGTCGCTTCGAGATCACCCACGTCCCAGCGCAGCTACGAACGCTCGGACGAGGCCCGATCGCCAGCCGGTATGAGCGCGTCACGTTCGACATCGACCATGTGCTGGACGAGTCCGGCGCGCGCGCCGAGCTGCTTGCCCCCGGCCACCCTCTGCACAACGCGGTTACCGACGAGACAGTCGCTCAGTGGCACCAGACGCTCGAGCGCGGCACCGTCCTCGTCTCGCCGACGTTGCAAGAGCCGCGCCTGCTCGTGGGCGTCATCGAGGAGATCGCGGACGCGACCGGCACCTCCGTTGCGCGCCGCTTCAGCTACGCGTGTATCGACGAGCAAGGCGGCGTCGAGGCGGCAGGGCCAGCGCCATACCTCGATTGCGTCGCGGCCCCGCTGGCAAATGAGGTCATCGTGGCCCGCGAGCTGCCCTGGCTGGCGGAAGCCGAGGAGCGGGCAGCGAGCTGGATCATCGCCAACCAGGTCCCCGCGTTCTTGAGCGAGGTCAAGCTACGTCGCGAAGCCGAGCTTTACCGCGTACGCGACCAGGTCGAGCGTCGCCTAGATCAGGAGAGCAACCGCCTCATCCTCGAGGCCATGGTCGCCCAAGAACAAGAGCAGGCCGGCAAAAAACCCAAGGAGAGCCACACAAGCCTGATGTACAAGTCAGCCGACCTCGAAGGCCGACGCACCGCGCGGCTAGCGCTCCTCGACCGCCAGCTGCAGATGCAGGCCAAGCCCCCGCGGGTCGTCACAGCGGCACTCGTGCTGCCGCTGCCGGCTGTGGAGACCGAGATGCCTGTCGATGCCCCAATGCACGCCGTCGAAACGAAGGAAGTCGAGCGCCGCGGCGTCGATCTCGTGATCGCGACTGAGCGGGTGCTCGGCCGCACGCCGGTCGAGCAGGCGTTCAACAACCCTGGCTTTGATGTCCTTTCCCTTCGCGACAGCGAGGACCCGATTCGCATCGAGGTCAAGGCTCGTATCGCGGGGGCCGAGGACTTCTTCGTCACACACAACGAGGTACTGACTGCGCTTAACAGCGCGCCGCGCTACCGACTCGCGCTCGTGCGTGTCGATCCGCGGGGCTCCGAGCACGACGAAGTTCGCTATCTCGAGAACCCTTTCGGCCGCTTCGACGCCGGCGACTTCGACGCGACCGGCCACCGAGGCAAGTGGGACACGACCTGGGCGCGCGGTAAGGAGCCGTTCTGACATGAGCACCCCTGACCAGCCGGTTCGCAAACGTAAGCTTATTGAGGTCGCGCTCCCGCTGGAGACGATTAACCGTGAGTCGGCGCGCGAGAAGTCGATCCGCCATGGCCACCCTTCAACGCTGCATCTCTGGTGGGCACGCAGGCCGCTAGCCGCCGCTCGCGCAGTGCTCTTCGCGCAGCTCGTTGACGACCCATCGTCACGCCCGGGTGAGTTCCCAACCGAGGCCGAGCAGAACGCCGAGCGCGAGCGGCTCCACAAGCTGATCGAACGACTCGTCCTCTGGGAGAACACCCGCGACCGGGACCTCCTTGACGAAGCGCGCCGGGAGATCCTCAAGTCGACTGACGCCGACCCGCCCCCGATACTCGACCCGTTCGCCGGCGGGGGCACCATCCCCCTCGAAGCTCAGCGTCTGGGTCTCGAGACGCATGCATCGGACCTCAACCCCGTCGCGGTCCTCATTAACAAGGCGCTCGTCGAGATTCCGCCGAAGGTTGCTGGCCAGCCGCCCGTCTTCCCCGGCCTCGCGGAGGGCCGGATCTCGTCATGGGAAGGCGCCACCGGCCTTGCCGCCGACGTCCGCGCCTACGGCGAATGGATGCGCAACGAAGCCGAGAAGCGAATCGGACAGCACTACCCGAGGGCAGTCCTTGACGACGGCACTGAGGCGACCGTGATCGCCTGGAAATGGGCGCGCACGGTCACCTGCCCCAACCCTGCGTGCGGCATCGAGATGCCACTAGTGCGGACGTGGTGGCTCGGAAAGAAGAAGGGCAAGGAAGTCTGGGTCCGGCCGACGGTCGTCGCGGACCCGACGCACGCGAGCGGGAAGCGCATCGAGTACGAGATTGAGAGTGGCGTCGCGGGAGCGCCGGCCACCGGCGAAGACGGCACGATGGACGGTCGCCGGGGCGGGCTGTGCGTTGCGTGTGGCAGCGTGGCGACCATTGAACACGTCCGCATCGAGGGGGCCGCCGGTCGGATGGATGCTGCGCTGATGGCAGTCGTTGTAGAGGGCCCTCGCCAGCGGCTGTACGTCGCCCCTGACGAGGAGCATGCTCGAGCGGCGACGGTGGCTCGGCCAGACGAGTCAGTGGACGGGACGCTGTCGACGAACCCGCGGTGGTTCTCCCCTCCGTCGTACGGCCTGACCGAGTTCGCTGACCTGTTCACTAACCGGCAGCTCCTGGCACTGACGACGTTCAGCGATCTCGTCACGGAGGCCCGAGAGCGCGTACTCGCCGACGTCCTCGACGCCAGCGCCCGACTCCAAGCCGGTGGCACTGACGCCAAGGCTTACGCCGACGCGGTTGCGACCTACCTTGCCTTTGGTGTAGACAAACTCGCACTCACGAATGTGACTTTGGCAACGTGGCAGACCAATCCTGAGCGCTTGACGCAGGCTTACTCACGCCAAGCGGTTCCGATGACCTGGGACTTTGCTGAGGCGAATCCTTTGTCCCGTGCGGGAGGAGGTTACGGGTTGACCGCAAACGCGATGGCAAAGGTCCTTGAACGTGTCCCAACGGCGAGTCCGGCTGAGGTTATTCAGGCTGACGCTGCGACACGTTCCTACAAGGCTGTTCTCATCAACACTGACCCGCCGTACTACGACAACATCGGCTACTCCGACCTCTCGGACTACTTCTACGTGTGGCTGCGACGCGCGCTGCGCGAGGTGTATCCCGACCTTCTCTCGACCATGCTCGTGCCAAAGGCGGAAGAACTCGTCGCTAATCCGCACCGGCATGACGGCAAGAGCGGTGCACGGGAGTTTTTCGAGAACGGCTTTCGGCAGATTTTCTCGCGCGCGCGACAGACAGCGATGACGGACTATCCAATTGTCGTTTGGTACGCCTTCAAGCAATCAGATTCCCTCGACGGTGATGTGGCGTCGACCGGCTGGGAGACCTTGCTTGAAAGCATGATCAAGTCTGGATGGGAGATTACTTCGACCTGGCCTGTGCGGTCGGAGCTAGTCACAAGCCTCAAGGCATCCGTCGGCGCGCTTGCCTCCTCGATCGTCCTCACACTGCGCCCCCGCCCAGAGTCCGCCGTAACGCTCGACCGCCGCGGCCTGCTCGCGGCACTCCACGACGAGCTGCCGGAGGCACTGCGCAACCTGCAGCAGGGCGCGATCGCTCCGGTCGATCTGCCACAGGCAGCGATCGGTCCCGGGATGGCGGTGTTCTCGCGGTACGCCAAGGTCATCGAGAACGACGGGGCGCCCATGACGGTCCGCTCCGCGCTGGCCCGGATCAATGAGATCCTCGATCAGGTTCTCGTCGAACAGGAGGGGGACTTTGATCCGGCGACGCGGTTCGCGATCGCCTGGTATCGCCAGCACGGGTACGCTGCGGGCAAGTTTGGGGACGCCGACAATCTCGCGCGAGCGCGGAACACGGCGGTTGAGACGCTCGCGCGCGCGGGGATCCTTGTGAGCCTGGCAGGCAAGGTGACGCTCGTCGCGCCTGCCGAGCTGCCCGAAGAGTACGACGTCCTGACTGACGACAGCGTCGGGGTATGGGAGGTACTCCATCACCTGATCACCTTCCTTTCGCGCGACGGGGTCCCGGCAGCGGGGTTGTTCTTGGCCGACGCTCGGGGGCGTCCGGAGATCGACCTGGAACTAGTCAAGGAACTCGCGTTCCTGCTCTTCTCGATCGCCGAAAGGAACGGGTGGACACAGGACGCCATCGCGTTCAACCAGGTCGCCACATCGTGGCCTGAGATTATCGAGGCATCCCGAGCGGCGAAGACCAGCAATTCACAGTCAGAGTTCGACTTCGAGGAGGACTGACCCGTGGCGATCGCCAACCGCGACCGCATCGGCAAGATGTTCGAGCTGCTCGCCCCAGCGCTCGACGAGTTCATCGCTCGCTCGGTAGCTCCGCAATTGCCCGAGGGTTCGTCGTGGGCGGCGCTCGTGGCGATGAAGGACAAGAAGAAGGGCATCGACGGCAAGGAGTACGATCGCCTCGATCCGCAAGTGCAGCTGCGGATGCTTACGGAGAACATCCCGCACAACCTCAAAGCGGGCTGGTACCCCTTCGACGACGCGATCGGCCGCGTCGGGCAGGGGTACTCCAAGGAGCTGCGCGAGGCCCGGAACGATTGGGCCCACAACAAGTCGTTCAGCGACGATGACGCATACCGCTGCTTGGACACTGCGGAGCGGCTCTTGGCGGCTGTCGGCGCGCCGTCGGTTGCCGAGAACGTGAAAGCGATCCGCCTCGGGCTGCGCCGACTCACCGCCGACAAGGACGACCGGAAGGTCTTGAAGTCCGCCGCGGTCACGCCTGAATCCGCTGGGCTGCGCCCGTGGCGCGAGGTCCTTGCTCCCCACGATGATGTCGCGACCGGGAACTTCCAGGCCGCTGAGTTCGCTGCCGATCTATACAAGGTCGCGGCGACCGACGACGCCGGCCGGGACTACGCCGAGCCGGTGCAGTTCTTTGCGCGCACCTATCTGACTGAGGGTCTGCGCGACCTCATCGACCGTGCCGTGCGCCGGCTAGCGGGCGATCAGAACGCCTCGCCGGTCATCAACCTGCAGACGAACTTCGGCGGCGGCAAGACCCACTCGATGTTGGCGCTGTGGCACCTTGCGTCCGGCACGCCGCCAGGTGACTACTCACAGGACCTTCAGGAGGTGCTGCAGGCGTCACGCTTCGACGAGCTAGACGGCGCGGTCCGGCGCGTGGCGCTCGTCGGCAATCACATCTCCCCGTCAGGCTCGGTCAAGAGTGATGGGACCCAGGTCAACACGATTTGGGGTGAGATGGCCTGGCAGCTCGGCGGCAAGGAGGCGTTCGCGATGGTCGCCACCGCCGACGCCGATCGGACGCCGCCAGGGAAGGCGCTGCACGACCTTCTGGCCGCGTATGCGCCCGCGGTGATTCTGATCGACGAGTGGGTCGCCTACGCGCGCAGCCTCGTCGCGCGCGACGACCTCGCGGGCGGAACGTTCGACGATCAGTTCACGTTCGCGCAGGCGCTAACCGAGGCGGTCAAAGGAACGGCAGGCGTTCTCCTCGCCATCTCCATTCCGGCATCGGAGAGCGGCGACGACGCCGCGCCGGTGGCCGGCAACGCTGAGGAGGTGGGTGGCGCTCACGGCCTCGAGGCGCTCAAGCGTTTGCAGAACGTCGTGCGGCGCGTCGCGGATCAGTGGCGTCCGGCGTCGCCCGACGAGGCGTACCACATCGTCCGCCAGCGGCTGTTCGTCACTCCCGACGCCGAGGCGCTGGCCTCGATCAGCGCGACCGCTCGAGGTTTCGTGGACATGTACCACCGTTATGTGGATGAGTTCCCGCGTGAGGCGCGGGACGGCAGCTTCGAGGAGCGCATCAAGCAGACCTACCCGATCCATCCTGAGCTGTTTGACCGGCTCTACGAGGACTGGTCGAGCCTCGAGCGCTTCCAGCGCACCCGCGGCGTGTTGCGACTCATGAACACCGTGATCCGCGCGCTCTGGGTGGGAGAGGATCAGTCGCCGCTGATCATGCCGGCCTCGATCCCGATCGGGACCGCGACGGTCAACGCCGAGCTGACGCAATACCTGCAGGACTCGTGGAAAGCAGTCATCGACGCCGACGTCGATGGCCCGAACTCCGAGCCAGTGAAGATCGACGCCGGCAAGCCGCTGTTCGGGCAACGCTCGCTCACGCGACGACTCGCGCGCACCGTGTTCTTCGGCGCTGCGCCCACGATCGGCTCAGCGCACAAGGGCCTGGAGACGCAGCGCGTCTTCCTCGGCACAGCGATCCCGGGCGACGTGCCAGGCAACTTCCACTCGGCGCTCGCGGCGCTCGGGGACCGCGCGACGTACTTCTACAGCGCCGGCGGCAAGTACTGGTACGACCTGCAGGCCAACATCTCCAGGCGCGCCAAGGACCAGGCCGAGCGGCTGCACGTCGAAGAGGTGTACGCCGAGATCGCGAAGCGGCTCGCCGGACAGGCGAAGTCACGGGGGTCGTTCGCAGGCGTCCACGTCTGCCCCGAGGACGCCGCTGACATCCCCGACCTCGACGAGGCACGGCTCGTCATCCTGCACCCGAAGCTCACCCACAAGCGTGGGTTCAGCGAGTCCAGCGCCCTGGCTTTCGCCAAGGCAGCCACCGAACGTCGTGGCGCGGCGAACCGCACCTACCGAAACATGCTCGTGTACCTCTCCGGTGATCAGGACCGGATGGACGAGCTCGACCGCTCGATACGGGAGTACCTGGGCTGGTCAGAGATCCTGACCAAGCAGGACGACCTCAACCTGACGAACAACCAGAAGAACCAGGCACTCGAGCGCCAAGCCAAGGCGAGCGAAACGACCGACGCCAGGTTGCTCGGTGCCTATCAGTGGGCACTCGTCCCGACCGGACAGCCGATCGAGATCCAGACGACAAAGGTCGAAGGGCAGGCGGCCCTACTCGCGGAGCGCGTCAGCCGCCGACTCGGCAACGACGGCGCGCTCACCGTCCAGCATGCCGCCCCGGCGATCCGTCACCAGCTCAATACGACTGCAAGCAAGCTCTGGGAGAACGGGCACGTTTCCGTCGGCGCGCTCTGGCGGTTATACGCCGAGTACCCGTACATGCCCCGGCTGCGCGACCGCGCGGTGCTCGACGAGGGACTTACCGGACCGCAGCTGCTGTGGGAGCAAGAGGGCTTCGCCCTCGCCGACGGCTACGACGAGGCGACAGCGAGATATCGCGCTCTCGTGCTGCCAACCGACGGCGTGAACGTCGCCATATCCGACACCACGCTCGTCGTGCGACCGGAGCGCGCGAGCGCTCAGCGCGACAGCGAGCAGCCAAGCGGCGCGGCGAGCGACGAGGGCGCGGCCACCGCGCCCAACGATGGAGGCGATGGCGAACGGCGCCCCGTTCCTGAGCCGGCGGCCGCCGGGAAGACCAGGTTCTTCGGCAGCACGAGCTTGGCGGCCGACCGGTACGCCACCGAGTTCAAAAAGCTCGCCGACGAGATCCTGTCCCCCCTCTGCGCATCGCCCGGGGTCACGCTGAAGATCAGCGTCGACATCGAAGCAATCGCGCCCGACGGGTTCGACGACGCCAAGGTGCGCACCATCAGCGAGAACGCGCGGACGCTCAAGTTCCAGACGTCAGAGTTCGAGGAGGGCTAAGCCGCAAACGAGTTCGGCGCCCGTGGCCAGCCGGCCGCGAGCGATCTGCAGGTCGGAGCGCCAGGCGTCCTTCGGGCTCCTCACCAGCTGTAGTCGACCGGGATCTCATCTCGCGGAAATCAGCCAACCCGAGTCCAAACAGTTCCTCCGTCTCCGTCATCGTGAATGACGATGTCGAGGACAGGCTTCTCGTCGTCACCACCCAACAAGCGACCTTTCCCCGCGACCAATTCGCCCTGCTCGGTGATGCCGAACTCGGCCCAATCTGACGAGCCTCCTCTTTGCAGAAGCATCGCCCACTTTGCGATCGCTGGTCTGACTGCGGGATGGATACGGACTCGGGCGGGACGCCCCACGAGGGTCTGGAGTACTGCGCCGACCGGGTGGTCGGGCCACGGCTCGGGCGGCACGACACCGAGGCGCGCGTCAGCAGGAGGCGGACTGCTTCCGTGGCCGGTGGCCGCGTCTGTTTGAGCACGCTCCTCCCCGATGGCGAGGCCCGCGAGGAACGCTTCCTGTTCGTTCATGAAGAGCCGCTCGCACAGCCCGGGGTCTCCATCTGAAAGCTCGTCGACCGGTAGGGCCAGCACTTCGCCGGTTTCGTGGTACCGATCGCATACGTCGGCGAGCCATTCGGGCTCCACGAAAGGGTGTTCCTTCGGGGCGAAGGGGTCTTGCGGCTGCGGCGAACGTTCGGGTTCCGTACTCATGTTTCCTCCTGGGTATGTATGACGTCCGGCCTGGTGAGCGGGTCGCCCTTGGGTTCAAGGCGAGATGCGGTGGTGGCATGGATTCGTCGTCTCTTGGACTTCAGGGCCTTCGCGTAGAGCCCGAGAGTCATCTGCGGGTCCGTGTGGCCGAGCTGGTCCATCACGTACGCGACGTCCTCGCCTTCTGCGATCAGCCATGAGGCGTACGTCCGTCGCAGCCCGTGCGGGGAAAGCTGGTCCGGTAGTGGCTCGCAGCCCCCAACCTCTGCGATTCGCGTGTTTGCGCGTGTCACCGCGCGAAGAAGGACGCGCCGTCGGATGTTGTTGCGGTTGTCGGACCTGCCTGTCGAGGTCGCGAAGACGAAGTCCGTCGATCTCGCCGATGGGGAGCGGGCCTTGAGTAGCGTGAGCTCATCGCGTAGCTCGGGCTGTATGTCCACGCTGCGGATGCCCGCGTCAGTCTTCGACTGTCGGACATGTATGCGTCCGCTCGCGAGATCGACGTCGCCCCACGACAACGCCAGCAACTCGCCGATACGCAGTCCTCCGAAGGCGAGCGTCGCCAGCAGTGGCCGTCGGAAGCGCCTACCCGTGCGGTCCTCCGCATCAAGCTCCGCGGCTGCGGCGAGCAGCGCCGCAACCTGGTCAGGCTCAAGGAAAAGCCTTGCCGGCTTGACTGTGCGCAGTCGGCGACGGCGACCCTTCGCGGCGTTGGTGGCGAGGTGACCGTACTCAAGCGCCTGCTCGAGAACCGCCGTGAGCACCTCTAGGCTCTTGTTGATAGAAGCGTTGGATAGTCGGCCTTCGGCAACTTTGCTGCTGGCGTAGCGATCCACTTCCTCGGCGGTCACCTGGGTCAGGCGATGTCCGGCGAAGTACGGCAACAGGTGATGGGTCAAGGCCCATCGGTCGTACTCGAGCGTCCGTGGGCGTAGACCTTCCGTCTCACGTCTGGCGTACCAGCTGGACGCGAACTCGTGGAACGTGGGCGGCGCTTCGCACGGTTCTGGCGGGAGCGCAGGCTCGGGCGCCCGCCAGATTCCGCGACGAACGTCAGCCAGCACGTTGGCCAGCTCGTCTTCGGCGAGCTTGTGATTCCAGCCGTCGGATCGACGGCCGAGCGTCATGTAGTGCCGTCTTCCTCGTGCGCGGAAACGGAGTGCGTACACGGTGTCGCGATCGCGCTTTCGCTCGATCACTTGCCCTTTCGCGGGAGCGCCCATCAGATCCACCCCGTCCAGGTAGTGGAGGGTGCCTGCGACTCGAGATGCGGGCTGGTCGCCATCGCGTGCTCCTTTCGATGCGGAGACCGAGGGAGCCGCGATGGGCGACCGCGCCACACGCCCGAAAGGCCGGATAGCGTGCGCGGTGCGCCGGAGCTGATCCTCCGGGGCCACGGGGCGGGCCGTTGGCGCGGCGCCGCCCCACTTTGTTGGGCGCCGCAATCTACCTCGTGGGGCAAGGACGTGGGGCGCATACCCCCTCAAAACGAGACCGAGCGAGGTATGTCAGCCTCCAGGGCTTCGAGTTCGCGCGCACAGCTTTCGAGCGCGCGAGCGAGGTCGCGGTAGTGCTTCGCGCATCCCGTTGCCACGCCCTCAGCGTCGCCGTCGGCCCTTTCTGCCCGGAACTCACCAAACTTTCGAACGGTCCACATGTGCCAGGCCTTGATGTACATCGACATGGAGTCGAGGTCGGGCAGGTAACCGGCGAGCAGGGCGGCGTCGAGCCAGCTCATCCATGGCGCCTCGTGCTGCACCGCTTCCGTGAGTGGGACTCCGTACTGGATGCCCACCGCGTTCTCGGTCTCTCGAGCCAGTTCCGCGGTCTCCGAGGGCAGAAGGTAAAGGAAATGGTTAAGCGGAGCGTCTTGTTTCATCTATGTCTCCCTTTGATCTTGCGGGGTTGATTGCCGAAGGCCGCGATTCGGCGTTGTTGGGGTGTCGAATGGGCAGCAGATCGACCCTGGTGCCCGAACGCCGGATCGGATGCGGGCGCTTTTGGGCCGTCTGCGCAGGGGAATCTCCCTCTGAGGACCCCCTGGGTACTGAACAGGCAGCTAGGTGCTTGACGGTGGGGTCATCGAACCTGAGCCGTGGCCGCGGGCCGCGGCCGAGGCGTCGAACGCCTAGGTCATCAGCGTTTCGGCGCACCCACTCTTCCGTGACGCCGAGAACGCCCGCGAGCTCCGCTGCGGTGAGAAGGGCGCCGGCGGGCTTGCCCGGACGGAGACGTGCTGCGACTCCTTCAGAGATTGCTTCGATGAGTTCATCGATCCAGGGCGGCCGCTCAGTCATGAGTCGTGTCACTGTGGATGTTCGTGCGCTTCTGTGCGCCTTGTGAGCGCTTCACGTCGCCGACCCTTGTCCAGAACGGACGCGAGGGCTCAGCGGCTCTGGATCGGCTTGCCGCGGCGCGGCACGCGCCAGAGCAATACCTCGCGTTTCTGCGGCGCCCGCGCAGCACAGCCTCACACCACGTACAGGCAGGCGGGGCTTCTGAGCGCCCGGGCATCACCGCTGCTCCTGGCTGGTGTCTGAGCGCTGTCTGGTCGCTGCGTGCAGTTGCGCTTCGAGGATCCAGAGAATCGCGCGACCGTGCGTGCCGCGCCGATGGAGAACCCGGGCGCGTTCAAGCCAGCTCTTCCCTGCTTTGACCCGATCGGCCGTCAACCCCGTGTATGCCTGCGCGAAGTCGTGCCCGAAAACGAACGGCTCATCAAGCGGCCACCGAGCGTCTCGCAGACCGACGAAGGTGGCTATCCACGCCGCCAGCTCGCGAGCGGGCTGCGGACACGGCTCGGGGAGATCCAGCTCGAGCGGGACCGGCCAGCGCAACCACGCCTCGTAGTCCGGGTGCTCTGACCACCGAGCGGCCAGCGGGCCGCGCACGTACATCTCCCGGCCGTAGCCGAGGAACGCTCGCACCTCGGCAAGACCGATGCCCCGCCCGAGCTCGGGACAGAAGTACTGCCAAAAGCCAGCAGAAGTCGGATGCAGTCGCGCTCGGTCCTCGTGACCTGGCAGCACGCCCGGGAAAGGCTCGTACAGCGGGGTGCTTATCCCGAGTGCGCGAGCGCGTTCTCTCGTTTCGTCCCGACCCTCCACAGAGCCGTCGGGCCCACCACAGAGCCGTTGTTTCAACGACGGACGGACCGACGGCTCTACCGGCTCGGTGGTGAGGGTCGCCTTGTTGAGCGGACCGAGCGGCATCCCTTCCGTGCGGAGGGTGGCGCCCCGAGCGCGCTGCTCCTCGGGCATGCGGTCGCCTTCGCCGTCGCCGGCCGGAATATCAGGACGACGTTGCTGCTCTGCGCTCCCTCGGGCGTTGTTCGCGGACTGATCTGCTGGCTGATTCCTCATCGCCGTTACAACAGCACGTTTCGTATGCTAATATCCTTGGCATTAGCAGGGATTTTGTCGCAAAGTGCGATGTGTCTGATCGGCCGTAGGACCTCGGCGCGGCGCTGCACAGCCCAAACTCGTGCCGGTCATTGACCTGCGACCTAAAGAAACGACCGTCCGGTTGGGCGCGGTCTTCACGGTTCGGGACGAGCGAATGCCGGCCTGTCGCGCCGGGTATTCATGGGTCTGCGGCGCACCCCCGTCCGCGAAGAGATCGGGGGCCGAGTGTCAGGCCGCGCGCGTCTCGGCGGAGGCCTTCGAGAGCAGATCCGGTTTCCGCTTTGGCCAGGTGCGAGCCAGCGGGTGGAAGTAGCGATTATGCTCGGTGACGATGTCGGCGAAGGACGGGCCGTCGTCGACCAAGGCGTCTATCCCTGGCCTGGTCCCCGGTGAGGCGTTGACGGCTTGCTAGTGCGGTTTTGATCGGCGTGAGGAGCGCCGGAGCCGAGCCCGGAGGGCGAGGCGGAGGCCCTTCTCAGGTCCGGTCGGCCGCCGAGCATGGGCCGCTCGACCCTGCAGGAGGACCTGTGTCTGAGCGACGTGCCTATCGGAAGTTCACCGCCCAGCAGAAGACCGAGCTCGTGCTCGCCGCTTTGAAGGGCCGCAAGACGATCGCCGAGCTCGCCCGCGAGAGCGACATCTCCGAGACGCTGTTACGGCGCTGGCGGGAGCAGTTCCTCGCCGGCGGCGCGGAGAAGCTGGCGGGCAAGAGCGAGCGCACTCAGCTCGACGAGCTGCGCCGGCGCAACGCCCGCCTTGAGCGCGCCCTCGGGCGCAAGACCATGGAGCTCGAAGTCTCGGGGGAACTCTTGCGGGGATGGGAGTGACTGAGCGCGTCGCCCGTTCTGAGCGAGCTGGTCGCCGAGGGACGTTCTGCTTCGGTCGTGGCGCGCGTCGCCGGCATCAGCCGGCAGGCTCTCTATCGGCGGCCGAGGCGGCCACCGCGGGGGCATCGCAGGCCGCTGTCTGAGGCGGACCGGGTGATCCTTGAGGTCGCCCGCGGGAACCCGACCGACGGGACCCGCATGGTCGCCGCCCTCTCCTCCCGAGAGCTGGGCCGGGCGGTGAATCGCAAGAAGGCCCGGCGGCTCATGACCGAGCACCGCCTGTTGCAACGCCACCGGCCGCTCGGGCGCCGCCAGCGGCCGAGGTTCTTCCGAATCGAGCGGCCTGATCAGCTCTGGCACATGGACATGATCTCGGTCTGGAGCGCCGAGCACGGCTGGAGCTATCTGAACGCGATCATCGACTGCTGCACCCGGGAGATCACCGGCTGGAGCCTTGACGTTCGCTGCCGCCAGCAGGAAGCGACCGCGGTCCTCGAGCAAGCCGTCACTGATCGCCGCATCGAGCCCGGAGCCTTGGTCTTAAGCAGCGACAATGGGACGGCCTACACCAGCCGCGCGTTCCGCGCGCGGCTCACCGAGCTCGGCGTCACTCATCGCCGCGGCGGCTACCGCGACCCCGAGAGCCAAGCCTTCATCGAGTCCTGGTTCCCAAAGCTCAAAGAGCGCTGCATCTGGCGCGAAGAGTTCGAGACCCTCGACGACGCTCGCGAGGCGATCAGCCGCTACATCGACCGCTACCACCACCGGCCCCACTCGCGGCTGGCCTACAAGACGCCGCGAGAAGTCGCCGCCCTATGGCAACATCCCGACGACCAACTAATCCCAGCGGCCTGAAGTGTCAACACCGACGGGGACCAGACCATCCCGAGCGCAACGGCGAAGACCATGTTCGATGTGACGTTCTGCACCATCATCAATCCCTTTCATGTACTGGAGGAGCTCGCGTAGGAGCCGCTTCTCGGAAGTAGCCGAAACCTCTGTCGCTGTTTGCTCGACGAGAGGGGCCACGCGCCGCCAGGGGACGTAGCGCACCGGAACGCCCTCGACCGCGTCCGGCAAGCGTGGGCGCCCAAGCGGGGGAGCACTCAGCGACCACGGCGATGGTCGGTATCAGAGCCTTGTCCTTGCCGAACCGCCCGGCGTACTGCGCCAGCTGGGGCGACCCGGGAAGGTCCCATCCGCGCTTGGCCTCCAAGATGAGATGAACCTTGTCCGTTCGGAGCTCGATGCGGGATGCTGCAGGCCGCCGTTTAAAGTCCAGAAACATCTTCGCCACGGGAGTGCTCTATCCCGAGAAGGAGCGGACCTGTGGTCCCGGTGCGACGACGGTTCTGACTGCAGCATCTGGCACCAGCCTCAGGCTGCCCCGCTCTACTGGCCCGCGTCAGCTTCCTGGAATCGCGCGTCGAGACCGCGATGCAGGGTGCGCTGGGGCGGATGCTGGACCCCGGCGTTGTTGGTTCGCGCACCGCGTTCCCGATACCCGATTGGGACGGGGACCCCGAAGGCAAGCTGGGCGGCATCGACTTGTCCGTCCGCCATCAACCTGACGGCGATCTGCGCTACTTGGCCGAACTGAAAGTGGATGACGTTCAACACACGCTTTGGGACCTGCTCAAACTGGCTTCTGCTACTCAGCTTCGCGGGGTCGAGGCCGCCTACCTGCTCGTCGCTGCGAGCATGCGCTGCTGGGACTCTCGGAAGGCTTGTGTCGCGTTCTTTCCTGCCAGCCCGACACCACCGACCCGGTGGGCGACGCGCGAGTTGTTCTCCACCTACGAACACGCGTGGCGCGACCTCCTCAAAGGTGGATCAGCGCGCCCGACCCGCCTCCCGCAGACGATCACTACTCAGTTCGTCGCCGCCAGCGCCGTCCGCGCGTATCCCGGCTACGAGCTACGGGCCATCGCGGTCAACCCAATCTGGGCCGATGGCGCCTTCTCCCTTTCTAACGGCTGGCCCGTACCCGCCTAGGAGGGGGGGACGAGGGCGAGGGGTCGCCATCGACGATCTTGCGCAAGGGGGTCGCCAAGGCGACACCACTGGGCGCGGAGCCATGGATGCGCGCCGCCGCGGCCGCGACGGCCAGGGCCTAGAGGGCATCGACAAGGGTTACCCGGTGCCCGATTGGTCGATGCCCCACTCCACAGTCAGGACGACGCCCTCCGCAAGATCGAAGGCCAGGCCGTAGTCGCGCTCTTCCACCGTTAGCAGGCGTGCCTCGTGGAAGTCCGTGATGTCGATGCTGGCGGCCCCGACCTGGTAAACGCCGGTGATGTCCTCACGGGACCAAGGTCTAAACACCTCAGACCCTGGAGCGTGGCGCCAGTGATCTAGCTGGCCGTTCGCCGACATGACCAAGGACTTGGTCTCGTACTCGTCACGGATGACCTCGGTCTCCACGATGGCCTCGACCTTATGGCCGCAGTGATCGTTGAGCGCAAGTAGCGCCTCGTCGCGCGTAAGTGTGTTGCTGGGCATGGGGCGTGGCTCCCTTCGGATGGGTTGACCGCTGCGCCATGCCACGCTATGACGCCGCTCACGTACCCGCACCGCAGCGGTGGGTGCGGACGTGGGGCGTAGGCCGAATCCTATACCCGCTTGCCCGCTTGCCCGCTCGGCGGCACGGTGGCAGAGCGGCACGCCGACGCGCTGCTCCGGTCCACGCCGACCGGGACGGGATGGTGCGCCTGCACCTGTCCGTCGATCCGTTCCGGGAAGCCCCGTCGCCCTTGCCACGTCGCCCGCGGTGGCTCCCGGACTCTTGGCTACCGCTTTGAGGATCACCTCTCGGGATGAGCCACGTCGCCGTCTGCTTAAGACGCCTTGAGAGCCGTTCTGAGCTCCTCGGCTGCTCGGCCTTGAGGCGTCCGCCTTCGAGGGCCTCCAAGGCCGCTTGTAGGCGCTCGCGCTCCTTCAGGAGCTGCTTCTCTTGGCCGAGCTCGCGCTCGATGGTCTGAGTCGCGTCTTGATGTCACGTATCGGTCAGTGCCGAAGGCAGTCGTTGGAGGTGCGTTCTTCTCGAAGTGACCTACGTTCGTAGGCAATTCCGCGAGGCAAGTAGTCGCGAGGGCGAAGGCTAAGATCGTTGTCATGCCTGACGACGCCGAATACCCCGAGCTGCTGCCCGGTGAGTCCTTGGTGGACTGGTTGCGGCGCGTCTGGCCCGAAGAGGAGGACAAGTCGGCGTATGACAACCCGGTCACGTCGCTGCATTTCCGGTTGGGTGGCCTGGTGGACAAGGCGAAGGCTGCCGCTAAGCGCTGAGCATGTTCCGGCAGGAAGCGACGGTTAGGTAAGGCAACGGAGGTGCATCGGCCCTAGCGAACACGAAGTGTTCTCGTCCCGCGACTCGCCGCGGTGACAGCGCACTCCGGTCCTCTCTGCACGTGCCGGTCTCGCAGAGGCCTCGTCGGATCGCGGCGCACCCATCCTTCTGCACTTCGGAGGGGGACCTCTCGGATGACGAGAGCACGGGTGGTGGCGCGGTGGTCGAGGTCGTGAAACCCTGTGTGCGTGCGCGTCGTAGGTATTGACTGGTCTGGCGCGAAGCGCGGCGCTGGTCGAAAGATATGGCGGGCGTCAGTCGAGGACGGTGCTGTCACGGGCCTCGCGTCTGGCTTGGAGGGGTACGCGCTGGGCAGGTGGCTGATCGAGGAGGGCGAGCGAGATCCCAACCTCGTGGTTGGGTTCGATTTCGCGTTCTCGTTTCCCGCCACCTTTCTGAAGAGGCTCGGCGTCGCGTCGGCGCCCGAGTTGTGGCTGCGAGCCGAATCGGACGGCGAAGATTGGCTCTCGAACTGCGAGCCGCCTTTCTGGGGACGACCGGGCAAGAAGCGACCTGAAGGCGAACTACGAGATCGCTTCCGGCTGACTGAAATCGAGGCGCGCGAGGTCACAAAGATCCAAGCGAAGTCCGTCTTCCAGATTGGCGGGGCGGGGGCGGTGGGCACCGGCTCGATTCGCGGTATGCCGGTTCTGCGTCAGCTACGCGAAGCCGGGTTCGCGGTCTGGCCTTTCGACGAGCCGCACGGCCCGTTCGTCGTCGAGATTTACCCGCGCTTGCTTAGCGGCGCCGTCAACAAGTCGAGCGCCGCAGACCGGAGGGCCTACCTAGCTTCGCACCCCTCGATCGAGGAGCCGTGGCGCACAAGAGCGACCGATAGCGAGGACGCCTTTGATGCCGTGGTGTCCGCCTTGAGCATGTGGGAGCACCGTGATCAGTTGGCCTCTTTGACCAAGCTGCCGGAACGAGCGCACGAAGGCGCGATCTGGTGGCCAACGGCAACCGCCTACTTGGATCCCGCCCTGCCCAAGGAGCCGTTCGTGCTTGTAGACGAGCGGGGCGACGAGGATGGCCCGTTCCTCCCGGAGTATGCGGAGGTGGTGAACGAACCTGGGGCACCCACTGGAACCGTGGTCCTTGCCAGCGACGGGCTGCCGAGGTACCTCCGCGTCGTTCGGCGAGACGGCCACTGGATGACGACCGTGGACGGCGGCGGGACGGCGAGACGCGTGCGGCTTCGAGAGGTTGAATTGAATGAGTGCCCCGGGGCATGGGACGAAGCGCGATGGGAGCGCCACCGGCGCCACTTCAGAACGTAGGGCGCTCGGCGCCGGGTCGGTACCGGCGTGTCCAGCGCGCGACCATCTGCCGCTGCGCCGTCGCCAAGCTCATGTGACCTGAACAGACCGCACGCTTGGCGGAGTTCTCCTGCCGGTCTTTCGCGTGAGCGCCGTGCGATCCCGTCAGCGGCTCGGGCCACAGGTTGCTGTCTGAGTTGTTTCCGCCGATCTCAAGCGCGATGAGGTGGTCAAGTTCGTAGTGGTGATGCCGCGCGTACGAGATGTCGTACCGCGCGAAAATCCGATGGCGCTGCGCAGCCGTGACGTGCCGGTGGCGCTTCGACCAGCCGGACACGCAAACCTGCTTGGCGGGCGCGTGGAAGTGGGCGCCGGGCGTGCAGGAGCGGTCGGCGACTGCACCGGCATGACAGGCCGCGGCGGCTATGAGAGCGACGAGCATGGTCACAACGCTACAGCGCCGCGGGGGGCGAAGTTTCTACGCGCGTCGCCTACGAGGAGGGTGTAGCGAAACTATGCCGGTGGACGCCGTTCCTCGCCTCCGGCAAGAAATTCTCGCCGTAGCCCAGTCAATCCTCAACGGGAAGGTCTCCGAGCGCCAGGGAGCGGCGCGGATTTGGGTGTTGCTCGCGGAGGCGGACTACCCCGAGGAACTACACGACGCGCGCGTGGCCTTTGTTGGTCCGCTGAGCGAGATGCAGGACCACCCGGAGCAGTCGGAGTACTACGAGGCCTATATCCGCAAGGCTGCGGAACGGTTCGCGGGCTGATTACGCTGCGAGGGCGCGGCGCGGGCGCGGGCGCGGGCGAGCGCGCACGAGAGCTTGGCGAGGGCGGTGAGGTGTGTGGAGTCGCACGCGGTCGATGCGCCGGACGCGCAGAGGCGCGAGCGCCCAGTCGTGCTTGAGTCGGCCGACCTCGCGCTCGACGGCTCCGCGCTGTCTAGCTGCGGCTAGCTACATGGGCAACCGAGGCACCGCCAAGTCGCGCGGCCGCGGACCCAACAAGTAGGCCAACCGGCATCGCGCGACGGGAGCCACACGGGCTTCCGTCGTGTTTGCCCTGATTTGTCCGCCGATCTGAGGAGGCTCACATCGTTCTTCGTCGTCGGCGTGCTCGCCACCGCCCCCTCACTCGGCCTGCTCGCCGTCGCTCTCACCCGACGAGCGCGCCACCGGCAAGGCCGATGACGGCCCGCTGAGGCGCGCGCGGCGCGCACCGATCTGACCGAGCCCAAACCACTTCAGAGCACCCGCCTTGCCGGGGCGATCACCCCGCGGGGAACGGGCGCTCTACAGTCGAGCGGGCCAAGTAGAACGACCCCCGCTCAGTGACCGTGACTGACAAACCGCCTCCGCTGCCGTCGCCAGATCGTTCCCCTGATTTGGCGCGCAGTCACTTGCTGTTCCCGTCGGTGTTTTGCTTTTCCCGGATTTGGCTTTGGGAGGGGCAGTAGCCGTCTGGAAAGGGCGGGACGTGGCATTTCCTGCCGTGAGCCGCGGTTGACGGGGCTGGTGGCTGCGGCGGCGCGGCCGAGCCCTTGGCGGCCGTCGGTTGGGAGCGCGGATCGGGCCGGGACCGCGTGGGGCTATGGGACGCGCCGGGCGATGGACGCGAGGAACCCAAGGGCGCCCGAACGACGTTCCGGCTGTGGGTCGGCTTGGCTGGGGGCGGGATGGACGTATGCGGCTTCTCGCCACACGCGCTGAGAAGCACGCCAGCAAGGACAACGAGAGAGGTTGTCAACGGTCGCAGGACGCGCCGTACGCTACTCACCAACCACGATCACCCGCGCTCCGAACTCGGTCCGTCGCGGCGGCGTCCCACGGCGTCCTGCTTATCAGGCGATAGTCGTGTCTGCTTCCTCGCCTTCGGAGGTTGGCGCGAGGCGCCAGCGCCCTTGTACTGCACGACAGCGCGCGAGCGCCGGGTGGAGCGACAGCGCTCGCTCGTCGGCTACGGCCTGTCGGGCCGTGGCGGCAAGGGCGCGGCAGGTTCGCTCGCCGCCTGTGGTTCGCGGGGCGTCACGCTCGCGTCCCCGGGCCGCTGGTTCGCGTCCGAGTCGTGGTGCGCGCCGGGTTCCTTGAGGGCCTGCGCGGCCGCTTTTGCCTTGTCAGCCAAGCTTCCCTCTCCTTCAAAGATGTCTTTCAGTTCCCCGCCATCGGCCTTGGCCGCTTCGCTGCCGCCCCGCTGCTCGTAGACCTCTTGGGCCTTTTGCTTGAGCTTGTCGAAATCCATGCGGCTACTTCGCCCCCGACTCGCCGAGCAGCGCGAGAGCCTGCGCGGCCCGGAAGAACTTGTTCGAGCCAAGATCCCCCACCGTCTTCACGTTGAACGCTTTCTGCAGAAGGTCGGCGTCGCCGTCGCTTACGCCCTGTAGCGCGCTAACCGGCGCATCGAGAATGTCTTTGAGGTCCTTGTCCTCGTACTGCTTATCGAGCAAGCTGCCGAGATCGGCTGTGATCGCCATGCTTCTCCTTCGTTTCGTTTGTGATTGCTGTCGAACCGTGTGTCCCGCCCGTCTTCAAATCAAACGACGGACGGCGTGGCAGCGCGCCAGCCAGGCATAAACGCGCCCGCTCAGCGGACGCACCGTTTCGCTTACTGCGGGACGTGCGCGCCCTGTCAGCCTTGCGGGTTGTTCCCTCACCCGCCGCAAGCCCGTTCTAGTGGACGATCAGGTCCTGCATCCCGCCTTTCGTGGCTGGTCACGGGACAGTAGAAGGCGTACTTGTGCGGCGGCTTGAACAGGAGAAGGAGATCCTGAGAAACGCCGCGGCCTTCTTCGCCCGGAAGGAGTCCGGTGAGCGCGTTTCGGTTCATCGCCGCGGATAAGGCCAATAGTCCGATCTCGCTGCTCTATGGTTGAGGGCTGATCTGACGTTGGGAGCGTCGGCTTTGGTGCGCCCTCGTGTGCGTTGGGAGGACGGCGGCTCCGTTGGGGGGTCGCTTGGGCGAAGAGCAGCATCCCGTAGGCGAAAGCGCATCCGCTCACCACCACCCTGCCGAGCAGGGGCACTCGGAATCCGCCCGCACGCCGACGACGGATGTCCACAAGGAGTTGAGATTGTTGTCATGCCTGACGACGCCGAATACCCCGAGCTTCTTCCCGGCGAGTCCATCGCGGACTGGATGCGGCGCGTCTGGCCCGAAGAGGAGGACAAATCGGCCTACGACAACCCGGTCACCTCGCTGCATTTCCGGTTGGGCGGCCTGGTGGACAAGGCGAACGCTGCCGCGAAGCGCTGAGCATGTTCCAGCGGGAGCGACGGTTAGGTAAGCGTTACCCGCTAATCGATTAGGCGCCCGATGATGCCCTCGGCCGAATCACTTGCTGTACCCCTTGATCGAGGCGCGTGGCCTGCTGCGATAGCACTCTACGTAGAGCGGGGCTTGAACCGGCCTGGCGAAGTCGCACCCAAACCCGCTGACGACCGCGTAGCGCGAGTTTCCTTGGCCGTGGTAGCTCGCCCTCTCGTACTTCCTCAGGACGCTGTGAGCTGAACGACAGCCAACCGCGCCGGTGAGCCGCAGTCGCACGTTCTCGCCGAAGAACTTCGTTGCGCATCCGGGCGACGAGTGACGCTTGGGGTGGGCGCGCCCCGAGCCATCGGGAAAGTTCAAACCGTCTCCACGCCCGGTCAACCGGAACGCCTCAGACCCATGACGGCTGCCGATCAAAACGCGGCAGGAAACGCGCGCGGCGCGCCGCGCGCAGTCGATGCCACTGGGGTTGGCACTCCCTACACCGCTTTGGGTGCAGCGCCTCGACCGCACACAACCGCGGGGAGCACCAAGATACGTCAGCGCCGCCTCCCTTAGTCGAGCGCACGCAAAGCCCCTGCCGACGATGTGCGTCGCATGCAGAAATCTTGGGGGGAAGTAGGAAGGGTTGCGGGCGGTCCCGCAACTGAAGCGATGCGCCGCCGCCGCGGTCGGCGGAGCAGAGGCAGCGTTCGACGGCGAGCCAGCCCAAGCCGCCGCGCCAAAAGTCAGCAAGACCACAGCCGCGATCGCGAAACTCAGGGACGGGCTGACAACGGCGAGGCGTCGTTTCACTGCGGGCATCCAAGGCCGCCTTCCGGGTCAAGAGCAAAGAGCACCGCCGCCGCAAGTCGGTCGCGCTGCCCCAAACAGAGGGGTCGAGAGCTTCTTACCAGATCTCGTACCAACAGGAGCACGAGATCCGATGGCGCTGCGCCGTGGTGACGTGCCGGTGGCGCTTTGACCAGCCGGACACGCAGACCTGCTTGGCGGGCGCGTGGAAGTGCCCGCCGGGCGTGCAGGAGCGGTCGGCCACAACCCCGGCGTGGCAGGCCGCGGCCGCTATGAATGCGATGAGCATCGGCAGAACGCTACAGCGCCGCGGGGGGGCGAAGTTCCGGCCCGTGTCGTCTACTAGGAGTGACCGGCTAAGCCTGCCGGGCTGGGCGGCTGGGGGAAGAACATGAGTCTCCCAGCCCCTCAGCGACGCCACGGAGCATGCCCGCGGCAAGGGGAGCGTTTCCCCGGTCGCTCTCGCCCTATGCCGAAACCGCCTGCGGCGTCATGCGACGCGAGGTTGCTCGCCGCCGACCCCGCCTCTCCCTGGTGCCGCGCAAACGCACAGCGCACCCCGTGAAGCGCTCTCAGACGGATGGGTGGGAAGCTGTGGCCCATGACTTCCCTAATGGCACGAAGATCAAATCTAAGAGCGCACCGACGTTCAAGCAAGGCTGCGTTCTGAGCGGAGCTGCACCGCGGGTAGCGGCGGCCCTACCGGACCGGAGCCGACGATGAACTCGGGGTGCGCACGACGTTTTCGTACGTGTCCGCGAAGTGGACTTGACGGACGTACCAGGGAAGGGTCGCAGGCGGTGGGCGGAAGTAGATATCGAAGCGCACGGCGCCGCGAGCCTGGCCGCCCGGATCTGCGTACGTGACCACGACGGAGAAGTTTTTGTAGCTTGCCAACACGAACTCCGCCTCGCCCCAATGGGGCGAGTTCGCCGGTACGACCAACACAGCGCGACTACGCTCGCCTGGTGGGACGGCTGGGCTCTCGGAGTTGCCGGTGAAGCCGGTGTTTCCGCTCAAGATGACAGTCACCGTACGGATCACGGCGACTCCGTTTCCGATGTTGCGAAAGGGGACGCTTACGATGCCCTCCCGCTGCGTGGAAACGGAGTAGATACTGGCATCAATCCGGCCAGCGTCGCGCCATGAGACGACTTCCCCGACAGCCGTTGTGGAGTCCGGATCCCGTGCTAGCCCCGCTGGCACGCTACTCAACAGCGGCGCAGTTTGGGCATCGAGCGCCAGGCGAGCGATCTTTGCCTGGTCGCGCCCCACTGCCAGGCCCTCGTTCACCGCGTGCGCCTCCTGTCGTGCAGTATCTACCGCGTCCCGCGTCTGTCGGCCCAGGTAGACCGTGGCGAGTGCCAAGGCCAATGTTCCCGCCGCCGTGACGAAGGTGCCAATGGCCACCCAGTCAATCGCCGCTATCGACCACATGAGGGCGCATCGTTACGCTAACGGCGGACAGCACTCGCGGAGGACGATGCTGCAATCCCGTGTCGCGGGCGGCGGTGCTCGCGCAACCCAACGCCGAAGCTCTCCGGTGAAGCGCGGTCAACGACTTTCACAATGTGATCCAGCGAACACGTGAGGCCGGGTGGGGCCGGTAGGAGTTTCGCGACCTGCGGACTTCGTGGAGTAGCCCTTGAGGTTGCGCGCGCTGCCAGGTTGTTCCCCAGGGCGCGATCATGGAAGATCGGCGCCAGGGATCTTGGCGCGGGAAGCGGACGGAGCGGTCAACTCGCGGGGCCGTGGTCGAGGGCGCCGAAGGTAGCGGAGAAGGGGCTCAGAAAAGGCCGTCCAAATGTCGTTTTCCGGTCTTTCCCGGTGTCGGCTAGGTCGTTCGGAGTCGTCGCTGCGGCCTACCCTGGGCGGCCTGCGTAAGCGCTTCGGGCTTTGTCTGCACACCTCTTGCGGAGCGCCTTTAGTTCGACAGCATGAGGGTTCGACCAGCCAGTCAAGTTGAGAGGGGGCCGCGCGAGAGCAATCAACTCACGCTCGATGGCCTCAGGCGACGGATACGCCATGACGCCAATGCGCAGATGCTCTTGCATCCACCGCGTGAGGCGGGTTTCCCCCGCGTCGTCGAACCGGTAACAGCGGAAGTTCTGCTCGCTGGGTCCGGTGCCCCGAGGCACAACCCGAAGGTTCAAATCGCCCTCCAAGAGCGCGCCGAGAGAGCGTCGAAGGGTCGAGAACCCCGTTCGTCCGCTCTTGAAATGGGTCTCGTCGCCTCGCTGCGCGAGATTCTTCGAGAGGCCCACGTAGATGGGATCATCGCCTTGGTCCGGCAGGAGTGGAAGCGTCGTTGGATCATCAACAAACCAGGCGTAGACGCCCGCTTTAGCAGGAGCGCGGACGGCTGCCAACCGCGTCGCCGAACCGTTCAACCCGGCGAGGACTTCGCGTGCATCCATCGGGTGATCCTAAACGAGCGACCCACATCGCGGCCTACTAGCGACATGGACGCCACCGTCATCCGACCCCGCCGCCACGACGAGCCCGCCACGACCCTCACCTCGCCCCGATCCGCAACGCATCGAGTCGATCCTCATAGCGGCGATGCCCTGCACACGGAATGCGGTAGCGCGCGAACACGGGGATGTCGCTGAGCGGTCGTGACGGGCCGGTGGCGCTTGGACCGGCCCGAAACGCACACCTGGTTCGCGGTCGCGTGGAAGTGCGCCCCCGAGTGCATGAGCGCTCCGCGACGGTCCGGGCGTGACATGCGGCAGCGCCCGATGCGGCGCAGCGAGCACGAGCCGCAGGCTACGAAACGCGCGCAGTTTGCCGGGGCGATGTTGATCCCGCCTTCCGAGTCGCAAGAACTCGGCTGACCGTCCATACTGTGGCATGGGAATCACTGACATCAGCATCACCAACCCCGTTTTGCGGAAGACACCGTGGAAGCAGGGACCGGCAGCCAGCGCGGCGAGCCCGGTGCTGGTAAGCCTCACCGACTTCCATATCGATGGCTACCGTGACCTTCTCCGGGTGGTACGCACCGCCCTGGGGATCCAAAGCCGATGGGGTGGGCGAGAAGGATCGCTTGGCCTCTCGCTCTGGGTGCACCCCCTCAAGAAGCGCCTGGGGTCGCTCTCGGCCTGGGAAAGCGAGGAGGACTACCTCGGTTGGGTGAGATCGGCTGAGCATATGCGGGTCGTTAGCAGCCACCGCAGCCACATGCAGAACATCTCCTCGGACACTTGGTGGACAGACTGCTTCAAGGTCAAAGGGGCGTGGCGGGAAGTAGGACGGCGTTGGGCTCACTCTGCGGAAGATCTTTCTCCGTCGGCGTAGCGCCGCCAGTCGGGGGCCAGCTCGGTCAGCCAGTTGAACAAAACGAGGTCGAACAGGTCGGCTCGGTCGAGTGTGGCGAGCACGGCGTAGAAAGACGCCGCAGGGGGCAGCTCGGATAGCTGCCGCTGAAGCAACGCGCCGCGTTCCACGTGATCCCACATGGGTGAAGGGTGAGACCACGGGTCATGCGGAAGGAGGTCGCTCATGACGGCTCCTCAGCGACGTACAGGACGCGCTGCCACGCCATAAGGTCGGAGCGGTACCTCGGTATCCAGACTTCGTCTAGCTTCTCGAGTGGGGCCTAACCGGCTGCGTTCGCAGGCATCGGTTTCATTGCGCTGTTCGGAGCCGCGGTGGCCACCGTCACTACAGTCGATTCGCGCCGAGCAGCGTGCAGTACGGGCGAAGCACCCACCGCATCGGCCTGGTTGTTACCTTCCCGGAGCGTTCGTGAGGACGATGGTCACGGGCGGGGGATCGGGTAACGCGAGGTCGTCGCCGAAGAGAACCGCCCGGTATGGGCCAGCGGGCAGCGGCGGGATCCGGTCTCCGGGTAGGCAAGGTGGACGCGAGGGGGTGGCTTGAGACGGCGTCCCGCCGCAGGTGCTGTAGGTGGTGCCCACGATGACCGGCAGCCTGTTCTCCCCAGGGGCGATGACGAGAGGTCTAGCGAAGCAGTCCGCGGTGAAGGCGGGCGCCGAGTTGATCGTGCCGTTGGTGAGCGCGACGGCGGCGGAGGGGCGGCATCGACCAGGCGTAAGGAGCTTGATTGGGCGCCGACCCCGGTTGACCACCTTCAGCGTCCCGTGGATGTCCATGCCCGCGACGACCTGGTCGTGCTGCAGCAGAAGGTGGTCGCTGAGCTGCGAGGAACCGGGCAGCAGACCTCTCTTCTCAGGTGCGGGAACGACGATCTGACCGGCGCTGTTGCCGCAACCTGCGCTCCCGACCATCGCCGCGACCACAAAGGCAGTAAGGGCGCGACCAAGCGCGAACAGAACCTGCCTCATGGTCCAGTACAAACGGTCGGCTCCGGGTCGGTTGCGCTCCACTCTGCACCTCTCTTCCTCGACATGCCCTCGTGCTTGTCGGGGACGGGCGCGAAGAACGGCCATGGGTGGCTCGAATCGCGCGAAACGAGCGCACCCGAAGGCGGGATGCCCGCCAGTCTGCGCCTGCGCGCGTTTCTCATCATTGGGGTCGCGCAAGCCCAGAAGTACGATCGAGAACGATGGCCAGGACACTCGACGCCCACTCGGCGAGAGCGTGCTCCGGTAGCGCGAACGAGCGCGGCAGCCACTTGGGCCTCGTGCTCGCTTGGCGTAGCTACGTGCATAGGCCGATCATGAAGCGTCGAGGTAGCGCCGCATCGGAAAAATCGGCGAACTCTGTCTCGGTTGGCCATCGTCTGCTGACTCGCCGAAGGCCAGTCGAGTGCAAGATCGATCGCGGGGGCTTAGTCGAAACCCGCTCGATCTTCTCGGGCCGCTCCAGCCCAGAAGTACGATCGAGAACGACGGCCAAAAGGCGGGCCGCCCCGGGCCGCGAGCCTCATCTTTTGCGCTTGGCGTTCTGTTCGCGTTCCATTGCGGCAAGGAGTTCTGAGGGGCGAATGTCGAGTGCTTCGGCGATGCGCAGGAGGTTTGTGAGTCCGAGGTTGCGCTCGCCTCGTTCAACGCCACCCGCGTACGTGCGGTCAAGGCCGCTGCGGTGAGCGAGGTCTTCTTGCGAGAGGTTCTGTTCGTTGCGTAGGGCGCGGATCGCGCGGCCGAGCGCGGCGTGAGCGGGAGACTGGGTTCCAGGCACCCCCGCAACGTCGTGGGTTGATGACTACAGGTCCACGGACTATGAGTATCATCAGGCGTTGAGATGTCTGCTCGTCGTACGCGAACCTGGCCGCCCGGACTCCCACGAGGCTACGGCCGCGCTGGAGGTTAGCCTTGTCGATCGGCGCGCTCGCCGCGTGCCTGGCGTCGATTCCCACGATCGCCTCGGCGGCAGAGCCAAACGTCCCCGTCACGCCGAGCGATGGGCCTGGTTCTTCACCTCGGACCTCTTTGGCTTCACGAGCAGCGGCCCGCTGTCCTTAAATCACCATGAAGATCTCGCGCTCCCGGGACCTCGCGGGACGACCAGCTCCTCGGCGTGATGGACACGCCTGAGCTTGCCGCCAAGGTCGTCGCGGCGGCAAACCGATCATCCCGCCCCTGTCCCGGGCCAAGTCGATGAAAGGACCCCTGGTGTTTCGTAGCCTCATGCTGCTCGCCGTGCTGTCTGTCGCTGTGAGCGGCTGCGGATCCAGCGGGTCGAGCGGACCGAGTTCAGTATCGACGCCGCAAACCACGAAGTTCAGCGCGCACGATTCGAGTGTGAAGTCGCAGGTCGAGGACAAGATCCGCGGGCAGATCATCGATCAGCAGGCCGGAGGGAACTCGCTTGACGCGAACAGCAGCGTGTCGTGCATCGCTACGAGCGACACCGTGCTGGATTGCCTCGCGATGTCGGGGACCGGGCAGACGACTGGCCACTACACCGCGACGGTCGATCCGGACACCGGGCAGTACCACATCATGGGGCCGTGATGGAGGGGCTGGTCTCTTCGGACGGGACGTTGGCGTCGGCGGTGCTTACCTCTCGGTCGCGCCATCATCTGCCGACGCTATCTCCGCGCGTTCTGAAACGGGTTTAAGGTTCGACGGTGTTGTCGGGCGTTGCGGTGTCCTGTGGGGTGGGGGCGCCGCTCGGTTGATCGCTGGAGTGCCCCCGGTTTTTCGGACACTGTGATCTACCCCTGGAGGCGCGGAGTCGGGTTTCTAGAGTCCCGTGGCAGATACGGAGATTCAGATGCCTCGCAGCTACCCGCCGGAGATGCGTCGCCAGGTGATCGAGCTCGCTCGATCCGGGACGC